>Ga0172378_10000013_pt1 | contig 130383 bp, 125 predicted proteins | sample GrowelOW332metaG_FD_119755 | JGI IMG/M metagenome (GOLD analysis project Ga0172378, IMG submission 119755) | Groundwater microbial communities from an aquifer near a municipal landfill in Southern Ontario, Canada - Pumphouse #3_1 metaG | ecosystem: Environmental > Aquatic > Deep subsurface >... | reverse complement strand
TCGACCATTCGGGGGTCGGCGTGTTGGAGCTTGAGCCCCTCAGCAGGGTTGGAAGCAAAAGCCCCCTCACGAACGCAGAAGTCAAAGAAATGCTTTAATGTCTTGAGTCGAATATTGTACGTTGGTGGGGCTATCCCCTCTTGTGAAAGGTGCTCTAGCAGACAATCACGACATGTATCACTCCATGCCGTGGGGTATCGCTCGAAGAAAAGCTTTACATTTTCGACGTAGCCGGCGATTGTGTAAGGCGCGGCTTGTTCAGCCCTTCGTAACGCCACGAAACGTTGTAGAGCATTTTCCCATGTTTGAGGTGGAACAGACTTAATGTTAACCACTGTTGCTCTTTTCATGTCATCAACCCCCATAAATGTAAGGTCTTGACATTGGGAATCCGCTTGTTTTTGATCACCTGCTGGGGGCTTTTTAGCCCTTGGAGAGAAAAAACTAGAGAATGGTTAAAAGACACAAAAAAGGGACACCTACTAGATTCAGCGTCCCTTGTATACGCATGGTCGGGACGAGAGGATTCGAACCTCCGACCACCTGCACCCCATGCAGGTGCGCTAGCCAGGCTGCGCTACGTCCCGATGACTTGGGTATTTTACCTAATATACCAGACTAGGTCAAGCTTTATAAAGGTCTTTCTATTATACATTCTTAGTCTTTTCAATAAAAAAGAGCTGCCCCTTTCGGAGCAGCTCTTTAGCATCTTAAAATATCTTATGCTTCAGTTTTAACTGCTTCTTTGCCCATTTCGGCAAGCTGCTTATATGTTTCGTATCTTTCTTTAGCGTCAGCAGCTGCTTTCTCAAAGAGCTGATCAGCAATCTCTGGGAAGGATTTCATCAAAGAAGAGTACCGTACTTCGCTCATAAGGAATTCCTGGAAATCAGCCTTTGGCTCCTTGGAATCGAGAACGAAGGGGTTCTTTCCTTCGTCTTTGAGCAATGGGTTATAACGGTACAGGTGCCAGTAACCTGCTTCAACAGCTTTCTTTTCCTGAGCTTGAGATTTGCCCATACCGACCTTAATACCATGGTTGATACAAGGAGCGTAGGCTATGATCAAAGACGGGCCCTTGTAGGCTTCAGCTTCAGTTACAGCCTTCATCAACTGGTTTTTGTCAGCTCCCATGGCTACCTGAGCAACGTACACGTATCCATAGGTCATGGCAATACGGCCAAGGTCCTTTTTCTTAACTCTCTTTCCGGAAGCAGCGAACTTAGCAACAGCTGCTGTCGGAGTAGATTTTGAAGACTGACCACCAGTATTCGAATAAACTTCTGTATCAAATACAAATACGTTGACATCTTCTCCAGAAGCAAGAACATGGTCAAGTCCGCCGAAACCGATGTCGTATGCCCAGCCGTCTCCACCGAATATCCAGACAGATTTCTTGACAAGGTAATCTTTCTTGTCAGCGATCTCAGCAAGAAGTTTGTTAGCATCTTCGTTGCCAAGGTCTTTGCCGAGAATAGCGTAGATTTTTTCGGCAGCGACTTTAGACTTATCACCATCATCCTTGTTTTCAAGCCACTCTTCAAAAACAGCCTTGACGTCGGCACAAATGTCGAGATCAATCAATTTGCGTACAGCTTCTGTAAGTCCCTTCACGGAGTTCTTCACTGAGAGGTACATGCCGTAGCCATACTCAGCGTTATCCTCAAAGAGGGAGTTGGCCCATGCAGGACCCTGGCCCTTGGCATTTGTTGTATAAGGCATGCTAGGAGCAGATCCACCCCAAATGGAAGAACAACCAGTTGCGTTAGCGATGATCATGCGATCACCATAAAGCTGAGTAACTAATTTGGCATATGGTGTCTCTCCGCATCCTGCACAAGCGCCAGAGAACTCGAACAGTGGCTGGGCAAACTGACTGCCTTTCACTGTATTCTTATTTGTAAGGTCAGATTTATCAGAGACAGTAACAGCAAAATCCCAGTTGGGAACTTCTGCGTCTGTCTGAGACGTAAGAGGTTTCATTTCAAGAGCACTTACAGGGCAGATATCAGCACAGTTTCCGCAGCCGAGGCAGTCAAGTGTATCGACCTGCATACGGAATGCGAGCCCTGCAAACTCCTTGCCTTTCGCATCAACTGTAGCAAAGGTCTCAGGAGCGTTTTTCTTGTCTTCTTCATTGAGAAGCACAGGGCGAATAGCTGCGTGAGGGCAGACCATAGCGCACTGGTTGCACTGAATACATTTATCCTTAAGCCACTCTGGAACGTTTACAGCTACACCGCGTTTCTCATATGCGGATGTTCCTGAAGGGAAGCTACCATCTTCGCGGCCAACAAAAGCGCTCACGGGAAGTTTATCGCCTTCCTGGCGGTTGATAACGTCGCAAACGTTCTTAATGAAATCTGGTCTATCTGCGTCATTATTTTCACAGCAGCACTCGTCTTTAGCTTCTTTCCAGCTTGCAGGGATGTCTATCTTGACGAGAGCGCCTACACCCGCATCTACAGCTTTATAGTTCATTTCGACGATCTTTTCGCCTTTTCGGCCGTAGGTCTTCTTAATAGCTTCCTTCATGTACTTCACGGCGTCTTCAATTGGAATGACATTGGCCAATTTGAAGAAAGCGGACTGCATGATCATATTGATTCTGTTTCCGAGTCCGATTTCGATACCAAGGTCGACACCATTCAATACGTAGAACTCAATCTCGTTCTCTGCAAGATAGCGTTTCATACTGGCAGGAAGATGTTTCTCAAGATCTTCTACTGTTGTCCACTGGGTATTAAGAAGGAACTTTCCGCCTTTTTTAAGCCCTGCAAGAACATCGTACAAATGGACATATTCCTGTTTGTGGCAGGCTATAAAATCAGCTGCCTCAATAAGATATGTTGAGCGAATTGGCTTCTTACCGAAACGAAGGTGAGAAATGGTTACGCCACCTGATTTTTTAGAGTCGTAAGCGAAATATCCCTGTGCATACATATCAGTATTATCGCCAATGATTTTAATGGAGTTCTTATTGGCACCAACAGTTCCATCAGAGCCGAGACCCCAGAATTTGCAACGAATTGTTCCTTCAGGAGCAGCGTTGATATTTTCTTTTATTTCAAGTGAAGTGTGGGTAACATCGTCTACGATACCAACTGTGAAGTGGTTCTTGGGTTCTTCAGCGTTAAGATTGTCAAAAACAGCCTTAATCTGAGAAGGAGTTGTATCTTTTGAACCAAGACCATAGCGGCCACCAACGATAACGGGTTTTTCGTCTTTATCATAGAACAATGTACGAACATCTTCATAAAGAGGCTCGCCAAGTGCGCCCTGCTCTTTAGTTCTATCAAGAACAGCAATTTTCTTTGCTGTTGTCGGAAGAACGTTAAAGAAATATTTTGCAGAGAATGGGCGATAAAGGTGAACTTCAATGATTCCGACTTTTTCGCCTTTAGCGTTGAGATAGTCAACAGCTTCTTCTGCGGCCTGGCAGGCAGACCCCATAAGAATTACAACACGCTCGGCATCAGGAGCACCATAATAGTTGAAAGGATGATACTCTCTTCCTGTAACTTTGGTGATCTCATTCATATATTCTTCGACGATATCAGGAAGATCTGTGTAGAAACGGTTTGCTGCTTCTTTTGCCTGGAAGTATATATCAGGGTTCTGAGCAGTACCTTTCTGGTAGGGGTGCTCAGGATTCAGTCCACGATCTTTAAATCGTTTTACTGCATCCCAATCAACAAGTTTTGCCAAATCATCATAATCCATCAACTCGATTTTCTGAATTTCGTGAGAAGTTCTGAAACCATCGAAGAAGTTGACGAAAGGAATACTTGATTTGATAGACGCAAGGTGTGCTACACCTGTAAGATCCATAACTTCCTGTACGCTTCCAGAAGCGAGGAAGCCAAAACCGGTAGCTCTGCATGCTGTTACGTCGCTGTGGTCTCCAAAAATGGAGAGAGCGTGACCGGCTACTGCACGAGCAGAAACATCAAAAACTCCTGGAAGAAGTTCTCCAGCAATTTTATACATGTTGGGAAGCATGAGTAAGAGTCCCTGGGATGCTGTGAAAGTTGTTGTCAGGGAACCTGCAGAAAGAGAACCGTGTACGGCTCCAGAAGCACCTGCCTCTGATTGAAGTTCAACTACATCAACAGTTCTGCCAAAAATATTTTTCAGTCCATGGGCTGCCCACTCATCAATTACCTCTGCCATTGGAGACGAAGGTGTGATGGGATAGATAGCAGCAACCTCTGTGAACGCGTAGGAAACATGCGCCGCTGCGGTGTTTCCATCCATCGTTTTCCATTGCTTAGCCATTCATGTACCCCCTCTGTATTTTTTCAATAGAGAGCATTATGACCTCTGATTGAATCCAAAGCAATGCTCTCCTACTGAAATATAATAATAATTAAGTGCGAAAAAAGAAACAGCTATATTTAAAGGTGAAATATTTGCAAGATATGAACATTCTAAAATCGCATTTTTCAAAAAAGACAAAAAAATCCATTCTGACATTCGCGTTGATATTATCACAATGAAAAGGACTGTCAATGTTATGATAGTCACGAATGGTATAGACTCTTTATTTTTTATAAAGCTCTGCAAGGAGAACTAAAAGGCTGTTATAATCTATCTGCTTTTAAGTTTTGCTCTTAAGGAGGCGTTGATGCCTGTGGCTTTTGTAACTCTTAAAGATGTTGTAATACGACCTGAGTTTATGCAACTTCCTTTTAAACTTTCCCCTTATAAGAAAGAGGAGGGAAGGAATATTGTAGAAATAGGTTTTGGCAACGGCGAATTCCCCGTTTATATGGCAAAAAATAATTCTCAAGATACCTTTTGGGGAATAGAAGTTTCACAAACATGTGTTTTAAAGGCAGCGAAAAGAGCGCGGAGCTTGGGAATCGCGAATTTATTCCTTATGTGTGGGGATGCACGTTTCTTACTTAGAGAGTGTTTTGAAGATGAGAGCATCGATAAGGTCTATATGAATTTTCCATGTCCTTGGCCAAAATCTCGCCATGAGAAAAGAAGAGTTACATATATTGGTTTCGCAGATATGTTGGCAGCCGTTCTTAAATGTGGTGGAGTTTTCGAACTCGTTACAGATGAAGAATGGTATGCGGAAGAGGTTCGAGATGTTTTATCTTCACACAATGCTCTTCAATTGCGTACTTTCGAGAGGAATCCATCTCGTCCGGTAAAGACGAAGTATGAGAGAAAATGGCTGGCACAAGGTAAGGATATTTTTCTGGTTCAGATAGAGAAAAAAGAGAGATTTACAGTAGAACGCCTCATAAAGGAGGAAGAAACGGTGAACACAAAAATAGAGACTAGTGCATGGACTTTGGCAGACCTTGATTCACTCAATGGGTATGAGGGAACTGAAGAAGATTGCCATTGGACATATAAAGGATACTATACATCGCCTGAGGGTGCCTTTCTTATTCAGACCATAGCATCCGATGGTGGTTTTGAGCAGCGTTATTTTTTAAAGCTGGTAAAGAAAGAAAATGAGACTCTTATAAAACTTGATAGTAATTGTGCAGCTTTTAGAACACCTGCATTAAAAAGATCACTTTATTATCTTGCTGATTATCTGGGCAGGGTAGTTGATCGTTCATGAAGGGGTATTGTGTTAAACCTATTGGTATTGTGAAATCTTCTATAGGCGAACCTGTTTCTCCTGATTCATTTAAGGAACATCATTCTAGCATTCTTCTTGATCCTTTTTATCTTCCTGCTTTTGAAGACATAAAGGAGGGCACCGAAATTTTAGTGATTTTTCGCTTTCACAGGTCTTCTGCCTTTCCTTTTCAGGTTCATCCAAGGGGAGATTTGCGTCGGCCGTTGCAGAGTGTTTGTTCAACATGTTCTCCCCGTCGTCCAAACTTTTTGGGAACGACTCGTTGTCGACTTTTGAAAAAAGAGGGGAACACTCTTTTTGTTGTTGGTCTTGATGCCATAGACGGTACTCCAATTCTTGATATCAAACCCTTTGTAATGGAGTCTTTTAAATGAAGGACGTACGTCCTACATCATCTAAAGTTCTTCAGGCGTTATTTAATATACTGGGGTCTCTTCAAGAGGTGGCTTTTCTTGATCTCTTTGCTGGTACCGGAAAGGTTGGTGCTTTTGCTTATGAGCGGGGAGCAAGGCCAGTTGTAGAGGTTGAGCTTGTGCGTAAGAGGGCTGAAGCTATTCGCAAAAATTTTAAAAAAGAGATAGATAGCGATTCTTATATTGTGCTATCAATGGATATACGAAGGGCTTTGCAGTGGTTACAGAAAAAAAATCATTCTTTTGATATTATTTTTGCAGATCCCCCTTATGAAGAAGGGTGGCCCAATAAAATTCTGGATCTTCTGAAAGAAGCACCTGTTATTTTGAAAGATAATGGTTTAATTATAATAGAGCATTCAATACGAGAGCCTATTATAATTCAAGGTGACGATTTTATTGTGACAGACTCACGTACTTATGGAGATACGAACCTCACCTTTTTAAAGAAGAAGGAGGTCTTTGAATGAAACGCCCTATACGTGCTGTTTACCCGGGGTCTTTCGATCCTATTACGAACGGTCATATTTATATAGCGGAAAGGGCAGCTGCTTTGTTTGACGAACTTGTTGTCAGCGTGTTGCTTAATCCTCAGAAAAAAGCAACTTTTAGTGTAGAAGAGAGAAAAGCAATGGCTAGAGAAGCATTAAGTCATCTTCCTAATGTAAAGGTGAATTCGTTTACCGGACTTCTTGTCGATTTTTTACGCCAAGAGCGAAGTCGTATTATCATTCGTGGTCTCCGTGCTTTATCGGATTTCGAATACGAATTTCAACTAGCTCTCATGAACAGGCAATTAGCGCCGGACATAGAAACATTATTTATCGTTACGGAGGCTAAATACTCGTATCTTTCAAGCCACGCAGTGAAAGAGATTTTCCATTTTGGAGGCCCTGTTCAGGAAATGGTTCCTCCAGGGGTATATCGTCGGCTGCGAGAGCGTTACCCTAAGCCGTTTTCCAATTGATAAGGGATTGCTCGTAATTCATGTTCCGTGTACGGAGTATCTACGAGATATTCCCATAATGTCGATGCAATATTCTCAAGTTGGAGTAACCGACGAGATGGTCCTCTGAAAGAAGGAATATATCCTCTGGTAATAATGGGTAACGTTGTTTTGCTACGCATCTCTTTTAGCAATTTTTTCCCACGGGAAGAAAAACCGAGAACACGTATATATTGAGGTCCCAGCCGTTGAAAGGCTCTGTTTTCCCAATGTTTGATGCCTAAAAGCCAATCAATGGCGAAGCGTTGAATTGTCCCCTTTGTGTAACGCTTAGATGTTGCTCGTGATACGAAATCATCCCAGGAAAGAGAGGTTCCGGCCAATTTATAAAATAGGTTTTCGAGACCTTCTTTCATCTCTGCCGTTTTTGCAATTTCTTGAGGTGTGCTTCGTAAAAGACTTGTTTGGAGAAAGGGCCATAATTTTTGGGCAGAGTATGCAATCCGACCACTCTTGCAGGCTTCTTCTATGAGAGATCGGGAAAAGGATGGAAGAGCATCAAGTATGTTTTCCTGTTTTCCTCCTCTATATGCTTTTCGTATCGCTGAGGCACTTGCCCATGTTCCTTGAAAAGTTTCGTCGTGGTAGCCAGCTCCCTTTCTTTCTATAGGAACACAATGTAATGGGTATTTGTTTTTTTCGATGTGAAGAAGATACGCCAATGCAAGGGAGTTATTAGGTTGAGAGAGTATTGAACCTGAATCTGGAATTAATGCTTCCAGAGCCGAAGCACGCGCTTTCACATATGAAAAGCCTTTTTCAAGATATCTTCTGAGTTCTCTCTTGAAAGGTTCAGGTTCGTGAATTAGAATGTCAAGGATTGTGGATAAATCGCAATTATGGTTTTCCATACCAAAAGAAAGATGGGTTACACTGTGACATGCTGCCAGAATATCTACCGCTCCTGCGGCAAAAACTCCGGCATTATGGCATGAAAAAAATACAGGTAGTTCTAATACTACGTCTGCGCCGGCTTCTAAGGCGAGAGCTGTGCGTTGCCATTTATCTAAAAAAGCAGGTTCTCCTCTTTGTGTAAAATGGGAAGAAAGAACGACGACGATTTCTGAAGCATCTGTTTTCCGTGTTGCTTCATTTAACTGAAAAACATGCCCGTTATGTAAAGGGTTATACTCAGCGATGATGCCAACAACATTTTTTGACATAGGTAATCACGCTTTCTATAAATATATAATAATACAGATACTCTTAAAGATACCCTGTAGAATTCTATCAGGTCAAGGAGAGGGAGGAATCCAAAAGCAATGAAAGTATTGGTTATTAACTGTGGAAGTTCATCTTTGAAGTATCAGCTTTTCGACATGGAGACAGAAGCTGTTCTCGCTAAGGGATTGGTTGAGCGTATTGGTATTGAAGGTTCTCGAATTAAGCACACGAAGGTTGGAATGGATGCTGTCATTCGTAATACAGAAATTTCTAACCATAAAGTGGCTATTAAATATGTTCTTGAGGCCCTTCTTGATCCTCAGCATGGGGTACTTAAGAGTCTTGATGAGCTCAATGCCGTAGGGCACAGAGTCGTTCACGGTGGAGAGAAATTTGCACGTTCAGTTATGATCGATAAAGATGTTATCGAAGCTCTTCAGGAGTGCGTGCCTCTTGCACCTCTTCATAACCCAGCAAACCTTATGGGCATTGAAGCTATGCAGGAAGTTCTTCCCAATGTTCCTCAGGTTGGAGTTTTTGACACAGCTTTCCACCAGACAATGCCTGGACAGGCTTATATGTACGGTGTTCCTTATCACTATTATGAAAAGTACAGAGTTCGCCGTTATGGCTTCCACGGAACAAGCCATTTCTATGTTTCTCATAGAGCAGCTGACTTCCTTGGTAAAAAAGTTGAAGATCTTAAGATTGTCACATGCCATTTAGGAAACGGAAGCTCCATAACAGCTGTTGATGGCGGAAAATCTGTTGATACTAGCATGGGATTCAGCCCCCTCCCCGGAGTTATCATGGGAACACGTGCTGGTGATGTTGACCCTCAGCTTCTTACATTCCTTGCTGAGCAAGAAGATCTTGATCCCAAAGCCATGAGTCACATTTTGAATAAAGAAAGTGGACTCCTTGGTATCTCTGGTGTAAGCAGCGACCTTCGCGATGTAGAGGAAGAGGCAGAAAAGGGTAACAAACGCGCAGAATTGGCAGAGTCTATGCTTTATTACGGTATTAAAAAGTATATTGGTGCTTATGCTGCTGCTATGGGTGGCATAGACGTGCTTGTTTTTACTGCTGGTATCGGAGAAAATAGTGCTAAAGCTAGAGAAAAAGTATGTAGCGGTCTTGAGTTCCTTGGTGTTAAACTTGATGCAGAGAAAAACAACATCCGAGGAAAAGAAGCTGTTATCAGCACAGACGATTCTAAAGTAACGGTACTTGTAATCCCGACAAACGAAGAACTTGTAATTGCTCGAGATACTAGAGATATCGTCTCAAAGTAAGACAGAAAGAAGGAGGAAATCTCATGGCAATTACTGATCTGCCGTCTGACTGGTCATTTTGGGTGCATTTGCCAGACAGGGAGGAAGGGCCGGATGTGGTAGATGCTTCTTGGCAAATAGAGATGAAACAATCTATTGTTTTTGCCCAAGAAGAATTTTCTTTTCTTTCTCCGTTGCAGGTTGTCGCTCATGTAAGTTGGGCTGATCAGTCTGTCATGGTCCAGATTGAACTGGAAACTACACTTTCAGTTCCCTGTGTTCGTTGTCTTGAACTAACAGATATTGCATTACAGACACATTTCATGTATCTTTACTCTTTGCGGGATTCTGTTACATCTGAGCGAGAACAAGAATCAGATGAGCATCTAGTTTTGGTAGACGCTTTGGAGAATAAATTAAATATTACTCCGCAGGTATGGGAAAGTCTCATATTGAGCCTTCCCACCAACCCTCTTTGTAGAGAGGATTGCAAAGGACTTTGTCCTGTTTGTGGCGCTTCTCTCAACGATGGTGATTGTGGCTGCAACCGTGAGACTAGAGACCCCAGACTCGCAGATTTGCTAAAAATCAAGAAAGAAGATTTGGAAGCTTAAGGAAAAGGAGGGGAACGAGTATGGCAACACCTAAAAGTAGAGTTTCTCATGCACGTACTCATAAAAGAAAAGCAAATTGGCTTGGATCTGCTACTGCACCTGGACTTACAACTTGTCCGCACTGCGGAGAGATAATTATGAATTATCGTGCTTGCCCTGAGTGTGGATACTACAGAGGCCGTAAAGTTGTAAAAACGGGAGAAGAAGTAGTAGCCGAGGAAGCATAAGATTTAAGATTAAAATGAGGCGTGAGCTGCATCGAATTGATTTGGCTCACATAAAATAGCGGAGGGCATGTGTCCTCCGCTATTTTTTTCTTGACCAGAAAGCTGAAAAATATTATACTGACCCAGTCATCAGATCAGATATTAGTACCAGGTCTTAAAAACTGGAGGTTGTGACGATTCGTTCGAAACGGAAAAAGCAAAGACAGGAAAAGCTATTAAAGTTTTTAGAACAGAATCCGCTTTATACAGACAAAGAATTAGCTGATGCTTTAGACGTTAGCGTCAGTACCGTCCGTCTTGATCGTGCGTTACTGGGAGTGCCAGAGCTAAGAGAACGTACTAAAAATATGGCCCAAAGGGCTACAAGCAAACTGCGTTCATTGAAACAAAGCGAAGTTGTAGGAGACCTTCTTGAACTCGAGCCCAATAAATGGGCGCTGTCAGTCCTTCAAACAAAAAAAGATATGGCATTCCGCCATACAGATTATGTGTGTGATCATTATATATATTCCCAGGCTAGTTCAATTGCAATAGCGGTAGTTGAGGCCGATATGGTCATAATCGATTCAATGAGAGGCGAGTATAAGAGCCATGCTAAGGTTGGGGATGTTTTGATCGCTCGTGCAAAAGTTGGTGTGCATAAGGATAATAAATATATCGTTAGTGTGCGAACTCGGGTTGGAGATCATGAAATTTTTGTAGGCCGTTTTATAGCCGTGGTCATAAACTCCCTCGAGACGAGAGATTAAGAGGGGAGGCAAACGTAACAATGTTATTGGCTGTTGATGCCATGGGAGGCGATAATGCTCCCCACGAACCTTGTAAAGGTGCGATATTGGCGTGTAGAAAATTTAGAGATCTGGAGATCGTCCTTGTAGGGGACCGTTCTCAAATAGAACCAATTATAGATCAGGCAGAGATTGATGTTCGAAAGAGACTCTCAATAGTCCATACAGAAGAGTTCATTTCTATGGATGAGCATCCAAGTCAAAGTATTCGTAAGAAGAGACACTCCAGCTTACGTCTTGCTATGGAAATGACGAGAAATGGGGAAGCTCAAGGTTGTGTCTCTGCAGGGAATACTGGTGCTATTGTTGCTGGTGGAGTCTTGGTTGTTGGAAGAATATCAGGAATAGACCGTCCTGCACTGGGAGTTGCTCTTCCTACGTTGAACAAGTATACCTTTCTTTTAGATGTGGGCGCTACAGTTCGAGCCAAACCAATAAACCTTTATCAATTTGCACTGATGGGAAATATTTATTCAAAGTGTATTTTGGGAGTGCCGTCCCCTGAGGTAGCGCTTCTTTCTAATGGCTCGGAAGACATAAAGGGCGATGAAGTTATTGCGAGTGCACGAGAGATGTTGAAAGCTAGCTCATTGAAATTTACTGGATATGTAGAAGGCGACGAAGTCCCCTTTAGTAAGGCAGATGTTGTCGTTTGCGATGGTTTTTCAGGAAATGTAGTCTTAAAATTCGCCGAAGGTGTTATACAAGCCGTCTATTCAATTGCAAAAGAGGAATTTGGACGGAGAGTATTGCCTAAAATAGGAATTCTTTTTATGGCCCCAATGCTTAAAGATTTGTGGGGGCGTTTTAATTACGAAAAACATGGAGGGACTCCTCTTCTCGGTGTAAATGGCGTGGTTATAAAAGCTCATGGACGATCTAAAGCTCCCGCTGTAGAAAGTGCAATACGAGTAGCGAGAAACTTTGTTTTACAGAAGGGTGTCGATCTCATTTCTGATGAGCTTGGCAAGGAGGTATAGTAATGGGTCAGTTAAATGGTCGTGATGTTGCGATTCTTGGGACTGGAATGTATGTTCCTAAAAGAATAATGACCAATAATGATTTGTCTGAAATGGTTGAAACAAATGACGAATGGATTCGGGAACGAACAGGGATTCGTGAAAGACGAATTGCAGCTGAAGGTGAGTTGACAAGTGATCTTGCCTATAAAGCGTCTTTAGCCGCATTGAAAAAGAGTGGAGTTTCTGCATCAGAGCTTGACATGGTTATAGTTGCAACCAATACTCCAGACACCCTTTTCCCTGGAGTGGCTCCTAAATTGCAAGGGAAACTTAAGGCTTCTCATGCTGGAGCTTTCGACGTACAGTCGGGATGTACAGGATGTATTTATGCTCTTACTGTTGCGATGACAGGCGTTAGCTGCGGACTTTGGAACAAGGTGCTCGTTGTCGGTGCTGAAGTATTGTCTCACGTTATTAACTGGGAAGATCGCAATACATGTGTTCTTTTTGGAGACGGTGCAGGAGCTGCTGTTCTTGGCCCTTCCGTTGAAGGCACAGGACGTTTCATATCTGCGGAGCTTCGTGCTGATGGCACAAAATCTGACTTTATAACCCTCCCTGGTGGACTTATTGAGAACCCCGCTTCGGAGAAAACGATTGCAGAAGGACTTCATTATGTTCACATGAAGGGAAATGATGTTTTTAAATTTGTAAATCGTGTTCTACCTTCTTTTCTCAAAAAGTTTGTTTCGGCATCTGACGTTGATCCTTCTGAAATTGATTGGTGGTTATTCCATCAAGCTAATCTCCGTATTATAGACGGAGTTATGAAACGTCTTGGAGCTGATCCTGAAAAGACATGGGTAAATCTTGATCGTTATGGAAATACGTCTGCTGCGTCTGTTTTCCTTGTTCTTGCAGAGTTGTTTGAGAGCGGAAAATTAGAAAAGGGGCAGAAGATGGTCCTCTCTAGTTTCGGAGCCGGGATGACATACGGTTCAATTCTGTATGAGATGTGAGGTGAATATTTTGGTTTGGAAAAACAGAGTAACGCAGCTCCTTGGTGTGCAATATCCACTCATACAGGGGGGTATGGCTTGGGTCGCTAACGCAACTTTAGCAGCAGCGGTAAGTAATGGGGGCGGTATTGGCCTCATAGGAGCCGCTAACATGCCGCCTGAGATTTTAGAGCAAGAGCTGATTCGTGCCAGAGAATTGACGGATAAACCCTTTGGACTGAATATTATGCTTATGTCCTCAACTGCTGATGCTGCCATGGAATTAGCAGCTAAGCACCGTGTTCCTATAGTGACAACAGGAGCTGGAAGCCCAGGAAAAGTTATTGAACGATTAAAACCCTTGGGAACAGTCGTTATTCCTGTAATTGCTTCGGTTGCTCAGGCTAAGCGCGTAGAGAAACAGGGTGCTGATGCTGTAGTTGCTGAGGGTACTGAAGCGGGAGGGCACATAGGTGATTTGACGACGATGGTTCTTGTTCCACAAATTGTTGATTCTGTGAATATTCCTGTTATTGCTGCAGGAGGCGTAGCCGATGGCCGTGGAATCGCCGCAGCCTTCAGCCTTGGCGCAGAGGGAGTTCAGATTGGAACTCGAATGGTTTGTTGCTCAGAATGCACCGTTCATCAAAACTACAAAGAAGCAATTTTAAAAGCCAGAGATAGAAGTAATGTAGTAACAGGTCGGCCAACTGGTCATCCTGTACGTTGTTTGAAAAATAAATTATCAGCACGGTTTGAAGAACTTGAAAATGCGGGAGCTTCAATAGATGACATAGAAAAATTAGGAACAGGGCGTTTGAGAGCGGCTGTTGTAGATGGAGACATTGAATGGGGCTCTGTTATGGCTGGCCAAAGCGCCGGAATGATAAACGATATAAAACCAGCGGCTGAGATAATTCAAACTATGTTTAATGAGGCTGCTGATGTTATATCCAGACTTCCACATTTTGAATTTTAAAGAATCGAGGTGTCACAAATGAAATATGCAGTAGTTTTTCCTGGTCAGGGAGCTCAAGAAGTAGGAATGGGAAAAAGTTTATATGACACCTTTGATGTAGCTAGGGATGTATTTGAAAGAGCAGATAAAGCACTAGGTTTTAAACTGAGTGACATTATTTTTAATGGTCCAGACGAGAAACTTACTCTTACTGCTTTTACGCAGCCAGCTATTTTAACGGCGAGTATCGCCGCATATTCAGTATTGACAGAAGCTTTCGGAGTTTCAATAGATGCAGATTATTTCGCTGGCCATAGCCTTGGCGAATATACTGCTTTGGTTGCCACGGGTGCTCTTTCGTTAGAAGATGGCGTTCGTTTGGTTCATCTTCGTGGCTCTCTTATGCAAGAGGCGGTTCCTGAAGGAGTCGGTGCAATGGCAGCTCTTATTGGACTTGATTCCGATGTGGTTTGTGATATATGTGCTGAGTTAGCACCGAATCAAGAATGCCAGCCTGCAAATTTTAATTCGCCTGGGCAAATTGTTATCTCGGGTAAGACTTCCTTTGTTGAAAAAGCAGCAGAAGAGGCTAAAAAAAGAGGAGCTCGTAAGGCAGTAATGCTGAAAGTAAGCGCTCCATTCCATAGCTCCTTAATGAGGCCAGTTGCCGATCAGCTTCAGAAGGCTTTTGAGGAATGCGAGTGGCATGTTCCCTCGCGACCGGTTATAGCCAATGTTTCGGCAAAACCAGTTTCCACTGTAGAAGATATACAGAGTGCGCTATACCATCAGACATATAGTCCTGTTTTATGGACAGATTCTGTTATGTATATGGTTTCGCAGAATATAGATTCGTATTTGGAATTAGGGCCAGGAACTGTCTTGGCTGGTTTAATTAAGCGTTGCCAGAAGGGGCTTAAGACGTATTCTGCGATGAATGAAGAAGAGTTACGGGCTATAGCTGCCCTTTTCCAGGAGGAAGGAGCGGAATAGATATGCCAGAGAAGATAGCACTTGTTACAGGCGGAGGTAGAGGGATAGGAAAAGCTATTGCTTTGGAACTCGCTTCACGTGGACACAATGTGGCCATAAGTTACAACAGAAGCGAAAGCGAAGCAATGAACGTCTGTAAGGAAATAGAAGCTATGGGTGTTAAAAGCTTAGCTGTGAAATGTGATGTTACCGACGCTGAGCAAGTAGAGGCTCTTTTTTCAACAATAGAAGATTCATGGGGTATTGTGGAGATTCTTGTAAACAACGCAGGAATAACAAAGGATAATCTTCTGATGCGAATGAAAGATGATGACTGGGATAAAGTAATTGCAGCTAACCTTACCTCAGTATATCGTTGTTCAAAACGAGCCTTGAAGAAGATGGTAAAAGCACGATGGGGGCGTATTATTAATATCTCTTCTGTTGTCGCTTTGATTGGAAATCCAGGCCAGTCGAATTATTGCGCATCAAAAGCTGGAATTGTCGGATTTACCAAAGCTGTTGCGAGGGAATATGGGGCCCGCGGAATTACTTCAAATGCTATTGCTCCAGGTTTCATTGAAACTGATATGACATCCATCTTGAAAGATGAGATTAAACAGTCTATGCTGTCTCAGATTCCTTTAGGTAGAGCTGGAGTTCCTGAAGATATTGCAAAGGTTGCAGCTTTCCTTGCTTCAGATGATTCTGCATATATAACAGGTCAGGTTATTGCCGTCGATGGCGGAATGACTATGTGTTAAATTTATATTATGATGTGAGGAAGGGGGTGAAGGAGAATGAAAAAAGAAGAAGTGTTAGCACGCCTGAAAGAAATTATCATCGATAGATTGGATGTTGAAGAAAGCCAGATCGTTCCGGAGGCTTCTTTTGTTGAAGATCTTGGAGCTGACTCTCTTGATATTGTTGAGCTCATCATGGGTATTGAGGAAGAGTTCGACATTGAAATTCCTGACGAGGATGCGGAAAAGCTCACTTCCGTAGGGGAAGCAATGAAATATACCTTCGACAAGCTTGGAGTAGAAGAGTAAGTCAACAAATAAATGCATTTACAAGGCCGGAGGACACAGGTGTACACCTCCGGCCTTCTCAAAACTGAGAAATACCCTATCCTTGAACGGTGAGGAGTGACGTATTTTGAGAAGGGTAGTTATCACGGGGTTAGGAGTAGTAAGCCCAATCGCGAATGGTAGGGAAAATTTTTGGCAGGCTCTTAAAGAAGGAAAAAACGGAGTCTTCCCTTTTTCAACATTTGATGCCAGTGATCTTCCTGTGACATTTGGTGCTGAGATTAAAGATTTTGACCCTACGCTTTGGCTTGACAAAAAAGAGGCAAAAAGATCTGATCGGGTTATTCATTTTGCTGTAGCAGCAGCTGATATGGCAGTCGAAGATGCCCATCTTGATATTAGTAGCCTGGATTCGAATAGATTTGGTGTTTATATTGGAACAGGACAGGGTGGCATAGAAACCACTTTTAACAATTTTAAAACTCTGATGGAAAAAGGACCGAGGCGTGTAAGCCCCTTCTTTATTCCTATGATGATCAGCAACATGTCTACTGCATATGTTGCTATTCGCTATGGAGCTAAAGGGCCTAATATGTGTGTTGTTACAGCATGTGCCACAGGAACAAATAGTATAGGTGAAGCCTACTACTCAATAATGAGGGATGACGCAGATATCATTCTTGCTGGAGGAACGGAAGCAGCTCTTCGTTCTATCAGTATTGCAGGTTTTGCTGCTATGAAGGCTCTTTCCACTAGAAATGACGAACCACAACGGGCATCTCGTCCTTTTGACAAGGATCGCGATGGTTTTGTAATGGGGGAAGGGGCAGGTGTTCTCGTTCTTGAGGACTTAGAGCATGCTTTAAAACGCGGTGCTACTATATATGGAGAAATTGTAGGATATGGTTCTACATGCGATGCGAGCCATATTACTGCACCTGATCCTCAAGGGGATGGAGCGGTCAGAGCCATGCGACAGGCCATGCGACAGGCAAAATGGCTTCCTGAAGATGTTGATTATATTAATGCTCACGGAACCTCTACAGAGCTTAATGATAAAATGGAAAGCATGGCAATTCGCACATTGTTTGGTGAGTATACCCCCAATGTTCTTGTCAATTCAACAAAATCAATGATCGGACATTGTCTTGGAGCTGCCGGAGCATTAGAAACAATAGCAGCGTTACAGTCCATAGTGGAAGGTGTCGTTCATCCTACGATTAACTACGAAACACCTGATCCTGATTGTGGAGTCAATGTTGTAGGCCAGGAGGCTGTACATAAATCTGTGTCCCGTCTTTTAGTTAATAGCTTCGGATTTGGTGGACATAATGCAGTTATAGCAGTACAGAAATACGAGGAGTAAGATAAAAAGTGAACGTATCTGAGAAGGAGCAATGGTGGCGACTTGCGCTTGCCTCCTTTCAGGAACGACTAGGATATTCTTTTGTTAATATAGCGACGTTAGAGGAGGCCCTAACCCATGCTTCCTTTGCTCATGAGGCGGGCCTTCCTTTTTTTAACGAGCGCTTAGAGTTCTTGGGCGATGCTGTTCTGGAACTAGTCGTTTCTGCTGGTTTATTTAATGAATACACTCATGAAGATGAAGGAGTCTTGACGCGATATCGTGCAAACCTTGTTTGTAAGGATGCATTGTCTGCGTGGGGGACTTCTATGGAGATTCCGCGCCTTGTTCGTTTAGGCAAGGGATTGGTCCATCAGGGGGCGAATGCATCTATTATTGCAGATGCTTCTGAGGCTGTTTTTGGGGCGGTGTTTTTTGACGGCGGATATGAAGCCGCATCGCAGGTTATACTAAGATATCTCTTTTTTCAGTCTAAAAGTAATGCGTATGATGAAAAACAAGATCCAAAGTCTCTTCTACAAGAAGAAACCCAAAAAAGAGGATTGGGGCAACCTCAATACAAAGTTGTATCATCAGAAGGTCCTTCTCATATGCCCCTTTTTACGGTGCAATTGAGTATAGGAGATCATTTTAAAGCTGTTGGGCGTGGACATTCGATAAAAATGGCTGAAAGTAAGGTTGCGCAACAGGTACTGACTCAAACGGAACTCTGGTGTAAAAATGATATTGATGGAGGGCCTTAGGAATGCTTGTAGAAAAAACGACGATTATGAATGAAGAGGATATAGAACGAGTTCTTAAAAGAATTGCCAATGAAATTATCGAGAGAAACAGGGGAACAGAGAATGTTGCTTTAGTTGGCATTCAAAGACGTGGCGTTTTTTTGGCCAAACGGCTTCAACAATCACTTAAAAAACAAGAGAAAGTCAAAATTCCTGCAGGTGAATTAGATATAACTCTTTATAGAGATGACCTCACTCTTCTTCACGAACAGCCAGTGGTACATAGCACATCTATTCCCTTTGATGTAAATGGAATGAAGGTCGTTTTAGTTGATGACGTCATTTATACGGGCAGAACAGTACGGGCTGCTCTTGATGCTCTTATGGATTTAGGACGCCCCTCTGTAGTTCAACTTGCAGTTTTAATAGATAGAGGCCATCGTGAATTGCCTATACAACCCGATTATTGCGGGAAAAATGTACCTACATCTTCTGATGAAATAGTGGAAGTTCGTGTAGAGGAATTGGATGGCGCCAATAATGTTGTTATCTGCGAAAGAAAAAGTTAGATTTTTACTTGTCATTTTACTGTTGGTTATTTGCCCCATTAAAGTTTTTGCAATGGACTTATGGGTCACATCTCCATGGCTTTCAGTTATAGCCCACTTTATGGGTGGGGTCTTTATAAACGTAAAACCCATAGGCCAATGGACAGAAGATGGCATTGAAAAAAAGGTATCTGTCAAAAAACTGCCCAAAGACGGTCCTTTTTTAGCACTGGATTATAAAAATGCGCAAAAGTATGGGCTTTCCTCACCAAATTTTAAAAACATTCATGTGTTATATTCTCAATTACCCTTTCCGCGGGAAGAAATAGATAGGTATTTTACAGACCCTTCCGTTCTTCCTTTTATAGCGCAAAGAATTCTCAATGTTTTTTCTAGCCTTGATTCAGAACATTACTCTTTTTACCAACGACGGTTAGCTGAATTTCAGGGACGTTTGGAAAGTACTGTTTATTTAGGAAGGCAACTTTTACAAGGAAAAGAAGTATATAGCCTTTCAGAAGACTACCTTGAACTGCTGAAAGCAGCGCAATGTCGCATTATTCAACCTGAAGAAACATTGCGAAAAGCGTGGGAAAAAGGAGAGTCTTTAGATCAACTCAAAGAGAAAATCAAAGAGTGTTCTCAATTGAATATTCCTGTTTTATATGATCATAAAACGCCAGCTCCAGTGAAAAAAGTTTTATTGGAGAGTAAGTCTACGGCAGTTATTCAATTAAAATATCCAACAATAGGGCAAGATCTGATCATAGCTCTCTACGACCAGTACTTAGCAATATGGAATATAGCTACTCCAGGAGATACAAAATCTTAGCTTTCCGATGTAGCTGATTGGTTGTTTTTATTCTTTACAAAGAAAAGAAATGGGATTGTTGCTGAAAAAATAAAGAAGCTCAGCACATGAAATGGACTCAATGGAAAGTTTGATTCAACGATAAAACCATCTAGAACTGGCCCCGTCATCATCCCCAGACTAAAGAAAATATTGAATACGCTCATTGTTCGCCCGCTACCAAATTGAAAACTGTTTTCGGCAGCTATAGCTGCGAGAGATGGAGCAGAGAGTGCGTGCCCCACGCCAAAAATAACACTCGCTATGACGAGACCTGTAAAAGATTCAAAGAAAGGTACGATGATAAAAACACACCCTGAGAAAATACCACCAACAATTATCAGGTGATGACGTGAAATTTTGTCAGAAAGTTGCCCAAAATATCGTTGTAAAACTCCCGTTGTAACGGAGTTAAGGGAGAGGATTATGCCTATTTGTGAAAAAGAAAGAGAGTAACCAGAAGCAAGAAGAGGAATCATCATAAGCATTGTTCCTCGACACATTGCAAAACAAAATTGGTAATAAAAACAGGTTCGAAGAGCGGCATTTTTTATCATGCCTCTAATTGCGGGAAGCATTTTCCCATTAGACTTAGAGCGACTTGGAATCCCGATGGGAAGCTTTTTAATAACCATGAGAAGGGCAATAGTAGTGAGTGTCGTCATAAAATAAAAAGGCACGTGCCATCCTATATGATCAGTAAGAACTCCACTGATAAGAGGTCCAAAACCTACGCCTAAAAAGAGAGCACCCTGAAGTGTACCGAAAAATATGCCTTCTTCGCCTTTTTTTGCTATATCAGCGCCTATTGCCATCGTTATAGGTACAACAAAGGCGGAACCCAGTCCATGGAAGAAACGTATAGTAATAAGAGAAAGTGTAGTATCAGCGTGTACATAAGCGAGGGAAGCTAATGAATAAATTAAAAGACCAAGCGTTAAGAGGCGTTTTCTGTCAAAACGTTCAGCTAACTCTCCACTGAGAATCATTCCGCCTGTTCGCGCGAATGAGAAGGTGCCGAAAACCAGACCAAGAAGAATGCCACTAGCACCAAGCTTTGATGCATAGACAGGAAGAATGGGACTAATAACACCAACGCCAAGCATGGCGCAGAATAAAGACAGAGAGAGCGTAAGTAAAATATAGTCTACGTGGGAGGAATGAGTTTTATTCATAAAATGCCCCTTTAAAAACTCCCTCATGTTTTCACATGAGGGAGTAAAAATCACAACTTATTGTTTATTGTACTAAAGATTATGAACAATTTCAATCTTACCTTGCCCTTCAGAAAAATAACCAATACACGTGCTTCTTTCAAACCCTGCTTCTTTCAATGCGTTCAGCATTGCCGGGGCATGCTCTTGATTCAGAGCTAACAATAAGCCGCCTGACGTTTGGGCATCATACATCATGTCTACACGTTCAGCGGGGAATTCTTCTTTTTCTGTGACGTGATCTTCATATTGAATTCTATTATTATATGTGCCTGCCGGAATCAACCCGCTCTCTGCAAGTTCAATGACACCTGGAAGTAACGGGACGTCATGGAGACCCAGCGTGACATTCAACGTTTTTGCTGAAAGCATATCTAGAGTATGTCCAATAAGCCCAAAACCGGTTACGTCTGTACAGGCATGAACATGATCAAGTAATTCTTGAGGAATGACGAGTGGAATATTATTAAGAGTAGACATCCATCGCATGGCCTCTTCTGGTCCTTTGGGATCCACAATCATGTCCGCTTTTATTCCTGTTGCAATGACACCACTTCCTATAGGTTTTGTTAAAAGTAGTGCGTCGCCTGGTTTTGCTCCGACTACTTGCCATGGATTCGATCTTGCAACTTCTCCGTATACAGCAAGTCCATATTTAGGTTCGTCATCTTCTACACTATGACCTCCTACTAGAAACGCTCCTGCTTCTCTAACTTTTGCATAGCCTCCCTCAAGCACTTCCCGTAATATCTCAATATCTAACTTTTTTACGGGGAATCCTACTATATTCAGGGCAACAATAGGGCGTCCGCCCATTGCAAAGACGTCGCTAATAGAATTACACGCTGCTATTTCTCCCCATTTTCTTGGGGCATCTACAATGGGAGTAATGAAATCAAGGGTAAGAACTCCAAGGCGTCTGTCATCAATAATCCAGAGTGCTGCGTCTTCTCCAGATGCCCATGTTGAAATAATACGGTCGTCTCGTACCGGAGGTATGTCTCGAAGTATTTTTTCAAGGTCCGCCGGACCTATTTTGGCGGCTCACCCACTTGTTTTAGAAAGTTCAGTTAATCGCATAGATAGAGGCCCTCCCTTCTTTTATAATAACAATAAGAATTATAACAAACTGACATGATTTTTATTCATGGGATTCATTCATAAATAGCTGATATTTTGCTTTTATGAAAGGAAATACCAGGAGTCAGAATGATATAATGAAAAGCTCGAAGAGAATTATACAGCATTTAGAAAAGGAGTGATTTGGAATAATGGCAACGATTCCAAACTCTACAGTATTGGAGGAACTGCGTTCCTTAAAAGAAGAACTGCAGGAAAGTCTTTGACCTCGTTAGGTTGGAGGGAAATAAAAATGAACTTGAAAGTAAAACCCTTGCTCCAGATTTTTGGGGAAGTGACGAGGCTAAAAAGGTAACGAAAGATTTGGCGCGATGTCAAGATAGACTTGATTCCTGGAGAAAAATAGTATCTGAGTTTCAAGAATTGGAAACTATCGTGGAAATTTTACATGAAGAAGACGACACAGATCTTCAACGAGAATTTGACCAGCGTGCGTTGGCTTTTAAAAGAGAAATAGAACATCTGCAACTCATAGAACTTCTCAGTGAAGATTTTGACCAGGGGAATGCTATTGTTACTGTTCATGCAGGTTCAGGTGGATTAGATTCTCAGGATTGGGCAGAAATGCTTTATAGGATGTACGTTCGGTGGTTGGAACAGAACAAATTCCGCTTCAAAATTCTAGATCTGCTACGTGATGCCGAAGGTGGAATCAGTAGTGTGACCTTGTTTGTAGAAGGGGATTATGCTTATGGATATTTAAAATCTGAGAAGGGGGTTCATCGGCTTGTACGAATATCACCTTTTGATTCGGCAGGTAGACGACATACAAGCTTTGCCTCTGTAGATATAACGCCTGACCTTCCAGAGAATGAAGATATAGAAATACGCCCGGAAGACATTAGAATCGATACGTATCGTTCCAGTGGTGCAGGTGGTCAGCATGTTAATATGACAGATTCGGCAGTACGCATTACCCACTATTCATCGGGGATTGTCGTTAGCTGTCAAAACGAACGGTCACAGCATATGAACAAAATGGTTGCTATGCAAATTTTAAAAAGCAGGCTCTATGAAAGAGCCCTTCAGGAACGTCGGGATGAGATGGATGCCATTCAAGGTGAAAAGAAGGAAATAAGTTGGGGCAATCAGATTCGCTCATATGTTCTCCATCCTTATACTCTTGTAAAAGATCACAGAACAGGGTATGAAACAGGTAACATTCAAGCGGTTCTTGATGGAGACCTTGATGATTTCATAATGGCTTATTTGCGATGGAATAAATTGTCTGGCAATAACTAAGTTTTTCGTAGAGGAGGATTTTTTTGTATAAGCGGCCGCTTTCGCATATTTTTTTTGTTTGTCTGATACTTACGCTTTTAGTGACGACTCATGTGAGTTGGGCTTCTCAATCGTCATTTAAACCAACAGTTCCTGTTCTTCCTCTGGAAGATTTGAAACCAGGAATGAAAGGATACGCTTTAACGGTTATACAGGGTCAGAAAGTCGTCTCCTTTCCCGTGGAAATAATAAGCATTGTTCCGCAATTGGAGAGTCGTCCCCGTCATCTTATTATGATTCGCGTGAGCGGTGATGTTATTGATAAAACTGGTGGAATAGCTGCAGGAATGAGTGGTAGCCCTGTCTATATTGGTCAGAAGCTTATTGGGGCTATAGGCTATGGTTTTAATTTTAGTGAACATAATATTGGCTATGTTACTCCAATAGAGGACATGGCTAGTGTTTGGAATTGGCCGGAAGTGAAAAAATCCTTGCCAAAATTTACATTACCTCTTGAAAAAGAAGACGAAAAGGAATCTCATAAAGAAGAAACTCAACCCGAAGAAGATAAGGGTGAAAACGAAGAAATTGGTACAAACGATACAACCTCTCCAGAATCTCCTTCAGACCAAATGACACCGAAAGCCTTACCGTTACAGATTAGTGGTGTCAGTCAAAGGACAGTAAACAAACTTGAAAACGTGTTAGGTGAGAAAGCTGTTCTTGCTGGAGGTATAAGTAGTGATGAACACATAGTTGATTATAAAGCGGCATTTTCTCCGGGAGATGGGGTAGGTGTTCTTCTTGCATGGGGTGATGTTACAGTAGGAGCAATTGGAACAGTAACATCGGTTGATAAGGACGGACGTTTCTTAGCTTTTGGACATCCTTTTTTAGAAAGGGGCGCTGTGGCTTTTCCTGCTGCCAAGGTTAACATTCACAATGTTATTCCTAACTTAGCCAGCCCTTTTAAAATAGGCAGTTTCTCTCAGATTGTAGGAACAATAACCCAAGATCGAGCCGAAGCCATAGGTGGACAGGTCGGTTATTTTACTCCATCTATTGATGCCTCTCTCCGTTTCAAGGATGTTGATAGAAACGTACGAGCTTTAAAAAGATTTCATGTTGTTCCTGATCCTTTTATGAGCTCAGAAATGACATCTATTCTTTATACAGGATTAATAGATCGGTTATGGGGCAGAATAGGCGAGGGAACGGCGAGAGTCTCTCTTCAAATTGAAGGCTATGGGCTTCCCAAGGGCTGGACTCGGAGCAATATGTTCTTTTCTGAATCAAATATTGGAGGAGATTCTCTTCGTGAGATTCAAGAAATAATAAAGGCGATAACGCTCAATCCGTATAAGGACATTTACCCCTTAGGAATACACCTTTCTGTGGAAATGACTCAAAAACCTAATCTTATTTTCATTGAAGGTCTCAAAGTTGAAGGGGAGACCTTCCGTCCTGGAGATAAAATTCCGGTGGAAATAACATTACGTCCTTATAGAGGTGAACAGAGTAAAAAGAAATTCGAACTTATTGTCCCTCAAGATGCAGCTGGTCCAGTTGAAATTGCTGTAAGAGGTGGCGGTATTATGCCTTTAGAAGAAGATGCTATTATTCAAGGATGGAAGACTATAGAAAATTTTGATCAAATGCTCAAGGAAATTAGTGCCTTGGAAACCAATAATGAGGTTATTCTTGAGCTTAATTATGCTAAAGTTCCTGATGAAACGTCTCAACCTGGCCCTACGAAAGAAGATCTTGAACTATTAAGTCAAATTAAAGAGAGAAGACTAAATGAAGGAAGCATGCGTATTTTCAGAACAGATTATGTAGTTGAAGGACTCCTTCGTAAAATTGTACAGATTGTGCCAGAAACCAATAACAGACAAGAAAGGGAATAATAATGTTCATAACTCTTGAAGGGATCGATGGATGTGGTAAAAGTACTCAAGCGGCCCTTTTAAAAGATAAACTGCAAAAAGAGAAACATGCTTCTGTAGTGTGGACCAGAGAACCTGGAGGCTGGAGCCATGGAGATCTTGTACGTACACTTCTTTTGGACAAGGATCTTCACCATGAGTTAAGTGAATTGCTGCTTTTTGTATTTGATCGCTGTGAACACGTTTCTCAAGTTGTCGCTCCTGCCCTTGAAAAGAAGCAGATTGTTCTCTGTGAACGATATACTGATTCAACACGTGCCTATCAAATATGGGGAAGAGGTTTAGAAGAAAGAAAGGTAGAAGATCTTTTTTCATGGTGTCACTTCCCAGATCCAGATTTGACCTTGTGGATCGATACCCCTTTATCTTTGGCAATGGATAGAATTAAAAGATCTAGAGGGCACTTGGATCGTATAGAGTCAGAAACGCAAAAATTTTTATCAAATGTTTGTTCTGGTTATAAGGAGCTATCAGCACGATATCCAGAACGTATAATTCGTATTGATGGGGCGCAACCGATAGAAGACGTTTCACTCCAGATTTGGAAGGCTGTGGAGGTGTACTTTCTCGGTGAAAGTAAAAAAGAGTTCTGATAGAAAATTAGGTACTGATTTTGGAACCTTTTCTTCATCACGTCATCGAGTATCTCAAAGAGAAGACGTTAATTATCCTAAGTTCGACGATTCTTTGGAAGCGGCAGAAATACACGAACTTCTGAACCGTCTCGATTCTCTTGGCGATAAATTATCACGTTTCCCTTCAGAAACCATATTGCGAGATTATCGCAATGTTGTTGGAGAACTTCTTAAAAGGGCGACTGGTCGTTTACGTTTAAAAAAAGATCTTCGTTGGAGACGGTATGATAAAAATATATTTGTACTTATGGAAAAAACAGAGTCTGCCCTTCAAGAATTATCTGTTGTTTTTTTAAGGGAAGGAGAACGAACACGTTCTCTCCGATTAATGGAGGAAATTAAGGGATGCCTGCTCTCCCTACTTTTATAACATCAAGCCTGATGTGGCTTGAACTGAAAAAAGCTTTAGAAAAAGATAGCTTTCCTCAAAGTTTATCTTTGATGGCGCCTAAACAGTACCAAAATGATATTGTTTTGGCAGTCGCTCGTTATATTTTGTGCGAAAATAAGAATGCATGCGGCGAATGTCTATCATGCCGATCTTGGCATGAAGAATTGCATCCTGATCTCATACAACTTGGCTCACTGGAGAAAGCGCCTGGTATAGAAGAATGTAGAGAGGGTGTAATGGAACTTTCCTTATCGCCAGTTGTGTCTTCTCGACGACTTATCGTTATTTACTCAGCGCATGCGCTCTCTCTTCCTGCAGCGAATAGTCTGTTGAAGATCGTTGAGGAGCCGCCAGAACGCGGAGCAATCATTTTTATGCGAGAGGCCGAAAACTTTTTGCCAACATTAAAAAGCCGATGCTGGAATCTTTCTGTTGTTGAGGAAGAAAGTGTAAAACAGGAAAAAATCCCAACTTCAGAAAATGAGTGGAAGAAATGGTTCGAACGGACATCTTCTATGTCTGCGGAGGAAATGGATAAGCAGCTTTTATCTTGGGAGGCCTGGGCTTTTGAAGCAAAAGAATTTACTTTGGCCTCGCATATTGATAAATTACGTCTTATAAGTGAAAGCCGAAAGTTATCGGCAGGAATGATGATTGATTTAATTTTATTAGCACTCAAGGAGGGTTTTTCTTTTGAGTATGTATTTGACAATCTTTGGTAAACCGCGATATCTGGGTTTGGTCAATATAGATGGAGAAACTGTACACCCTGAAAAAGGAGAAATCATTGTTGCAGAGACAATGAGAGGACTTGAACTCGTTGTCGCCGGAGGAACTATTTCTGGAGAGCAAGAGGATCGCTATAGAAATACATGCTGCGAAGATCTCTCAGATGGGCAACCTAAGGGTGGGGAACCCATGCTTCAGAATATCTCTTTTATTCGAATTGCAACACCTGAAGATATGTTAGCGGCCCAGACCCAGCGAAATGAAGAAGAATCCGTTCTTGTTAAAGCTAGAGAGTTACTTACGCAACATGACCTTCCCATGAAGTTGGTAGATGTAGAGTATTTGCTTGACCGTAAAAAACTTTTCTTTTACTTTACTTCAGATCAAAGAGTTGATTTTAGGGCGTATGTCAGAGATCTTGCTCGTGAATTTAAAACTCGCATTGAGTTGCGCCAGATTGGAGTGCGAGATGAAGCCAAGACCGTAAGAGGATTAGGCCCTTGTGGAAGAGAATGTTGCTGTGGATATTGGCTTCATAAATTTGATCCAATTTGCATAAAAATGGTGAAAGAACAAAATTTAGCATTGAGTCCTACTAAAATTTCAGGTGTTTGCGGACGACTTATGTGCTGCATGGCTTACGAACATAAAATGTATGAAACTCTTTGGAAAGACCTTCCAAATCCCGGTTCAAAAATAAAGGCTCCACACGGTTCCTTTGTTATTGTAGGTGTTGACCTTGCCCATGAAGCTTTTCGAGCAAGAACTCCAGAGGGAGCAGAAATACTTGTTCCCGTAAGGGAGTTCGAAAACTTTAAAGAAACGGTACTAAGAGGCGACACATGGGATGCATCGATTTGTGAAACTCCCCCTCTTTTGTTAGATGAAGAGGAAGTTGACGAAGTTGATGAGGGAGGAACAGAAGAGTATATCCTTGAAGATGAAACATGTGTCCTTGCAAGTGTTGTCACTGATTCTGAGAGCTATGAGCAGTCTTCAGATATTTCAGAAAACAATGAAGATAAAAAGGAACACATTAAGAAAGAAAGAAATGAAGCAAGTTCGCGCAATAAAAAACGGAAAAAACGGAAAAAGAGACCGCCACAACAACAAAGCACGGAGAATAAACCACGTGTTGGTGACGATCGTGCACGACCTCGAAGGCATTATCCTCGAAAAAAACAGCGTGACGATGTTCATAAAACCAAAGAAGAATAAGAAAAAGTGTGAGGTGTAGCTAGATGTCTCTGTGGAATAAGTTAAAAGATAGCCTGAAAGAAGTAAAAAATCGTTGGAGTGGAGGATTGGTTTCTCTTTTTTCAGGATCGACAATAGACGAAGAGTTTTGGGAGAGTTTTGAAGAACTTCTCATTTCTGGTGATGTTGGCATCGACTTGACAGAAGAAATAACAGCTGATCTTCAGAAGACAGTGAAACGCGAAGGTTTAAAAACACCAGATCAGCTTACAGAATATTTCATTGCTAATATAACGGAACGCCTTGAAGCAATTGAGGGAATGGGCAAGGAGATAGAAATAAATTCTTCACCGAAGATTATCGTTCTTGTAGGTGTTAATGGTAGTGGTAAGACTACAACAGCAGCTAAACTTGCAGAACAATTTCATAGGCAAGGGAAAAAAGTTGTTTTGGGAGCAGCTGATACATTTAGGGCTGGAGCTATAGAACAGCTGAAAGTGTGGGGAGATAGAACTGGAAGTCGCGTTGTAGCACAACAACAGGGTAGTGACTCTGCCGCAGTTGCCTACGATGCCCTTCAATCTGCCAAGGCATCCAATGCCGATGTTGTAATCATTGATACAGCGGGCCGTCTTCATTCAAAACATAATCTCATGGAAGAACTCATTAAAGTTGTACGAGTTCTTGAAAGAGAAGTCGGTCGGGATTCTATTGAAAACCTTCTTGTTTTAGATGCAGTTATGGGACAAAATGGCTTTGCTCAGGCTGAGACTTTTAATAAAGCATTAACTTTAGATGGCGTTGTATTGTCAAAATATGATAATACAGCGAAGGGTGGAGTCATTCTTGCGATTGCTCATAAATTGGGACTTCCCATTCGATATATTGGTCTAGGAGAGGGTGTCGACGATTTACGGTTGTTTGAACCGCGAGAATTCGTACAGGCGTTATTGGAGAAAAATGGCGATGAAGCCTGATAGTGACGAACTCTTAGGCAAACTGACATTCTCTTCTCCGATTTCAGAGTTAATGCGAGTTCTCTTTTTTTACTCGCTGCAATATGTAGTTTTGGAAAAGAAGAAGAAATATCATATTTTTCGCCAAGAAGATATTGTTGCTTTTTTGCATAAAAGTGAAAAAGATACTTCTATTTCAAAACTTTTCCTCTTTGCAGAAAAAGGTGCTAATACAAGAACTAACCTTCCTTCCAGAATGAAGAATTCGGAGAGAATGCTTTGTATCACAGCTGAAAAAGAAACATATATTACCACCTTTGAAGAAGTTAAATACAGATGTGGTGAGGACGAGGATTTCCCACTTTGGTGGAATATCCCTCTGCCTCTTTTGACTATGAAAGATCATAAGGTGATATTGAATGCTAAAGCTCAGGAAAGTTTTTCCTTGGAAGATTTTTCATTGAAACGCGTCTCAGATGCCTTGCAGCGAGAGGATAGACTTCTTGAAATTAACGCGGACGAAAATGAGAAGCGGGTTTTTTATTTCGAACCTCTTCTTGCTGATATATATTTAATTGATGAAGTTACCAGTGATTTGTCTGCAGCAGAAGATATGGTTTGGTGGGCTGCTGTAGGAAAAGCCTGGGCACAAAAGATGCGCAGAGATGGCTATGAAATTCACCAGGTAGATGGCATTCAACCGTCTCCTATTGATCTTTTAGGTGCAGATGATTATCTGACATGTGTCTGGGATGAAAAAATTTTAGGGTATCTTTGTTTTAAAAAAATGAAGGAGGCCTCAAAATGACCTATCCGGTCAAATTGATAACGGGCGTTCTTTATCCTGATGAGTATTGGCGATTATGGGTAATAGAAAAGGTTTCAGAAATGTGGGGAGAACCTGAATGTATAAGTGAACCTCATCTATTTGACATAACCAATTATTATCATGACATTGCGCCCACTCTGTATAGGCAGTTTATTTCATTTAAAGGACTTCGTGATGGGGGTGACTTGGTTCGCTGGAAGAAAGAAAGTTGCCACATCGAAGAAGGAAGTTACAGGGTAGAGAACGGTGTAAATGTTCGCTCAGTAAATATTGATCCTGGATATATTAATGGAGCTCGCCTCGTCTTGGCTTCAACGAAAGATCATGCTCATCGTATTTATATATCTGATGGAATTTTTGCAGAAGTGACAATGAGGTACCGCTTTAAAAAGTGGGTATCATTCGATTATACTTTCCCTGATTTTGCCAGTGGTCGTTATGATACATTTTTATCAGCGGTCAAAAACTCATGGGGAAAAGAAATGGCTGAGAGGAGACAGAACTCATGATAGAGAGATACGAAACGCCTTCTATGAAAAAAATATGGTCAGACCAAAACAAGTATGAAACATGGCTCAAGGTCGAACTCGCCGTGTGTAAAGCTTGGACCGAAGAAGGGCTTATTTCAGAAGAAGCTTTAAAGGATATTGAAGCCAAAGCTGACTTTGATATTGAAAGAATTTATGAGATAGAAAATCAAGTTCATCACGACATGATTGCTTTTGTTTCAGCTGTAGCTGAAAAGGTTGGTCCCAGCGGTCGTTTCATCCATTTGGGCTTAACAAGTAGTGATGTTCTTGATACCGCATCGTCGCTTCTTTTAAAAGAATCTTTAGACGTTGTCTTGACAGAACTAGACACACTTTCATCTCTTATATTAAAGCAAGCGGATGCCCATAAATATACACCTTGCGTAGGGCGTACTCATGGGATTCATGCTGAACCAATGACTTTTGGTCTGAAACTTTTAAATTGGTACTATGAACTTCTTAGAGATCGGGAGAGAATTGAAGAAGCAAAGAGACAAATAAGCTATGGCAAAATTTCTGGAGCTGTAGGTACCTACGCTCACTGTCCTACACGCATAGAGAAACGGGTTTGTTCGTTGCTTGGTCTTGAACCAGCTGCTATTTCCACTCAGATTCTTCAGAGAGATCGCCATGCTCATGTTATGAATGCCATTGCCCTTCTTGGTGCGGGAATAGAGAGAATGTCCGTTGAAATTCGTCATCTTCAGAGAACTGAGGTACTTGAAGCCCTTGAACCTTTTGGGAAGAAACAAAAAGGATCTTCAGCCATGCCTCACAAGAGAAACCCGATTCTTTGCGAACGTTTGGCAGGAATGGCTCGTTTGCTACGAGGATATGCTTCAACAGCTATGGAAAACATTGCTTTATGGCATGAACGAGATATTAGTCACTCTTCTGTAGAAAGAATTATTTGGCCAGACGCATTCCATCTTATTACATATATGCTTCAGAAAATGTCAAAGATCGTAGAAGGCTTGGACATTCAGCCTGAAAATATGTTGGCCAATCTACATAAAACTAAAGGACTAGTTTTTAGCCAGAGAGTTTTGCTTGAACTTGTAGAGAAATTTGGTTTGAGCCGAGAAGATGCTTACGCTGTCGTCCAGGAGAATGCTATGAAATGTTGGCATGGAGAAGGAAGCTTTGCCGAACTTCTTTGGAATGATGAGCGGGTAAATAAATATCTTTCTAAGGAAGAACTCGACAGCCTCTTTAATTTGGATTACTATTTTAGCGCTGTGGATGAAATCTTTTTAAGATTTCATCAGATGTCTTAGATTTTAGATTCAGAATAGAAATTAATAGGAGGATAAACAATGTCAGTTCCAGAACGTAATCTGGCTCTTGAACTTGTTCGCGGAACAGAGGCAGCGGCAATGGCTGCTGGCCGTTGGATGGGGCGGGGCGATAAAAACGCTGCTGACGGAGCGGCTGTTACTGCGATGCGTTATATGCTTAACACTATAGCTATGGATGGCGTAGTTGTCATAGGCGAGGGAGAAAAAGACGAGGCTCCCATGCTTTTTAATGGGGAACGTTTGGGAACAGGGGTCTCCCCTGAGGTCGATATAGCTGTAGATCCAATTGACGGCACACGCTTAACGGCAATGGGACTTCCTGGTGCAATCAGCGTAGTGGCTCTTTCTGAAAAGGGGACAATGTATAATCCCAAAAATATCTTTTATATGAACAAGCTTGCTACGGGGCCTGATGCAGCCGACGTTATTGATATAGAAGCACCTATAGAAGATAATATTAAGAGAGTGGCTGAAAAGAAATCCAAATCTGTCGGTGATGTTACTGTCGTTGTGCTAGACCGTCCACGACATGATGAAGTTAAAACTCGAATTCGTCAAATAGGGGCACGCATAAAGATGATTCCTGATGGAGATGTAGCAGGCGCTCTCCTTACATGCAAGGAGCAAGGTGGAGCCGATCTTCTTGTGGGAATAGGTGGATCTCCTGAAGCAGTCATTACTGCCTGTGCCATCAAATGTCTTGGTGGAAATATGCAATGTAAACTTTGGACGAGAGATGAAAAGGAAGCAGAAGAGAGCAGAGCTTTAGGACTTGATCTCGACGCTGTACTTACTCTTGATGATCTTGTTAAGGGTGACAATGTCTTTTTCGCTGCTACTGGCGTAACAGATGGAGATTTTCTTAAAGGTGTTCGTTATGAAGGCCGGCGTATTCGTACTTTTTCAATGGTTATGCGTTCGAAAAGCGGAACGGTACGCTATATAGAGGCTGTACATCATCCTAAAAAATTATGTACGATCAGTGGTATCGATTACGCTCCTGAATGTGAAGCATAAAATTAAGAAAGAGAGGTCGCTTTTTGAAAGCGACCTCTCTTATTTTTCTCCCCATCGGGCCAAACCTAAAGCTGCCTGTCCGACAGAAATATTTTCATCATTAGGAGAGAGTAAATGGTGGGTAAGTGGTTTTAGACCTCTTTGCTTAAGATATGAGACAGTTAAGGCAAGAAGCCTTTTGTTTTGCCATACTCCTCCAGAAAGAGCTACATGTTTAATTCCAGTCTTTTGGGATAATAATTGGCACATTTCAGCTGTCCAATAGGCTATGCCTCCATGGAAAGCAGCGGCAAGAACTTTTTTTGAATGTAACGAACGATTGCTCATCATCCATTTAACCATTGGACGCCAATCCAGATAAAGGAATCCTTCTTTTTCGAAAATTTTAAAAGGAGCACTCCCGCTCCCGTATGATTGAGATTCAAGCTCCATAGCTGCTTGCCCGTCGTATGTAATTTCCGTGCAAAATCCGAGAAGGGCCGATATCCCATCGAAAAACCGTCCACATGAAGTTGTGACTGGTGATTCGTCCATAATAATTAACTGACTCTGCAAGCGATTCTTCATTTCTGGCCAAATAGAAGAACCTAACGATAGAGCCTCTTCTTTTCCTATCGTATGTGCCAAGAGCGCCAATCCGTATCGCCACGGTTCCAAAACGGCTTTTTCTCCTCCAGGAAGGTTACAAGGAAGGAGTGAACCTTTTCTTTGATAGTGCATGAGATCACCGATAAGAAACTCGCCACCCCAGATTGTTCCATCTTCACCGTAGCCTGTTCCATCGAAAATGGCCCCTATTGCAGGTTCTTCAAAACGATTTTCGAGAAGGCAAGCAGCCATATGGGCATAATGATGTTGAACTCCCAAAGTTTCTTTAAATGTTTCTTTAACTATATCTTTGGCCAAGTAACCAGAAAGATACTGAGGATGAAGATCATAAACGAGATATTGCGGGTGTAAATTGTAAAGCTTAAGGAAATGGCGTAACGCTCGTTTGTAATATTCGACTGTTCCTATTTGTTTCAAATCACCTAGATATTGCCCTGGAAATATAGTTCGATCCTGGGTCAAAGTAAAGGTTGACTTCATTTCTGCTCCAGCTGCTAATATGACAGGTCCTTTATTAAGGGCAGTGAGAGGAATGGGAACAAATCCCCTCGCTCTGCGTATGAGAATGTAATCTCGCCCTTGCGATGCGATTACAGAATCGTCTATGGCCATATGAATATCTCTGTTATGCATGAGAAATATGTCTGCGAGGCCAGATAATGATGAAAGTGCATCATCATTTTTTGAAATAATAGGAGCATCGCTCATATTGGCACTTGTCATAATAAGAGCATCAAATTTTTCGAACAACAAGTGGTGAAGAGGTGTGTATGGAAGCATGATACCCAATGTGTTTTGTTGTGGAGCGACGAGGGGAGAGAGCCGCGTGTTTTTTCTTATAGGGCAAAGTACGATAGGTCTTTTTGATGATGTGAGAATTTTTTCAGCGGTGTTCGTAAGATGAACCAATTGCTTGGCTACTCGTACATTAGCGACCATAAGAGCAAAAGGCTTATCCTTTCTGTTTTTTCGCTCTCTCATTCGCCTCACAGCCTCATCATTGAAAGGGTCGCAGGCGAGATGGAAGCCGCCTAATCCCTTGATAGCAGCTGTCTTGCCTTCTTTCAAAAATGAGCAGCATTTTAAAAGAGCTTCTTCACCTTGTGCAAGAGTGGTGTTTATATGGTCTGTAAGCCATAGCGATGGACCACAGTCGAAGCATGCGTTGGGTTGGGCGTGATAACGGCGATTTGAAGATGTTGTATATTCCCCCGTGCACGTATCACACATTGTAAAGTGACTCATCGTTGTTAACGGCCTGTCATAAGGTAAATCTTGTATAATTGTGTATCGGGGGCCACAGTTCGTACAGTTTATAAATGGATATCTATATCTTCGATTTTCAGGGTCTCTCATTTCACGAAGACAATCGTCACATGTGGCGATATCTGGCGGAATAAGCACCCGCTGATGTTCTAGCCGAAGACTTTTCTCTATGATAAAACTTCCCGTTGTTTCCGCTGTGCTTGTTTCTTGAGAAATATATTCTATTGATGAGATATGCGAGGCGTCTGGTTTCTCTTCTTGTAGTCGAGAGATATACTTCTGTATTTGCTCGATAGATCCCTTAAGCTTTATAACGACACCGTCAGAAGTATTTTTAACAGAACCACCTAGTCCCATTTCTTCTGCAAGTCGAGCACAAAAAGGGCGGAATCCTACTCCTTGAACTATTCCTGTTACAAGAAAGGTCGCGATATTGAGCATTGACAAACCTCCGTTCACAAGGCATTTTAAAACATAGTAAGCTCTACTACAAGAGCTTATAAGAGATAAAGGAGACGAGTACTCCATGAATGAAAATAATGAAAAATTACGGTTGGTCCATATCTATATGGGAAACGGAAAAGGCAAAACCACAGCAGCTTTAGGTTTGGCTATTCGAGCTGTTGGGTGGAAGATGAAGGTCGGAATTATTCAGTTCATGAAAGGGTGGCCTCAATATGGAGAGCTCACCAGTTTATCCCGTTTTCCTGAAATAAAGCTTATTCAGACGGGACGTCCCGATTTTGTCGATAAAAAAGCTCCTCTACAGATCGATATTGACGAAGCGCATCGTGGTCTTGTAATTGCAAGAGAATGGGTAGAAAAAGGACTTTTTGATCTTGTGATTCTTGACGAAATTAACGTTGCGCTTGATTATGAGCTTATTGAATTGAAAGATGTTATCTCGCTTCTACAGAAACGTTCATCACATGTAGAATTAGTTCTTACCGGGCGAAATCCTCCTAAAGATTTGCTTCCCTATGCTGATTTGATTACAGAGATGAAAGAAATTCGTCATCCATACACAAAAGGAATACTTGGTCGAAAAGGTTTTGATTACTGATGAAAATTCTTCCATATGCCGTACCTATTGAGGAAATGGAAAAAGAATTTGGAGCTCGTCTTCAAGAAGGATTTTCAACGGAAGAGGCTACTGCGGCCTTAGAAAAATATGGAAGAAATATTTTAGAAGAGACAGAGGTTATTCCTTGGTGGAAAATATTCTTCCGCCAATTTACAACTCCTATGGTTTATTTGCTGTCAGTAGCGGCTATTATAAGCTTCTTGATGAGAGAGAATCTAGATGGAAGTGCCATTATAGCTGTTATAACAATAAATGGAATTATAGGATTTCTGACTGAGTATAGAGCAGAAAGGGCTTTGCAAGCCTTGAAATCCATGACATCCCCTCATTGTCGCGTCTTGAGAAATGGAGTTGTTGCTCAAATTTCCTCTATGGATGTAGTTCCAGGAGATATTTTGTTACTTGAGGCAGGAGATGTGGTTCCTGCAGATGGACGCCTTTTTAAAATTTCAAATTTTATGGTGAACGAAGCGACCCTTACTGGAGAGTCTCTGCCTGTTGAAAAAGATACAAACCCTTTACCAGCAAAGACGCTTCTTGCTGACCGCAAAAATTCTGTCTATGCTGGAACAAGCGTTGTGAAAGGAACAGCACAGGCGGTTGTCGCCCATACAGGAATGGAGACGGAAATAGGGCGCATCGGGAAAATGCTTCAACATGTCAATGTACAATCTACTCCTTTAGAAGAACGTTTGGCTGCTTTCAGTCAATTTCTTATCTGGGTGACTTTAGGTGTTGCTTTTCTTGTTATTGGAATAGGCATGATACAAGGCAGAGATTTTATTAGAATGCTTGAAACGGGCATAGCTCTGGCCGTAGCCGCTGTGCCTGAAGGTTTGCCCTTTGTTGCTACCATGACATTAGCCCTTGGTGTGCATAGAATGGCTAAAGTAAACGCACTTGTTCGTAATTTGGCTTCAGTCGAGACACTGGGATCGACAACTGTTATTTGTACAGATAAAACGGGAACACTTACCATGAATAATATGACTGTTCGGGAAATTGCTCTGTCTCATCCTAGTGCCCGATCCATTTTTTTACAGACGGCAGTTCTTTGTAATGATGCAGTGCTTTCTGATGATAAAGGCATAGGAGATCCCATGGAAGTGGCTCTTTTGCGCTATGCAGGTGAAGAGGCACTTTCGTTGCGAAAAATTTTGCCTCGTATTAAAGAAGAACCTTTCGATTCAGAGACAATGAGAATGGTTACGTGGCACAAAACGGGAGTTGCCGTTAAAGGAGCTCCGGAGCGCATCCTTGAAGATGTTAAGCAAATCTTTACAGAGAAAGGGATACAATCTATCTCTGGTGAGATGCGCGAAAAATGGAATAGAGAAATTTACGGACTTGCTTCTCGAGGCATGAGGACGATTGCATTTGCTTGGGGCAAATCTCTCGATGACCTTATCTTTTTAGGAGTTGCTGGAATAGATGATCCACCTCGGGAGGAAGTTCCTGAAGCTGTTGCTCTTTGCCATCAAGCGGGAATACACGTTATTATGATTACGGGAGACCATCTTTCCACTGCACAGGCTATTGCACGTGAGATCGGAATTTCAAAAGATGAAAGATCTTCTGCTCTTGTGGGAAGTGAACTTGAACAAATATCAGAGGAAGAACTAGCAGCTAGGTCCCGAAAAATATCTGTTGTGGCCAGGGTTGCACCAGAACACAAACTTAAAATTGTCAGAGGGCTTCAAAAAGCGGGAGAAGTTGTTGCTATGACGGGAGACGGAGTCAATGATGCAGTGGCCTTAAAACAAGCTGATGTCGGTGTAGCAATGGGGATACAGGGAACCGAAGTAAGCAAAGAAGCATCTGATATTATTTTGCAAGATGATCGATTTAATACTATAGTAGAGGCCGTTAAAGAAGGCCGGCGTATTTTTGATAACATTAGGAAGGCCATCCTTTTCTTGCTTTGTTGCAATTTGAGTGAGGTTTTAACTGTTTTTTTAGGTATTTTGTTGAAGTTGCCAGCTCTCCTTATCCCTCTTCAGATTTTATGGATTAATTTGGTAACAGATGTTGTGCCAGCGTTGGCTTTATCTCTTGATAGTGCCGAGCCGGATATAATGTATCGAAAGCCAAAAAGCAGAAGCGAGGATATTATTACCCGACAACATAAAAAAGAAATAATTTTTTATGGACTTCTTATTACAATGGGTGTTTTTGCAGCGTATTACTGGTCTCTTTGGTATCATAAAGAAGACTTTGTGCGAGCAACAGAGATGAGTTTTCATACTTTAGTGTTAGCTCAGCTGTTTTTCGTTTTAAGTGTAAGAAAACATAGTTTTGTGCAGTATCCGTCTCAACTTTGGCAAAATAAATGGCTTTTGGCAGGAATTTGTTTTTCAGGCGCGTTACAGTGTGTAATTACCTATATACCTCTTTTCCAAGAGGTTCTGCGTATAGTTCCTCTTAATATAGAGGAGTGGGGGATTGTGATTTGTGCAGCTCTTATCCCTACTATGATTGCTCAAATTCGCAAGTTAGTCGTTAAATTCTAGGTGATATTATGGTGAAAAAGGTACTTGTAGGCATGAGTGGCGGTATTGATAGTGCCGTTACATCCTTACTTCTCAAAAAAGAAGGATACGATATAACCGGCCTCTTTTTAACTCTTTCGGGGCCAGATGATTCTAGTGCGCAACAACAAGCGAAAGAGCTTGCTCAGAAGCTGAACATTGATTTTGAGATTTTTGATGGAAGGAATTTTTTTTCAAACAATGTCATAACTGAGATCCTTTCTGAATATCAGGAAGGGCGAACTCCCAATCCCTGCGTATTATGTAATCCTTCTGTAAAGTTCAAACTTCTTTTCTCTGTTGCAAAAGAGAGAGGGATTCCGTATGTAGCAACGGGTCATTATGCGCAAATAGTGAAGAATGGCGATAAATATAGCATCTCGCGCGGAGTTGATGAGAGAAAAGATCAAAGTTATATGTTATATCGTCTTCCTCAAGAATGGTTGCCTTTTATTATCTTCCCATTAGGGTCTTTGCGAAAGACGGATGTTCGAGAATTAGCGAAACAAAGTTTTCCTTCGTGGATTGTTCAGAAACAAGAAAGTCAGGACGTGTGTTTTGCTCCCCAAGGGTTGGCTGATTTTTTAATGGGTCGTTTAGACCGTCGAACATGCAGATCTGGTTCTATAGTTGATGAAAAGGGAAGAACAATTGGCGAACATCAAGGTCTTTGGCGTTATACTATAGGGCAACGTAAAGGGTTGGGATTGCCTAACGGACCTTGGTTTGTTATAGCTAAAGATATGAAGAAAAATGTTTTACATGTTTCCCGTAACAACGATATATCTTTATTGCGAATACGTTGCCAAAATCCTGTTTTCCATTGCACAATGAATAATGAAACAGTTTATATGGCGGAGCACAGATATCGAACTCATCCATTCCCTGTAGTTTTAGAAAGGCAGACTGAAGAGTTTTTCGAAGTTCGATCTTTAGAAAAGGGAGGACCAGTTGTGGCTCCAGGACAATCTTTAGTTTTGTATAATAAAAATATTGTATGTGGTGGTGGAATTATTATTTCATCAGAGGAGGTGCCCCATGTCAGTGAATAATATGTACAAATTGCCTCTAGAAAAGTTGAGAAAAAGAACTGATATTAGCGCTCTTTCCTTTAAGACAACGGAAGAGATAGAGTGTCTTGAAAAGTTTATTGGACAAGAACGGGCAGTACGAGCAATTTCCTTTGGCTTAGCTGTTGATAGCAAAGGATACAATATATTTGTTTTGGGAAATCCTGGAAGCGGTAGAACCACCTATTCTCTTGAACGTCTTCGCGAATCTGCCAAAGAAAAAGCAGCACCTGATGACTGGATTTATGTCTATAACTTTGATGATCCGAGTCGTCCTCTTGCGATCAATTTACCTGCAGGAAAAGGCAAAGAGATGGGCGCAGCCTTTAACGAGTTATTGGGAGAGCTCAAAGTAGCCATAAGCAAGGCTTTTGAAAAAAGCCAGTATGAAGATGCCAAAGCACAACTTGTTAAAAACTTTCAAGAGCAGGTTAATACGCTTATGGAAGATGTTCGGGCCTGGGCGACGGAGAAAGACTTTTCATTAAAAAGAACGCCACAGGGTTTTGTTAATATTCCTCTTATTGAGGAGACAAGCGAAGAAGGCGAAACGACAAAAAGAGAGTTGCAGCAAGAGGAATTTGAGGCGCTTTCTGAGGAAAAGCAGAAAGCGCTGCAAGAAAAATCTGAAGAAATATCTCAGAGAACACTTGATACTTTGAGAAAGATTCGAGATCTTGAAAAAGCTCTTAAGGAAGAGATAGGAAAGCTCGAAGAAGAAATTTGCCGAACAGCTATTACTCCATATCTTCAAGATATTAAAGAAAAATATGGAACAACAGAAGTGCTTTGCAAATGGATAGATTCGTTAGCAGAAGATATTATTAGTAACTTTAATATATTTGTAGCTGCGGCTAAGGATGATTCTGCCGATATCGATTTTAATCGATATACTATCAATGTCTTTGTTGCAAACGATCCAGAAGATGGAGCTCCTGTCATTTGGGAAACAAACCCCACTTATTACAATTTGACAGGAAAAGTGGAATATGAAAGTAGACAAGGATATCTTTATACAGATTTTCATAAGATAGTAAGCGGTGCTTTCCAAAAAGCTAATGGGGGGTACCTCATTCTTGATGCAGAAAAAGTGCTTTTAAACTTCATGTCATGGGAGGCTCTAAAACGGGCATTAAGAACGGGAGAGGCAACAATAGAAAATTTAGGTGAACAGTACGGAGCTATTCCGGTTTCTTCTCTCAGGCCCCAACCTATTCCTATCAATGTGAAGGTTGTTATGGTTGGAACACCCCTTCTATATGCTTTGTTGCAGTACTATGATCCAGAATTTCTTAAAATGTTCAAAATCAAGGCTGATTTTGACAGAGATATGCCTCGTACTCCTGAAGCGGAGCAACAGATGGCACAGTTTATTTGTGGTTTTGTTCGAAGAGAAGGGAAAATTCCGTTTTCTGTGGAGGCTGTAGCTGAAGTTATAGAGTGGGCAAGCCGTCTAGCCGAACATCAGAATCGAATAACTACGGAGTTTAATAAAATTATAGAAATTATTGTTGAGGCCACTGCGTGGGCCAAATCGGAAAATGTCAGTCTTATAGAAGCTCGCCATGTCTATAAAGCAATCGAAGAAAAAAGGTTCCGTACTAATCTTATTCAGGAGCGCATTCAGCGAGCATACGAAGAAGGAGTCATTACTATCCAGACAGAAGGAGCAGTGGTTGGACAGATCAACGCTCTTTCGGTCATAGATTTGCGAGACTATATGTTTGGTCACCCTTCCCGTATAACATCTAATGTCTATATGGGGCAAGAAGGAGTCGTCAACATAGAACGAGAAGTCAAGTTGACAGGCCCTATTCATAATAAGGGGCTTCTTATCCTTTCTAGTTATCTTGGAAGAAAGTATGCTCAGGATATGCCCCTTTCGCTTTCAGCACGAATTGCTTTTGAGCAAACGTATGGTGAAATTGATGGAGACAGTGCTTCTTCAACGGAACTTTATTGTTTACTATCTGCTCTTTCAGGCATTCCATTGCGCCAGGATATAGCTGTGACAGGGTCAGTAGATCAATTTGGTAATGTTCAGGCTATTGGCGGTGCTAACGAAAAGATTGAAGGATTTTTCCGCTATTGTAAGTTCCGAGGCCTGACAGGAACTCAAGGTGTTATGATCCCTGCACAAAATATTATTCATCTCATGCTTAATCAGGAAGTGCTGGATGCGGTGGAAGAAGGACAGTTCCATATTTGGGCAGTAAGTAGCATTGATCAGGGAATTGAAATTCTAACGGGGAAACAAGCTGGAATTCCAGATGAAAATGGTGTGTATCCCGAAGATAGCATTCATTTCCTTGTAAAAAAACAGCTTGAATCTTGGATGGAAAAAGCTGCAAAACTTAAGAAAAAATATGGTGTGTCTTCTGAAAATGAGCAAAATGCAAAAAAAGAATAACGTTGAAACTTTGTCGAGAAAAGACATCTGTGACTCTCTTCCAAACGCATCACATGTTGCGGAGGTACTAGATCGTCTTGAAGAGTGTTGGAATATGGAGAAGGACCCTCCAAACCTTTGGCATGAGGAACCTCTTGACGGGTTGATCCTTACTCTTTTATCGCAGAATACAAATGATAAGAACAGAGATCGGGCGTATAACAATCTGAAAAGGATTTACCCTACATGGGAGGGTGTTGCTCAGGCAGCAACAGAGGATATAAAAGAATCCATTCGTGTAGCGGGATTATCTGACATCAAATCTAAACGAATGAAAGACATTCTTGAGGCTGTAAAGGCTTCTTTTGGCTCATATTCAATAAAGGCATTACGAGATAAAAGCTCTGAGGAGGCCAGATATTTTCTTTCTAGACTGCCTGGAGTGGGAGCTAAAACAATTGCATGTGTCTTACTCTTTGATTTGAGTTTTCCCGCTTTTCCTGTTGATACGCACATACAGCGCTTTTCAAAAAGAATTGGCTGGGCCCATGAACGATGTAAGCCAGAAGAAATTGAGACAATGCTTGAAAAAGTAGTTCCAGAAAGCCGGTTTTTAGGTGGGCATGTCAACATTATTACTCATGGCCGAAATATATGTCTTGCGAGACAACCTCAATGTTCTCATTGTGCTGTTCGTGATTTGTGCATGTTTGCTAAAAATATGGAATGAAGAAAAAGGAGGCAGCTTCTAAAGGCTGCCTCCTTCGTTTTTAGTATCAAAATTTATTGCAAAAATTAATCTTCCTGTGCTTTGTCGTCTTCTAATTTCTTGAGGTTGGCTAAAACGATTCTATACCCGTCAGCACCGTATTCAAGGAATTTCTTAACCCTGCTTATTGTTGCAGTACTAGCACCTGTTTGTTGCGCAATCTGAGGATATGTGTACCCTCCATCAAGCAATCTTGCAACTTCTAGGCGCTGTGCCAGAGCTCGTATTTCCCCAATAGTCGCTACGTCTTCAAGAAAACCGTACATTTCTTCCACTGAATTCAACGACAATAAAGCTTTGCAAAGCTGATCAGTTAATTGATCCTTCCATTTTTCTACCATAAACGCCATACCTCCTCGTTATTCGAAACGTTTTGATAGTTGAGAAAGGCAACTATAAACCTTGTCCATCTCACCTGAGAGACCAATTGAAACTCTGATCCAACTGCCTCCCATATCCGGTATTTTAAAAAATTTGATTGCAATGTCATTTTCTTCAAATAATGATTGAATAATTTTTTTCTCTTCATGAATATGTACTAATACAAAATTTGCATCACTTGAATACGCATGTATTGAGGGGAGCATATTACATTGGCGTATAAATGATTCACGATTGTCTTGAATTGATTTCTTACGTTCTTGAATCAAACCTGGGTATTTCAATACTATATTAACTATAGCTGCTGTAAGCTGATTGATATTAAAGGGACTTTTTATTGTATTGAGAGTATGTGCTACATCAGAGTTACAAATCCCATATCCAAAACGAATTCCTGCTAGTCCCCACGCTTTAGAAAGTGTTTTGAGGATAACTGTGCGGGCAGGAATATTATTTGCTTGAAGAGATTCTAAGAACGTCTCATTAGCAAACTCTCCATAGGCTTCATCTATAACTGTAATCCCTATGTTTTGTTCGATAACCTCTTGTAAGAACAAGCAAGGCAATGTCTGTCCAGTAGGGTTGTTGGGCGTGTCTATAAGAACTAAAACAGGTTTTTCTCTTCTTAAAGTATCTAGAAAGAGTTCTGTGTTGAAAAAACAATCCTTTTCAGTAAATGTTATGGGCACAGTAATGTGTTCAGCTCCATAAACACGGCATAAATGGGCGTATTCCGAAAAAGATGGCGAGAAAGTGAGTACTTTTGCCCCTGGTTTAACATATGCAGCAAAAAGCAACCATAAAACTTCATCTCCTCCGTTACCTAAAATGTAACTCTTTGTAGGGAAACCGGTAAAGTAGCTGAGTTGTTTTTTAATGTCACTATACCCTGGGTCTGGATATCTATTCAACTCCACATCTGTAAGAACAGAAAAAATTTCTTCTTTCAGAGATTGAGGAAGCTGAAAGGGATTTTCATTTTTATCAAGGCGTATTTTGGGGTTAATGTGTGTTAACATTTGTATGCCTCACTTCTTCTTAACTTCAACTAATTAGAGTGTAAAACTTATCGATTTATAACGCAGTCTAACATGGCTAGAAATACCTGTCAACAGATAGGATTTAGTGTAATATATAAGAAAGTGAATAATTATTAAAGAAGAGAAAAGGATAATGGGGGCCTATGAAGAAAATAAGAAAAGTACCCATATCAGAACTTAAAGATACAGAAGGAATTATTATAGAAGATGTTTTGGCGAAAGACATGGTTCTTGTTTCTAAAGGAACGGAGTTAAAGCGTCTTTTTGAGTTGAAGCCTGGAATAGAAGAAGATTTAAAACGTCATGGAATTGAATGGGTCAGAGTAAAGAGTATTACGCCCTCACTGGAGTCTTTTTCTCATGTACTTCCTGAACTTTTGCCTCCAATTCGTATTATCAATTCTCGTTTTGCCGAAGTTGTCTTTTACCAATTCGCTGCTTTTGCACAAAACATAAAGAATAAACGTCTTAGAAAAGAAGGAATTACAACATTTATTAATATGGGGGCCTCTCTTGTTGAAGAAATATATGAAACATCATCTATAACGTTATCTTTGACAGAAACTGATCACGAGGAAAAACAGCTTTTTTCTCACTTACTCAATGTAGCATTGTTAAGTGGTTATATTGCCAAGCAAATTTTCCCATATTGGAGAGAAACGGCGGAAAATGCAGTTATTACAGGTTTATTTCACGATATTGGGAAGATCCTCTATAAAGATTGCGAATCTGAGGAATGTAAAATGAATCACCCTATTCTCGGAGAAAGTATGCTTCGAGAAGCTGGAGTGGAGAATGAGAATATTCTTTATGGAGTTCGGGCCCATCATGAAAAATGGGATGGTTCGGGGCATCCTGATAGAATAAAGAATGAAAAAATTCCGTTGCTCGCTCGGATTGTGGCTGTAGCCAATAGTTTTTGTTCTTTGGAAGAAGAAAGCAACACATACTCGCAACGATTATCGAAGGTAGTGATGCATGTTAGTTCTTCTTATGATCCCTTCATTGTAAGAGGAATTGTTTCTTCTTTAGGACTCTACCCGCCAGGAAGCTTTGTTGAGCTTTCAAATAACAAGAAAGCAATCGTTCTTTCGACAGGAATAAATAATATTTTTCAACCTCGTATTTGTCTTATTGAAAATGAAGAAATTCAAGACGGAATAATTGATTTAAATGGAAACCCGTCTCTTTATATACGTCAGGTGTGGGATAATATAGATAAGAAGCCAGTAGCGGAACTTTCAAAAAAGGATATAAAAATAGAAAGCGCAACGGCATCACATGCCGGATATATATATAAAAAATACAAAGGTTAAATGGAGGTGTTTTTACCTCTCACTCTTTGCATCTAGAGCAATTATGCTGTATTCTTACAGCATGTATTTTAGAAGCGCTAATTTTAGTAGGAGGTAAGAAATGTATGAGTCAAGTTATTGACACCACTGATTTTTATTCCGGTATAAAAATGAAGTGGCAGGAGGGTATTTGGGAAGTAGTAGAATACCAACACCACAAAATGGGGCGTGGTGGCGCAGTAATTCGTACGAAGCTGAAGAATATAGAGAATGGATCTATTGTAGAAACAACTTTCCGTTCTGGCGAAAAATTTGAGCGAGTAATTTTCGATGATAAAGCTGCGCAGTTCCTTTATCAGGAGGGTGACAGTTACGTTTTTATGGATATGGAAAGCTACGACCAGCTCTATATTCATAAAGATGTTTTAGGTGATGTTGTTAACTACCTGACCGATAATTTAGAAGTTCAACTTGAATATTATGAAGGGCGCGTGATGGGGGTAGAACTTCCCAAGAGCGTAGAATTAAAAGTTATAGATACCCCTCCCGGTTATAAGGGGGACACTGTTTCCAGTAGTGGAAAACCAGCAACGTTAGAGACAGGCATTACTATTACCGTACCTATTTTTGTAAACGTAGGAGATACTGTAGTAGTTGATACTCGTTCGGGGGAATATCTCGAACGGGCTAAAAAATAAGGAATCCAGGAGGGTCGAACTATGAGCGCAAAAGAAAAAATAGCATACCTGAAAGGCTTATTGGCAGGGCTTGACATTCAGGATGAAACGACAGCTAAAGCGTTTAAGTCTGTTACTGAAGCTTTAGAGGCTCTTGCAGAAGAAGTAGAGGAACAGGCTGATATCATAGAAGAGCAGCAGGACCTTTATGAGGAGCTTGCTGATGATTTTTCCCTTCTAGACGAAGATCTCGATTCTCTCGAGAGATCCTTTGCTGAATATGTAGGCGAAGATTTTGACGAAACAGACGAGGATGAAGAAGCTGATTTTGATGAAACATACGAGTCAGTTGCTTGCCCAAAATGCGGACACATTTTTTATTATCAGCCAGAAGTATACGGTGAAGACGAATCTCTTCAGTGTCCCGATTGTGGGGAAACCTTCGCTCAACCTACAGAAGAGTAATTAGAAAAGGAGGTCTAGTGATGGATGACGTTCGTGAAGACCTGAACCTTGAATCTCAAGATCAGGATTTTGAGATGGGGGAGCCTGTGAGGGACGAACAGGAAGTAACAGAAGAGCGTTCTGTTCAGGGGAATGTTCACATAGCAGAAGATGTCATCACAGAGCTGGCCCGAAAAACATTGACTCTTGTCCCAGGAGTACAGCCGGCAAGTCCGGGACTTGTTTCTAAGTTAGGGTTGGTAGGCCGTAAGGCTATTGATGGGATTAAAGTTTCTGTAGAAGAAAATATTAATCCACCTCAAATTACTGTTGATGTTTTCGTTTTAGTGAAATATGGTTTGCGTATTCCAGATATAGCTTGGGATCTTCAAGAAGCTGTGAAGAATAATCTTGAGCAATATACCGGATATACAGTTAAAGCAGTAAATGTTAATGTGCAAGGAGTATTTTTTCATGAACGTTCTGTGCAGTCAGTAAACGCTGATACAGATAAGAATGTTGTGAAAGAACAGGTTGTGAGTGTAACTGAAACAGGATCTGAAACTGAAGCCGACGCAGAGTCTAAATAGCGTTTGGTTATATTGTGTGATAGGGAAGGCCGGCCTCATTTGTGCCGGCCTGTCTTAATCCCGGGGGTGGTTTGCGATGTATCTGTTTTGGAAAAATACAACCCTTGGCAGTATTCGTTTATCTCGGGAAGGGTTGACAGAATTTATTGATTCATTGCTTTTGCCTTCATATTCTTGCAAAGAAGTTGCCCTTTCCAGAATGGAAAATTCGTTGTATATTGTTTTATCTCTGCCTCAACCCCATAATGCTCTTGAAGTGAAGATGGTTGAGGAAAAACTCCAATCGTCCTTTGCTGATTTGGGATTAGGCGTTCATATTTCTTGGACAGAAGAGAAAATTACAAAAGATAAGAAGAAGATTCCAGAAATACTGCAAAATCCTTTATCTTGGGTGGCTTGTACCGCAGGAATAACCGCCTTGATTCATATGCGAATTAAAGGAATTCTCTGGACAGTTGCAGTAAGCGCTTTGACTTTTGTTGTTGCGCAATTTTTGCTGTCAGAACACGGGCAAAAATTGATAGATCGTTGTATAGATTACATAAGAAAAATCATCAGGAGGTAAATGTTGAATAAGAACATCCTTCCTCAAAAAAGACGTAGATCGAGGGAAATCGCTTTACAGGTTTTATACGCGTTAGATATACGTAATTGCGAAACAGTAGATCAGATTCTTGATTTTTATCCGGAGGTTGATGAAGATCCGGATGTGGCTTCTTATGCTACAGCTCTGGTCAATGGTGTGTGGAACTCTCGTTTTGAGATTGACACCCTTATTCGTGAGTATGTTGTAGGATGGAGACCGGAACGAATGGTTGCTGTAGACAGAGCAGCTCTCCGTCTTGCAATTTATGAAGGGATAATTAATCAAATGATTCCCATTCCTGTTGCTATTTCGGAAGCCGTTGAGCTTGCTAAAGCCTTTGGAACGGAAGAGTCAGGTCGTTTTGTTAATGGTGTACTTGGTAGAATCGTTCGAGCTCTTTCACCATCGGTAAAGGATGAAGAAGATGCAGGGAACAACTCTCCCCAGACTCACAGTTGATGAGGTTACAAACCGTATTCAAGGATTACTTTTTTCAGATCCGGTACTTCAAAATCTTGTAGTTGTTGGTGAGATAGTCGAAATAAAGAGACATACAAGTGGGCATGTTTATTTTACTTTAACAGGCGATGAGGGACGTTTAGCCTGTGTCCTTTTCAAATCTGATGCTATGCGAGTTCCTCTGTGGCCTCGTAAAGGAGATGAAGTACTCGCCGAAGGGCGAGTTGGACTTTACCCTCCGCGAGGTTCATATCAACTTTATGTTCGACGGTTGACGCCTTTAGGTGTTGGTGCAGCCGCACGAGCACGAGAGGAACTACGAATCAGACTTGAAAAAGAAGGACTGTTTGATCCCCGGTTAAAAAGAAAACTTCCACCTTTCCCTCAGAAAGTAGCAGTGATAACGTCAGCAACAGGGGCGGCTATAAGAGACGTTGTAAAGGTTTCCCGTAACAGGTTTCCTCAGTGTTCTCTTATAATTGTGCCTTGTTTAGTGCAAGGGTATGACGCCCCGGAGGAAATTTTTGCAGCTTTTTCGCAAATCCGTACATATGGTGATATTGATGCTGTAATGCTTGTTCGCGGAGGGGGAAGTCGCGATGATCTCACTCCTTTCGATGATGAGCGAGTCGTGAGAGCCATTCGTATGTGTCCCTTTCCGGTTGTAACTGGTGTAGGTCACGAAATTGATGTTACGCTAAGTGATTATGCAGCAGATGTTTCTGCTTCAACGCCCTCTGCTGCAGCAGAACGTCTCTTTCCTGATTATCGTGATTTATCTAGGCAAGTTAACCACTATTCGCAATCTATTATAAAAGCTTGTTTTCAAAGCATAGACAAAAAAAATGAACATTTGATCCAAATTGAACAACTTCTTAAAACGTTCTCTTTTAAAAATATAGAAATAACCGCCAAAAGTCTGACCGAAAGAAGACGACATATGAATCTTTTGATGAAGTCAAGATTTGAAGAAAAGAAAAGTGCTCTTTCCTCTGTCGCAGGAGCACTTAATGCACTTTCCCCTCTCTCAATTCTCTCTCGAGGATTTATTAGCTGTACCAAAGAAGGTGGGGAAGTAGTCACTTCTGTTGACCAACTAGAGTTAAATGAAAGGCTTACACTCTCTTTCATAGACGGACAGTCAAAAGTACGTGTTGAAAAAATTACAAAAACAGGGGAAAGTGAGTGAAATCAATGTTGCCTAATCCAGTAAGTTGGGATGAAGAGAAAAAGAAAGTTCGCATTTTAGACCAAAGATGTCTTCCTTGGGATGTAACTTTTGTCTCCTGTTCTACTTTTGAGGATGTTGCTAAAGCTATAGAGAGTATGGTTGTTCGTGGAGCTCCGGCTATCGGAGTAGCTGCTGCTTTTGGTGTAGCTCTAGCGTCTAAAAATGGCAAGCAAGAAGCTGATAAGGCTATTAGGCGGTTGGCCCAAACAAGGCCTACTGCTGTAAATCTTTTTTGGGCACTTAAGCGTATGGAAAATATAGTAAATCTATCGGAAGGCCAATCTCTTTATTCTGAAATGATAAAAGAGGCCTATTCTATTCTTGAAGAAGATATTGAAATAAATCGTCATATAGGGCATTGGGGACAAAGTTTACTTCCTGAGAATTCTATAGTTTTGACCCATTGTAATGCTGGAGCGTTGGCTACAGCAGGATATGGAACAGCTCTCGGTGTTGTTCGTGCGGCAAGAGAAGAAGGTAAAAATATTAAAATTTATGCGGATGAAACACGCCCTGTTTTTCAAGGAGCGCGTCTTACTGCATGGGAACTTATTGAAGATGGTTTTGATGTAACTGTCATATGTGACAATATGGCAGGAGCTCTCATGAAAAAAGAACATATCTCTGCCGTTTTGGTCGGAGCGGATAGAATAGCTCTTAATGGTGATACTGCCAATAAGATTGGAACCTATTCTCTTGCGGTTTTAGCGAAGTTTCATTTAGTGCCCTTTTATGTGGTGGCCCCAATATCTACGATAGATAAAGAAGCTAAAGATGGTTCTTATATTGAGATAGAGCAGCGAAATGGCAAAGAGGTCAGAGAACCTACTGGTCATCCTTTGATTCCTGAATCCTTTCCGGTATGGAACCCTGCCTTTGACGTTACTCCGCACTCATTAATAACGGCAATAATAACGGAAAAGGGAGTGCTTTACCCACCTTTTCTTAAAAAAATAAAGACTATCTAGATATGTAAAGGGAGGAATTTTCGTGGAAAATCGAATTGCTGATATACATCTTTCCTCGGAAGGAATGAAAAAAATTACATGGGCGTGGCAATTTATGCCAGTTCTTCGAAGTTTGTCTGAGGAATATACGTCTAAAGCTCCGTTGAAAGGATTAAAACTTGCTGCATGCCTTCATCTCGAGGCAAAAACGGCTTGTCTTCTCATTACACTCCATAAACTTGGAGCTGAAGTTTGGGCAGCAGGAAGCAATCCTCTTTCCACGCAAGATGATATTTGTGCAGCACTGGTTGATAATGGAGTTCACGTCTACAGTCATCACGGTATGACAACAGAAGAATACCATGAAAATCTACGTTTTGTTCTAAGCATTGCTCCCGATGTCATTGTTGATGATGGAGCAGATCTTATTGCTACTTTACATACCGAATTTCCTCAACTGATACCAAATGTACGAGGTGGGTCTGAAGAAACCACAACAGGAATTAAGCGTCTCAAAGCTATGGAAGCAGATGGAACGTTACAATTCCCTATGATTGCTGTAAACGATGCGTATAGTAAATACCTTTTTGATAATCGTTATGGTACCGGACAGTCAGTTATGGACGGTCTTATGCGAACGACAAATATGCTTATAGCGGGTAAGAAAGTTGTTGTAGTCGGATACGGATGGTGTGGCCGTGGAGTAGCTATGCGTGCTAAAAGCCTTGGTGCATCTGTTATCGTTGTAGAAGTAGATCCTCACAGAGCGTTTGAGGCCTTGATGGATGGACATGAAGTAATGAACATGACAGAAGCTGCTTCTGTCGGCGATATTTTCTTAACACTGACAGGGAATACAAAAGTTATCAGAAAAGAACATTTCGAAAAGATGAAAAGTGGCGTACTCCTTGCTAATGCAGGACACTTTGATGTTGAGATATGTAAGAAAGATCTCTCCCAAATGGCTTCATCTGTAGAGTCAACACGGGAAAATATAGAAACATATACGTTGACAGACGGAAGACGTCTTCATCTCTTAGGGGAAGGACGCCTTGTTAATTTAGCTTGTGCTGATGGACATCCTATAGAAATTATGGATTTAAGTTTTGCTCTTCAGCTTGAATCAGCTCTTCACGTTGCTCATAATAAATTGCAATCAGGAGTACACCCGGTTCCTTCCGCAATAGATAGACGAGTAATGGAGGTTAAATTAGAATCTCTTGGTATTTCTCTAGAGAAACTTACCGACGAACAAGAGCTTTATATGAAAAGTTGGGAGGAATAAATACGATGCGTTGCCTCTTTCAAAATACATATATTTATGACAGTCAGATGGAACGAAGCCGGTTATGTGACGTGCTTGTTGAAGACGGTTTGATAACAAAAATAGAAGCTCCAGAAAGTCTTCCTGAAGAGAATGTCTCACTTATTGATTGTGATGGTAAGAAACTTCTTTTGCCGGGTTTCGTTAACAGTCATACCCACGCAGCCATGTCTTTATTAAGAGGACTTGGTGAAGAAACCCCTCTTATGACATGGTTAAAAGAGCAGATATGGCCTGTGGAAGCTCGTCTGACTCCTGAATATATCTATTGGGGAACTGCTTTGGCACTTTTGGAAATGGCTTCTTGTGGCGTAACTTGTTTTGCTGATATGTATTTTGAAATGGATAAAGTTGCTGAGGCTTCCCAAGTAATGGGAATGAAGTGTGCACTTTCCAGAGGGCTTATCGGAGATGACAGGAAAAGAATTAATGAAAATATTAAATTAATTGAAGATTGGCACGGAAAAGACGGGCTCTTTACAGTTCAACTTGGGCCTCATTCCCCCTATACGGTTCCTATGAACAGTATGAAAGAAATTTGTGAAATTGCTACCGAAAAGGGCGTGCGTGTCCACACCCATTTCCTTGAAACGAAGTGGGAACGAGATTATCTTCATGATGAGCTTGGATTAGAACCAATGAAATATTTGGAACAGGCAGGGCTTTTAGATACTCTCGGGACAATTCTTGCCCACGGTGTATGGTTCTCTTCTGAAGAGATAAAGCAGTTAAAAGAGAAACCTGTTACAGTAGTTCATAATCCTAATAGCAATTTAAAATTAGGAAGTGGTGTCATGCGCCTTCTCGATATGATGGAAGCTGGAATATGTGTATCCCTTGGAACAGATGGTGCTGCAAGTAACAATCGACTGGATATTTGGGAGGAAATGAGACATGCCGCTCTTCTTCATAAAGGGATTCATCATGACCCCACAATAATAAAAGCAAAAGAGATACTTGCTATGGCGACAATTAACGGAGCGCGAAGCCTGGGCTTTGAAAAAACTGGCCTTATAAAAGAAGGATGGGATGCAGATCTTGTGTTAGTTGATCTTGATAAACCTCATTATTTAGGCTTTGACGTAGAAAATCTTCCCGTATATATTGTGTATGCGGGATCTTCAGCCGATGTTGAAGCCACGATGGTAAAAGGAGAATGGATTTATTTCAACGGTGAATTCCCTCGCGTGGATCGGGGAGAAATTTTAGAACAGGCAGCGTTGGCGCGCAAAGCCTTGACTTTGTAATTGCTGCGAAAGAAGGGGTAAACAAATGCAATGGAGAACAGGAAAAGAAATACGATCTCTTTTCATTGATTTCTGGGTATCGAAAGGAAGCAAACACTATCCTAGTTTTTCTTTGATTCCTAACGATCCTTCCTTGCTTTTTACTATAGCAGGCATGGTTCCTTTTAAACCATATTATTTAGGCATACAGCAGCCCGAGTTTACAAGAGCTGTAACGTCACAAAAATGTGTACGAACTAATGATATAGAAAATGTTGGCCGAACAGCACGTCATCATACCTTCTTCGAAATGCTGGGCAATTTTAGCTGGGGAGATTATTTTAAGAAGGAGGCCATAACATGGGGTTGGGAGTTTTTAACAGAAGTTATTGGTCTTGAACCTGATCGCTTATACGCTACGATTTATAAAGATGACGAAGAAGCTTATTCTGTATGGAAAAATCAAGTAGGACTTTCTGACGATAAAATCTATCGTTTCGATAAAGATGAAAACTTCTGGTTTATGGGAAATATGGGACCTTGTGGCCCTTGTTCAGAAATTATATACGATCAGGGACCAGATTTTTCCTGTGGAAAACCTACGTGTGGAGTTGGCTGTAATTGCGATCGTTATTTGGAAATATGGAATTTAGTTTTTACTCAATTCGACCTTCAGGAAGATGGATCGCTTATCCCCTTGCCGAAGAAAAATATAGACACAGGCATGGGATTAGAACGCTTAACATCCATTGCACAGCGAGTTCGCACTGATTTTGAAACGGATCTTTTCAGGCCACTTATAGATCATGTTTGTCAGATGGCTGGAATATCGTACGGCTCTTCTGCAGCAAATACTTTAGCGGTTCGTGTCATTGCTGACCATATTCGTTCAGTGGCGTTTATGATCGCTGACGGCATCTTACCTGCAAACGACGGTCGAGGATATGTCTTGCGTCGTCTTATCAGGCGAGCTGCTCGTTATGGAAAACTTCTAGGGTTTGACCAGCCATTCCTTTTGGAACTTTTCCCTGATGTTCTTGAACTTATGGCAGATCCTTATAGAGAATTGATCGATAACAGACCAATGATTGAGCAAATTGTAAGTATGGAAGAAAAACGTTTTGGTAAAACTCTTCAGCAGGGAACAGAATTAATCGATCAGGAAATAGCAACTTTGAAAAAACGTCAGGAAAAAACAGTTTCTGGCGCAGTAGCCTTCGAATTATATGATACTTTTGGCTTTCCACTTGAGCTAACAACTGAAATCTGCGCAGAAAACGATATAGAGGTTGACGAGGCTGGCTTTAAAGTTGAAATGGAAAAACAAAGAGAACGCGCACGGGCGTCCAGTAAACAGTTGAGTAGTGAGATGAAAGGTGATGTCTATTCTGATATTGCTTCAGAAGTAGGGAAAACCTCTTTCGAAGGATATGCATTGCCGGAACTGGATACTGAAATAGTTGCACTTATACAAGAAGGCGAGCGTATAGACTCTTTGTCTGCTGGTGAAAAAGGTGAAATCGTACTCAATAAAACCCCTTTCTATGCTGAACGTGGCGGACAAATTGGGGATCATGGTTTTCTCATGGCTCCAGGAGTAAAGGTTCACGTATGCGATACAAAAGCCCAAACCGCAGATTTGATTGTACATGTTGTAACCGTTCTTGAAGGCACTGTATCAAAAGGACTTTCTGTTCATGCTTCCGTTGATGTGGACAAGAGGAATGCCATACGAAGGAACCATACAGCAACTCATTTGCTTCATGAAGCCTTAGGTAGAGTTCTTGGAAATCATGTTCGCCAAGCTGGGTCTCTTGTAAATGAGAAACTGCTTCGATTTGATTTCACTCATTTTGAGCCCCTTACACGAGAGCAAATACATAGCGTTGAAGAAATTGTTAATACACAGATTCTTGAGAATATCCCTCTCGAAATAATCGAAAGTGACCTTGAACAGGCGCGAGCAATGGGGGCAAAGGCTCTTTTTGATGAAAAGTATGGTGATATAGTTCGCGTTGTGCGTATAGAAGATTTTTCTACTGAGCTATGCGGCGGACTCCATGTCGATGCAACAGGAGATATCGGAGCTTTTAAAATTATCAAAGAAGAAGGCATCGGCTCTGGAACTCGAAGGATTACAGCTCTGACGGGAATGAATGCATATGAATCATATCAACGTTCATTTAAAATAGTGGAAGAGCTATCAAATCTTTTAGCTACAGATTCCGAAGAACTCATTTCTCATGTAGAAGATATGCAAGCTGAGATACGGCAGCTATCTAGAAAAATAGAAGAGCTTAAATTAAATAATTTAGCGGCTAATCTCGATGAATCTGTTACAAAAGAAGAATTGCCTGACGGGTTTGCACTTTTCTTGGGCCAATTCAAGGGCGTAAATGCAGATATGCTAAGAGAACTTGGTGATCGCATAAAAGCTAAAAATGAAAAGGCAGTCATTATATTGGCTAGTCAAACTTCCGAGAGTAACGTCTTACTCATTGCTATGGCCAGTGATGACGCTGTTAAAGCAGGTATCCATGCAGGGAAAATAGTACGTGAAGCTGCCTCTGTTTTAGGCGGCGGCGGCGGCGGAAAACCTTCCATGGCTCAAGCCGGCGGAAAGAATCCTGAAAAAATGGAGGATGCATTTACCTCTGTTCGTAAAATTGTTAAGCAACAATTAGGGGAGTGACATGTCTCGGATTCTTGCTCTTGATATTGGTTCAAAAAGGATAGGAGTAGCTGTTTCCGATCCCTTGGGATGTTTTGCCCAGGGGATCGGTTTCATCCCAATGAATAAAAGTTGGTTTAATAAACTTGATGAGTATGTAGCCTCTTTAAACATTACAATGTTGTTAGTAGGCTACCCCTTACGTACGAACGGATCGCCGGGACCTGAAGCCGAAAAAATAAAAGGTATAGCTCAAGAATTAAAAGAAAGGTATCCTCATCTTTCACTTGAATTATGGGATGAGCGATTTACAACAGCTATAGCTCAGCAAGTGCTTTTAGAAGGAAATGTATCAAGAAAAAAGAGAAAGAATAAGGTAGATCAGTTAGCAGCGGCACTTATTCTTCAAAATTATTTAGATCATACGAGAGGTGTTTAGTTTTTGAAGCTTCCTTCCAATGTGAAAATGACACCCATGCTCTCTCAATATGTAAAATGGAAAGAGAAGTACCCTGATTGTTTGCTTTTCTTTCGTATGGGTGATTTCTATGAAATGTTTTTTGAAGATGCACAACAGGCGTCAGAGATTCTAGATATAGCGCTTACGAGCAGAGACCCGTCTAAAAGTATCCCTATGGCGGGAGTCCCATTTCATGCCGTTAATAATTATCTTGGCAAACTTGTAAAGGCTGGGCATAAAGTTGCTATATGCGAACAGGTGAGTGAGCCCGATGGGAAAACACTAGTTGATCGTAGGGTTATACGTATAGTCACCCCTGGAACCTATGTTCCTGAGGATTCTGGAGAGGAAGGGAGATTAGCTGCTCTAAAACCTCTGGATGATGAATCCATTGCGCTGGCGTTGCTTTCGGTTGATACTGGTCATTTAGAAGCTGGCGTGTTGAATAAGGATGAAGCTCTTGCCCTTTTAACTGGATTTAACCCAGGAGAAGTTCTAATCCCTGATACCTTTAAAAGGGAAAATCTTCCTGTTGAGCTACTTGATTTTTTTATTCTTCAAAGAACGAAGGAACAGTTTGAACCTCAATCTGCAACGGAATGGTTGACGAGAGTTTTTAACGTTCCTGTTATGACTGTCTTTGGTTTAGAAGATAACACGTCAGAAATCGGAGTGGCTGCAGCCGTTCTTCACTATCTTGAAGAAACTCAATTTGGTGCAATTCAACACATTACGCGAATTTATCCCTTGCGAGAAAAGTCTTTTTTACACTTAGATATGGCATCACAGTACAATCTTGAACTTATTCATGGAGATGGGCCTACTCTTTATTCAGTTTTGAATAAGTGTAAAAACCCTATGGGAAGACGTCTGTTAAAAGAATGGATACTCCGTCCATTGCTCCAGGTAGAGGAAATATCGAAAAGACAAAATGCCGTAGAATATCTTATCAACGACCCAGTTATACGACAAAAATTACAGAATTTGCTCGCACAATGCAAAGATATAGAGAGAGCATCTTCACGATTAAGTCTGGGAACGGGCAACCCCAGGGATTTAGCTGCAATACGCGATACTTTATTATTGCTTCCCGACTTACTTGTGTATTGTAAAGATAATCCTCTTTTCCAGTTTGTCTCGCAGGAAGAGACTTTAGACTCTTTTGCAAGACTCTTGGCGTCGGCTCTTTGCGATGAGGTTCCTCGAAATCTTCATAGTGGTGATGTTATTCGTTCTGGATATAGTCAAGAACTCGATTCTTGGAGAGATTTGCAAGAACATGGCGATCAATGGTTAGATCAGTATCTTGAGAAAGAAAAAGAAAAAACCGGCATTTCTAAGCTTAAAGTGGGAAGTAATAAAGTTTTTGGTTACTATTTAGAGATAAGCAAGGGGAATTTGGATAAAGTTCCTGAAAATTATATTCGCAAACAGACATTGGTTTCAGCAGAACGCTTTATAACGCCAGAGCTTAAGGAATTTGAGGAAAAAATGGCAGTTTCTGAACAGGAGATTACAAAATTAGAATCGAAATATTATGCAGATCTCGTTAGCAAAACATTAGAAAATATTCGTGGGATTCAAGACGCCGCAATCATGTTGAGTTGTATTGACGTCATTGCTGGATTAGCCCAGGTCGCGTGGGAAAGAAGCTATATTCGACCACAGTTAAATGATGGACTAAGTCTTTTTATCGAAGGTGGACGTCATCCTGTTATAGAAGCTACCTTTTTGGACCAACCTTTTGTCCCTAATGATATTACGCTTGATAACGACGATAAAAGAATAGCACTGATAACTGGTCCTAACATGGCCGGAAAATCTACCTACCTTCGGATGGCAGCATTACTTGTTATTATGGCGCAAATGGGTTCTTTTATTCCTGCATCTCAGGCCTCAATGGGAATTATGGACCGTGTTTTCACTCGTATTGGAGCAAGAGACGAGCTTGCACGTGGTAATAGCACTTTTATGGTAGAAATGATAGAAACAGCTAACATTCTGCATAATGTTACAGATAGAAGTATTGTTATACTTGACGAGGTTGGACGCGGAACATCGACCTATGATGGCATGAGCATTGCATGGGCAGTACTAGAATATCTGGATAGTGGTTGCGGAACAAAACCAAAGGTACTTTTCGCAACGCATTACCATGAACTTGTGGCATTAGAAGAGCACCTTACAAGTCTTAAAAATTTAAGTATGGCTGTACATGAAGGAACTGATGGCATAGCTTTTTTACATAAAGTGGTAGATGGTCCTGCGGATCGTTCGTATGGAATAGAAGTGGCACGTTTGGCAGGAATTCCTCCGGTGGTTCTAAAAAGAGCTTTTCAATTGCTTGAAACCTTTGAGCGAACAGAGGGAATAGAACCAGCACGAGTTGCTTCGCAAACAACTCAACAAATTCAGCTTTTCCCTGTCTCCAGCCAAGCTATAATAGAAGAATTGGCGTCTCTTGAGCCTAATAAAATAACGCCTTTTAGAGCATTGGAGCTTTTGTATAAAGTATCAGAAAAATGTAGAGAGGAGCTTCAGAATAATGGCAATTCATAAACTTCCCCAAGAAGTGGCGCTTAAAATTGCAGCAGGAGAAGTTGTAGAACGACCTGTTTCTGTAGTTAAAGAAGCTCTTGAAAATTCATTAGACGCAAACTCGAAGCGAGTGCAAGTAACATTAAAAGATGGGGGCAAAACTTCTATTGTCATAGAAGATAATGGTTCAGGTATTGTTTGGGATGAAATGCCTCTTGTTGTTACTCGTTATGCTACTAGTAAAATCAGCACCATTGAAGATTTAAATAAAATTAAGACTTTAGGATATCGTGGAGAAGCGATTGCAAGCATTGCAGCTGTGAGTAGAGTTGACCTTAGAAGTAAAATCTCTGGGGCTACAGAAGGAGGATTGCTGAAAGCGGAGGCTGGAGAGATTACCTGCCACGAAAAAATCCCTTGGAAGGAAGGCACACGTTTGCAGGTTGACGACCTTTTTTTCAATTTTCCAGCTCGTAAAAAATTTTTGAGAAGCAATCTTTCTGAGCTTAGGAAAATTTCATCTGTTGTTAGAGATTATGCAGTTGCTTATCCTGAAGTAGCTTTTTCACTTTATCATAATGGAAATAAAAATTTTGAAACAGATGGACGAGGAGAGCGTCATTATATTCTCTCTTTGCTTTGGGGTGTTTCTCCAGAAATTCGCTCAACTGTTGTTTCGTGCGGTTCCATAGAATTAGAATGTTGGTGGCAACCTACTCCAGGGCGTCAAAAAAATTCTATTACCTCTTTTGTTAATGGACGAAATGTCTCGGACCCTCTCATTCGTGGAGCTGCATCAGCTGCATGTAAAGATCTGTCTGGAAACTGGATGTTTTTCTTTAGCCTTTCGCCAGAGCTTGTAGATGTCAATATACATCCGGCTAAAGCAGAAATTCGATTTAGGTATCCTTCGGAAGTTTTTGAAGTTGTAAAAGTTGCAAGCTTGGATCTACAAAACAGACCGACAAAACTCACATTGCCGTCTTTTCCCGTATCATCTCATTTACAACAACAGTATGAAACGATAAAAGAACGAGAAGCTGAAAACCTTTTTTCGAGAGTTTCTTCGCCACTAATACAAGAAGAAACGTCACTTCATGATGACGTAGAAGAAATGAAAAACATTCTTGAAGAAAAAAGTAATTTTATTCAAAATGAAGATAGTAATGAAAATGAAACGTCTTACTTTTTTATAGCACAAATGCGTTCAGGATATCTTCTTTTCGAAAAAGAGGGGAATCTCATTCTAGTAGATCCCCACGCTGCCCATGAGCGTATTAATTATGAAAAAATTTTATCTCGGATTAAAGTCGGGGATGTTGCTTCTCAAAAAATGACAACACCTCTTGCTATTCCTCCAACATTGGCTACTGAAGTAGAAGAATATAAGGATGCCTTAATTAGCGCAGGCTTTATTTTTGAAGAAGAAGAGGGTCAGCTTTATCTTTCGGCATTTCCAGCCCTTCCGATTCAAGAGAGAGAAGGACCTTTATTCCTTGTTAGAACAACAATCCTGACGTGGAAAAGCACGGGGTCTCGAGATATTGATGACGTCTTGTGGCGAAAATGGGCTACTATAGCTTGTAAACAATCCATAAAACTTACAACGCATTGCGACGCATCTGAAGCGCTTCATTTGTTATCTGCATTGCACTATTGTGAGAATCCATCAGTGTGTCCCCATGGCCGACCAACCACACTAATTCTTGATAACCATCAGATTGAACAATATTTCGGGAGGGAGAAATAATGAGTGAAAATATCCCAGTTTTGGCCATTATAGGTCCAACAGCCGTAGGAAAAACCCAGCTGAGTTTGCATGTAGCCGAGGCGCTACATGCCGAGGTTATATCTGTTGATTCAAGGCAGGTTTACCGTTATATGGATGTTGGCACTGATAAAGTCTCACACCAAATTCGACAAAAAATCTTACACCATATGCTCGACGTGGTAGATCCAGACGAAATTTTTTCTGTCGCTGATTTTGTAGATAAAAGTGTGGCGGCTATAGAGCGAATTATTACTCGAGGTAAAATTCCTCTTTTTGTTGGAGGAACGCCATTTTATTATCATGCTTTGTTTGAGGAATCTTTAACACAAAATCTTCCGCGGGATAGAAATTTAACTGATGAATTAGAAGAGTATGCTTTAGTAAACGGAAATGAAGCTTTGCACACCCTTTTGGCTGAAGTTGATCCTGATAGAGCATCTCAACTACATATTAATGATGTACGTCGCGTGAGTAGAGCTTTAGAAATTTATCGATTAACTGGTCATACTGCTACATGGTGGTATGCTTCCGAAGAAGGAAAAACGAAGCGCTATGATGTTCTCTACATAGGTTTAAATCGACCGAGATCACTCCTTTTCGAAGGAATTACAAAGCGAGTCCACCAGCAATTTTCTGGTGGTTTTATAGAGGAAGTGGAGTGGTTGCTTCATCATGGCTTTGATGAACGATATCCTTCAATGCAGGGTTTTGGGTATAAAGAAATAGCTCTTTACCTTAGAGGCAAGATGACCAAGGAAGAAGCATTAGAGGGAGATATAAGTGCTACAAAAAAATTTTGTCGAAGACAAATGACGTGGTTTAAGAAGTTTTCACCTACTCTGTGGTATGATATTTCTACTTATGAAGAAAAAGATTTAGAACGTAATGTTTTAGACGTGTGCTTTAAGCATCTTGAAAGGGGCAACATAATCTGAAAGAAATAATAGTTGCAGATCCTACGGGTTTTTGCTTTGGCGTACGTAGGGCTATTGAAACGCTAGAAAAAATATTAAAAGAAGAAGGCCCCGTGTATTCTCTTGGGATGCCGATACACAATCCACAAGAAGTAGAGAGACTTACGAAGAAGGGCCTTGTTGTTGTAGACTCTCCTGACTTAATCCCTCTTGCATCACGTACATTTGTTCGAGCTCATGGGGTATCACCTGAATTGTTAAAATCTCTTCATGAACGTTGCACACAGGTAACTGATGGAACATGTCCTTTCGTAAAAATTGCACAAGAACGGGCCAAAGTCTTAGCTCAAGAAGGTTTTGAAGTTTGTATTGTTGGAAATGGTAACCATCCGGAAGTTAAGGCTCTTAAGGGAATCGCTGGAGATAAATCTTTTATCATAGATAGTAAAGAGTGTGTTATAAATGTTGGTAAAATCTCCAAAATAGGGGTAATATCTCAAACGACACAAGATAGCAGAGATTTTGCTGCAATTGTTTCAGAGCTCGCGCTCAAATCAGAGGAAATGCGCGTCTACAACACAATCTGCAATGCAACTCGTGAACGTCAGGATGCGACACGCAAATTAGCTCAACGGGTAGAAGGCATTATCGTAGTAGGTGGTAGAAACAGTGCCAATACCGGGAAGTTATACGAAATTGCTCGCTCTACCGGAGTTGATGTTGTGTGGATAGAACACGCTGAAGAATTAGACAGGAGGTGGTTACTGGATAAGGCGCGAGTAGGAATTACAGCCGGAGCTAGCACTCCGGATTGGCTGATTAATCAGCTAAAAAAAATTATGGTCATCACGTAGGTAGCCAAGGGGGATGGAAGGTTATGATGGAAGAAGAAAAGATGAACAATGAGCTTGAAGCAAATGAAAACCTTGAGAGCATGGAGTCAATGCTCAAAAATTACGAGGTAGAAGAAATTCACAAAGGTAAAGTTGTCACAGGAACAATCGTCGGAGCTAATGATGATGGTTGGTTGGTTGACGTAGGATATAAATGTGAAGGTTTTCTTCCTCGAAGAGAATGGACTCATAAGATATTGGTTGAAGAGGACGAAGAGCCTTCAATTAACGATGAAATCCAAGTGCAGGTCATCAACGTACGACATGGCGAAGATGCTCAACTTTTAGTGAGCCGCTGGCGTTCTGAATTCGACAGACGATGGGCAGAGTTAGAGTCATATTTGTCTTCTCATGAACTTATATCTGTTCGGGGTCTTCGTAAGGTTAAAGGCGGATTGATGGTGAACTGCTTTAATCTCGAAGGGTTTATTCCCATCTCTCACTTAGCTGAGGAAGGACGAGGAGTTAACCCGGGTAAATTTGTTGGAGAAGTTTTTGATGTTAAGCTCTTAGAAAAAGATCGTCGCAAGAGACGTCTTGTTCTTTCAAGAAGATTGCTTGTTGAAGAGGCTGTTGAAGAATTGCGAGATAAATTCTATGCAACCGTTTCCGAAGGTGACATTCTTGAAGGTAAAGTAAGTAGCATTACTTCTTTTGGCGTCTTCATTAATCTTGGACCTATCGATGGTCTTGTTCATATCAGCGAGCTTTCTTGGAAACGCAATGTGAAACCCAAAGAAGTTGTTAAAAAGGGCGAAACTGTCAAAGTAAAGGTCATTGGCATTGACAAAGATGAGAATAGAATTTCTCTAAGTATTAAGCAGACACAGCCCGATCCATGGAGCATCGTGGAAGAAAATTGGAAAGCCGGAGATCGTGGTACAGGCATAGTTACCAACGTAACCGATTTTGGCGTGTTTGTTGAAGTTGAACCTGGCGTTGAGGGCCTTATCCATATTGGCGATTTGAGCTGGGCTCGTATAAAACATCCAAGAGATGTTCTCAGAAAGGGTCAGGAAGTTGAAGTTATGGTGCTTGAAGTCGATGCTGAGAAGAAACGTATGAGCCTCGGCTATAAGCAGCTTCATGATCCCTGGTCTGGAATTGAAGATCGTTATTCCAAAGGACAGGACATTACAGTAAAAGTGGTAAGACTTGCTGATTTTGGTGCTTTTGTAGAGATAGAGGAAGGTGTTGAAGGACTCATTCACATATCTCAACTTAGCACAAAACGTGTTGATAAACCTGAAGATGTTTTATCTGAGGGCGAAGAAGTTTTGGCTCGAGTTATTGAAATTAATCCGGCAGAGCGGAGAATGAGACTTAGTATTAGCGCCCTTTACGAAGAAGAAATAAGAAAGAATCGTGAAGAAGAGAAGAAAAAACGTCTCGCTCAAAAAGCTTCTGATGAAAATAGAAACAGACAGCAGCCATCGTTCCACGAAGAGGAACCTTCCGTTACCATCGGGGATGTTTTAAAAGATTTTCTAAATCGTTAAAATATAAAAGGGGCTGCTGGTTTCAGCAGCCCCTTTTACTGAATATAATTTTGAAAAGTTACAATTTGAAGGAGCGAGTTTTTTGAAAAACTTACAAATAAGAACGTACCCAGATCCTATACTTAGAAAAGAGACGGAACCTGTCGAGATATTTGACTCTGAACTTATGGATTTAATTGAGGAAATGAAAGTTATTATGCTGGAGTCAGATGGAGTTGGGCTTGCTGCTCCACAGGTTGGTTTGTCAAAAAAACTTGCCGTAGTTTTCTATGATGATACTCTTTATGTTCTTATCAACCCGGTTTTACTATCCAGCGAAGGAGAGCAAGTTGGAGAAGAAGGTTGTCTAAGCTTCCCTGGTATCTTTGGAAATGTAAAACGTTCTCGAAATGTCGTTATAGAAGCATATAACGAACATGGAGAAAAAAGGAAGATTGAAGCCGAAGGGTTTCTTGCCCGAGCGTTTCTTCATGAAATGGACCATTTAGAGGGAAAACTACTTATAGATCATTTTTCGCCACTAAAAAAGAACATCATTCGTAAAAAAATGAGACAATACGAAAAGGAAGAACGTAAACGATGACAATGTGGTTTATTGGAGCAGGACCATTCGCTGCTTTATGCCTTGAGAATCTTACATCTGAAAATGTGCGTTTTGATCGGATTATTACAAGTATGCCTACTCGCGCTGGCAGGGGTATGAAAGAAACGATCTCTTGTGTAGAGGAGACAGCCCTGAAACTCGATTTAACGGTTTCCAGAACGAACAAACTTTCTCAGGATGAGATTATTACAAATGCACTCTTAACGTCTCCTCCTGATGGTATTGTTGTCGTTGACTTTGGGCAAAAAGTAAAAGAACCCTTCTTAAGTACTCCTAAAATGGGATGTTTGAATATCCATCCTTCATTATTACCTCAGTATCGTGGAGCAGCTCCCATACAGAGAGCAGTGATGGATGGTCAAGAGGAAACAGGGGTAACTGTGTTCAGATTGGTAGAGGAAATGGATGCCGGTCCAATCTGGGGGCAGACCAAAATTGTGATTGATCCGAACGAAACATCGGGAGATTTATTTAAGAGATTAGCTAAAGAGGGTAGCAATTTACTGAAAGTAGTTGTAAAATCTTATAATGATGGAACTAATAAGACTACGCTACAAAATTCTGAACTTGTCTCTTATGCTTTAAAAATAGAAAAAACTGAAACTCAGCTTGATTGGAATACCAATGCATGGTATTTTCATAATAAAGTGAGAGCTTTAAATCCTCAGCCAGGTGCCTTTATTCACTACAAAAAACGTCGACTAAAAATTTGGAAAACAACTGTTCATGAAGAAGCTGGAACTCCTGGCGAAGTTCTAGATTTCATAAATGGATTTCCTCTTATAGCCTTAGGGAAACAAGCTGTTCTTCTTCTTGAAGTTCAACCTGAAGGACGGCGAGTTCAATCAGGGGCAGATTGGAGCAGGGGCATTCATTTGAAGAAAGGAGACAATCTACGTGAATAAGGTTCACTCCCACCTTGCAAACTTGATTCGTCGTTACCAATGGCCCAAGGCAATAGCCGTAACGGGTGCTCTCGGTTCTGGAAAGACAGAATGGGTTTTAAATATGGCGCAAGGACTTCAGGCTAATGGAGATAAAGTAACGATAGCTGATATTGATATTATCAACCCCTATTTTTGCATTCGCCAAGTAAGTGAGACTTTAGAAAAACAAGGATTATCTGTAATTACCATGCCAGAACAGGCTAAATGGCTTGATATGGCTCTTGTTACGCCCAAAGTAGATTGGGCCCTTCATGATGAAAGCTCCCGCCTTCTTATGGATATTGGTGGGGATGCGGAGGGAGCCTTGGCTCTTAAACAGTTCGAGCCTATTATCAAAAAAGTTGGTTATAGGCTTATTCTTGTCGTTAATGCTTTTCGCCCTCAAACTTCAACAGTTTCCAGAATTAAAAAAATGATGACTAAAATGGAAAGTATTTGTGGCCTTGAAATAAACGCACTCATTTGTAACTCCCATCTTATGCACGAAACAACCGCCCAAGACGCTGCAGAAGGAATTGAAACTGTTTATCAAGCAGGCCAATCTCTTGACCTGCCAGTTCTCTATGCTGGAGTCAATCCATCCCTTGTTTCTGATGTGAGTAAAATCTTGGGAGAAGGCTATCCTGTTCCCATATGGCCCCTGTCAAGATTTATGCTTCTTCCTTGGGAAGAAGGTTTTATGTGGTCTCGTCAATCGAATTAAAAGTGGAAGGGGTGTGTCTCGTAATGGCAAAAGGACGTATTAACGTTCTTGAGGAGTATTGTAAGAGCTGTGGTCTCTGCGTGGCTGCCTGCCCTGTAAAGGTGCTTAGGATATCAGAGAAGATCAATAGCAGAGGGCACAGACCGGTTGAGCAGTTTAAAGATGGGTGTATTGGTTGCTCTATGTGTGCAACTAGTTGCCCTGATGCAGCGATCGAAGTTTATAAGATCGTTGAAGGCTAACGTTTTCTGGAGGTGGAAATCTAATGGGACGCGTACTTATGAAAGGAACTGAAGCCATTGCAGAAGCCGCTATTCAGGCCGGCTGCAAGTTCTTCTTTGGATATCCCATCACGCCGCAAAATGAAATTCCTGAATACATGTCAGCCCATCTGCCAGAGGTCGGGGGAACCTTTGTTCAAGCAGAAAGTGAAGTGGCTGCAAGTTATATGATCATGGGAGGCGGTGCAACTGGGCATAAGGTAATGACAACGTCTTCCAGCCCTGGAATTTCTCTTATGTCAGAAGGTATCAGCTATATGGCTGGTGCTGAAATTCCTGTAGTTATTGTCAATGTTATGCGTGGTGGCCCAGGTCTTGGTGGTATCCTTCCTTCTCAGGCTGATTATCTTCAGGCTACAAAGGGTGGAGGAAATGGCGATTATAATTTGATAGTTTTGGCTCCTAGCACGTTGCAGGAAGCAGTTGATTTGACGCAACAGGCTTTCGAGCTTTCTCAACGTTACCGTAACCCTGTCATTATTCTTGCTGATGGCTTTATGGGTCAGATGATGGAAGCTGTTGAGATAAAAACTTATACAGATAAGAATGTTCCAGACAATACCACATGGGCTTTAGGGTATATGGGAGAAAGAAGAGGAAAACGAAGTTCTTTAAAGAGCTTATACCTCTCTCCGGAAGCCCTTGAGGATCATAATAGAGATCTTCAGGCAAAATACGCGAAAATTAAGGAGAATGAAGTTCGTTGTGAAACGTACATGACTGATGATGCTGAGTTGGTTATAGCTTCATATGGAACTACCGCACGAATTTCACGCTCCGTTATAAACTCTTTGAGAGAAGAGGGACATAAAGTGGGACTTATTCGCCCTATTACTTTATGGCCTTATCCCTACGATGAATTTGCCAAATTACCAGGATCGGTAAAACATATTCTTGTAACTGAAATGAACTGCGGTCAAATGGTGGACGATGTCAAGGTCGCGACTGGATGCAACATTCCTATTAGTTTTTATGGTCGCTCTGGCGGTATGTCGCCCTCAGTAAAAGATATAGAGATGCAGTGCAGAAAATTGCTCGGCCTGGAGTAGGGAGGGATATTACAATGAAAGAAGTTAAAGTGTATGAACGTCCCAAAACATGGATGCCTAAAGTCCATACCCACTATTGTCCAGGATGTGGACATGGTATCGCTCATCGCTTGATTTGTGAAGTTATAGATGAGCTGGGGATTCAGAATAATACAATAGGTGTAGCTCCTGTTGGATGTGCTGCTATGATGTATGACTATGTTGATACAGATTTCTGCGAAGCAGCCCATGGACGTGCTCCGGCAGTGGCAACCGGTTTGAAACGTGTTCGCCCAGATAAAGTAGTATTTACATATCAGGGTGATGGAGACCTTGCTTCCATCGGAACAGCAGAAATAATTCATGCTGCGAATAGAAGCGAAAATATTACGGTTGTGTTCATCAACAATGCAATTTATGGTATGACTGGCGGTCAGATGGCTCCAACGACGCTTATCGGACAAAAAGCAACAACATGTCCTCTTGGTAGAGATCCAAAGGTTAACGGATATCCAATCCGGGTGTGTGAGTTACTTAATGCCTTGGCAGCTCCTGCATATATTGAGCGCGTTTCCGTAGCGCAGCCCAAATATATAATTAAAGCAAAACAGGCTTTAAAAAAGGCTTTCCAATATCAACTTGATGGGAAAGGCTTTTCTTTTGTAGAGATTCTGTCCTCCTGCCCAACAAACTGGGGAATGAGACCTGTGGAAGCTTTTGAATGGACAGTAAATACAATGATGCCTTACTATCCACTCGGGTTGTTTAAAGATTACGAGTAGGAGGCAGACACGATGACTGAAAAAATGAATAAAAGCCTCATTGCAGCAGGATTTGGCGGACAGGGCGTTATGGTTCTGGGCCAGCTTGTGGCTTATACAGGAATAGCACAGGGGTTACACGTAACGTGGATTCCTTCATATGGGCCTGAAATGCGCGGTGGTACTGCTAACTGTGGAGTAGTTCTTAGTAGCGAAGAAATAGCGTCACCAGTTGTAGCAGAAGCTGATGCTGCTGTTATTATGAACCAGCCTTCTTTGACTAAATTTGAGAATTCAGTTAAAAAGGGTGGAGTTCTTATTTACAACAGTGATCTCGTTACCTATGAAAATCCACGAACAGATATACATGTGATAGCTGTACCTGCAAACTCTCTTGCAGTAGAACTTGGAAGTGACAAAGTTGCCAATATAGTAGCTTTGGGAACACTTGTTGAGGCTACTGGTATTGTTGAGAGTGATACGTGTATCGAAACAATTAAAGAAAAACTGGGGAAAAGAAAACCCAAGTTTTTACCTATGAACCTTGAAGCCTTTGAAAAAGGGAAGGAATTAGCCAGAAAGGTACTTGAAAAATAAATGAAAGATATCGGAAAAGTTCTATCACGAAATCTTATATATAGAGGAAAGATTTTAGACCTCAGGGTCGATAATATACGTCTTGCTTCTGGTCGTAAAACAATGAGAGAAGTGGTAGAACATGAGCCAGCTGTTGCCATAATTCCTTTAACAGAGGCAAATGAAGTGCTGCTGGTGAAACAGTACAGATATCCATTGGATCAAGAAATACTTGAGATTCCGGCTGGAATTGTTGAAGAGGGCGAAACTTTTAAAGATACGGCAATACGTGAACTTCAAGAGGAAATAGGTTATTATCCTGGTAAGCTTGAAGAGGTAGGGCGTTTTTATACTTCTCCAGGTTTCAGTGATGAAGTTATAGCGCTTTTCTTAGCCCAAAACCTTTCTCCTTCCTCTCTTGAACAAGATGAAGATGAGGATATTGAAGTGAAAGCTGTTCCTGTAAAAAAAATATCAGCCCTCTTAAAAGATGGATCAATTCGGGATTGTAAAACCTTTGGAGCTTTAGCCTGGCTTTTAAACTACCTAAACAATAACTAAAAAATAGCACAGGGAGGAGGGGCTGGTAAATCCAGCCCCTTTTTAATAATCATGTCGAAGTTAGATGAAGAACTATTACTTGATGATTTTCTTGATTACCTCTTTTTAGAAAGAGGATGTAGTGAAAATACTATTCAAGCTTACAATCGGGATATTAAGGCGTGGATAGATTTTTGTAACAAAAACAACAAACCTGCATACCCCCCTAATTCAACGATTTTAGAAAGATATCAACGTTACCTACATAATGAAGGGAAAAAACGGTCCTCGCAGCAACGTGCCATTGCTGCCCTTCGATCATGGTTACGTTATCTTGATACGGAAAACATTGTTGATGAAGAGATTTCTTTGCCAACACTCCCTTATAAAGGAACGGATTTGCCTCGTATCTTAAGTGAAGGTGAAGTAGAGCGGATTTTAGAAGCGTGTGCTGGGAATTCTTTTTTTGACATCCGCGATAGAGCTCTTCTTGAAACTGCATATAGCTGTGGCTTGAGAGCCAGCGAACTTTGTGCAATATGTATAAGGGATATAGATTTTTCAGGTCGCACATTACGCATCTTGGGTAAGGGCGAAAAGGAGAGAAGCATACCCTTTTTAGGTGAAGTTAGTCGTCGCGTGCGTTTTTACATCGAAACGGCACGACCACAAAATTCTCGTTCCCAAGAAGTGTTTCTTTCTAAAACATCAAAACCATTACGGCGTGAAGATATATGGAGAATTATAAAAAAGAGAGGGAAGATCGCTGGAATAGCTACTTCACGTTTGTTCCCTCATATAATGAGGCATTCCTTCGCTACTCATTTACTAAGGCGAGGGATGGATCTTCGTACGTTACAAGAGCTATTAGGACATGCCTCTATTGCCACTACGGAAAAATATGTACATTTTGACCTGGAACTAAGAGACATATATGATAGGGCTCATCCACGAGCATAAATTCGGAGGTGTTCCATATGAGCTATAACGAAAATATTCTTGAAGCTCTCTCTTACATTCAAAAAAAAGTTTCTTGTCTTCCAGAGGCAGTTCTTGTCTTAGGTTCTGGACTTGGTGGTTTAGCAGATTCTATTGAGGATCCTATTATAGTTCCTTATAAGGAGATTCCTCATTGGCCACTTTCTACAGCCCCAGGTCATGCAGGGCGTTTAGTTTTTGGACTTTTGGATAATACGTATGTAGCTGTTATGCAGGGACGCATTCATTTTTATGAAGGCTATTCCATGAAAGATGTTACCTTCCCTGTGCGTGTTTTTGGAGAATGGGGTGTCCCCTATTATTTAGCAAGCAATGCCTCTGGTGGAATTAATCTCTCTTATCTCCCTGGTGATATGGTTATGCTATACGATCATATCAATTTTATGGGAACTAATCCGCTTGTCGGGCCTGTTATTTCTGCTAAAGAAGAAAGATTTCCCGATATGTCATATACCTACGATAGAGACATTCTTCGATTGGCAGATGAAGTTGCAAAAGAAAACAACTTGCTAGTTCATCGAGGAGTATATATAGCCTTTTCTGGCCCTTCGTATGAAACTCCTGCTGAAATTCGTATGGCTCGTGTTATGGGAGCCGATGTGGTAGGTATGTCTACCGTTCCTGAAACAATTGTCGCTCACGCCATGGGAATGAAAGTCTTTGCTGTTTCGTGCGTTGCTAATTATGCTGCAGGAGTAACGTCTCAAAAACTCTCTGAAGAAGAAGTGATAAGAGAGATGGGCAAAGCAACGGGAAAGCTGACAACATTATTGCGAGGACTTTTGCAAAAAATTGGTGATCTAAATGTTTGATATTCTCTCTTTTCTTGAAGAGAAAAGAGAAGGTATCTCTCATAAATCTGAGGATATAGAATTCTTTGTTAACGAATTTCACAAAGGTAAAATCCCTGATTATCAGGTTAGCGCGTGGTTGACATCTGTTTTTCACAAAGGAATGAGTCAGCAAGAGATAAAAAGTTTTACTCTGGCTCTTGCTCACTCTGGGGACATTGTACCTTTTCCTCGCGGTTTTAATGCTGTAGATAAGCATAGTACTGGAGGTGTAGGAGACAAAACGACACTTATAGTTGTGCCTCTTGTCGCTGCGTCAGGTCTTCCTGTAGCTAAGTTGTCTGGTCGCGGACTGGGATTTACGGGAGGAACAGTAGATAAACTTGAGTCTATTCCTAATATGAATGTGCACCTTTCTACAGAAACTTTTTTAAAACAAGTAGAAAGAATCGGATGTGCAATATCTGGTCATTCCATGGAGTTGGCTCCAGCAGAGGGGAAATTTTACGCTCTACGCGATGTGACAGCTACAGTTCCTTCTCTTCCTCTTATCTGCAGTAGTATTGTAAGCAAAAAAATGGCGGGAGGAGCATCTAAGTTCGTTTTTGATGTGAAATGTGGGCAAGGAGCTTTTATGCAGACTTTTCCTGAAGCACGCGCCTTAGCTCAGGCTTTGGTCTCCCTTTCAGCATCGTTAAACCATCCAAGCATGGCTATTATAAGTGCTATGGATCAACCTTTGGGTGAATGGATTGGAAATAGTATGGAGGTATATGAAGCTATCAAAACACTTCAAGGAGAGGGGCCATCTGATACGGAGTTATTATCTTTACATCTCGCAGGAGCCATGATTGTTCTGGGTGGAAAAGCAACTTCTCTCGAAGAAGGAGTAGCAATTGCCCATGAAAATCTTGTAAATGGTCAAGCATTGCAAAAGATGGAAGACCTTATAGAGGCACAAGAAGGAGAGAAAAAAGTTTGTATTTCTCCAGAAAAGTATCTGAGACCAGCAAAAGAGAGATACACTCTTTATGCCTCAAAAAGTGGTTTCTTAGCTGAACTTAACGCCAGAAAAATAGGTGAGGGAGTTAAGAGAATAGGTGGGGGACGCACAGAACAAGGCGATCATATTGATCTCTCTGTATCTGTTCATTTACGAGCAAAACAAGGTGATTTTGTAGAAAAAGGTAATCCAATTTTTGATGTTTACTATACAGATAATAAAAAATTACAACGAGCTAAACCCTTTTTTGAACGTTCTATACATTTGGTTGACATAAAGCCTTCAATTCAAAATCTAATAATGGAGATAGTTTCTTAATGCAGAAAAAAAATCTTTTCTTTCTTAAAAACGTCGTATATTGCGTTATCGCTTTATTTTTTCTCGGGAATGTAGCTTATGGGGGTGAAATGAAAGTGCTGGCACCTTCATCTGTGAAGATAGGAGTTCCTTTTTTGATTCGATTTAAAACAGAAGCGACAGATGTTCAAGGAACTCTTTATTGGTGTGATCAAAAAATCCCATTGTATCTCGCAGAAAAAAACGATTTTACACAAACTCTTCTTTTGGGAACAAGTGTTAAAACTGCTGTGCCAGGTAGAGCAACGCTTCGTATTGAAACCCTTATGGGGAATGGTATAAAAAATTTTGCACTTCCTATTGAAGTTCTATTTAAAGCGTATCCTGAAGAACATTTATCGTTGCCACAAAAGATGGTTACGCCTCCTTCGGGGGTTATTCCAAGAATAAAACGTGAGCGACAGGAAGTACGGAAAGTCTTACTCGATATTAATAACGAGAACTACTTGGAATTACCTTTGCAAAAGCCAGTAATAGGAGACATTACAAGTACCTATGGAAAGAAACGTGTGCTTAATGGGCGTCCTTCTAATCCCCATACAGGAGTCGATTTAAGAGCATCGATAGGAACGGAAGTACGTGCAGTAGCAAATGGAACGGTTACCCTTGTAGCTGATCATTATTTTAGTGGAAAAACTATTTATATAAATTCAGGTTATGGTGTTGTTGCAATGTATTGTCATCTCTCAGAATTTCTTGTGCAAACAGGAGATTCTGTCTCAAAAGGGGATATTATTGCAAAAACAGGAGTAACTGGTCGAATAACAGGACCACATCTTCATTTTAGTCTTGCGCTGCAAGGGCAACTTGTAGACCCTATATCGCTCTTTTCTCTTGATGAACAGACGTTTTTAGAGAAAAATAAAGAAGTTCTTTTTAACTGGTAGGAGGGTTGAGGATGAATAGTGAGGAGTATGCATATACGTCAATTATCGTTTTTTGTTTCATTGTTGATAAGAATAAAATTCTCTTGATACGAAGAAACAAGGAACCATACGCAGCGACACTTACTGTTCCTGGCGGAAAAAAAGAAAAAAGAGAAAGTCTTACTCAGGCATGCATTAGAGAAGTTCAGGAAGAAACAGGACTTACTCCATGTTCTCTTGAGCTAGCTGGTATAGTCCATAATTTTCAGGAAAACAATTCGAATGAGACTCTTACTTTTTATTTTACCTGCCGTTCATATTCGGGAGAATTAAGGAGCGGAGAAGAAGGAACAGTTGAATGGTTCGACATAGATGAAAGTTTTACCCTTCACGATGTGAACCTGTTCTATTTACAGATTGCACCATTTGTTTTTTCAGGCAAAAAAATCCCCTTTGAAGGTCAAATTGTGCTTTCTGAAGAAGGCGAAATAATACAGACAACGATTGATTATTTGAAAGCTTTATAAAGGTGAATGTAAAATGACCCGACAGAAAAAAAAGACTGCGCCTATAGATAACGAAGAGCTCTATAATCCTATTTTCAAAAATACCTTTAAGGTTACTGATGCTCATTCATCGCAGCAAGAAAAAAAAGTGAAAGAAGAAAAAAAAGTACTAACAACATACCAAGAAGTTCTAAAGGGCAAAATAGTTTTGAGAATAGAACGGAAGGGACGAGCGGGTAAAACTGTTACTCTTATAGAAACATCTTTTGGAAACCAAGACGAAAAAAATCTACTCGCAAAATTTTTGAGAAAACAACTTGGATGTGGTAGTTCTTTAGAGGGGTATATCATAGTAGTGCAGGGCGATCAACGGGAACGAATAAAAGAACTCCTGATAGAAGAAGGAGCTAAACAAGTAAAATTGTAAAAAAGAGGGGCGTTTTTGTATTCCACGCCCCTCTTTCCCTTTTAAAATTTTAAATACTTCTCTTTAGCTAATCCACAAACAGGACATTTATCGGGTGCATCGTTAAGTATAGTATGCCCACATACAGGGCAGACGTACACATCTTTAAATTCCATATCTTTGCCACTACGTGCAGCATTTTGTGCTTTTGAGAAAAGTTTGGAATGAAGCTTCTCAGCTTCTAAAGCGTAGGTAAAAGAACGAACTGCATCTTTTTCTCCTTGAAATCGGGCAGTTTCAAGATAAACAGGGTACATTTGATCGATTTCAAAATCTTCTCCCATAATAGCTCCAGTGAGGTTTTCTGCAGTCTCTTTATTGCCAAAAACACCACCGGCCGTTACTGGGTGATCTGTAACATCCCCATCAAGAACAGTAAAATGATTTCGAGCATGAACCAACTCAGCATACGCTATAGCCTCAAAAAGTTTGGCAATGTTTGGGAAACCTTCTTTACGGGCTACTTCCCCCCATAATAAGTAACGCATATGGGCCATGCTTTCACCACCATATGCTGAGCGAAGGAAATCAATTGTCATTGGATTTTTAACAGCCATTCCTCAAACCTCCTTGATATATAAAGATACCAACGATGGTCTAATTATGGTAAAAACTCTATTTATTAATAATATCATAAAGGGAAAATTTATTATTTCTTGGGGTAAAGTTTAGATATAAAGATATACAGATATTAGTCAAGGGGAGATATTCCATAGGGACAAGATCAATTGTACCACAATTTAATAAAAGAAAAGAGCGGGACGTTTCATTTTTAATCACAACTTAACTACACTGTGGTAAGTGTGTGTAGCAATGTGTGTAGCAAAGTGTTTATAAGGCTTTAAGGGTACAAATTCCAGTAATCGGCTTCTGAAAAGTCTGTAATATCAAGGCTCCATAAAAAAATGGCGGAGGCGTGTGAGAATCGAACTCACCAAAGACGGCCAACGCCGCCTCTCGACCGGGTTTGAAGCCCGGGGGCCTCACCAGAGACCACTCGCCTCCATAGAACAATTGAATATTGTAAAGGGCGATTGAGAAAAAGTCCAGTCATGATAAGTTTTATAATTATTCTTCCTTTCTCTAAATGGTTTTTTCATATAAGGTTTCCCTCTTGAAAGACATATGGCATAATTCATTGAAATAGCTGGAATAAAAGAAAGGGGAGACACATAAATGCTTGAGAGTAAAGTTTCAAGAATACAGCGCGATATAGAGACAATGGCTCGTTTTACAGCCACTCCCGGTTTAGGAATGACAAGACTTTCCTTTACAGAAGAAGATAAAAAAACGAGAGAGTTTATTTGTTCAGAAATGGAAAAAGCAGGGTTGCATGTTTATACTGATGCGGCAGGTAGTATCTTTGGACGCAGAGAGGGAACACAAAAAGATGCTCCTTTAGTTATGATTGGCTCTCATTTTGACTCTGTTAAAAATGGTGGTAATTTTGATGGACCCGCTGGTATTGTTACAGCCCTTGAAATAGCCAGAATTTTGTACGAAAACAATATTTCAACGGCAAATCCTATAGAATTTGTAGCAATGATTGAAGAAGAAGGAACACGTTTCGGCGCAGGTTTGTATGGCAGCAGAGCAATGACAGGCAAAGTTCCTCATAGTGAAATAGAGTCTTTTCGCGACGCTGATGGAGTTTCTCTTGGAGAAGCTATGGAAAAATTTGGCCTTGATTCACTTAAAATAAAGGATGCTATTCGAAACCCTGAAGATTTAAAAGCGTTTATAGAATTGCACATTGAGCAAGGGCCAGTTTTGGAATCGGAGAGTCTGGACGTGGGGTTTGTTAGCACCATCGTCGGAATCACTCGTTATGACATAGAAATTGAGGGACGAGCAGACCACGCAGGAACCACCCCTATGCATATGAGAAAAGATGCTCTTCTTGCTTCTTTTGAGGTTGCTAAAGTGATACATGATGCAGCCTATGCAAAGGGTGAAGGAACAGTTGGAACTGTCGGGAAACTTGTGGTTTATCCAGGTGGAGCTAACATCGTTCCTGGTAAGGTGTTCTTTACTGTCGATATCCGTTCAGTAGAACAAGGAAATATAGAAGACGTAGTGAAAGAAATGAAAGAGACTCTTGAGTATGTTTCTCATCAGATGGGTGTTTCTGTCCATATGGAGCAAAAACTTGCTATTCCTCCTGTACATCTTGCAGATGAAATACGAGGTATTTTTGAAGAGGAAGCCATTGGAAGAAATATTCGTTATAGACATATGGTTAGCGGAGCAGGGCACGATGCAATGATTATGGCTTCTCTTACAAATGTTGGACTTATATTCGTGCCAAGTAAAGATGGACGAAGTCATTGTCCAGAAGAATGGACAGATTATGAACAACTCAAAAAGGGAATAGACATAGCTTTAGGAGCTATCTTAAGATTATCAGAGGCAAATATATAGCTTTAAGGAGATTTAGTTTAATGAATAAAAAGGTAGAAGAATTTTTGACAGTGAAAAATATAGTTATTGCATCTCTCATCGCTGCAATCTATGCCACAACAACAATACTTTTGGCCCCTATCTCCTATGGCCCCATACAGGTGCGAGTTGCTGAGGCCTTGACTTTGCTACCATATCTTTGGCCTCAGGCGATTCCAGGGCTCTTCATTGGCTGTCTGATTTCAAATTTTGCAGGAGGGTTTGGGCTTATCGATGTCGTTTTTGGAAGTTTAGCGACGTTGCTTGCCGCTTTGGTAACAAGTCGTATGCCTAATCCTTACTTGGCGGCTCTTCCCCCGGTCATTTTTAATGCGCTCATTGTCGGTGGATACCTTTCAGTACTTGCAAAAATGCCTTTTCTTTACACTGCAATGTATGTAGGATTGGGAGAAATCATCGCTTGTGGTTTCCTGGGAATTCCACTTATTATTTTCTTGGAGAAAAAATTTATAAAAGAAAAGCGAGAACGTTAAACGCTCTCGCTTTTCTTAATTTTATATTTATAGTTGTTTTTTCCACTTCGTTCCTTCTGGGGTGTCTTCCAGTATTATTCCTTTTTTTGCAAGTTCATCTCTGATAGCATCTGATTTTGCGAAGTCTTTCGATTTTCTGGCTGCTGTTCTTTCTTCTATCATGGCTTCTATTTCAGAAACATTCAATGTTTCTTCTTGCGCTTCAAAACCTAAAATCCCCATGATATTATCAATTTTTCTAAAGAATTGTTCCGCCGCTTTGCATGCCTCTTCATCGAGAGTTGTATTTTCTTTAAGATACGTATTAACTGAGCGAACAACTTCAAATACAGCTCCTAAGGCTCCTGCTGTATTGAAATCGTCATTCATCTCTTCATAAAACTTATTCTCAGCCTGTTTGATTTCATCAACAAAAACTTGAGTTCCCTCTTTTTTTGTCATCTCTCGATTTTGAAGAGCATATTGGAGGTCTGTCCAGCAGTTCCTTAAACGCTCTACTGCTCCAGTTGCCTGGCTTAATCCTTCTTCAGAGAAGTTAATGGGTGAGCGATAGTGCGCACTAAGCATAAAATATCTAATCGCAAGGGGAGAAAATTTCTTACGTGCATTTCTCACTGTCAAGAAATTTCCTAGAGATTTAGACATCTTTTCTTTGTTGATCAAAAGATATCCATTGTGGAGCCAATAACGGACAAATTGAACACCTGTTGCCGCCTCTGCCTGTGCAACCTCGTTTTCATGATGAGGAAAAATAAGGTCACATCCACCAGAGTGAATATCAAAAGTATCCCCTAAATATTTAGTTGACATAACACTGCACTCGATATGCCAACCAGGTCGTCCCATTCCCCATGGGCTCTCCCATGCTGGTTCACCTGGTTTTTGAGATTTCCACAAAGCAAAATCAAGAGGATGACGTTTCCGCTCATTAATATCAATACGAGCTCCTGATTGCAGATCCTCAATACTTTGTTTTGAAAGCTTGCCATACTCAGTGAAACTTTCTACGCTGAAAAAGACATCCCCGTTAACAACATAAGCATGTCCCTTCTCGACAAGAATTTCAACTGTACGAACAATATCTTCCATATGCTCTGTAGCGCGAGGATGGATAGTAGCTCGTCTGACACCGAGAGAGTCAGTATCTTCAAAGTATTCTTTGATAAATCTGTCAGCTAGCTCTTTTACAGTTATACCCTCTTCATTAGCGCGATTTATCATTTTGTCATCAATATCTGTAAAATTTTGTACGAAAGTTACCTTATACCCAAGATCTTCCAGATAGCGACGAAATACATCAAAAACGATAAACGGACGAGCGTTCCCTATATGAAAATAATCGTACACTGTAGGGCCGCAACTATAAAAACCGACCTCTCCCTCTTTTAAAGGAACGAATGGTTCTTTTTTTCGAGTTAGATCATTGTAAATCACAAGACCCAATCTATACACCTCCATTTGCTAGAATACATTATAATGTAGTGTTACATATATAAAAATATGATATTTACGCAAAAGGAATTACTTTATATAACGATACCATAATTTAAACAGTGGTGGACTAATGATAAAACAAAATTTGAAAAATACGATTAAAAATCTTCCTCTTCGTCCAGGTGTTTATATCATGCGCGATGAGGAAGGTAATATAATTTATGTGGGAAAGGCAAAATCTTTACGAAAAAGGGTTTCTTCCTATTTCAGACATCAAGGTTTTGCCTCTCCTCGATTGCGTAAACTTGTAGAAACTATCGCTGATATTTCTATTATACGAACTGAGTCAGAAGCAGAAGCGCTTATTGTAGAATCAAGACTTATTAAAAAATACAAACCATTTTTTAATATAGACCTAAAAATGAATGAACGTTATCCGTACATAAAGATAACGGACGAAACCTTTCCTCGCCTTATCATTACTCGACACCGAGATAATGATGGGTCTACTTATTTAGGCCCTTTTATTAGTGCAAAGGACGTTCGAGCACTATTAAGAGTTGCAGAGCGATATTTTCCGTTGCGAAGTTGTAAGTCAGAGGTGAAGCCTGATAAGAAGAGGCGTCCATGTCTAGATTATTCTTTAGGGAGATGTCTTGCCCCATGTGCAGGTTTATGCAGTGAAGCAGAATATAGAGAAAGAGTGGATGATGTTATTCTTTTATTAACGGGCAAATCATCTGAGCTTGTAGAACGTATTCGTAAAAGAATGGATGAAGCGGCTCTCAATCTTGATTTTGAAAAAGCGGCCCGACATCGCGATGCTATACGAGCAATTTGGCGTTTATCTCGTCAAAGAGTGGCTTCTAGTCTTCAAGAAGATATAGATATTGAAACATGGGATGCACTGAATAAATTACAAAATCTTCTCCATATGGATATCCTGCCATGGCGAATTGATGGTTTTGATATTTCACACATGTCTGGACATGAAACGTATGGAGTAGCTGTTGTTTTTGAACAAGGTGTATCTAATCCTTCTCTCTATCGTCGCTTTAAAATACGGACAGTTGAAGGAATAGACGACTTCAGATCTATAGAAGAAGTTGTAAAACGTCGTTATACCAAAGTATTAGAGAATAATGAACCTCTTCCTCAGCTTATTCTTATAGATGGTGGTCCCGTGCAGTTAGAATTTGCAAAAAAGGCGCTACAAGATTTGGATATAATCAATATCCCAGTTATTTCTCTGGCGAAAAGAGAGGAACTGATATACCATAACGAAAAAGAATCTCCAATTAGGCTTGAGTGGACTGACCCTGTGCTTCAACTTCTGCAGAGAGTTCGTGATGAATCTCACCGTTTTGCTGTGAAAAGTCACAGACGAGGACGAAGTGTCGCTCTGACACGATCAGTTTTAGAAGAAATTCCCGGAGTTGGCAAACACACTGCAGCCATGTTGCTTTCTAATTTTGGCAGCGTAAAAAAGATAGCAGTTCTCTCTCCTGATGAGTTAATGAAAGTTAAAGGTATCGGACCCGCTTTAGCATTAAAAATAGCTACATTTTTTAGAGGTGAAGACAATGAGCCTGAAGCAGACTCGTGATGACGAATACTATATGCGAAGAGCATTGAGCTTGGCACGAAGAGGAACAGGGCATACATCTCCTAACCCTCTTGTCGGATGTGTGATAGTCAAAAATGAACAAATAATAGCTGAAGGGTATCATCATGCTTATGGTATGCCCCATGCTGAAGTGGAAGCGTTGAGACAAGCTGGCAATAGGGCAGAAGGTGCTACTGCTTATGTAAACTTGGAACCATGTGCTCATTATGGTAAAACTCCTCCGTGCGCGCCTCAACTTGTAGAAGCAGGTGTAAAACGTGTTGTTATAGGCATGGTTGACCCTCATGCTGTAGTAAATGGGAAAGGGATTGATATCCTTAAGTCGCATGATGTTGAAGTAAAAACAGGAATAATAGAGGAAGAATGTAAATGGTTAAATAGAGGGTTCATAAGAAGAATAAAAAATAATAGACCATGGTTTACACTTAAAACTGCCTCTACAATAGATGGGAAAATTGCCCTTCCCAATGGTGAAAGCCAATGGATTACGTCAGATGAAGCTAGAAACAGAGCCCATTTGCTTAGAGCAGAACATGATGCCATTCTTGTTGGCATCCAGACCGTACTTTGTGACGATCCATCGTTAACAGTTCGACACACTTGCGGAAAATCGCCACTTCGTGTTGTTGTTGATACACACTTAAGAACTCCCCAAAACGCTGCCATACTTAAAAATGAAGCAGCAGTTATTTTAGCCGGAGAGTCAGCTCGAAATACAAAAGAACATTATATTTTAGAAAAAGCAGGAGCTGAGTTGTTTTTTATTCCTGAAAGAGATAATCATGTTGATTTATCACACGCTGTAAAGGTTTTGGGGAATAGAGGCATTAATTCAGTTCTTGTAGAAGGTGGAGCTACAATAGCCTCTGCCTTTTTTAAAGAAAATTTAGTTGATGGAGTTTCTCTTTTTATCGCACCAACCATAATGGGGCAAGGCATTTCTCTTTTTGAAAGAATTGTAGTACCATCACTAGATAAACTCATTCGTATAACTGTCCGTAATGTTTCTAAAGCAGGACAGGACATATGGATAGAGGGGGTGCCTGAATGTTCACTGGACTTGTAGAGAGTATAGGCAAGCTTGTTTCTATAACGCCTTCAAAAGATGTTTATCATCTTAAGATTGAGGCTCCAGATATTGCTAGTGAACTTATTTTTGGTCAGTCGGTAGCTGTTTCTGGTGCTTGCGTGACTGTGACTTCTCACGATAATCGCTTTTTCAGCGCTGACATTATGCCGGAAACACAGAAACGAACTAAATTCCGTCTTTCAAAGCCAGGCAGCCTTGTTAATCTCGAGCGAGCGTTAACGGCTTCAGGGCGTTTTGATGGTCACATAGTAAGTGGGCACATTGATGGCATCGGAAGAGTTGCAGAAATTATTTCAATGGGAATAACTCACGTTATGAGAGTCGAAACAGATGAGTCTATTGCACAAATGATTGTAGAAAAAGGATCTATAGCTATTGACGGAGTCAGTTTGACGGTTATAGATGCGATGTCAAATTCTTTCTCTGTCGGTCTTATTCCTACAACATTACAAGAATGTACATTGGGTACTATTCAAGAAGGAGAAATTTTAAATATAGAAACAGACATTTTGGGCAAATATGTTTTAAAATTTATGAATCTACAAAGAAGTAATAAGCCCGTATCATCAAACTTGACAATGGAACAATTAAGAGAAATGGGTTGGTAGCAATTTATTATAGAGAGAGGAAAGGATCGAGGCTCTAATGAATAAAAGATGTGAACATGATTTTAGCTTAATAGAGGAAGCCATTGAAGATGTTAAAAATGGCAAGATGGTTATTGTTGTTGATGACGATAACAGAGAGAATGAGGGAGATATCGTTGTAGCTGCAGAAAAAGCTACAACAGAAATTATAAACTTCATGACAAAAGAGGCCAGAGGATTGGTCTGTGTTCCTATTACTGCTGATAGAGCACAATGTCTCCATTTGGAGCCAATGTCAAAAGATAATACTGATCGTCATGGAACAGCTTTCCTTATTAGCGTAGATGCAAAAGAAGGAACTACGACAGGTATCTCAGCTTCGGAAAGAGCCATAACTGCTCGGCTCCTTGCAAATCCCGAAGCCAAGCCAGACGATTTTTTACGTCCAGGACATATGTTTCCTCTCGCTGCAAAAAAAGGTGGCGTTCTGAAACGTGCAGGACATACAGAAGCTGCTGTTGATTTAGCTTGGATGGCAGGATTAACACCTGCTGGCGTTATTTGTGAGATTATGAACTCAGATGGAAGCATGGCACGTTTACCTGAACTCAAAGAGTTTGCAAAAGCTCATGGAATTCGTATCATATCAATCGAAGATTTGATTCGTTATAGAAGTTGCCGCGAAAAACTTGTAGAAAAAGTGGCGGAAGTTAAACTCCCTACGGCTTATGGTGATTTTACTGCCTACGCCTATCATAACGTTCTTGATGAAGATCAGGATCGTGTTCATATAGCCTTAGTAAAAGGCGATGTGCGAGATGTAGAAGATGTTCTTGTTCGAGTACACTCTGAATGTTTAACTGGCGATGTTTTCGGATCACTTCGCTGTGATTGTGGCCCTCAACTTCATGCAGCTATGCAAAGAGTCGAAGAAGAAGGACGAGGAGTTGTCTTATATATGAGACAAGAGGGACGGGGAATAGGTATTGTCAATAAATTGAAGGCCTACCAACTACAAGAGAAGGGGCTAGATACTGTAGAGGCTAATGAAGCCTTGGGATACGCCGCAGATTTACGAGATTACGGTGTAGGTGCTCAGATTTTACAAGATCTTGGATTGAGTTCTATTCGATTAATGACAAATAATCCCAGAAAAGTTGTTGGCTTGCAAGGGTATGGATTAAAAATTACGGCACGTGTTCCTCTCGTAATTGAACCTAACAAATTTAATCAGCGTTACTTGAATACGAAAGAAGAAAAACTTGGTCACGTGCTTCATCTTAAGGATATACTCCGCTAGAGAAGGAAAGGGGGAACATGTATGAAGATTTCAGAGGGAAAGCTTATAGGTACTGGTTTAAGGTTTTGTATTGTAGCGTCACGTTTTAATGAATTAATTACTTCAAAACTCATTGACGGCGCAAAGGACATTTTGTTGCGCCATGGTGTTTCACATCAAAATATTGAAATTATGTGGATTCCGGGAGCTTGGGAAATTCCTTTAATAGCACAAGAGGCAGCTTTATCAGGTAAGTATGACGGAATTATCGCTTTGGGTGCTGTTATTCGAGGGGATACTCCACATTTCGAATATGTATCATCAGAAATGGCAAAGGGACTTGCTCATGTAGGGCTGACGCAAAGAATCCCCGTTGCCTTTGGAGTGTTGACATGTGACACCTTGGAACAAGCTCTTTTGCGTGCTGGAAGCAAAGCTGGGAATAAAGGAGCGGAGTCGGCTCTAGCTGTTATCGAAACCGCCAATCTATTAAAGGTTCTTCGAACGGGAAAGGAGCAAGAAGCATAATGCTTGAAATTAAATGGATACGTAACAATATAGAAGAAGTAAAGACCTTTTTAAAAAACAGAAATAACGATTTTGATGTTGAGAAAATTGTCACATTAGATGAAGAGAAAAGATCGTTGCTTGCAGAAACAGAAACACTAAAAGCACAGCGAAATGAAGGTTCTCGCAAAGTGGCCGAGGCCAAAGCGTCTGGAACTGATGCTGCTGCGCTTATGGAGGAAATGAAAACTTTAGGTCAGAAAGTTAAAGAAATTGATAACAAAATTTCTGAAATTGACAATGAGCTTCAGGCTCTGCTTTTACAAGTACCTAATAGACCTCACGATTCTGTTCCTGTGGGGAAGGATGAAAATGACAACATAGAAATTCGAAAATGGGGAACGCCTCACAAATTTTCTTTTGACCCCCAAGCACACTGGGATTTGGGAGAGCATTTAGGCATTCTTGACTTTGAAAAGGGTGCAGCTCTCGCTCAAAGTCGGTTTACTGTTCTCAAGGGAGCAGGAGCACGACTCGAAAGAGCTCTCATGAACTTTATGCTTGATCTTCATACAACTCAGCATGGTTATAAGGAAATTCAGCCTCCCTTCATGGTCTCTTCCCAGACAATGCTAGGTACAGGACAGCTCCCCAAATTTGCAGAAGATCTGTATAAGTGCGAGAACGAAGACCTCTGGCTTATTCCTACTGCCGAAGTTCCACTTACAAACCTTCATGCAGGTGAACTGCTTGCTGAGGAAAACTTGCCTTTATACTACACAGCATATACTCCTTGTTTTAGAAAAGAGGCAGGTAGCTACGGACGTGACGTAAGAGGAATGATGCGTCAGCATCAATTTGACAAAGTAGAAATGGTAAAGCTTTGCAAACCTGAAGAAAGCTACAATGAACTTGAAAAATTAACATCTAATGCAGAAGAAGTATTACAAAAGCTTGGACTCCCATACAGAGTTATCTGTTTGTGTACAGGTGACATGGGATTTGGCGCCAGCAAGACATATGATCTTGAAGTATGGCTTCCTTCTCAGGATAAGTATCGCGAGATTAGTTCTTGCAGTAACTGTGAGGATTTCCAAGCAAGAAGGATGGGCACACGGTATAAACCGGCAGATGGGGGAAAACCTCGATATGTACATACTCTCAACGGTTCCGGCATAGCAATTGGTAGAACACTTATTGCCGTTCTTGAAAATTACCAGAGAGAAGATGGATCGATAGAAATACCTGAAGCCCTCGTTCCTTATATGGGTGGCATGAAAGAAATTAAGCTCCTTTCATAAAAAAATCGTTTTTTTATGTAAAATGTAGATAAGGAAGATCATCTCAAATGAGATGATCTTCCTTAATTTTTAAATAAATAATGCAAAAGCTTTGTAAAATTGGTAGAATAGCTCGGAGAGCTTGTTTTTACTTATTTTAGAAGGAAGGGTGGGGCTTGCCATAGTCAAAATAATGTCTCTCATTGCAGAGATAAACCTTTATACTCTATTGCTTGTACTCGTCGTTGCTTGCTTCTTGTTTCAAAGACTATGCAGGCGTTCTCTAGAAAATAGCCAATATAACTATCTTAGGGATATTTTGCTTGTGGGAGCCTGGATGCTTAGTGGTATTTGGTCAGGCGATCCCGAAGTTACGCTTATCACTGGTATAGCAGTTATAGCTGCTGTGGTAGGTATGTATCAGCATTTTTATCCGCACAAAAAGCTTAGGTGGATTTATTTCATAATTGGAATTATTTTTGCTCTCTCTGGACCTAGAATAACGTTTTTAGGTTTGCCACAAGGCGAATACCTCTATTTATCTAACTTTATATCCATAGCCATTACTGGAATATGGATATCAGTTTTTCCTATTCTTATTCAGGAACTCGATAATATTCCAGGTATGGCTGGTCACCTTTTAGCTGTAACATTCTCCATTTTACTTTTAGCGACAGCATTTTCGGGGCAATATCTGCCAGATGCTTTCTATACAAGTATGACTGGTTTACTTATGCTGGGTGTTTTTTGGAGCCGGCATGGACATATGTATCGTCGATTAGGGGAGTCTTTGTCTGCTTTTTGGGGAGTTCTTGTTGCTGGAACATCTTTGTTAGGTGTAAGTAAGGGCATTACTTTTAGTACAATGATGGTGTTGCCTTTAGGGCTTTTTGCTATTCCTCTAATGGAAACATCACTTCATTTTGCCAGCACAATACTTTCTGCAAATCCAAAGGGTGCAATGGTAATTTACCGCAGTCTTGTTGCAAGAGGTATCGATCATCCCAGTGCAGTTAAATTTATTACATCAATTTGTGCCTTAGTAGGAGTTCTTATAGCCATGTTTCAACTTACCGCAGGAAAACAAGCCATATTGTTAGTTAGCGTTACCGTCTTTTTTGCTGGTTTGACACTTATACCGGTATTTTCCAGACTTCTGCGTCAAAAGAAAATTTCTGGAGAGCGTCCTGAGCTATGGGGAGTTTCTCTAGACAATGTTTCAATGAATTATGCCATAGCTAAAGTCAAATCTCTTTTGGGGCAAAACAATGGATGCTCTCTCATCTCTACTGTAAACTCATTAGCTGTTCAAACGGCTTTGAAAGATAGAGAATATAAAAAGATTGTATCTCAAGCTGCCTTAACTTTAGCGGATGGTACTGGGTTAATGTGGGCTTTGCGTTTTCTTGGCAGACCTGTGCAAGAACGAATTACCGGCATAGATTTCCTAATTCAGTTGTGTCGTACGGCAAGTGTTGAAGGTTGGCCTGTTTATTTTTTAGGAGGAAAACCTGGTGTTGCTAATGCAGCAGTAGAAAAATTGAAAGGACAATACTCCGATTTAAAAATATCGGGAGTGCATGATGGATATTTTTCTTCTGGTACAGAGGAGGAGGGCATCATTCGAGAGATTAAAGAAAATAAAACATGCCTTCTCTTTGTTGGCATGGGGCTTCCTCGCCAAGAGAAATGGATTTATGCCCATCGTGAAGATTTGGGAAATCTTGTTGCCATAGGTGTAGGCGGCTCTTTTGATGTTATTTCAGGGAAATTAACTCGGGCACCTCTTCTCATACAGAAAGCAGGACTTGAATGGTTATATCGTCTTGTGCAAGAACCTTGGAGGTGGAAAAGGGATCTTGAACTTTTTACCTTTGCGGTTCGAGTTCTTTTGACAAAAATAGGTATAGTCAGGAGGTAACAGCACATTGAACACTTGCGCCAGAGAATTAATGCATCGTGATCTTACCGCAGTCATGGAAGAAGATTCTATACAAGATGCTGTTCATATTCTTTATAGTCACAACTTATCCGGGTTGCCCGTAGTGAGGGAAGATTGGGAACTTGTCGGGTATTTATCTGAATCTGATATTCTGCAAGCAGCAATTCCGACATATCTGGAAATTCTTGCACAAAGCTCCTTCCTGAATAATGGTGAAATTCATCTCGTTGATCGTTTCAAAAATTTAGGCAAAAGACTCGTCAGGGATTTTATGACAAAAGATCCATTTTATGTAGAACCTTCTGCAAGTCTCATGACAGTCGCAGATCTTATGTTAAGGAAGAGTATTAAAAGACTTCCTGTAGTTGAAAATGATAAATTCATCGGCATTATCAACAGAGAAGCATTTTGCGAGTTTGTAATGGAGGAACGGGAAAGTGAGTAACAATGAGGTCCAATCTGTGGAAGAACAGATTGAAGCCCTTCGTTGCCAACTCGAAAATGAATATAAAACGGAAGAAAAGAGATTGTTAGAAGAGAAACAAAAAGCCTACGAACGTCTTGATGAAATGGAAAAACAGACGATCCAGGAAATAGAAAATGAGTGGCAAAACAAAGAAGCTCGGGTAAAACAACAAACCATCGATTATGAAAAAGAAATTCGTCAAGATCTTTCAAGCCTAATGAACGATATAAGTAAATCCATAAAAATAAAAAGTTTAGTAGAAGAGGCAGTTGCTCTCGTACTAAATAAAAAATAACAACAGAATAGCATTATTACTGTGGAGGGGGGTGGGCTGAGAGAAAGGAAGATGCTCTCTTGATTCGTGATATGCTCAGACTTGCCATATGGGGAGTTACAAGTCGAAAAACCGAAATCATAGAAAAATTACATGATTTCGGCGTTTTGCATCTTGAGTTCCCACGTTCCACAGAAATGACAACACCTCAGCTTGATCAGCTCAGACTTTTAAGAGGAAAGCTTTTGGGGATGTTAGAATCATTAGAATGGAAAGAATGGTCTGAACTAACAGAAAATGATATAACTACATCTCGCGAAAAAATCAAATTACCCTTTAATGAAATAATGACTGAGATAAATGAAAGTCTCGATAAATTTTCTGAGCGACTTACTCAGACGACAGAAGAGAGAAATTCTTTACGTGAGTTATATCTCAAATTGAAGAGATCACAAGACATTCTTTATCATTTTCATTCCTTTGTGAAAGAAGAAGCAGATCAAGGTAATGTTGCTTCGTTGTGGTGGGTTGATAAAAAAGAGATATCGGAAATACTCACCTCTCTTCGTACCGAAATTGTACGTGTGACACCTGTAAAAGATAGAGAATACCTTCGTTATCATTCGTATACTCCTAATGAAAATGAGACACTTCTTGCTATAAGCGTTCAGGATTTAGCTCGTGAAATAGTGACAAATTCTTTGCGTTCATATGGTGCCATACATTGGAAAGCCCCTGCAGGATATGAGCGAGATGTGTTACTTGACTCAACGGAAGCTATAACAGAAGGATTACGATGGATACCCCTGCGCCTTGAAGAATTGCAAGCTAACTTAAAAGAGACGGCTCGCGTTTGGGGGCCTCATTTCGCATCATTATATATTTTGGCAGACGAGCGCTTAGAAGAGCTCCTCGTTGAAAAATCAGCTCATTCTTTTGATAGTGCTTTTCTTATTGAAGGATGGCTTCCTGCGGATGAGCTAGAAGCCACACTTACCAATCTAAAAGGAACTTTCGGGAATGAAGTATTTGTTCAGTGGAGATATCCCTCCACTGAAGAATGGAATAAGGTACCTATATCCCTTTCGAATAAAGCTTTCTTCCGGCCTTACGAGCTTTTTTTAAAATTGCTGCAACCACCTCGTTATAAAACTGCTGACCCTACAGCTATGATTGCCTTGTTTTTCCCCTTTTTTGGGGGATGTATGGTAGGAGATATGGGGTACGGAGCTATAATTTTGTTATTAGGATGGTGGCTCTACCGAAAAAAAGAGAAAAGAATTATATCTGATCTAGGATATATACTCATTTCTTTATCGATTTGGAGCATCATTTGGGGACTTGCTTACGGCGAATTTTTTGGTGATGTAGCCCATCGTCTTTTCCACCTTGAACCTCTATGGGTAGAACGGTCTCACGCCGTTATGCCTGTCATGGCTTTTACAATAGCATTGGGTGCTGCTCATATTATATTAGGGTTACTGATAGGTTTTTATGAAGGAATAAAAGCGAAAAATAAACATATATGGATGGAAAAATCTGGAAATCTGCTGGTACTTATTGCTTTGATAAGTACCCTAGTGAGTTTGAAAGGATGGCTTCCCCATAGTTTCTTTACAATATCTATGTCTATTTTAATCGTTGGTCTTGTTCTTCTTGTTGTTGGGGGAGGAATAGGTGGTCTTGTAGAATCTTTCGGTGCTGTGGGAAACATTTTAAGTTACGTGCGTATCGCCGCAATAGGACTTTCATCTGCTATACTTGCTCTTGTTGCATCAAAGTTTGTTGATGTTTTTGGCCTTTCGATCTTAGGTTTATTCCTTGCTTTATGTATTCATTTACTCAATTTTGTTCTAGCTATAGGTGGGGCAAGTATACACTCAGCCCGATTACATTATGTAGAGTTTATGGGGAAATTTTACTCTGGTGGCGGTAAAGACTACAAACCATTTTCACGGAGGAGGGAACTTCGATGGAAAAAGGAATAATAGCACTTGCAGCAGCCTTGGCTGTTGGAATCCCTGCTTTTGCTACAGCTATGGCGCAGGCCAAGATAGGTAGTGCAGGAGCAGGAACAATAGCTGAAAAGCCTGAAACGGCTGGTGTAATGATTATTCTTGAAGCTATACCCGAAACTATGGTTATACTTGGTTTCGTTGTAGCTATCATGTTGATTTTACAATTTGCCTAGGGGAGATACTCTTGGGAGATTTAGTAGCGAGCCAGAATTTGGCCCAATTTATGGATGCTCTGCGAAAAGAACACGAAGAAAGAATCGAAACTTTAAAAAAACAGGTCGAAAATGATATTGCTGATGCTATCTCGCTTCGCCGTAGAAGTGTCGAAAAGCGTATTGTCGAGATTCGATCTGCACATGATTTAGAAGCAGAAAGATTATTTCAGCGGAATCAACAGAACATCTGTAATCAATTGCGAAAGGATTTTTTTGTTGAATATAATCGCTTAGCGTCAGAAATAGAGATGCAGGTAGAAACTGAACTTAAAGAGCTTAAACGCCAACCAGCAAAATATAAAAAGGTTATGGAAAGCATGTTGAATGAAGCTCTTTCTGTTTGTCCTGCTCCATGTGATGTTATCGTTCACCCCGGGGATGAACCTTTTTTCAATCAAAAGAAAGAGGTTCGCACCGTGAAAGTTGATACAGCCTTAGAATCATGGGGTGGCTGTATAGTTATGTCAGAAAAGGGTGACTTTATTGTTGATAACACCTTCAAAACAAGATGGGAAAAGCTTGCGCCCTCTATCATTAGGAAATTTGCGATACAAGTTGGGCAGATTCTTGGGAAAACTGAGCTTCTCTCACGAAAATTACGGTTATCTTAACGCCTGCCTTCGAGGGAGAGTTTCTCGCCTTTTTAAAACAGATGATTATGAAACTATCGCTCGTGGTGACCTAAAGGCTTTTGAACAATTTTTGCTAGAAAGTCCTTATGCTGAGAGTTTTCGCCAAAAGTTGGTAACACTTCGAAGTGGAACACTGCGACGAATAGAATCGGCGATAGCTCGTGAAGTTTCTCTCCAATTGCGTTTTCTTGGAGATACGGCGCAAGGGGAAGCAAAAGACCTTTTAGGAGTAATTTTAGCCCGTTCTGACCTAATGAACGGGCGACTTCTTTTGCGCGCTCTATACACTGACAGTAAACATGGAGAAGAACCACAATGGCATGATTATGGGAACTTATCAGCAAACTTCTACAGTGATATATGGCAGAATACAGCAACAGCAACGGATATTATCTCTCGATGTCGGATACAAGCCCATCCATACGCTCTTGCTTTAAGCTCTTCTTTTGTGGAACTTGAACGGACAAAAGATCTCATGAAAGCAGAAAGAGTATTACTAACATCAATGCTTAAGCTTTTTCAGGAGAATGTAAATAAATATTCTTCCAGCAATAGTACTATCCTTTGTGAGTATCTCGGACGATCTATAGATATGTGGAATCTTGGTATATGGCTTCGGCAACGCTCGGGCTTTATTCCATCTGAGACAGCTTTAAAACTATATCTTCAAAATGGCCAATGGCTTACTATTAAAAAATTATCTCAAGCTACAGTTTTGATGGAGCTTGTACATCAGACTCCATGGCAAGCAATTATTAGAGCTATTGAGAATAGCACTCCTCAAGAATTTCAGCGCGCACTGTTTGTTCAATTTATAAAATGGCAAGCTGATCTTTTTCGAGCTAATCCTCTTGGCGTCGAAGTGGGAATGGGATATATAGCCAAATACATTATTGAATGGCAGAATTTAAATCTTTTATCTGTTGGAATCTCAATGGGGTTACCGGAAAAAGAACTTTTATCTCGTCTTATTCCAGTTTAAAGTTAACTTGAAGGACGTGGTTATAAATGGTTACGCAAGAAAAAAGAGCTATAGCCGTAGGTTCGCAGTTATTTGTAGATCTCTGGAGTCTCGAAGGTTTTGAAGGAATTATATGTGAGAACCCTTCGGAGATACATGTTGTTTATCGAGAATTACTTGATGAATCTATAGCTTTTATTATTGCGGAAGAGACATGGTTTAGAAATCTGCCCGATAATTACAGAAAACGATTTGAAAAAATGCAAAATCCTGTTTGGATACCTTTCCCATCGTTACAGATAGAAACGGACTGAGGTGAAAATAATGAGTACACCTTCTTCTGGAATTATAACTGGTATATCTGGTCCTGTTATACGTGCTTTTATTCATGCGCCAGTTAAGATGTTTGAAGTTGCTTACGTAGGAAAAAGCAAACTTCTCGGTGAAGTTATCAGAATCCAGGAAGAATATGTAGATATACAAGTTTATGAAGATACTGGTGGAGTTGCTAAAGGGGAACCTGTTTCTTTTACAGGTGAACTTTTAGCCGTGGATTTAGGCCCTGGTATTCTTAGCAGCGTACTTGATGGAATAGGTCGTCCATTAAAAGTATTAGGGAAAGATAATATTTACCTTCAAAAAGGAATACACCTTGCAACTATAGATTTTAAGAAAAAATGGCACTTTATCCCTTTAGTCAAAGCGGGCGATAGAGTTGAATCGGGATCGTTTCTTGGATATGTCATAGAAGGTTCTTATTTACGCCACACTATTATGGCTCCTCCCGGTACTCGTTCGTCAACTGTTCTTTGGGTTGCTTCAGAAGGGGAATATACTGTAGAAGAAAGAATATGCCATCTTGATACTGGCGAAGAATTATCCATGAAGCAACGATGGGAAGTTCGCCATGCGCGGCCTGTATTAAATAGACTTCCTTTCGATAAACCACTCTTAACTGGACAACGGATTCTTGACACGCTATTTCCTATTGCTATAGGAGGAGCCGCAGTACTTCCTGGAGGCTTTGGCACAGGGAAAACAGTGACTCAACAGTCATTGGCTAAATGGTGTAATGCTGACATTATCGTCTATATAGGTTGTGGAGAACGGGGAAATGAGATGACAGAAGTTCTTGAAGAATTTCCAGAGCTTACAGATCCATTTCATGACGCTCCTCTTATGGAACGAATGGTACTTATTGCAAATACTTCTAACATGCCTGTTGCTGCGCGCGAAGCCAGTATCTATCTTGGTATGACGTTGGCAGAATATTTTAGAGACATGGGGTATAACGTTGCTATAATGGCAGATTCTACCTCTCGATGGGCAGAAGCACTCAGAGAAATAGGGGGAAGGCTTGAAGAAATGCCCGGGGAAGAGGGATATCCCGCATACCTGGGAACCCGCCTTGCGCAATATTACGAACGGGCAGGTAGAGCGACATTGTTGGGATTCCCCGAACGAGAAGGTTCTGTAACTGTTATTAATGCAGTATCACCTCCAGGAGGAGATTTTTCTGAACCTGTCACTCAGGCAAGTCTCCGCTTATCCGGTGCCTTTTGGGGGCTTGATAAGCGTTTAGCTCAACAACGTCATTTCCCAGCGATAAATTGGCAACAAAGTTATACTCTTTATGACGACAGCCTAGCTCCAGTTTTTGAAAAAGAATTAGGTCCCGAATGGAAAAAACTGAAAAGTTATTTAAAAGGAATGCTTGATCGAGAAAAAGTTCTTACAGACCTTGTTCAGCTTGTAGGTCGGGATGGCCTTTCTGAGAAAGATAAATGGTTATTGGCTCAAGTTGAAACGATAAAAGTTGTATATTTGCAGCAAAATGCTTTTAGCGATATAGACGCAAGCTGTTCTATGAAAAAACAGCTTATGCTCCTTAAATTATTACACAGTCTTGATGATATGGTTCAAGGGAGAATAGAATCAGGTTTGCTCTATGATCAAATAGCAGATTTTCCCTTGAGAGTAGAACTTTTACGATTGCGAGAAGTTTCTGAAAAAGATATGGAACAACGATATGAATTATGGTTGAAAAACTTTGATGCAAAGCTCAATAGTTTGGTGGTGGTTCCTGAATGAAGCTCTTTTTAGAAGGTTATCGTTCCATTTCAGAAATAGCAGGACCGCTTATTTTTGTCTCTGGCATACGTGAAGCAGGTTATGCTGAACTTGTTCGTATAGAAACACCAACAGGTGTTCGATCTGGCCAAATATTACAAATACAAGATGATATTTGTGTTGTTCAGGTTTTTGATGGGACAATGGGACTCAATGCAGGACAAACTACAGTATGGCTTGATCGTGATGTTGTTAAAATGCCAGTGGGACTATCGCTTATCGGGCAAGTCCTTAACGGGAGAGGTCGTCCTATGGATGGCACATCTCTTACATTCGTCGACAAAGAACTCCCCATAACAGGTATGCCTATTAATCCCGTTCGCAGAACAAGTCCGAATGCTTATGTTGAAACAGGCATATCGACAATAGATATTATGAACACGTTAGTGAGAGGACAAAAGTTGCCAATTTTCTCTGGTTCGGGACTTCCTGCCAATGAGATTGCTGCTCAAATTGTGCAACAAGCACGTGTTCCCGGACGCGAATCTGAATTTCTTGTTATCTTTGCAGCAATGGGAATCACAAGAAGAGAAGCACGTTACTTTATAGATACTTTTGAAGCAACTGGCGCCATAAATAATGGTATTTTCTTTATGAACCTTGCAAGTGACTCAGCTGTTGAAAGATTATTGACGCCTCGTATGGCCTTAACAGCCGCTGAATATTTTGCTTTTGAAAAAGGCTACGATGTTCTCGTTGTTATGACAGATATGCTGTATTATTGCGAATCTCTTCGAGAAATAAGTGCTGCGCGAGAAGAAGTTCCTGGACGACGCGGTTACCCAGGATATATGTACTCAGATTTGGCTGAAATTTATGAAAGAGCCGGCTGTGTTGAAAATTGTTCGGGAAGTGTTACGCAAATTCCTATTATTACGATGCCTGATGATGATATGACCCATCCTGTTGTTGACCTGTCAGGCTATATAACAGAAGGACAGATTGTTCTTGATAGAGGACTTCATGACAGAGGTGCATATCCTCCCATCAATGTTCTTCCCAGTTTGAGTCGATTAATGAATAAAGGGATTGGTAAGGGAAAGACATTCGATTATCATAGATCTCTTGCAGATCAGTTATACGCTTCATATGCCAAGGCACAAGAGCTTTCGCGCCTTCGATTAATAGTAGGCGACGACGGACTTACTGAAACAGAACACCTCTATTTGAAATTTGGAGAAAAATTTGAGAAAAGTTTTGTCGATCAGAGGGTGACCCATCGGACAATAGCAGAATCAGTTGAAATAGCTTGGCAATGTCTTGCTGAACTGCCTCCAAGGGAACTCTATCGACTTCCAGAACACTATATAACAGAAAAGCTGGGAACCCATGAGTAAGGGGATTCGACCACCAACAAGAGAACAGTTGCTGGATATTCGTCGTCAAATGACTACGGTTCAATATGGGAAGCAGCTTTTAGAGAAAAAAAGAGATGCATTGCTACGTGCTTTAGAAGAAGATCGTCGAAATTTTAAAAAGCTTGATGCCCTTTTCAGAGAACATATAAAGCGTATTTCCTTTGTTTATACTTTAGTCCGAATGTACGAGGGGCAATCTGTTATGCAACTGTTGAAACCTGATGTTGGAAGTTTGAGAGTAACTTCAGAGCGGCATACTCTCATGGGATGCCGTTTTGCTCAATTTAAGCGAATTGAAGACCGTCGTTTTTCCTTATCAGGCTTAACATATGATCCGGCGATGACATCTCTCTATCTTGACGAACTTCTCGACGAAATGAAAAAAGTAGAAAATAAAATATGGACATACATTAATTTAAAGGCTAAACTAACTTCTTTAGAAAAAGAACTATCTAAAACTATGATGAAGATAAATACTCTTCAATACAATCTGCTTCCTGAACTGCAAGAAGAAGAGAGCAGAATTCGTGATATTTTGTCAGAAAGAGAACGCCAAGAGCGTTATGCAATAAAGAAATTATCTAAAAAGAAAAAAAATAAAGTTTATTCTCTTCCACAGAAGTGATTCAAATGAAAGTTGTTATAATAGTGGTGAGCCAACCAAAAAACCGGAACATTGCAGATTTAATATCCGGATATATGAAGCGTTGTCGTCCGTATATTCCTCTGGAGCTAGAATATGTACCAGAGGCTCGTGGTGTCTCTTTGGCAGAGAAAGCTAGAGAACAGGAATCAGATGCTCTTTTAAAACGGATAAAAGAACGCGACTATCTTGTCTTATTAGATGAAAAAGGGCAAGAGTTTACCAGTCCCACCTTTTCTCAATGGTTCTATAAACGAGTAGGGGAGGTAAGGGGGAGACTGGTATTTGTTATTGGCGGTGCATATGGAGTGTCAGAGAGAGTGAAAGAACGTAGCCAAGAGAAAATATCACTTTCTCAATTGACGTTTCCTCATGAATTGTGTTTACTTTTTCTTACGGAACAGGTATATCGGGCTATCGCTATTCATGAGAGAATGTCGTATCATCATTAATCATTTTGATAAAGGGGAGTTATGTGTTATGAAAATGGATAAAATTATGAAGCAAGCTCAGAAAATGCAGGCTCAAATGATGAGAATACAAGAAGAACTTGCCCAGGAAAGAGTAGAAGGTAATGCAGGGGGCGGAATGGTCACAGTAGTCGCCAATGGGCAAGGGGATATTGTCTCTGTAAAAATTGAAAAGGAAGTTGTCAATCCTGATGATATTGAGATGCTTGAAGATCTTGTTCTTGCGGCAGTTTCTGATGCTCTTAAAAATAGCAGAGAGTTAGCAAACGCAAGGATGGGGCAAGTATCTGGTGCACTTGGAGCATTGGGGTTAATGTAACGTGGCACTTCCAGAGTCACTGTTACAACTTGTTACGCTTTTAAAACGCTTGCCGGGAGTTGGAGAAAAAAGTGCCCGGAGGATGGCTTTTTATATTATTCAGCAGCCAGCTTCTTTCTCTGAGGAACTGGCTGCTTCTCTCCATGGTTTAAAAGACCGCTTATATGAGTGTTCCCAGTGTGGAAATATTACTGACGTCGACCCGTGCGCTATTTGTACAGATCCGTTTCGTGAAAAAAATATTCTCTGCGTAGTTGAATCTGCTGAAGATTTGTTAAGTATGGAGCAAGCTGGAATTTACAATGGTTTATACCATGTATTAAGAGGGAAGATATCTCCTCTTGACGGAGAAGACTTACCCCCTTCGGAGTATGAACGTTTAAGAGAGCGTATTATACGTACTCGAGTTCAAGAAGTCATAATAGCAACTAACCCTCGAGTTGAAGGTGATTTGACATTCTATTCCCTTCTCTCGGAACTTGAAAATCTTGACATTAAAATCAGTCGCTTAGCCTATGGACTTCCCGTAGGCGGCAGTATAGAATTTGCCGACAGGATTACATTGCATGCAGCCTTTGAATCTCGTGTGGATGTGAAGAAGAGTATAAATAAGAGGAGGTGAGAGGATTCATGGCTGATGGTTTTGGAAGTGTTATACGAAGAGCATGTAGAATTCTTGTAATGTTGTTTTTGGGGATAGCTGGATATCAACTTGCAATGTTATTTATCCCATTTATTCCAGCACCCTTATCTGAGTCTGTTCGTGCATGGCTACCAGTTTGGCTAGCAAAACAGATGTTTTTCGTTATGGGGTGTGTCGCAGTATTTGCCCTCATAGGATGGGCTATTACGCCTTTACTTCTTAAAGGACTTGGCTTTATAGGGGCCTTATTTGAATTTCACCTTAAAAATTTGAGTTGGCAAGATATTTCTTCTGCTATTTTAGGCCTTATCGTCGGTTTGCTGATCGCAAATCTCATAGCGGTTCCTTTTTTTGATCTGCCTGTAGGAAGTTATATCGCTGTGGTTCTCAATATTGTTCTTGGATATCTTGGAGCAAGAATTTTTTGGAAGAGGCAAGAAGATATCCGAGGTGTTTTTAATTTAGGAGCCCTTAAGGAGCGCCTTTCAACTAAGAAATTTCGTAATAAAAAAGGGTTACCAACTGAAGAAATTGAAGAAGAATGGTGCGCTCCGAGAAAAATACTCGATACAAGTGTCATTATTGATGGGCGAATTCTCGACATTGCAAGAACAGGATTTATGGAAGGAGTCCTAGTTTTACCGCGTTTTGTACTGTTAGAGCTTCAAGCCGTTGCAGACTCCACAGATCCAGCTCGTAGAACTCGTGGGCGAAGAGGACTAGATGTGGTAAATGAATTGCAAAAACTTTCTACCCTTGAAGTAGAGATAATGGAAACTACTTTAAAACAATTAAAGGTTGATACCGTAGATAGTGGCCTTGTTGCGTTAGCCCAGCAAATAAGCGGAGAAATCTTAACAACGGATTATAACCTTAATAAGATTGCTCAGATTCAGGGAGTAATCGTTTTGAACGTCAATGATCTCGCGAATGCCTTAAAACCGATGCTTTTACCAGGCGAATCCATTATTGTCGATGTAATTAGAGAAGGGAAAGAGCCTCATCAAGGAGTCGGCTATCTTGACGATGGAACAATGCTTGTTGTTGAAGATGGAGAAGATTATGTTGGTAAACGTGTAGAAGTTGTTGTTACTTCTATGCTTCAGACGTCTGCAGGACGTATGGTCTTTGGACGAATACGCCGTGAGGTTCGGGCATGAGCGCAATAAAAGAGAAAAAAATAAAACGATTTTCTTTTATTATAGCGGCGGCAGGTTTGGGAGAGCGCATGGGTGGCTCTCCCAAACAATTTCGTAATCTTGGAGAAAAACCTCTTTGGCAATGGAGCCTTTCCGTTACAGAAGAACTTTTAGAAGAGAAAAAAATAAATGAAGTTATTGTTGTTGTTCCTGGTTTTGCCGTAGAAAGAGTAAAAAAAGAAGTAGCAAAAATTACTCGGTTCCCGTTATGTTATGTTGTAATAGCCGGAGGAACAACACGAACAGAATCTGTTAAAAAAGCCTTGAAATCGGCTCATGAAGAGTTTGTTCTTATACATGATGCTGCAAGACCCTTTCTATCCGTCAAATTATGCGAAAGAATAATGGACACTGTTTCTTCAGAACATGGTGTCATTCCGGTTCTTCCTGTAACAGATGCTCTGAAAAAAATAGAGAGACTTGAAAAAAATATTATGGTATCTTCTGTATCTAGAGATAAAATGTATCGGACACAAACCCCTCAAGCCTTTCCTCGAGCGATTTTACTGGAAATGTTGAAAGACAATGTGTCATATAAAGATGAAGCTGAGGTGTGGGTAAAGTCAAAGTGTTTGTTAGAAACAGTGGAAGGTGATTCACTGAATATGAAAATGACATATCCTGATGATTTTAAAATTGCAGAAATTCTTGTTGAAAGAAAAAAAGAATACCGAACAGGTCATGGTTTTGACATCCATCCTCTCGTGCCTTCAAGAATTTTGATTTTAGGAGGGGTTCCTATTGATTCTCCTTTAGGGCTTGACGGATATTCTGATGGGGATGTTTTAACTCATACAGTAATGGATGCTTTATTAGGTGCAGCTGGACTTCCTGATATAGGCAGAATCTTCCCTGCAAATGATCCTATATATAAAGATGCTTATTCGTTTGAGCTGCTCCAAGAAGTTCTCGCCCTTCTTCAAAAAGAAAACTGGAAAATTGAATGGATAGACGTTACCCTACAAGCCCAAGTTCCACATTTAGCTCCGTATATTGACGTCATTATCCAGAAACTTGAAAGTGCTTTTGCGCAAATTCAAGAACAAAAGAATATAATACATATCAAAATAAAATCAGGAGAACATATTGGGCCGGTTGGACGCGCTGAATGTATGATGTGTTCGGCAGTTGCAACTCTTTCTCGTAACGGGAGGTTACATTAATGATTCGAACTCGATTTGCACCTTCTCCGACAGGATTACTCCATATAGGGGGAGCAAGAACAGCTCTCTTTAATTGGTTGTTTGCGAAAAAAAATGGAGGAGAATTTATTTTACGAATAGAAGATACTGACCAAGAACGATCTCGGCAAGAATATACCGATATGATTTATGAAGATATGTCATGGTTGGGATTAGTTCCTGACGAAAGCCCCTGGAATGGCGGCGAATGTGGGCCTTATATTCAAAGTGAACGAAGAGATATTTATGAACATTATCTTGCAATCTTAAAAGAAACTGGAGCTGTATATCCCTGTTTCTGCTCCCCGGAACAATTGGAAGAGGATCGTAAGATACAGCTGCAAAATGGAAACCCTCCTCGATATAATGGCCGTTGCAGATCTCTTACAACAGAAGAAATTGACAAGAGAATTTCTAGTGGAGAGCGCCCGTGTTGGCGTTTCGCTGTTCCTGATTCAGGAACTTTTATTTTAAAAGATATAGTTCATGGTGACATTTCCTTTAACTATTCCGAAATAGGTGATTTTATAGTAGAAAGGTCAGATGGTTGGCCTACATATCTTTTTACAGCAGCTCTAGATGACGCCCTTATGCATATTACTCATGTCATACGGGGCGACGAACATATAAAAAATGCTGTTCTTCAGACGCTGATACAAGAAAATTTAGGGTTGGGTTCTCCATTATATGGACATGTTCCGATGATAATAAGCATTGATAGACAAAAGTTAAGTAAACGAACTGGAGCCCAATCTGTTAGAGAGTTTAGAGAAAAAGGTTTTTTACCAGAAGCACTCATTGCCTATCTTTCTACTCTGAGTTGGTCTGCAGATGCTTCCGTAAATCTTCTATCGCAAAAAGAAATAATTGATGCATTCTCTATAGATCATGTTTCATCATCTTCGCCAGTTCATGATGAAACACATTTAAACTATTGGCAAACTGAAGCTTTGCGTGCAAGAGGAGCACAGTGGATGTTTAATGAACTTGTAAGATTAAACCCTTCAATTCCTTCTCTTGTTGAAGGAATGAATAAAAATTTCGTTATTTTGTTGCTTGAAGATATTTCTGGGGGTTGCCTTACGCCTCATGACGTTTTAGAATCTTCCAAATGGCTTTTTGCCTCGCCAGATTCGTTTCATGAGAATAAAAGTATTTCACCTGATTGGATGCCAGAGATTATTAATGTCCTTCGCGAAATAACTGAATGGGAACCAAGTGTCCTCGATAAAACTCTTAGAAGCTGGCAAAAAGAAAAGGGGCTAAAAGGGAAAGAATTTTTCCATCCATTGAGACTTCTTCTCTCAGGAGAAGAAAAGGGGCCAGCTATCCCCTTGGAAATGGCAGCGTTGGGTAAAGAGAATACTATCCAACGACTAGGAAAAGCATAGAGAAATAGAAAGAGGAGGTTCTTTAATGTCTATTGAAACCAAATTTGTACCCTATGAGGGTTTTACTTTTGATGATGTGTTGCTTGTCCCTGGATATAGTGAAGTCGTTCCTGCTAACGTAGATGTAAAATCATACATCACGCCGGATATCCAGGTTAATGCTCCTATTTGTAGTGCTGCTATGGACACAGTTACAGATGGTAGGCTTGCTATAGCTATAGCACGTGAAGGTGGCGTAGGTATTGTTCATAGAAATATGCCCTTTGATAGGCAGGCAAAAGAAGTAGACATGGTCAAAAGATCAGAAGCAGGAGTTATTGTTGATCCTTTCTTTCTTCACCCAGAGGATAAAGTCAAAGAAGCATTGGAATTGATGGAGCATTATCACATTTCTGGAGTTCCAATAGTAGACAATAACCAAAAGCTCGTAGGAATTATCACAAACAGAGACCTCCGTTTCGTAACAAATTATGAACAGGATATTTCTGCTATCATGACTCATGAGCATTTAGTAACAGCTCCCGAAGGAACCACTCTTGAAGAAGCTAAAGATATTCTTATGAAACATAAAATTGAGAAATTACCCCTCGTCGATAAAGAACAGAAATTAAAAGGACTCATCACAATAAAAGATATCCAAAAGGTAAAGGATTTTCCAAACGCATGTAAAGATCTTCACGGACGTCTTCGTGTAGGAGCAGCTGTAGGTTCCAGCAGAGATGTTTTCGATAGGGTAGAAGCTCTCGTTAGAAGTGGAGTAGATATTATCGTTGTTGATACAGCGCACGGACATTCTTCAAAAGTTCTTCAGACAGTAAGAGATATACGAAAAAAATATAAAGACTTGCCTCTTATCGGTGGTAACATTGCTACTGCAGAAGCAGCAGAAGCTTTAATTGACGCTGGAGTTGATGCAGTAAAGGTTGGAGTAGGACCTGGTTCCATATGTACCACCCGTGTTATTGCTGGCATTGGTGTTCCACAGCTTTCTGCTGTCTTTAACGTTTCTCAGGTAGCCCACGCCCGAGGAAGAAAAGTAATAGCAGATGGTGGAATTCGTTATTCAGGAGACATTGTAAAAGCTTTAGCTGGTGGCGCAGATACTGTAATGATAGGATCTCTGTTTGCAGGAACAGAGGAAAGCCCCGGCGAGGTTGTAATTTATAGAGGACGCTCATTTAAAGGCTATCGCGGAATGGGATCATTGGGTGCAATGAAAAATGGATGCAGCAAAGATCGCTATTTCCAAGAATCAGCAACAAGTGAGAAGCTGGTTCCAGAAGGAATTGAAGGTCTTGCCCCTCATAAAGGTCCTATAGCTGGCGTTGTTTACCAACTTGTTGGTGGATTGCGTGCCGGAATGGGATATGTTGGAGCAAAAACAATAGAGGATTTACATAAAATTGCTCGATTTGTTAAAATAACACCAGCGGCTGTAAAAGAAAGCCACCCTCACGATGTAGTCGTGACCAAGGAGGCCCCTAATTACTGGATTGAATAGAAGGTGTCTATTATGTATGTTTGCAGGATTTTAGATCGTGATAAGAAAGCTTTAACTACATATTGGGAAGGTGTTCTTGAGCTTCCAAATTTGATCGAAGAAGTCCTTGCAGATAGACTGCTAAAAGATAACAACATTGAAGAATATGAAGCTTCCCTCCCTGATTGGTGGGGAACATTCATAGGCGAAAATTATTTATAGAGTTGTAAGAAAACCATAAAACATGTTATACTAAGCAGGAATACATGGTGAGAGGGAAGTTATGCGTGGTTATTACCAAAGAGTGGGTTTGTCCCACTCTTTGTTTTTTGTGTAACTCTCGGCCTCTAGCTCTAAAAGGAGGAAAGGTTATGGCAGAGCCTGCGTTTAAAAAAGAAGATTTATCCATTTCTCTTCGCCATATTGTAGAAAATCTAGGATATGAATGCGTCGGCATTGTTTTCGCAAAAGAATCAAATAATCTTTACATCAAAGTCTATCTCGACGTTCTCGGTGGAATAACGGTAAAAGATTGTGAAACAGTTTCTCGTAGTCTAAGCCACTTTCTTGATGAACATGATTCTGCTCTTCCTAATCGTTATTTCTTAGAAGTGGGTTCAGCAGGTTTAGACAGGCCGCTTTTCACACTCGACGACTACGCGCGTTTTGAAGGGAAAAAAGCAAAAATTCGTTGCCTTCCAATAAAAGAAGGGCGAAAGCGCTTTAAGGGAATAATAAGTTCCGTAAACAAGGAGAAACAGAGTATATTGATCCAACTTGATGATTCAACAGAAGAAGAGGAAATACAGTTTGATCTTATTCAAAAAGGGAACCTTGTTTACGAAGGAGAGTAATAAATAACAACAGATGGGGAATTGTTAGAGGAGGAGGAGAAATATGCAGCTTGGGCGTGATTTCGTCCGTGCATTAAAACAGCTAACTGCGGAACGGGGATTGACTGCTGAGGTAATAGCATCTAGCCTCGAAGCAGCACTTATTTCTGCGTACAAAAAATATCAGGGCGGAGACCAAAATGTCGAGGTTCATATAGACCTTGATAGCGGAAACGTTTCCATCTGTGAAGTACGGCTCATAGTTGACGATGTCGTTAATCCTGACACCGAAATATCAATTGAAAAAGTTCGTGAACTTGGTTATACAGATGTAGAAGTTAACGAATATATTAGAATCGAAAGAAATCCCGAGAATTTTGGCCGCATAGCTGCCCAAACGGCACGGCAGGTAATCATACAAAAATTAAAAGACGCAGAACGTCAGATTATTTTCGAAGAATTTTCTGGCAAGGTTGGAGATCTTGTTAACGGAATTATTTTTAAATCGGAAAATGATCAGGTACTTGTTCGTCTTAATGATCGCACAGAAGCTATTTTACCGCGCGAAGAGCGCATTATAAACGAACGCTATATACCTGGCGAACGACTTAAATTTTACCTGCTTGATGTTAGACAGACAACTCGTGGACCGAGAATAGTAGTTTCACGAACACACCCGGGGTTGCTCAGAACATTACTCGAACTTGAAGTGCCTGAAATACAGGAAGGCATTATTGAAATTAAGGGTATTGTACGGGAAGCAGGTACGAGAGCTAAAGTGGCAGTTCAAACGCTTGATAGCAATGTTGATCCTGTGGGCGCATGTGTCGGGAGCAATGGTGCTCGAATCAAGTCTATCAGTCAGGAGCTTTCAGGTGAAAAGATTGATGTTATTATATGGAACAGCGATCCGTTAATCTTCATACGTAATTCGCTTTCACCTGCAAAAATAGTCAAGATTGAGCCTGTTCTTGAGCAGGATAAGGCAGTTACAGTCTATGCTCGACCTGATCAACTCTCTCTTGCTATTGGAAAAGCTGGCCAAAATGTTCGGTTAGCAGCACGATTAACAAGCTGGAAAATCGATATTAAGGCACTTGAACCGGAACGTATGCCTACGCTTCAAGATATTTTTCAGGATATTATAGATTAAGAGGTGTTGCCCTTAATGACTGAAGCGAAGCGCAAGAGACCGAGAACTTGTATTGGATGTCACTCTGAAAGTCCTGAGAACTCTTGTTCGTGTTGTCCGTTCTCCAGATGGTATAGTTACTATCGATCAAAGTGGGAAAAAACCTGGCCGAGGGGCCTACCTCTGTTTAAACAGAGAGTGTATAGAACTAGCTCGAAAAAAGAAGGCACTATCGAGAGCTTTACGGTGTGAAGTGGATGAAAAAATCTACGATGAACTGCTCTCGTTGATTTTGGAGCAAGAACTATGATAGAGGAGAAGATCTCTTCTTTTTTAGGCCTAGCTCGTCGGTCAGGGCAGCTTGTAATAGGAGCAGACGAGATTAACAAAAAACTAAAAGGAAATAAAGAGGGGCTACTCGTTCTTTTGGCGTCAGATGCTTCCGTTGCAGTAAGGCGAAGCGTCATAGCGAAAGCTAAGCGGGGGCAATGTGATTTGAGAGACATACCCCTCACTTGCGGAGAGGTATCAAGGGCCATAGGAACCACAAGTACGCAAGTTGTGGCTTTGCCACTACATAGCGGCCTTGGGGAGAAAATACAAGCCCTGCTAGCGGAAGGGGGAAATGTGCTTGAGTAAAATAAGAGTATATGAATTAGCCAAGATGTTAGGAATAAGTAATAAAGATTTGTTGACAATGCTAGAGGATCTTGGCATTGAAGCTAAAACACATATGAGCTCTATTGATAACGATGTTGCTCAACTTATTGAAGAAGCGATTCACGACAAAAAAACTCAACAACCACCTATAGCAGAGAAAGAGGAAACAAAGGTGAAGGAAAAACTGATCATAAGCGTTCGAGAGACCGCAACAGTAAAAGATGTAGCAACACAGATGGGTATTCCTGTAGCAGAAGCTGTCAAAGCTTTAGTAGATGAAGGTATTATGGCTCCCGCAGGGACTCAAGTTAACGAGTCTATTCTCGTTGTACTCGGCGAAGCTTACGATGTAGATTTTGAGTTTGAGGAAAGCACTTCAACATCGAAAGAAACAGCGGCTGAAGAAGGTCAGAGTGTTTCTCGTGGTAAGCCAATTTTCCATGGTGATCACATGGAGCTTCGCCCGCCTATCGTAACTGTTATGGGACATGTTGACCATGGGAAAACAACGTTACTCGACTATATACGTAAAACGAATATTACTGCACGTGAGGCAGGCGGTATTACTCAGCATATCGGTGCTTCCACTGTTATGTATGAAGATAAGAAAATAGTGTTTCTTGACACTCCTGGACACGAAGCTTTTACAGCAATGAGAGCTCGTGGGGCTCAGGCTACTGATATCGCGATCCTTGTAGTCGCTGCTGACGACGGTCTTATGCCACAAACCAGAGAGGCTATTAACCACGCTCAAGCAGCGGGTGTTCCTATTGTTGTCGCCGTAAATAAAATTGATAAACCCGCAGCACGCCCAGACCGCGTAAGACAGCAGTTGTCAGATGTTGGGCTGGTTCCGGAAGAGTGGGGCGGAGATACAATTATGGTCGATGTTTCGGCTAAGTCAGGAGAGGGTGTTCCCCAACTCTTAGAAATGGTTCTTCTTGTTGCAGAAATGGGCGAACTTAAAGCTGATCCTACAGTTACTCCTGAGGGCATTGTCATAGAAGCGAATCTTGATAAAGGTAAAGGACCTGTTGCAACAGTAATTGTGCAGCAAGGAACGCTTCGTAAAGGAGATATCATCCTTCTTGATACGACATGGGGAAAAATAAGAGCTATGCTTGATGCTCGTGGTCGGCAGCTAGCAAAAGCTGGTCCTAGCACCCCAGTAGAAGTCTTGGGCCTTACATCTGTTCCGCAACCTGGTGAGCATTTCATTCTTGTGGATAGTGAAAAAACAGCCCGAGATGAAATATCGAAACGCGAGCAGGAAAAACGTGATTCCGAAGGCACAGCCGCAAAACGTCTTACCCTTGAAGAACTCTATTCCCAAATGAAAGAGGGAGAAATTCCACAACTTAACTTGTTGGTAAAAAGTGACGTCCAGGGAACAAATGAAGCTCTGTGCGCTGCTTTAGAAAAAATGGGCACTAATGAGGTCGGAATTAATATTATTCATAGAGGCGTTGGACGAATTGCTGAGTCTGATATTATGCTCGCTACAGCTTCTAATGCAGTTGTCATCGGATTTAACGTGAGACCAGATAAGAATGCTCAAAAAATAGCTGAAACAGAGGGCGTGCAGATTCGTCTTTACGATGTAATTTATGATGTAATTGATGACATTAAAGCAGCTCTTGAAGGAATGCTCGCACCTACAATACGTGAAGAGGTAATAGGCCAAGCTGAGATAAGACAAGTTATCAAAGTCCCCAAAGCTGGTAAAATTGCGGGTTGTTACGTAACTGAAGGTACTATAAAACGAAATGCCAAAGTTAGGATTATCCGCGATGGAGTCGTTCTTTGGGCTGGAGCACTTGCTAATTTAAAGCGCTTTAAAGATGAAGCCAAAGAAGTAAATGCAGGCTATGAATGTGGAGTAAACTTCACTAATTATCAGGACTTTAGAGAAGGGGACATTATCGAAGCTTTTGAAATAGTGGAGGAAAAACGGCATCTTGAATAATGAAAAATAACGAGAAAATAGTACCTTATATCGGTTTTTTTCAAATTCAAATAGATATTCCTGCATGCCGAAGCGTAAAAGAACGCCGACAAGTAATTCGTTCGCTTATTGATAAAATTCGTCGACGCTGGAACGTATCTGCTCTTGATCTTGGCCCAGAAAATCGATGGGATCAAGCATATATAGCATTTTCACTTGTAGGAAATTCGTACGGAATGTGCAAAGACCGTATAGAGATAATAAAGAATTTTATTGAGCGAGAAGAAGATATGGCGGCGTTTACAATTATACATTTTTGGCAAGAGGTAGATGCATATGACGAGTTATCGAATGCAGAGAGTGAATAAGCAACTTCAACGAGAAATCAGTTTGCTTCTAGAGTATAAAATAAAAAACGATGTAGCTAAAGAAGCTATCATTACAGAGGTTTCGTGTACTAAAGACCTTGAAATGGCAACTGTTTTCTTTATCACCCTCGATAAACAACAGCGAAAAACGGTCCTCAAGGCGTTACAGAGTGTTGCTGGTCCTATACGTTCTCTCTTAGGGAAACGTTTACGTCTTCGACAGATACCAGAAATACGATTTGAAGTAGATCCTTCTGTAGATTATGGACGGCATATTGATGCGCTGTTAGACAGTATTAAAGAGGATTCATTGCCTGAGGATGAAGAAAGAGATGGAATCGAAGAATAACGTTACACTAGAAAAAGTTTTTTCTTTATTATGTGCTTCGCCATCATGGGTCATTCTTACCCATCAAAAACCTGATGGAGATGCGGTAGGTTCAGCATCGTCTCTCGCTGCATATGGTATGGAAAATGGGAAAAAGATTCGTTGGGGAGGGGGTAATCCTCTCCCACCAACGTATTCTTTTTTGCCATTAAGTGGAACTTATGAGGTTTTTAACCGCGCAGAAGACCTTTTACCCCTTTCTAAAGATACTCTTATTATCTCTTTAGATACGAGTAACATTGAACGTTCTATTCCCGAACTTGAAAAAATTCATAATGACGCTCAAATTATAAATATAGACCATCATGGAGATAACACTCTTTATGGTGATTATAATTACATAGATGAAAATGCCTCTTCACTAGGAGAAATACTTTGGCATATGTTCCATCTTTGTAATGCATCGTACAGTTGCAATTCTGCAATTGGTCTTTATACAGCTATTGTCACGGATAGCGGGAAATTCTCTTTTTCTTCAACATCGCCTCGTACTCATGAAGCTGCTGCTGAATTAATCAAAAAAGGCGTTTTACCCGCAGAAATCAGCCATAAAATTTTCTACAATCAGCCTATTGAAAGCATGAAACTTTGGGGGAAAGCCTTTGAAAGAGTGGAACTTGCTGGTCACTCGAAAATTTCCGTTTCTTGGCTTACATTAGAAGATTTTTTACAACTCAATTCTTCTCCTGCCGATACAGAAGGCCTTGTTAATGAACTTCTTAGAGTTAAAGACGTAGAATTTGCAATTCTCCTCGTTGAGGAAGAAGATCAGATTCGAATTAGTTTACGTTCTCGTGGCGTTATTTCTGCCCGTGATATTGCCCATCGTTTCGAAGGCGGTGGTCATATGCAAGCAGCAGGATGTCGAATAGAGGCTCCTCTTTCTCAAGCAATTCAAATCATAACTAAAGCAGTTGAAGAGGCTATGCAATGATTAGTGGGCTTATCCTTATCGATAAACCTAGAGGGATACGAAGCACTCATTGCGTTTCCACCCTTCGCAATATTTTGAAAAATAAGATAAAAGTGGGGCATGGAGGCACTCTTGACTCTACTGCAGACGGCCTTCTTGTACTTCTAGTGGGAAGCGCAACGAGACTATCTAATTACGTTATGATGTTACCTAAAGAATACTCTGTTACAATCCAACTTGGAACAATAACAGATACCTTAGATTATGGGGGAGAGGTGCTTGCAAGAAATTATTTCAAGCATATTTCCGAAAAGGATATAGATGTATTGTTACCAGCCTTTCTTGGAACAAGAATGCAAAAACCACCGGTAATTTCTGCTCTCAAACTTCAAGGGAAAAGAGCTTCTGATTTAAAACGTAGCGGCCTTGAGCCAGAAATGCTTCCTCGTCCTGTTACGATTACATCTATTTGTCGCATATCAAGCTTAAATACAGAAGGTCAGGTTTCCCTTTATATAAAATGCCACAAAGGAACCTATGTTCGGAGTATTGTAAGAGATATAGGGACGATGTTAGGATGTGGCGCGTCTGTCCTCAAACTTACCCGTGTAAAAACAGGTTTTATGTCGTTAGATCAAGCTCTTCCTTTTGATGAAATGATTAAAATCAATGAAAAAAATATTAGTGAAACGATATTACCAATACAAAATTTCATAAAGCATTTTACTCTTTACGATATTGCAGAACCTCTGGAAGTAGAACTTAAAAACGGAAAGATTATTCCACTTACAGAGTTACAGTGTATATCGAGAGGAATGGTTTTTGCCCAAGATGCAGTATGTGCAGCTGGCAAAAACTTGGTTTCTCTGGGAATATTAAGATATCGTAATAATAAGGCTTTTTTTAAGCCACAAACTAATCTCTTCTTAGAATAACATAAAGAGGTATATGTAATGATTCAGGTCTTAGGAGCTTTTGATGGTTTTCATAAAGGACATCAGTTACTTCTTAAAGAGGCTGAACGTCTCTCTAAAGAAATAAATGACGCGTGGGGAGTTGTTACTTTTTCCCCACATCCTCAATATATTTTTAATCCAGAGCGTCTGTTTCTTCTCTTTAGCGAAATAGAAAAAAGACATATAGCATCAGCACTTCAAATACCAAATATCCTTTGGGTACCTTTTGATGAATATTTAGCAACACTAAACCCTCAAGATTTCTTGGAGCGTCTGGAAAGTCTAACATCGGTATCGGGTATTGTAATCGGTGAAAATTTCCGTTTCGGTGCTGGTCGAAAAGGTGATATTGCTTTTTTACGCCAATATTGCCATGAAAAAAACATTCTGTTTTCTCCTGTTCCTACTTTGGAAATAGACGGTCTTGCCGTAAGTAGTACCGTTATACGAAGTGAAGTTCTTTCTGGACGAATGCAAATGGCCAAGTACCTGCTTGGATACCCATTTTTTATATATGAAACAGTTATAGAGGGACATCATCGAGGAAGAGAATTAGGCTTTCCTACAGCTAACCTAGCCGTTCCTACCCGTAAAATTATTCCCCCTAGCGGGGTCTATGCAGCTACAGTTGTTCTAGACAGTACTTTTTATCCAGGAGCACTCAATATAGGTTCAAATCCTACTTTTACTGATGTAAAAGGTCTCAGGATAGAAGTCCATATTCCAGGCTTTACAGGGGACCTCTACGGCAAAAAAATAATGGTGTTCATAGAAGAATATTTACGGGGAGAACAACGTTTTGCAAATCGTCAGGCATTATCAAAACAGCTTGCTCGTGATGCAGAACTTTCAACTGAATATTTTGAGAAAAACACAGTAAAAGACGAACCACTCTACAGACGTTTCAGTTGCCAGCTTTAAGAGATGGAATATCTTCCCAACGAGTAGTATATGAAGGGGACTTTCGATCGGACCGGGGAACCCAATTTTTCTCCGGTTCCGAATAAAAAATAGCAGGTGTAATAATGTTTTTCCTAAAATTCATATTAATTCTATCGATAACTTTCATTAAGGTTTGCTTTTTCTTCTGGCTTACTTTCGATAGATCTTCAAAAAGATACTCCTGTCTATAATTTTGCGATATTAATTTCGCTAGAATTACTCCAGCTTTTACATAACAAAGTCCGTCTTTGTAAATTTGAGCTAAGCCTGTAAGGGCAAGTTTTATAAGATCGGGCGTGTAATTTGTAGGATATGGGGCAGCAATCTCAATAGAATTAGAATAAAAAGAGGGGAGAAAACGATTGGTAGCAATAAAAATATTTATTTCACTTGCCAAAGCTCCTTCTTGCCGAAGGCGGATTCCTGCAGAAGAGACAAAGTAGGTTATGGCTGTTTCTAAATCATTATAATTTCGTACCTCCCTGCCAAAAGAGCGCGAAACTTGTATGCTTTTTTGCATTACTTCTGTTTCTTTTATCTTTATACAAGGAATCCCACGAAGTTCCCATACTGTCTTTAAACCGGAAACACCTGTAATTTTTAGGATGCGTTCATCATGTATATCCCGCATATCTTTTGCCGTTCTAATTCTGTTTTTTATTAATCGCTCTGCAAACTTTTTCCCTACTCCCCAAATATCATTTATAGAGACATTTGCCAAAAACATATCTTTTTCCGCAGAAGATAGAGATAAAAGGTTATACCATCCTTTCGTTTCCTCATGTCTTTTAGCATATTCAGCGGCGAGTTTAGCAAGAGTTTTCGATGTAGCTGCACCTATGGAAATAGGGATTCCGACCCATCGGTAGACTTGATCGCGTATATAAGCTAACGTTTTCGATAACTGAGAGCGACTCGACAAATCTAACGTTAAAAAGGCTTCATCTATAGAGTATTTCTCTAAAAAGGGTGTATTCTGACCCAAGATAGCCATCACCCTTTCAGAAATATCATGATAAAGTTCGAAATTACTTGAAAAAACTGTAATCCCATAATGACGACAAGCATTTTCTATTTGAAAGAAAGGAACTCCCATAGAAATACCCAGCGCTTTAGCTTCATTAGAACGGGAAACAACACATCCATCATTACTAGAAAGCACTATAACTGGTCTATTTTGTAGATCTGGTCTGTAAAGCCTTTCACATGAAACAAAAAAATTATTACAATCACAGAGAATTATTGGCTTCATATGTTCCTGCTTCATGACAAAACCACGTCACAACCCCCCAAATGTCTTCTTCTTTTATATTCTTAAAAGAAATTCGTTTAAAACCCTGATTCTCATCATAGACAACAACTTGATCCCCCGAAGAAGGCCGAATAGAACGATCAACGATACATATTGTTGTGTCTTCTCTAAACAAAAAAGTAGCAGGAGGTGTGGGAATAAGAATATTTAATAGCTCTTCATGTATAGACGGTGGTTTCTTATCCGTTCGAGTAAATTGTATTCCCATGTTAGTATCCCTCCCTCCATGTTTATTAAATTCCTCTTTTAGGTATGACGCTTACTGACATAACCTTTCCACAAATTCTAAAAAAATCCATATTCCCGGCATCCATTTCTTCTGCAATCTCTTCTTTGGAAATAATAATTGGCGGATACTTGCCAGGATTAGAAGAACGCAATTCGATATGATCTTTATATTCGTAATACCATTTAACTGCCAAATCTCCACGACGTCCCCATTTAACTAGAATAGAATCACCGTTATAGACAGGCTCTTCAGGGTTAATGGTGATACGAGCTCCATCTGGGATTCCAGCCTCCTGCATGCTGTCTCCCTCAACTTTAACGGCATAGGGACGTTGTTCTCCTATTCGTCCAAGATCATCTTTCGCAACAAATAGAGAAGTGGAGGATTCAGGAATAACGTCGTCCATATCTCCAAACCCCCACCCCGCACAAGCAACAAGGGAAGAATCCAATAGAGGAACCGCTACGACAGCTTCTTTTTCAAAATTCCAAAGTGAACCATCAGCGTTATCACATGTTTCTTCTCCCATCAGATAACCTACAGTTGTATCTAGTGTCTCGGCAAGTGCCGACAAATGAGAGGCGTCTGGCAAACGTCTTTCTTTTTCCCAACGAAGAATAGTATGAAAAGAAACGTGTATCATTTTAGCAAGTTCAATTTGAGTAAACCCTCTCTTTACTCTTAATTCAGCAAGTTTATCTCCGGAAAACATCTAATCACCCTCTTTATATTCTTTATATACTATCCAAATAGCTATAAAAAACAAGGGGGAATCTCAAAAAGATGTGTTGCACTAAAAAGTAGCACGTGATAACATAATCGCCGTCCTGAGCGGGCCTGTAGCTCAGTGGATAGAGCGACGGCCTCCTAAGCCGTAGGTCAGGCGTTCGAATCGCCTCAGGCTCGCCATTATAAACAAAATCAATTTTTAGAGTTGTCAAATAACGATGAAAGCGGGTATAATCCTCACGGGGTCACGTTAATAAAAGGCGCATCCGGGAGGGGGGGAAAGCGACGTTTGATTGGCGTGCTTTAAAAATTTTCACTCTTTTAATTTTTCTATCTATTTTCTATCTACTTTTCGTTCCTGTTCACTTCTTATCTTTGCGAACTCAAGATCAAAAAATTTGGTCAGCACCAGTTCCTTCTGGAACTAAAATAGTAACCGGATTCGTTCACTCCGTTGAAAAAACTCCTGTTGAGGATGTTTATATTGTGTCAGGTGGTCGTATTTGGCTTTGGGAGGAGCGTTTTCGATCTCATAACGCAGGGCTTCCAACCGAACCTCCTAAACATGGGCGATTTTTATTGCACAAAGATTGGATGATTGTCCAAGGAAGTTCTTATGAGTGGGAAACATTACGAGTTCGCATAGGCGATAGCCAAATAGGGAAAAACTGGTTTTCGTCTACTATGACTGGTAAACTTGACCTTTTCCAAACAATACCTAATAGCCTTCTCTACGTTGAAATGAAACAGGTTCCTCTATTTTTTAAAAAGATGCCTTTTACTTTTTAATTAAGTTCATCACGACTGGAGGTGGAGATATTTGGGTGAAGTAAACAACAAGCAAAACATAAACACCGAAACAGCTCAGAATTCAGAAATTAACCTTGATGAACTCCGACGCCAGTTTGACACGGAAGCTCGCTATCGTGACCTTTTCGGTTGGCAGGGCCTCGTAATAACAGCTTTAGCCGTAGGTATGTCTCTTTTCCATTTTTACACATCCGGTTTCGGGCTCCTCTTAGCAATGAAACAACGTTCTTTACACTTAGCTTTTGTTCTTGTTCTCGTCTATCTTTTGTACCCAGCTCGTGAAACAAGCAAGAAAGATGGCATTCCATGGTATGATTTCATACTTGCAGCAATGGCAGCTTTCTCAACTCTTTATCTCTTCGTTGAATTTGAAGAAATGGTAAATAGAGCAGGGTTGCCAACAACCATGGATATTATTGTTGGTTTTATGGGTATTATTCTGCTATTAGAAGCAACGCGCAGAGTGTCGAGTCCCATTTTGCCATGTATAGCCATATTCTTTCTTTTCTACTGTTATTTTGGACGCTATTTCCCTCAAATGTTCCAACACAGAGGTTTCAACATCCAAAGAATTATTAACCATATGTATTTAGGTACAGAGGGTGTATTTGGCATTCCTCTTGGTGTTTCTGCTACCTTTGTGTTCATGTTTATTCTTTTTGGTTCCGTTCTGGAACAAACGGGAATGGGCCGTTTTATTATTGACTTGGCTATGGCCCTTGCTGGAGGCGCAACAGGGGGCCCAGCTAAAGTTGCTGTGTTGAGTTCCGGTTTTATGGGCTCAATATCAGGGTCATCAGTCGCCAATGTATGTACTACGGGGATGTTTACCATTCCTCTTATGAAAAGTGTAGGATATAAACCTCATTTTGCAGGTGCCGTTGAAGCAGTAGCATCAACAGGAGGACAAATTATGCCTCCTGTTATGGGCGCAGCCGCCTTTATAATGGCCCAGTTCATGGGAGTTCCTTATGTTCATGTTGCTTTGGCCGCTGTGGTACCAGCCCTGTTATATTACTTTGCAGTTATGGTACAGGTACACCTTGAGGCTACACGTCTGGGTTTAACTGGATTACCTAGAGAAAAACTTCCTAAGCTTTTCAAATTGTTAAAAGCAAAGGGACATCTTTTATTGCCTCTTATAGCTATCGTCTATTTCTTGCTGTCAGGCTACACGCCTTTAAAGGCAGCGTATTATGGAATCATAATCAGTATTACTGTTTCTTTCTTAAATAAAGAGACACGCCTTACGCCGCAAAAGCTCAAACTTGCTCTTGAAAGCGGAGCAAAAGGAGCACTGGGCGTAGCATGTGCTTGCGCTACAGTGGGAATTATTGTAGGAACAGCAACGTTAACTGGTTTGGGATTGCGAATAGCAAGTGCAATTGTAGCCATAGCCGGAGGAAAACTTCTTCCCACGTTGTTGCTAACCATGATTGCGTGTATCTTGCTTGGTGCAGGGCTTCCTACAACGGCAAACTTCATTGTTACAAGTACAATGGCTGCTCCAGCTCTTTTCCAGTTAGGTGTTCCTCCAATGGCAGCGTACATGTTTGTTCTCTACTTTGGTATTGCTGCGGATCTTAGCCCCCCTGTCGCACTCGCAGCTTATGCAGGTGCTGGAATTGCAGGAGCTGAACCAATGCGTACAGGAGTTACAGCTGTAAAACTGGCCTTAGCGGGTTTTATAGTTCCTTATATTTATGTGTTCAATCCAATGCTTGTGCTTGTCAATTTCAGCCCATTACCGTTTACTATGGCCATAATAACCGCTATTTTGGGCGTATTTTTACTTGGAATGAGCACTATTGGATATTACAAGGCTCCTATGGCTTGGTGGAAACGCATTATAGCGTTGGGTGGAGCTCTTGGGTTACTAATCCCGGGGTGGCAAACTGACTTGATAGGATTGATAATCCTCATCGGAATCCATATTTTACAAAAAATGGAAGTCAAGAAAAAAACCGGGATGGTGTCGTAATATTTTACAAGTTTTCAAGTTGTGCTAAAATCAACAAGTTACGAATTTGCCGTCTCTGTTTTTTAGAGACGGCCTTTTCCTATTTGAAAGGAGGTAAATAACATTGGCTACAGATTATAAGGACACACTCAAGTTGCCCAAGACATCTTTCCCAATGAGAGCAAACCTGGCCAAACGAGAGCCTGAATATCTCAAGTTCTGGAAGGATATCGACGTTTATCACGAAATGTTAAAACAACAGGAAGGGAAAGAGTCCTTCATTCTACATGACGGACCTCCCTATGCAAATGGGAATATACATATAGGAACAGCATTCAACAAAATCCTCAAGGATTTTATTCCCAAATACAAAGTAATGAAAGGTTACTATGCTCCCTACGTTCCTGGGTGGGATACACACGGACTTCCTATAGAACTTCATGTTCTTAAAACCCATGGGATTACAAAAGACGCCATTGATCCTGTTGAACTCAGAGAAAAATGTACAAAATATGCGCACGAATTTCTTGATATTCAGAGAAATGATTTTATACGCCTTGGTGTAATAGGTGATTGGGAAAATCCATATATTACACTTAACCCAGAGTATGAAGCCGCTCAATTGAGCACTTTTGCAGATCTCGTTGAGAAAGGCCTCGTTTATAAAGGTCACAAACCTGTTTATTGGTGTATAGATTGCCAAACAGCTCTAGCTGCCGCAGAGATAGAGTATTGGGATGAAGTGTCTCCATCTGTCTTTATCGCTTACTCTATGCCTGAAATTGGCAACAAAATCGATGTGTTAAAAAATCGTGATGTTAATGTTATCGTTTGGACAACCACACCGTGGACACTCCCTGCAAGTATGGCAGTAGCCCTTGGGCCCGGCTATGACTATGTATTTGTTGAGAGTGGAGATAAGGTTTATCTTTTAGCGGAAGCTCTTCTCGATTCTGTTGCGAAAGAAACAGGTCTTCAGTTTGGTGAAATTCTTTATCGTTGCAAGGGAAGGGAACTAGAAAAAGAGAAAGCAATTCATCCTTTCTATTCCGATAGAGTTACTCCATTGCTTCTTGCTGATTACATCTTGCTCGATACTGGCACTGGTTGTGTTCATACGGCACCAGGTCATGGTGTTGAAGACTATGAGACTGGCGTTCGATATGGAATAGAAATTTACAACCCAGTCGATGGTAGCGGTCACTTCTTAGAAGAAACACCAATCGTTGGCGGTCTTTCCCTTGACGAAGGCGCCAAAAAAGTTCTTTCTATACTTACAGATAACGGTCGTCTTCTTGGTGAAGGTAAGATTATGCACTCTTATCCTCACTGCTGGAGATGTAAAAAACCTGTTATTTTCAGATCGACAGAGCAGTGGTTTATAGCTGTTTCCCAGTTTAGAAAAGAAGCCCTTGATATTATCGATAAAGGGGTACAGTGGATTCCAGATTGGGGAAAAGATCGCATTTATAACATGGTTCGTGACCGTTCTGATTGGTGTATCAGCCGTCAGAGAGTTTGGGGAGTTCCAATTCCCGCCTTCTATTGCGAGGATTGCGGTGAACTTATTTTAAAACCTGAGCTTATCAGAGCCGTACAGGAAAAAGTCAAGAAAGAGGGTTCAACTATTTGGTGGAAACTTACACCGGAAGAACTGCTTGGCGATTTAGCTGTATGTCCAGCCTGTGGAAGCCATCATCTGGTAAAAGATTCGAATATTATGGACGTTTGGTTCGACTCAGGTGTCAGCCATTTCTCAGTTCTCGAAACACGTCCAGAGTTGAGATGGCCTGCCGATTTATATCTTGAAGGTAGTGACCAACACAGAGGATGGTTCCAAACCTCGTTGCTTACTTCTGTTGCCACTCGTCATCAAGCTCCTTATAAGAGTGTTCTCACTCACGGTTTCATTGTTGACGGAGAAGGCAAAAAGATGTCTAAATCTATTGGTAATGTTATAAGACCGCAAGAAGTCATCGATAAATATGGCGCCGATATCTTGAGATTGTGGGTTGCTTCTACAGACTATAGAAACGACATTCGTATTTCTGATGGCATTATCAAGAGCTTAACGGAATCTTATCGACGTATTCGAAACACTGCCAGATACTTATTGGGGAACCTTTCCGACTTCAATCCTCATAAAGATTCTGTAGCTTACGATGAACTTATGGAAATAGATAAGTGGATCTTGTCAAAGCTCAATGAGGTTATCGAACGTGCAACTCAGGGCTTTGAAGATTATGAATTCCATGTACCGACTTTTGTCATTCATCAGTTCTGTGTAACCGAGCTGAGCTCATTCTTCCTTGATGTAAGCAAAGATCGGCTTTACGCTGATGAAACCGATTCGATTTCCAGACGTGGCTGTCAGACTGTAATGTGGCAAATACTTGATACTCTAACTCGCTTACTGGCTCCTATTCTGAGCTTTACTGCTGAAGAAATTTGGCAGGAAATGAAAAATATGGATCCTGACTTGCCTAAGAGTGTATTTTTATCCTCTTGGCCAGAAGTAAATTCTTCTGAAATAAATGCTCAACTTGACGAAAAGTGGGATCGCGTTCTAACCATGCGAGGAGCTATTAGCCGAGCATTGGAATCTGCCAGAACAACTGGTGTCATCGGTCACTCACTGGAAGCTCGTGTTGAAGCTCAAATATCCAAAGAGTATGAGCATTCACAATTTACTGATGAAGAGTGGTCTATGTTCGCTATTGTTTCAGACTTTAAGTGGGTAGAAAAACCTTCTGATTTAGCCATAATGTGGCAAGATGAAGAAACTGGATTAACGATTGCTGTCGATAAAGCCAAAGGCGAAAAATGCCCACGATGCTGGAAATACTCAGAAGAAGTTGATGAAAGAGGATTATGTCCTCGCTGCACACGAGTGTTAAAAGATTAGTTTCATACTAATAGAACAAAACAGAGGCGAGATCCTTTTCTCGCCTCTGTTTTTAGTAAGGCAGGTTACCATGTCTGAAAAAGAAAATAAAGAGCTTTGGGAAGGCAATGAAAATAGCGAGGAAGTTCAAGAAAATAGTAACGAAGGGAAAATTCTAACCTCTCCTCAAGAGAAAGATGCAAATCTGCGTCTTGATCTCTTTCTTGCCAATGAATTAGGGCTGACCCGCAATTATATTCAAAAGCTTATTCATATGGGAAATGTTGAGATTTTAAATCTTCAGCGTAAGCTCAAGGCGGCGTTGAAAGTGTCGCCTGAAATGCAGATTGTCGTAACTTTGCCACCCATAGAAACATTGGAAGTCGAGCCTGAACCTGTCTCTTTTGAAGTCGCATATGAGGATTCGTCTCTTCTCGTTATAAACAAACCTTCTGGACTCGTAGTACATCCAGCGCCAGGAAATTGGCATGGGACGTTGGTTCATGGTTTACTTTATGCCTACCCTGATATGAGAAAATTTGACGAAGAGGTTCGTCCAGGTATTGTTCATCGCCTTGATGGAGGAACATCCGGTCTTCTTGTTGTTGCCAGAAACCGCAATGTTCTTTTACTTCTTCAGGAACAATTTCGTTCTCGCTCTGTTGAGAAAAAATATCTCGCTTTATGTCGCGGAACTCCACATAGGAAAACAGGTCTTATAGACGCGCCTATAGGCCGTAGCCATCGCAACAGAGTTATGATGGCTGTTACTGAGTCAGGTCGGCCGTCACTAACGGAATATAGAGTGCTTTGGAGCCAAAAAAACTATAGCCTTATAGAATGTACCCTCCATACGGGGCGTACCCATCAAATTCGCGTACATCTCAAACATATTGGATGCCCACTTGTTGGTGATGAACTCTATGGAACTAAAGAGTGTCTTCAAAAGACGCCAGGCAGAATTTTTCTTCATGCCTGGAAACTTACGTTTACACATCCAATAACTGGCCGAGAAATGAAATTCAGGGCCGAACTTCCCCAAGAGCTATCTCTTTTTCTGAAAAATATTCTTTCCAGCGATCGGGCTCGATAAGAATTGTTTCCGGATGAGTATAAGTAACGTGAGCTATGCCGCTTCCGGGAATATGTCGCACATGTTTCCGTTCCGTATAATCTACTTGTACTTTGGTAGAATGGCGAGCTTTACTGAAAAAGGCGGCCAATGAAGCAGCTAGTACCAATAAATCGGTCCCTTCAAGATTTTCCTTTCGTGCTTCTGGATGTTTAATAATGACATGCGAACCTGGAATTTCATGCACATGAAGCCATATATCTCCAGCAGTTGCTTCTTGAAAAGTAACATGTCGGTTTCCTCGAGCATTCAGACCAACAAGAATAAGAGCTTCCTCATAAGAGAGACGAAGATGAGGTGGAGTTGAAGACTCTTTTTTCGAACGTTTCCTCTTTTTATTTTTATTAGGAACAAGCCACTCTTTTATATCCCGGCACACGGAATCAATCATTGATGGAACCTCAAGTTCTTCAATAATATCTATCTGATCTTGAAGCTCCGATATTTTATCTGTCAGTTCAGAGATTTCACGCTCGATTTTTTCAAGATCTCCCTTTGCTTTTTTGTACTTTTTAAAGTAAACAGCAGCATTATCAGAAGCGTTTTTTTTGGGATCTAAAGGGATCTGTAGTGTAATTTCCCCATCTTCTGTCCAACCTGTAAGAGAAATGTTTTCTGTTCGAGGTGGAATTTTATATAGATTGGCTAGCAGCAATTCACCACAATTTTTATACCACGGTGCTTTTTCTGATTCTGAACGTTGCTTCTCTATGCCCTTACGATGTCGCTCAAGAGATTTTATCTCTTTCTTTATAACCTTCAGCGTATCTTTCTTAAGCCTGTTGCTTTTATCCCAAAGTAAAGGATCGACCACAAAGTCTTTAGACACAATAAGGGCCTTATTTTCGTTCACAGGTATCATATCTTCCAACAAAAGGGGAAAGATCGTAACATAGTTCTTCCACGTCTGTATAAGGCTATTTTTGAGGGTCTCTTCGTTGTAAAGTTTTGCAATATTGCCTATCCATTCGCCTGATGTAAAAAGAGATTGATGAGCTTTTATAAATTGTCTAAGCCCTTTACCAATTCCCTTCATCATAGCGATATCTTCATAAGCAGAGTCTTCCGGTTGAATATCAAAAGGAGATGGCCCTTGAAGTGGAGGAGGAGTAATGTAGGGATGAGAGGGCACAACCGTTCTGTACCTGTTAATTTCTGGATGGATATGTTTAACACAATCAATGATAGTGTTATTTTCGTCAAGAAGAATAAGATTACTATTCCTTTCCATGCATTCAAAAACAAGAGAATTTTCTACATCAAAACCTGCTCCTACCTTGCGAGAAAATTTTAATATTAAAAGTCTGTCAAAATCTATTTGTTCAACAGCAGTTAGCTCGCCTTTTACAAGATGGCTTTTAAGGGCATCTGCAAAGCGAAGTTTCCCCGATGAAAAACGCTTCATTAAATCAAGATCTTCTTCATCGATAAGACAACATCCGAAATGCTGAGGATGCCAACTTATCAAAAGAGAAAGAGTCTGAGAAGAGAAGCGAAGTGCTAACCATGTATCTCCGCCCTCCACACGAAAAAGCCGTTGCCCAAGAAACATTTCTTTCATTTCTATAATCCATTTAGAGACAAATTCTGCACCATATATCATTTTAAAATTCCTTTCTTACGCTTTATGTATTAGAATATATAGATAAACACTCTAAGGGAAAGAAGTCAATGAGAGACAACTTCTCATAATATCCAGAAATAAGCTTGACAACTTCCCTTTCGATTATTACAATATTCGCCGTTGATTGCTTGGGGCTGTAGCGCAGGGGGAGCGCGCTTCCTTCGCACGGAAGAGGCCGGGGGTTCAAATCCCCCCAGCTCCACCAGTGCTTATCACGGGGCGTAGCGCAGTCTGGTTAGCGCACCTGCTTTGGGAGCAGGGGGTCGAAGGTTCGAATCCTTTCGCCCCGACCATTTTAGATAAAGAGGAAATTGCTTTTTGCAATTTCCTCTTTTTTTGACTTTTTTATCTTTCTTTCCAGTGAGGGGAACGTTTTTCAAAAAAAGCAGAAATTCCTTCTAGAGCGTCTTCTGTAGTGCAGAGTCTCGCAAAAACCTCATTAGCGTAGGCAAATTGTTTTTCATATTCCATATCTTGTAATGTATAAAAGCCTTGCTTAGCCATTTGTATTGCGAGTGGACTTTTCTGAGCCAGTTCAGAAGCCCAACTTCTCGTTTCATCTTCTAGTCTATCGAAAGGTACAACCTTATTAATCAAACCAAGAGAAAGAGCTTCTTGAGCATGAATAAGATTCCCATATAACACCATTTCTAAAGCCTTTTTGCGCCCTACAGACTTAGATACGGCAATTACAGGACCAACACAATGAAGACCCACATTAATCGCTGTCAATCCCATTCGTGCGTCTTCTGAAGCAACCGCAAGATCCGCTGCAGCGATAAGTCCTAAACCATTTGCAGCAGCGACACCATGAACCTGGGCAATAACAGGCTTTTTCATCTTAGAGATTGTCACAAAAGATTTTTCCATTCTTTCAACCCACTCTCGATACTCCAACGGGTTCTGTTCAGGAAATTCCTTAAGATCTATACCGGCACAAAAAACTCTTCCTGCACCCTTTACAATAATTACTCGTATATCTTTATCTTCATCAAGTTCAAGAAGAGCTTTATCAAGTTCACATGCCATCTGGCTATTAAAAGTATTGAGATTTTCTGGACGATTCAATGTTATTCGCCCTACACGATCTTCCCACTTTTCAATAGTTATCTCTTTATAGCTCATTCTGCTCTTACCTCCTTGTTATAGTAATAGAGCTGCTACTTTGTGTAACCATATAAAATGATACTATCAATGCTCATAGCAGTCTTATTTTCTGTTACAACAGTTTAAATAATTTTTACATCAAATTTCTATCAAAAAAAGGTTGCAGGAAACTCGGTCATATGGTAGTATTTCCCGTGCTGAACGAAGTCAACTTCGTTGCGACGAGCGGGAATAGCTCAGTTGGCTAGAGCGATGGCCTTCCAAGCCGTAGGTCGCGGGTTCGAATCCCGTTTCCCGCTCCAGTTTTATTGTAACATTCGCAGGCGCCTGTAGCTCAGGTGGATAGAGCAACGGCCTTCTAAGCCGTGGGTCGCGGGTTCGAATCCTGCCGGGCGCGCCACTTGAATTTTGATATGGATATGGTGAGCGTAGCTCAATTGGTTAGAGTACTGGACTGTGGCTCCAGATGTTGGGGGTTCAAGTCCCCTCGCTCACCCCATTTTTTAAAATGCGGTACGCGCCCGTAGCTCAGCTGGATAGAGCGACGGACTTCGGATCCGTAGGTCGCGGGTTCGACTCCTGCCGGGCGCGCCATTAGTATTCGCATAAAATAAATGAATAGCTCTTCGTGGACCGTTAGCTCAATTGGCAGAGCACCTGACTCTTAATCAGGGGGTTACAGGTTCGATTCCTGTACGGTCCACCATTTTTTGTCTGAAACCAAATCTATTATTGTCAGCTCGGGAAAAGCCAAGATTCGCACAGGAGGCCCCCATGTACCGGTCCCTCGACTTACATAAAGCCAAGACCCCTTTCCAAGATCCAGCATTCCAACAGTGTGTTTATAGAAAAGCCAAGTAAATACCATAAAAGGGAAGAGTTGGCCATGGTGTACGTGCCCTGAAAGTTGTAAATCAAATTTTCCTACAGCATCACGATGTACTAATGGGCGATGTTTAAGTAACAATGTAAAACGAGATGTGTCAGCTTCCTGTAATAGCTCGCTTTCGTCTATCTCTGTTTGTCCTAAAATAAAATGCCCACCCGGATCATCTACCCCTGCAATAGAAATGGGACCTACAGGAACTATTGCCCCTCTTAACACTTCAAAGCCAGCGCGCCCTGTAAAATCAAGAGCATGTTCTATACCTGCATAAAACTCATGATTTCCAGTAACAGCAAATTTTCCATAAGGCGGATTAAAATGGAGCATCATTTCAGAAATTGTTTCTATATCTTCAATTTCACCATCAAGAAGATCTCCCGTCGAAACAATTACATCTGGATTTTCTTCTTGTATTTGTTGCATAATCTGTTGCAACATTTTTTTGTTTATAAGCACGCCAAGATGCAAGTCTGATATTTGCAGAATTCGAAAACGTTCAATACCTTCAGGTAATTTCTTGGTTGGAAATTCAATTTTGATACTTCGTATTTTCATGCTCTCTTTATAACCATAATAAGTTAGGAGTAATGCTATTAAAGCAGCCAGGAAAAGCTCCCAAAAAGGGAATGGGAAAGAAATCGGTAAAATAACAAGTAATATATCGAAGAGAACAGAGATAAGGATGAAATAGAAACCAAAGGCTATCCCTGTAAGGCTTATCCAAGCTAAAACAGTATGAACCTTGTAGAGCAGTGGAGAAGACCAGCGAGCTGGAATTACTGAAACTACGATAAATGCTGTTCCTAAGCCCCAGGCAATAGCAAGAGTTTTCCACGAAAAGGGGGGAAGCCCTTTCAATTGAAAGTAAAAGTAGAGAAAAAAAGAAAGGGCTGCATATAAACCAATATAGGCAGCGATAAAACCGCCTTCAGATCGTTTAATTCTAGGCAAAGTCATGCTCCTTTATAATAGCGCCGACCAAAGCCTTCCTAGAGATTCCCGAACTCGCTCATGAAGAGGCCGCTCAGATCGGGAACGTAAATCAAGTTCAGTGCAAACCTTAAGATCTTCAAGGAATTGTTTTTCAAACTCTTTTGTCTTCATCCTGTTATAAATGAAAACTTGCACTTCAAAATTTATATCGAGGCTTCGGTTATCGAGATTTGTGGTTCCTACAGAAACCCACTTACCATCAACCATCATAAGTTTTGAATGGATAAAACCATTGTCATAAGTAAATATACGAACACCCGCTCGAAGTAAATCGTCTATATTCGATCGAGTTGCCCAAAAAACTACCTTATGGTCAGGTCGAGAAGGAATAATAATTCGTACATCTACACCACTTAGAGCAGCTGTCGTAAGGGCTGTTTTCAGGCTATCATCAGGGACAAGGTAGGGTGTTGTAATCCAGACGCGTTTTCGTGCTGCTGTAATAAAATAAAAGTATCCTTGCAATATTGCACGCCAATCTGAATCAGGACCGCTTGCTGCCACTTGAATCGGCATTGTTGTTTCTGGAAGTGCGCTACCATTTAAATACGTTTCTGTTTCAGGCAAGCTATGTCCTGTACAGAAAAACCAATCGTTTAGAAAGACTTCGTGAAGAGAAGCAACAGCCTCTCCATGAATGCGAATGTGTGTGTCTCTCCAAAATCCCATCTTGGGATTTAAACCACGATATGTGTCTCCTATGTTAAGGCCTCCCGTAAAAGCCACCTTACCATCAACAACAATAATTTTTCGGTGGTTACGAAAGTTCAAATCACGACGAACCATCGGGAAGGAAACGGGTAAAAACGGTTGAGCATCTATACCTTGTTCCCTAAGTTTTTTTACGAAACGACGCCCTAAACGCCAACTACCGACACTATCATATATAACTCGAACACTAACACCTTCAGCAGCTTTCTGTTGAAGAATTTCAAGAAGTTTTTCTCCAGTTTTGTCATTAGCTATCGAGAAATACTCTAAATGAATATAGTGCTTTGCCTCTTGTAAAGCTTCAGCTATAGCAGAAAAAACTTCATCACCATTAAGCAGCATATCGACCGAATTTCGATAGGTTAGGCGACTATGAGATGTTTGCTCTAGTAAAGAAACAAGTCGACATGGAATATCTTCACTATAGAGATCAAGGGCAGGAGCAGGACATTCCCTAAAAATAGAGCGATAAAACCGTTTTTTCTTATAACGCTTAAAAACCGCTCTTCGTTTGGGATCCGGGCCTAAAAGAAAATAAAACAAAAAACCTATGACGGGGACAAGGATTAAAGCCAAAAGCCAGGCAATAGTACGGTCTGGGTTTTTTTCTTCCATAAAAATAACGCCGGCAGCTGCAATAATATAAAGTGTAAAAATGTAGGGAATGTAGTCGAGAAAAAGCAGCCATCCCATATGAATAAGTTTGAAGAAAGTAGGAGCTACTGCAATTTCTCCTTCGATTGTCATGACAGCGAGTGATTCTATATTGATCCATACCCATGGGATAGAGAAGAGGATAGCAAGAATAAAAATCGTTACGAGCAATGCTTTTAAGGAAAAACGCAATGGAAGTTCCTCCTTCCTTCTGCTTTTAACTTTGAACATTATGATTATAGCTGAAAGAAGGGATATACCAACAGCCTCTTCACATCTCTATAAATTGATGGTATTATTCCACAGGCATTACAGTAATTGAAACACTTCATTCTATGTGCGAGAGTGGCGGAACTGGTAGACGCGCTGGACTTAGGATCCAGTGGATTCCTCCATAGGGGTTCGAGTCCCCTCTCTCGCACCATTCTGGGAATAAAAATAGGCGGCTTTAAAGCCGCCTATTTTTTATCTCTTTCAATCTGAATAAACTCTATACGTTTAAGATATCTTTAGTTTTTTCTGCTCTGAAAAGAAAAAGAGCAAGAAAGTCAGTCCAACACTGACTAAAGATATGATTGGCTGGCTATGAAGAGCCGCTAAGGCAGTGAGCACAAAAAGCCCTCTGTACCACTTTGGCAAAGGAGCACGTGCAAAACCTGTCAGGGCAAAGGCCATGCCCGTAAGAGCACCTATTCCACTAATTATAGCTAACAAATTTTCTGTTAATGTCCCCTGAAGTATCAACCCGGGATCATAACAAAACGCAAAAGGAACAACAAAAGCTAATATGCCAAGTTTACTGGCAGTGAAGCCTGTTTTATTCGGTGGTGATCCCGCAATAGAAGCTGCGGCATAGGCAGCTAATGCTACAGGAGGAGTGATGTTAGACACGATGGCATAGTAAAATACAAAAAGATGCGCCGCGATAGGAAGGAATCCTATCTTTGCAAGGGCTGGAACGCCTAATGCAGCCCCAAGAATATAAGCACTGGTAGTAGGCAATCCCATACCAAGAATAAGAGAGACTAATGCTATCAAGACCAATGCCAAGAATGAATTACCACGGGCAAGTTGAAGAACAGCGCCTACAAATTTAAACCCAATGCCAGATAGAGCTACTGAACCAACAACTAAACCAGCCGATGCACATGCAGTACAGATAATAGGGATATTTTGTGATCCATCGTGAATGGCCGCAAGTATTTGTTTTGGCCCCATACGTCGAGCAGGGTTAGGAAGTGAAATGGCCCAAGCAAGAATAATGCCAGCAATAGCTCCGTACATAGGGGTATATCCAGCAAGAAGCATATAGACAAGCAATACAATGGGTGACATCATATATAAACGTTTGATAACGACTTTTTTTGAAGGCAATTCGCTGGCCGGTAGCCCTTTAAGTCCATCTCTGATAGCAGTAAGGTGTACCATCAAAAGCACAGCCCCGTAGTAGAAGAGAGATGGGAGAATCGCCGCTATTATTATCTTGTTAAATGGAACCCCTAAAAGAGCAGCCATAACAAATGCGCCGGCTCCCATAATCGGAGGCATGAGCTGCCCTCCAGCACTCGCAACAGCTTCTACTGCTCCGGCAAAATGAGGTTGATATCCAATACGTTTCATTAAAGGAATTGTAAAAGATCCTGTGCCATAGACATTTGCTACTGCAGATCCTGAAATTGATCCAAATAGAGCAGAACTCACGACCGCAATTTTTGCCGGTCCCCCAGCGGCAGTACCTGTGAAGGCTTGTGCAAATTCCATAAAATATTCACCTACACCACTTTTTTCTAGAAAGCCGCCAAAAATAAGAAAAATCATAACGAACGTCGCTGAAACACCCAACGACGAAGAAAAGATTCCTTCATCAGTAAGAAACATTCCTTCAATAATTCTTTCAAATTCTGTGGGTACACCACGAAGAGCTGCAGGAAGAAAGCTAGCGTCGCATACGTATGTATAGACTGTAAAAGCCACAGCTACGATAACGAGAGGAAGCCCCACAATGCGGCGAGTTGCTTCTAAAAGCAATACAATCAACAATGTACCGAGTACAAGTTGAATCATTGTCAACTCATCAACTCCCTGCATACGCATCATAATTTGATCATAATTAAGCATAATATAGAGTCCGGGAGTTGCTGAGACTGCTGCAAGAATCCAATCGTACCAAGGAACTCTCGTTTCTGGATTTAAAACTTTTTTCGAAGAAATGGGGTAAAGGACAAAGGTCATCGGCAAAACCCAAGTTAGGTGGATTGCCCTTTGTAGATATGCCTCAAAGGAACCAAAAACAGCTGTGTAGAGATGAAAAATTCCCATCGCTAGAATATAGACATAAAGTACCTTTGCGACATTACCGTCAAGTTTTCTCATTACATAAAAAACCTCCTTGGCTAAAAATCGGGATATCGTTCTCCCTACAAGGAATAAAGGAAAAAAGAAAACAGAAAAGAACCTAGAAAGCGAAAATTTCGCTTTCTAGGTGTTTAGTTTACGTGGATATTACTGCATTACTTGGCGGCAACCTCATCCCAATATTTAACAGCCCCAGGGTGACTCTTAATAGGAGCAGTAGGAACTGCCGTAGCAGGATTCAGTTCTTTCATATCAACTACAGCTTTTGCAAGAGTATCCTGGTTTTCATACATAGTTTTACAAAGGTCATAAACAACCTGCTCGTCAAGATCGCTGCGAACAACTATACATGTATAGTCACCGACAACTTTAACAGGAGTATCTGTCACTGACTTATAAATACCAGGGTCAACGGTGAAAGTTACCGTACCATAGTCAGCGCCGATTTTATCAAGAGTCTTCTGTTCCATCCCGAGAATAACGATGTCCGTCTGGCTTTCAATCTGCATAACGATTGAAGCAACTTTACCGACAGAGAAGGCAAAAACGTCAAGATGGTTATCTGCAATTAGGTCTGCTCCGCCAGAGTAAGAGGCATACTCCACAGAACCGCCCCATTCTTTCAAAGTTTCGCGATAATCGACTCCAAAACCAGACTTAAATATACCGTTAACGATAAACTCGGAACCTGTTCCTGTCTTAAGAGTGGCAAAGCGCGTTGGAATTTTACGTGCAACCAAATCGTCAAGAGACTTAATATCATTCTTTTCAACAAAATCTTTGCGAGCTATAAAATAAGTATACTGAGTATAGAGATTGGCAAGAATCGATGCATTCCCTACAGCGTCTTTGAAAGGTGCCATTCCACCTTTTTGAGCCACTGCTACCATTGAAGTATTAGAGAACCCCAAGTCTCCCTTCCCTTTGTCCGCATTGATAATGTTGGCAACTGCACCCCCGGTAATACTTGTCGTGGGGATTGTTTTCTGAGACCAGAGTTCTGCAAGAGCTCCACCTAACGCAAACCAGTTCCCGCCAGGAGGCCCCGCCATAAAGCGAAGCTGCGATGGGGTGTCCGCAGCAACTACAGATGCTGTAAACACACAGGTTAAGGTAAGAAGAAAAATGATGAACTTTTTCAAACAAAAACCCTCCCTTTCAAATACTTAATTAAGATAGAACAAATTCGAAAACTTTTATTTCTATCTTTTGAAAAGTAATATATATACCTATGAGGGCATTGTCAATTCCAGAAGTTTTGATTTAACGGTTTCCCAGCGCTCGCCAACGCCTATGCTGGGCACAAAACCAAAAGCAGCCAGCAGAAAAATCTCTGCTAGCTGCTTTGCAATCGCTCTCTTTACATAAATCTAATTAACCCATAAGATCGCTTGCATAGTAAGTAAGCGGAATTAGGTCGCTTTTGTCCAGATATTTTACGTCAAACTTACGATTCAAAGCCGCAAAATGCCTCAGACCAAATGCCAATTTATTGAGATAGGAGAAAACTCCAATTGCTCCTGTAGAAAAGCTATCGGCGTCCTTGCCATATATTCCCCTGAGATCTGCCAGATCATGAAAAACCTCATCTATCGTATTGCCAAATTTCTTGAAAAATTCAGGCGTTCTACCTGCCTCTATCTCGTCTCCGATTGTCTTCCCTGTCATGGCAGCTGCCATTGAGGCACGGCAGACACCTATAGCGTTAATAAATCCGTCTCCGTATGCAAGAGACTTGAATATCTGATCTTCACTAGCAAAACCACCAGTCATCACCATTGCAGGAAGAACCTTGCCCTGTTTTTGTAGTTTTGCACAAATATCCACAACAACTTTTTCAAGCAGTATCGTTGGGAGAGACCATTCATTCATCATCTTCGATGGGCTATAGCCTGAACCGCCACCTGCACCATCAAACGTTATCATGTCAACTCCGTTTTCTACCGCCATATTGATTACACGTTCCACATCAGACGGATCGAAACCAGCCATCTTGAAGTAGACGTTTTTCATTCCCATCGCACGTAGTTCAGAAATGCGTTTTGCCATTGATTCTTCCGTCCACATCGGAAGTCTTCCATAAGTGTAAAAATTAGGACAACAACCTTTTTCCTTAAGTTCTATTATTTTAGGATCAAATGGATTGGGGAACACAAGAGCTCCGCACTCAACTTTTTTTACGGCTTCGTCATAATCCTTAATCCTGTTAACCGGTTGAGTTCCCTTGGCCCCCTGACCGAACTTAAATTCCAGAGCCTCAAAGCCATATTTATTCAAAGCTATCTCAGGAACCCCCATAAGATGGTCATCGACGTTGCATTGAAGCACCATCTGTCCTATACCTCGGTAATATTTATAAAAACTATCATGTATTTTTTGAAGCATAGGGAATGACGTAATTTTACCGTTCTCTATTTTTAGTTCAGGGTCTTTATTCCTTGCATCTTCTCCTACCATGCAGGTAACTCCTGCCATAGCAGCACCACCAAAATAATCAATCCAGTTCATTTTCACCAAAGCAGGCAAAATAATAGGCAAATCAAGCTTTATTTTATTGTCATTACCATATTCAGAAGCCAGATTAACGTTAAATATCTCTGCATGTTCATAATCGCCCTCCGTTCCTATAGCACCAAAAGCACGACCGTTTATGTTGAAATGAGAGAAATCTATCGGATAGTTCTTTTCCGAAGCAATCTGATTAGGACCTGTGGTTGTAGGGTAAACTGACATCTTTCCAAGAACTGCTGCCTGACCAATCTCGCAAGTTCCCGGGCATTTTTCGGTACACAAAGAGCACATTCCTGACTGAGGAGAAATATACGTACTTCTGTTTTTCGCTGCGGTAAAGCCTGAACTTAAACTTGGTGAAAACGACATAGAAAGACCTCCTTTAAAAATTTTTACCCCCTACATGTACTTTGTTTTGCTAGAATTATTTTACCACTTGATTTATACGACATGTTTCTTAGAGTCACCATCATATTCTTACCTAAAGACTTGCGACGTTCCAATTTTGGGAAAAGGAACCGGGTCATAAGGGATTCCGTTCATTTGTGCTAATTTCTTTACATTTAGAAGATGAATTACAGGTATGCCTTTGTCTAT
>Ga0172378_10000012_pt1 | contig 131991 bp, 113 predicted proteins | sample GrowelOW332metaG_FD_119755 | JGI IMG/M metagenome (GOLD analysis project Ga0172378, IMG submission 119755) | Groundwater microbial communities from an aquifer near a municipal landfill in Southern Ontario, Canada - Pumphouse #3_1 metaG | ecosystem: Environmental > Aquatic > Deep subsurface >... | reverse complement strand
TTAAGCAATACCCAGCATTGCCAAAAGCATATTGATATTTTGAAGAAACTTCTGCCAGTGACTCATATTCTTTCTTTGATATATCACTTGTTGATAACTTTGAATCGTTTTTAATAGAGCAAGGAAAGCCTTTAGAGAACATCATTTTAGAAATAATGACATCTTCATGAGAATCCTTTATTGACTTGAAACTCTTAAAGTATTCAGTCGATTTATGGAAAGCAAAAATAAAAGTTCTTCTACGTCTTTGAGGGTGTCCATAATCAGCGGCATTGATTACACGCCACTGAACGCCATAACCAGCATCACAAAAGCAACGAAGAATTATGCCGAAAGCTTGCCCTCTTTGTCTTGCTGGTGCTTTAAGCAATCTATCAACATTTTCAAGCAAAACAAAACTAGGCTTTTTAGCTTTCAGAATGTCATTGATCTGCCACCATAAGACACCTTTTTTACCATTTATTCCTTTTTCATTGTGAAGAGACCTAGCAACGGAATAATCCTGGCAAGGAAAACCGCCAGTTAGTAACGTGTGATCAGGAATTGCTTTTTTATCAACAATACTAATATCTTCATTTGAAGATTCTTTTTTGCCAAACCTTAATGCATAGCAATCAAAAGCATCTTGAGTTTTAGTGGCTGGTTCCCATTGATTAGCCCACACAAAATCCCAAGGGCCATTTTCAATAGCTTTTCCATTCTTATCGAATTTATCTATATTATTTAGTCCGACACGGAATCCTCCGACTCCGGCGAACAATTCAATTACTGTCTTTTTCATTGCAATCATCACCTCATTCGATAGATAAATTATATCATAGAGCTATTTTTCGATCAAGAAATTAATCGATACTTCCTCATTTTTCTTAATAAAACCTTAGTTCTTTGCTAGAATGGTAATACGAGGAATAAAAGGCGGCAATATGATTCGACACATTTACAAATCTTTAGATGAGGTTTTCGAAAAACTTGAGCCCTCATATGGACATAAATTTGAAGAGTATGATATCAATCACCGTCTTGACGAACCTGGAAACAAAGGCGCATTAGGACAAATTGTTGAAGAAGGTATTTTAGGTTACCCTATAAACTCTGATGCTGAAGCTGACTTAAAAGAATTAGGAGTTGAAGTTAAGACAACTGGCGTTATTAAGAATAGAAATGGTATAAAGGCTAAAGAGCGTTTAACTATTGATGCTATTAATTATAAGACGATAGTTAATTCAAAATTTGAAAAAAGTCCTGTATGGGAAAAAGCCTCTGATATGCTTTTAGTTTTCTATAATTATGTCAATGACCTTCCTTATGGAGACATGCGAATTATTAAAGCTGCTATCAATAAATTTTCTGATGAAGATGTTCAAATAATGCGACAGGATTACGATTTTATTATCGATAAAATTAAAAAGGGTCAAGCACAAAATATATCCGAAGGTGACACTATGTATTTAGGCGCTTGTACTGCTGGAACTGGCGCATTACAACAGCAACCGTATTCTTCAATAAAAGCAAAGCAAAGAAAGTTTTGTATTAAGCAATCTTTCTTCTCACAATTAGTAAGAAAATACGTCAACGATGAGGAATTTGAGCATGTTCTTTCAATTGATGAAATTAAGAACAGCACTTTTGAAATTGTTCTTGAATCCGAATTTTCAAAATATTATGGAATGAGTGAAACGCAGATAAGAGCGAAATTCGATATTTTGGACAACCCAAAAGCAAAAAATAGATATGAAAGATATATAGCTAAAATGCTAAAAGTTAACGGCGACGTTAACTGCACCGAAGAGTTTTTAAAAGCGAACATTACTCTTAAAACGATTCGAGTTGAAGAAAACAATACCATTGAGCAAAGCATGTCTTTCCCTTATTTTGAATTTACTGATATAGTCAAACAGGAATGGGAAGATAGCGATTTAAGAAATCTTTTCGCTAGTCAAAAGTTTCTTCTCGCTATATTTAAGAGAAAAGAAGGTGAACTATATTTTGAGAGGATTATGTTTTGGAACATGCCTGAGCAAACCCTTGATGAAGAAGTAAAACCCGTTTTTGATGAATTGAAGAACGTTCTTTCAAGTGGAAACATTGTAAGAGAAATCAAAACTAATAAATCAGGAAAGCAAATTAGATACAATAACTTCCCTGGAATGGCAGATAATCCTGTCACTCATGTACGTCCACATGGAAAAGATGCAACCGATACTGCTCCTCTTCCGGTCACTGATAAATTAACTGGATTAAAATCATATACAAAGCAATGCTTTTGGCTAAACAATTCATATGTAGGATCAATCATTGGACTAACAAAGACAAAAACTAAAAAATAGGCCGTAAAAAGCCTATTTTCTTTGATTTTGGACATGTCTACAGGTGAAGCCTTTAAACCCCGTCGTAACTGGTAAGTGTAGCGTAAGCCCTGGATTTTTGTGAAAAAGCCCTATTCATCGGCTTTTTCTCAACAGTGCAACACATACGAGGTCAAATACGACTACTATCTCAATGGTGTCCGAAATGAGCTTTTGACGCTCCCATGGACCTACATTAAGGAAGTACTCATGCTTGAAAAAGTGCCTAAATGCCGCTATTTTTTGGAATCTTTGTGCACCAACAGTGCAACAGTCTCGACGTGTGGAGTCATTGGAAACATATCTACTGGTTGAACAGAACTAACCATATATTTAGATTTTAATTGTTTTAAATCTCTTGCTAATGTAGATGGTTCACATGAAATATATATTATCTTTCTAGGTGAATATTCTAATAAACATGATAAGAATTTGTTATCACTTCCATTACGAGGTGGATCCATTATTACTACATCTATTTTTCTATTAATAGATTTACTCTTTACTAAAAAATCTCCTGCATCATCATTAAAGAATTCTACATTATTTATATTATTTCTTTTAGCATTATTAATTGCATCTTTTGTAGCTTCTTTTACTATTTCTACTGAATATACTTTATTTACATTTTTAGATACAATTAATCCTATTGTTCCTATACCTGAATATGCATCTAAAACTATATCATCTTTAGTGAAATTTCCATTTTGGATGGCGATTTGATATAGTTTTTCTGTTTGTACAGGATTAGTTTGATAAAAAGATTTACTTGATATTTGAAATACTAATCCACATAAACTATCTTCAATATACCCTTTACCATATAATACTTCTTCTTTTTCACCTAAAATTACATTAGTGTCTCTACTATTAGTATTACTAACAATAGTAGTTATTTCAGGGCATCTTAAAACCAATTCTTTTACGAAATTACTTCTACCAGCCCATGTTTGCTTTGAAGAAACTAATACTACCATTATTTCTTCTTTATAATATGAAGTTCGAATAAGGATATGTCTTAATAAACCAGTTCTTCTATCTTCATCATATGGATACATTTTAAAAGAAGGCATTAATTCTTTAATGGTTTTTATTATTTTACTAGCTCTTTTATCTTCAATAGCACATTCATTAATTGGTATTATTTCATGGCTTCTTTCTCTATAGAAGCCAGATATAATATGATTTTTATTATCATAACCTAAAGGTATTTGTATTTTGTTACGATAATTATAAGGATTATCCATACCAATTGTTTCATTAACTTTAGTATCTATATCTCCTAAACGTTTTAAGGAATTATATACTCTATTTTGTTTATATTTTAATTGTTCAGAGTAAGCTATTTGTTGATAAGTACATCCTCCACAAGCAGTGCATACTAAACATTTAGGTTGTACTCTATATGGAGATGATTTATATAATTTACTTACCCTACCAAAATATACTCCTGCTCGAGAATATAATATTTCAATATCAGCTTCCTCATATAAAAAGAGTCCACTAACAAATATTATTTTACCTTTTTCTTTAACAACACCTTTTCCTTCACTCGAAATATCTATACATTTACCATGTATAATTTCACGATGAAAAGATTTATACATTATTTACCACCCATAAGTGATGCAATATAAGTAACTTCTTCATCTACTTTTAATCGAGGAAATAAACTATCGCCTTTAGTAACATTATTACCATCGCAAATATGTTCATTATGAATATTTTTATAATCTTGATTAGCTTTATTAACACCTAATTGAGTAAATAATTCGGGTGATTTTTTTACTAATATTGGTTCTAATAATTTACCACCAACATATAACATATATGCTAAATGAGACATACAACTCTTTAAGTTTTCATTCTTTGAAGGATCTTTTGCTAAATTCCAAGGTGCACTCTCTTCAATATATTTATTAGCTCTATCAAGCATAGACATAACTTCAATATATGCATCTGTAATATGTAAATTATCCATATCTACTTCATTCTTATTAATAGTAGATTCTACTAAGTCTTCTAATTCTTTATCTTGTGGATTTATACCCTTAGTAAAGTTAGGTACTACACCATTAAAATATTTAATAATCATTGATACAGTTCTACTTAATAAATTACCTAAATTATTTACTAAATCCATATTAATTCTATCTACGAACATTTCAGGAGTAAAAGTACCATCTTCTCCAAAAGGTATCTCTCTTACTAAATAATATCTAACAGTATCTACTCCATATCTTTCAATTAATGGATATGGTGAAATAACATTACCTTTTGATTTAGACATTTTGCCATCTTTCATCATTATTAAACCATGGACAAATACTCTATCAGGTAATCTTAAATTCATAGATGCTAAAAATTCTGGCCAGTATATGGTATGAAATCTAGTAATATCTGCCCCTATAACATGAATTATTTCACATTCAGGATCTTCCCAATATTTCTTATATAATTCGTCATGGTCAGTTCCATAACCTAATGCTGTTACATAATTAAATAATGCATCAACCCAAACATAGGATACATGTTTTGGATTTTCAAGTAATGGGACTCCCCATTTAAAAGAGGTTCTACTAACACATAAATCAGTTAATCCAGGTTTTAAAAATGTATTAATCATTTCATTTTTTCTTGATACTGGAGTTACTGAAAGAGGATCAGTAAACCACTTATTTACTACATCTAAATATTTTTGAGTTTTAAAGAAATAGCACTCTTCTGTTTCTTTTTGTACTGGTCGACCACAATCTGGACATAAATGATTTTCTCCAATTTGTGTATCAGTCCAGAAAGCTTCACAAGGAGTACAATACCAACCTTCATATTTTCCTAAATAAATATCATCATTCTTAATCATATGAGAAAATACTTTTTGAATTATTGTATAGTGACGTGATTCTGTAGTTCTAATAAAATCATCATTAGAAATCTCCATTGCTTTCCATAAATCTTTAAATTGACCTGCAATTTTATCTACATATTCTTGAGGTGTAACATTAGCTTCTTTAGCTTTTTGTACTATTTTAATACCATGTTCATCAGTACCTGTTAAGAAATAACAATCATATCCACGCATTCTTTTATTACGTGCAAAAACATCGCACATAGTTGTGCAATAAGCGTGTCCAATATGAGCATTACCACTTGGATAATATATCGGAGTAGTAATATAAAATCTTTTCTTTTCCATAAAAGTACCTCTAAATATTAATTATAACAAAGTTTATAAATCAATATATTAAAAACTATAGAACTATAGTTAATATATCTTTATCTTTTTCCTGTATTGGATGATATTTTTTAATAGCAGGTAATATTGCTCTATTATCTTTATCTATTTTAAAATTCATCCTATATCCTTTATATTTATTTCTTAAAAATTCAATTGCTAAAGTAATATCGTTTCCAATATTTAAATAAATCTTATAGATATTTAAAATAGCTCTTTCTTCATCCATTGAAAAATATATAAGACCATTAATCCTACTAAAAGTATTAATAATTAAAGCAAAATTATCATCTTCTCTTAAAAAAGATGTAATTTCTTTATCAATTGCTAATTTATCAGTTTTAGTAAAACTATAAATAAAATCTACAACATCAATATTTGGTTTTGTTAAATATTTAATAACTGTTTTTGCCATATAATTTGTTCACAATATAAAAACAATCCCGAAGGATTGTATTTACTTATTTCTTTTCTTCAGTCTTGTTATCTTTATTAAGACCATATTTCTTATTGAAACGATCAATTCTTCCATCAGCTTGGACAAATCTTTGCTTGCCAGTATAGAATGGATGACAATTGCTGCATGTATCAACACGAATTTCATCTAATGTTGATTCAGTTTCAAATGTGGTACCACATGAGACACAAGTAACCTTGCACTTATGATACTTTGGGTGAATATCTTTCTTCATAACTTTACTCCTTCCGCTCTGAACTACTATTTTCGTTCAAAGAAAGCACGTGAATATACTTTATCAAACTGGATTTACTTAATCAAGTAAATTAGTAGAAATTTAGTATTCAAATTTTTCACAAATATCTAATAATAAATGCTAAAATCAATATACCCCTAAGGAATGAAGAAATATGAAAGTATTATTATATCAAGAAGGAAGAAAAGCTTTAGGTGTCTCTGGAATTGGTAGAGCACTTAAACATCAGCAAAAAGCTTTAAATATAAATGGAATAGAAACTACTTTTAATAGAAAAGATACCTATAATTTTGTGCATATAAATACTGTGTTTCCAGAATCATATAGATTCTTAAGAAAATGTCAAAGAAAACATATACCTGTTGTTGTTCATGGTCACTCCACTTTTGAAGATTTTAGAAAGTCATTTAGATGTTGGAAATTAATGGAACCTTTCTTTGATGGGTTTTTAAAAAAAATGTATCAACACGCAGATTATATTATTACTCCTACCCCATACTCTAAAAAATTAATCGAAAACTATAAAGGAGTAAAATGTCCTGTAAAAGCTATATCAAATGGTATTATTTTAGAAGACTATAAATATGATGATAAAAAAGTACAAGCTTTTAAGGAACGTTTTAAATTGAAACCAAATCAAAGTGTTGTTATTGGAGTAGGTTTGTTATTTGAAAGAAAAGGATTATTAGATTTTATTGAAGTTGCAAAAGATATGCCAAATGTAATATTTATTTGGTTTGGTAATCTCCAAAAATGTTTAACTCAACATAAAATATTAAAAGCTATAAAACATAAACCAAGTAATGTTATTTTTCCAGGCTATATCGCTGGAGATATTATTAAAGGTGCTTTTTCATCAGCAAATGCCATGTTCTTTCCATCTTACGAAGAAACAGAAGGTATTGTTGTTCTTGAAGCTTTAGCTAGTAAATTACCATTAATCGTTCGTGATATTGGAGTTTATAAACCATGGCTTAAAAATGGCGTTAATTGTTATATGGGAAAAGATAATATCGATTTTGTTCAAATCATTGATAAAGTATTAAATACAGATAATTCTAAAATTATCGCAAACGGCTATAAAGTTGCTGAAGAACGCTCTATTGATAAAATAGGAAAAGAATTAATAAATGCCTATAAAGAAGTTGAAGAAATTTATAACGTTAAAATAGATTAATATAAATAACAAATATATTTAGCATTAAAGTAAACAATATTTACTTGTTTTAAATATTTTTCTATATGAAAATATTAAAAGTGCGTAAAGCAATAGGAGGATAGATATGCTTAGTAAAAAATTAGCATTAGATACTATTAATCTATCCCTTAAAACAGGAGCAGATTTTGCTGAATTATTCTATGAAGATACTACAAAACAGTTTATTCAATTAGATAATGGCAAAGTTGAAGATCTTGTTGAGGGACAAATATTTGGAGTAGGTATCCGATTATTAAAAGGATTAAGAAGTGTATATGGTTATACTAATAATGTAACTAAAAAGGGATTATTTGAATTAGCAAATAAACTATCAAAATCTTTTGATGATAAACAAATTGTTAAAGATATTGATAAATTTGAAGTAACTCATTATAAAAGAGTTAATAAAAAGGTTCTTTCTTATAACGAAGTAAATAAAAAAGACATTATAGATTTATTAAAGAAATCAACTGCAGTTATGGCAAATTATGATAAGAGAATTGTTCGTACTGTTGGTGGATTCTTAATTACTATGACTGATGTAAATATCTTTAATAGTAAAGGTAAATTTACTAAAGATCATCGTGAATGGGGAAGATTTATTCTTCAATCGATTGCTAGTGAAAATAGAAAAATTGAAACTAGATTTGATGGACCAGGCAACCAAAAAGGTTGGGAATGGTTTAAAGAAGATAATAGAATGCTTAAAGTTGCTCAACATAATGCAGAAAAAGTTATCTTAATGCTTGGAGCAAAAGAATGTCCAAGCGGTAATTTCCCTGTAGTTATTGGTAATGGTTGGGGAGGAGTTATCTTCCACGAAGCATGTGGTCACCAATTAGAAGCTACTTCAGTTGCTAAAAAATTAAGTGTCTTCACAGACATGGTTGGCAAAGCAATTGCTAGTCCAGTAGTTTCTGCTTATGATAATGGCGTATTAGCAAATGAATGGGGTTCATCTAATGTTGATGATGAAGGTATCCCAGCTCAAAATAATTTATTGATTAAAGATGGAATATTACAAGATTATTTAGTTGATTCCTTTAATGGAAGACGTATGAATAATCATCCAGGTAATGGATGTTGTAGAAGAGAATCATATAAATATGAACCTACTTCAAGAATGTCTAATACCTATATTGCAAAAGGCAAATCTAAACCAGAAGATATTATAAAAGCTACAAAATTAGGCATTTATGCAGTCTCTTTTAATGGAGGAAGTGTTAATCCTGCAACTGGTGAATTTAACTTTGGTTGTAGTGAAGCATACTTAATTAAAGATGGAAAAATAGATCAACCATTAAGAGGAGCTACTCTTATTGGAAAAGCTACTGAAATCTTAAAGAATATTGATATGGTTGGTAATGATGTTGATTTAGGTCAAGGTATGTGTGGATCTTCTAGTGGAAGTATTCCAGTAAATGTTGGACAACCTACTATTAGAATTAAAACAATCATTGTTGGCGGAAGAGGAGGATCAATAAATGAACTCTAAAAAGTTTTTTGAACTTGCTAAAGAAAATGATATTCAAGTAAGTCAAATTAGTACTCATAAATCTACAAAATTAAGTTTTTCTTTATTCCATGGCGAAATTGATAGTTATTCATTAAGTGATACATCTACTATTGCTGTTCGTGGTATTTATAAAGGAAAAATGGGTTCTGCTAAAACAGAAAAAGATGATAAAAATACTCCACTATTTTTAGTACATGCTATTAAAGATGGCGCTTCTTATATTGAAAAAGTAGATCCTTCATTTATTTTTGAAGGTAGTAAAAAATATCATAATAAGAATTTATTTTCCAAAGAACTTGAAAAAGTTTCTGTAGAAACTAAAATTGCTAAACTTCATGAACTTGAAAGCAAACTTAAAGGCGCTGATAAAAGAGTTACTGAAGTACAAGTTACATATGTTGAAGTTAGTGAGGAAAGTACCATTAAAAATACATATGGCATTAATCTAAAACAAAGAGGAAACTATTTCTATTTCTACGCTGAACAAGTCGCTAAAGATGGCGAAGAAATTAAATCTGATGGCGATATTTATTTTGGTAATAACTTTGAAGAATTTAACGTTGATAATTTTGTAAAGAAAATTACTGATAAGGTAACTAGTAAATTCCATGGAACTCCAATTCCAGGAGGAACTTATAAGGCTGTATTAAAAAATGAAGTAGTAAATGATTTATTAAATGCATATATTCGTTCATTCTCTAGTGAAGAGATTCAAAAACATTCATCATTAATTGAAGGAAAACTAAATACTAAGATTGCCTCAAGCAAAATTACAATTGAAGAAAAGCCATTAACAAAAAATATTTTCTTTAAAGGCTTTGATGATGAAGGTGTTGCCACAATTAATAAAAAAATAGTTGATCATGGTGTTGTTAAAACATATTTATACAATCTTGAAACTGCTGCAAAAGATAAAGTTGAAACAACTGCTAATGGTTATGGTGGAAACGGAAAGATTGGAATTGATGTAGATAACCTCTCATTAAAACCAGGTAAATTAACTGAAGAAGAATTATTCGAAAAAATTGAAAATGGTGTTTATATTACTTCAATAACTGGTTTACATGCTGGTCTTAATGCAACCTCTGGAGATTTCTCCTTAGAAGCTGAAGGCTATCATGTAGAAAACAGAAAGAAAAAAGGGTCACTATCATTAATTACTGTTGGTGGAAATTTATTCAAATTATTTGATAGCGTTATTGCTGTTGGAAATAATAGTGAATTATTTATTAGTTCAAGCAGTTCTCCAGCAATGGCTATTCGTGGACTTAAAGTCAGTTCATAATTAAAAATATTTATAAAATAAACCCAAAATCCAATAGGTTTTGGGTTTTTTATTGTCTTAATTGATGAATTTTAATAATTACTTATATATAATATTCACGTGGGGAGGTTTTTTATGAAGAAAAATAAAAAAGCAAACAAAACATTTGAAGAATTCAAGAAGTTTATTACTCGTGGTAACGTTGTAGATATGGCAGTTGGCGTCATCATGGGCTCTGCCTTTGGTGCAATTGTAACTGCTGTCGTTAATATTTTACTTAGTTTATGTACTTGGGGTGTTCCAGGTGGAATTAAAGGATTAGTAACTGTTTTACCAGCTGCAAATGCTGCTCAAGCAGGAATTTCTGGCATTGGACAAACATTTGCTGCTAGTGATTTTAGTGATATTGCTAAAGCATATGGCACAAGTCAAGGCGCCGCTGATGCTTTAACTTATGGCACTAATTTCTTAAATAGCAAATATACCCTTCATGGTTCAATTTATTATTTCAATAATTCAGCTATCATTGATTGGGGAACTTTAATTAATGCTGTAATTTCATTCTTAATTATTGCTTTAACTCTATTTGCAATCACAAAATCTTTTGCTTATATGAAAGCAAAAAGAGCTGCTATTGAAGCTAAACAATTAGAAGAATATTACACAAAACATCCAGAAGAAAGACCAGCTCCAGTTGTTCCTGGAAAACCAGCACCAACTGAAATTGAATTACTCACTCAAATTAAAGATTTGCTTTCAAAACAAGAAGTGAAAAAGTAAATCATTTACCGCATGAAAAACAAAACCATATCGTAATTGATATGGTTTTTTATTTTATTTTTTTGTTCGTTTCATTACAACTAATGTTGGTTTAGGTATCGTAACCCTTGTATATTCTGGAATGGATTCAGTTAAGAAAACATTAGAGCCGATAACAACATGGTCTCCAATTATTGCCTCTCCTCCAAGAATAGAAGCGCCACTATAAATAGTAACGTGATTACCAATTGTAGGGTGTCTTTTAACTCCTCTTAATTTTTGTCCATCAGATAAAGATAAGGCACCTAAAGTTACACCTTGATAAATCTTACAATGATTGCCTATTGTTGTCGTTTCTCCAATAACAATTCCTGTGCCATGATCTATAAAGAAATATTCTCCAATAGTTGCCCCTGGATGAATGTCTATTCCAGTTAAAAAATGAGCTTCTTCGGAAATTATTCTTGCTACAACTTTTAAACCCTCTTTATAAATAATATGTGCAATACGGTGATAAAATGTAGCAGTAAATCCTGGATATGAGGCAATTACTTCTTCTAAAGAATCGCAAGCTGGATCACTTTGAAATGTTGTTTCAATATCTTTAGTAAAATATTCCTTAAGTTTTGGAATATAAGAAAAGAAATCTTCTACGTTTTTTTCTTCATCACAAACATATTCTTTATATAATATTTTTGCTTTTTCTATACAATCTTTTTCACAACATAAATTAAAAAAGAACTCCGGAAAAAAGATACATTTGCATGCATCTACAAATTCTAATATTCCTTTTTTATTTGGAAAATGATTAGATTCTAATTCCATGAATATCTTTCTCCTGTATCAGGGAAAATAACTACAACTTTAATATCTTTTAAGCCTAAAGTTTTAATGGTATTTATAGCACCAATTAAAGCTGCTCCACTAGAAATACCTACTAATAATCCTTCTTCTTTTACAATTTCTTTTGCAGTATCAATAGCTTCTTCATTTGTTACAGTAATTACACTATCAACAAATTCTTTCTTATAGTTTTTAGGAATAAAATTTGCACCTATTCCTTGTATTTCGTGTGGTCCACTTATACCTTTACTAATAAGAGGTGATGAAGCTGGTTCAATACCAATAATCTTAGTTTGAGGATGATGTTTCTTAAAATATTTACCTATTCCAGAAATAGTTCCTCCGGTTCCAATACCAGCAAAAACATAAGATAAATCACTTATATCATCATATATTTCTTTTGCAGTATATAAATAATGAGCTTTTAAATTATCTTCATTATCAAATTGACCTAATATAATAGAATTCTTATTTTCTTGATGCAATCTATTAGCCTCTTTAACAGCTTCTTTCATTCCACCATCAACAAGAACTAAAGTACCATTATAATCTTTCATTAATGCTTTTCTTTGTTCAGACATTGAACTTGGCATAACTATAACAGCTTTAAAATCAAAATAATTTGCAAAAGCACATAAAGCAATACCAGTATTTCCACTAGTAGGTTCAATTATCATTGTATCTTTATTTATTAAACCTTTAGCACTATATTCCTTAAGCATTTCTAATACTGCTCTATCTTTTATACTTCCAGCAGGATTGGTTTTTTCTACTTTAGCATAGATTTGACAAGGGATATGATAGTGTTTTTCAATTTTATGTAAACGAAGTAATGGGGTATTACCAACCATTTCAACTATTGAATTATAAATCATATAAACTCCTTAGATCTTTATCTCAGGTCTTTCTTTTTTAATTTTTTCTAATACTTTATCTAGTCCAACTTCTTCATATTCTAAGCGAGATGGAGCTATTCTATTAAAGACTTTATTCTTTTTCTTTAAAGTAATTTTTACTTCACTCTCTGAATTATCAATTAAAGCTGAATATAAAATATATGTTTTGAAACAATAAATATCATATTCACCTTTAAAGTATTCTTTTTCTTTTGGTAAGAAAGATAAATATAATTCTTTAGCTTTATCATTCATTCCATAATATAAATAAATATATAAAAGATGTACTTTTGCTAAACATAATGTTCCTGTACTTAGTTTAGCTTCGCTTATAGTTATTTTATTAATAATTTCTAAAGCATCATTATATTCATCTTTTCTTAAATATGTATCAGCAATTAATAAGTTAACTTTAGTAGTAAAATCTGTAATCTCATCAAATACTTTATAATTGACTTCTTTCTTATTTAATACATCGTTCCCTAAAATAGTAAGATAAACATTAAATGCTTGAACATTAACTTTTTTAGATAATAAAGTAATACGATATCCATCAGTAGTACTATCAAGTTTAGTTGGGAAATAATCATATAAAGTAACCATTCCACCAATTGTAACTATAAATAATTGTAAGAACCTCATCCATAATAAAGGATTTTGAGTTGTAGTAGAACTCTTAGAAGGATCAGTAATAAATATATATGCAAATATTAATAAAATTACTTCAATTGCAAAAAACAAAACAGGGGCAAAAACATATGGCATTGGATTAGATTTTTCGCTTTTTGGCATAATAACAGTTTCACCAGTTAATCCATCATAATTAGTTGGAAATTTAAATTTTGTTTTCTTTTCAAAATGAACATTTCCATCTTTATCTTTTACTTCAATTAATTTCTTATAAAAATAAAAACCAACAACGTTTACAGATATTACATCATATCCACCAATTTTAGCACCTATTACATGAGCAATTTCAAAACCAACAACATTTATAATAGCGGCTCCTAATAAACCTAAAACTGCAAATCCATAGACATTAAAACCATTTACTGTTCCTTTAGCAGCAGATAAACCTGGTCCAATAATAGCAAATCCAACAACTCCTGCTACCACTAACATTAGAAAATATACTATGAAACTAAACAAATCTTCTTTAGACATTTTTTTACCTCTCAATCTTGATTGATAGCCAACCAACGTGTACAACAATTAATCTTGAGAATTGCTTTTATAATAATATCATTATATAGTCTTTTTTTCCACTTATTTAATAATAATAAAAAGCATTAAGAATTTGCTTCCTAATGCTTATTTTTTATGTTTTTAAAGAATATTATTTTTTATCTTCATCACGTTTTGATACAACAATTTGATTGAATGGAATATTAACATTATTCTCTTTAAAAATTAAGAATAATTCACGATTTAAATCTCTACGAACTTGGAATTTATTTTCTTCTTTAACATAAGCAACAACTCTCATATTAATTGAAGAATCGGCCATTTCTTGGACACCCTTATAAATAGGATCACCAATAATGCCTTTAACTTTTTCTTTTAATCTTGGGAAAGAATTAACAATAATTTTTTCAACTTTTCCTAAATCTTCATCATAATCAATTGATACATCAACAATTGCTAAAGAATAGTTATCCGACATATTAACAACAGTGCCAATCTTACTATTATTGATAACTTTAACATTACCACCATCATCAATAAGTTTAGTATTACGAATACCAATTTCTTTAACGGTTCCTCTAAAATCATCAATGACAACAATATCACCAACTTTATAGTCATCATCAAAGACAATAAATAAACCAGAGATAATATCACTGATAAGTGGTTGAGCACCAAGGCCAATGATAAGAGCTAAGATTCCAGCACTTGCAAGAAGTGTAGTTGTATCAACTCCCCAAACACTTAATATAACAAGAATTAAAGCGATAACTGCAATATATTTAATAAACGAATTAATTAATTTAACTACAGTTGATGCTTTCTTACTCTTAACAAATATCAAACTAAGTAAGAATCTAATTAATTTTGATACTCCTAAGAATAAAACAATATAGAACAATGTAGAGACAAACTTCATATAGTTATCTTTCCACCATGTTCCAAAATCAAATCCTTCTGTTGTGTTATCTCCTATAACACCACTAAATGGATTGTTAGCGCCAAAGATATCTTTTGAAAAGATTACAATGACACAAAATACTGCTAGTAATGCCCAAACAACAATACCAACAATGATTGAGACTTTTTTGCCTCGTGAATAGGTTTTCCATCCTGTTTCTTTTTTCATAACATTCTCCTTTTATTAATAATAGAGTACAGCTTCTGCATATTTATTGAGAGTTGTCCCATTTTCAATATCCAATGGATGTGAACTTGTAGCATACACTTCCAAATGAATATAAAAACCTTTTGTAAATCCGCTGATATCAATGCTACCAGAGGTACCGGTGATATTTCCTGAACTTGCACTTCCTCCACCGGATGAGGTTGCAACGGCATATATATTAGATAAATAACTATTTGGATCTGTAATTGATACGCCAAATGATATAGTTTTTGAAGAATAATCAACTGATGAACTACTTAAAGCAATCGTTCCATATTCACTTTCAGTATTGCCTTCATCTGGATCAGTAGGATCTACTGGTTCCATATAATCTAATGTTGAAAAGTTAGTTGTACTAATAGTAGTATCGCCATAACCATTATTAGATTTAATATCAACAGTATAATAAGTATTGTCAGTTAAACCAGTAAATGAACCACTTAATGATTTAGAATAATTACCTTCTTCATTCTTTGTTTCATTTAATGTTAAAACTTCAATAGTTAATTCTTTAGTAGTTTTTCCATTTCCCGTTAAATATATATCTAATTTATTATCAACAGTATATTCATAATCAATAGCATATTCACAAACATAAAAACCTGGAGTATATGTTGTCTTTTTAATAGTAGGAACAGAAATTGCTGATGAAACAGCAGCGGCAACAACAGCTACAGTAGTTGCAACGACTCCACCAACAGCAACTCCAGCAACAACTCCTCCACTTACAATAGTTCCAGCAGAAACAAGTGTATTTGTAATTACAGTTTTTTCAGCAGTAGATTCTTCACTATCTACACTATATTCACTAGCTTGTGTTTTACTTAAAAAGTCGTTTTGTTCAGGATGATTAAAAACTTCTTGCCCACCTAAAAAATATTCTTCACTATTAACACCAGTCCAAGTGATTCCATTATCTTTAAAAGTATTTGTACCGCTTTTATTTGTTTCGCTATTTAATGTCTTTGCCATTATATGTTCCTCAAATTTTCAACGGCAGTATCATAAGCATTTCCAATATCATCTTTTGTTAATTCGGCATTTATAATTAAAGAATAACCACTATCAAATGTTGACCATAAGGTAGAAGTATCACCAGTATATCCACTTAATATTCCATTAAAGAATGAGCAGTAACTTGCTAATAATTTTTGTTTATAATGTGACAAATTAATCTTCGTTTCTAATTCTTTGTACAAAGTTTTGATATCATCTTCGCTTTGGCTTCCATATTCATAAGAACCCAATTTATCATAATATTCATTAATTAAATCAGTTGTAAAATAACCATCACTTTCAAGAGCAGTTCCTTGAATTTTTATTAAATAATCTTCACGAACAACTACAAAAGAAAAAGTAGGTTCAAATGTTAATGCTAAAGCTTTTAATGCTTCAACAGTTTCACTATTAGTTATTTGATTTGTAAAACTAGTATATAAAGTATCAATTGCTGCATATCCATATTTTGTATATGTTGCATAAATTTTATCTAATTCTTCTTGAGTTGTAATTTTTAAATATTCAAGTTCAGTTAAAGTAGTTACTGTTGCACTTATAGATTTACTGGCAAAATAATCATCTGTTTCAGCAAAACGAGCACTAACAGTATATTTTGTTCCTGGAGTCAAATTCTTAAAACTTCCACTACCCCATGAACTTCCATTAAGCGAAAATTCTGCACCGCCATCACTAGAAGCAACAAAAGAAGTATCAGTTATTTTTGAAAAACTAATTCCACTAGGAACATCAGGATTATCAACTCTTGTTTCAAATAAAACTGTTTGTATTGCGCTTGAATAATCGTAATCAGAGACTTCAGCGTCATATTCTTTACCAAAAATATAAACTTGAACTGATGTACCCCATTCAGGATCAATAGCAATTGTTCCATCAGTAGTTATTTCATAATTAAAATCTTCACCACCATAAATATCAGAATTATAATAATTCATTTCAAACCCATCATAGGTACCAATGATAATATAATCTTCAAGGTATGTTGCGTTTGTTAAGCAATTATTTGCAGCATCATATTCTAATTCAGGAGTTTTTGAAGCAAAAGGATTTCCAGTTCCTTCATACATTTTTGAATATGTTGAAGCTGTGTCAGATAAGCAAAATTTTTGTCTTTCAATATTTGGTAAGGCTTGATATTTTGCTTGTAATGTTGAAAATTGATTTAATTCGCTGTCAGTAGCAATTCTAACATCACTTTCAAAATCTATAGCATCGTATTCATATACTTCATATATTGCAACAGAAAATAATGTGGTTGCGGGTGCATTGTATTGACAAGACATAGTTTGATTTGAACCACCAGGATTTGATAAACACAAATATCCAAGGCCCATTTGCCCCGTATAACTAGCAAATAAATGGCAGTATGTTTCTTGTTGAGATATTCCATCTATTGAAGTTTTAGTTGATGTCAATCCACCAGTTGAAGTAGAGCCATCACAATAAACATATTTACCATCTTGGTTAGAAAAATAATAAGTTGTTGTGCTTGATGCTTCAGTAGTTACTGTTTCTTCTAAATAATCAAAAAAGCAACCACTATAATCTGTTAATAAACGATCAAAAGATATTGAATAGCCATTACTTTCACCACCATTTGTAAGAGTAAGAATATTTCCAGTTGCACTTGAATCAATTAAATATGTTACATTACTATCAGGATTAATAAATCCTAAAGCATATGTTCTACCACTAACTAAATCATAAGTTTCATTAGCTTTTCTAGTAACATCAACTAAACCACTAAAGCTACCATTATGAGCAGTATCGGTCTTCAAAGGAGTAATTACCCTAGAATTTGAATTACATGATGATAATGAAACAATACAAAGAGCGGCAAACCATATTGCCAATAAAGTTTTTTTCATAATTTCTGCGTTAATTATATAATAATTTTTTACAAAAAAAGGGTTTTATTGATTTTTAATAATAAACTTATTCGATTTAGTAGATTAAAATTTAGAAATTATCAAATTTATTAGATTCTCACTACATAATTTGTTTATTTCGTTTTTATTAACTTCTAAAGATTTTTTCTCGATAAAATTTGAGATTGTAACTTCTACAATTCCTTTAGAAAAAAATTTAAGTAAAACAACTTTTTTATCCTCGTTAATTACATATTTATTTAAGTACTTATTAATACAATTATGAATATAAGAATAAAGAAAATCTTCTAATACATCTCTAGCATTGCTCTTTGCAATTTTAATATTATATTCATTGTCGTTATATAAGAAATTTAACATATTATATATAGAAACATCTAACGTACTGTTAGCAATATAAGGAATGCTTTTATAACAATAAATAGAAAATATAACATCATAAATATTTTGAAAATGATAATAGAATGTTTGACGTTTAATATTAATTTCTTTACAAATCATATTAACATCAATTTCTTCTACATTTCTTTTCTTTAATAATTTAATAAATGTATGTTGAATTAGTTTTTCTGTATCAATCATTTTGCTTTTCTTTTCTCTTTAATAAAGTAAAAAATAAGTAATAGAAATATAGTACAACCAAGTGCTATTAATAATGGCCATAAGATAGTTAAAGGAGCTAAAGAAGTATCGATATCTAATAAATTAAAATGTTTATCAAATAAATATGATATAGCAAATAAACCTACATCAAAAATAAGAGCAAAACTAAAAACTAACGATCTATATAAATTTGGTTTATAACAAACTGCAAATAAAGCTATTAAAGAAAGAATACTCATATAATATACAGATACAGTTTTAGGAATAGTAATTGGTGCTTTAATTATTAAATCAAAATATATAAATAGTCCAATTACACCTAAAGAGATACCAATTCCAAAAGGAATGGCGTTTTTAAAAATATTTAGTACAAATTTACCTTTAACAATTTCGTTGTTATTCTGCTCAAGAGCAAGGAAGAAAGCTGCTAAACCAATGGTAACTATTTCCCAGCCATAGAAATTCTCTGGAGTAAATACATAAGATACTCCACCTATCATTCCACTTATTAAGAAATATATATTAACGATAATAGCAAAAATAGTTTTTATTAAAAATAAAGAACAGGTTCTTTGTAAGTTATTTATTACTCTTCTACCTTGAGATATTACTTGAGGTAAAGAATTAAAATTATCATTTAATAATATTATAGAAGAAACATCTTTTGCTGCTTTTGTAGCACAAGATATTGAAATAGGTACATCACTAGATTTAAGAGCTAAAGTATCATTAATTCCATCCCCAAACATTCCAACTGTATGTTTATTTTTTCTTAAGGTTTCAATTATAATTTCTTTTTGTTCTGGTTTAACTCTACCAAATACCGTGTATTTTAAAGCAGCTTCTCTTACTTCATCATCTGTTTTCCCATCAAGAGAAATAAATTTATCAAAATTAATTACTCCAACAGTTTCAGCAATAGAACTAACTGTGTATGGATTATCTCCACTTATAATTTTTAAATCGACATTATTTTTATTAAACCATTTAATAACATCTTTAACCCCTTCTCTAATTCCATCTTCAATAACAATTAAAGCAATTGGGTCGAGATTTGATATAGTTTTTTCTAAATTAAGTACTTTTTTAGTATACCCAACAACAAGAATTCTATATCCTTCTTTACTTAATTCATCAATCATTCTTTCTTCATCTTCACTTGTTTTTGCAGGAACAAATCCATAAGCACCGACACAAATTGTTCCAATTTCTTCTAATGTTGCAATTGAATATTTCCTTTCGCTAGAAAATGGCTTGCTATCTATTTTTTGATAAACACCTTTATTACCGTATGAATTTATAAGCGCAGTAGCAGTAAAATTATTATCATTTACAGCTTTATTAAAACTACCCATAACAATATCGAATTTATCTTTATTAAATGGAATGTCATCTAATTGAACAACTTTTTTAACACTCATTGATCCATCAGTTAAAGTGCCTGTTTTATCTAAACATAAAGTATCTATTCTAGCTAAAGTTTCAATTGAATACATATTTTGAACAAGAACATTTTCTTTTGCTAAATTAATTACTCCGACAACTAAAGAAGTAGAAGCTAATAAATACATACCAGAAGGAATCATAGATATTAATGCTCCAGCAACAGGAGCCACATTTTGTTCGAATTTTTCCCAACTATCAAAAATACTATCTAACAATCCTTTTTGTAAAATCATTAATATTCCAATTAAAATTACTATTACACTAATACCTTTAAATAAGTAATTTAATTGAACATACATTAAAGATTTAGGGCTCTTAAAATCTTTTGCTTTATCTTGCAAGGCATTTATATAGTTGTCTTTTCCAACATGATTAATTCTTACATAGGCTGTTCCGCTAATTACATAGGTACCACTTAATATAGTTTCTTTTTCTTTTCTTCTTTGAGTTAAAGATTCGCCAGTAATACTAGATTCATCAAGTTCTAGTTTTCCATCTAAAATTATTCCATCACAAGGAACTTGTTCACCTGCTTTTAAAATTATAATGTCATCGAGAACAATTTCATTTGCATCAATCTTTACTTCTTTTGAGTTTCTTATAGCAGTTATTTTTTCTTTATTAACAAGAGATAATCTATCAACTAATGCTTTTGCTCGTAAATCTTGAAACATCGTTATAAAAGTATTTGCTACAAAAACAATAATAAAAAAACAACTCTTCCATTTTCCTGCAATAATTAAAATAATAGCTAATGCTAATAAAAGCATGTTAAAAAAGGTAAATATATTTTTAATAAAGATTTTAAAATATTGATCTTTCTTTTTATCTCTTACTTTATTTACTTGCCCAATACTTTTATTATATTCAACTTGTTTTTTTGATAACCCTTGTTTTATTGAGGCTTCATATCTTTTAATTTCTATATTTTTTTTGCTCATATTATTCGTCCCTTAATGCAGTAACAGGGTCTTTTTTTGCCGCTAATCTCGATGGAATTACTCCACTAATAAGGGTTAATACAACTGAAATTGCAATTAACACTAATGCTGCGACGATACTTAAATCAGCAATATTTCCAATATTATATTCTGCATAAACTATATTTAAAATTTGATTTAAAGGAATCGTAACTAAATATGCAACTAAGCAACCAATTAATCCTGCAATTCCTCCAATAAACAAAGACTCAACCTCAAATAGTCGTCCAACATCTTTTTTACGAGCACCTAAAGCACGTAATATTCCAATTTCTTTAGTTCTTTCAATAACAGAAACATAAGTTATAATTCCTGTCATAACACAAGAAACTAATAAAGATATAGAAGCAAAAATAATTAAAACTATTGATACAATATTAATCATCTTTCCAATTCCACTTGTTAAACTACCTACAACATCTGTATAAAATACTTGTTCATTTAAACTTGAAGCATGGTCAGGATCACTAGTGTCTTCTGAATTAATAACATTATATTCATCTAATCTTTCTAATAGTTTATCCTTACTAGTTAAATTGGCTGGGAATATAACAATATTAGATATTATTTCATAAGAAGAGACATAAGCATATAAACCAATAACATCATTTATTGCGCTACTATATTGGTTTGATAAATATTTTACATAAATATTAGATATATATTTAGAAACATAATCCAAATCATTAATGCCATGTTCTAATAAAGCTTCTGGTACTAAATCACTTCCAAATGTTTGACCAACATATAAATAATTGCTTATAGAATTATAAACATTGTTATAATTTGTTATTCTTCTAAACTCAAAATACTTATCAAATACCGTACGGATATCACTTGTAGATACATCTTCTTTAGAAATTGTAGAAATTAAATCAGTACCAAAAGTTTCAAATACTTTTCCAGTATCTACTCCTTCTACATTCTTCATTAAAACGTTGTCTTTTAAATCTTCATTTATTTGTGAACCTTCGTTTTCTAAAGTAAATTCCTCTTGTAAAGATTTTAAATAACACAATCCAGTAGTCATTAAAGAAACAACGCTACTTTGTGCAGGTCTTAAAATTCCTGTTATTTTTAGTTCCGTTCCATAAGAGGAATTATTATATAATTCATCTATATCATTTTGAACATAATTATGAATATTTCTTAAGTGACCATCACCATCTAAAACTTCTTTAGAATCGTCTAATTTATAAAAATCATCATTTTTAAAAATCTTATATTTTTTGTTTAATAATGACTCAAATGTTATTGGTTTAACATGGCTTTCACTAGTTGAATCTAAAGCATCTTCTTGAACATCATTACTATTATAAAAACCTAATGCTCTTAAAATAGAAAAGTTAATTCTATTATATGAATCAACAACTAATACAAGTTCATTTGACTCTTTTGGATATGTTCCAGCTATTAAATCATATGATTCAGTTATGTATTCTTCTTCACCATATAAAACATGAAAATAATTAGTAGGTAAACCAGTTACACTATTTAATGTACTATATAAGGAATTATAAGATATATAGTCTAATTTTTGAATTCCTCCGGCATTTTCTCCATCAATCGAATCAGGAACATCAGTTATAAGATTCATACTATAAGCATTAACATAATTGATTATGTAATCGTTTATTAGTCCTTCTTCGTTTTTAAGTTTATTTAAATAGGTATAATATTTTTCACTAAAATTATTATATTTATATGTTGCTGTTGCAGAAGCAGTTATATAAGGATATACATTATCAGTATCAGGAAATTTTGTAGTTTGATTTATATCCGATTCGTTACCTGAATCATATGTAACAGTGTATTGAGGGACATTTATTGGAGTAGATGAAGCGGTTTGAGATTCAACTCTTGATATATAATTTGTAAAACCATTATTAAGTGCTAAAACTAGAGCTACACCAATAATACCAAAACTAGAAGCAACACTTGTTAAAATTGTTCTTGTCTTTTTGGTAAATAGATTTCTAAATGAAAGCTTAATTGCAGTCCAAAAATTCATAGAAGATTTTTTCTTTTTGCTTATTATTTCTTCTTCTTTCTTTTGAACTGCTTCTATTTTTTGCTTTTCTTTGCTATTTTTAGTATTTTCTTCAGGATTAGAATCGCTTTGAATTTCTCCATCTTTAATACGGATTGTTCTTGTTGCGTATTTATTTGCTATCTCTTCATTATGTGTAACTACAATTACTAAACGATCTTTACTAATTTCTTTTAATAAATCCATTACTTGAACACTTGTTTTGCTATCAAGAGCACCAGTTGGTTCATCGGCTAAAATAACTTCTGGATTGTTTACTAAAGCACGAGCAATAGCAACTCTTTGACATTGACCACCACTTAATTGATTTGGTTTTTTATATAAAACATCATCTAATCCAACTTCTTTTAATACATTCTTACAAATTCTTTCACGTTCTTCTTTTTTTTCGCCCGCTAATACTAAAGATAATTCAACGTTTTCAATGACATTTAAGTGAGGGATTAAATTATAACTTTGAAATATAAATCCAATTCTTTTGTTTCTATAATTGTCCCAATCTTTTGATGTATATTTTTGTGTAGAAATTCCATCAATTTTCAAATCACCAGTTGTATATTGGTCTAAACCACCAATAATATTTAAAAGAGTTGTTTTCCCACAACCGGATGGTCCTAAAATTGCGCAAAATTGTTTGCTTGAGAAAAATAAGTTAATGTGTTTTAACGCAGGATAAGGCTTTTTATCAATGTAATAATCTTTGGATATATCGTTTAGTTCTAACATTTTTTCTCCTAGTAAAAGTATAATTTGTAATATGTTTTTTTACAATGTAAAACATCATCGTTTTTGTTCAAAAAACATCTGAATTATTTCTAGGCACTCTTTTTCTAAAATCCCATGCAAGTCCCCCATGGATTTGTTTTCGTATGTGTTTGAATTTATATTTTCTTTGCTTGCACCATAGACAAGTTTTGAAATTCTTGATTGTTTAATGGCACTCATACACATTTCACAAGGTTCTAAAGTAACATAAATTGTACAGCCATTAAGTCTCCAATCACCCAATTTTTTAGAAGCTTTTTTAATAGCTAAAATCTCTGCATGTGCGGTTGCATCATGCATTTTCTCTTTTTTATTAAATGCTTTACTTAAAACATCCCCCTTAGAATCTACTATTATAGCTCCCACAGGAATTTCGTCATTTTTATATGCCTTTTGTGCCTCTTTTAAGGCTATTCTCATAAAATATATGTCATTATTTTTCATAAATAAAAACCATCACACATTATAACAAATCTTAAGGCTGCTATGTTTCCATCCTGACCTGGTTCGAAAAGTATAATTGTGATGGCTTATTTATAATATCAAATTTATATAAATTAGTCTATTTTCTTATTATTTTTTAATTGGTTTTAAAACCTTAATTCCACCCATAAATGGTTGTAAAACTTCTGGTACTAAAACGCTCCCATCTTTTTGTTGAAATTGCTCAAGAATTGCAGGGAATACTCTTGAAGTAGCAAGGCCACTACCATTTAAAGTATGGCAATAATGAATCTTTCCTTCTTCATCTTTATATCTAATCATTCCTCTACGAGCTTGATAAGCACGAGCATTTGAAACGCTAGATACTTCTTTATAAATATTCATTGAAGGTAAATAAACTTCAATATCATATGTCCTTGCCATTGAATGAGAACAATCTCCTGCAGCAAGTTTAGAAACTCTATAATGTAATCCTAACTTTTCCACTAATGATTTTGCTTTACCAACTAATTCTTCAAAAGCTCTATCACTATCATCTTCTTTAGTATATTCAACCATTTCAACTTTATTAAATTGATAGCCCCTAATCATTCCTCGCTCTTCAGTACGATAACTTCCAGCTTCTTTTCTATAACAAGGAGTATATGCAAAATATTTCTTTGGAAGTTCGCTATCTCCTAAAATTTCATTACGATGTAAATTAACAAGTGCAGTTTCGGCAGTTGGTAATAAAAATCTTTCTGGGTTAAAATCATTTAAAACAAATACATCTTGTTCGAATTTTGGGAATTGTCCTGCGGTAAATCCTGATTCATAATTTAATAAATGAGGTGGCAATATAAATGTAAATCCATCTTTGATATGCTCACTAATAAAGAAATTAATTAATGCCCATTCAAGTCTGGCACCTAATCCTGTATAAATCCAAGCACCATTTCCAGCTATTTTTGCAGCTCTTTGATAATCGATTAAACCTAAAGATTCTGCTAATTCCACATGGTCTTTGATAGGGAAATCGAATTTTGGTTGTTCTTTAAAAATATAAATTGGCTTATTATTTTCTTTCCCTCCACCAAGCAAATCTTCATCTGGCAAATTTGGTAAAGCAAAAACAATTTTGTTAATTTTTGTTTCAAGATCTTTTAGATTCTCTTCATTTTCTTTATTTTCGTTACTTAATGCTTTAACTTTTGCAAAAATTTCTTGAACATCTCCACCTGCTTTTTTAACTTGTGGAACACTTTTTGATAATTTATTTTGCTCAGCTTTATTAGTTTCAGTAATTTGTTGTAGTTTTCTTTTCTTTGCAACTAAATCGACTAACTCATCAAGATTACAATCGTATAATTTTCTTTTTAGTAACTCTTGAACATGCTCTTTGTTGTTTAAAATGTAATTTAAATCATTCATAACTCTACCTCTATAGTTTTTTATAAATATCTAATAGCTTTGGCCCGTTAATACTCAACGAATTTTCCTCAGCATATTGATAAGCTTTTGTTGTTGTTGGAATAAGTTTTTTATTCAAACAATCTTCGATCCCGTTCTTTAAAGAATCAACGTTATTATAAACATACCCAGTTTCTTTATCAACGACGATATCACTAAAAGTACTACCTTCGATTGCAAGAACTTGGCAATTTGCAGCCATCGCTTCAAGACAACCAAACACATTCCCTTTAAAAGAGCTAACAACCAAATAAACAAACGAATCAACTAATAATGAACAATATATATCGTTCTCTAAAACTGGTGAAAAAGTTAAATTTGAAGTTGCCTTCTTTATTAATTTTTTGCTTTTTCTACTAAATCTATCGCTTTGAGAAATAGCTATAAATTTAATATTAGGGAAAGCTCTTGCAACATCACAAATTCTTGAAATTGCAATATCATCACTATGTTTAAAATTTATTGTAATTAAAGGTACTTCTTCAGGAGTTCTTAAATATTTATATGCAATATATCTTTCATAAGCACTTTTAAGATCATATTTAACAAGATTAACTCCAGGAGAAAATTTCTTTATTTTTGTAGTTACTCCATCATTCTTTAAAATATCAATACATTCATTACTAGGAACCAATATTAAATTGAATTCATTTAGCAAACTAACATCAGTTTTTGTTAATTCATATGGTTCTTTTTTATTGATAAACAATTCAGCGTTCTCATCTTCTTCTGCATAAAATAAACTAATTACTAATTTGCAATTCTCTTTTAAGTCTTGTTTGTATTGTTTGTAATCTTTTAGCGATATAAAATGAGCAACATTAAATGTATCATCATAAACAGAACTTGAATAAGAAACGTTACAAAGCTCAAGAGCCCCTTTTAAATTTTTACGAGCTCTTGTGCCTTCATAATTATCATTTTTTAATGAACATTCAAAGAAAATAAGTGGCTTCATTTTATTCCTTTGCTTCTTTGTTATCTTCATTTTCCATATCATTTACCGCTTGGTTTTCACTATTGTCAGTATTTTCTTCATCAATATGTGGAACAATTGTAAACGAACTTACAGTCTCTTTTTCTCTTAAGTTGATAATCTTAACACCTTGTGCATTACGACCAATAATTCTAACTTGATTTAATGCGGTACGAATAACAGTTCCATTATTAGTAATAACAAATATATCATCATTTTGATTTACTATTTTTAAACCAACTAGTTTTCCTGTTTTTGGAGTAATCTTCATAGTCTTAACTCCGCCTGCACCACGTTTTGTTAATCGATAAGTTTCGAGATCGCTTAATTTCCCCATACCTAATTTACTTAAAGCAAATACTTCACTTCCATCAAGAGATGTAGATAAAGCAACAACTTCAGCACCTTTAGTATTAATACCTTTAACTCCAGCCGCAGTTCTACCCATACATCTAACATCGCTTTCATAGAACTTACATGCTTGACCAGCATCACTTGCTAATAAAATAATTGCACCACCATCTGTTACTTTAACATCGATTAAATCATCATTATCTCTTAAAGTAATTGCATATTTTCCATTAACATTAATTCTTTCAAATTCACTTAATTTAGTACGTTTTACAATACCTTTTTTAGTAGCAAAGAATAAATATTTATCAGCATAATTATCAACCGATAACATAGCTCTAATATCTTCATTCTTATCAAGATTTAATAGATTTGAAACAGGAATTCCTTTTCCAATTCTACTAGCCTCAATAATTTCGTGGCCTCTCTTACGGTATACTCTTCCTAAATTAGAGAAGAATAAAACATCGGTGTGGGTTTTTGAATGTACCATTTTTGTAACTTCGTCGTCATTATAAACAGACATTCCTCTAACGCCAACTCCACCTCTATTTTGGCTTCTAAATTCATCAATTGGCATTCTCTTTATATAGCCTTTGTTAGTTAAAGTAATGACAATTTCTTCTTCAGGAATTAAATCTTCGTCTTCAACAGAAACAATATCTTTTGAAATTAAAGTTTTTCTATCATCACCAAATTTATTCATAACTTCTGTTAATTCCTTAATGACAATATCAACTTCGTTTTCTCTAGAAGATAAAATTCTCAAATATTCTTCACAATCTTTTTCAATACTTGCTTTCTCATCAAGTAATTTTGATGTTTCAATGTTAGTTAATCTACCAAAAGTCATCGCAACAACAGCTTTAGCCTGAACTTCACTAAAGGAGAATCTTTGCATTAAACTTACTTGGAATTCAGCTGGAGATTTACTTGCTCTTGCCATCTTTACAATTTCATCAACATTATCATGAGCAATAATTAAAGCAGCAACTATGTGTAATCTGTCTTGTGCTTTCTTGTATAAGAATTTAGTACGTCTATCAATAACTTCTACTTGGAAATCAAGATAGTTTTTGATAGTTTCTTTTAAACTTAATACTTTAGGAGCACCATTAACAATACAAAGATTGATAACCCCATAACTAACTTCTAATTGTGTGTTTTTATATAATTGATTAAGAATAACTTGGGGAACAACATCTCTTCTACAATCAATTTCAATGTTTACATCTTCTTTTGATAAATCTCTAATTCCAGTAATACCTTCAATTAATTTATCACGACATAATTGGCCTATTTTTTCAACTAAGTTAGCTTTATTAACTTGGTATGGAATTTGCTTAATTAAAATACGAGATTTTCCATTTTCTTCTTCTTTAATTTCACATAAGCCTCTTATTTTAAAGCTCCCTCTACCAGTTTCATAAGCATCTCTAATACCACTTAATCCATAAATAATTCCACCAGTAGGAAAATCTGGTCCATGAACATATTGCATTAATTCTTCTGTAGTAATCTCTTCGTTTTTACTATAGGCAATAATTCCATTAATAACTTCTTTTAAATTGTGTGGAGGTATTTTTGTCGCCATACCAACAGCAATACCATCACTACCATTAATTAATAAATCTGGGATTCTAGATGGTAAAACAGTAGGTTCTACAGTCGTTCCATCATAGTTAGGCATGAAATCAACTGTATCACAATCAATATCTCTAACCATTTCAAGTGCTAATTTTGACATACGACATTCTGTATAACGCATAGCAGCTGGATCATCACCATCCATTGAACCAAAGTTACCGTGTCCTTGAACAAGTGTGTATCTCATTGAGAAACTTTGAGCTAGTCTAACAAGAGTATCATAAATTGCAGCATCACCATGTGGGTGAAAACTTCCCATAACATCACCAACTACTTTTGCAGACTTTACAAATGGCTTATCTGGAGTATATCCATTTAAGTTCATACCATAAATAACTCTTCTATGAACTGGTTTTAAACCATCTCTAACATCAGGAATTGCTCTTGAAACAATAACTGACATAGCATAATCAAGGAAAGAATTTTGAACTTCACTAACAATTTCAGTGTCTTTTAAAGAAGGAACAATACCACTTTCAACTTCGCTTTTTGCGTCTTTAATTTCTTCTTCATTTACATCTGTATCTTTAATTTCTTCATCTTTTTTATTTTCGTTTTCCATATTCTTCCCCTTTCTATATATCAAGATTCTTTACGAATTTAGCATTTCTTTGAATGAATTCTGTTCTTGGTGGAACATCTTCACCCATTAAATCGTTAAATACTTGGTCAGCAGCTATTGCATCATCAACAGTTACTTTAAGCATCTTTCTAAATTTTGGATCCATAGTAGTCGATTCAAGTTGTTGAGGATCCATTTCTCCTAAGCCTTTGTAACGTTGTAAGGCATATCCGCCATTAGTAATACCTAGTTTTGCACGAATATTATCAAGTTGATCATCACTATATGCATAATAATCTTTTGAATGGAATGATAATTTATATAGTGGAGGTTGTGCAATATAAACATAACCATTATCAATTAAAGGCTTCATAAATCTATGGAAGAATGTTAATAATAAAATTCTAATATGTGAACCATCAACATCAGCATCAGTCATAATAACAATTTTATGATATCTAGCTTTACTTATATCAAAATCATCGCCATATCCTGAACCAATTGCATTAATCATATTTCCGATTTCACCATTGTCAAATATACGGTGCATTTGAGCTTTTTGAACATTTAAAATTTTGCCTCTTAAAGGTAAGATTGCTTGTGTTCTTGAATCTCTTCCCATCTTGGCACTGCCACCTGCAGAATTACCCTCAACAATAAATAATTCACATTCTTCAGGATTTTGAGATGAGCAATCAGCTAGTTTTCCTGGTAATGTACTTAATTCAAGTGAGTTTTTACGACGAGTGTTTTCTCTTGCGGCTTTTGCAGCAAGTCTTTCATCATATGAACTCTTAATTTTATTACAAATTAAAGTTGCTTGAGCTTTATTCTCCATTAAAAATCTTTCGAGTTTATCTCCAACAACATTTGAAACAATTTTTTTAACTTCTGGGTTTCCTAATTTGCCTTTTGTTTGGCCTTCATATTGAGGATTTGGATGTTTAACACTAATAATAGCGGTTAAACCTTCACAGCAATCATCATATGTAAATCTTTCTTTGTCTTGATCTTTTAAAATTTTAGCTCCACGAGCATAGTTATTAAAAACTCTAACTAAAGCAAGGGCAAAACCATCTTCATGCATACCACCATTGCCAGTAGCAACATTATTACAATATGAATAAATTTTTGAATTGTATCCTGAAGTATATTGAAGTGCAGTTTCAACAATAATGATTTCTTTTAATTCGTTATCAACATAATTTTGAGCACCTTCAAAATATTGAATATCTGTAGTTAATGGTGCAGAATCTTTATTTAAGAATTTAACATATTCAACAATTCCACCTTCATATTTATAGGTAACAGGTTTTTTATCAGGATCTCTTAAATCAGAAAAAACAATTGAAATTCCTTTATTTAAGAAAGCCATTTGTCTTAAACGATTATTAATTGTTTCATAATTAAATTCTGTGGTTTCTTTAAATATCTTTTTATCTGGTTTAAATGTAACAATTGTTCCATGATCTGAACAATCGCCAACTCTTGCTAAATGTCCAACTGCGTGTCCACCATTTTCAAAACGGAGATAGAAAATACCCCCATCTCTATGAACATAAACATCTACCCACTCACTTAAAGCATTAACAACTGATGCACCAACTCCATGTAAACCACCAGATACTTTATATCCACCAGTTTCACCGAATTTTCCACCAGCGTGTAATATTGTATAAACTGTTTCAACTCCTGATAAACCGCTTTTCTTAACAATGTCTACAGGAATTCCTCTACCATTATCTTCAACAGTAACGGTATTGTCTTTATTGATTGTAACTTTTACTGTATCACAATATCCAGCTAAAGCTTCATCAATACCATTATCAACGATTTCCCATACAAGGTGATGTAAACCCGTTGATGAAGTTGACCCAATATACATACCAGGTCTTTTTCTTACTGCCTCTAGTCCTTCTAATACAGTTAAATCGTTAGCATCGTATTTTGCGTCACCTTTTTCGAGATCCCTCTCGTTTTTAACTTCGATGATTTTATCATCTAGTCCAGTGATTTTTTCATCTACGATTGCTTGTTCTTCTGCAGAAGGTGCTTCGATTGTCTTTTCCTCTTCTTTGACAACCTCTTTTTTGTTTTCTTCTTCCATTAGTTTACTCCTTTCGTATTTCGTTATTAGAAACTAAATAGTAATGTGTATTTTCATAAATGATTTTAGATGTAGAAGTTATAAATACTTGGTCGATCTGACTTAAAAATTTAAGTAGAAGGTTCTTATGGTTCTCATCTAATTCACTTAATACGTCATCTAAAATAACAACAGGTTTTAATTCTTCTTCGTTTACAAGGAAATATGGTGTTAGTTTTAAAGCTAAAACAGAAATTCTGTTTTCTCCTTGTGAGCCATATATTCCAATGCTTTTATTGTTTAATGATAAATAGAAATCATCTTTTTGAACTCCGATAGAAGTTTGTCCTCTACGAATGTCGTTTTCTAAAGATGAATCAAACATTTTTAAAGCATTCTCTTTATATGCTTCCTCATTATTAATAAAAGAAACATAATGAATGCTTATGTCCGCATCTGTTTTTGTTAATTCTTTGAAAACAATTTTTAATTTTTCATTTAGCTTGTTTATATAATCACGACGATATACATAAATTATTTTGCTTTCGTTAACTAACTGCTCAGTGAGAACACTTAATAATTTCTTATTTAAATTAATCTTTTTTAATTCTTCGTTTCTCGATTTAAGCAATTTTTCAAATGTTTTTATATGCCTTACATAATTATTTGATGTTTTTGCAATCGATAAATCTAAAAATAATCTTCTTCCTTTTGGTGCCTCTTTTAATAACAGCACGTCTTTAGGAATAAAATAAATTGCATTCATGATAGAACTCAATTCACTAATTCTTCCCACTTTATTTCCATTTAGAAGCATTTTTTTGCCTTCAAGGGATAAAAGAACGTTTAACTGATTTTTCTTTTCATTTTGCATTATTTCAGAATAAATAAGAGCTTCTTTAGAATTATTAGCAATTAATTCAGAATCGTTTGATGTTCTAAACGATCTTGCTAACGATAAATAATAAATAGCTTCTACTAAAGAAGTTTTTCCACTTGCGTTTTCGCCATAGAGATAGTTAACCCCTTTATCAAATTCACAAGTAACTTCTTTATAATTCCTAAAATTAATTAATTTAATAGATTTTACTATCATTTAACAATTTCAAAAAACAATGAGTTATCAATAGCTACTTTGTAACCAGGATAAAGCTTTTTGCCTCTTTGTTTGTTGTCTTCATCATTTACTAAGATGTTATGAGAAAGAATAAAGCTTTTAGCTTCTCCGCCATTAACAATAACATGTGCAAACTTTAAAAGTTGCCCAAGGGTAATGTAATCACTACTAATTTTAATTTGTTTGTAATCAATTTTATCCATAAAAATAACTCCTTTAATATTATATATTAAAGGGAGCCATTTTTAAAGCAAAATAAAAGGTATGTGTCCCCATACCTTTTTTAATTTTTTATTTAAATTTAATAGGTTCTAACTGGCGTGATAAGTTGAATGATATTTGAATCGTTTTTATTTGTTACAGTGAATGGTTTCATTTCTCCAATAAACGAGATTAAAACGTCTTCTGATTTTAAAGCTTTTATAGCAGCAGAAACTAATTCACTATTAAAACTAATTTCTAATCTTTCACCAGTAAATTTAAAAACATTTAAAGATTCAACAGCACTTCCTACTTGTTGTGATTTACTAGAGATTTCAACTCTTTGACTATTCATAGTAACTTTAACAACGTTCTCTCTTTCTACAGAAAGTAAAGAAGTTCTATTCATAGCAGTTAAAAATTCATTAGCATTTACTTCAAGGAAATAATTGAATTGCTTTGGAATAATGTTCTTTGTGTTTGGATATTCCCCAGCAACTAATCGAGAAGAAATTAAAGTATCTTTTAATTCGAAAATTACCTTTTTCTCAGAAATATAAAGAACTATTTTTTGTTCGTTTGTTATAGATTTAACACATTCCATAAGGGATTTGCTAGGGATATTGATAGAAAATACTTGATCAAGAACAACTGAAAGTTTCTTTTCAGCAAGTCTAGCTCCATCAGTAGCGGTCATAGTTAAGCAACCATTTGAACCACAGAAATTTACTGCAGTTAATATAGGTCTACTCTCTTTTGTAAGAGCAGCAAATGAAACTTCATTTACAGAATCAATAAAATCTTTTGTAGGAATTTCTACACGAGTTCCAGATTTAGAGAAATCAATTTCTGGATATTCTTCTACACGAATTGAATTTAATTTAAATACTGATTTTTCGTTAGCAATTTTCGCTAAACTATCATCCATTAATTCAAACGTTAATTCTGCTCCATCAATACTACGGGCAATATTGGTTAAGATTTGAGCATTTACTAATACTCCTCCTGGTCTAACATCTCTTATAATTTCTTGATCTCCAGAATATAAAGGAATCGTTTGACTAATAGAAATATCTCCTCCATTACTTCCAGTGAGATTTAATCCATTAGCATCTAATACCATTTTTATATTTACTAAAGCAGCATTAATAGATTTTGGTTGAATAATTTTCGTTGTATTAAGTAATGCCTTTGTAAATATCTCTTTATTAATAGTAAATTTCATATATAAATATTCCTTTCTCTAAATATATTTTAATAATAATAAGCAATGTAGAAATGTGGAAAACTTTTTTATAGGTTTATTTTACACTTCTTTTATAGTAGTTTTAAGCACTAATTCGCTTTTTTAATTCAGAAATTGCTATTCTTGCTTGGTTATCATCTTTTAACATTCCTTCCACCTTTGATACACTATGCATAATTGTTGTGTGATCTCTATTAGAGAATAACTCTCCAATATGTTTTAAAGAAACATCTAACATTGTCCTTAATAAGTAAATTGCTATATGTCTAGCATTTACTATTTGACCTGTTTTAATTTTACCAGTTATTTGTCCAACACTTAAGTTATAATAATCAGCTACTATATTTAATATTCTTTGTTCTGATACTTTGTTCTTTGAATCACCAACATCTATAAGTGATTGTAAAGCAGCAATGGCTGTATCGAGATTGATATGATCCAAATGATTCATATTTGCATAAAACAACAATCTATTCAATGCGCCTTCTAAATCTCTAATACTGTTTTTAAATTTTGATGATAACAAATCTAATACTTCATCATCAAAAATCGATAAACTAAGGCCACTACCTTCTATTTTCTTCATCAATATTTCTTTACACATCTCGGTAGTAGGTTTTAATATTGAGATAGGAAGTCCACTCGTAAACCTTGTTTGTAGACGAGGATCAAGCTCTTTTAATTCAATTGGAGAACGATCACTTGTTAATACAATTTGTTTATTATTAGCTTTTAAAAATTCAAAGATAGAGAAGAAAAACTCTTCAGTAGATTTTTTATTTTGAAAAAATTGAATATCATCAATTAATAAGAAATCAAATTGTTTAATATAGTCTTTTAAATCATCATTTGTATGGCGATCTTTAATTAAATTCATATATTCTTCAAAAAATGTTTGAGAAGAACAATATAAAACTTTCATTGTAGGATTTGTTTCTTTAACATAATTGGCAATAGCATTTAATAAATGTGTCTTTCCAAGACCCGATTGAGAGTATATAAATAAAGGATTATATAACTTACCAGGCGTAGAGGCGACAATTAAACTTGCTTGACTTGCTTCTTTGTTTGAAGGTCCAACAACAAAATTATCAAATGTATAGTTTGGAGATACAAAACAATTAGTAAAAAATTTTGGTTTATCATCAATTACCAATTTTTTAGAAGTATCTTTCAGTTCAGATTCAGTAACAAAATTAACCTCAAAGTTTGTTCCAGTTAATTCATCAACTATTGAAGTTATAATATCTTTATATTTGTCATGTAAAATGGTAGTAGTTAAACTCGAATTACATGATATAATCATGCTTTTTCCATCTATTGAATGAATGTAAGTGTCTTTAAAAAAAGCATCAAAAATTCGTTGATCATCAATCTTGTTTTCGCATTCACTTAAAACTTTATTCCATAAATTTGTTATTTCTGACAACGTATTCGCATTCATAAGAATTTATCAACTCCAAATTTCTTTAAATATTGTATCATATCCACATTAATTGTGGGGTACAAATATATAAATTTTTATTTATCCACATTTTTAAGTGAAAAACCATTGAATATATCAAGAAATCCACTAATCCACAAAATGAAAATGTGGAAAACTATGTGGAAAACTTTTTGTCGATGTGGATTGTGTGAACTCTGTTGACAGGCATCAACAAAGCAATTTTTATCCACATTAGAAAAAATAAGTAATAATCAAAATAATTTTGTGTTATCAACAATATTTGAAAATCATATTCACATCAATGTTGAGAAATCTTTTCGAAAGTATTTGAAAAAGTTGATGAAACCGATAATAATTGACTTATATATGTTAATACATATATAATTAAAAACGCTAACGATAAGGAGAAAATTATGAACGTTAAAAGAACATACCAACCAAGCAAATTGCACAGAGCAAGAACTCATGGTTTTAGAAGCAGAATGTCAACCGGTGCTGGTCAAAAGGTTTTAGCAAATCGTAGAAGAAAAGGTAGAAAACAACTAGTAGTCGAATCTAAATAGTTTTTTAAATGAAAAAAATTAATAGGGTAAAGAAATATAGAGAATTTAAAGAAATACTTGATAAAAGACACTTTAAAAGAAGTAGAGTCTTTACCGTTTATTTTAGACAAAACGAATTTGGTTTTGAACGATATGGTATTTTGATTACAAAAAAGAATGGGAATGCTGTAGTTAGAAACAAAATCAAAAGACAGATTAGAAGTATAATTGATAATTCAACGGATTTTTCAAATGGTTATGATATTATAGTAGTCGTTAGTAAAAAATATAGCATAGACGAATTTAGTAATAATAACGTTGAATTAACAACTATATTAACTTCTATTAGGGAGAAAAAATGAAAGAAAAAACAAAAAAATTAGTTGGGATGATAGGTTTAGGATTGTTATCTTTAACCGTTTTAGCTTCCTGTAATTCTTTTTGTGATACTCAAGATGGCAGTAACTACAGTTATGGATATGATCCATTAAATCGATACTATTTTGATAGTAGAGAAGATGCTTTGGAGTACGCAAATACAAAAGTAAGCGATGGGTACGAATTATTAACTCTTGATACCTCAACAACTAACGCCAAAGGCGAATCAGTAAAGATCATAAGTGAAGAGCCACTTGAAGGAACAAATTTATATTACATTCATACTTGTTCTTATGTTAATAGAGCATTACATGCAAACGATGACGGTAGTTTTGATAAAGAAACTATTATTTTTAGTAAAAACAGCTTTGTTCAATCCGTTGAAACAACTGCTACATCATCTTATATTTCAAAACCTTATTTTGAATATTATGAAAAATTAGATGAATATACATTAAAAGCAATTTGTAATGACGCAGATGTTGATATTTCAACAGCAAATTTTGAAACATTATATGGTTATAAATATGCTGATTATATCGATTATGTTGCAAATGCTAATACCGATAAATTAACAGAAATGGTAGCTTTAAGAGATGCTTCACCTGTTATTTTACATGGTAACGTTAAATATACTTATAATGAAACAACAGATTCTAGATATGGTAATTTATCTAGTTGGAATGAAAAAATTAATGAATATGGAAAAAGCGAATACAATGTTGATTTATTCGCTATGAATAGTGATTTTTATAAATTATATACCACTACTTTAACATCTAAAGTTAGTGCAATTAAAACATGTATTTCAATTGATGATGGATTATATGGTCATATTTCTACTGATCCATTCAGTGAAACTGTTCCTGTTACTAATAAAGCAAGTAATGGTTTCTGGAGTGGTTGGGGAGACGCATTCGTTAATCATGGTTTCCTTGAAGGATTATTTGTTTATCCAATTTCATACTTAACCGAAACATTCTCACATAACTTTGGAATGAATGGTTGGGGACAAATTTGGAGTGTTTTACTTGTTACAATTATTGTTAGATTGTTCTTTATGTTGATTACATTACCATCAACAATTAGTCAACAAAAAATGCAATATTTACAACCAGAATTAACTAAATTACAACAAAAATATCCAAATAGTAATACAAATCAATATGAGAAACAAAGATTTGCTCAAGCACAAATGGCTTTATATAAAAAGCATAATGTCCATCCATTTGGTTCATTAATTGTTCTTGTTATTCAATTCCCACTATTCATTAGTGTTTGGAATGGTATGACTGGAAGCGCCTCTTTATCAAGAGACTCTGTTATGGGCTTATATTTAAGTGAAACAGTTTGGAACACTTTAACTAATACGTCTGCACTACCATCTAATACAACAGGTTGGTGGACTGCCTTAATATTAATCATTTTAATGAGTGCTTCACAAATTGTAGCTATGTTATTACCACAATGGCTTAATAAAAAGAAGATGAAATCTGTATCAAAAACTACTGTTAATCCAGCTCAAAATAGTCAAAGCAATCAAATGAAGTGGATGCAATGGATTATGACTGGTTTCGTCATTATAATGGGCTTTACTTTACCAGCTGCAATGGGTGTTTATTGGTTAGCTGGTGCTATATTTAGTGCAGCTCAATCTTTAATAATGTATTTAGTATTTTCAAAGAAGAAGGAGTTTAAAGATTAATTATGAAGTTATATACCGCAAAAACACTGGAGGAAGCTTTAGACGAAGCTAGTAAAGAATTAAATTTTCCAGTTGATCAATTAATGTACAACGTTGATAGCGAAAAGAAATTCTTGTTCTCTAAAAAAATAACTATTTCTGTTATTGAAACTACTGATGTTATAGAATTTGCTGAAAATTATATTACTGATGTTATGCACGGATTAGGATTAGAAGTTAGTTTAAAGACTTTTTATAGAGAAGATATTATAAAGATTTTACTTGAGACAAACCATAATTCAATTATTATTGGTAAAAATGGGGTAACACTTCAATCTTTAAATGAATTAGTTAAATTAGCTGTTTCTTGCAAATTTAAAAGAAAATTTAGAATTTTACTTGATGTTGGTGATTATAAAGATAAAAAATACAATAGAGTTGTTTATCTCGCTAAAAAAGCTGCATATGATGTTCAAAAATCACATGTTGATATTAAACTTGAACCAATGACTCCAGATGAAAGAAAGAAAGTTCATAATGCTTTAAGTAATTTTACAAACATTAAAACTGAATCTGTTGGAGATGGAAAAGACCGTGCTGTCGTTGTAAAGTATGTTACTTCTGATAATGGTAGTTATATTAAACTTGATCCAAAACCAGAAGAAACTCAAAAAAAGATTAAAGATAATTCTGAAGAAGTAAAATAACTACTATATAATATAGATATATATGTTTGAAACTATTGTTGCTTTAGCGACACCTCCAATGAGAAGTGCCTTGGCTATTGTAAGATTGTCAGGTGACGATGTTTTTGAGGTTATCTCAAAAATGTTTTCAAGAGATATTACAAAAACTATAAAGTCCACTATTTATCATGGATTTATTTTAGATGGTGATGACAAAGTAGATGAAGTTGTTTTATTAGCTTATAAAGGGCCAAAATCATTTACTGGAGAAGATAGCGTTGAAATTATGACACATGGTTCCCCTCTTATTTTTAATAAAGTTATTAATTTAGCTATCAAAAATGGCGCGAGAATGGCTGTTAGAGGTGAATTTTCAAGTCGTAGTTACTTACATAATAAAATGGATTTATTACAAGCTGAATCTATTAATGATTTAATTAATGCTGAGAGTGAAGAAAGCAAAAAGAAATCTATGATGGCTTTAACTGGAGAAGTTAGTAATTTAATTATTCCAATTAAAAAATCATTAGGAGATTTATTGAGTTTAATTGAAGTCAACATAAATTATCCTGAATATACAGATATTGAAGAAGCAGATTATAAGAAAATAGTTGATGTATCCAATGAAAATATAAAATATATTAGTTCTTTAATTAAAAGCGGTAAAAAAGGGAAAATTATAAAAGATGGTATTAATGTTGCAATTGTAGGAAAACCAAATGTTGGTAAATCTTCAATTTTAAATGCCCTACTTAATGAAGAAAAAGCTATTGTAACCAATATAAAAGGCACAACAAGAGATGTTGTCGAAGGAAAAATGATTCTTAATGGTATTGTGATTAATCTTTTTGATACTGCAGGCATTAGAGAATCTAATGACATGATTGAATCAAAAGGCATAATTAAAAGCGAAGAAACTCTTAAAAAAGCCGATTTGGTGTTAGTTGTATTTGACTCCACCACTCTTGATGATGAAGATAAAAAAGTTTTAGATCTTGTAAAAGATAGACTACATATTATTGTTTATAATAAATCTGATTTAATTAGTAAAAAAGATAGTAAATTATTGTTTGTAAGTGCGTTAAATAAAGATATAGAGCCTTTAAAAGCAAAAATTATTGAAGTTCTGGGATTAAGTAAGGAAGATTATGATAATCCTTCAATCAATAACGCAAGAGAAATTGGTCTTTTAGAAAACATTGTTGAGAATTTAAAACTAGCAATTAGTGATTCAAAAAATAATGTTCCAATTGATTTAATTAATGTTCATATTCAAGATGCATATTTAAAAGTTCTAGCCTTATTAGGCGAAGATCATGACTTTGATATAGCAAACGAAATCTTTTCTAGATTTTGTTTAGGTAAATAAAATGATTTTTGATACTCATACACATCTAAATGATGAGAAGTTGTTTTTTGATGTTAATAAATACGTTAAAAATGCAAAGGAAGCGGGAATTGATAGGGTTTTATGTGTTGGATGGGATGTAAATAGCTCTAAAAAAGCTATTGAAATTGCAAATAATAATGATGGAATTTTTGCTTCTGTAGGTATAATGCCAACAGAACATAAGCAATATACTAAAAATACCATAAACGAATTAGAAAAACTGTTAGATAATAAAAAAGTGAAAGCTGTTGGTGAGATTGGCTTAGATTATTATTGGGAAAACTCTGAAGAAATAAAGAAAATTCAAAAAGAAATGTTTATTTCTCAAATTGAATTAGCAAACAAGCACAATCTTCCCATAACAATTCATTGTAGGGATGCAATTCAAGATACGTTCAATATCTTAAAAGAACACCCTGTAAAGCAAAAAGGTGTAATGCATTGTTATTCTGGTTCCTTAGAAATGGCAAAAGAATTTATTAAGTTAGGTTATATGATTGCGTTTGGTGGAACTTTAACTTTTAAAAATAGTAACAACATTAAAAATGTGTTTGATAATATTCCATTAACTTCTATTGTTTTTGAAACCGACGCTCCTTATCTTTCGCCAGCTCCAAATAGAGGGAAAATAAACGAACCTATGAATATATTGGATACAATAAAATATGCCTCCAACCGAAAGAATTTAGATTTAATAGAGTTAGAAAAAATCAGTTATGAAAACTCTTCAAATATTTTCCACGTGGAAAGAAATGAGAAATGATGATTAAAGAAATGATAGTTGTTGAAGGTAAAACTGATATTGATTTCTTATCAACTTTTTTAGATGCAGATTTTTATTCTGTTAATGGTTCAGCGGTATCAAAAGAAGATATAGATTATTTAAAAAAAGTTAATGAAATTAGAGGAATTATTGTTTTAACAGATCCAGATTACCCAGGACTTCAAATAAGGAACAAAATCAAAAAGAATATCCCAACTGCAAAGCATGCTTTTGTTTCTAAAGAGAAATCTATAAAGCATCACAAAGTTGGTGTAGCAGAATCAACAAAAGAGGAAGTAAACAAAGCTTTAAAAAATTTAATAACTTTCGTAGATAAAAGTCAAAAAGATATTAAAATTTCAGATTTGTACGAATTTGGACTTTGTGGAAAGTCAGATTCTTCCTTAAAAAGACATTATTTATGTGATAAATTAAATATAGGCTACTCAAACGGGAAAAGCCTTTGTGAGAAATTAAATTCAATTAAAATTACTAAAAAAGAGATAAAGGACATTATAAATGCTTACAATTAAAGAGATAAAGGACTTTTTTCTATTAGAAAATTCTCATGCTAAAAAAGAATTAGGGCAGAACTTTTTGATTGACGAAACAGTTGCTAAACAAATAGTGGATTCTGTAGAAATAAAAAAAGAGGACAATGTACTAGAAATTGGGCCAGGTCTTGGAGCCTTAAGCGGTTTTATAGTTGGCAAATCCATAAAATATTCATTAGTTGAATATGATCAAAAATTTGTTAATTTTCTTTCTGAGAATTTTAAGAATTATAATGTAAATATTATTAAAGGTAATATTTTAAAGTATAAGGTATTTGAAGCAAATAAAATAATTGGTAATTTACCATACTATATAACAACAGATACAATATTAAATACTATAGTAAACTATAAGAATCTTGATATTGCAGTTTTTATGATGCAAAAAGAATGCTATAAAAGAATAACAGCGAAATTTGGTAGTCAAGATTATAATATTATAAATATTTTAATTTCATATTTATTCGATGTGAACGTTATTTTGGAAGTTAAGAAAGATAAATTTTTTCCTGTTCCTAAAGTTGATTCTATTGTAGTAAAATTTGTATATAATGGTGGCAATAGAGATTTAGTAAAGCCTCTATACCTTGTTACTAGAACCTTATTTTTAAATAAAAGGAAAGTCATTTCAACAAACCTTAATTCAATAGTAAAAAATAAAGAAAAAACAAACTCAATTATTTTATCTATTGGTTTAAAATTAAATAATAGAGCTGAAGAACTAACTTTACAAAATTATATCAATTTAACAAACGAACTATTGAAAGAGGGTATTATAAAACTATAATATTATAGGTATGATAGAAAAAGCTTATGCAAAGTGCAATATTGCACTAAATATTGTCGATAAAAGAGAAGATGGTTTTCATGAAATAGAAACCATTATTTTGCCTTTAAAATTACATGATTCTTTAGATATAGATATTTCACAAAATAAAGATGATTTTGTTATTTGTGATGATTACTCAATTAAAATTGAGAAATATAATTTATGTCATAAAGCTATTGATTTAGCTCGTGAAAAATGGCATTTTAAAGAGCATTTTGATATTAATATTCATAAAAATATATTTTTACAATCTGGCTTAGGTGGTGGAAGTGCAGATGCCGCAGCAACTATAAGAGCAATAATCAAGTTATTAAAATTAAATGTTAAAGAAAACGATTTGATTGAAGTAGCTACAAAAATAGGATCTGATGTTCCATACATGTTGTACAACAAACCAAGTTTAGTAACTGGGGTCGGACAAAAAATTGAATATTTTACTTTTAAGGATGATTCGTATGTTCTTTTAGTTAAACCAAAAGAAGGGTTATCTACAAAGGAAGTATATGAAAATTATGATAATTCTTTTAAAGGAAATTGTAATATAAATGAAATTAAAAAAGAACTTGAAACACATTCTGGAAATCTTCAAAAAGACATTTCAAATTCTTTAGAACAACCTGCTTTTAATCTTCTTCCAATCTTAAAAGACACCAAAGAAGAGTTAATCCAAGCGGGATTTGATACAGTTTTTATGACTGGTAGTGGAAGTTGTCTTGTTGCTATAACCAAAAATAAGAAGCTTGCTAAGAAAACCGAAAAAGCTTATTTCTATAAGGGATTTCAAGTTGAGTTAACAGGATTCTTAAATTAAAGGAGGATGTATGTTAGTTATTGAATGTTATGGAAAAAATATCTATGTTGGAACTGATTTAGTTGGATATATTGATAAGTTTGGTAATATGTTTATGAACGGAAGAAGATTTGCAAAACTTACTGATGATGGAAAAATTATTATTGAGGAAGTTCATGAGGCAGGATATATCGATGACATTGGTGACATATATTTAAATGATAATAATTGCGGTCATATAATGGAATCAAATGATCTTTATTTTTCTCCAAAATTAATAGATTAGATATATTATATTTTTAAAAGTTGTTTTAGATATTTATAAACAGAGTCAGCATTATCATATAATAAGATGCTGACTTTTTTATTTCCTGCTTTTATTATGAGAAAACCTGAAAAACTATTGATAAATTTTTTAAAACTTACGCTTTCAATTTCAGATAAAGGAATATCTATAGGTTTATTTCTAGTTTTATTTACTCTTAATGAAGTTAAAGAAATTTCCAACAGATTATTTGGTGTAATCAAGAAAATCACGATGAGAACAATATAAATTAATGTTAATAAACTTGATATTGAACCGATAATAAGCATTGGGATATTAAGTTCTTCACTAGATGATGAAGGAAAAGCAGGAACTAAAAAAACAACATCAATAAGCAATAAAAACAGAATTGGTAGGGCTAAAAACCAAACATAAGAAATATTTTTTTTAGATAAAAGTCTATACTCAATCTTCATATAATGAATCCCTCCAAATTATGTCAATTTTTTGGATTTCTAGGGCATCTAATTTTGTAGATATTTCGAGTTTGTTGTCTTGAATTTTAACAACTTCTTGGTGGAAACCCGGATTTGATTTGGCGATTAACGATTTAATAGAATTTTCATCCCATGTGTCAAATGCACCTTCTTTAATCCACTCATCATAAACGCTGCCTTCGCTTCTGTTAACAAAATATTTTCGAATAATAGCATATTTCGATTTAATGCCAGTAATATCAAAAACAAGCTGTAACTTATCATCATTTTGATAAATTCCATATCTTGAGGTATTAGTTACATTAAAGCGTTCGCCTATTCGATATTTTTCATTATAGTGTTTATAATTATGTGCAACTATAACAACTTTTGTATCATCTTTTGTTACTATATAGTTATCGTCTACTTTTAGAATAGTATTGCACAATGTTGATAAGAAAGTATAGGCAAAGAAAGAAGGCTTTTTGATTCCGTTCGTAGTCATTAAGCCAAGGCCTCCATGTAATAAGTCTTTTGGTAATGGATTTTCTTGTATAAAATCAGTCAAACACCAAGGACTATAACTATAAAAGTGATTGTAATTTTCTATATAATTTTTAATATAGAAATCAGCATTGAATAATGTATCATTTATATAGTTTCTATGCGAAAATGTTGCATTAAATTCTCCTAGATAAAATGGTAAATCGATATCAAGTTGTTTTAAGAACGAACGAACATCATTATAATAATCTAAAAGAGCATGATCACTTTTTTTAAATACTTCAGTGTTTGAGCCTGTTCCATCAGGATTGCAATTACCTAAATATTCATTGTGGTAGTAGTGTAATTCTAAGAATAAAGGTAATACGTCATTAGATTTACATATAGTAAGAAATTCTCTTGTCCAGTTTTTTTGCTTTTCACTACATAAAATGAAAGGGCAGCCACCGAATCTTGCTTCAGGTATTTCTTGCTTTAAAGTGTCATATGTAACTTTATAAAAATTATAAAATTCAGCCGGGGTTCCAACATTAAATAGGCCTTTTTCGCTATCAGGTTCGTTCCATAAAGTATATATCCATGAACTTACCTCATGATGACCATACTTATATTTAATATGTTGAAATAGTTTAATCATTAATTCTTTCCATAAATCTAAATTTTCTGGAAGAGAAATTATTGCTTCACCATTAAATATTCTATTATATTTATCTTTTGCTAATAATTCAGGCATAAAATCAATTTGTAAGATTGGTTTTAGATTATTATAAATTAAGAAATCTAAAACCTTGTCAATTAATGCAAATGAAAAGAATAATTTACCTTGTTTTTTTGTCACTACCATCATTTCATCACTTATAATTCCGTGAAAATTTACAAAATGAAAGTTAATTTCTTTTTTTGCTTCAAGTAGCATTTCTTGGATGTCAGTGAACAAAAGTTCTTTAGCTCTCCCAACTCCAACAGAAACATTTGAAATATTTTTTTGGTATTCCAATACGTTGTTACAATCTATGATAGTTCTTTTTTTGATAAAATTTTCATTAACCATAAAAGGAGAAACAAGGTTTTTATCTTCATTTACAAAGAATTTTGAAAGAATGTTCATTTTTGAATCTTCGCTTAAATTTAAATAGTTGACATCAGTATCACCAACATCTGTTTTACTAATTATATTATTCCTTCTATATTCACTTGGTAAATTGCCATATTTTTTCTTAAATGCTCTAGTAAAAGTTCTTGGTTCCTCATAGCCGTTTCTTATTACAACATCAAATATTGGATCATTGCAGTTAAGTAAATCCTTTAGCGTTTTTTCTAATCGAATATCAGAGTAATAATTGGAAAATGTGGTTCCAAGGTTCTTTTTAAAGAATGAACTAAAGTATTGTGGAGTAATTCCAAAATGTTCAGCTGCTCCTTCCAATGTTAAGTTTTCTTGATAATTATCTTTAATATACTTTGTGATTTGTTTCATTTTATCAAGATTTTTATTTGAAATTTGTTCAGTATCTGTTTGAAAATTTTCAATGAGATTCTGGAGAATCGCAGATACGATAATCGTTTTTATTAAATCATAACTATCTTTTCCAGAATTAACTTTAATTAAATTTACAATATCTTTTTTAAGTCTTGTTAAATGTGTTTTCTTTGAGTCGTCTTTAACAGTATTTACATCAAATCTAAATTCAACATTAGTTTTAAAAAATGGAATTGAGTCCAAATCAATCTGTAACGCAATAAGTGTTGCACCATCGTTACTATGTAAAGAGTGGATGTCCCCAGCATTAACTACAATTAAATCTTCTTCTTTAAAGGGATATGATTGATTATTAACAGAAATCTTACAATTTCCACTAATCATATAAAGAATTTCGGTTGCGTTATGCCAATGAGGATTTACATTTCCAATTTTGTGTAAAAATACCTTTATTGGTAATTGTGCATGTTCAAATGTTATTAATTCAAATCTATCTTCCATACATATAATTTAGATATTATTTTGTTTTTTATCAATAAGAATTGTACAAAGTGCCAAAAATTAATATATTTTTTTAGAGAAATTAAGTAACTTGGGTTCTAAAAGCCAAAATTTATTAATTTTTTGTATATAAAATATTTCGTATAGACATATGGTAGCGCTTACATTTGTCTAAAATTAAGGTATCGTAAGAGTTTTCCTGTTTAAGGAGGTTACAATGTCAAAAGAAATTTTATTTGAAGTACAAGATTGTTCTAAACATTTCGGTCCAACTATTGCTTTAAATCATGTTAATTTTAAAGTAATGCGCGGTGAAATCACTGGTTTGATTGGTGAAAATGGAAGTGGGAAGAGTACTCTTAGTGCGATTATTACTGGAATACACAGTAAAAATGGTGGAAAGATGTTTTTTAAAGGCGAACCATGGGAACCAAAAACTATGATTTGGTCGATGAATAATGGTATAGGAATTATTGTTCAAGAAAAAGGAACTATACCTAACATTTCAATATCTGAAAATATATTTTTAGGTGAAGCTGATAAATTCAGATTATTTAAAGGCAAAGACAAACCAAAATGTCCTGTTTTAAATAAGGACACAAACACTTGGTTTGTTAATAATATAGATACAAAAATTAATTTAGATAATTCAACTAAAGAACATTTTATTATTGATAAAGACACAAACACATGGGTTATTGAAGGAAAATCAACCCAATATAAAGTAATGATGCAAGCAGGAAAACCATTTGGACCTGTTATGAAATCTAAAATGGATAAAGCTGCTAATGAAGTTCTTAAAGAGATGGGTGAAACAAAAATGAATGGTTCAATGCCTATTAATTTAATAAACTTTCAAGATCAAAAATTAATTGAAATTGCTAAGGTTGTAGCAAAAAAACCAGAAATTCTTATTGTTGATGAAACTTCTACTGCATTATCTCAACATGGTAGAGAGATTCTTTATAAATTAATACATAAAATGAGAGACGAAAATAAGGCCGTAATATTCATTTCTCATGATTTAGATGAAATCATGGAACAATGCGATAGTTTAACTGTTCTTCGTGATGGAAATATTATTCGTACGTTTGAAAAGAATAAAGGCGAATATGATGAAGATAAAATTAAGGAATCTATGATTGGTCGTGAATTAAAAGGTGATTATTATAGAAGTGATTTTGATGGTAAATCAGGGAGTGAAGTGGTTCTAGAAATGAAGCATGGTGTTATTCCTCATTTATTTAAAAATTTTAATATTAAACTTCATAAAGGCGAAATTCTTGGAATTGGTGGATTATCCGAGTGTGGAATGCATCAAGTAGGGAAAGCACTTTTTGGAGCCATCCCATTAGAGGCTGGTACTGTAATGAGATATAAATTAGTGAAAGACAAAGATACTGGAGAAGAGCAATTAAAAGGTTTTGCTATCTCTAATCCAGAAAAAGCTATAAAAAATTCTATTGGATATGTTAGTAAAAATCGTGATTTAGAATCATTAAACTTAAATGCTCCTATAAAAGATAATATATCGATTGCTAATTTAGATAAAATTGCAGTTGGAAAAACAATAATTTTAAACAAAAAAGAAAACGCGTACGTTACTGACCAAGCTAACAAACTATCGATTAAATGTGCTTCGGTTGATGAATATGTAAGTTCATTAAGTGGTGGAAACAAACAAAAAGTTGCATTTGCTAAGTGGATTGGTAAAGATTGCGATATTTTGATTCTTGATTGTCCAACAAGAGGTGTTGATATTGGTGTTAAACAAGCTATGTATCAACTAATCTATGATTTAAAGAAAAAAGGAAAATCAATTGTCATGATTTCTGAAGAATTGGCAGAGCTTATTGGAATGAGCGACCGTATCGCAATAATGAAAGATGGGAAATTATCGAAAGAATTTAATAGATCTAAAGATTTAAGTGAATCTGAAATCATTAAATACATGATTTAAAAGGAGAACATTATGGCAGAATTAAGTAAAAAAATGAATAATAACAACCTTAATAATGGTCCTGAAGATTCAGAAACAAAGAAACAAAACACATATAAGAAATTCAAAAGGAATCAAATAATTACAAATTTACTTCCTTTTGCTGGTTTAATTGTAATTTTTATTGCTTATACAATCGTTTGTTTCATTAACGATTATTCGTACGTTGATTATTTATGGGCAACATTTGATAGAGGTGTTTATGTAGCTTTAATGGCTATTGGAGCATCTTTCTTATTTACCTTAGGACAATTCGATTTATCTTTAGGAAGCGCAATGGGAATTAGTGCGGCATGTGGATTGTTGGTTTATATGTCGACGGGGAATATCGTTTTAAGTGCGGTAGTTTGTGTATTTGCAGCAATGATTGTTTCTCTAGCAAACATCTTATTCTCATCAGTATTAAGAGTTCCAATATTTATTATGTCTATTGCTATGATGACCGTTCTTCAAAAGATTATCTTAGCCTTAATTGATGCGTTTGGGGGAGATAATGCATCACAAATTAATTTAACTCCAAATCCATTCTATGGGACATTTATTCAAACAGAACAATTTAGATTATTGATATTAATTCTATATTTTGTTGTTTGTGTATTTGTATTTCGTTATTTAAAATTTGGTAGAAAAGCAAAATTCTTAGGTGGTAATCCATGGTGTGCAAGATTAACAGGTATTTCTCCTAGAAGAAATTCTATTGTTGCTTTCCTAATTTGTGCAGTTGGAGTTGGTCTTACAGCCTTGTGCTTCATAGGAAACAATCCAACAGTTACTACTTCTACAGGATCAACATATGGTATGGATATCATGGTTGCTATTGTTATTGGTGGTATGCCAATGAGCGGTGGAGCAAGAAGTAAAATTAGTGCTTCATTATGTGGTGCTTTCACTCTTGCATTCTTAGAGGAATTCTTAAGAGCGTTCCCTGAAACAAGTGGAGAAGGAACTATTCAAATCGTTAAAGCTGTGTTGTTTGTTTTATTAGTATTTGTATCTAGTTGGTCTTATCGAACAAAGACTTTACCTAGATAAAAATAAATCACTTTTTAAAGGAGGTATATATAATATATGAAAAAACTAAAAGGTGTATTAGTTGCAACAGCTGCAATAAGTCTATTATGTGGTTGTTTAACAAGTTGTAGTAGTGGTAGTAGTAAGGTTCGTATCGGATTCATTAATCCAGATACAAATGGTGGTGAAACCCCAGCATGGGCCTCATATGTTTCTGATTATTTAGCATCAGCATATGAAGATAAATATGAGTTTATTGTTTCAACATTCTCTTCATTTAGTTCAACAACATCAAATACTGCTGAATGTAAATCAATGTTAGCAAAAGGTTGTAAAGCAATTGTAGAAATTGGTTATGGAAACGAAACTAATTTTACTGCTTGTAAAGAAAAAGGTGCTTATTATGTTGCAGTTGGTTCTTCTCCAGATAGTGAAAAGAGATTGACCGAACAATATAAATCAATTAATGATCACTTTGTTGCCGCATTAGGACCATCATTAGAGCAAGAAGCTCAAGCAGGTTATGATATGGCTGATTATTATATTAGCGAAAAAGGCTATACCAATTTAGGTGTATATGGTTGTGTTATTGGATATGCACAAACTTATGGAATTACCGTTCATGCATGGCGTGTTGCTGGTATGTTTAAAAGAATGCTTGAAGATGCTCCAGATACAACAACTAAATATTGTTCATTCTATGACACTGATGGCAACGAAACATACTTTACAAAAAATTCTACAATCCAAGAAATGGAAAGTATTATTGCTGGAAGAAGTAACGTTTATGGTGTTGATAAGAGTGGAAATCAATGGGCTGTTGGAGACATTTTAAATGTTGGACCATATAAGGTAAATTATTGGCAACAAAACGTTGCTGATACAACTTTAAATGATACAGAAGAGGAATATTTTACAAGCGATAAAGCAGGGAACTTTAATGCAGATTCTACTTATAAATCACAAATCATTTTAGGATCAGCAAGTGCTTATTCAATGTTTGCTGAAAAAGGTAGATGTAAAAAAGATGCTTCTGGCAAAGTTGATTTAAAGATTGCAGAAGTCGAATCTTTCGCCGATAGTAATAAAACTGCTATGGCTGATGGATATATTGATTATGAATGTGGAAAAATGAATTCTTGTATTGGACCTGCATTTGCTGCTGCTTTCAGTGCATTAAATGGTAGAAATTTTGGTGTAGATGATAGTGGAAATGCTGATTTATTATATGGTGGTCAAGGATTCTGGGCTGCAACAAGTGTTGACGAATTTACAAAATTTGCAGAATTTGATGCTTATGCAACACATCCAGCATATTCAAAAGCCTTACTTGATACTATGACATATAGCGCAGAAGACGTTAAAGATAGTGAAGGTAACGTAACTTTAGCAAAGAACGATATTACAAGAGATGAATTTATTAAGAAGTTCAATGCTTATACATATGATGAAGTAAAAGCAGCTCGTGATGCTGCTGAAGCTTAATAATTAATAAAAGTTTTAGTTTAAAGGGGGAAGCGACAAGCAAAATTGTTGCTTCCTAAATGGTGAAATTATGGGTAGAAACGAAAAAGTAAACGATAAAAAAGAAGTTACGGGAAGTAAAAAAGTATGGTTTCATACTAAACGAATTATCTATGCTTTAATTATTCCTGTTGCATTAACCTTAATTTTCTTAACTGCAGTTGGTGCTCAAGGTCGACAACTAATGTCTGAAACTACAGATTATCAAATATTTGTAAAACAAGTAGTAATCGCATTAATGGTTGCATTCGCATTTGGAATTCATATGAATCAAGGAAGAATGGATTTCTCAATTGGTGCGACAATGATTTTAGGTGAAATTATTTCTTCTATGATCATGGTTAAGACAGGGAATGCTAGTAATATATTTTTATTCTTTATAGTAAATGTTGTTGTTACTTGTGCATTATCAGTACTAGGTGGAATTGTTTATGTGACGTTAAAAATTCCTCCAATGATTAGTGGACTAGGCATGACATTATTATATGAAGGTATTGCATATCAAATTTGTGAAAGTGAATCAGGAACAAGTAGATATGATTTAGTTCAAAATTCATTTTCAATTAAATTTAATGGAATAAGTGAAATGTTAATCCTTGCTTTAATCGTAATGATTATTATGTTTGCTATCTATAAATATACTAAATGGAGTTATGATTCTGCTTTATTACAAAATGGTCAATTGCAAGCTGTCCAATGTGGTGTTAAAGAAATTCCAAATACATTAATTGGTTACGTAATTGCTGGTGCTTTAATTGGTATTGCAGGGTTCGTTACAGTTGGAAATTCAACTAATATAACGGCATCTGTTGGATTCGGTTCAACGACTGTTATGATGGGAGCTATGCTACCAATGTTTATCGGAGGATTTATTTCATCATTTGTTCCTTATCCATTTGCTATTTTCTTAGGTGCTTTCTCTTCCACAATGTTAAGTTATGGTTTAGGGAAAACATTTGTACAAACAAATGGAGCTACGATTTCATCAATTCTTAATGCCTTATTCTTGTTGTTCTTCTTAGCGTTTATGTTCAATCAATACAAGATCAAGGAAATTCTACATATTAAAACATTTATAAGTAACCAAAAAGCTAAGAAGGCTTTGCAAAAAGAAATGGAGGGGCTTGAATAGTATGAATAAAGAGAAGATTAAAGAATTAAAAGGTAAGCCATTTTACCTTAACGATAATGATATTAAATGGATAAATGATACGTTAAATAATATGAATTTAGATGAAAAAATAGGACAATTATTTCATTTAATTGCATATACAAGTGACAAAAAACTTTTAAACCATATGATTAATGATTTACATATTAATGGATTGATGGTTAGAGGTGGAATGTCTATTGAAGAAGTTTGTGAATTAACAAACTACCTTCAAAAAAATAGTAAGATCCCATGTTTAATAAGTGCAAACTTAGAAAGCGGTGGAAATGGTTGTGTCAAAGAAGGCACACAAGTTGGTAAACAAATGCAAATTGGTGCCACAAATGATGTAGAAAACGCAAAAATTTTAGCTCATGTCTGTGGTGAAGAAGCATCTGCTATAGGTGTTAACTGGGCTTTTGCTCCAGTTAGTGATATTGATTTAAATTGGAGAAATCCAATCACAAATACAAGATTATATGGAAATGATTATAAGAAAGTTGCAAATTATACAACTGCTTATATTAAAGAAGTTCAAAGATTAGGTTTATTAGGATGTGGAAAGCATTTTCCTGGTGACGGAGTTGATGAAAGAGATCAGCATCTTGTTGCAAGTGTAAATTCGTTATCGAGAGATGATTGGATGAAAATGTATGGTCATATTTATAAGACTCAAATTGAAAACGGTGTTAAATCAATTATGATTGGTCATATTTTACAACCAGCATGGGAAAAATATTTAACCCCAGGTTTGAAAGATAAAGAATGTATGCCAGGAACCTTATCTAAAGGTTTAATAACTGGTTTATTAAGAGGCGAATTAGGTTTTAAAGGTCTTATTTCAACTGATGCTACTACAATGGCAGGAATGACTACTATGATGAATAGAGAATTAGCTGTTCCAACTACTATTGCAATTGGTTGTGATTGTTTCTTATTTACAAAAGATTTAGATGAAGATTTTGCTTTCATGAAAAAAGGTTACGAAAAAGGAATTATAACAAAAGAAAGATTAGATGATGCCGTTACTAATGTTTTAGCTGCAAAAGCTAGCATTGGACTAAATACCAAGAAACAAGATGGGACCATTTATAAAGACCCAATTTCTGCTCATAAAATAGTTGGATGTGATGAGTTTAAAGACGATGCAAGAAAAATTGCAGATCATTGTATAACACTTATTAAAAACGAACAAAACGTCCTTCCTATTAGCCCAAAAAAATATAAGAAAGTTTTGCTCTATGGTTTAGAAAATAAAGCTCCAAATGTATTTGGCTTTTTAAATGATTCAATTATTGATGAATTTGAAAATAAACTCAAAAAAGAAGGCTTTGAAGTAACGAGATTTTCTCCACAGAAAGCTTTAAAAGAAGGCGCTTTACAATCTGTTAAAGGGATGAAAGATTCGTATGATTTATTAATGTATTGTGCTAATTTGGCAACTAAATCTAATCAAACTACAGTTAGAATTGAATGGGCTATTCCATTTGGAACAGATGTTCCTGCATACGTTAAAGAGATTCCTACTGTTTTTGTTTCTTTAGAGAATCCATATCATTTAGTGGATGTTCCACGCGTAGAAACATACATTAATACATATGGTGGTAGTGAATATATTATTGATGCATTAGTTGATAAACTATGTGGCAGAAGTGATTTTAAAGGAATTGATCCTGTAGACTCATTTTGTGGTAAATGGGATACACATTTATAAATATGAAAATTAAAGGTGTTATATTTGATTTAGATGGTGTAATTTGTTCTACTGACGAATTTCATTATCTTGCTTGGAAAACTATTGCAGATGATGAAGGCATATATTTTGATAAATCTATTAATAATCGTTTAAGAGGCGTTAGTAGAATGGATTCATTAAATATTATTTTAGAAAATGCTAAAAGGGAATATAGTGAAGAAGAGAAAACTGAACTTGCAAATACAAAGAACGAAATTTATAAAAAGTATTTAGAACGAATGTCTCCAAAAGATGTAGATTCTTCTGTTACAAAAACTTTAAAAGAATTGAAAAGTAGAAATATTAAAATTGCTATTGGTAGTTCATCAAAGAATACTAAAACAATATTAAAACAAGTTGGATTAATTTCTGAATTTGATGCAATTGCTGATGGAAATGATATTACTCATTCAAAACCAAATCCTGAAGTATTTCTTGTCGCAGCGAAGAAATTACATTTAGAACCAAGAGAATGTATTGTTGTTGAGGATGCATTTGCTGGAATCGATGCGGCAAATGCTGGGAAATTTATTAGTGTTGGTATTGGAGATGCAAGTAAGTATAAGAAAGCAGATTATAAAATAAATAATATTTATGAGATATTAGATATTATTGAATAAAGGAGGTTTTATGGCACATATTGAAATTAATTTTATTAGTGAAGTTTTATTAAGAGCTGTAGATGTTATGCTTGTTTTACCAAGCAAAACAACAATGGAAGGAATGATGGATAAAGGGAAAAGTATTAAAACATATTATCAAGATCAATCAAAAAAGAAGTTTCCTTTATTAATTCTTTTACACGGTATGGCTAATAACTACAAAACATGGGCTAACTATGCTAGAGTTGAATTATTTGCTGAAGAACACAATATAGCAATTGCAATGATTAGTGGTGAAAATAAGTTTTATTTAAATAACAAAAGTGATAGATTTTGGGATTTTATTGAATACGAATTAAAAGATTATCTTTATGGAGTTTTTCCAATTTCATCTAAAAGAGAAGATAACTTTATTGCTGGTTTATCTATGGGTGGATTTGGTGCATTATACCATGCAGTAAGTAATCCAAAAGCTTATGCTGCAGTTGGTTCATTTAGTGGAGCAATTCATTTAGACGGATTTAAAGAAATGGGATTTGAACCAGAATTTATTCCAATTAAAGATCAAATATTAAAAAATAAAAAAGATTTACCAAAGTTTTATGTAGCTTGCGGAGAAGATGATTTCTTAATTGATGTTAATAAAGACTTTATGAAGTTCTTAGATGAAAATAAGGTAGATAATTATCATGAAACAATACCTCACTATACTCATGAATGGAGATTTTGGGATATGGAATTAGAAAAGTTTTTAAATTGGATACCAAGAAGTGATGATTTTAAAGAAGTGAAATTAAGAAAAGTATAAGCAAAAGGGAATAACCTCCCAAGGCCCTTTCATTTAAAAGGGCCTTTGATTTATTTAGGAGAAGATATGAAAAATGTAGATGAAATTATTAAACAAATGACAAATAAAGAAAAATATAAACTTTTAATGGGTGATGGGTTTTGGGCCTTTAATTCATATAACAAGGACTTAAAAGAAGTAACTTGTACCGATGGTCCAAGCGGAGTAAGAAAAGCTATTAAAGTAAAAAATAAAGAGAACGCTGATTTAGTTGATTTAATGCATAGCAAGATAGCAACTACATTTCCAAGCGGATGTTGTTTTGCAAATTCTTATGACAAAAATCTTATGATTAAATTAGGTGAGGCTCTAGCAAATGAATGTAAATTCTATAAAGTAAACATTCTTTTAGGACCTGCAATTAATATAAAAAGAAATCCTTTATGTGGACGTAACTTTGAATATTTATCCGAAGACCCATATTTATCAGGTATTATGGGAGGATATTATATTAAAGGTGTAGAAGATAATGGAGTAGGAACATCTTTAAAACATTATTGTTGTAATAATCAAGAATTTGGTAGGCAAATTAACTCATCTAATTTGTCAATGAGAGCATTAAAAGATACATACATAAAACCATTTAATATCGCTGTTAAAATAGGGAATCCAGCCACAATAATGTGTTCTTATAACAGAATTAATGGTGTATTTGCTAGCGAAAACAAATTAATTTTAAATAATATTTTACGTGATGAAATAGGCTTTAAAGGCGTTGTTATTAGTGATTGGGGAGCAGTAAGCAATAGGTTTGAAGGAATTGAAGCTGGAATGGACATTGAAATGCCAGAGAAAGAATACAATCATGAATTTTATGAGAAGGGTTTTAGTGAAGGAAAATTTAATATTGATAGTCTTAATAAATCTGTTAAAAGAATTGTTCAGATGGAAAATAAATATTCAAAAGAATTTAATGTTAAGAATTATGATTTTAAATTTGGATATAATGTTGCAAAAGAGATTGCTTTATCTTCGATAGTTTTAGCTAAAAACAATGATAATTTTTTCCCACTTGATTCAAAAAAAGAAGTGGTATTTGCAGGTGATTTTGTTAAGAATTGTAGGTTTATTGGTGGTGGATCATCACATACAAATTCTGCTATAACTAAATCATTTCTAGAAATTTTAGACGAAAAGAAGGCAAATTATAAGTACTTTGAAGTATTTAACAAAAATAGTGAATCAGATAAGATTGAGTTTTTAAACTATATTAAAAATAAAAAGGTTGTTCTATTCTTAGGACTTTATGAAAGTGAAGAAAGTGAAGGTTTTGATAGACCAACTATGAATTTAAATGATTTTCAAATTGAGCTTGTTAATGAAGTGTATAAATATACTCATGATATTGCTATTGTTATTGAATCCGGAAGTGTTGTAGAATTGCCTTTTTTAGATAAAGTTAAAGCGGTATTTTTACCATATTTTGCAGGTGAAGCAGAAAACGAAGCATTGTTTGAATTAATGTATGGTTTGAAAAATCCAAGTGGAAAATTAAGTGAAACTTGGATTAAGAAATATAATGATAACCCAAGTTCTAAAACATTTGGTAAAGATGTTTATAACACATATTATGATGAAGATATTTTTGTTGGATATAAATATTATGAGAAAAATAATATTGAAGTAAATTTTCCGTTTGGCTTCGGATTAAGTTATAGTAATTTTAAATTATCCAACTCTTTAATAAATCAAAATGACAATGAAATTGACATTAATGTAAAAGCAAAAAACATTTCTAATATTGATGGGAACATTGTTGTTGAATGTTATGTTAAAAATAATAATTCAAATACATATAGAGCAAACAAAGAACTATGTAGTTTTGAAAAATGTTATTTAAAAGCTGGAGAAACGAAGGAAATATGTTTAAAAGTTAATAAAGAAGATTTATATATTTATGATTGTGTTTCAAAAAGGGAAGTCCTTGAAAAAGGAGAATATGAGTTCTTGATTGGACAGTCATCTATTGATAATTTTATTACAGTAAAGGCGTATATTAATGGAGTTGACATTCAAAACCAAAAAATTGAAAAAATAACACGTAATACAACTCCTTCTAAAAAATACGATGACAACACATTATTATTTGAAGTTATAGGAACTAAGTGTTTTAAAAAATTATTAAAAGAAAAGCATTTAGATGAAATGCTTTCTTCTGATAATGGGCTTATAAAAGGATTGTTATATAATCCTTTACGAGTTATGTGTTCTATTAACTTAATTACGTACCAAGAATGTGAAAAACTGGTTGAAGATATTAAAAATGAAATGAGTGAATAAAGGAGTTTATATGAGTAATATTCTTATTAATACCAACTGTGGTTCTGTAAAAGGAAAGGAAGTAAACGGAGTATATCGTTTTTTAGGTGTTCCTTATGCAGAAGAAACAAAAAGGTTTAAAAGATGCATTGAAATTAAAAAGTATAAAGAAGAAATAAGTTGTTTAGAGCCAAAAGGAAGCTGTTTTCAATTTGGTGGAAATTTTGATGGGGATGTAACTCCAAATCAAGGAGAAGATTGCCTCAATTTAAATGTTTTTACTAATGGAATTGATAAAAAAAAGCCTGTTTTCGTTTGGATTCATGGTGGTGGATTTATGACTGGTTGCTCCTACTATCCAATGTATGATGGGAGTGCTTTTGCAAAAGAAGACATTGTATATGTAGCAATAAATTATCGTTTAGGTGTTTTAGGTTTTTATGATTTTTCTAAATTTGGAAAAGAATTTGAATCAAATGTTGGAATTAATGATCAAATTGTGGCTCTAAATTGGATAAAACATAATATTTCTTTTTTTGGAGGAGACCCAAACAATATAACTATTTGTGGTGAATCTGCAGGAGGAATTTCGGTTTTGGCTTTATTAGCCAGTCCAAAAACTGAGGGTTTATTTAAAAATGCAATCGTAGAAAGCTCTTTACCATATTGTATTTTTGATTCAAAAGAAGAAAATGTATATACAAACACATTTCTTAATTGTGCAAGAATTACTAAAAAGAACATCAATCAACTTTATAAATTATCTTTACAACAAATATTCGATTTAACAAACCAAACTACAAAAATAATATCAAAAAAATATCCTGGGTTTATGATTAATTCTCCTGTAATAGATGACATACTTCCTTATGATGTTATGGAAGCTCAGGATAAAAAAATAAACAAAGACGTAAATTTAATTATTGGAACTAATAGAGATGAAGGTACATTGTTTTGTCAGAATAGTCCTTATTCTATTCATCCATATGGTTGGGTTAAAATTAAAGAAATGTTAGATAGATCAAATAATTCTGATTTATATCTACCCTTAAAAAAATACTATGATGAAGAGTGGAAAGATTATGAATTCCATCAGTTTGCATATGATAATTTATTTGTTAGAGGTATGTTAAATCTTGCAAACAAACGTAGTTCTTTTAATAAAAACACATACATTTACCGCTTCGATTTTAGTTTACCAAAAACACGTGAATTGAAATTTAACGCTTGTCACGCTTTAGAGATGTCATTTGTTTTAGGAACAACTGATTGTATGATTGAAAGGCATCCATTTTTTAAAGGCTGTAATGTAAATGAAGTTAAAGAAATTGAAAAACAAATGCATAGTGCTTGGGTCTCTTTTGTTAAATATGGAAACCCAAATAAAAAAGGCTTGAATAATGTATGGCCAAGATACGATAATAACAACCCTATTGCTTATGTTTTTAATTTGGAGCCTTCTTTAATTTCATATAAAGATTACGCTCCTTTAGAAATTTTTGGCGATAGAAGAATTTTTACTAAATAGTTTATGAGGTTTTGTTATGATTAAAAAATTGATGTCGTGTATAAGAGAATTCAAAACTCCTTCAATATTATCAGCGTTTTTTATTGCTTTTGAGGTTATTTTTGAATGCATAATACCTTATATAATTGCCTTTATTATAGATAATATAACAACTGGAAACTACCAATTGTTAGCTACCTATTCTGGAATTTTGATTGGATTATCCATATTATCATTTATTTGCGGATTTATAAGTGCTAAAGAAGGAAGCAAGGCTTCTACAGGTTTTGCAAGAAATATTAGACACGATATTTTTTATTCTGTTCAAGATTTTTCTTTTTCTAATATTGATAAATTTAGTTCAAGCAGTTTAGTAACTAGAATGACAACAGATGTATCAAATATACAAATGGCTTATGGAATGATTATTCGTATTGGCGTTCGAGCCCCATTAATGCTTATTGTTAGTATCATAATGGCTTTTACTTTGAACTATAAGTTAGCTTTAATCTTTGTAGCATTAGTTCCAATTTTAGGTTTTATTTTAATTTTTATTGCGATAAAGTCGCATTCTATTTTTGAAATGGTATTTAAAAAATACGACAATCTAAATGCTTCTGTTAACGAAAACGTAAAAGGTATTCGTACTGTTAAAACATATGTCAGAGAAGATTATGAAAAACAAAAATTTGGAAAAGCAAGTGATGAAATTGCAACGAATTTTATAAAAGCAGAGAAATTATTGGCTTGGAATTCGCCCGCCATGCAATTTGCAATGAATGTTGCTTTAATATTGGTTTCTGTTATAGGTTCATATTTAATTGCTACTACAAATGGCGGATACGATGCTAATGGAAACGTTATTTGGGGTGAATTATCTACCGGAAGTTTATCAAGTTTAATTTCTTATGGAATGCAATGTTTAAGTAATTTAATGATGATTACAATGGTACTTGTAATGATTATGATTTCATTAACATCAATGGAGAGAGTTGTTGAAGTATTAAATGAAAAAAGCCATATTACTAATCCTATTAATCCAATAATGAAAGTTGATAATGGAGATATCTCCTTTAAAAACGTTAATTTTAAATATAATGTTGATGCAGAAGAATTTGCCTTAAAAAATGTAAATTTGAAAATAAAATCTGGACAAGTCGTTGGAATTTTAGGAGGTACAGGAGCTTCTAAATCAACTTTAGTAAATTTAATTTCTAGACTTTATGACACAACAACCGGAGAAATAGAAGTCGGAGATCATAACGTAAAAGAATATGATTTAAAAACTTTAAGAGATCAAGTTTCTGTAGTTTTGCAAAAGAATTTACTTTTTAGTGGAACCATAAAACAAAATATGTTGTGGGGAAACGAAAATGCAACAGACGACGAAATATTAGAAGCTTGTAAATTAGCTCAAGCTGATGAATTTATAGAAACTTTTCCTGATAAATATCAAACAATTATTACTCAAGGAGGAACAAATGTATCTGGAGGGCAAAAGCAACGTTTATGTATTGCTCGAGCATTATTAAAAAAACCTAAAATTTTAATATTGGATGATTCAACTAGCGCAGTAGATACGAAAACAGATTCGTTAATTAGAGACTCTTTATCAAAAAGCATGCCTGAATGTACAAAAATAGTTATTGCTCAAAGAATATCATCATTAAAAGATGCAGATTTAATTATAGTTATGGATAAAGGCAAGATAATTGATAAAGGAACGCATGACGAGTTATTAAAGTCATCAAAGATATATAAAGAAATTTATGATATTCAAAACAGGATTTCATAAAGAGGTGTTATATGAAAAAAAGAAAAATTAATTCAACTGGCTTAAAGCAATTATTAAAATATATTTTCAAATATTATAAAGTACAAATAATAATAGTTTTAATATGTCTTATTATTTCAAGTATTGTAAATATGGCAGCTTCAGTATTTTTAGAATATTTTATTGATGATGTTATTATGCCTTCTATTAAGCTTGGATTTGATGCAGTTTATGACAAACTAGTCAGTATAACTGTTATCATGTGCATTACTTATTTAATTGGTTTAATTTCAACAATTATTTACACACAAATAATGGCTAGATTAGGTCAATCATTAAATAATAGAATAAGGAAAGATTTATTTAATAAAATGGAATCGCTCCCTATTAGTTTTTTTGATACTCACGAACATGGTGACATAATGAGTATTTATACTAATGATGTTGATACTTTAAGAGAATTTGTTTCCCAAAGTATGATTCAAGTTGTTACAACTACAATATCCTTGTTAGTTGTTACCTTTTTAATGTTATATTATTCTTTTTGGCTTACTTTAATGGTTTTATTTGGTGCAATTGTTATGACTCTAGTTAGTAAAAAGGTTGCTGGAGGATCTGTTGTTTATTTTAAAAAGCAACAAGAAACAACTGGAAAAGTTGAAGGTTATATTGAAGAAATAATGAACGGGGAGAAAGTAGTAAAAGTATTTTCACACGAAAACAAAACAAAAGAAGAATTTGATGAAATCAATAATTCATTATACCAAGATAGTAATAAAGCAAATTTTTTAAGTAACGCTTTAATGCCTGTGCTTGGTAATATTGGAAATTTTGTTTATGTTTTTGTGGCTGTTTTAGGAGCTCTATTAATATTTAATAACTGTTTTAATGTATCTATCATTGGAATTACTGAAACTTTACAAATTGGAATTGTAGTAAGTTTTTTAACTTTAACAAGACAATTTTGTATGCAAATAGGGCAATTAAGTAATCAAGCAGGGATGATTTCTTTAGCAACTGCAGGAGCAGGAAGAATATTTGCTTTTCTTAATGAAGAAAGTGAACAAGATGAAGGATATGTTACAATTGTTAATTATAAACTTGATAAGAATAAAAATATTGTTGAAACCACAGAACACACAAATTTATGGGCTTGGAAGCACCCTCATCATGAAGGAGGAGTAACGTATACTCCATTAAAAGGAGACATAGTTTTAGATAATGTAGATTTTAGTTATATTGAAGGTAAAACAATTTTACATAACGTTTCAATACATGCTGTAGAAGGTGAAAAAATAGCATTAGTTGGTGCAACTGGTGCTGGTAAAACAACTATTACAAACTTAATTAATAGATTTTATGATATTCAAGATGGAAAGATTAGATATGATGGAATAAACATTAATAAAATTAAAAAAAGTGATTTAAGAAAATCTCTTGGTATAGTTTTACAAGATACAAATTTGTTTACTGGAACAGTTATGGAAAATATTAGATATGGAAGACTAGATGCAACAGATGAAGAAGTTTATAAAGCTGCAAAGGTTGCAAACGCCTACGATTTCATAACTCGTTTGCCACAAGGTTTTAATACTATGTTGTTAAGCGATGGTGCAAATTTATCCCAAGGTCAAAGACAACTTTTATCAATTGCAAGATGTGCAGTTGCAAATACTCCTGCCATGATTCTTGATGAAGCAACAAGTTCAATCGATACTAGAACCGAATTATTAGTCCAAGAAGGGTTCAATAAATTAATGATGGGAAGAACGGTATTTATTATTGCTCATCGTTTATCTACTGTTCAAAATAGCGATGACATAATTGTTCTTGATCATGGGCAAATTATTGAAGAAGGAACTCATCAAGAGCTTCTCAAGAAAAAAGGTACATATTATCAACTCTATACAGGCGTTTTTGAATTAGAGTAATCTATACAAAGTTTTAGTTAAAGTTTATATATTTTGTAATATAGTTAAAAAAAACGATACCTTGCGGTACCGTTTTTATTTTTAGTAAGTAATTTTACTACTATTTAGCTTTCTTTTCTTCTCTTTCGAGTAAAATTTGAGCTTGAGCAGCAGCTAATCTTGCAATTGGAACTCTGAATGGGGAGCAGCTTACATAATCAAGACCGACTCTATTGAAGAATTCAATAGATTTTGGATCTCCACCATGTTCACCACAAACTCCACAAAGAAGTTTTGAATTTGCAGCACGGCCATCTTTAACAGCCATCTTAATTAATTTACCAACGCCTCTTTGATCAACGGTTTGGAATGGATCTTCTTCAAAAATCTTATTTGAATAATAGTCTGGTAAGAATTTTGTAGCATCATCTCTACTGAAACCGAATGTCATTTGGGTTAAATCGTTAGTTCCGAAGGAATAGAATTCAGCTTCAGGAGCAATTTCACCACTTAACAATGCAGCACGTGGGATTTCAATCATAGTACCAACGTGATACTTCATATGTGAATGATTTTCTTCTAATACTAAATCAGCTTCTTCAGTAATAATATTTTTAACGAACTTGAATTCTTTTGGATCAAGGGTTAATGGAATCATAATTTCTGGTTCGATTGGTTTGCCAGCATCTTTACTTGCTTTAATAGCAGCTTCAATGATAGCTCTTGCTTGCATTCTACCAATTTCTGGATAAGTAACATCAAGACGGCATCCTCTATGACCCATCATTGGGTTGAATTCGTGTAAGTAAGAAATTCTTTCTTTAACGTGTTCAACAGTCATGTTCATAGCTTTTGCTAATTCTTCAATCTTATCTTCTTCAGTTGGTAAGAATTCGTGTAGTGGTGGATCAAGTAAACGAATATTAACATTAATATGTTTTAGATCCTTCATTGCCATATATAAACCATAGAAATCATCTCTTTGATATGGTAATAATTCAGCTAATGCTGCTTCTCTATCTTTAACATTTTCACTAAGGATCATCTTTCTCATGTGGAAAATTCTGTCTTTATTGAAGAACATATGTTCAGTTCTACAAAGACCTATACCTTCAGCACCAAATTTGGCAGCTTGAATAGCATCACGTGGAGTATCAGCATTTGTTCTAATACTTAATCTTCTATATTTATCAGCAGCTTTCATCATTCTACCGAAATTACCACTTGAGGTATCGGCTTCGACCATTGCGACTGATCCTTCAAATACATCACCAGTAGAACCATTTAAACTGAATGTATCTTTTTCGGTATATTTTTTACCATTAATTGTAACGCATTTATTTTCTTCATCAACTTTAGCAGCAGCACAACCTGTAATACAGCATTTACCCATACCACGAGCAACGACTGCAGCGTGAGAAGTCATACCACCTCTCATTGTTAAAATACCTTCAGCAGCGACCATACCTTCAATATCTTCTGGGGAAGTTTCTGCTCTTACAAGAACAACTTTTTCTCCTTTAGCATGTCTAGCTTCAGCATCTTTAGCATCAAATGATAAGTGACCAACACCGGCACCTGGAGAAGCAGGGTTACCTGTTGCAAGTGGAGTTAATGTCTTTAAAACTTTAACATCAAATGTTGGGTGTAATAAACTATCTAATAATTTTGGTTCAACTCTTAAGACAGCTTCTTTTTCATCAATTAAGCCTTCATCGACTAAATCAAATGCAATTTGTAAAGCAGCTTGAGCAGTTCTCTTACCATTACGTGTTTGTAAGAAATAGAGGGTACCATTTTCAACGGTATATTCCATATCTTGCATATCTTTATAATGTTTTTCCATTAATTTAATAGTTTTCTCAAATTGTTCATAAACATCTGGCATTCTCTTCTTTAATTCGTTGATATGTAAAGGAGTACGAATTCCAGCGACAACATCTTCGCCTTGAGCATTTGGTAAATATTCAGCATAAATTTGCTTTTTACCAGTGGATGGGTCTCTTGAGAAAGCTACACCAGTTCCGCTCTTATCATTTAAGTTACCGAAAACCATTGATTGAACGTTAACAGCAGTACCCCATTCATATGGAATACCATTCATTTTTCTATAAACGTTTGCTCTTGGGTTATCCCAACTTCTGAAAACAGCTTCAACAGCTTCATGTAATTGAACATATGGATCAGATGGGAAATCTTCGTTAAATTTTGATTTGTAATAAACTTTGTATTTCTTTACTAATTCCTTTAATTGTTCAGCGGTTACTTCAGTATCAAGTTTGTAACCATTCTTTGTTTTAATATCATCAAGCATTTTATCCATTTCTGTACGTGGATAACCTTTTGCAATATTTGTAAACATAAGAATAAATCTACGATATGAATCGTAAGCAAATCTTTCATTGTTAAAACTCTTTGATAAAATTTCAACAGTTTCATCGTTTAAACCTAAGTTTAAAATAGTATCCATCATACCTGGCATGGAGACTCTTGCTCCGCTACGTACTGATACTAATAGTGGAAATTTACCATTCTTTCCACCAAATGATTTACCAGATTTCTTTTCGATTTCTTTAATTCCGGCATCGACAGCTTCGATTAATGATTTTGGTAATTGCTTTCCTTCATCATAATAAAGTGTGCATGCTTCAGTTGTAATAGTGAAACCTTGAGGAATGTTAACTCCAATATGAGTCATTTCTGCAAGTCCAGCACCTTTACCTCCGAGTAATTCTTTACCTAAACCATAGGCATCTTCGAAGGCATAAACATATTTTTTTGCCATTTTGTTTCCTCCTGTGTGGCAGTTGATATTCAACTCGCTTAAATATTGTAGCAAAAAATTAAAAGAGAATACATATTTTATATGTATCTTCCACAAAAATTTATGAAAAACACATATTTTGAAACAATTTTTTGGAATTAAATTAAAAATTTTACCTTAATTATTTCGTTAAGGTAGTTTTCTAGTCGAGTATTTTTATGATAAATTATTAAAATAACATATGCAAAGCCCACTTGTTTTTATATTTAATACGCTAAATGATATGGTTTTTTATTTTTTAAAGGTCTATACAAAATTTAGAAATATAGTATTATTAAATTATGGTAGAAAGTGATATCTCGTATGCTTTACGAATATTAAAAGAAAAGAACGAAAGCATAGTCATTGTTAAAGACAATAATATTTTGTATGAATCAAAATTAGATGGATTAAAAGCAATAATACATTTAATTGATAATAAGGTAAATATTGAGGGAAGTAGTGTAGCAGATAAAATTATTGGTAAAGCCGCTGCATTGTTATTATCTTATCTAAAAGTAAAAGAAGTTTATGCTGCTGTTTTAAGTGAAAAAGCGATAGAAGTGTTAAAAAATAATTTAATTATTTTTAATTATAGCGAAATGACTAAAAATATTATTAATAGAACAAATACTGGAATGTGCCCAATGGAAAAAGCAGTTATGAACATCAATGATGGTTTGACTGCTTATAAAGTAATAAAAAGCATTATTTTTTCAAAAAATAACTAACCTACTATCTTAAATATATCTACGCAGATAAAGAAATATAATAACAAACTACAAACATCAACTATTGTAGTAATAAATGGTCCACTCATTAGTGCTGGATCAATATGAATTGCTTTTGCAATAAGTGGCAAAATACAACCAATAACTTTTGATAATATTATTGTTGTAAATAATGTAATTCCAACAAGCCCACTAATTTTTGAATAAGCAATAAATAAATCAAAATCTTTATAATATACAAATACGCCTGTTGCGTCAGTATATCCTGGATGATAGGAAACTAACCCAGTATATTGTTCAATTAATGTCCAGCAATAAGCAAAAATAGCAAGAATACAAGCTGTAATTATAGCAATTCTTACTTCTTTCCATAAGACTTTAAAGAAATCTTTTGGTTTAAATTCATTAAGAGCTAACGAACGAACAATTACAGAACTAGTTTGACTGCCTGCGTTTCCTCCAGCATCCATAACAGCAGGAATAAAAGCACTTAATATTGGAACGAGTGCTAGTGCGCTTTGGAAACTTGATAAAACCATAGATGAAAAAACACCTAAAACTAATAATAACATTAACCAAGGTATACATTTAAAAGCCATTTTAAAAACTGGGGTTTCTAAATATTTTTCTTGAAGTGGAGAAACACCTGCTTGGTAAGCAATATCTTCAGTAGCTTCTTTATCAATAATATCAACGACATCATCAATAGTAATGATTCCTGATAATTTATGATCATCATTTAAAACAGCGATTGCGTTTAAATCGTATCTTTTAACTATTTGTGCAACTTCTTCTTGGTCGGTATTTACATCAACTGTTACGAAATCTTTATTCATAATCTCATTTAATGTTTGAGTTGGTTGAGCAAAAATTAAATCATCAAGGTCAACAGTGCCTAAAAAGTTACGTTTAATATCTTTACAAAAAATAGTGTAAATGGTTTCTGCATCTTTTCCGTTTTGTCTAATGAGACTAATTGCATCTTGGATTAGAGTTGTATCTAATAATTCAATATATTCAGTGGTCATTATTGAACCAGCGGTATTTTCTTTATAATTTAATAACTTATTAATTACAACACGATCATCTTTAGTTGTTTGTTGTAATACTCTTTTTACTAAATTTGCTGGCATATCCTCAAGAAAATCAACTATATCATCATTAGCACTTGCTCCAATTAATGTATTAATATCTTTATCAGTCATTGCTTTGATAAGTGCTTCTTGATGGTCTTGATCTAGGTTGTGGAATAGTTCAGCTGTAAATTCACTTTTTACAACTCTAAAAATAGTGATGATTATAGTAACATCATCAATTTCATTACATATTTCAGCGATATCAATTTCCGGATATTTAACAAATAAATCTCTTATTTCTTGGTATTTTTTATTATTTACTAAATCGATAAGTTGTTCGCTAGTAATTTTGTCTTCTAGATTATCCATATTTTGATACCTCCTGATTTAATAAATTATAAACTTCTAAGGCCAATAAAGCATTTATTTTTTGCTTTATAACAAAAAAGTTATCTTTTATATTATAATAGTAAAGTATGAACAATAAATTAGTCATAGCAATTGATTATGGAACACAATCAGTTCGAGTAAGTATTATCAATACTGAAGGTAAGTTTTTAGGTTTTGAACAAGAAAAGTACGATGAACCATATTTTTCAAAAAGGCCTGGATATGCTGAACAAGATGCGGATTATTATTACAACACAATGTGTAAATGTGCTAAAAGATTGACATCAAAATACAAAGATTTATTAAGTAAATGTATATCTATTTCTTCTACTTGTTTTAGGGATTCTGTTGCTTTTTTAGATAATCAATTTAAACAAGTTAGGCCAGCAATAATTTGGTTAGATCAAAGACAAGCTAAACTGGAAAGAAAAATACCAAAAATAGATAGTGTTATTTTTGATTTAGTTGGAATGCATGAAGCTATTAAATTAAACAGAAAAAGGACACCAGCTTTATGGGTTCAAGAAAATGAGCCTGAAGTATGGAAAAAAGTAAGATATTATGCACCAATTAACTGTTATTTAAACTATAGATTACTTGGTAAACTTGGTGATTGTTCTTCCAACATGGTTGGGCATTTTCCAATCAATTTCAAGACTGGAAAATTATATAAAAAGAATGCTATGAAAGGTTTAATATTTGGAGTAGAACCAGAACAAATTCCTACTATTTTTGAAATAGGAGAAGTTGCTGGAACTATTACTAAAGAATGTTCTTTAGAAACGGGATTTCCAGAAGGATTAAACTATATCACAACCGGTGCTGATAAAACTTGCGAAGTATTGGGCTGTGGATCAATTGATAATAAATGTGCACATATAAGTTATGGAACCGCTTCTTGTGTTGATGTAGTGACAAAAAGATATATAAATCCTGAGCCATTTTTACCTTCTTATAAAGCATGTTATAAAGGTCTTTATAACGCAGAAGTACAAATATATCGTGGTTATTGGATGTTAGGTTGGTTTTCCAAACAATTTGGAGAAAAAGAATCTACAGAAGCAAAAATTGAACATATGGCTGTTGAAGAAATATTAAATAAAAAATTAATGGATATACCTCCTGGTTCTGATGGATTAGTTTTGCAACCTTATTGGGGACCAGGATTACATAGACCTTTAGCAAAAGGAAGTGTAATTGGTTTTTATGATGCCCATACTAAATTTCATATCTATAGAGCAATAATTGAAGGCATAGCTTACGGATTAAAAGAAGGACTTTTAGGTATTGAAAAGAAAACTCATGTTAAAGTTACTAGTTTAACAATCGCTGGAGGCGGTAGTAAAAGTGATGCTATATGTCAAATAACAAGCGATATTTTTAATCTGCCAATTTATAAAAGCGAAACATATGAATCCTCTTCTTTAGGCTGTGCTATGTCTCAATTTATTAGTCAGGGTATTTTTAAAAATGATAATGAAGCAAAATCAAATATGGTTCGTTATCTAAAAACATTTGTACCTAATAAAGACGCTGCTAAAGAATATAAATATTTATTTAATAATGTTTATTCAAAGATTTATCCAAAATTGAAAAACATTTATAAAACTCTTTCTTATCACAAAGAAAACAAAGAAAGAAAGTAAAATAAAAACCTCAGTTTTGTAACTGAGGTTTTAAATTTCCCATCAAATCCCTTATGAATCTTCAACTTCTTTATTTTTTGCCATTGGATTAGAACCGGCAAATTGTGAATTATAAAGTTCAGCATAGAAACCATTTTTAGCTAATAACTCTTTGTGATTTCCTGTTTCTACTATATGGCCTTTTTTCATAACTATAATCATTTTTGCATTCTTAATTGTTGATAATCTATGAGCAATAACAAAGGATGTTCGATCTTTCATAATTTTATTTAAAGCATCTTGTATTTGTTGTTCTGTACGAGTATCAACTGAAGAAGTTGCTTCATCAAGAATAAGAATTTTTGGTTTAGAGATAATTGCTCTAGCAATAGTTAATAATTGTCTTTGTCCTTGAGAAACATTAGTTCCATCTTCATTTAAAACAAAGTCATATCCACCAGGTAATGTTTGAATAAAGTGATAAATATGAGCTTGCCTACATGCATTTTCTATTTCTTCATCTGTAGCATTCTCATCTCCATATAATAAGTTTTCTTTAATAGTTCCTTTAAATAACCATGTATCTTGAAGAACCATTCCAATTGAGCCTCTTAATGTGTTACGTTTATAATCTCTAGAATCATATCCATCTACAGAGATAGAACCATTATTTAATCTATCTGGTAATGAATTTACAATAACATTAAGTTTTGCTTGAAGTACTGGATCATCAATAACTTTTTTATCAGTTTTACTTGTTTCATAAACATAATATTGTTGAATATCAAGCAGTGCTTTATGAGTTGCTTCATTAATTGATAATGATTTATCTATTTTAATGTCATTAACTTTAACTTCATGAACCCCTAATAATTTATTTATTTCATTCATTATTTCAACTTCAGTAGCAGCAATTTCTTCATAAGTCCTAACGGAACATATTTCATAGAATCTCATTAAAAGATTAACAATCGTAGTTTTTCCTGCACCTGTAGGACCAACAATTGCTACAGTATCTCCTGCTTTAATATTTAAATTAAAGTTTTCAATAAGAGGTTTATCATTTGTATATTCAAAGAAGACATTATTAAACGAAATATTTCCTTTAATTTTATCTTCATTACTAATAGCATCTTTTGCATCATGAATTTCTTCAACTTCATCAAATAAATTATAAATACGTTCACCACTTGCAACAATAGATTGAATAATACTAAATATTTGACCCAATTGTTGGAATGGTCTTGTGAATAAGTTTAAGAACAAGAAGAAAGAAATCATTGTTCCTGGATCACTTACATAACCTGCAACAACAGCTACTCCAACATAAGCTAAGTTATTAATAAAGTTAGTAGTAGGGAAGATTAATCCTGATAAGAATTGAGACATTCCATCAGCTTTTGTCATTTTTTCATTTGATTCATCAAAAGATTCTTCGACATCTTTTTCTTTACTGAATAATTTAATAATCATATATCCAGCATAATTTTCTTCAATCTTACCATTTAATATTCCAAGTTGTTTTCTATAAGTTGTAAATTGACTTCCACTAAACTTAGAAACACCAACAACAACTAATAATGTAAGTGGTAATGATGCTAAAGCAACAAGTGCAATACGCCAATCTGTAACAAGCATCATAATTAATGAACCAACAAATAATGTAATTCCTGAAAATACTTGAGTAATAATTGTTTGCATATTTCTTGAGATATTATCAACATCGTTTGTTGCTACTGATAAAGTATCTCCATATTGGACTCTATCAAAGTAGGATAGTGGTAAAGTATTTAATTTCTTTTGTAATTTATCACGCATATTGTAAGCATAATGTGAACTTACAAATACAGCTAAGAATGCACTTGCCCAACTTAACAAAGCGCTTCCACAATAAATTCCAAGCATAATTCCAAATTTTTGCCAGAATATGTCCCAGACAATAATAATATTTCCTAAATTATCAATAGAGAACATTTGTGTAAGATTTTCTGTAGATAATAAATCTTTAATCAATAATGGTGAATAAACAGATAAAACAGCACTTGCTATAGAAAGAATAACAATAAAGATAATTAAACCAAGATCAGGTTTAAATTCCCTAACCATTCTTTTTACCGTACCTTTAAAATTTTTAGGTTTTTCAGTATGCATTTCTCTTCTTGGCATATTAATTACCTCCTTCAACAGCTGCTTCATGCGCCATTTGTAAGGTTTTTTCAACTTCATCAGGATCAAGTTGTGACTTAACTATATCTTGATAAACTTTACAAGTTTTTAATAATTCCTTATGTGTTCCTTGTCCAACACATTTTCCTTCATTAAGAACAATAATGTTATCAGCATCAAGGATGCTTGATACTCTTTGAGCAACAACAATAACAGCAGAATTTTTAGCGTATGGCCTTAAAGCCGCTCTTAATTTTGCATCTGTTTTAAAATCTAAAGCACTAAAAGAATCATCAAAAACATATATTTCAGGTTTTCTAATTAAGGCTCGAGCTATTGCTAAACGTTGTTTTTGACCGCCAGAGAAGTTTTTACCACCTTGAGAAACTCTTGTATTTAATCCATCTGGAAGTTTTGAAATAAAGTGTTCGGTTTGAGCAACAGTCAAAGCTTCATTAATCTCATCATCTGTAGCATCTTTTTTACCAAACTTTATGTTTTCTTTAATGGTTCCATTAAATAGAACAGCTGTTTGAGGAACAAATCCAATCTTACTTCTTAATACAATTTGTGGAACATCTTTAACATTATATCCATCAAGGAGAACTTCTCCTGAAGTAGCATCATAAAAACGTGGAATTAAATTGATAATTGATGATTTGCCACTTCCGGTTGAACCAATAATAGCAGTGGTTTCTCCTGGTTTAGTTTTAAATGAAATATTTTCTACACATGAAACATTGCTATCTGGATAAGCAAAAGAAACATCTTTAAATTCAATAACACCTGTTGTTTTTGAATTTTGAATTTCTTCAATTTGTTCAGGTGTGAATTCTTTTTCCTTTATTTGAGATTGCGTATTAAGAATTTCATTAATTCTTTTTGCACTTGCTGATGCTTGTGGCATCATAATAAATAACATTGCAAACATTAAGAAAGACATCATGATTTGCATAGAATATTGAGAAACAACAGCGATATTTGTAACTTGATTTATTATTTGTGTTTGATTTGTAAAACTAACGCCTTGTAATAAATAAAAACCTAAAGCATAAATTCCAACATAACAAAGGTTGAATATAATACTGATAAAAGGATCCGCAACTGACATAGTTTTGCTTACTTTTTCAATTAAGTGAGTCATATCAGAATTTGCTTTTTTAAACTTTTTATATTCTGTTTCTTGTTGATTGTAAGCTCTAATAACTCTAATTCCAGTTAAATTCTCTCTAACAACAATTGTTAAAGCATCAATTTTTTCTTGGAATTTTTTAAATAATGGAGTAGCAATCCACATTAATATTGCCATAGCAATAATAATAACTGGTAAGCAAATTGCTAAAACAATAGCAAGTCTTGCTTCAATATTAAAAGTTTTAATTAAAGCAATAACCATATAAGTTGGTGACATAACAAGGGTTCTAATTCCCATAGTTAAAAAGTTTTTAATTTGTTCAACATCGTTTGTAGTTCTTGTAATTAATGTAGCAGTACCAAATTTATTATAATTAGATAAAGATAGTGTATTTACTTTTTTAAAGATATTTTGTCTTACATCTTTTCCAACATAAGCTCCTAACCATGAACCAAAGAAGTTTTGTACGATAGCTAAAATAACAACTCCAAAAGAAATAAGAATCATCCATCCGCCTTGAACTAATATTGCATTTAATAATTCTTGGGAACCTGATTCATATGTTCCTCCAGTAATAATTGATTGGATATTTCCCATATATTCTGGGAGCATTAATTGTAAATAGCATTGAATTATAATAGCAATTGTTACTAATAAAACTAAATACCATTTCTTTTGTAAACTTTTTAAAGCAAGTTTCATACTATTTGATCTCCTTCTTATAAAATAAATTCATTGGAATTTCATCTTCTGGAATGATGTAATCTGTTTGTTTCTTTGATTTAATCACTGAATAAGCTAATCCTTTTAATAAACTTAAATAAGTAAAATAAATTTCCATATAATCACCATTAATAACTTGATGGTTTTTTTGTGAAGTTTTAATAGCTTCTATTAGTAATCTATTAGATGGTTTGGCTTTGTCTTTAATTACCATTCTATTATTTACTGCTGTATCAAGGGTAAAATAGATGTAATATGCATACAATTTTCCTTGTCTTAAGCACATCAATGAATAATGATTAAATTGAGCAATAAAATCTAAACCCTTTTTTGAGATATCTATATTTTGAAATTGTTTATCCATTAAAAGTTTAGCTTTTTCAAATACTGCTTTTTGAACATCTTCCTTATTTGTAAAATAATGATAGAAGAGTCCATGAGAGATTTTTAATTTATTACATATGTCGTCAACTGAAACATCAGCAAATCCTTCAAGACAAAAAAGGTGCAATGATTCTTCAATTATTGCATTTCTTCTTTCTTCTTTAATTACTTCGCATTGCTTACTAGTTTTTGGCATATCTCTCCTACGCAAGAGATATAATAGTATTCGTTGACAACTTTGTCAATCTAGTTTTTAAAAAAATTCTATAGTTTATATATGTTTAATTTTTTCTAAATAAAATGTATGATAATAAGCATGAAACTTATCGTTGGATTAGGAAATCCTGGAACTAAATATGAACACTCAAGACACAACACTGGTTTTGATACTCTTGATAAAGTAGCAGATGCTTTTGGTTGTGATGTTGATAAAGAAGGTTTTAAGGGTATTTATGGTCTTTGTAAATTTTTTGATGAAGATATTTATTTATTAAAGCCAATGACTTTTATGAACTTAAGTGGAGAATCTGTATCCGCATTAGCTAGTTATTTTAAAATTAGTCCAGAAAATATTTTTGTTATCCATGATGATATGGATATTATGCCGGGTCATTTAAAAATTAAAACAAATGGAAGTAGTGGTGGGCATAATGGGATCAAATCTATTATTTCTTGTTTAGGGACAGATAAGTTTGTGCATATTCGTGTTGGTATTGGCATGCCAACTGATAATTCAATCGATTTTGTTCTTGGTAAACCTATTAAAGAAGAAAGAGACTTAATTGATAGTGCAGAAAATAGTGTTGTAGAAGCTATTAAAATGGCTATTAAGGAGTCGGTTAATAAAGCAATGTCCTTATATAATAAATAGAAGAGGTAGTGTTATTGATATTAAAGATTTAGTTACTAAAAAGTTTGTTACATCCCCTACTAAAAATAAAGTAGGTTATTTTGTCGTGGATACATATGTTGGAACAACCTTCTTAGCTTATAAATTATTTAAAGAAAATAATGAAAATATACTAATTTATACATCAAATTCATATGAACAAAATGATTTATATAGTTCTTTATCTTCTTTAATTGATAAAGAGAATATTATTGTTTTACCAGCAGACGAATTATTAAGAGTTGAATATTTAAGTGAATCAAAAGAATTATTATCACAACAAATATATGGTTTATTTGAGATTTTAAATGCAAAGCACAAAATAATTTTAGTAACTCCAGCCTCTTTATTTAGGTTTTATCCAACAGTTGATGTTTTTAAAGATTCGTTTGTAAAATTAAAAGTTGGTGATGAAGTTGAATTAAATTATTTAAAAGAAAAATTTGCAAAAATTGGTTATTCAAAAGTAAGCAAAATTGATCAATCACTTCAATTTGCTTCTAGAGGAGATATCATTGATATTTACTCTTTAAATTATGACAATCCAATTCGTATTGAATTTTTTGATACACAAATTGAATCAATTAGATTTTTTGATTTATCTACTCAAACATCAATTAAAGAAACAAAAGAAGTTGATATTATCCCAGGGACAATAAATTTATTTAGCGATGAAGAAAGAAATTCTGCTGAAGAAATTATTAAAAAAAGATATTCAGATGCAAAAAGTGATTTATCAAATTTATCATATGAAGAACTAGGTGATTCAATTAATGAAGATATTACTGACATAAAAGAGGGAATTGCTTCTCCTAAAATTTATAAATATTTATCGATTATTCAAAAAAAGAGAGCAGATTTGCTAGATTTTTTGAATAATTATATTGCAATTGTTGCAAATGAAGATGAATTCTATAAAGCAAAAGGATTGTTATTTGAAGAATCCGAAAACTTTATGAATGAATTATATATTAATGGAAGAAGTATAAGCGGTTTGCAATATTTTAATAAAGAAATTAATTCATTTAAGAATGCAAATTACTCTTATTTTTTATCTCCTTTTTACATTCATAATGATAGTGTACTAACGAACTTAACTAATAATGCTTTATATACTGCAAAAGAAAACGATTTAACTCGTATCCTTGATATGTATATTAAAAACGAATATAAAATTGTTTGTTTATTAGAAAACAAAGAGCAAATTAAAAGAATAGAAGATTCTTTAGAAATTATTGGGCAAAAAGGGCATTTATCTGAATCTTTGAATTTTGATCCAAATTATATTGTTAATTACTCAATATTTTCTTTTCCTTTTGGTTTTGAATTTAGAGATGAAAAAATTGTTATTCTAACAAGTAAAGAATTATTTGGATACAAGAGACACTCTTCAAGTTATACATCAAAATTTAAAGAAGGAATAATTTTAGAAAGTTATCAAGATTTACAACCCGGAGATTATGTTGTTCATGAAAAAAATGGTATAGGAAAATTTAGAAAAATTTCAACATTAGAAATTGATAAAAAACATGAGGACTATTTAGAAATTGAATATGATGGTGGAGATGTTTTATATGTTCCTTTATATCAATTTAATCTTGTAAGAAAATATGTTGGTAAAGAAGGTTATGCACCAAAATTAAATAGATTATTTACAAAAAAATGGGAAACAACTAAAAAGAAAATAAAGCAAAGGGTAAATGATTTAGCTGAGAGATTGATGGTTTTATATAGTGAAAGAGCTCAAGTTCCTGGAGTTAGTTTTGTAGGTGATAGTGAAATCGAGGGGGCCTTTGCTAGAGATTTTAATCATGAATTGACCCTTGATCAAAAAAAATCATTAATTGATATTTATAGAGATATGGAATCACCACATCCAATGGATAGATTATTATGTGGTGATGTTGGGTTTGGAAAAACCGAATTAGCTTTTAGAGCCGCTTTTAGAGCAATACTAAATGGTAAAATTGTATTTTTATTATGTCCAACAACATTGTTAGCACGTCAACATTATGAGGTAGCTCTAGAAAGATTTAAAAATTTTGATGTTAGGATAGGCATTTATACAAGGCAACAAACGCCACTAGAGGCAAAAGAAATTGAAGAAAATGTTAAAAACAAAAAAATTGATTTAATTATTGGTACTCATAAAATTCTTTCAAAGAAACTTGATCTTCATAATTTGGGACTTTTGATTATAGATGAAGAGCAAAGATTCGGAGTTGAGCAAAAAGAGAGAATTAAAGAAAAATCTCAGGGTATAGATGTATTAACTTTAAGTGCAACTCCTATTCCAAGGACCTTACAAAGCTCTTTAGTTGGTTTAAAGAGCGTTTCTACAATTGAAACTCCACCAAAAGAGAGGGTTGCAATTCAAACATATGTAATACCATACGATTTAAATGTTGTTAGAGAATTAATATTAAGAGAAATGTCGAGACATGGGCAAATATTTTATGTACATAACGAAGTTTTTTCTATTTATGATACATATGACAAATTGCATAAATTAGTTCCGAATTGTCAGATTGGCGTAATTCATGGGCAAATGAGTAAAGATGAATCCAGTAAGGTTATGCAGGAATTTTATGATGGCAAATTAGATTTATTAATTGCAACTTCTATTATTGAAAATGGAATTGATGTCGAGAATGCGAATTTAATGATTGTAGAGAATGCAGACAAATTTGGCCTTGCACAACTATATCAAATTAAAGGTAGAGTAGGACGTGGGGACCGAATGGCTTTTGCCTATTTAATGATAAATGGTAAAAAAGAATTGAGAGAAACTAGTCAAAAAAGACTACAAGCAATTCAAGATTTATCTGCTTTAGGAAGCGGATATAAGATAGCTCAAAGAGACTTATTAATTCGTGGAGCTGGCGATATTTTAGGGCCTGAACAAGCCGGTTTTATTGATGCAGTTGGAATTGATATGTATATAAAGCTTTTAAATGAAGCAGTTGAAGAAAGGAAGACAGGTATTAAAAAAGCAGAAGAAGTTTCCTTACATAAAGAACTTAATATTGATGCATATATTCCTGTTACATATATTAATAATGAAGAAAAATTTGAAGTTTATCATAAATTATTAGATGTAAAAAATATTGAGCAATTACAAAATGTTAGAAAATCTATTAGAGATATTTATGGTCCAATTCCTACAAGTATGGAATTCTTGTTTACAAAGAGAAAAATCGATATTTATTTTACAAAAGAAGAATTTGATACATATGAAGAATTTAATGACCACATAAATATTAAGTTAAGCCAAAAATTTAGTGATTTAGAAGGTATAGGAACAAGTTTATTTACTGCCTTAGTACCTTTCTTATCCAAAATAAAGATGTCTTTTATAGATAAAAAAGTTAATATTTATATAAAGAAACTTCCTGATTGGGTGGAATTATTAGAAAAGATTCTAGAAATTATAGATAGTTTATATGTGTCTACATTAAATTCTAAAGAGGTTCAAAATGCGCTTTGATAAATACTTAAAATTAACGAGATTAATTAAAAGAAGGACAGTAGCTAAAGAGTTGCTTGAAAGAGGTTTGTTTACTGTAAATAATCGAGTAGCAAAACCATCAAGTGAAGTTAAAGAAGGAGATCTTCTTGTTTTAGTGTTGGGCAGACACAAACTAACTGTAAAGGTGAAAGACGTTGTTTCATATTGCAAAAAAGAAGATGCATCATGTCTTTATGAAATAGTTAAGGATGAAATTATTGATGAAAATTAATCTAAAACTTAATAAAAAAGATAATTATATTTTAACTTGTTCTTTTGGCCCTGATTCAATGGCTTTGTGTAAAGCATTAATTGATGGTGGCTATGATTTTATTATTTGTCATGTAAATTATCATTTATGCCAAGAAGATGAAGAACGTTATCTAGGAATGAAAACTTATTCAGAGCAACACAATATAAAAGTTATTTATAAAGATATTTATATCCCAAAAACCGAAAACGAAGAGGGATATGCTAGAGAAAAACGTTATGAATTTTTTATTGAGACTGCAAAAAAATATAATATTAGAAACATTTTAGTTGCTCATAATCAAGATGATTTATTAGAAACATATTTAATTCAAAAAAAGAGAAAGTCTATAGTTAGTTATTATGGTTTAAACGAATCATTTATTGAGCAAGATATAAACATTACAAGGCCATTATTAAAGTATAAAAAAAGTGATTTAGAGTTGTTTTGCAAGGAAACTAATACCCCATTTGGGATTGATAGTTCTAACTTCAATACAAAGTTTTTAAGAAACAAAATTAGAAAAGAAGTGGTAAAAGATATGGATTTTGAAAAAAGATCTATTCTTTTAAATGAAATTGAAGAAAAAAACAAATTACTTAAAGAAAAGTTTTCAAAATTATTACCTTTAATAAAAGATGGTGGAATGTATAAAGAAGATATTGAAAAGCTTGATAATGATTCTTTCCAGTTGTTATTAATTAAATACTTTGAGATTCTTAATTTCTATGTTCCGATTTCTTTGTCTTTTGTTAAAGAATTAAAACAAATTGTTTCAAATAAAACCACATGGCATAAAACATTAAAACCTAATGTAATATTTTCTTTTGATTATGGTTTTTTAAAACTTTATTTTGTAAAAATGCCTATTTTTAATTTTAAAGTCAACCATTTTGAAAAAAACGAATATTTTACATTAAATAATGAATCAAAACTATTTAATTTAATTGAAAAATATGATACTTTATTTATACGCTCAAGTTTTAATTCAAATGAAGTATTTATACTTCATGGTCTCAAGAAAAAAATAAATCGCTGTTTTATTGATTGGAAGGTCCCTTATCCTATCAGGATAGTGTGGCCTGGTATTTTTGATATTAATGGAAATTTACTTTATGTTCCTCACTATAAAAAGAACAATATAATTAATGTAAATTCCTTGCTAATATTCAATTTAAATGATTTTATAAAATAGCCAATGCTTTTACTTTATAAAATAAAGTAGGTGTTGTAAAATTACATTGTAAAAAGGAGAGATTATGCAAAAGAAAAGATCCGTTTGGTTAACAGTTCTTATTTATATTATTATCGGTGTATTTAGTATCGTAATAATTTATATGATTGTTAGCGGTTTAAATCAAAAGTACACAACTATATCTACATCTCAATTTGTAACTTATGTTTATGATGGTGACGATAATTATGCTATCAAACAAGCAGAAATACAAACTGATAATGAGAATCAAGTTACCGTAAATATGATTGTTCACGATACTTCAAATAATAGTGATAAATATTATACAATCACTACTTCAAAAGAATCGGTTTATGAAGAAAAATGGGGATACACTCAAAGTGTTTCAGAAGCTATAAAAGAACAAACTGATACATTTGGAACTGAAGGTTACTTCAATACAACTGTATATCAAGAGAATGTGTTCTTATCATGGTTACCAACTATTATTTCAACAATTGTTATTCTTGGTATTGCAATATTCTTCTTTAGATTCTTAATGTCTTCAGCTGGTGGAAATAAGCAAGCTATGGACTTTAATAAATCTACTGCAAGAAGAGTTGATAACAGCAAAGTTAGATTTAAAGATGTTGCTGGTTGTGATGAAGAAAAAGCTGAAATGGTTGAGCTTGTTGATTATTTAAAAGAACCAAAGAAATATACAAAGTGTGGAGCTAAATAACCAAAAGGTATTTTACTTGTTGGTCCACCAGGAACTGGTAAAACTTTATTAGCAAAAGCTGTTGCTGGTGAAGCAGGTGTTCCTTTCTATAGTATTTCAGGTTCAGATTTCGTTGAAATGTTCGTTGGTGTTGGTGCAGGAAGAGTAAGAGATTTATTTAAGACTGCAAAACAAAATGCACCATGTTTGATATTTATTGATGAAATTGATGCCGTTGGTAGACAAAGAGGAGCTGGTTTAGGTGGCGGAAACGATGAACGTGAACAAACCCTTAATCAATTACTTGTTGAACTTGATGGTTTCGAAGAAAATTCTGGAATTATCGTAATCGCTGCTACTAATAGAGACGATGTTCTTGATCCTGCATTATTACGTGCTGGACGTTTTGATAGAAAAATTACTGTTAACCTTCCAGATAGAGAAGGAAGGGAAGCTATATTTAAAGTTCATGCTATAGGCAAAAAACTTGCTCCTGAAGTTGACTTTAAACAATTTGCAAAAAGAACCGTTGGTTTCTCTGGAGCTGATATTGCTAACATTTTAAATGAAGCTGCAATTTTAGCTGTTCGTGGAAATCGTGAATTAATTACTTCTGCTGATATTGATGAAGCTATTGATAGAAGAATTGCTGGTCCTGCTAAATCTACTAAAGGTATGAATGACTTAGAACGTAGACAAGTTGCATACCATGAAGCAGGTCATGCTATCATTGGTTTATCATTGAAAGATAGTGATAAAGTAAGAAAAATTACTATTATTCCAAGAGGAAATACTGGTGGACACGTATTAATGGGTCCTGAAGATGATAGATTCTTATTAACTAAGAAAGAATTAGAAGCAAGAATTTGTGGATATCTTGGTGGTAGAACTAGTGAAGAGGTTTTCTTTAACGATATCTCAACTGGTGCTAGTAACGATATTGAAATGGCAACTCAAATTGCTCGTTCAATGGTTGTCGAATACGGTATGTCTCCACTTGGTCCAATTCAATATGAAAAGGATTCAGGTAGTGTCTTCTTAGGAAGAGACTATAACAATGCACAAAAGAATTTCTCAGTTGCTGTTGCTGATGAAATTGATAAAGAAGTACGTAGAATTATTGAAGATGCTCATAAACAAGCAACTGAAATTATTACTAAACGTAAAGAAGATGTTAAATTAATTGCTGAAACACTTCTTGAAACAGAAACTATCAATGAAGAAGAAATTGATTACTTATTAAAGAATAGAAAAATGCCTGATGAAGCAGTTAAACAAAAAGATGCTGCTCGTGAATGTACAACAAATATGAAAGAAAAAGAAGATGCAGGTACTATTACTTCTTTAAAAGATGGTGAAGGTAAAGAAGAACCAAAAGATAAATAATATGTCTTTCTTTATTGGTGATGTTGAAATAAAAAATAAAGTTATCCTTGCTCCAATGGCGGGGATAACTTCTTTTTCATATAGAAGATTTATGAAACCATTTGGGGCGAGTTTAACCTATACTGAAATGATTAGTGATTGTGCTTTAATAAATGGGACAAAAGAAACATATAAGTTATTAAGTAGTAATGGAGAAGATAGGCCTCTAGCTGTTCAATTATTTGGTGGAAGTAAAGAAACACTATTAAAAGCAATTGATGTTCTTGAGAACACAAATTGCCAATATGATATTTTAGATTTAAATTTAGCTTGTCCCGTTCCAAAAGTTACAAAGAATAATGGTGGATCAAGTTGGCTGAAAGACCAAAACAAATTATTCGATATGGTTTCAGCTGTTGTAAAAAGAAGTAAAAAACCTGTTAGTTGCAAAATCCGATTGGGATATGATGTAGTTAATATAAATGAAACAGTCAAAACGCTAGAAAAAGCAGGCGTAAAATTTATTGCAATTCACGCAAGAACAAAATTACAATTATATACTGGTTTACCTGATTTCAATGTTTTAAAAGATATTCATAATATTATAAAAATTCCATTTTGTGTAAGTGGAAACATATATACTGTTGCTGATGCTTTAAATGCTTTAGAAATCACAAAAGCCGATGCAATTATGGTTGCTCGTGGAGCTGTTGGAAATCCAGAATTATTAACAAATATCAATAAAGCCTTAAATAAAGGAAGTTATTCTGAAGAAAAAGATTTTAATAGACAAAAAGAATATGCTTTAACTTATGCGGATAACATGTTAAATGAATTTAAAGAAGAAGTTGGAGTCAGAATGTTAAGGGGAATTTTACCAAAATTCTTTGATGGAATACCTGGTAGCAAACCACTTAAAAATGAATTAGCAACAAATACTAGAAATAAAGACGATATTATTAATATAATTAATAAATTCAGTGATTTAGAAAATAAAAGTAAGGAAAATTAAGTTATTATTCACTATAATACTAATGCGAGGTCAAAATTATGGAAGAAAAATTAAACGATCAAGAGATTATTAGAAGAGAAAAGTTACAAAAATTAATCGATATGGGTGTAAATCCATGGGGCGAAAGATTTAATCGTACTGACTCAACAAAAACATGTAGAGAAAAACTACAAGGAAAAACAAACGAAGAATTACAAGAAAAGCCAATTCGTGTAATTGTTGCTGGAAGAATTATGGCTTTAAGAAAAATGGGCAAAGCTTCATTTGTTAATATTCAAGATAGAGAAGGAAGAATTCAATCTTATATTTCTGTTGATACTGTTGGTTTAGAAAATTATGAAATTTTTAAAACAAATGATATTGGAGATATTATTGGTTTAGAAGGAACCTTAATGTTAACTAAAACCGGCGAACCAACTATTCGTTGTGATAAATATACTTTCTTAACAAAATCATTAAAAGTTTTACCAGAAAAATATCATGGACTTGTTGATATTGAAGAAAGATCTAGACATAGATATATTGATTTGATTATGAATGAAGAAAGTAAAAATGTTGCAATTGCAAGATTTAAGATTATTCGTTCGATTCAACATTATTTAGATAATTTAGGTTATATTGAAGTTGAAACTTCAGTATTAAGTCCTATTCTTGGTGGTGCAAATGCTAAACCATTTGTTACACATCATAACGCACTTGATAAAGATTTTTATTTAAGAATTGCTACAGAGTTAAATTTAAAGAAATTAATTGTTGGCGGTCTTGAGAAAGTCTATGAAATAGGTCGTATTTTCCGTAACGAAGGGATGGATGCTAGACATAATCCTGAATTTACTACTATTGAACTTTATGAAGCTTATGGAAATTTACAATCAATGGGTGAATTATGGGAAGGATTAATTAGAAATTGTTGCCAAGAAGTATGTGGAACTACAAAAATTCCATATGGTGATAAAGAAATTGATTTTGGACCAGAATTTAAATGGGTTTCTATGGCTGATGCAGTTAAAGAAAAAACTGGTTTAGATTTCACTAAAGATTTAAAAGTTGAAGATTTGGTTGCTTATTGTAAAGAAAAAGGTATTAAAATTGAAAAACACTGGAATACTCCAGGATATTTTCTTAATGCTTTATTTGATGAATATTGTGAAAGTGAATTAATTCAACCAACATTTGTTTACGGACATCCAATCGAAATTAGTCCATTAACAAAAAAGAGCAAAGATCCAAGATTTACTGAAAGATTTGAACTTTATGTAAATGGTGTTGAATTAGCAAATGCTTATACAGAGTTAAATGATCCAATTGATCAAAAAGAGAGATTCTTAGCTCAAATTGCCGCTAAAGAAAGAGGTGATGATGAAGCTAATGAAATGGATTATGATTTCCTTGATGCTCTTGAGTATGGTATGCCACCAACTGGTGGAATTGGAATGGGGATTGATAGATTAACAATGTTCTTAACTAATCAAGAAAATATTCGTGAAGTTATATTGTTCCCAACAATGAAAGACGAAAATAAATAGAAATTAAATCTCCTCGAAAAAGGAGATTTTTTGTTTTAAAAATGTTTTTACTCCCTTCTTGTTAAGTAAGAAGACATTAAGTTCTTTACTTTAAGGGATATTTTTATTAAAATATTAACACGTTATTTAATTAACGCATTCTTCTCTGCTATAACATTTTGATTATAGCCAGATGTCCAAAGGGAGGTTAAAGAGGTATGAAAAAGTACGAAATTATGTACATTGTAAAGGCAGACCTTGATGAAGCCGCACGTAAGGAAGAGATTTCCAAACTTCACAAAATATTAACTGATAACGGTGGTAAAATCGTTAACGTTAATGAATGGGGTGAAAGAGAACTCGCTTATTCTATTAAGAAACAAAATAAGGGTTATTACGTCGTCATTAAGGTAGAAGCTGAGCAAAAGGCATTAAGTGAATTTAAGCGTCTTAGCAGCATCGATGTAAACATGCTCCGTTCATTAATTACAGTTGATGCTGAATAATTGATTGGAGGAAAATATTATGATCAATCGTGTTGTGTTAGTAGGACGTTTAGTAAGGGATGTTGAATTAAGAAAAACTCAATCAAATATGAGCGTTTCTTCATTCACAATAGCCGTTGATAATCGTCAAAAAGGAAGCGATGGAAATAAAACCACAAGTTTTATTCCTTGTACCGCATGGAATCAATCTGCTGATTATTTAAGTAAATATGCTCATAAGGGCAGTTTAGTTGGAATTGATGGTAGATTAAACCAAAGATCATATGAAAAAAGAGATGGTACTAAAGCTAACGTTGTAGAAGTGGTTGCAGAATCTGTTACGCTTCTTGATTCAAAAGGTAGTTCAAATGGTAATATGCCAAAAATGGATGAGCCAGTTGATGATTCACCAAAAGATGATGTAGTCGATGAGAAGAACGACGACGTCTCAACAACAAGTGATGTTACAGATGATGATTTACCTTTCTAGAAAGGAAATTATATGGTTTATAAAAAAATGAGAGCCCGTAAAAAGGTTTGCTATTTCACAAAAAATAAGATTACTTATATTGATTATAAGGATGTCGAATTATTAAATAAGTTCATTGGAACTACTGGTAAAATTTCACCACGTAGATTAACCGGAACTTGTGCAAAGTCTCAAAGACAATTAGCAAAAGCTATTAAAAATGCACGTTATATGGCATTAATCCCATATATTGAAAAATAGTAATTAATTAACTCCCTGAAAAGGGAGTTTTTATTTTATCTTTAAAAAAGTGGCACATTTACCGCATGGATTTAAAATTTTGTTTATTATTATTTTTTTAATTTTTGTAGTAAAATATTTATAGAAAAGAAATGAAAAAATATCAATGAATAACGTTCTTTTCTATTGTATAATAGAAAAGGTATATTTTATGAAAAAAGTAAATTTTGGTTTAAAGTTAACTGTTTTGATTATAACTGGCGTTCAAGTGTTGGGTATTGGAGTTTTTAGTATCCTTTATGTTTTGAACTCTTTTAATTTGCAAGAAACATTTTTACCTGAATATGTTATGTATCTTGCTTTAGGTTTAGTCGTTTTAAATTGTGTTTTTGCTTTGTCTGTTATTTATTTTGTAAACAAAAAAAGAGAACAATCCGATGTTAAGATGGGAGATATTATTGGTTCTGATGTTAAGGAAGCTTATATCTTTGGTAAAATCGGTTTAGCTGTTGTTAATGAAGAAGGAACTGTTCTTTGGGTAAATGATTTATTAGAACAACGTCAAATCAACATCATAAATCGTAATATTTATGAGTGGTGCCCAAAATTAAAAGATTTACAAAATGATGATGTCGGTGATACTATAAGCATTTCTCAAAACAATCTTGATTATCAAGTTAAGTTTTTAAAAAGTGCAAGTTTATTTATTTTTAAGGATGTTAGTGATTATGAATTCTTGTTTAGATATACAAAAGAACAAGCTACATGTTTAGGAATTATCATGATTGATAACTATGCTGATATTGTTGGTAATAGTGATTTATCAAACGATTTAATTCAAACCGTAAGAAACGATATTACTGATTATTGTAAGAAATATAATTGCTTACTAAGACTTTATAGAAATGATGCTTATTTTGTTGTTTGTAATTTTGAAAGTTTACGTGAAATGGAAGCTGATGGTTTTTCACTTATTGATACAGTTCGTCAAGTTGCAACTCGTGAAACGATTCATCCAACATTATCTATTGGTTTTGCTCATGATTTCCCAGATGTTAATAAATTAAATGAAATGGCATCTAACGCAATTGATATTGCTATGAGTAGAGGCGGAGATCAAGTTGTTGTTTCTAAATATGGTAGTGAACTTCAATTCTTTGGTGGAAGAACCGAAGCAGTTGAAATTGGTAATAAAGTAAAGATTCGTGTCTTTAGTGATTCATTAATGGGTTTAATTAGTAGAGCTAGCAATGTTGTCATTATGGGACATGTTGATATGGATATGGATGCTTTAGGAAGCTGTTTAGGTATTAAAGCTATTTGTGATTTCTTAAAGAAACCTGCAAGAATTGTTTTTGATAGTAAATTAACTGAGAGAAAAACAAGAAGTGCTTTAACTTCTTTATTCTCACGTGATCAATTACAAAAAATGGTTTGTACTTTAAAAGAAGCTCAAGAAGATGTAAAGATTCAAAGTCTTGTTGTTGTTTGTGATGTTTCAAGACCTTCACTTACAATGTGCCCAAAAATTTTAGAGCAAACAGATAAAGTAGTAGTTGTTGATCACCATAGAAGAGCTACTGAATTTATTGAAAACCCTGTTCTTTGTTTAGTTGAACCAAGTGCAAGTAGTGCTTCAGAATTGGTTGCTGAAATTATTAAATATAACAGTTCAGCTGAAAAAGTTGCTCTTGATAAGATTAGTGCAACTATTATGTTAGCTGGTATTTTCCTTGATACTGCTTTTTATAAATCAAAAACAGTTGGTTTGAGAACATTCGATGCATCAATGATTTTAAAAGAATATGGTGCAGATAACGCTATTGCTGATGATATTTTAAAAGATGAATTTGAAGAATATGCATTAGTTAATAAAATTATATCTACAATTAAAACCCCATATTATGGCGTTTGTTATTGTGTTTCTGATGAGATTATTGAACGTTCAACTTTAGCAAAAGTCGGTAATCAATGTATTCAATTAAAGGGAATTAACGCTGCATTTGTTATTGGTAAAACTGCTGAAAATGAAGTTCGAGTTAGTGCAAGAAGTGATGGCACTATTAATGTTCAAGTATTATGTGAAAAGTTTGGTGGAGGTGGCCACTTCTCGATGGCTGCTGCTGCTTTTAAAGATACTACAATTAAAAAAGTTGAAGAGACTTTACTTGATGTTTTAGATAATTATTTAAGTGAAGCTCGTGTAAAGAATAGCGATACGGAGGAATAAAAATGGAAGTTATATTATTACAAGACGTTAAAGGTTTAGGAAAAAAAGGCGACACAAAAACTGTTGCTGATGGATATGGAAATAATTATTTAATTAGAAACAATATTGCTGTTAAGAAAACTGTAGAAGCTGTTAAGAATTTAGAAAAAGAAAACGAAAAAGAAAGATTACATCAAGAAGACCTTAAAAAAGAAGCTTTAGAAACAAAAGGTAAGCTTGGTTCAATTATTCTTGAATTTACTGCCAAAGCTGGAAAAGATGGAACAATGATTGGGCAAATCTCTACTAAAGAAGTTTGCGAGAAACTTGTTAAAGATTACAACATAAATATTGATAAGAGAAAATTTGTTGATAAGATTTTAGTTAATGCTTTTGGTACATCAATTTTAAAAAATGAATTATATAAAGGAATTATTGCTGACGTTAAGGTTCATGTTTCTGAGGAGAAGTAATGGATATTAAAAACCTTCCAAATGATGAAGTTGCTGAAAAAACTGTCCTTGGAATAATGATAATGGACGATAAAAAGGCATTCGATCTTCTAGATGAATTAGAAGAGGAAGATTTTTATTATGGAAACATTAAAAACTTAATTGTTTATAAAGGTTTAGCTGAATTACACAAACAAAGTAAGGGTATTGATATTCAAACAATAACTTCTTATTTAAATACTACAAAAGAATTAGATGGTATTGGTGGTGTTGATTATTTAGTAAGTTTAACAGCATTAGTAACTGGATTTGCCAATGTTGAATATTATGTTAAGACATTAAAAGATTATGCTTTATTACGTAAGTTTTTTACTGCAATTAGTGTTGTAGAAAAGAATTACAACGATGGCAAAATTAAAGATATAAATAAATATGTAAGTGAATCTGAACAAACCTTACTTGAAATTACTAGTGAAAGAAGAGTAGAAGGCTTTAAGAAATCTGATGAAATAGCTCGTAAATTAGGCAAACAAATTGAATCATCTATTGGGAAAGATGTTAATGCTTTTTCAGGAATTAGTACAGGTTTTCCTAAATTAGACGGTATTTTAAATGGACTTCAAAAAGGAAACTTAATTGTTTTAGCTGCACGACCAAGTGTTGGTAAAACTGCATTAGGATTAAATATTGCCTACAATTGTGCAATAAAAAGCAAAAAGCCAGTAGCTATATTTTCAATTGAAATGTCTAGTAACGAAATTATGTGTCGTTTATTTTCTAATAGAAGTGGTGTCCCTATGGATAAAATTTCTAAGAATATGCTTAATCAAAATGATAGACAAAAGCTAAAAGAAGCAGAAGAAGAAATTTCTCGTGCGCCGCTTTATATTGATGATACTGGTGGTATTTCAATTGATGATATTATTAGTAAGTCAAAGAGATTAAAAAATGATTTACATGATTTAGGTTTAATTGTTGTTGACTACATTGGAAAAGTAAAAGTTCCAAATATGCGTACTGATAACAAGGTTCTTGAAATTGACCGTGTTACCGGTTCTTTAAAACAACTAGCAAAAGATTTGGATGTACCAATTTTGGCCCTTGCTCAAGTCAACAGAAACGTTGAAGTAAGAGAATCTGCTGTTCCACAATTATCTAACTTAAAAGATAGTGGTTCTATCGAACAAGACGCTGACCAAGTTGTATTTATCTATAATCCTGAACAAGCACATGCCCTAAAACAAAAGAATGCCCAATATGGTGCAAATAAAGAGAATAATGAAGAAGAAAGCAAACCAAATAATGTTGATAAGCAAGAAAAATATGATCCAAATCATAGTGATTTAGTTTTTATATTGGTTCGTAAAAATAGAAATGGTAGAACAGGGAACATATCCTTATTGTTCTTTAAAGCATTTCAAAGATTTGATACTCCATCTGAAGAAACTAGTTGTATAGCAAGCAAATATCACGAGATTGATGATTTAGAATAGTTATGAAAATGCATATTATTGCAAGTGGATCAAAAGGTAATGCCAGCATAGTTTACGATGATTCAACTTGTATATTAATTGATTGTGGAATTAGTAAAAAGCGATTAGTTGAAGGCCTTAAAGAGGTAAAAAAAGCGCTAAATGATATAGATTTTGTATTATTTACACATAATCATATAGATCATATTTTAGGAGAAAGTTATTTTTCTCTTGATAAAAAGTACGCAAGAAAAGGTACTATAAACTTACTTCAAAATCATGAATTAATATTCAACCATATTTATACTTTTAAGGACTTTCAAGTTGAGTTATTAGAAACATCTCATGATGCAATTGCTCCATGTGGTTTTTTATTTAAAAATAAAAATGAGAGTTTAGTATATATCACTGATAGTGGTTTTATCCCAGAATCGACTTTTAAATTAATTAAAGATAAAACTTATTATTTTATTGAGTCAAACCATGATTACGATATGCTTATTAATTCAAATAGACCATTAATATTAAAGAAAAGAATCTTATCAGATTATGGTCATCTATCAAATTATCAAAGCGCTACATATATGAGTTTATTAATTGGTAGCGACACAAAAGAAATTATACTTGCTCATTTAAGTGAGGAATGTAATACACCAAACGAAGCCTTAAATACATATTATTCAATTTTTAAAAACGAAGGAATTGCTACAAGCTGTATTAAGATTATTTGTGCAAAGCAACATGAAAGTGTGGATTTATGATTAAGATAAATATTATATGTATTGGAAATCTTAAAGAAAAATACCTTAAAGACGCACAAGAAGAATATTTAAAAAGATTAACAAGATATGCATCAATTAAATTAATTGAAGTTAATGAAGCAAAAATATTAAGCTTTGATAATGCAGCCTTAATTGAAAAGACAAAAGAAAACGAAGCGGTAAATGCATTAAAATTTGTTAAAAAAGATGATTATTTAGTTTTAATGGATTTACATGGAAAAGAATTATCTAGTGAAGATTTAGCAAAAGGATTTTCTAATTTAGTAAGTACGAATACAAGAGATATTGATATAGTAATTGGTGGAACACTTGGTTTAGGTGAATCATTATTAAAAAGAAGCAATTATAGAATATGTTTATCTAAATTAACGTTCCCACATCAAATAACTAGAATAATATTACTTGAACAACTTTATAGAATATTTAAAATAAATAACAATGAGTCATATCATCATTAGGAGATTATTATGGAACAAAATGAATTTAAGAATTTAAAGAAAATTAAAGATAGTGATATTTTTACAGTTGAGCATTATATATTAGCTAGTGGAGAAGAATTTTATATCGAACCAAACTTTTATACTCAATTACAAGGCGTAAAAAGAATATATGAAGATAAATATGATCAAGTAATTAATTGTTTATTAGATATTGTTAAAACCAATAAAAAAGTTATATTTACTGCAGATTTTGAAAATCCGGTTGTTTATAAAAAAGATTTTATTTATCGAGAAATACTAGATATAACAGATAAATTAAAGATTGTTATTGATGATAAAACTTATGAATCCGATTACGGTGATTAAATAAAAAATGTAGTGAAATTCACTACATTTTATTTTTAAAGTTTTATTGTTGTACAGGTCGTAATTGTTTCATGCTCATCCACATGATTCTAAATCCATATGTTACAACGAAGAGCATAATTTCATATCCAGTGAACATAAAGCCTAAGATTAAAGCGATTAATCCTGGAGTAAGTGCTGCCCAAGCAGCCATGCCATAGCATTGATGGAATTTAATACTTCTATTAGGATTGTTCTTTCCTCTGGTCATTAAGAAGATAACTAAGCCCATTAAAGCAACGACACCAACGTTAACAGCTAAGATAATGCCAGTTTGAATCCAAGTTACTGAATATCTATTATCAATATAAATTTCATCAAGGGTAGTTTTAAAATTAGTTGTTGTGGCTTCAGCATTTTCAATTTGTGTTCCACTTGTAGATAATAACTTTGTAATACTTGTAGTAGTTACATGTTGATAGTTACCATAAACTCCACCATAACTTGATGTACCGCCTTCTTTATATAAAGCTGTTTGGAAAGCTTGATAACCAAATACAATATAAGAAACATCTCTTGAAGTTGTATCAGTATTTGGAATAGTGCTAGCAATTGAACTTATAGTATTACTAAATGAAATGCCTTCTGGAATATAAAAAACCTCAAAATCAATTCTACTTGTATTTGAACCATCTTCATAAGCTGACTTATGTTGATAGATTCTATAATTATTTGAATATGATGGAGTTGCACCAGTATAAGTTGCATAACCATCTTTAAAAGTAACATCAATACCTTGTTCTTTCATATCTTTAACAAATAAATAAAAATTATCTGAATATTCATAAGTGTAAGTTGAAGATAAGAATGAACTTCCAGAAGCTGTTGCTTGATGGACAGTTAGTGGTACAGCACTCATTAAAATTGAAACAATAAAAACCAATACAGCCCAATACCATTTGTGGGTCATACCGATTTCCATACATATTTGGTTATTGAATAGTGATTTTAGATAATATCCAGCCATTCTCCAATTAAACTTTTTCTTTTGTTTTTCTACTTTTATATTTTTACTCATATTAATCAATCCTTTACGTTTTAATAGTATAAACTATTAAAGGAATAATATCAAAACATTACTTTACTATAGTAAAAAAACCTTAAATTTCATATCATATATGACCTTAAAACTTGCTAATTTATATATTTTCAAGTAAGATATTATTCACCTGGGGATGATCAGGTTTCGACATATATTCGTTTGGCATGGATTGCAGTGGAGTGGTGACCTTATCACCGAAAAAATTTATCTGCCAATAACAGACAAAGTCGTTTATCTTTCGCTGCTTGCTAGTTAGACTACACAGCCACATTATTGTGCCCTCGATAGACTGAGGGGAGATACGCACCTACAAACTTCGCTTCTTAATTTGTATAAGTGTGAAATAACAAGAAGATAAGTAATAATATAGATTAGATATTATTAACGAAAATCAATAATCTCGTAGTGGAAAATTTGTGAAGTTTGACAAACTATTAAATTAAAAACTTTACTAAACTGTAGTAGTCTATGTGGGGCAATATATGGACCGGAGTTCGATTCTCCGCATCTCCACCAAAAAAAGCACGATAATATCGTGATTTTTTTATTTTTTACAAAAAAAACATCAAGATCCCCATCCTGATGTTTAAACCCCTTAAAATGTAACACTGAATTTGTATTACCCCTTTAAAATGAATACAAAACAATGTTAAATCTATATAGTTAAGCAACATTTGTGAAGGAGATAAAAATCTAACACAACTAAACTTAACTACAAATAAGTTTTAACATTTTGTATTAATTTTATATATTTACGAATTTAAATAGAGGTATCAAATCGTGGAAAATTAAAAAGAAACTAATCTTCTAAAACTAATTCTTTTTTCAATTCCGTTTTGGATTTGCAGTGGTTCTAGAGAATAATTATCATCAAGAATATATTTTGTATATTCAAAATTTGAATCTACTCTTACTATTTTGCTTTCTTCTCTATAAATATATGGAATGTCGTTATCTGATTGGTACTTGATTAATATTTTGGCATCTTTTGAATTTAAAAAGAATTTTCTTTCTATATATTCTTCCATATTATTAAAATTAGAAGTTATAAATGCTTGGTCTGAATAACCTGCAATCCATGTATATAAATCAAAGAAATAATAAACGTTGTTTTGTTTAATATAATTTGTTGGATGCACATAAGAATTTATGCTACTAAATGCACAGTTTATAAAACCAACTTCTTCATAATCGTCTTTTAATAAATAATTAAATAAGTTTGCAATTCCTCCATCGGATGCAAGATTTTTCTTAAGAATACTCTTAGCGTCATAATTAAATTTATACTTATTAGGGCCATAATTATATAAAACATGTTTTGTTTCATATCCCATTCCACGATAATAGGTATAATTTAATAAATCTTTTACTGTATTAATTTTACTATTTATTAAATCGATATCTAACGAACTATCAAATTCCTTAAAATCTTCATTGCTTAATTTTGCTTCACCTAATATTGAAGAATATGCGTTATCAAAGTCTGTTACATTCTTGATGTCATTTTCTTGATATGTACAGCCATATCTATTAAATTTAAAAGGCATTGCTGAATATGAGACTTTAGTTTCAGTGACTTCGTCATTATATAAATAATTAAAGTTCGCATCACTTGGCAGACATATATTTTGTTGCAAGTCGTCTATAAAAGAAAAAGGAATGTTTAGTCCGTCTTCATATGAGCCGTCTATGATAAAAGAAATATACGAATTATTATCTAGCAAATTTTTAGTATAGTCTTCCAAGGAATCGCTCTCTTCAACTTGGAAATCTTTAAAATTATTCCTTATAATATCTCTTGTTTCAAAGAAATAGTATTTATCATTTGTTTTTACATAATTTATTTGCGAACATGTGTCAAAATCTTTTTGGTATATAACATTTAAAATTCCACATTCATCGTAAATGTCATTCATAAAGAAATTTGTTAAGTTAGCATAATCTAAGATATTTCCATGTCCATCTTGATATATATTTTCAACACTTTTTCCATAATACCATGTGTCTTTATTAAATTCTTTAATTTCGTCGTCACCATAAAGATAGTAGACATTGTTAGCTAAAAAAGAAACATAATCACTAAAAGAATGAATGCTTTTTTTAGCTTCAGTAGGGGGAGTAAATCTAATTGCTATACTCTCATCGTTAGTAATTGTAAGGTTATTAAGTGCTTCAGGTATACTTGTATCGCTTGGTACATATGGGTTACTAATAATTTCAGTTACTTTATCATCTTCTGCTAAGTCATTATTATGTTGTACATATAAAGTTGAAACAATGACTGTTCCTGCTAGCATGGCACTTAAACCAATTAGAGAAAGAACCAAGCCTGTTTTGTTTTTCTTTTCAAAATTAATTGATTGAATTGGAGTGCCAAAATAGGTATCTAAAGGATCTAATTTATAAAAATTTACATAATCAACATAAAAAGGGATTTTAGGTATAACTTCTCCTTTTTCTAATCTAATCATAAATGATTTAGATTTTTTTAAATCTTTTGCCATTTGATAATGGGAGATCTGTTTGTTTTGTCTAATAATTTTAAATCTATTTATAAACTTCTTTAAATCAAAAGACTCGACATATGGTTCATTTTTCTCAATTATCTCGCCATTAATAAAAGAAAGAATATCAATTTTAAAAAGATTTGCAATATTGACCATTATATCTATTGAAGGCGAAGAAAATCCGTTTTCCCATTTAGAGATAACTTGAACACTATAAAAAAGTTTATCAGCAACTTCTTGTTGCGAAAGATTTTCTTTTTGTCTACATTTTAAAAGCAATTGGTTTAATTTCATACTTAATATTTTATCATTAGTATAAATGTTTTTATATGTAAATTATTTAACAATAATATCTAAATATTCAGGATGTTTCTCAAAATAAGACACACTATATGAGCAAATAGGTTTAATCATAAACTTTTGTTCTTTTGCATAATTTATAACTTTTTCAATTAATATTTTAGCCATACCTTGACCTTGAAAAAGAGGAGATACAACAGTGTGAAGTATAATTAATGTGGATTTATCTAACTTAAATGTTATATATCCAATTTGTTGTTTCCCATCATCGTTATAAAGAACGAATTTGTTAATTTCTTGTTTAAATTCCATATGTTAATTATAAACTATCTTTAAATAAATATTAAAATTTAATGCTTTCCAATGTTTCTTTTTTATTTATTTATTAGATAATATAAATATGTATAGTTTTATAAAGTATTCTGATGAAATTTATTATGTTGAAGGCAATCCATCACAACCTACCCCAAAAATTGTTATTATTTCTGGGAAATTATGTTCTTTATTGATTGATACTGGGAACGAAATAGAACAAATAGAGTCATTAAAAGAAGGTATTAAAAAATTTAATTTGCCTCCAATAAAATACATTGTAATTACTCATTTTCATGATGATCATATTCATAATATTTCATATTTTAAAGATCTTGAAATTATAGCAAGTAAATATACAGCAAAATATATAAAATACAAAACAAAGATAATTGATTCTAAAACATCAATTGATCTAGGAAATCTATTGGTTACTATTGATATATTACCTAATAGCCATGCAAAAGGTAGTTTATTAGTTTATGAATATAAAAGTAGAATAATGTTTATTGGAGATGCCTTGTGTGGAAAAATTATAGGACAAAAACTTTATCTAAATAAATCTAGTACTTATGAAATGATAAAAAAGATATCAGAATACGATGTAAAAGATTTTATTGATGGGCACAGCAATCCAAACGATACTACAAAAGATAAAGTTATGGAAACATTAATAAGATATAAATTATTATGTAACAATAGAGAAGATTTGATTGAATTAAAGGAGTAAGTATATGGTTTATAGAGAATGGAAAGATAAAGGAATAAAAACAAGTTTACTTGGATTTGGATGCATGAGGCTTCCAACCGATGAAAAGGGTAAAATAAATAATATTTTAGCGAATGAACTACTAGAAAAGGCATATAAAAGTGGTGTTAATTATTTTGATAATGCTTATATGTATCTTGATTATCAAGACGAAAAGTTTGTTGGAGAATTTTTAAGTAAGAAACCAAGAGATTCGTTTTATGTAACAAGCAAACTACCTGTAGGAATGATTAAAAGTCTTAATCAAGCAAAAGAGATTTTTAATGAACAATTAAAAAACTTGCAAGTTGAATATTTTGACTTTTATTTATTTCATTGTTTGACAAAAGAGAATTTTAAAAAGATTAAAGATTTAAAACTTTTTGATTTTCTTTTAGAAATGAAAAAAGAAGGGAAAATTCATAATCTAGGATTTTCTTTTCATGACGAATATAAAGTATTTGAAGAAATTTTAAATTATTATTCATGGGATTTTTGCCAAATTCAATATAACTATATAGATACAAACTTTCAAGCAGGCGACAAAGGTTATGAATTAGCTAAAAAGAAAGGCATTCCAATGGTTATTATGGAGCCAGTCCGTGGTGGCCAATTATGTAGATTATCTGATGAAATTGCTAAACCATTTAAAGATTATAATAATAAAGCAAGTTTAGCATCGTGGGGATATCGTTGGGTGGCAAGTCATGATAATGTAAAAGTTGTATTAAGTGGAATGAGTTCAATGGATCAAGTAGATGATAATTTGAATACATTTTCTAATTTTGAGCCACTAAATGATAAAGAAAACGAAATTATCAAGTTGGTTGCAAAAAATATTATCGAGTTACAATTTAATAAATGTACGCAATGCGCTTATTGTCAACCATGTCCAAACGGAGTATCTATTCCTCGAATTTTTAAGGCGTGGAATAATTTTGGAATGTTTAAAGATGGAGAAGACTTTGTATATTATATGAATCATATTGGAGATAAAAGCGGTCCAAATAAATGTATTAAATGTGGTTTGTGCGAAAGTAAATGCCCACAACATATCTCTATAAGAAGTGATTTACAGAAGGTTTTATCTTTATACAATAGTTTAAAAGAGCAAAAATAGTTGAATTAAATAATAATATTAATTATGATATCTAAATATTGAGGGAGTAACTGGCGATTATCGTCTTGAGTCAACATGCTGGATAAAATCCTGGCTCAAGTTAAATAGTGAGACTCATGAACTTTTTGATGTTCATGGTCTTGAAAGAGAATGCACATCAAAGAAGAGGTGCATTTTTTTATGGATATTTTACAAACATTAATATTATCTGTTACTATGGCGGTTGATTGCATGTGTCTTGGAGCAAGTGATGGAATTTTAGAAAATAAAATGAAGATTTCTAAAATGATAATTATTGCTTTAGTATTTGGCGTAATGCAAGGTTTAATGCCAACAATAGGATTCTTTTTAGGCTATCTAATTAAAGATTATATTTCTTCATTTATACCATGGATTGCTTTTACAATTTTAATGTTTTTAGGTCTAAAAAGTATTATTGAAGCTATTATTGATATAAAAAAAGAGAACAAAATTAAAAACGATACTGGAAATGATATAGTTATTGAAAATAAAACATTGAAACCAGGTGAAATATTTTTACAAGGTGTTGCTACATCAATTGACGCTTTAACTATAGGTTTTATTTATGCAGATAAAAGCATAGATAGTTCTCTTTTAACATTTTTAATTATTGGAGTGGTAACCTTCGCTTTGTCATTTCTTACTACTTTTCTTGGTAAAAAAATTGGTTCGAAACTACAAAAAATTGCTCCTTTTATTGCTGGAGCAGTATTTATATGTATGGCAATTAAATTTGTAATTGAAGCATATATTTAAATCTAATATAAAAAGAATAAATAAGTTATTTCAAATGAAACTTATCTTTTGGCTGTGTATAATAAATATATAGTTTGTTATTAAATACATAAAAGAGGTTTCTTATGAAAAACGTTTATATTGGTGTCGATGTTGGTGGAATGACTATTAAATGTGGAATTGTTGATAAAGAAGGTAATATTTTATATAAAGAATCTATTAAAACAATAAATCCTAAACAGTCATATATGCCATTTTTAATTTCTATTAAAGAATTGTTGGTAAAAACTATAGCAAAAGCTAAAGAACTAAAATGTACTCCAAAAGGAATTGGATTTGGAATTCCTGGAGTTGTAAATAATAAAACAGGATCTATTGATTATGTTTGTAATATAAATTTATTTCATGTTCCTTTAGCTGATTATTTAAAAGATTTAAAAATTCCAGTGCATTTATCAAATGATGCTAATGTTGCATGTTTAGCTGAACAACTTTTTGGTGTAGCTAAAGGATATAGTAGTGTGGTTTTATTAACTTTAGGCACAGGAATTGGTGGCGGTGTAATTATTGATAATAAACTTTTTGAAGGAAACGAAGGAAAAGGTGCTGAATTAGGCCATGTAACAATGGTTGTTGATGGGGAACAATGTGGATGTGGAAGGAAAGGATGCTTTGAAGCATATGCAAGTGCAAGTGCTTTAAATAAATATACAAAATTAAGTATGGAAAAGAATAAGAATTCTTTAATGTGGAAAATTGCCAAGAATGATATTGCAAACGCAAATGGTTATACATCCTTTGAAGCAGCTAAAAAAGGCGATGTTGCAGCAATTGATGTTGTTAATAAATATATTAAGTATTTAGGTGAAGGTATTTTAAATTATTGTAATATTTTTAGACCAGAAGCTATTGTCCTTGGTGGAGGAGTTTCTAATCAAGGAGATTATTTAAAAGGATTATTAGAAGATTATTGTGGAAGACAATTCTATGGATATAGAGAAACTCCAAAAGTAGAAATTTTAATCGCAAAACTTAAAAATGATGCCGGAATAATCGGTGCAGCCGCACTTTGTTTCAATGATTAATTGTATTTAGAAATAATTTCTTAAAATATGTGCACAAATATTTCATTTTAATAATGAAAAAAATATTGTTTTAATATATTATATTCAAGGGCACCCCAAAATATTTGATAATTCAATATGCTTATTCAAATGTTTTTTTATTTTTATTTAAAGAGGGAAGTTTTATGGTTAGTCAAAGTGAAAAGAAAATGAAGTTTATTTTTGTTACAGGTGGAGTTGTTTCAAGTTTAGGTAAAGGAATTAGTGCCGCTTCTATAGGTCGTTTATTAAAAAGAAGAGGTCTAAACATATTTTCAATTAAGTTAGATCCATATCTAAATATTGATCCAGGCACCATGTCTCCATATCAACATGGAGAAGTATTTGTAACTAAAGATGGAGCCGAAACAGATCTTGATCTTGGTCACTATGAAAGAATTATAAATACATCATTAACTAAAGAAAGTAGCGTTACATCAGGTAAAGTATATAGTACTGTTCTTGAAAAAGAACGTAATGGTGCTTATTTAGGAAAAACTATTCAAATTATTCCTCATATTACTAATGAAATTAAAAAAAGACTTTTTGATGGCTTTAGAGCCAAAGGCGATACCGATGTTTGTATTGTTGAAATTGGCGGAACTGTTGGTGATATTGAATCTCAACCATTCTTAGAAGCTATTAGACAAATGAGAAGAGAAATTGGTTATGAAAATACATTCTTTGTTCATAACACTCTTGTGCCATATTTAAAAACAAGTGGTGAAGTTAAAACTAAACCAACTCAACATAGTGTTAGAGAATTAACAGGTTTAGGAATTCAACCAGATGCTATATTATTACGTTGCGAAAGAGATGTAGATAAAGAAAGTCGTGATAAAGTCGCATTATTTTGTAACGTTAATGATAATGCTGTTTTTAATGTTAGAGATGTACCATTAATTTATGAAGTTGCTTTAAATTTACAAAAACAACATCTCGACGATTTAATTGTTGATCATCTTCAACTTAAATGTGCTCCAGTTGCCGAAATGACAGATTGGATTGATTTTGTAAATAAAGTAAAAAGTCTTAAAAAGAGTATTGATATTGCTCTTGTTGGAAAATATGTTGATTTACATGATGCATATTTATCAGTTGCCGAAGCTTTAAAACATGCTGGATACGTTTATGATAGATTGATTAATATACATTGGGTAAATAGTGAAAAACTCGATGAACAAAATATTATTGAAAGTTTAAAAGATTGTGATGGCGTTATCGTTCCTGGTGGATTTGGAAATAGAGGAATCGAAGGAATGAAAGTTGCTGAAAAATATGCTCGTGAAAATAATATTCCATACCTTGGTTTATGTTTAGGTATGCAAATTTCTTTAATTGAGATGGCAAATAGCGTATTAAAACTTGAAGATGCAAATTCAACTGAATTTGAACCAGATTGTAAGAATAAAATTATTGATTATTTACCAGACCAATATAAAGGAATTAAAATGGGTGGAACCATGCGTTTAGGAGAATATGATTGTAATGTTCTTCCAAATACAAAAGCTCATGAATTATATGGTAAAGATTTAATTAGAGAAAGACATAGACATAGATATGAATTTAATAATGAATATAAAGCTAAATTTGAAGAAAATGGTGTTATATTTAGTGGTATAAATCCACAAACAAATCTTTGTGAAATGATTGAATTAAAGAATCATCCATTCTTTGTTGCTTGTCAATTCCATCCAGAATTTCAATCAAGACCATTAGAACCACATCCATTATTTGTTGGTTTTATAAAAGCCTGTAAGGATAAAAATGAACAAAAATTATAAACATAATCTTAAAACTCGTTATAAAGACGAGGGAAAAGAAAAAAAGGTTGAAAAACGTATAGATTTTAAAGAATTTCATGTTCCTCATGAAACCGAATTACTTTTATTTTTGATTGAAGATTTACATTATACTAGAACAAATGCAAAAGCCTTATTAGCACATCATTTAATTTCTATAAATGGTGCTCCAGTGAGCCAATTTAATTTTAAACTATATAAAGATGACTCGGTTATATTAACTAAAAGACCTATTAAGAAAAAAGCACGTAAAGATATACCTGTTATTTTTGAAAATAGAGAATTTATTGTAATAAATAAACCATATGGTTTACTTTCAATTGCTTCTCAAACTGAAAAAAGTAGTACTGCATATCGTATGGTTATGGATTTTTTACAAAGTAGAGATAAACATGATCGTATATTTGTAACACATCGTATTGATAGAGAAACAAGCGGTGTTTTATTGTTTTGTAAGGATGAAAAATTACGTGATGAAATTCAAAAAAATTGGAACGATATAGTTATTAAAAGAGGATATTATGCCGTCGTTGAAGGCGTAATGGAAAAACAAGAAGATACAATTGTTAACTATATTGCAAAAAATAGAGAAAATATTATGTATTTAGTTAAACCAAATACCAAAGATGCTCAAAAATGTATTACAAAATATAAAGTGATAAAAGGTAATGGCCATTATACTTTATTAGATATTGAAATTATGACTGGACGTAAAAATCAAATAAGAGTTACTTTAGGTGCTTTAGGGCATTATGTTGTTGGTGATGATAAGTATGGAGAACCTTCAAATCCATTAAATAGAATGTGTTTACATTCATATGAACTTACTTTTAAGCATCCTACAACAGGAAAAGTGTACAAATTTATAGCACCTATGCCAAAAGAGTTTTTAACCCTTGTAAACTAAGTTTTTAAATATATAATCTAGTTATGAGAAAACAATCATTTAAAAATTTACTAGATGCTTTGGTAAGTGTTAGTCCAGTTGTTCTGATTGTTTTAGTGCTATTTTTATTACAAGAATATACAGACATATTTCCATCTGGAATTATTTCTTTTAATTTATTAATTACTTTTTTAATTTGCTCATTATTTTTAGTTGTTGGTATGAGCTTATATTCACTTGGTAGTGAAGTTGCTATGTCTCAAGTTGGAAAATATATTGGGAATAGTTTTGGTAAATCAAGTCAATTAATTATCATGTTAATACTAATGTTTTTATTAGGTATTATGATTACAATTGCTGAACCATCCATTAGTGTTTTAACTGGATATATTCCCGCTGAAGAGATTAACCCATGGTTACTTAAAATAATTATTGGAGTTGGAGTCGGTGCTTTCTTTTTATTAGGGTTTCTACGTATTCTTTTCCAAAAATCATTGCGTTTATGGTTGATGTTTTTCTACATGATTGTATTTGGAATTGCATGTTTATTTGGTGGAGAGGGCGGGCCAATTATTGAACTCGCTATTGATTCTGGTGCCGCTACAACTGGATCAATTACCGTTCCATTTTTAATTGCATTTGGTGTTGGTTTAGCTAGTGCAAGAGGTGGCAAAAACTCTACAAGTGATTCATTTGGTTTAGTTGGACTATGTTCTGTGGGACCAATTATTGTTGTTATGTTATTAGGCATTATTTTAGAGCCACAAATTAAACCAACAACAATATCTACTGACATTTCTGTTGCTAGATTTACTGATTCACTACTTTCTTCAATACAAAGTGTTTGTTTTGCAATTTTACCAATTGTTGCTTTCTTTTTAATTTATGAATTAATATGTATTAAACTTCCTAAGAAAGAAATTATTAAAATTTGTTTAGGGTTTTTATATACCGCAGTTGGTTTAATAATTTTCTTAACTGCAGCAAATTTTGGTTTTATTCCAATTGGTTATTCACTTGGTAGCGGTTTAGCAATGAACGAATCTTATTTTTATTTACTAGTAATTTTATCTATTATAATTGGATTTGTTATTGTTTTAGTTGAACCATCTGTTATCATTCTTACTCAACAAGTAGAAGAAATTAGTAATGGTGGTATTCCTAAAAAGAAACTCAGATTATCACTTGGAATTAGTGTTTCTATTGCTGTATTTTTATCAACAATAAGAGTTTTATATTTCCCAACAATGCCAATTTTATATTACATCGTTCCTTTATACATTGTTGCTTTAGGACTAACAATGTTTGTTCCTGATATTTATGTAGGTATCGCTTTTGATGCCGGCGGAGTCGCTAGTGGAACAATGTCTAATTGTTTTGTGACTCCATTTATTTTAGGAATAGGAGCTACTTTAAATAATGGAGCATCAGGATTTGGAGTTATTGGTTTAATAGCCACTATGCCTTTGATAGTTGTTCAAGGATTAGGTGTTGTAGCTAGAATTCAATCTAATATTGAATACAAGAAAGCTCGTGAAAGAGTTAAAGAAGTTGATGATAATCAAATTATACATTTAATGGAGGTAAATAAAGATGGCAAAACAAATTAAACAAACACCAAAAACTTTAACTCCATATGATAAAACGTATAAAGTTCAGCCAATAAAATTAATGATTATAATTGTTGATCGTTATCAAGGCGATTATTATGTTGAAGAGTTTAAAAAACTTGGAGTATCATACTTATTTATTACTTATGGAAGAGGCACTGTTCCAAGCGATCTTCGACATATTTTGAGTATTGATGAAGATAAAAAAGACATAGTTTTTGCTTTTGTTAAAGAAGATTTAATGAAAGACTGTTTAAAAGTAATTAATGAGCGTTTTAATGTATCTAAAGTTGCAAAAGGTATATCATTTAGCGTACCAATTGATTCAATGGCAGGTGTATTAATGTATAAATTTCTAACAGATACCAAATCGAATAGGAGTATTAAAAATGGAAAATGATATTTTAATTGTAGTCGTTATTAACAAAGGCTTTACAGATTTAGTTATGGAAGCCGCTAAAAAAAGTGGTGCTAATGGTGGGACCGTTTTTAATGCACGTGGAACTGGAAATCCTGATATGGAAAAGTTCTATGGAATTGTTATTAAACCAGATAAGGAAGTTGTTTTAATTGTTGTTAATGACAGCATTAAAGAAACTGTTTTAAAAGCAATAAATGAAGCTGCTGGACTTGAAACAAAAGGACAAGGTGTGGCTTTTGCTTTACCAGTTACTGATGTTGTTGGTTTCACTACATTACCTAAACAAAAACAAAATTAATAATATATTTTCTTTATAATATTTTTTGGTATTTTAAACAATAAGGAGACGCTTGAAATGGCGTCTTTTTTTGTTATTCCAGACGAGATTAATAATTCTATTTTTGATTTTATATCATCAAAATCATACTCTTTTACAGCTTCTTTTGGCTTATCAATTACCAAAACGAGTTCACCAATGAATTCTTTATTTTCTTTAACTAATGTTTCTAAATCACTTCTTATAAATTCTTCATGAATCTTTGTTAATTCTCTACAAATCGTTATTTTTCTATTGCCAAATATTGTATATATATCTTTTAGAGTATCGTTAATTCTATGTGGAGCTTCATAGAAAATGATTGTAAATGGAAGAGATTTTAAATCTTCTAATTCTTTTCTTCTGTCGCTACCTTTACTATTTAAAAAACCATAAAAAATAAAATGTTTTGGGTCAATTCCGCTTCCAACAAGGGAATTTAAAAAAGCACTTGCTCCTGAAATTGGAGTTACTTTTATATTATTTTTAATAGCTTCTAAAACTAATAGATAACCTGGGTCACTAATACATGGATAGCCTGCATCACTTAAATAAGCGACGCTTTGTCCGTTGTTAATATCATTAATGATTTTTGGGCTTATTGAAGATTCATTATGTTCATGACAAGAAATGCAAGTCTTTTTGATTCCTAAAATACTTAATAATTTGGCTGTATTTCTTGTATCTTCACAAGCAACATAATCAACACTTGAAAGAGTATTTAAAACTCTTTTTGAAATATCATCAAGATTGCCAATTGGAGATGGGACTAAAAAAAGTGTACCTTTTGCCATATTAATTTATTTTAAGATCAGAAAGTTGAACAAATTCAACATTATCATCTGCTTCGATCTTACATGTTTTTGTTAGAACATTATAACTGGATAATCTATATTGTTTTCCATCATAAGTAACTCTAGTGCCTGTCTTAGGGAAATCTTTTTTAAGTTCGGTATATAAATCATCTTCGTATTTTAAACAACACATTAATTTTCCACAAATACCACTTAACTTTGGAATATTAATAGCAAGCATTTGGTTCTTTGCTCTATTTAAAGAAATTCCTTCAAATGTTGTAAAGAAAGTAGTGCAACATAAAGGTAAACCACAAACTCCAATTCCACCAATCATTTGTGCTCTCTCTCTTGAATTAATTTGCTTCAATTCAATTCTACAATGTAATTGTGAAGCAAGGACTTTTAATAATTCTCTAAAATCAATACGTTCATCACTTGCATAAATAAATAAAACTTTCATTCTATCAAATGTATATTCGCAAGATATTAATCTCATATCTAAATCTAGATTCTTGACTTCATTTCTAAAGATTGAAGCGGTGTTTTCAGCCATTTTTGCGTTTTGTGCATTTTGTTTAATGTCTTGTTCAGTTGCTTTTGAAAGGATTGGTTTAATTTCCATATTAAAATTTCCAATGGAATTTAAAACTTTATTAACTTTCCCCATTTGTTTTCCAACAATAGTTTCAACTAAAACATAATCACCGGCTTTAATTGTATTGTCAGTTGTTGAAAAGAAATAGAATTTTCTATTGTTTCCAAAATATACTTCTAAAAATATTGTATCCATAATTTATTCTCCAAAAACATCCTTTATAGCGTGAATTATTAATAAAGACAAAATTAAGTTATAACCAATTTCATTTCTATAATTCATTAACGCAATCATTTTTTCATTAAGATGTGGCACTTCACTTTGAAGTGTCTTTAATATATTAACATAATCTTTGAAAATAGTGTCTTTTTCAATTGAATATATATAAGCTTCTTTGAAAAACAGAATTAACAAATCAAAAAAGAAACGAGCAGTTTTAGGGTTGTTTATTTTTGTTACAATATCTTTTTCAACTATAAAATTTAGTTTATCTTTATTTTTAATGTTATCAAATAAATCAAAAACCAAACCCTTAACTAATAAATAATCTTCATCTTTAGATTCTTCTAATATTGAAGATTCATCGTTATAAAAATTAACCAAAAGTTCTGCATCATCCTCTTTAACACCAATAGCAATAGACTTATCAATCAGTTCTTTTTTATCAATCAAGTTAAAGTGAATAACTTCAACTCTACTTAAAATAGTAGGCAAAATTCTAAATTCGTTTTCTGTAGTTAATATGGCATATGTATCTTCATTTGGTTCTTCTAAAAATTTTAGTAAACAATTAAAACACAAATCAGACATATTTTCGATTAAATTGATGATATATATTTTAATTCCTTTTTTCTCACTAGCAGTTTTGCTAAATTCAGATTCTATATGTTCTATATCTTCAATTTTTACAGGATTTTTCTTAGTATCTATTTCAATATAATCAAGGTATGTACCTTCGTCAACTCTATGACAAGTAGGGCAAGTTCCACAACAAAATGGATTTGGGTGATCGCACAAAATTGACTTTGCAAGGAATCTAGCAATTTCAAGTAGTGGTGTTCCTGTTTGCCCAGATAATAAATAAGCATGGAAAAATTCGTTATTTTTAATCGAATTTAAAAATATTTGATAAGCAATTGGTTGTTCTTTTTCTAAATATTTAGCGTAGTCCATGTATCTTTTCTTCTATTATTTTTTTGACTTCTTTACATACTGTTTCAAAATCTTTACTTGCATCAATTACTACATATCTATCTTTATATTTTTTTGCTAATTCAAGGTATGTTTGATGTACTTTTTTATGAAAATTTAAAGCTTCTAAATCTAATCTATTTACTTCTCTATTACTATTTTTATTAATTCTAGCTAATCCAATTTCAGGTTCCAAATCAAAAAGAATTGTTAAATCCGGAAAGGTGTTTTCAGTAGCAAAAAGATTTATTTTTAATACTTCATCTACTCCTAATCCACGAGCGCCACCTTGATAGGCTAAAGAAGAATCTATAAATCTATCGCAAATTACAATTTTGTTTTCTTTTAAGGCTGGATACACTTTTTCTACAAGATGTTGTCTCCTACTTGCGGCATAAAGAAGGGCTTCCGTTCTTGCATCTAATTCGACATTTCTTTTAGATAAAATGATTTCACGAATATCTTCACTAATTCTTACTCCACCAGGTTCTCTAGTGCAAACTATATCATATCCTTCATCAATTAGTTCTTTATATACTTTAGAAAGGACGCTAGTTTTACCAGATCCTTCACCACCTTCTAATGTTATAAACATAAAAATATTCTCCTATTTTTTTAAACTTTGTCTTCCGTCGATTGCTTTAGACATTGTTAACTCATCAATATAATCAAGTTGTCCACCCATTGGTATCCCATAAGCTAAACGTGAAATTTTAATGTCCATATCTTTTAATTCGTTTGTTAAATATAGAGCAGTAGTTTCACCTTCCATGTTAGGGTTTGTTGCTATAATTATTTCTTTTATTCCTTCTTTATTTATTCTTTCACGAAGTTCATCAATTTTTAAGTTTTCTGGTCCAGTACCGTGTAATGAAGATATAACTCCACCTAAAACATGATATACACCATGATAATTTTCTAATTTCTCAAAAGCTAAAACATCTTTTGGGTATGCTAAAACAATACAAATAGAATGGTCTCTATTTGGGTTTGAACATATTCCACATATTTTATCTTCAGTCAAAAGACCACATATAGGGCACTGATGAATTTTAGTAGAAGCATCTTTAATAGAAGTTTCTAGTTCATCAATTTTATCAGCAGACATATCTAAAAGAGCATAGGCCATTCTTTCTGCTGATTTTTCACCAACTGAAGGAAAAAGACGGAAACAATCAATCAATTTATTGAGTGATTTAATTTCCTTCATTTTAGAACCCCATTCCTCCGTTAGGTGAGCTATACTTTGCAGAAATAGCATCACTTTCTTTTCCAATAGCTTCTTTACATTTTGTATAAGCAAGAATAATCATTTGAGTTAATTCATCTTTGTTTTCTGGCTTTAATAAATCATTATCAAGGACATTAATGTTCTCTAAAGTAAAGTCACCTTTTAAAGTAACTTCAACTGCTCCATTTGCATTTTCAGTGAAAGATTTGGCCTCTAATTTTGCATAATCTTTTTCATATTCTCTTTTAGTTCTTTGCATTGCTTGAACCATTTGTTGCATGTTCATAGATACACCTCCTATTTATCAAAATCTATGTCACCTAAATCTTCTGGTTTAGGTAATTTATTAACTTGTTTTAAGTCTAAATATGTATGAGTTACTTCATTCAATACTTTTCTATTTAAACCATAAAGAAATACTTTTTTACCTACAAGATGTTGCATAACTCTAGCAAATCCTGCTTGGTTTTCTTTTATATTAAATTTATCTGCTTGAGATTCAAAATTAAATTGAATAAGAATAATTTTTGGAGTTACTACATAAGGCATTGAATCTTTAAGTAAAGCGGCAAATGCTCCATCTTGTTTATCATCAATTAACATATCAAGATAATTCCATCTCTTATGAAGTTCTTCTTTTGCTTTTTTAGAACCACTTACCATAATCTTTATAAGAGTATCATTATTAATTTCATAATGTTCACCTTCAGTTTTTATTGGTGACTTTATATCTTCAATATCAGCCTTCTTTTCGTTTTCTTTAAATAAAGGAGTTAATTTTGATAAGTCTTCTTTATTTAAAACTGGAATAGAAGTAGTTTTCTTTTCTTCGACAGGTTTAACTTCTTTAACTACTTGTTTTTCAACAGGTTTTTGAATTTGAGTAGGAGCAACATAATTATTTCTATTTACTCTAGTTTCTAAATTCTTAGGGTTACTTTCAACTGAAGTTTCTTCTTGTGCGACGTTATTGTCCATAAGTTTTAATAGATAAATTTCAAAAAGGAATGAAGGATTGCTTGTAGTCTTAAACTCATTTTGACAATTTAATAATAGATCAATCATTTTTAATACTTTATTTTCATTAAAAAACATTTTTATATGTTCAGCATCATCTTTTGTAATGGCTTCTAATAATTCTGATGAGCCAGTTTTAATATAGATTAATGTATCTTTTAACATTTCAAGTAGTTCATTATTTAATCTAGCAACATCAACATTTCTTGCTAAAAGCTTTTCGTAAAACTTAATTAATGAAAGAGTATCTTTTGTTGAGACATAACTTAAAAGTTGTATTTTTTCTGCTGTACTTGCAAGACCAAATACAGACTCAATATCTTTTAAGGAAATATGATTTCCACTGAAGGCAATAATTTGATCAAGAATAGATAAAGCATCTCTTGCTCCTCCATTTGAAATCTCTACTAATAATTTAATAGCGTCTTCATCATATGTGACGTTTTCTTCTTTTAATACATGAAGAATAAGTTTTTCTAAGGTAGGATTTGCAATTTTTGTAAATTCAAATCTTTGACATCTTGAAAGTATAGTAGGTAATAATTTATAAGGTTCTGTAGTGCAGAGTATAAAAACTACATATGATGGTGGTTCTTCTAATGTTTTTAATAAAGCATTAAAAGCTTGATCTGTCATCATATGGACTTCATCAATTATATAAACTTTATAACGACCTTTAATTGGAGAATATTTTACTTTCTCAATTAAATTTCTAATTTCATCAACACCTCTATTTGAAGCAGCATCAATTTCTATTACATCAGGATGATTTCCTTCGTTAATAGCAATGCAACTTGAACATTCATTACATTGTTTTCCAATACCTTGTTCACAATTTAGAGCCTTTGCAAAAAGACGAGCAACACTAGTTTTTCCTGTTCCTCTTGGTCCACTAAATAAATAAGCATGAGATATTTTTTGTGTAATTAATGCATTTTTTAGTGTAGTAATTATGGCTTCTTGACCATAAACTTCATCAAATGTTTTTGAACGATATTTTCTATATAAAGCTTTATATGACATAACAAATCACCTTGTTTTTAATTATAACATACAGAGACTTGTTAAAAAATAAAAAATTAGGTAAATTTTTACTGAATATTGTTAGATTTTGTTTATTTTTATAATGATTTCTATTACAATAAAAAAACGGAGGAAATTAAAATGAATAGATTAAATGGTAAAGTTGCTATTATTACTGGAAGTAATTCAGGTGTTGGTGAAGCTACAGCTAAATTATTTAGTAAAGAAGGAGCAACAGTAGTTATTTGTGCTCGTCGTAAAGAGGCATTAGAGAAAGTTGAAAAAGAAATTAAAGATGCAGGAGGAAAAGTTTTAGCTATTTCTACTGATATTTCTAAACTTGATCAAATTGAAACTTTATTTAAAGATACAATTGCTGCTTTTGGAAAAGTTGATATTTTAGTTAATAATGCAGGTGTTTTAGATACTGGTTTAAAAGGAATTAATCAATATTTAGATGATGATTTTGATAGAGTAGTCTCTATTAATGAAAAAGGAACTATGATGTGTACACGTGAAGCCTTAAAGTATATGGAACCAGCCAATAGTGGCTCAATTGTTAATGTAGCAAGTGTTGCTGGACAATATGGTTGTGGTGGTGCTGTTTATGTTGCTACTAAAGGTGCAATTATTGGTGTTACAAAGCATACTGCTATGAGATTTACTGGTACAGGCATTAGATGTAATGCCGTTTGCCCAGGTACTATTATTACTCCAATGACTACAACTCTTGATCAAAAAGCAATGGATCAAAAGATGTTTGGAGCTATGATGAAACACGCTGATATTATGGGTGCAAAACCATGTATGCCAGATGATGTTGCTAATATCCTTTTATTCTTATCAAGTGATGAATCTCGTGCTGTAACAGGACAAATTATTGTTACTGATTTCGGCGCTGATTTATAGACTAAATAATAATAGAATAGAACTCTGATTTTTCATAATCAGAGTTTTTTTATGCTTATTTGAGGTTATTTATAAAATTTAATAAAGAAATATAAAAACTTTAATATAGACTTCATTTTTGCTATAATTTTTTTCAAGGTGTTATTTATGGAAAAGAATATGTACGACCGTCTCGTTATCTCAGAAAAGAGAATGAACGAAATTGACGGATTATTATTAAAAGAAGAAACTACTAGAGATATTAACTTCTTCAAAAAAATCTCTAAAGAAAGAAGCCAACTAGAACCAATAGTTGCTAAATTTTTAGAGTGGAAAAAGGCTGAGCAAAATAGAAACGATGCTTTACAAATGAGTAAAGATAGTGATCCTGAAATGCAAGAGTTAGCAAAAGATGAATTAAAAAATGCGACCGAACAAGAAGAAACAATTGTTGGTGAATTAAAAATATTATTAATACCAAAAGATCCAAATGATGGAAAAGATATTATTTTTGAAGTCAAAGGTGCTGTTGGTGGAGATGAAGCAAATATTTTTGCTGGTGATTTATTTAGAATGTATTCAAAATATTGTGATTCTAAAGGTTGGAAATTAAAAGTTGTTGATGATAATCCATCTGGAATGGGTGGTTTTTCTTATATTCAATTTATAATTAGTGGTTCTAATGCATATTCTAGACTTAAATTTGAAAGTGGTGTTCATAGAGTTCAAAGAGTTCCAAAGACCGAAGCAAATGGAAGAATCCATACTTCAACTGCTACTGTTGTTGTTATGCCACAAGTTGAGGTTCAAGAATATCCTATAAAAACGGAAGATTTAAGAATTGATAGATATAGATCTCAGGGAGCTGGTGGACAAAACGTTAATAAAACTGAATCAGCTGTAAGAATTACCCACCTTCCTACAGGAATTGTTGTTAGTTGCCAAACTGAAAAATCTCAAATTCAAAACCATGAAATTTGTATGCAAATGTTAGCAAGTAAACTTGCCCAACTTGAAGAAGAAAAAAAAGAAAGTACTGAAGCCGAATATAGAAGTAAAATAGGTTCTGGTGATCGAAACGAAAAAATAAGAACTTACAATTATCCTCAAAATAGAATTACGGACCATAGAATTGGTTTTAGTGCACAAAAACTAGATAGAGTTATGGAAGGCGATTTGGACGAACTTATTGATGCTCTTATTTATTTTGATCAACAGCAACAAATTGCTGGTCAAAAATAATGCAATCTTTAACTAATAGAGAATCTTTTTTCAAAGCAAAAAAAATTATAAAAGATAATAAATTTAAGATTAATGACGAAGAAATTTATTTACTTTTGATATCTATTAATAACTTTAAAAATTATACTGAATTAGTATTGAATTTTGATAAAACTATAGCAAATCCCATCTCTTTTTTAAAAAAAATAAGAGAAATAGGAGCTGGAAAACCAATACAATATGTTATTGGATATGAAGATTTTTGTGGGTTGAGAATAAATGTTAATAAAAATACACTAATCCCAAGACCAGAAACAGAAGAACTTGTTAATAAGATAATAAAAATAATTAATGAAAATAATATTTTACATAACAATATAGGTGATGTGTGTACTGGAAGCGGATGTATTGCTTTATCATTAAAAAACAATTTTAAAGATAGCAAAGTATATGGAAGTGATAAATATATAAAAACACTTAATACTGCAATTAAAAATAAAGATGCATTGAATTTAGATGTTGAATTTTTTAAAGGGTCTTTATTAAAACCATTTATTGAGCGTAAAATAAAACTTGATGTATTAGTTTCAAATCCTCCTTATATTGAAAATTTAAATGATATTGAAAAAAATGTAAGTGAAAATGAACCGATGCACGCTGTATATATTAAAAACGGAACTTACTTTTATGAAAATTTTTTCAAAGTTTATGAAAATATTATGAATGAAAAATTCATGATGGCATTTGAAATAAACTATGATCAAGAAACGGTTCTTACAAAACTAATTAAGAAATATTTCAATGAAGAAAGCATATCATATAAGTTCGAAAAAGATTTTTATGGCAAAACAAGATTTCTTTTTATCTTTAGGGGATATAAGTATGGAAATTTTAACAAAAAGTGATGTAAATAAAGTTGCTGAAATGTTTAAAAATAGTAAGGTTATAGCGTTTCCAACAGAAACGGTTTTTGGTTTAGGTGTTATTGCTAGTAATAAAGCAAATTTTGATCATTTGGTTGCTATTAAAGAAAGACCAAGTAATAAGCCTTTTACTTTAATGTTTAGTAATATTAATCAGGTGGAAGAGTTTATAGAATTTGACGAAATTTCCAGAAAGTTAATTAAAAAATTTATGCCTGGTCCTTTAACTTTGATTCTTCCAACCAAAAAAGTGCCTTCATTTTATGACTTAAATACTGGATTTGTTGGAATTAGAATGCCTGCAGATAATTTTGTGTTAGATGTTATTAATAAGGTTGGTAAACCACTATTTGTTCCAAGCTGCAATGTCTCAGGAAAAGAGCCTTGTGTAGATAGTGATTCCGTTATTAAAGAATTTAATGGTAAAATAGATGGTGTAGTAATAGGTAATTGTTTAGGTGGTGTTCCTTCAACTGTTGCAAAAGTATGTGATGGGAAAATAACAGTTTTTAGGGAAGGGCCAATATCTTTAAAGCAATTAGAGGAGGCATTATAATATGAAGATTTCATTAGGTTGTGATCATGGTGGATTTGTTGCTAAAGAAGCAGTTAAGAAATATCTAATTAAGAATGATTATGAAGTAGTTGATGTAGGAACAAATTCTACAGAAAGTTGTAATTATGCTGAATTTGGAATTGCCGCTGCTAAACTTGTAGCTGATAAAGAATGTGATTTTGGAGTTTTGATTTGTAGTAGTGGAGAAGGAATTTCTATTGCTGCAAACAAAGTAAAAGGTATACGTTGTGGTATTGGATATAACGATGATGTATCAAGATTATTGAGACAACATAATGATGCAAATATGATAGCATTTGGGGCTAAATTCATGAATGTTGATGATATTATTCGTAGAGTTAATATTTTCTTACATACTGATTTTGAGGGCGGAAGGCATTGTGTTCGTGTTAATACAATAATTAACGAAGAAAAATAATTATAGAAAAACGATTTACTTACTTCTTGTTATATAGGAGGTACTATAAATCGTTTTTATTTGCCCCATCTGTAAAAATACTGATAAGAAATATATCGGTTACAAAAATAATATCCCTTATTGTAGAAGGTGTATTTCTTTTTGTGGTGAACCTGCAAGCGAAAGAAGTTATGTCTTAGGAGAGGAATCTAAGGGCGTAATTAAATATCCTTTATCTAATGATCAAATAAGAATTGCTAATGAAATACTTGAGAATTTTAAAAGCAAGAAAAACACTTTAGTCTATGCAGTTTGTGGGGCAGGTAAAACAGAATTAGTGTTTAAAGTTATTGAATTTGCATTACAAAATAATATGCAAGTTGGTTTTGCTATTCCTAGAAAAGATGTTGTTATAGAGCTTGCAAATAGATTAAAAAATACTTTTAAAAATAATAAAGTAATTGGTTTATATGGAGGAAACACAAACGAATTAAATGGAGACATTATTGTTTTAACAACTCATCAATTATACCGTTATGAAAAGTATTTTGATTTGCTCATAATGGATGAAATTGATGCCTTTCCTTATAAAGATAATCCAGTACTTATTGAGATGTTTAAACGAAGCATAAAAGGAAATTATGTTTTTATGTCTGCAACTCCATCAAAGACAATAATTAAAGAATTTTCAAACGAAAAATCTTCAATTGTCAAACTATTTACAAGATATCATTTGAACCCTATTCCAATACCTAAAATTAAAAAAGAGTGGGGATTTGATATGAAATTATATTTAATTAAACAATTAAAGCTATATAAAAAAGAACAAAAACCATGCTTGGTATTTGCTCCAACTATTTATGAAACTGAAGCAATATTTAAGTTTATAAATTACTTTGTTAAAGGTGGGGAATGTGTTCATTCAAAGAAGAAAAATAGAGGTCAAATAATAGAGGAATTCCGAAAAAAGAAATATTCATTTTTAGTTACTACTGCAATATTAGAAAGGGGCGTTACTTTAAAGAACCTACAAGTTATAATCTATCATTCAGATGATGAGATTTATAATTCGAGTAGCTTAATACAAATATCCGGTCGTGTAGGAAGAATTAAAGACGCCCCGAAAGGAGATGTAATCTTTCTTTGCTCAAAAGAAACAAACGATATGAAAGAAGCTATTAATACACTAGAAGAGGCAAATAAACATTTAAAAAATGAAGCTATTTAGTATTGAAACAAGTCTTATGTTTTTAGGTGAAAGAAAAGATGTTTGTAAGTCTTGCTTTAAAGATATCAAACAAAACTCCTTCCACGAGTTATTTTCTTCACAAAATTATGTATGTTCAAAATGTATTTTAGAGGCCAATCCAAAATTTAAATATTTTGATATAAATGGCGTAAAGGCATTATCAGTTTATGATTATGATGAACACATGAAAACCAAAATGTATCTTTACAAAGGATGTGAAGATTACGAGATGAAAGATTATTTTATTTATCCATTTCGTTTAGAACTTAAAATTTTGTTTTCACAATATACTATAATTCCAATACCATCATACGAAGAAGACGATAAAAAAAGAGGATATAACCATGTTATTGAAGCTTTTAAATGTTTGAATCTGAAATTTTTGAACGCCATTATTAAAACAGAAAACATAAAACAAAAAGAATTAAATTATGAACAAAGACAAGATATTCATAAGTGTTTTGTTTGGAACAAAAAAATTGAAATTGAAGGAAAAAAGATATTGCTTGTTGATGATGTTTGCACAACAGGAGCAAGTTTAAAAGCTGCAATTAATTTAATAAAACAACATAATCCAAAAAAAATTAGGATTTTAGTTATAGCAAAAAGAGAATTAACAAACGAAGAGATTAAGGAATATTCTTTAAGCAAAAAGGTGCTCAAATAATGTTTGTATACCATTATTTATAATGGTAAAATTAAAAAGATATTTTTAGGAGAGATGTTATGAGTAATTTTATTGAAAAAGTATTTAGAGTTGACCAAAGAGCACTCAAAAAATATACTAGACAAGCAAAGAGGGTCATGGCTTTAGAGTCGGAAATTGCCGCCTTAAGTGATGATCAATTAAAGGCAAAAACGCCTTATTTTAGAGATTTATTAAAACAAGGAAAATCCTTGGAAGATATAAAAATAGAAGCTTTTGCTGTTTGTAGAGAAGCTGCAAAACGTGTTTTACATCAATTCCCTTTTGAAGTCCAAATTATTGGTTCATTAGTTTTAAATGATGGCGAAATTGCTGAAATGAAAACAGGCGAAGGTAAAACTTTAACTTGTACAATGGCTGTTTATTTAAATGGTCTTAGTGAAAAAGGTGTTTACGTAGTTACCGTTAATGAATACTTAGCAACTCGTGATGCTAATTGGATGGGTCAAATTTATCGTTTCTTAGGATTAACAGTTGGTGTTAACTTACACTCTTTAACAGTTGAAGAAAAGAAAGAAGCTCATAAGTGTGATGTCACATATACTATTAACTCTGAATTAGGTTTCGATTATCTTCGTGATAATATGGCTCCATCAGTTGATAGAAGAGTTCTTCGTGGATTAAATTTTGCAGTTATTGATGAAGCAGATTCAATTTTAATTGATGAATCAAGAACTCCACTTATTATTTCTGGTGGTAAAAAAGCAACTGTTTCTCAATATAACGTTGCTGATAGATTTGTTAAAATGCTTAAAAAAGATGGTGATTTTACAGTTGATGTTAAAACAAAGACTGTTAATTTAACTGATAACGGAATTACAAAAGCTGAACAAATGTTTGGTATTGCAAATCTTTATGGACCACAGTATCAAGAATTAGTTCATAGAATTTCTCAAGCATTAAAGGCTAACTACATCATGACAAGAGATGTTGAATATCTTGTTGATACAGAAAATGAAATTCAATTAATTGATCAATTTACTGGACGTGTTCTTAAAGGTCGTGAATATAGTGATGGTTTACAACAAGCTATTCAAGCTAAAGAAGGTGTAAAAATTAAGGAAGAGACAACAACTCTTGCTACAATTACTTACCAAAACTTCTTTAGATTGTTTAAGAAAATTGGTGGTATGACTGGTACTGCAAAAACTGAAGAAGAAGAATTTAGAAAAATTTATAATATGAACGTTGTTTGTATTCCTACAAATAGACCAATTCAACGTAATGATGCAACAGATTATGTATTTGCTAATAAAGAAGCAAAGATTAAAGCCTTAGTTAAAGAAGTCGCTGCTAGACATGAAAAAGGTCAGCCAATTCTTATTGGTACACCATCAGTTGAAGCAAGTGAATGGGTTGCTGTTCATTTAGACCAAGCAAAATTACCTTATGAAATGATCAATGCTAAAAACCATGCTTCTGAAGCTGAAATTGTTGCTAGAGCTGGTGAAGTTGGACATATTACTCTTGCTACTAACATGGCAGGAAGAGGAACCGATATTAAATTAACTGATAAAACTAGAGCCTTAGGAGGCTTAGCTGTTTTTGGACTTGAAAGACATGAATCACGTCGTATTGATAATCAATTACGTGGTCGTAGTGGTCGTCAAGGTGATCCTGGTTTCTCAAGATTCTATGTATCTTTAGATGATGAACTTATGGTTCGTTTTGCTAATGATAATTTAAAGAAAACATTCGAGAAATTTGGTGATGAACCAATTGAATCTAGAATGTTAACAAATGCAATTAGTGGAGCTCAAAAACGTATTGAAGGTCAAAACTTTGATGTTCGTAAGAGTTTACTTGATTATGATGATGTTTTAAGTAAGCAAAGAGCAATTATGTATGCAAAAAGAGATAAAATTTTATATGCAGAAAGTATTGCTGAATTATTAATTGAGACATTTAATGATTGTGGAAAAGCAATTGCTAAAAGAAGTATTCCTGAAGATGCTCAAAATAAGGATGTTATTTCAGGAGCTTTATTAAAGAAAACTATTGAACCTAGATTTTTACCAGAAGGTTCAATTGATGCAAGACTTTATGATGAAGCAAATGTCACCGATGTTGGAGAAGATTTAGGTGGTATTTTACTTGATGCCTATTTAAAACGTAAAAAAGAATGGGATAAAGAAACTGCTAATAGAATTGAAAGACAATTAACATTAACTATTATTGATCGTAATTGGACACAACAAATTGATAATATGTCTAGATTTAGAGAATCTGTTTCTTTAAGAAGTTATGGTCAAATTAACCCTCTTCAAGATTATGTTAATGAAGGTTGGGGAATGTTCAGAGAAATGCTTGAAACGATTGCTCTTGAAGTTGTTTTAAATTTAATGAATATACAAATTCAACCTGTTGAAACAGAAGAAGCTAAAAAGGTCGGTGGGAAGTTTGCTGTTGATACAACAAAAACCCCAACTGCTGCTCCAGTAGTTGAAAAGATTCCAGAAGATAAAGCAAAAGTTGTTAAATCTACAAAAAATCTTGATATTTCTGATATTGATAAAGAAAAAACTGCTGCTCCTGAATTTAAGAGTGAAGATGTACACACTAACTAGGAGATAATTATGGAATTATATTTACTTAAGGAAGGATTAAATACAGCTAACGATAATATTGTTCAGCTTGGTAAATCCCTTTGATGTCGCTAAAATTGAAAGCGAAATAAAAACAATTGATGAAGAAGCTCTCGATGAACATTTTTGGGATAATATTCGAGAAGCTAATAAAAAAATAGAATATAAAAATGAAATTTCTAGTCATTTAAATACTTTTCGTAAACTTAAAAAAGAAGTAGATGATTTAAATGAATTAATAACTACTTTGTCTGATTCCGATGAGGAAATGATAGAGTTAGCAAGCGAAAATTTTATTCAAATCGAAAAAGAAATTGCCATTTTAAAGAAAGAAATTTTGTTTTCTGGTGAATATGATAATTTAAATTGTTTCTTATCAATTCATCCAGGAGCCGGTGGAACTGAAGCTTGTGATTGGGCAAATATGTTACTTCGAATGTATACTCGATTTGCTGAAAGGCATGGCTTTAAATATAAAATTATAAATTTTGAAGAAGGCGAAGAAGCAGGCTTAAAATCAGCAACCATTCTTATTGAAGGTAAAGATGCATATGGAATGCTTAAAGGTGAAAAAGGTGTACATAGACTAGTTAGAATTTCACCATTTGATGCAAACAAAAGAAGACATACTTCATTTGCTTCAGTTAATGTTTATCCTGAATTTGATAATTCAGTGAATCTTGATATTAAAGATAGTGATTTAAAAATTGATACTTATCGAAGTGGTGGAGCTGGTGGTCAAAACGTTAACAAGGTTGAAACTGCCGTTCGTATTACACATATTCCTACTGGCATAGTTGTCAGTTGCCAAATCGAGAGATTTCAACTTAAAAACAAAGAGATTGCCATGAATATGTTAAAGTCGGAATTATATGAACTTGAAGTTGAACGAAAAAAAGAAAAATTAGAGGGTATAATAGGTAAGAAGAGTGCTATTGAATGGGGAAGTCAAATTCGTAGTTATGTCTTTTGCCCATATACTTTAGTAAAAGACAATAGAACAGATTATGAAAATACCCAAGTTAACGAAGTTATGGACGGGGATATTGATGAATTTATCTATAGTTATTTAGAGTTAGAGGTAAAAAATGGTAAAAACTATTAAAGAAGAAAAAAATAAAAAAGTTTTAAAATCATTTTGGAGTATTGTAAATATTCTTTTTGGTACTTTTTTACTCGCTTTAGGTGATGGTATTTTTCTTGTTCCTTTTTCTATTGTTAGTGGTGGTATTTCTGGAATAAGTATTTTATTAAGTAGTGCTGGATTTTTAACTGTTGATATATGGTCATATATTATTATGTGGTCATTATTCTTTTTAGGAGTTATTTTCTTAGGTTTAAAATTTTCTTTATCTACTTTAATTTCTACAATATTCTTCCCAATATTTCTTTCTTTAATATTAAGAACAAATATTGCTACAGGCTTAATTTCATTATTACTTCATGATGGAATGAGTATTGTTAATAATAATGGAAATATTATTGTCAGTAATCTTGAATTAATGGACGTAGGAAGATTGCTTGTTATCGGTGTAATTGGTGGAAGTTTAGCTGGTTTAGGATGTGGAGTCACCTTTAATGGTGGTGGATCTACTGGTGGATTAGATATTTTAGTTTTTATTATTAATAAATATACAAATATAAAAACAAGTGTATTAAGTTTTACTCTTGATGGTTTAATTGTCTTTTCAGGGATTGTTATTAGTTTGGTTGAAAAAGATAGCACTCAATTTTATAGTGGATTAATAGGTATTATCAGTGCCTTTATGTGTGCCGTAATGATTGAAGTTAGTTATACTGCAACTGGTGGAGGATTAATCCTTGAAATAACAACCAATAATTATAAAGAAATAAACTCTTATGTTATTCATGATTTAGATAGATCTACTACTATTTATAATGCAATTGGTGGGTACTCTAAAGATGTAAAGAAAGTTATTCGTTTAGCAATCTCTACTCGTGAATTTATTAAAGTACGTGATAAAATTGCTCAAATTGATCCAAAAGCATTTGTAATTTGTTATCAAGCAAAAGCTGTAAATGGAGAGGGATGGAATCCATTAACATCTAGTAAAGAAAATACAATTAGTGATTTCTCAAAGAAGATAAAAAAGAAAGCTAAAAAAGATGGAAAATAAATTTGAATTAATATCTAAATATAAACCCACTGGTGACCAACCAAATGCAATTAAAGAACTAGTTGAAGGTCTAAAAGAAAATAAAAGATTTCAAGTTCTTCTTGGAGCTACTGGTACTGGAAAAACTTTTAGTATGGCTAATGTTATTAATCAAGTTCAAAGACCAACTTTAGTTCTCGTTGTTAATAAAACATTAGCAGGGCAACTTTATGAAGAATTTAAAACTTTGTTCCCTAATAATAGAGTAGAATATTTTGTTTCAAACTTTGATTTTTATCAACCAGAGGCATATATTCCATCAAGTGATACCTATATTGAAAAGAACGCAGTAATGAATGAAGAAATTGAAATGATGAGAACATCTGCAATCAATTCTATTCTTGAAAGAAGAGATACAATTGTTGTTGCTTCGGTTGCTGCAATATATGGATTAACTGATCCTGATGAATATAAAAAATTAGTATTTGATATTAGAGTTGGTGAAGAAATAAATCGTAAAAAATTCCTAGCTCGATTAATTGAAGCACAATATAAAAAGAACAATATTGATTTTGCTCCTGGTAGATTTAGAGTCTTAGGTGATGCAATTGATATTATGCCAATTATGTCAAAAGAATATTATATTCATATAGATACATTTGGTGATGAAATTGAATCAATTACAAAATGTAATTTTTTAACTGGTGAAGTAATTGAAAGATTTAAGACTTATCCTATTTTCCCAGCCTATGACCATGCATCAACTTTTGATAGAATTAAGGCGGCATGTGATGGTATTTTAAAAGAATTAACATCAAGAGTAGCTGAATTTAAAAGTGAAGGTAAATTATTAGAAGCTGAAAGAATTGATATGCGAACAAGGCAAGATGTAGAAAGTCTTCGCGAATTTGGAATGTGCCCTGGAATTGAAAATTATGCTCGATATATAGATGGAAGAAAAGAAGGAGAAAAACCTTTTTGTTTACTAGATTATTTTCCAAAAGATTATTTACTATTTATTGATGAGTCTCACGTTAGTATCCCTCAAATTAGAGGAATGTATAATGGAGATCGTTCAAGAAAAAAGAACCTTGTAGATTATGGTTTCCGTTTACCTAGTGCATTAGATAATAGACCATTAAATTTTGATGAATTTTTAGGTGAAATTAATAATGTTATTTGTACAAGTGCTACTCCTGGAGACTTTGAATTAGAGCAAGCAGGCAATAAAGTTAGTGAACAAATTATTCGTCCTACTGGATTATTAGATCCACAAATTTTAATTCGTCCTTCTGAAGGACAAATTAATGATTTATTAAATGAAATAAATAATAGAGTTTTACGTAATGAAAGAGTAATGATAGTAACTCTAACAATTAAAATGGCTGAGGATTTGACTAAGTTTTTAAAAGAAAAAGGCGTAAAAGCCGTATATATGCACTCTGAATGTAAAACACTTGAAAGAAGTGAAATCATCTATCAATTAAGAAAAGGTAAATATGATGTATTAGTTGGTATTAATTTATTAAGAGAAGGATTAGATATTCCAGAAGTAAGTATGGTTGGAATTTTAGACGCTGATAAAGAAGGATTCTTAAGAAGTGATAGAGCATTAATTCAAGTTATTGGTAGAGCTGCAAGAAACAAGAATGGTGTTGCAGTTATGTATGCAGATAATATCACTAAATCTATGCAAACATGTATTGATGAAACAAATCGTCGTCGTGAAATCCAAGATAAATATAATAAGGATAATGGAATTATTCCAGAAACTATTGTTAAAGAAATTAAGCCACCTATTAGAAATAAAACTGATAAAGAAATTGATAAGGAAATTAAGGGTAAACTTACAAAGAGCGAATCAAAGCAAAGAATACTTGAACTCGAAAAAGAAATGAAACAAGCTGCAAAAGATTTTGATTTTGAAAAGGCTATTGAGTTACGAGATATATTGTTTGAATTAAAAGGGGAGCAAAATAAGTAAATATATTACTTAATATTTGTTATAATAAAAAAATGGTATTTATGGAATATTTTGAATGGTACGATTGGATTCACGAAATTATGTTTCAAACAAATTCCGTGCTTTTAAGTTTGATTGGTTTAGCTTTCTTTTGGCAATTTTTATTTATGATATTTTTCTTTTTAAAAAAGAAGATCTTTCCTAAAAGTAAAAAGAAAAATAGAATTGCAATATTAATTCCTGCTCGAAACGAAGAGAGTGTAATTAGACAAACTATATTAGATTTAAAGAACAAGCAAAAATATCCTAAAAATAAATTTGATATTTATGTTGTTGCTGATAATTGTACTGATAATACAGCAGAAGTTGCTACATTAGCAGGAGCAAATGTCTTTATTCATAAAGATAATGACCCTAAACATCATAAAAAAGCATATGCTTTACAATATGGTTTTAGAAAGATGCTTGAACTTGGATTAGAGTATGATTTTGTAATTATGTTTGATGCTGATAATAAAGCAAATGAAGATTACTTAAGTTTAATGAATGATGCATTTAATAGTGGTGTTAAAATTGCTAGACCTTGTGAAAATTCTTTAAATCTTGACCAAAATGTTTGGAGTAAAATAAGTGGTTTATATTATTTAAGAGATTCACGTTTTGCATGTAGAGTTAGAGAGAGATTACATTTAAATCCTATGTTAACAGGAGCTGGAATGATGGTTTCTTATGATATTATTACTAAAATTAATGGATGGGATTGCATGAGTGAAAGCGAAGATGCTGAATTCACTGTTAAAAGAATAATGGATGGATATAGAGTGCATTATGTTGAAGATGCTCAAGTTTTTGAAGATCAACCTTCATCATTAAAAGATACATTTGTTCGTAATGAAAGAATGGGACATGGACTTCATAAATTATTCTGGACTGGTGGTTTCAAGATGTTTTTTAAATTCTTTATATCTTTTAAAATATCTTATATAGATTTATTCTTACAATTATTCTTTATACCAATGGCTGTTTTATGTTGTACATGGATTCCAATTTATTATGTTTTTGATTTCTTTTATTGTTTATTTTTAAGACCAACAGCAGAAAATTTACTATTTTTACAAAACGAATGGATTGTTATTGGTTATGCTTTATTATTTGCTTTTTATATCGCATTCGTATTTCAAGGGACATTTATTCTTATTACACAAAGAAAGAATGTGCGTATCAAAAATACTAAATCAATGATACCTGCAATATTTATGTTTCCTTTCTTTATGATTATATATTGTTTAGCTATTTTCCTTGGTGTAGTAAAGAAACCAAAGTGGAAACAAGTTAAAAGGAATACTAAATACACAAATTCTTGAAGAAAAAGTTTACAAAAGATATTATAAATATTAAACTATTAAGGCACTTGGAGGTTATGTTATGAAGTGGTACGATTATGTTTTCTGGGTAATAGCTGTCATTATTATTATTTTAAGTTTACTCCAAGGTGGTAAATCTGAAGGTGCTTCAGGTGCTATTACTGGTGGAGGACTTAATGTTTTCGTTAAAACAAAAGAAAGAGGTTCTGAGTTAATTATTTCTTATATGACTTTAGGATTTGGTATTATATTTTTATTTCTTGCCTTGCTATGTAGTGTTTTAACTGGTACGTCAACTACTACTGATAGCGGTGATACAACAACTACAACTACTGCATTAAATATTATTTCTAGTTTCTTAATGTAGTTTAAAAAAGTAAATCAAAAAGGCTTTAAAAAAAGTCTTTTTTTGTGGGTATTTTTAAAATAAAAAAACTTAATGAAAAAATAATCATAAACTTAATGAAAAAAATAATAGATTCGTTATAATAATATTTAATATGGAAGAGATTAAAGCATATGTCGCCAACAAGAAAGCGATGTTAAAAGAGGACTTTTTAAGTGTAACTAAAAAGCCTTGTTTAGCAATTGTTCAAGTTAATGAAGATCCAGGGAGTTGTGCCTACATAAGAGGAAAATTAAAAGATCTGAATGAAATTGGTTTACCTTCTAAACTGATTAAACTTGATATAACTACTACACAAAATGAATTATTAAAAGTGGTTAATGATTTAAATAATGATGAATCAGTAACTGGTTTTATCGTTCAAATGCCTTTACCAAAACAAATTGATGAAGAATTAGTTAAAATTAGTGTTACTCCAAAAAAAGATGTTGATGGTTTTAATCCATTAAGTACTTTTTCTCCAGCTACACCAAAAGGCATTGTTACATATTTAAGAGATAATGGGTTTGTATTTAAAGGAAAAAATGCTGTAATTATTGGTCGAAGCAATATTGTTGGGAAACCAATGCATAATTTATTGCTTGATGAAAGCATGAACGTTATTAATTTACATTCAAAAACTACTAAAGAAGATATGAAGTTTTATATTGAACATGCAGATTTAATTGTTGTTGCAGTAGGAAAACCTCATTTTTTAACAAACGAATATAATTTTAAGAAAGATTGTATTGTTGTTGATGTAGGAATTAATAGAGGAGAAGATGGCCACTTAATTGGTGATTGTGTTCCTGATTTAAAAGTGAAATTTCAAACCCCAGTCCCTGGAGGAGTTGGGTTATTAACAAGATTAGCATTATTACTAAACCTAGAGGAGGCATATAAAAATGGAATTTAGTATCGGAAAAACTGAAGTTTATGGATTAGAGTACGCTGTTAAAGCTAGTGGAAATCCAATGAGAGTGGAGTTTGATAGAACTCCTCTCACAGAAAAAGATTATTTAAGAGCTAGCAAGCTTGGTGGATGTCGTAGTGGAGAAGGACATGATAACTATTTACATGGTATTATTGTTCAATTTGACGTAACTGCTCCATTATATTGGTGGAAGGAAGCTCAAAGATATCATTGGTTAGATTTTGTTTCGTCTCAATCAACAATGCATTGTTTATTAAAATTTGATATTGGAAAACAATGTGTAGAAGAAGTTGATCCAGGGATTATTAAAATTTGTGCTCGTATAAAAGACGAATATAACGCAATTCCTGAAACAGATGCTGTTAATAGAAAAGTAAAATGGAGAGAATTGGTTGCTTCTACCCCGTGTGGATTTTGTTTAGGGGCTACAATGACAACAAACTATCAACAACTTAAGACAATTTATAATCAAAGAAAAGAACACAAATTAAAAGAATGGCATGTTTTCTGTGATTGGGTATTAAAACTGCCACATTTCTGTGAATTAACAGGTATTGTCCCTCCAGAGAAATAAATCTAGTATTTAAAACTAGTATTATTAGTATTTAATATTTCTAAATTAAAAAGGCATTTATTTATTCAAAATAGTAAATGCTTTTTTTATATCGAAAAATTGATATAATATAAACAGAGAATTAAATATTTAAGATTTTGGAGACTATATGATAGTTTTGTTAGTATGTGATGTATTAGGTGAAAGAAACAATGGCACAACTATAGCTGCTTTTAATTTAAAAGAATCATTAGAAGCTAAAGGTCATGAAGTAAGAGTGCTTTGTGGAGATGAATATAGAATTGGACAGCCAGGTTTTTATATTGTTAAAAATCTTAATTTAGGCAATTTTTTAAACAAATATGTTGCAAAAAATGGTGTTGCTCTTGCAAAAAATGATAAAGATGTTATTGAAAAAGCAATGGATGGTGTCGATATTATTCATTGTATGATGGCTTTTACTTTAGGACATCACGCAACATTGATGGCTAGAGAAACAGGAATCCCTGTTTCCGCAGGTTTTCATTGCCAAGCTGAGAATTTTACGGCACATGTTTTTATGATGAATAGCCATTTTGTTAATTGGTTAACATATAGATTTTTTTATAAAAGAATGTATAAATATTGTGATTGTATTCACTATCCAAGCCAATTTATATGCGATCTTTTTGAAAAAATTGTTGGACCTACTAATCATTATGTAATATCTAATGGTGTAGATGTTCAATTTAAGAAGATTGATGTTAAAAAAGAAGACGATGGTTTATTTAGAATTTTATTTATTGGCAGATATTCAAAAGAAAAGAAACATAAAACCTTAATTAAGGCTGTTTCTTTAAGTAAACATAAAGATAAGATTCAATTATTATTTGCTGGTAGTGGGCCACTTAATGATAAGTTACATAAATATGCTAAAAAGAAACTTCCTATTCAACCTATATTTAAATTTTATTCTAGAGATGAATTAGTTGATGTTATTAATAAATGTGATTTATATTGCCATCCATCTATAATAGAAATTGAAGCTGTTTCATGCTTAGAAGCTATATCATGTGGTTTAGTTCCTGTAATTTGTAATTCTCCTCGTTGTGCAACAAAAGCTTTTGCATTAACTGATAAGAATTTATATAAATGTAATAACGCTAAAGATCTTGCAAGAAAGATTGATTATTGGTTTGAACATCCAAAAGAAAAAGAAGAGCTTAGTAAAAAATATTGTGGATATGCTAGTGAATTTGAGTTCCACAAATGTATGGATAAAATGGAAGCAATGTTAAAAGAAACAATTGAGAAAAAGAAAAATGAAAAAGAAAAAGCTTAAAAAATATGATGAAACATATTATTATAGTGATCCTCTAAATGATGATTTTGCAGGAACTCATATTCATGCAATAAAAGTTAATTCGGATTTTAAATATCACCATAAGAACATCTTTTTTAAGATTTTTAGTTTTTTTATATATAGAATGGTCGCAAGGCCAGCTGTTTATTTATATGCAAAGATAAAATATAACGTTAAATATGTTAATAAAAAAGCAGTTAAAAAGGTTAGAAAAGGTGGTTTTTTTGTTTATTCAAATCACGTAGCAGTTGATGGAGATGCTTTTATTACAAACCATGTAACTTTTCCTAATGTTAATGACATTATAGTAAATGCTGATACAGTTTCTATTAAAGGCATAAAGACACTTGTTGAAGCAATGGGAGCATTTCCTCTTCCAAATGATATTGGTGCTGCCGCAAACTTTTTTCATGAAATGAAATATCGTCTTTCTAAAAAGCATGCTATAACGATATTTCCAGAAGCCCATATTTGGCCATATTATAATGGAATTAGAGAATTTCCAATTGGCTCTTATAAATACCCAGCCTTACTTAAAACTCCTATAATTACTTTTTGTATTACTTTACAAAAAAGAAAACATTCAAAAAGACCAAGATTTACTGTTTATATAAGTGACCCAGAGTACATTGATCCAAAATTAGATACTTTAGAAAATGCTAAAATTTTGCACGATAAATCCTATAATTTTATGAAAGAAACTACAGCAAAATATTCAACATACGAGTGTAATCATTTTATTTATAAACCAAAAGAAGAAAAAGCCGATTAATTTGCTTGTTAAAAAACTCCTTAACTATATAATTTTAAATATACGGAGGTTTTATTATGCAAAAGAAAGTACTTAAAAGCTATGCACATCTAATTGCTGCAGCTGGAGTAAATATTCAAAAAGGACAAGATGTTGTTATTCAATGTTCTTTAGATCAACCAGAATTTATTAGGATTCTTGTAGAAGAATGTTATAAATGTGGTGCGAATGATGTTTTGGTTTTATGGAGCGATCCAACAATTACAATTTCAAATTTTAAACATAAGAAGTTAAAAGACTTATCTACATTAGGAGATTGGCAAGATTTAAGATGGAAAAAGTGGCATGACACTTTACCATGTAGAATCTATATTGAAAGTGATGATCCAGATGCTTTAAAGAAAATGAATATGGATAAATATGGAAAAGCATTAAAATCTTTAACTCCATTAATTAGACATTATCGTGATGAAATGGATTCAAAATATCAATGGTGTATTGCTGGTGTTCCAAGTGTTGGTTGGGCAAAAAAATGTTTTCCAACATTATCTAAATCTCAAGCTGTAAAAGCTTTATGGGAAGCAATCTTAAAAGTTAGTAGAGCATATGAAGGCGATCCAATTAAAAATTGGGAAAAACATGATGAAGTTTTAAAGGAAAAATGTGATAAATTAAATAGTTTAAATTTAAGAGAATTACATTATAAAGCATCAAATGGAACCGATTTTAAAGTTGGTTTAATAAAGGATGTCATTTGGCTTGGTGGTGGAGAAACTACATTAGGAACTAATATTTATTATCAACCAAATATTCCAAGTGAAGAATGTTTTACTTCTCCAATGAGGGGAAAAGCAGAAGGTATAGTTTATGCTAGTAAACCTTTAAGTTATAGAGGCCAAGTAGTTGAAGATTTTTGGTTTAAATTTCATGAAGGTAAAGTAGTTGATTATGGCGCCAAAAAAGGAAAAGAATTATTAAAACAAATGTTGGAAGTAGATGAATCTTCTTCTTATTTAGGCGAATGTGCTTTAATTGCTTATGATTCGCCAATTAACAATTCTAAGATTTTATTCTTCTCAACTTTATATGATGAGAACGCTTCATGCCATTTAGCATTAGGTACTGGTTTTCCTTCCTTGATGAAAGGTTATGAAAATATGAGTTTAGATGAAGTTACTAAAAAAGGAATTAATCATTCTGGATCTCATGTTGATTTTATGATTGGTACTAAAGATATGCATATTGTTGGTATTGATGATAAGGGCAAAGAACATACTATCTTTAAAGATGGTAATTGGGCTTTATAAGAATTTAATTAAATAAAAACTAATGCAAATCCCTCACGGATTTGCATTTTTAATTTATTGAATCGAATATATCGACTTCTTCTATATCTATTATATCTTTTAAAGGTAAATAGAAATCCTCAAAATATATTTTTTTATTTTGCGTATCTATTCTTTTAATAACTCCATTAAAAGTATATAAATATCCATCTAAATAGAATTTAAATGTAAGTTTGTTTTTAGGATATTCTTTTAATATGCGATCTATTTTATTTGCTTGCTCAATTGAAATTTGAGGACGTGGTTGTTTGTTTTTTTCATAAATCATTTTATCTAAAAAGTCTTGTTGTTCAACTAAAGAAGAAAACGGTAACCATTTTTTCATTCCACGATTCATTTACGATGTCCTCCTATTTGATTATGTCTTTCTTTAATTGTACTTTCTTTGGTTAAAGATGTGCCTTTTAATACACTATTTTTACCATATTTTTCCATTATCTGATCTAGAGCAACGTATAGATTACGTTCATCATCATCTGCTTTTAAATTTTTAAATAATGATAGTTGTTCATAAGATGGTTTACTTAAATTTGTAAAAGAAATTCCTATTTGTCTAATTGGCTTATGTAAAGCATTACTGTCATATAAATATAATAAAGTTTGCTTTAATTCGCTATTTAAGTTGCTTGGGCGCATTAAGGAACAATTTTTGCCAAAACCTTCTCCCCCACAAGTTAAACTATATCTTAAATATAAACCTACAGTATTACATTCTAATTTTGTTTTTCTAAGTCTAATAGCTAGTTCATCACACATTTCACTAATTATTAATCTAGCTTCCTCTTTTGTGTAATCTCTCATTAAGACTTGTCCAAGTGATAACCCTTTATTAATTGGAACATATTTATCTCTAATTTTAGCATCATCTCTACCATTAGCATGTTCATATAATTCTTCACCTAAAACACCAAATTTAGCCATTAATAAATTCTTATTATAATGAGCTAAATCATAAACTTTATAGATTCCTAATTGATTTAGTTTTTTAAGATATCCTTCACTAATTCCCCATAATTCATTTAGGGGAGTAATTGGCCAAAGTTTACTAGGAACATCATCATAAGTCCATTCAGCTAAAAAATCTTTAGCAGTTTTAGCATCCTTATCATCAGCAACTTTTGCTAAAAACATATTTGGACCAATACCACAAGTTGCAGTTAATCCTGTTTCGTCTTTTATCTTTTTAAGTATTCTTAAACATAATTCTTTAGGAGTACATTTATATAGTTTTAAATAAGGACCTAGATTTAAAAATGATTCATCAATTGAATAAATATGTAAATCATCTATTCCTACGAAATCTAAGAAAATAGATACTATTTGTGCAGATTTTTTAACATATTTTTCCATTTGTGGAAGAGCATAAATCATCCCATTTATAATAGGTAAATCTTTTCTTCTACATCTTGAAGGAACTCCTAAACTTTTTAAATATGGTGATACACTTAAAACAATAGTAGATTCTTTTCGTGTTGTATCTGTAACTGCTAAAGGAGTGGTAAAAGGATCAAGTCCTCTTTCAACACACTCACAAGAAGCATAAAATGCTTTTAAATCTATTACACAAATTGAATCATTTTCCATATATTAATTTTACTATATTTTATATGTATTTTAATTATGAATTGATATTATTTTTAATCTTTAGGGTTGTATAAATATTCTCACGAATATAGAATACAAATAGGAAGATTTTGAGCAAGTGTCTAAATTTAGAAAAGTATTATATTCTATTGAAGAACCTATGTATGTAACGTTATTAATATTAGCAATAACTTCTTATTTAGGAGTGACTTCTATTTGGTCAGTTGATCAATCAAAAATAATAATGGTCGCAACTATCTCTTCAATGATTGGTATATTAGGTCCTTTTATTGTAGAAAAAATATTAAAGATTAAGTTCTCTATAATTGTTGATATTGGAGTAGGAATAGCTTTATTATTATCTGTTTTCTTTGGTGAATGTTTACAATTTTATTATAAGATTGGTTCTTATGATAAATTTTTACATTTCTTTGGTACGATGATGTTTTCTATATTTGGTTATTCAATTGCTAAATATTTTCTAAAGAAAAGTAATAATGGAAATCATCAATTACTATTCTCTTTAATATTTGGTTTCTTCTTTGCAATCGCAATTGAAGCAATGTGGGAAATATATGAATTTTCATTTGATAGTTTATTTGGTACAAATATGCAAAAATATATACCTGATGAATTCTTAGATTGTATAAATGAAAGTGGAGATTATACTTGTTCAATTTCAGATATCGGTGAGTTCTATAAAACTAAAGAAGGACATCAATATGCTGCAATTGACACGATGTATGATATAGTTTGTGATACTTTAGGTAGTTTATGTGGTGTATTAATTTGCAATTTAGTATTTAAATATAAACCAGCTTTACAAGATAAGATTATTTATAAACCAACCAATTAAAATATATTTTATTAATGATATTTAAATGTAAAAGTTAGATAATATTTTTTAGTGGGGCAATAGCTCAGTTGGGAGAGCGTATCGTTCGCAACGATAAGGTCGGGAGTTCGATCCTCCTTTGCTCCACCAAATGGTCGCCAGACGCACACTCGTTTGATACTCGTATCGAAAGGGCGATTTGCGTTAAGGTTTGCTATTACTAAGCCCAGTAAGCCTAGTATCAAGTAAGCCAATATAGAAAGGAGTCTCCCAGGCTCCTTTTTTTCTTGAGTGGATATTTCCACTCGAACCGCCACCCTCGTCGGTGGTCTTTTCTTTATCTAAAATTTGTTGCCACCGATCCTGTAAAACAGGGCCACAAATCAAAAAAAGTTTCCATTAATATGTAGTGAACCCCAAATGTTGGACCGAGGAGTAGGCCAGTGATGAACGAAGGGCATGCCCTTCGTTCATCGGCCGCCCCGAAGCCACAGGAGGGGCTTTTTCGATGAAATACACGACGGA
>Ga0172378_10000011_pt1 | contig 132839 bp, 130 predicted proteins | sample GrowelOW332metaG_FD_119755 | JGI IMG/M metagenome (GOLD analysis project Ga0172378, IMG submission 119755) | Groundwater microbial communities from an aquifer near a municipal landfill in Southern Ontario, Canada - Pumphouse #3_1 metaG | ecosystem: Environmental > Aquatic > Deep subsurface >... | reverse complement strand
TCTTGTTGATGACACCACTAACTGGACATTTGGCGTGAAGTATTACTACACACCAGCTCTTTCTTTCGAGCTTCTCTATGATAAGATTGAAAACAGCCAGACAGAAGCTGGCAACGACGATAACGTAATCAGACTTCGTACTCACGTGGTATTCTAAGTCTAGCTAAAACAGGTATTGATTAGTAAAAAGGGGAACCCAATTTGGGTTCCCCTTTTTTCATGTCTTATTGCAGTGTATAATAACCCTCAGTTTGCTACATAACTTGAGGAGGGACTATCCGTGAAATTGAGACAATTCCTTTTAACAGTTTTATGTTCGATATTTATCCTTGGGATAACTTCCCCTGGCTTTGCCAATGAAAAAATTCTGAGTCGTTGGGCAAAAACGAATCATTATGAAAATGATATCGGGAGTGAGATGTGGGTAACAGCTACGTATTATGCTTCAGAATACGTAGATGCTTTGGTTCAGAGCGAAGCCGAAAAAAATTTATGGACAGCTGATGAAACAGAGCAATATAAGTATCAGTTGTTGAAGACTTTAAATTTAAATGCATATATCCCTATTTTCGTTGCCATTGATAACAGAGGACCGGCGATGCATATGGCTCCTTTTAGTGACCATATAACATTGTGGGTGGGCAAGAAAAAATTACAGCCAGTTGATTATGATAAAAGATTCAACTTCAAGCTTCAGGGTAAGCGCGATGGATTTATTTATTTCCCGAGATATGATGAAAAGGGAAAGCCTGTACTCCAGGGTGTTAAGTCGATACGCCTTGCTATTAATGGAAATGTCAGTCCTATAACTATGGGGAAAACTATAGATTATATTTGGGATGTAGTTGATGATAATCCTGAAAAACTCTACACAGGTAAGGCAGCTGCTCGATTAGAGCTTGATCGGCTTATTAAGCGACTTGAGAAGCTGAATGATCAGAAGAAAGAGCTTGAGGGAAAATTAGCTGAAGTAGAAAGTGAGTTGCAACAGGTACAAAAGCGAGTGGAAGAGTTGCAACGACAGTAGTTTTTATGTGACAATACAAGGACGGCTTTGCCGTCCTTTTTTTATTTTTTGCGTATTTTTTAGAGGAGGAAGAGAAGACGTGAAAAGGGTTGCAGTGCTTACCAGCGGAGGAGACGCTCCTGGAATGAACGCGGCTATTCGGGCAGTGGTGCGAACAGCCATTTATCATCGTCTTGAGGCTATTGGTGTAATGCGAGGTTTTGAGGGGCTCATTGATGGCGAATTTGCTCCTCTGAACAGGTCTTCTGTGGGAGGAATTATCCATAGAGGTGGAACTATTCTTAAAACGGCTCGTAGTGAACGTTTCAAAACGGAGGATGGTCTCAATAGGGCGCTCTACCAACTTAAGAATTCGGGAATTGACGGTCTTGTTGTTATCGGAGGCGATGGATCTTTTCGCGGCGCACAAAATCTTCATTTGAAAGGTTTTCCCGTAATAGGTGTACCGGGAACCATTGATAATGATGTTGCTGGAACGGATGAAACAATAGGTTTCGATACAGCTGTCAATACGGCCCTTGAAGCTGTGAAGAAGCTTCGTGATACAGCGAGTAGTCACGATCGGCTCTTTATTGTGGAAGTCATGGGGCGTGAAGCGGGCTTTATCGCTCTTGAAGTTGCTGTTGCTAGCGGTGCCGAATATGTAGTTGTACCGGAACTTTCATTTAGTCTCGGTCGCCTTTGCGATAAACTTCACGATACGCGGTCTCGCGGTAAAACGCATTCCCTTATTATTGTTGCAGAAGGGGCTATGTCTGCGGCGGATCTTAAAAATAAACTTCAGGATACGGCTGGGTATGACGCGCGAATAACTGTTTTGGGATATATTCAGCGGGGTGGGAGTCCAACTTCCTTTGATGCGATTCTTGCTTCTCGTATGGGCTCCTTTGCAGTTGAATCTTTACTTGAAGGGCATAAAGGAATGATGATAGGTACGGTGGCTCATCAAATGACTCTGTCGCCCCTATCCGCTTCATGGCAAACTAGAAAAATACTGAGTCCAGAGAAATTGGAACTTGTTGAAAAGTTGAGTATATAACGATGATCGAAATTAAAGAACTTTGTTCTCTTGTTGCCTCAGACAGGGCAGCAAGACGAGTCTCTCTCCTTTGTGCGCCAGAACTTTGGAGTCGGGCTCTTGATCTTTTAGTGGCTTCTTCTTCCCTTGCTATTGTTACGGGCTTCTATGTTCCCTCAGCTGACGCCCCTGAGACAGATGGTCCTTCAGGGGCTGTCGTTTTAGGACGCGCTCTTGCACGTTCTAAACGTAATGTCACTCTTTTTACTGATCCGTTATGTTACTCTGTGGTGAAGGCTGCGAGCCAGGCTATCAATGGGCCAGACGTAGTAGCAGTGTCGACATCTGAAGAAATATTGGCATCAGATTTCTTTGATGCTTTCGTGTATATTGAACGATTAGGCAAAAATTCTTCAGGTTGTTATCATAATATGCGGGGCAAGGATATTTCACAGTGGACTGCACCTTTAGATGATGCTGTTACGCATGCTTTAAAAAATAAAGTATCAGTACTTGCAGTGGGAGATGGAGGTAACGAGGCCGGAATGGGGGTTTTCTTCCCTGAACTTTCACGATTGTTGCCTGAATTTAAAGATTCCCTATCAATTGTTTCAGCAGATGTAACATTGCCAGTTGATGTGTCGAGTTGGGGAGGATACGCCCTGGCAGCATTACTTTCTCTTTATGAATCTCAATGGCTAGGTCAAACTTTCGAAGAAGAAGAAAAGCTTCTAGCCGCACTTTATGAGGCGGGGGCTGTTGACGGTGTAACAAAAAAGAGGGAGCTTTCCATAGATAGCTTCCCTCTTGATGTGCATATTCGGATTGTTGAGTCATTGTATAACTGGTGGAGAAAGTCTATGAATTTGAAAGAAGAAAGGGCTTCAGGCGTTTTTCAATAAGAGGAGCAAGAAGTAATGCAAGAAGTGCCCCTATTCCTGTTTGTGTAATGTCAGTTGCAAATTCTACCGGTGCTGCCTGAACTCCATAGAGTAATGTAGCCATACTCGTATAGCCGATAATCATAACAATAGCTCCTACTGTTATGGCTAGTATTTTGTTTTTTTCGCGTAATTTACCAGTTATAAAACCTTCAGTGCCTTTAATTATGAGAGTGAAGGGGGCCCATAAAGGGTAACCTAGAATGAGATCAGCGAGAGATGCTCCGATACCTCCGCATAAGGCACCATATCGTGGCCCGAAAATAAGAGCAATAGTGTAGATCACTCCTTCTCCCATGTTAAAATAGAGGCGAAATCCAGGCATGGGAATACTTATAAGAGTAGCAACTGTAACTATTGAGGCCATAACAGCTCCGAGAGCGACGCGAAATGCCTGAGTGTTTTTTTTCATCATACGATCAGCTCAGTCCTAGTGGGAATGTATAGATATAGTACTATGATTCTAAGTCTGGTTTTAGAGCCAGTTTGACAATGATTGCAGCATTTCTGGACCTGAATAAATCTTTTTTATTTTAAAAGCTTGTCATATTCGAGGGGCGATGGGTATAATGTCTAGGAACGGGAGAGTATTCCTCCTTTTAGTGGTTTCATGTATTGTGCTTCTTCTTGGTTTTTCCTGTTGGGCAGTAAAACACAATCGACGGGCAACAGATTCTTCCTTCCAGCTTGAAAACATAGTGCTTTGCGACGAAGTAGACGAAAAACTGCGACCTCTTCATACAGGGACTCAGTTTATGGCGGGGGTTCGCCAGTTGTGTTTATGTTTTGACTATAGCCTTGATAGCAAAAGAAGCGATATTCGAATTAAGTGGTATTATGGAGATCATTTGATCTATTCTGAAGTTCTTCTGCTTTCTCCAGGTAAGGGATCGAAAGTGTTTTGCCTTTTACGGGAAGATGGTTCTCCGTTACCCATAGGCATGTATGATGTGCAAGTTTGTTATGAAGGAACCGTGTATTCCAACCTGAATTTCGAAATTTCCAATTCAATAAAAGGTGAATAGCTCTAATTTAAAAAGTAAAGAAGGGATGTATGTGCAGTTTTTCCTTGATACAGCCAACCTTGATGAGTTAAGACAGGCTGCAGCGTGGGGAGTTATTTCAGGAGTGACAACAAATCCTTCTCTTATAGCGAGAGAGGGGAACGTAGAGTTTCAAGAGTTAATTAAAACCATTACAGGTATTATAAATGGTCCAGTGAGTGCCGAGGTTATTGCGATTGATACAGATGGAATGATTAATGAAGGTCGTCAGCTCGCCTCTATTTCCCCGAATATAGTAGTAAAAATCCCTATGACACAAGAGGGGATGGGGGCGGTAAGAGTTCTTTCCCATGATAATATTCCTACAAATGTAACTCTTGTCTTCTCTCCTCAACAAGCGCTTTTAGCTGCTGCCGCCGGAGCGAGTTACGTGAGTCCTTTTGTGGGCCGTCTTGATGATATTGGCGAAGATGGTAGCGGTCTTGTGCAAGATATAGCTGATTTATTCCATATTCATTGTATAGAAACAAAGATAATAGCGGCCAGCGTCCGTCATCCTGCCCATGTTTCTGAGGTAGCGATGGCTGGTGCACATATTGCAACGGTGCCTTTTAAAGTGATGAAACAGATGTTTTATCATCCCTTGACTGAAAAAGGCCTGCAGCAATTTATTTCAGATTGGGAGGGGTATCGTAAAAGCCATGACAGATAATCAGAATTCGGAAAATAACATGATAGATAAACCCATTAATACAGAAAATGAAGTACCCGAGGTCAATGAGACCGAAGAAGAGGCAGAGGTTGAGGTGGCTGAGGTGAAATCTGTACCTAGACCACGATATAATTACGCGAAACTCTCATCTCAGCTCATAACAGAACTTAGAAAAATTGCAAAAGATATTGGTGTAACCGGATTTTCCTCTCTCCGTAAAGATGACCTCATCATTGCTATTCTTACTACGCAAGCTGAGCAACTTAATTACCGTTTTGGTGGAGGAACCCTTGAAATATTGAATGAAGGGTATGGTTTTTTAAGGCCTAAAGGACTCTTGCCAAGCGATCATGACATCTATGTTTCAGCTTCTCAGATTCGTCGTTTCGGTTTGCGTAATGGAGATGTTGTTTGGGGAATGGTAAGACCTCCCAAGGAACAGGAGCATTATGAGGCCCTCTTACGGGTGGAAATGGTAAATTTTGCAGACCCTGAAGCAGCACGCAGACGTCCTCATTTTGGCGCATTGACACCAATATTCCCCGATTCAAGATTAACGTTAGAAACAGACCCCAAAGAAATATCAACTCGATTGATAGATCTTTTTGCCCCTGTGGGAAAAGGGCAACGTGCTCTTTTAGTTTCTCCCCCGAAAGCAGGCAAAACAACGGTATTAAAGAAAATTGCGAATGCCGTAACAGTTAATCACCCTGACATAATACTTATGGTTTTGCTGATAGACGAACGCCCAGAAGAGGTTACAGATATGGCTCGTTCAGTAGATGGTGAAATCATAGCGTCTACATTTGATCGTCCTGCCGAAGAACATTTACGAGTAGCAAATCTTACTTTAGAAAAGGCGAAGAGACTCGTTGAAACGGGGAAAGATGTCGTATTGCTTCTCGATTCCATTACTAGACTCGCACGTGCTTCCAACCTTGTTGTTCCGCCATCTGGTCGTACCTTGTCAGGCGGTATGGATCCAGCAGCACTTTATTTCCCTAAGCGATTTTTCGGAGCCGCGCGTAATATAGAAGAAGGCGGAAGTCTCACTATTATTGGTACGGCCTTAGTTGATACAGGCAGTCGTATGGATGACGTAATATATGAAGAGTTTAAAGGAACAGGAAATATGGAACTTCATCTTTCAAGAAAACTTTCCGAACAGCGTATATTCCCAGCTGTGGATATTACAAAGTCTGGAACACGAAGAGAAGAATTGCTTATGCCTGAGGAAGACTTGAGCCGTATCTGGTTATTACGACGAAGAATGGTTAATGTTGATGAAGCTGGAGCTCTATCTTTAATTATAGATAAATTGAAGAAATCGCCAACGAATAAAGATTTCCTGTTGACCATTAAGATGGCGTAGTATAGAGTAGTGGGAGTGTTTAAGGAGGGACGAGTATGAAGGATTCTCCAGCCCAAGGTACCCATTCTAAATCAGGCCGTATGGGCTTTATGATAGTAATGCTTCTTATGTTCAGTACGGCTATCTTTCTTACTGTTTGTGCAAGTAATCGTTCCGCAGGAGTGGCCTGGGGAAATCTTCAAGGTAGTGATGATTCAGAAGAAGGGCGAGTTCCAGCTGGTTTTGTTGTTATTGATATGTCTGGAGCAGTTGCAAATGAAACGGATGTAAATAGCGAAACTTTAGGAATAGGTCCCCTTCCTGAGGGAGAAGCTCTTTCTAGCGCAGAGGATTCTGTCCTTATGGCAGAAGGAGAGAGTTCCGATGCTACTGATGACGTTGATCCCAATGTAGATTATGTATCTGCGAAAGCTGCTGAAAATGCAGAAAGTAGTGGCGGTGATGTCGTTCTTTCCGAAGTGAAGACGGAATGGGAAGAATATACTGTAAAAACAGGGGAAACACTTATTGACATTGCCTCTCGTTATAACGTAACTGCAGAGGATATTGCTCGTGCTAACGAATTAAAAAACCCTAATCGTTTAATGGAAAACCAAAAACTCCTCATTCCTCATTCTGTGGATAAAGTAGAGGTGGTTTTGGAGGAAGTAAAAGCACGAAAGGCAAAGCTAGCAGAAAAAAGAAATAGAGTAAAGCCTCTTGAAATAAAAAAATATACTGTTGTTAACGGCGATAGTTTGTGGTCTATTTCTAACACATTTAACCTTGAAATAGACACACTTTTTGGAAGTAATGATTTAAGAGACCCCAATGTTTTGAAACCGGGAAAAGAGTTGCGAATTCCTAACCAAGATGGAATTTTCTACACGGTAAAAAAGGGAGATACATTGGCTACTATCGTTAAAAAATTCCAAATCTCCATGGAAAAGACCAAAGAAATAAATGAATCTCGAGTAGATCTAAGTGTTTTAAAAGTAGGAGAAGAACTATTCCTTCCTGAAGCTCGCCCAGAGGTTTCAGTATTGAATGCTTCTGGTAGGGGCTCTTCATCTGGAAGTTCTTCGTATTCGAGGTCTTTTAGGTGGCCTGTTGTAGGGCGTATTAACAGTCCTTTTGGCTGGCGTCGTCATCCAATTACTCGACGTAAAAGTTTCCATACGGGTATTGATATAAAGGCTTCTCGTGGTTATCGTATTCGCGCTGCAAAAGATGGCAGAGTCGTGTATTCTGGTTGGATGGGTGGATACGGGCGAGTTGTTGTTTTAAGCCATGGAGGAAGTTATTCTACTTTATATGCTCACTGTTCCAAGTTGGCTGTAAGAAAAGGACAGCGAGTTAATCAGGGACAAGTTATTGCTTATGTTGGTGCTACCGGTCGTGCAACTGGACCTCATCTTCATTTTGAAGTGCGTAAAAATAACAGTCCTATTAATCCCTTAAAGGTGCTTCGATAGGCTTCGGGCCCCATGACAAGGGAACTTCGATTGGTTAAACTGGACCAGGGATTTGTAGCGGCCCTGGTCCATCTTTTTTGATATTTTATTTCCTAGGTGGAGGATTAATCCATGACAAAGTTTATTTTTGTAACAGGCGGCGTGGTTTCTTCTCTTGGAAAGGGTATCACTGCCGCATCCTTAGGTGTGTTGTTGAAGAAACGGGGATTTAGAGTCTCTATTATTAAACTTGACCCATACTTGAATGTCGATGCTGGCACAATGAATCCTTTTCAACATGGAGAGGTTTTTGTAACAGACGATGGAGCGGAAACGGATCTTGATCTTGGACATTACGAGCGTTTCATTGATGAATCTCTTTCAGCGAACAACAATGTAACGACAGGAAAAATTTACTCTGCAGTCATATCTAAAGAACGACATGGTTGTTACCTTGGCGGGACTGTGCAAGTTATCCCCCATATTACCAATGAGATTCAGGAGTGCATCCTCAGAGCTGCAGATGATAATGATATTGTTATCGCAGAGATAGGTGGAACAGTTGGGGATATAGAGGGGCAGCCCTTCCTTGAAGCTATTCGCCAGATGGCGACTCGAGTAGGGCGTGAAAATGTGCTTTACTGTCATGTCACTCTTGTCCCATACTTGGAAGCTGCGCGGGAACTCAAAACAAAGCCAACCCAGCATAGCGTTCAGGAGTTGAGGCGAATCGGTATTCTTCCCGATATAATTGTATGCCGTTCACATTATCCTATATGTGACGAGATGAAAGAAAAGATCGCGCTCTTCTGCAATGTACCTGAAGAGGCAGTTATTGAGGCTCTTGATGAACCAACGATCTATAAAGTGCCATTAAGTCTTCATGCGCAAAAATTTGATAGGTTGGTTATGAAACTGCTTTCCGTCACAAGCCCGTTAGAGCCTGAACTGGACGATTGGGAACATGTAGTAAAAAGTTTCTGTCATCCTGATGGTGAAGTTGAAGTCGCCATGGTTGGTAAGTATATTAATCACAAAGATGCATATCTTAGCGTTGTTGAAGCGCTAAACCATGCAGGTGTTCAAAATGACGTTCGAGTGAGAATTCGATCTGTTGAAGCGGAAGAGATTGAGGAGCACGGTGCAGAAAAAGTTTTATCAGGAGTTCATGGTGTTCTTGTACCTGGTGGATTTGGAGCAAGGGGTATAGAGGGTAAAATAGAGGCAGCGCGTTATGCCCGTGAAAAAAGGATTCCTTATTTAGGCCTTTGTCTCGGTATGCAGGTTGCAGTTATTGATTTTGCTCGGCACGTATGTGATCTTAAGGGCGCTAATAGTGCTGAAATAGATGAAGCAGCAGAACATCCGGTGATACATCTTATGGATGAGCAACGCGATATTGACGATTTAGGCGGAACAATGCGCCTTGGCGCTTATCCGTGCACTCTCATGGAAGGAACGCATTCTTCCGCTGCTTATGGTGATCAAGTTGTTAATGAACGGCATCGTCATCGTTACGAATTTAATAACGCATATCGCGAAACTATGGAAAATGCGGGCCTTAAAATTGCAGGTATTTATAAAGAGAAAAATCTTGTTGAAATTGTAGAAATTCCAGAGCATCCGTGGTTTGTAGGGGTTCAGTTCCACCCTGAGTTCCGTTCGCGACCTGTTAAACCCCATCCTCTCTTTGTAGGGTTTATACGTGCGGCGGTGGATCTTTCTGAAGAGTAGAAAAACGGCTACTGATAGTTAAAGGAGGGACCCATAGAATGAAGAAAATGCTGAAATTGTTCGTGACAGTAATGATTTTAACAGCCCTGTGTTTAGGTGTTTCAAATACTGCTTTGTTTGCTCAGAGTGACGAAGGAACGTCGACTTTTCAAACATTGAACCATGTAGAGGATATACTATACGGTAGAATTAAGACTGGTGGTTTAATAGAGCGGCTGAGTAATATTGAGAAAGATCTTTTTGGCCGGGAACTTCCTGGAAGTATTGCTGAACGACAGACGGCTATTCTAGACTTTTTGGAAAAGGGAACATCTGGGCAACCTTCCATGCTTTTTAAATTAGGAGTTGCTGAATGGGCGATTAATCAACGGGTAGATGCGTATAACCCTGTTAACCGACGTGTTGATGCGCTGGAAACGGTCCTTGAGGGGACAGCAAAACCTGACAAACCTATAGCCATGAGATTAGAACGTATATTAGGACTAATTCTTTCAGATGCGGTCCAGTGGCAAGATTCGGAGATTCCGGCAGGGCAGGTCTTTAAGGTGAAATTTAAAAATACTCTTTCCCCTTCAACCGCTAAAAAGGGTGATAGTGTGGATCTTGAACTTTCGGAAGATTTAGTTTCAGGAAATACTCTTTTGGCACCCGCTGGTTGTCGAGTTGTGGCTCATATCGATAGTGTGACGAAACCGCGTAGTTTTGGTCGTCCCGCAGAAGTTAATGTAGGAGTTGACCAATTGTTGCCTTTGGGGCCTGAAGTTATTCCGGTAACTATAGGAGAACAAGCTAAAAAAGCTTCAAAGGCTGAGTCTTCTCAAATTGCAGCTGCTGGTACAAGCTTTATTGGGGCTATCCTTTTCGGCCCGGTAGGTCTGGCTGGTGGCTTTTTGGTGAGGGGAGATGCGAAAGAGATACCGGCAGGAACTGAACTTTTCATAGAAACAGCACAGGCTGTTCGTATCTCAGCGTATCCAGTGCCGGCAGGATTGCAGGGGATGGTTCGTTCAAATGAAATATCTGGCGAACCTGAATCTGGTGGTGTAGCTCCTGTCGATGAGCCTAACACGACAGAAGCTACAAGTAACGAAACAGATAACACATTAACTCCTATAGATTAACCCGTGTGTAAGAGTGTTTTTGAGTAGTGAAGGAGTGAAGAATTTTATGAAATTCGTTAAGAAAAAAATAGCAGCTGTAGTTCTCGTTTTAGTTTTATCTTTGTCAGGCGTAGCCTATGCAGTAAATCTTGGAGACCTTATTGGTGTTGTAGGCGGCGGTTTTTTGGTCTCTCAGATAGCGGGCCCTCTTAATGATTTTATTAACAAAATTACCTTTAATAAAGGTGCCAAGGTTGAGGGGCATACGAAAGTTGTTCCTATTGTTTCTTTAGGTTCCGGAACGCGTATAGGTGCTGCTCAGGTTGCAGGGCCACGTGGTGAAGCTATAGAAAAAACAAAGGCAGTAGCGCAGCTTGAAGTTACGTTCAGAGATCGTCTGCGTGTCAAGATTTTGATACCAGTTGACTCGGAAAATCCAATAAAACAGTTTAGGCGAGTTCAAGGTGTGGGAGTTTCTGCCATAATTGACTTTAAACTGTAATAAAGGAGGCTCGCGACAGCCCTATGAAACAGAGACATGTTGTGCTTATTCTGATCCTCATCTTAGGGACTTTTGTTGCCTCGCCATTGTGGGGCATGGAAGCGTTGGCGCGAGCGACAGATATTTTAGAAAAATGGACTTCCTTTCATTGGGGGCGAGATTGCCTCGTCTGGTTGGTACATTATCCTGAAGAATTAATAGAGCCCTGGGTCGATGCGGAATCGACCCGGGCTGCTATGTCTTCCCAAGAAAAGGAAGCCTATAAGAAAGCTTTCGTTGATCAGCTTCGTATTGAAGAAACGGAATCTTTTCTTGTAACTATCTATTCTTTTGGCGTTAAACCTCTTTTGCTTCATCCCTTCTCAGAAGCAATTTCCATGCTTTTGCCAGATGGAACGCGAATTCAGCCCCTTTCCTATGAACTAAAATTTGATGAACCGATAAACGGGGTTGTGCAGGGACTTGTTTTTTTCCCTCGTCAAAACGTACCGGTTTTTTCAATAGCAATGAAAGGAATGGGCATTTCTGACGAGTCTATATTTGAATTTGCAGCTGCGAAAGAGAATGATAGAAATACTGAAACTGTTGCTGTTGCAGAACAGAGTAAGAAGAAAGAGCGGGTTGTTATTGAACTTCCACCTCTAAAGGAAGGATCAAAAGAAGAAAAGAAAGAAAAAGAAGAGCAAAAAACTGAAAAGGTTGTAAAGGCTGAAATTGAAAAAATTGAGGAGCCTTTTGTCCCTGTTGTTCCTCCGGTAAAAATAGATCTTTCAGGATATGAACCATTAACAAAAGAAGAAGAGGAGAAAATTGATACTCCAAGTGTCGATACTAAGAGTTTGAAGGAATCTGCATTAAAGAAGAGCAGTGAATTAGGTGCGGATAAAGAGAAGGTACTTGAAGAATTTTTGGCACATTGGCAAAAGGGCAATGTTGAAGAGATGTATGATTTATTATCAACTGATGCAAAAAAAATGTGGAATATTGGATCTTTTAAAAAAGACGTAGAGAGTAAAAATATGCGCGTGCCTCTTAGTGGTGGGTACAGTGTCGAATGGAATGGAGAACAGGCACGTATAACTTCTGTTCAAAAGTTGCTTTTTGTTCGGACTTTACGAAAAATGACAATTTCAATGGTAGGAGAAAAAGATGGTTGGCGAGTTCAGTGGTAAAAAGAGATTTTTAGTATTCATTTTGATTATATGTGGCAGTATTGCCTTCTATCTATGGTCTGCTTGGAAGGATCTTCATCTTGATCCTAATTCTATAAAAAAAGTCGTTAAAGAGGGGCCAACTGTAGTTGTGGAAAGCCTTTCTATGGAGAAAGAGATATCTGGGGGGGTATGGCATATTCATGCCGAAAGAACTGTTCGGAAATCAGGTAATATTTCTGCAGAATCTTTGACGATGCAGGGAAACACGGCTGATGGTAACAAATGGAACGTAACGGCTCCTTCTGGAAATTTTGATGAAAAAACATCTGATGGCATATTGTATAAACCAAGTGGTACTACGACAGGGAAAGATTTTACTGTGACGTGGAATGCTCCAGAGGTCTTATGGAAGAGTACAAGTGCAGAGTGGATTTTCCCTAAGGGGATATGGGCAGAACACACCCGTGGTACTTTAACAGGGTCATATGCCCGTGTTACTGAAGATGGTACATTTTATGTCGAGAAAGGGGCTAGTCTGACGTGGAAAGAATAGGCCGTAACTGTTTCACCGCTCTGGTATGCATGTTAACCATAATAGTATCTAGCCATACACCTAGTTGGGCTTCTCAGCCTTCTGAGGTCTTTCTGGAAGCAGATCTTGTTACATACAATGAAAAGGGGACTATTGCTACAGCAGAAGGAAGCGCAAACCTTCGATACGGTACCATTCGGATTTATGCCGATTATATTCACTTTGATGTAGAATCTCAGGAAGCGTACGCTACGGCATTGCCTGAAAAAAACGTTACTATTCTTTCTGGCGGAAACAAGCTTTATGGGGAACGACTTTTATATCACCTTCCTACGGAAGAAGGCGTTCTTGATGGCGCAAGCGGACAAGCACCAGCAGGAATAGGGCAGCTTTATATAAAGGGGAAAAAACTTGATTTTGCTCCTGCAGAGAGTGCTGCTAAAAAAGGCTGGATCAGCAAGAAGACCGCAGCACGTTTTAAAGAGAAGGTTACCATAGGGAAATGGAGCGAAACTTCTTTAACGACGTGTCCTCAGGAGAATCCTCATTACAGAGTGGTCACGAATAAATTAACCATTATCCCAGGGAAAAGTATTGTCGCAAAAAAACCCAAAGTATATATAGGTGGGTCATACCTTTTTACATATCCTTTTGATTACGTTGTTCGTTTAAATAAAAAGAAATCTTTCCTTGACTCAGAATTGATGCCAGCTATTGTTCATGATTCTGATAAAGGTGTGGGATTTGGGTATAGTGGGCCTATAGTTTGGGATGATGGAGAAGCTCGAATAGGTCTTACAGCTTGGACTAAAAAAAATATGGAATGGACTCTTGCTCTCTCTCAGAGTTTGCAGAATTTAGGGCTATCTGGAGTTTCTCTCTTTGCTAATGTGGAGTATTCTTGGGAGGAAACGACAGATCAGCAGGCATATCGTCCTTTATGGGGAGTAAAAGGAAGCTGGAATGGATGGACAGCCAAGTTATGGTGGTCTCAGAGAGAAAGTTTGAACATAGAAAAGGGCGGCGGAGAGATTTATAAGAATCTTTTATACCGAGAACCTGAATTCCATTTTTATAGTCCCTATTGGCCTCTTATGTCTTGGATGAACACGAAATGGCGTATTGCCGGTACTGCTGGGAAATATGAAGAACGACGAGCTAAAACTACCTATACGACAGATCGTTTGGGTTTGGGGCTGATGGTATCTGGTGTTGCCGATCCTGCGCCTATTCGTCCATTCTGGAGTTCCAGTTATTGGCATTATCGATATGATGGCGGAGATGATGAACAGAAAATTTTGTGGCTATCGGCAGGCGCGGGATATAAAGTGGGACCTCTTGATGCAAGAACTGCGTATCGCCGACGTTGGGTTTCGGGGCATTCGCCCATGCTATGGGATAGATATGGCAATTTGGAAGAACTCTACCAGCAGTTTGCTTTCCCCGTGGGGAAAGATGTGTCTCTGGCTGTTCGCGGTGCCTACAATATACGCACTTCAGACTGGTTTGAACGGGCATATATTTTGTCTTACGATACAAGCGATTGCTTGAAATGGCAGCTTGTCTACCGAGATGATTTAAGTCGCGAGAACGACGATTGGATAAGTATGAAGCTTGTTATTAATGCGTTCCCCGACAAACCTTTGGCCTTTGGAGATAAAAAATTATCGAGCCCATTCCCTTTTTAGGCAGTGGATATACTACATTACATCTTTCAACGAAATGAGGATATAGCTGTGAAAAAAGCTTTGAATATTGCTGTTTTATATGGAGGAGACGGACCGGAACGTCAGGTTTCTCTTAAAAGTGGTCAAGCTGTGATTCAGGCTTTGCGGGATGCTGCCTATAAGGTCGAACCTTTTGATGTGAAAAGCATAGAGCAATTAATGGATTTGAAAAGTTCGAAGTTTGACAGTGTTTTTATAGCCCTTCACGGCAGTTGGGGTGAAGACGGGCGCGTTCAATCAGTCTTAGAAACCATGAAACTTCCTTATACAGGTTCGGGACCGTTGGCTTGTTGCTTATCAATGGATAAGGCTGCAAGTAAAGGACTTTTGAATCTTTTTGGGATATCAACTCCTGAAGGTGTGCTTGTTTTAAAAGATTCCGATTATTCGCTGGAAAAAGCTAACTCCTTTGTGCAAAAACACGGTACCATTGTAGTCAAACCTTGCAATGGTGGTAGTACTTTAGGAGTCACAATTGTTTCAGAAGGGCAGAGTCTTTCTCAAGCTCTTTGCGAAGCGTGGAAATATGATACGAGATGTATTCTTGAAAAATACATAGAGGGTGTAGATGTTGCTGTGACAGTATGGAATAATAACGGCTCTCTTGAAGCGTTACCATCTGTGATGATTTGCCCGGAAAAAGGCTTTTATGATTATGACTCGAAGTACACTCCGGGGATGACGAGATATATTGTACCTGCTCCTTTTATGCCGACAGTCAATACGACAATTGCCACAATGGCTTGCAGAACCTTTGAAACCCTGAGTTGTGATGGATACGCGCGAATAGACTTCAGAGTTGAAGAAGACGGTACACCTTGGGTTCTTGAAGTCAATACGGCACCGGGAATGACGGGAACAAGTTTGGTCCCTAAGGCTGCAGCAGCTGCAGGTTACGATTTTTCTACGTTTTTGTCGAAAATCGTCAGCTTATCCTTTGATAAAAAAGGCGTCTGCCGTTAAACGGCAGACGCATCGATGAAGCACATTACATTACTGCAATACTTACAATACGTAAGCTTCTGATTCCTCTAGGAACCTTGACTAGAATTTCTTCTCCGACTGTTTTGCCAAAAAGGGCTTTTCCTACTGGACTTGAAGATGAAATGCGGTTTGTTTTGGGGTCTGCTTCTTCTGATCCGACAAGTGTGTACGTAAAAACTTTCTGATGGGTAGTATCTTCTATCGTAACTGTTGTACCGAGGGTAACGCGGCTGGTGTCTACGTCGGAAGCATCTATGACTTTAGCTTTACTTAGCTGATATTCCAACCATGAGATTCGGGCTTCCAACTTAGATTGTTCATCTTTTGCGGCAGAGTATTCTGCGTTTTCACTTAAGTCACCAAAGGATCTGGCTTCTTCAAGTTGGCGCGATATTTCGGCCCGTCCGTTACTTCTCAAATCAATGAGCTCGGCAGTAAGCTTATCGTAACCGCTTCGTGTCATTACAGGTGCAGAATCAAAATCACTTCGACTCAAAAAGTTCAACCTCCTTCAGAGGGAAAAATCTACGGTAACGTAGTATGTTATCAAAAAAGTGCTATTCTGGCAATGTTATTTTAGGAGGTGCATGAATGCCAGACAATAAAAAAACTCGACGTCGCCCTAGACGGCAAAGAAAAAGTAACAATCTTAAGGTTTTTGCCCTTGGGGGACTCGGCGAAATTGGGAAAAATATGTACGTATTTCAATATAAAGATGACATTATCGTTGTCGATGCAGGATTGATGTTTCCAGATGAGGAAATGCTTGGCATAGACTTCGTCATCCCTGATACATCGTACCTAGAAGAACATCGCGAAAATATAAAAGGTATTATTATTACTCATGGGCATGAAGATCACATTGGCGCACTGCCCTTTATTTTACCTCGTCTTGACGTTCCTGTTTATGGAACTCGGCTGACTCTCGGTATGGTTAGGCATAAATTAAGAGAAACAGCTTCGGGATATGCAGAAAAATTTGTAGAGGTAGAGACTGGAGCCCAAGTTACTCTTGGCGCCTTTACCGTGCAATTTGTTTCAGTTTGTCACTCTATTCCCGATGGCGTCGGACTGGTAATACAAACTCCCCTAGGGACTATTGTGCATACAGGAGATTTTAAATTAGATCCCACTCCAATAGACGGACGTCTTACCGACTATGCTGCGTTTGCCGATGCAGGTGAAAAAGGTGTTCTTCTTATGCTTTCAGATTCGACGAATGCCGAAAAAAAAGGTTTTACATCTTCAGAATTTTTAATAGGAGGAACTCTCGATAAGGTTTTTCGATTACATCGAAATAAGCGCATTATTATAGCTGCATTTGCAAGCAACCTTCATCGAGTTCAGCAGGTAGCTGATGTAGCGAGTAGATTTAATAGAAAAATAGCTTTTATAGGCCGAAGTATGATCAATTACGTCGATTTGGCAAGGGAGCTAGGTTATCTATCCATTGATGATAAGCTGATAATTCCCGCATCTGATGTCTATCAGTATGCTCCTAATCAAGTTGTTGTTATGACTACTGGAAGTCAGGGTGAGCCTTTTTCTGGCCTTGTCTTGATGAGTAAGGGAGAACATAAACAGATACAGTTGGGGGCAAAAGATGTAGTTGCCATATTTGCCACACCTATTCCAGGCAATGAAAAACTTGTAAGTAGCACCATAAATCGTCTTTTCGCCTGTGGATGCGAAGTTATTTATGAAGGAGACAAAGAAATTCACGTCTCTGGGCACGCTGCACGCGATGAATTGAGGTTAATGATCAATCTTGTAAAGCCGAAGTATTTTATTCCTATTCATGGAGAATATCGTCATCTCGTTCGTCATGCTCAACTTGCAGAGGAAATGGGAATTCCGTCAAAGCATACCTTTGTTATGCAGAACGGAGATGTACTTACTGTCTCTGAGCACAAAGCTCAAGTCCGTGATCATGTGACAGTTGGTCGAATCATGGTCGACGGTGTGGCTATGGGGGAATTGGAAGGTAGCATTATGAAAGAGCGTCGGGAATTAGCAGAAGATGGTCTGATTGTCGTTTCCGTTGTTGCAGATGTGAATTATAATCTTCTATCTGAGCCTTGCATTGAGAGCAGGGGATTCCTTCACATGGAAGATGCATCTAGTTTGCATAAAGATTTACTTTCATCTGTTAAGAAAGTTTTTGAGCATTTTGCTAAAAAGAATAAAGTTATAGATCAAGATACAATCGCATTACGAGTGAAAAGCCGGGTCCGCGAAACTATTCGTCGTCGTTACGAACATTCTCGACCGATGATTCTTCCAATCATAACCATAGTAGAGGAGACACTTCATAATGAGCATTGAACCGCTTGTTTTAGGCGTTGTGCAGGGATTGACTGAATTTCTTCCTGTAAGTAGTTCCGGTCATCTTGCTCTATTGCAAAATATTTGGGGAATAACAGATAACAACCTTACATTTGATCTGTTACTTCACTTTAGTACGATGATAGCTACATTGTGTTTCTTTTGGAGGGATATATTTTCTCTCGCATGTGAATGGATAAGCGGTTTTCTCTCTGATGCTGGTCGACAGACTCAAGGGTGGCGGTTCGGTTGGGCTGTAATCGTGGGAACGATAGCTACTGCTTTCATCGGCTTCCCACTAAAGCCTGTTGTGGAGCGATGGATGGGCGAACCTCTTCTTATTGGAGTGTCTTTGCTTATGACTTCTTTTCTCCTCTTTTATGCTTCGAGGTTGCCACGTTCTTCATCGGAATTATCACTACGTTCTGGTCTTATTATAGGAATTGCGCAAGGATTTGCCGTCATTCCCGGGATTTCCCGTTCCGGATCAACTATTGTTACTGGACTAAAACGAGGATTGTCTCCTGAAGAAGCTTTTCGTTTTTCTTTTCTTCTCTCTTTACCAGCAATTTTAGGAGCGACTATTTTACAGCTTCTTGATGTATCGGAGAGTGGATTTTCCCCTGCAAATACGTTGCCTGATTTTTGGTATGGTGGGGTAGTTGCGGCCTTTATAACTGGTTATATGGCCCTTGTTTGGTTGCGGAGGATGGTGACATTGGGACGCTGGCGGATATTTGCACTATACTGTTTAATTCCTGCTGGTGTGAGTATAACATTTCATTTTTGGAGGTAGATAGAGGTGGCCGTGGGAAAAACTTTTTCTGTTCGTTGGTGGATGCTTGTCGTTGCTATTGTTATTGGAACCCTTATCGGTTTTTATTTGCAGCGTTTTGTCCCTACGGCTCCGTATTTTCGCAACATTGTGTCTGTAGGGTTCAACTTCCAGGATTTTAATTTGCTCGTAGTTGATTTTGGCTTGAAATTTTATCTTCATGTAAATTTGGGAACACTGATCGGAGGCATTGTAGGATTGTGGCTTGCACGGTAAATAAAAAGATTATTTTGGCTTCGGGAAGCCCTAGACGAAAAGAACTTTTAGAATCTTTAGGGTGGTCTTTTGATGTTATTGTTTCAAATATTGATGAAGAATTATTGGCTGGAGAGGCTCCTCCCGATATGGTTAAACGTTTGGCTATAGAAAAGGCTAGGGCCGTTGCCGTAAATTTTCCAGATGCCTATGTTATTGGTTCAGATACCAGCGTTGTTATAGAAAAGAAGGTATTAGGCAAGCCAGAAAATAAGAAAGAATCGATAGAGATGTTGAAATTACTCAACGGAAGAACACATTACGTTTATTCGGGAGTTGCTCTTTGCTTTGGCGATAATGTTTTCTCAGATTTTGACTGTACTGAAGTAACCTTTCGGTACTTAAATGAAGAAGCTCTCTTTGCTTACGTTGAAAGCGGAGAGGGACTTGATAAAGCAGGATCATATGCTATACAAGGTCTTGGTTCTCTTCTTGTTGAGTCTATTCGTGGTTGTTATTTTAATGTTGTAGGTTTACCGTTATATTCTTTAAGTTGTCTTTTTGAAAAAGCCGGAATTTCCCTGGCTGATCAATGGAGGATGAGGAGTTAATGAAATTTAAGAAAGGGTATTTTACTCTGTTTATCTTAACGCTAACACTAATCAGTGCTGGCTTGGCCCTTGTTCCTCGCTGGAATGCGGAAAAAGAGCATAGGAATACTGCTATTATCATTGAGTATAGAGATGTACTTTCTTTGGCAAAGAAGAGTAACGAGAAGGCAGATATTGTTTTTGACAGACTCCGCCAAGCGGGGGTTTCAGGCCTTATTGTCTCTGAAACTATTGGTAAAGACCTTTCTTCAGGGTTGCTTCCCATTTATTATGGCACAGTAGCGGATCTTCCAGATGATCTAGGAAAAGGAATTAATGAGCCTTACGGTTCTGCTGCATTGTGGATTCCTTCAAACCTTATGGAATCGGAATGGTATGATACAGCCTTGCAGACTCGTTTCCCGAATAGCCATAGATATGTAAAAGAAGAGGGAGTAGTTTATGTGCTTCCTCATACCTTGGATGAACTATTAGAGACAGGGGTTTTGCCTGATTTTTCCGGACTTCTCTTTGCATTATCTACGGGAACGCCGGTAATGTACCGAGTTGCTCCAGTTACTCCTTCCGATACACAAAGCGAGATGACGTTACTTGAAGCGTTGCTTGACGATTTCTCTTCTGTTATACGTGTTATCTCTCCTTCCGGACTTTTTGCAGCTGGATATCCCAACTTAAAACCTCTATCTCATGTTTTAAAAGAGGCGGGAATTCCTGTAGCGATGGTTGAATTTTCAAGACAATTCGGAGCACCTCAGTTAAATTGGTTGATGTACCCGAATTTGCTTTCACTTCATAGTGTTACAACCGAAGAGATCATAAGTCGTAATATATCTCGACACACACTTTATGAGCGAATGCTTCGAGCGGCAAAAGAGCGAAGCGTGCGCTTATTGCTTATGCGTCCTTCTGTGATTGAAGCGGCAGAAGACCCTCTTTTAGTCTTCGAAAAAGAGATTCAGCGCTTATCACAAGGTTTATCAGATCAGGGGATCACTCTTCAATGGCCTGAACCTCTTTCAGAATGGAAAATGTCTTTCTTCGGGGCAGTGGCATGTTCTTTCATTTTCCTTTTGACCATTGCTCTACTAGCTGATCGTTTTGAACTTCTTAATTTGACATCAGTAAATCTTTCTCAGACGATTGCCTTTATAGTTATTAGCGTTTTTCTTGCTATAGGTGTCTGGAAAGTTTTATTTATAGCCCGTATTGTTGCAGCTTTTACTGCTGGCCTTCTTGCTTCTGAAGCGTGCCTTATGGCGTTGGAGCAGTGGAGAAAGCCTTTACGGGGGCTGATCTTCAGTTTCCTTGTCGCCCTCATTGGTGGGCTTGCCATAGCAGCTCTATTTAGTTATCCCATTTATACGTTGCGGCTTAGAACCTTTTCCGGAGTGAAATTAACACTCTTTTTACCCTTGATAATTGTGCTTATTCATGACTTGCGACGGCGGGTGCATCCAGAATCTCTAGGTCAGGTTCTTGCAAGACCTCCTCTTTGGGGAGAACTCGCTCTTATTGGAGGACTGCTTGCTGCTGCTGCTATTGTTCTATTACGAAGTGGTAATGCTCAATTTGTGCCAGGATGGGAAGTTGCCGTTCGCGATACTCTTGAGAGAATTCTTGTTGCTCGTCCGCGTAATAAAGAGCTTTTCGCAGGGTATCCTGCACTTTTGCTTTGGTTTTATTTTAGAAGAAGTCAGCTTTGGGGACGATACCGTGAAATTTTTAGATTGGCATCGACGTTAGCTTTCTCTTCCCTTGTTAATAGCTTCTGCCATTTCCATACGCCTTTGTATTTCATTCTCTGGAGAGAATTTAATGGCTGGTGGTCTGGTATTTTGCTTGGTGTATTCTTCCTTGTGGTGTTTCATTACGTTCTTCGGCCTCTGTGGAATCGTTGGCGAGGAGTGATTTGGGATTGAGTCGATATCGCCCCTTTAAGGTAGCCATTGCTGGCTATTATGGATTTAAAAACTTAGGCGATGAACTTTTAGCAGCGTCTCTTATTGCGTCACTTGAAAAATCCGGAGTGGCAAAAAGTGAAATGGTTGTATTGTCTAATTCTCCTGAAGAAAGCAGAATGTCATTTGGAACTCATGCTGTTAATAGATGGAATTTACGCGACGTTATGCAGACTTTATCCCGTTCGGAAACCTTGATTTTCGGTGGGGGTGGGCTTTTTCAAGACACGACAAGCCTCCGTTCATGTTTATACTATTGGGGGCTACTTCGTATGGCGAAAATAGCCGGATGTCGTTCTGCAGCATTAGCCCAATCAATTGGTCCCTTTCGTTCCCGAACAGGGGAAATTTTAGCTCGTAATGGCTTATCTCTTTGTGAAATCAGAACGGTTCGTGACCAGAGATCGCTAAATTTGCTTCATAAATGGAAACTTGAAGGCGATCTTGTTTTTGATCTTGTTATGGGACTCCCTATTCGCGAGAATTATGATAAGCCTAAAGTGTTGCTTGTTAATATTCGACCATGGGAAGGGGATTTGGCTGTTAAAACGGCCAAGGCAGCGGCAAAGTATGCTAGAGAGCATTCTCTTCCGATCATAGGTGTAGGCATGGCTCCAGAAGATGAAAAGCTTTTACGCTCTTTTTCTGCAACAGAACTTTTGCCCTGTCAGGAAGTTCGGCTTGTTCGAAATTTACGTGATATTGAAGACGTTTGGCAGTTAGGTGGATTAGCTATGGGTATGCGGCTGCATTTTTGTATGATTTCACTGCTCTCAGGATGTCCTCTCGTTGCCGTTCCATACGATCCCAAAGTGGAAGCATTCGCGCAAGAATGGGAAATCCCTCTTTTCCCACAAGGCGATTTACCTCCTTTGCCGTGGCCGTATCCTTGTGGCGAAAAATTAAAACGTGCGCGCAAAAAATGTGATGAATCCGTAAGAAGAGCCTGGAAGGAGTTGAACTCTCATGAATAGAATTCCTGAGAATGAAGTAAAAGTTCTCGAAGAGGCTGCTGCTTCAATTCGAAAGGATGTTGTTCGCATGATTGGAGTGGCGCGTTCTGGCCATCTTGCCTCTTCTCTTTCGATAGTAGAAATCATGGCTTGGCTCTATTGGAAAGTCCTTAATATACGTCCAGAAGATCCTAATTGGGAGGAAAGAGACAGAGTTGTCTTAAGCAAGGGACATGGATGCCCGGCCCTTTATTCCGCTCTTGCGAACAGAGGTTTTTTTACACGAGATGAACTATGGAATTATAGGCGTCTTGGAGCTATGCTGCAGGGACATCCTTTGGTGAGCCGTACACCTGGAATAGATGCTTCCAGTGGCTCTTTAGGGATGGGGTTGGGAATATCTAACGGCCTTGCCCTTGGGATGCGACTTAAGGGATTTCAGGGTAGAGTCTATTGCATTACTGGAGATGGTGAACTTCAGGAAGGGGCAATCTGGGAATCTGCCATGACATCTTCCCACTATAAGCTTGACAACGTTGTAATGATTATTGATCGAAACGATATGCAAATGGAAGGCTCAGTTGAAAAAGTTATGTCGATTGAACCATTAGAAGCAAAACTGCAATCCTTTGGATGGGAAGTTTGCATGGCTGATGGGCATGATTTTCCTAGTTTGGATAACGCCCTATCCTTGAGGGTCTCTGGTAAACCATTGGCCATTATTGCTAAAACAATTATCGGAAAAGGCGTTTCCTTTTTAGAGGGACGACAACATGAGCCATCTGTTGTCCTTACCCGTGATCTTGTAGACAAAGCTCTTAGAGAACTTGATTCAGGGGGATTATTATTATGACAACTGATGAGACGAAAAAGAGTACTCGTGATGCCTATGGAGCTGCACTTACAGAATTGGCTACTTTATATGACGACATAGTTGTAATAGATGGGGATGTCGGATCTTCAACTCGAAGTGTCGCCTTCCGTAATTTGCACCCTGACCGATATTTTGATCTGGGAATAGCTGAACAGGACATGATTCTCACATCTGCCGGATTAAGTCTCGCCAATTTTCGTGTTTTTGTCTCTTCCTTAGCATCTTTCCTTGTGGGGCGTGCTTATGATGAAATTCGTGAAACCATTGCTATTCCAGGCTTGCCTGTAAAACTTATTGCTACCCATGGAGGAGTAACTGTCGGAGAAGACGGAGCAACTCACCAAATGCTTGAGGACATAGCATTGATGAGAGCTTTACCTGGAATGGGAGTTCTTGTTCCTTCAGATTACAATTCTGCTCTTACGTTGATCAAAATAGCGGCTGAATGTACCAAGCCTGTTTATGTGCGTTTAGGACGGCCGGAACAGCCACTTCTTTATGAAAATAATGATACTGATTTTACGCTTGGTGGCGGCAGAGTTTTAAAAGAAGGAACAGAAGTGACCATATGTGCGTGTGGTATTATGGTTCATGAAGCATTAAAGGCATCAAAAATACTTGCGCAGCAAGACTTATGCGCAGAAGTTATTGATTGTTATAGTGTCAGTCCATTACCAGCTCAGCAAATTCTTGAATCTATTCATCGTACGGGTTGCTGCGTTGTTGCCGAAGAACATTTGCTTCATGGTGGATTAGGAGAAGCTATTGCAAGTCTTGTTTGTCGCAGTTATCCTGTACCAGTTAAATTTGTGGCTGTAGATAATAAATTCGGTCAGAGTGGAACGGCAGAAGAATTACAAGAATATTACGGGCTCACATCGAGCCAGATTGTGAGTGCTGCAGTACAGGTTTGGACGATGCGCAGGAGGTAAAAATGGATATACGCCTGGCAGGAGTCACTAAAATTTTTCAACCAGACATTACAGCTTTAGAAGACGTCTACCTTGATATTAAGCAAGGAGAGTTTCTTTATCTCGTAGGAACGACTGGATCGGGCAAAACAACTCTCATGAGGCTTATTACACGAGAACTCGTTCAAACACGAGGTCAAGTTACTGTAGGAGGACGTAACTTAAGGAAAATCAGACCTTCAGAATTACCGTATTATCGTAGAGATATAGGAGTTGTCTTTCAGGATTTTAAGCTTCTTCCCAATCTAACTGCGTGGGAAAACGTTGCTTTCGTTCTTGAGTCCATGGCGATGCCGCCTCGAATGGTAGAGAAGCGTACCAATGATGTAATAGACCAGGTCGGTTTGTGGCGTCGACGTTTTTTGTATCCCCCGCAACTTTCAGGAGGAGAACAACAGCGAGTAGCTATTGCTCGCGCTATGGCTAATTCCCCATCCATTTTTATTGCTGATGAGCCCACCGGTAACTTGGACGTTCATACTGCAGAAGATATTATGCGTCTTTTGATATCGCTCAATACTGCAGGGGCAACAGTTCTTATGGCGACGCATGATCAATACCTCGTAGACGCTTACAGACAAAGAGTTGTAGAGCTTCATGAGGGACGTATTGTTCGGGATGAAGAAAAGGGGAGGTATCTTATTGATGGCGAGCTTTAGATATGCACTGCGAGATACCTTCAGGTTGGTTTTTCGACACTGGGGATTGAGTGTCCTCACACTTCTTACTGCAGGTGCTGTTATATACCTTCTTGGTATGTCAGCTCTTTTTTCTTTGAATGTTCGGTCTATGGTGTCGAAGGTCGAGAGTGAACTCGTTGTTCAAGCCTATCTCAAAGATGACAGTAAGATTCAGCAAACGGTAAAGGAAATTAAAACTATTCCATATGTAACGCAGGTAAAGGCCGTATCACCAGAAGAAGCTCTTGAACGACTGCGTGCCAAACTGGGAACTAAAGCAAAAGCAGTGACCCTTCTTGGGGAAAATCCACTTCCATGGAGTATTGAGGTTAAAGTAAAGCGAGCTGGAGAAGTTGCTCCGCTTGTGCGAAACCTTACGACAATGCCGGCAATAGAAGAACTTGTTTATGCCGGAAAACTTGCGGAAAAACTATCAAAAATCTCTTTTATGGTCTCAAGAGTTTCCGTTGTAGTTCTTGGATTAGCCCTTATAATTAGTGCTCTTGTTGTGTATAACACTATTCGAATCTCTCTTTATTCTCGTAAAGAAGAGATACAGGTTATGGTCTTAGTTGGGGCGACGAAAACATATATTTCGCTTCCCTTTGTTTTACAGGGGATGATTTTAGGTTCCTTGGGAGCTTTATTTGCCGTTCTCGCTGTCGTGGGTTCCTATACTTCGGCGCAGGAGGCTATACGAACAACTCTGCCTTTTGTGGAACTTATCGGCGATTCGCAATTCTTGTTGAAGTTTTATGTATTACTCTTAGGAATTGGAACAACTTTAGGGTGGATATGCAGCTGGTTTGCGGTGAATCGTTTTGTTCGTGTGGCACAAAAGCCCCTTTGATATGAAAGAGGGGAGGAATAAGAGTCTCTTGAAGAACTTCACAAAAAGACAATTATTCGGTATTCTTCTAACGGTTTTTTCTACTTTTTTTGTCGTTTTGCCTGCTTTTGGATTAACGTCACGAGAACTTGACGAACAAATAGCGGCAGAAGAGCGTCGCATGACGATAATGGAAAGACGGACGGCTTATTATGAACAACTTATAAAGAAAGCCGGAGAGAAAGAAAAGGGAATTCTTGACCAGATTACTCAATACGATCAACGTAAAGGGAAGGCAGAACAACAGATCAAGGTTCTTGAATTAAAGCAGAACAAGGCTGAACGAAGAATAAAAGAATTGAATAATGATATAAAAAAGACAGATGCACGTATTGTAGAGATAAAGGGGTATTTGAAAGAACGCTTTGTAGCTATATATAAATACGGAGGAATGGCTGAATTAGATCTTCTCTTAACAGCTTCGACGGCCCACGAGGCAATGGCCACATCTATCCTCCTTAGTAAAATAGCCAGAGAAGATGAAGATATGATAGAAGAATTAGGTATTAGCCGTGAGAAGCTTGATGCATCGAAAAAGGAATTGGAAGAACAAAGAGTACTTTATGCATCTCAGGAGAAAAAACTTCAGGCAGAACGTCAAGCTTATAAAGCTGAAATACAGAAGAGAAATCAACTCTTGTCGAAGTTGAGAAAAGAAAAATCGCTTCATGAACAAACGGCAAAAGAGTTGCAAAAAGCGCAAGAAGAAGTGGGAGATACGATTCGGCGCCTTATGCGTCAGAAGCAAGAGCTTCTTGCCAGAGAAAAAGAAAAAAATAAAAAGCGTCCGTCTACGAATATTACATATTTACCCTCAGGTGGCCAGCTGGCTTGGCCTGTGAGGGGAGAGATATCTGAAAGATTTGGAAAACGGGTTCATCCTGTTTTTAAAACAACTTCAATGCATACGGGAATAGATATCCGAGCGCCTCGAGGAACGTCAGTTCATGCAGCAGGACCCGGCGAAGTTCTCTATGTTGGATGGTTGCGTGGATATGGACAAATTATAATAATTGATCATGGAAATGACTTGAGTACTGTTTATGCTCACCTTTCAAGCACATCTGTAGATGAGGGGCAAGGGATATCAAAGGGACAAATTATAGGGCAAGTTGGAAGTACAGGTGTCAGTACGGGTCCTCATCTTCATTTTGAAGTGCGCAAAAATGGTGATGCGCGAGATCCAATGAAATATTTGCGATAAATATTCTTGAGATGAGAAAAGGAGTAAAAAACAGAGCATGCTGAAACGACTAAGAGGCGTCATTTTTGGACTGGTATTAGGGGTAGTTCTCACAGGAGCCCTTTTGGGAGCTCATGCTTCTGATTTGGAAGATTTCGCTCGTTTTGTTCCTTTTAAGCTGGAAAATCTTTGGCTTATGAAGCAGGCACGAGCAATTATAGAGACGTATCAGGTTGACAGCGATAAGGATAAAAAAGAAGAGAAAGATCTTGTCTATGGTGCCATGAAAGGCTTTGTGCAGGCTTATGGAGATCCTTATACTCGCTTTGTTGATCCTGAAGAACTAAAAGAAGAAGAAATAGAAATGGAAGGGGAATATGGTGGACTTGGTATTTACCTTGGGCATAGAGACGGAAAAACTCTTGTAATAAGCCCTATAGAAGGGACCCCTGCAGATCGGGCTGGTTTAAAGCCTGGAGACGAAATAGTCAAAATAGGTGACGATATTATTATTGGTTGGGAATCTCAGCAGGTTGTCAAACGACTTCGCGGTGCGGCAGGAACCTCTGTTACTATATGGGTTCGTCGCGAAGGAGAAGATAAGTTGCTTCAATTTGATTTGATGAGAGAAAATATAAAACTGATATCAGTACGATCAGAAATGCTTGAAAAAAATACGGGATATGTCAGGCTCTCTCAGTTTAAACAAAAAACTGCCGAAGAGGCCCGGGATGCCATCATCGATTTAGAGAAAAAAGGTGCTAAGGGGTTAATTTTAGACCTACGCAATAACGGTGGTGGTTTATTAAATGCGGCTGTTGATATTAGCGACCTCTTCTTGGATGGCGGTTTGGTTGTTGGAATGAAAGGGCGCGTAGAACGGGCAAATGATAAGTTATATGCGCAGGCCGGAGTTTTGACGAAGCTTCCTCTTGTCGTATTAATTAACGAAGGAAGTGCCAGTGCTTCGGAAATAGTGGCTGGTGCTCTCAAGGATCGCCAAAGGGCTGTGCTTGTAGGAAAAAAGAGCTTCGGAAAAGGATCTGTACAGACTCTGTTTAATCTTTCGGATGGATCGGGGTTATATGTTACGATAGCTCGGTATCATACTCCTTCTGGAACAATTATTGATCATATAGGATTAACACCTCATGTGACAGTCGAAGGAGAATATAATCCAGATCGTAAAAAAGACATTCAGTTGAAGCGGGCTATGGACGAGCTGCTAAAGCTTGAAAAAGGAACATCTAAACTGCTGAAAAATTAATTAGAGGAAAATTATGCCGAGAAAAAAGACGAGAAAGAGGGGGAGGTCTAGAGGCCTCCTCTTTATCCTGTTCGGGATATTGATTTTACTGGTATTTGTTCCGCTCATAAAATCTCATGATACTGTGAGAGATATAACGGAAGAAAGGTCAGAAAATAATGTCTCAGCAGACAATAAAGAAGTATATGTAGTAAATGTTCAAGAGAGACCTGAAACGTCTATAGAAGACGTTGTATCTGAAGACAAGATAGAAGAGCAACATGGTGCTCTTGTGGCTCTTGTTATAGATGATTTCGGATTCTCATATTCCATGGCAGAAGAGATAGCAGCTATAGATCTTCCTTTTACGTGGGCAATTATTCCGCATCAACGTTTCACAGAAAAAACAGTTCTATTGGCGGAATCAAAAAAAATTCCATACTTGGTTCATATGCCTATGGAAGCATTAGCCGATAAAGCGCAGGGGGACTCTCTTATTGGAGTAAGCATGTCTGCTCCAGCTGTTGCAAAGGCTGTAAAAGATGTTTTTGCAATCATGCCAAACGCGATAGGAATGAACAATCACAGAGGTTCAAAAGCAACAAGTAACGACCAGATTATGAGTGTGCTGATGGAGACTTTGGCTCCTATGAATAAAATTTTTATAGATAGCCGAACATCGTCTAAATCTGTCGCTTATAAAACTGCTCAGCGCTTCGGGGTTCCAAGTGCTTATAATTCAATTTTTCTTGACCATGAGACAAATATCGAATTTATGAGAAAGCAGTTTCAAAAGGCTGTTACTATTGCAAAAAAAAGAGGATGGGTTGTAGCCATTTGTCATAATAGACCGGATACAATTCCTTTTTTACAAGAGCTTTGCGATTCTAATATAAATGACGTAAAATTTGTAACTGTGCCTGAACTTCTTAGAATTCAAAAGGCACAATGAGGAGGCCTTGAAAGTGAAAGGACGAGTAGAGATTATTATTGGAGCCCAGTGGGGTGATGAAGGCAAGGGGCGTGTTGTAGATGCCCTTGGCAATCGAGTGGAAGTGTTTGCTCGTTATCAGGGAGGCGCCAATGCTGGACATACAGTGATTGTAGAAGGGGAAAAATATGTATTTCATCTTTTACCATCAGGAATGCTTTATCCCTGTAAATTGTGTGCTATAGGGAACGGAGTTGTTGTCGATCCTGAGCAGCTAATTAATGAGCTTAAAACATTACAGGAGCAGGGAAAAGATCGAGCCCGTCTTATCATTAGCGGATCAGCCCATGTCGTTATGCCTTATCATAAAATCCTTGATAAGGCCGACGAACAGTTTAGAAGTAAAGATAAAAAGATAGGAACTACAGGACGTGGAATCGGTCCGTGTTATGTTGATAAATTTAACCGTTGTGGCATTCGTATTGAAGATCTTCTTGATCCGGAAATACTGCGCGAGAAACTTTCCTTCAATCTTGATCTGAAAAACCTTATTTTAACGAAGGTTTATAATGCAGAACCTGTTGCTTTCGATGATGTGTATGCCCAGGCACTTTCCTGGGGAGAGACATTAGCTCCCTATGTTGCCGATGTCTCTTTAGCGTTGCAAGAAGCCATGTTAGAAGGTAAGGGCGTTCTTTTCGAAGGGGCTCAGGGTACCCTTCTTGATGTTGATCACGGAACGTATCCCTTTGTAACGAGTTCCTCACCTATAGCAGCTGGTGGCTGTGTTGGATTAGGGGTAGGTCCTTCCGATGTTGATCGTGTTATTGGTGTTGTAAAGGCCTATTGTACCCGTGTCGGCGAAGGTCCTTTCCCTACAGAAGATCTTGGAAACGATGGACAGACATTACGGGACAAGGGGGGAGAGTATGGAGCTACAACTGGCCGTCCTCGGCGCTGCGGTTGGCTTGACCTCGTAGCGCTTAAATATGCTGTACGCGTTAATGGTATGACTTCCATAGCTCTCACCAAACTTGATGTTCTTACTGGGTTTGACAAAATTAAAGTTTGTACCCACTATGAAGCAAATGGTAAAAAATACGAGAATTATTTGACGAATACATCCCTTCTTGAAAAGGCTACGCCAGTTTATACTACATTGGATGGTTGGAAAGAAGACCTCTCAGCCTGCCGAAACTTTGATGACTTGCCTGAGACAGCGAGAAAGTACGTGGAGTACATAGAGAAAGAGACAGGTGTACCTGTGCAACTTATAGGAGTTGGTCCGGGGAGAGATCAGACTATTATCAGGGGGCTTTAATACTGTCTTTTTTATTTGTAGAAATAGATTTTGCTTCCCTTAGCGATATTGACCCTCTTTGTTCTCTTGAAGTGGAAAAAGGTGGAGCCGCTTGGCCCCGCGAATTTATAGTGGAAGATATTAAAAACGGGCTGTCAGTGTATATGACAGCCCGTTGGCATTCTCGTATAGTTGGGCTTATCGTGTTAGAAAAGAAGAAAAATGCAATTATGATTAGTGATTTATTTGTTAGCAAGAGCCATAGGAAAAGAAAGATCGCTAGCCAATTACTTCTCGCAGCAGTTGAATTTTGCCTTAATGAGGGGTATTATAAATTGAAACTTCATGTTCGTGAAGATAACGAAACAGCAAGAAAATTATATTTAAAATTCGGATTTCGCGTAATTAAAAAAGAAGAACATTACTACGAAGATTTTGCTACGGCTTTACTTATGGAGACAAAACTTCCCTTTCATTGCAGCTAAGATGCACCTTTAAGTCTAAAATTATGTATTTAAAATTGTATACCAGACAAGCAGGCATAAAAAATGGTGGGCGACACAGGGTTCGAACCTGTGACCTCTTCCGTGTGAAGGAAGCGCTCTTCCACTGAGCTAGTCACCCACAATAGCAGGTATTATAGCTGTCTTATCTCATTATTTCAAGCCAATGAGATAAATTTTGTACATATAAAGCATATTCTTGATTCAAGGGTGATGCATATGGTTGATATGTCTTTTCTATATGGCAAAAGTATGGATTTTTGGACGTATTGGGGTTTTGAACCATGGTCTCATAATTTGATGAGGGGGGTTTATCGAAAGGTAACCTTCGTAAAAGATTCCCTTTTAGGGGAAGTCGGAAAGTATTATGCATATGATTATATAGTTTGGTCACATCAAGGGCGACATGACGCCGAATATATCCTCTCCACATGGAAACCAATTCCTGAAGTAATGACTCAGCGCTTCCTTTTCATAGAAGAAATTTCCAGTTTCCCCAAAAAAGTTAAGATGTTTTTCTTTGGCTTAAAAGGATTTATTGAAGTTTATTCTTACGTTCCGGGAACTAAATGGAATCCTAAAATTAAAGATTTGGCTCCATTAGTTAATAAAGCTCGGGAAATAGCCATTTCTGATATTTAGGGGGGTGATCTTGCCATAACGAAGAAAAGAGTAGTCCTTTTAATTTATGGAAATACATAATTTTTTGGAGGTGAAACAGATGTTAGCAATGCTATTCATTGTAGCAATAGTATTTTTTGCAATCGCATACCGCGTTCATGGGCGGTATATGGCACGTATTTATGAACTTAATAATGATAATCCTACTCCGGCTGAGACTATGTACGATGGCATAGACTATTGTCCCGCGCATCCAGCTGTTTTGCTTGGACACCACTTTGCTTCCATCGCTGGAGCTGGCCCGATTGTAGGACCTATTGCTGCTGCTAGTATGTTTGGATGGCTTCCTGCATATTTGTGGTGTCTTATCGGTTCTGCTTTCCTTGGTGGTCCGCACGATATGGGTGCTCTTGTTGCTTCGATGCGGCATAACGGTAAATCGGTAGGAGAGGTTGTAGATCATTGGGTAGGGAGGCGAGGAAAGTTATTTTTCCTCATTTTTACTATTCTAACTCTTATTCTTGTTGTCGCAGTCTTTTTACAGCTTTCGGCGAATACTTTTGCTGCAGATCCAGCGGTTGCTTTTTCTAGTACGCTTTATATTTTTATGGCTGTTCTTTTTGGTGTTTTAGTTTATAAGTATAATACTCCACTTTGGATTATGACTCTTGTTATGGTTCCTATAGTAATCGGAGCTTGTTGGTATGGAAATTACGCTGATTGGGTAGCAGGCAGCTTTACTTATTCTATGCCCGCCTGGCGTTGGGTTCTAGCCGTTTATATTCTTCTAGCCTCTGTTCTTCCAGTGTGGCTTTTGTTACAGCCTCGCGACTATCTTGCTTCTTTCTTCCTTTATTTTGCTGTTATTATCGGTGCCATTGGAATGATTTTTGGTGGAAAATTTGAAGTTCAGCTCCCCGCTTTTAAGGGGTTTGTTGCAGGAACACAATATATGTGGCCTATGCTTTTTGTAATCGTTGCCTGTGGAGCCATTTCTGGTTTCCACTCCCTTGTAGGAAGCGGAACAACATCGAAACAGCTTCGTCGTGAAACAGATAGCACTCTTGTCGGTTATGGTTCTATGCTTCTTGAAGGAGTTGTTGCTGTTATCGCTATCGGTACTATCATGATTAGCGGTAAAATTCTTGAAGGTGGTCCAGTTGTTACGTATGCTCAAGGTTTTGGTAAATTTGCAGGCCTTGTCGGAATAGATCCTAAAATTGGTGCTTCATTGGGCGGATTGGCGATAAATTCTTTCTTGCTTACCTCTCTTGATACAGCAACACGTCTGACCCGTTATCAAATTCAGGAACTTACTAATATGAAGGTCGATAAATACACAGCAACAATTGTAGCGGTTGCTGCTGCAATGGCCTTGCTCCTTGTTAAAACAGTGGGACCTGATGGAAAGCCTATTCCGGCATGGGCGGCTATTTGGCCGATGTTTGGTGCAGCAAACCAGCTAGTTGCTGCTCTAGCTCTTCTTGCTGTCGGAGTTTGGATTGCCAAGGGGTTAAAGAAAAACAACTCTTTCCTTATGGTTCCAATGTGGTTTATGTTGGCGACAACAGTAGCTGCTTTGCTCATAATGATAAAAGAGAAGCTTACTGGCGTTCCTAATTATTTACTCGTTTCAATTTCTGTCATATTGTTGGTCTTAGCTGTCTTGATGGTGAGAGAGGCTTTCAATGCTCTAAAAACAAAAGATACTACGGAAGCGTAAATGAAAAAAGAGGTCGGAGAGCTATTCTCCGACCTCTTTTATTATTTTTCTGGTCTGCCGACGCTAAAAGACTTACTATTCCAAGATTTTCCTCGTTTTAACGGTTCTCCTTCAATCTTTGAAAGAAATCTGCTTCCGCAATAAGAACATCTCATTATCGGAGCTGTCGATTCTAATTCGAACTCTTTTTTGCATTCCAGACATTGGAACTTAGCCATATATAAACACCTCCATATAGATATCTCACGACGGCCTATTTATTATAATTGATTTGTGCTTTTAATGAAGATATTTAGTTATAATAATACAAATTTGTATTGTAATATTAACATGTTTTGAGAGAGGAGGTTTTTAATGACTATTCCAATCGGGAAATCAAGAAAAGAGATATCTTTGGTTCTTTGTGGAGCTGCTGGACAAGGAGTACAGACAGTTGAAGAGTTACTTATACGGGCTATACGTCATATTGGCTACAGCGTTTTTGCCAGTCGTGAATATATGTCTCGCGTAAGAGGAGGAAATAATTCTACAGAGATACGAATATCTCCTTGGCCAATACGGGCCTTTGTAGATCGTATCGATATAGCGGTGCCTTTAAGTTTGGGAGTCAGAGATAATATTTTGCGACGTATTTCGAAGGAAACGATTGTGATCTGCGATCAAGAGGATTTAGGTAGTGAAATAGAGAAGTTTAGGGGCTCTATATTAAATGTGAATATTAATGAAGTCGCAAGAGAAATTGGAGGGAAGGTCTTTTCTAATTTTATTGCTGCAGGCGTTATATTAGGTCTTATCGGTGGAGGAATGGAGTCGGCAAAAGCATTTTGTGATGAAAAGTTCAGTGGTAAAAAAGAGAAACTTGCAGAACAGAATAAGGTGGCCTTAGAGAGAGGCTATGTTATAGGAAGATCATATATTGGAGATGATTCTATTCTTCTTCCACCTGATCAGGCTATTAGATCTGCTCAAAGAGTTGTAATGAGTGGAACAGAAGCAGTCTCCTTAGGGGCTCTTTCTGCTGGATGTTCTTTTGTTACGGCATATCCCATGTCTCCTGCAACGGGAGTTTTAACATTTATGGCTCAAAAGGCTAAAGAGATGGAAATTATTGTTGAACAGGCTGAAGATGAAATTGCTGCAATAAATATGGCGATAGGGGCCTCATATTCAGGAGCCAGATCTATGGTTACGACGTCGGGAGGAGGTTTTGATCTTATGTGTGAAGGCGTCAGTCTGGCTGGAGTAATGGAGACACCTGTAGTTATCCATCTTGCTCAGCGTCCAGGGCCAGCTACTGGTATGGCTACACGTACAGAGCAAGGAGATCTTAATGTCGCTTTATATGGTGGACATGGCGAGTTTCCACGAGCTGTATTAGCGCCGGCTTCTCTTGAGGAAGCCTTCAGACTGTCATCAAAAGCCTTTTATTTGGCTGATACATATCAGATTCCCGTTATTCTCATGACAGATCAATACTTTCTCAACACATATTATGATATGGCTATGCCTGATGTGAAGGGTACGTTGGTCCCCCCTGCAATTGTTGAAGCGAATGACAATTACAGACGGTACGAGATAACTCATGATGGAATTTCACCGCGAGCTGTTCCAGGATATGGAAATGGGTTGGTTGGAGCAGATAGTCATGAACATGATGAGATTGGACATGTGTACGAAGACTTTGATCTTCGTGAACGTATGGTTCAAAAGCGCTTGCGAAAGATTGAGAGCATGCAGAAGGATATCGAAGAGCCGTTACTAATTGGTCCAGAAGATTTTAGAACGCTTATTATTGGATGGGGGTCAAGCTTCCATATTATTGAAGAGACGTTGGAGTTTATAGGACGTTCTGATACAGCTTTAATGCATTTTCAACAGATCTATCCACTTCCTCAAAACATAGGAATGAAGTTGGAACAAGCACAAAAGATTATCGTTATAGAAGGAAATAAAACGGGTCAATTTGCAAGATTATTGACACAACATACAGGGAGGATGATTGATTATGTTCTTCCTTATTATTCTGGGTTGCAATTCTCAGTAGAGCAACTGACGCGAGACCTTGATTCTTGTTTAAACGGGGAGGTGTTGTAGATGACTACGCCGAAAATTTTCGACCTTCCAGAAGCTGATATAGCGTGGTGTCCGGGATGTGGCGATTTTAAAATACTTGAAGCTCTCAAATCTGCTTTTTCACAATTAAACTGGCAACCTAATGATGTAGTTGTTGTATCTGGTATAGGTCAGGCTGCGAAGACACCCCATTTTATAAAATGTCATTTTTTAAATGGTTTACACGGTAGAGCTCTTTCCAACGCGACAGGAATTAAAATAGCTAATCCAAAACTGAATGTTATAGCTATAGGTGGAGATGGAGATATGTATGGGGAGGGCGGAAATCATTTTATCCATACTATTCGTCGGAATCCTGACATTACAAATTTGGTCTATAACAATATGGTTTATGGTTTAACGAAGGGACAAGCCTCTCCTACAAGTTTTACTGGTTTTAAAACACCTGTTCAAGTAGATGGCGTATTTGCCACTCCTTTTAACCCTTTAGCTGTTGCCATTGTTTTGGGGGCTACTTTTGTTGCACGAGCTTTTGCAGGAGATGTGGAACAAACAACCTACCTAATAAAACAGGCTATTGAACATCGTGGCTATGCGCTAATCGATATATTTCAACCGTGTGTTTCCTTTAATAAGATAAATACATATAAATGGTACGAAGAGAATACATATTATATTGATGATACTCATGATCCTGAAAACCAGATCTCTGCGCTTTCTTTAGCGCTAAAGAAAGATAAATTCCCTTTAGGTGTTTTGTATAAGCAGGAAGGAAGAAAAACATTTGAGGAGAATTTTTCTCTGTATAAAGAAAAAAGAACGCCTCTTTTTCAAAGAAGTGCTAAAATCAGAGAAATTGAAACTTGTATTACAGGTATGATGTGAGAACGAAAAGGATGTTTCTTGAAAGGGAGGGAAGAATAAATGGAAGGGTTAATTCCGTTAGGATATGAAGCTCCTGATTTTTCGTCAAGAGACCAAAACGGTAAAAACGTAATTCTTTCCACTTTGATAGGGAAAAATATCTTGCTTTCTTTTCATCCTTTAGCTTGGACAAGTGTTTGTCAAGCGCAAGTCAATACAATAGATACTCATATGAGACTTTTTGATAAATTAAATACTATACCTTTTGCTCTCAGTGTAGACTCATATGCCAGCAAAAAGGCATGGAGTGACGCCCTTGGAATAAAAAAGCTACAATTCCTTTCTGATTTTTGGCCTCATGGTTCTATAGCGAGACAATATGGCGTCTTTAGAGAACAAGATGGAATTTCTTCTCGTGCGAATATACTTCTCAATGAGAAACATGAAGTCATTTTTACTAAAATATACGGACTGGAAGAAACACCTGATCTTCGAGAAATAATCTTCGTACTTAAAGATTACACTCGAACTGAAATCCCTAATATTGAAATTGAAATACAAAGATGCATGAAAGATGCTCTGGGTAGAACTGTCTGTATCAAAGATAGCAGAGCCAAAGGTATCGATGCAACAAACTAGATGAGAAAACCCCCCAGTTCTCGGGGGGTTAATTTTGCCAGTTGAGGCTGAGTATTTTCTTCCAAGAGAAATTAATAATAGCTTCTCGCGATGGAGTTTGCCCTTTTCCCATTTTTTCAAAATCGTCGTAAAGGTTGTTATAGGCGTTTTTTATTACTGGGTCCGTTTCTGCTTGACGCACGAGTTCCGTAATAGGTAGAAGCTGCTTGTAAACTTCAGGGACAAGCACAAAGTTAGGACCATCACGTGTAAGTCCGACTGTGTAGACAAATGTGAGAAGGGAAGAACTTTCTCTTTCTATATTTTCTAACTCAGAATATGACGGAAGTGTTGGAGATACATAGAGAAAAACATCATCAGGCATGGATAATTGCAAAGGTAAAGAGTCCCAACATGAACCCCCTGCTGGTGTAATGGCTAGCCATGCTCGAGGCGTTTCTGTGAGAGAGGTGATCCAAAGAAAGTAAACTTTGGAAGTGTTGCTATCAACAAATGAGAGTCGCCATATAAGGTCAGGGCAAAGATCACTGTCTGCCAGAGGTTGGCGCCACGCACTGCCGGTGATCTTTTTCCCTTGAAGCACATTGAGTGGATGAAGTCCCGCTGGGGAACGAAGCCAAGCTTCTTTGATAACGCCTCTATCACTTTGTATCGTCAAGGCCAGAGGATGTCCTGGCACAGAGTATATTCTAGTTGTAGTTGCTGCTTCCAAGGAAAGAGGTGCTGTTAAAAGAAGACAGACCATATAAAAGATGAAAGAAATTCTGATCTTTTTAAAAGACATAAATGCTAAACACCTCCTGTTTTACAAACTTGAAATTTTAATTAAAGTTTCATCTTGTAGATTGAGTTTTTGCGCAAGCGCATCAATAGTTGTCTTTGAAAGAGGATGAACCCAATCTGGTGCTATTTGTGCCAATGGGACAAGAACGAAAGCTCTTTTATACATTTCAGGATGAGGAATGCATAAGGTGGAGCTTGTATAGGTTTGTCCATTTTCTAAAAGTAAAATATCAATGTCTATTTCTCTCGGTCCCCAGTGAACTCTTTGTACACGACCTATTTCTTGCTCTATGGTCTTTATAGTAGAAAGCAACTCTTCAGGTTTTGCTTCAGTTTCTATAATTACACACGCATTTAAAAAACGAGGCTGTTGTGTCACGCCTACTGGAGCGGTTTCAAAAATATCACTTTTTGCAATAATGGCGATCTTTTTTTCTTTCAACAGCTGCACTGCCTTTCGCAGATTTCCCATTCGATCACCAATGTTGCTGCCTATTCCTAATGCAACGCGCATCACATTTCTGCCTCCCTTACCGCTTCTACCATTTTTATAACATCATGTGTAGCCTCTACGTCGTGAACTCTAACGAGTTCTACTCCTTCTTGTGCGCAATGAGCAGAAACTGCAAGGGTTCCATAAAGGCGAGACTGAAGGTCCTCTTTGGCGAGAATAGTTTTTATAAAACCTTTTCGCGAGTGTCCAATGAGAAGAGGATGGCCTAAACTTCTAAACGATTGTATTGACTTCAAAATACGGAGATTATCTTCTAACCGTTTTCCAAAACCTATGCCTGGGTCAATAATAATACGCTCTGCTGAGACACCCGCATCTTGAAGCCTTTGTAGCTTTTCTTTGAAATAGTCGAGGCTTTCCCCAATAACATCATTATAATACGGGTTTGTTTGCATATTCTTAGGGGCCCCCTGAATATGGGAAAGAACATAGGGTAACGTAGTCTGAGCTACTGCCTCAAGCATTTTATCATCAAGGGAGAAACCGGAGATATCATTAATAATATCTGCACCGTTTTCTGCTGCAATTGTTGCAATTTCCCCTTTATAGGTGTCTACTGAAATAATCGCTTCAGGAAACTCTTTTCTTAATGACTGAAGAGAGGGGAGTAAGCGTTCTTTTTCTTCCTCTTCGCTAATAGGATCAGCACCTGGACGAGTCGATTCAGCCCCTAGATCAAGAATGTCAGCTCCTGTTTCAAGCATGTGTTCTGCCTGCTTCAGTAGGTCAGCAATGGATTCTAAGCGGTTTCCAGCGTAAAAGGAATCGGGGGTGGCGTTAAGGATGCCCATAATTTTTGTTTCCCCCTGCTTTAAATTTAGAAAACGACCTCTCGGAAGTGGTAATTTCCATGATGAAGCAAAATATTTTTTAAAAGAAACTGCTAACTCTTTTCGTATTTTTTCAATGCCCCAACATGACATGGCTTCCAGTTTAGGAAAAAGTGCTTTGTATTGTCCTTCTGTTCCTATAAGAAGAACATTACTATATTTGCTCTGTGCATCTATAACATTGCGATGAACAACAGCATCTCCACCTCTGGCAAGCATCTCTTGCTTGAGATAGGCGGCGGCACGAAAATCAACATCTGGAATCCAAAAAGCGAAGACTTCTCGTTTAGGAACAAAATATGCCACTGATCGGGGATCAGCTCCTACTTTTGCTATCAAAGATACGAGGTCTTTATTACTCTTGATTTTTACTGGGTATATAGCCAATGAACTATTCCCTTCCTTTAGTGATTAATAAGCATGAAACACAAAGATAATAAGTCCTCTCATAAAGGAGGTCAAGAAAAAGACTAAATCCACTCGGTTTGTACTTTTTTCAGATGAAATGTCTGATTTAATGAGAAAAGGCTATACCCTCGTTTTTCATCATGAGTAAGAACGCTATACGAAGCTGTATCCATGTGAGTTTTCCAGAAATATGGTTCAAGTATATGAATACAAGCTGCAATGAGAGGTTTAAGAACTGTACGATGGGAGACCACAACAAAAGTTTCGCCTTTATGTCTTTTCACGAGCTCATTGAGAGTTTGTATGGAACGCTTTTGAACATCGGCAAGAGTTTCAGCGCCAGGGAGAGACAATTTTTCCGGATAGGTAAGCCACATCTGCCATTCCGAAGGATATTCAAGTGCTATATCCGTTTTGAGCCGGCCTTCCCAGGAACTGAAGTTAATATTATTTATCCCTTCTAGAATCTCAACTTTTTCTATTGAGCATGATGTAGCTATTGCTGACGCTGTCTGGCGAGCTCTGAGCAAGGGACTTGTATATGCATATTGAGGAGAGAGAGCAATAAGGGCTTTCCCCAGATCAGAAGCTTGCTCTAGCCCTCTTTCGTTAAGTGGATAGTCGACTCGTCCTCGGAATCGTTCTTCTTTGTTCCCTTGGCACTCACCGTGACGAGCGAGAATAATAGTGGTGTGTTTATATTGAGATGCCATATAAAAGCCTCCTCACACTTTAAAAGGTATTTTTATCTTTATATCAAAAGAAAGTATAACAAAAAAAAGTATAACAAAAAGGCTGACCAGTCTTGACAATACACCCCAGGGTTGATAATCTACCTTTTGTAAACATGAGGGCTAGCACTCATTGGCATAGAGTGCTAATACGTCCTCAAGAGGAGGGAGCTTTGTGCTTACCGAGCGACAACTAGAGATCGTTCTTGCCGTTGTTTATGAGTATATACAGACTGGGGAACCTGCCGGTTCCAGAACAATTGCTCGTAAATACTTAAAAGGTTGCAGTGCTGCCACGGTAAGGAATGAGATGTACGATCTTGAGCAGATGGGGTATTTTTACCAGCCTCATACGTCAGCCGGGCGACTTCCTACGTCTAGAGCATATCGTCTTTATGTCGACTCTATATTGCATCGAAGAAGAATTGCACCTGTGGGGTTTAAAAGTTGGAGAAATGGTATCAAAGACCAAAAGCAAGGTATTGAATCCATTCTTTCGTATGCCTCTCAACTCTTGGGCCGGGTTACAAATTATGTCGGTGTGGCTGCCATATCCTCTCTTCACGAAGTGGAAATACAGAGGGTAGATTTTGTCCGTCTTGGGGGAAATGCCGTTCTCGTAATACTCGTTCTTCAAGGTGGCCTTGTTCACCATAATAATGTTACCCTGCCGTGTGAGCTTTCCCAAGAAACTCTTGACGAGTTGGCTCGTCGTATAAATATGATTGTTGTCGGACATCCGTGGGCTGAAGTTCGCCAGGTTCTTTCTTCTTATGTTCTTGAGGGACTGGAAAGATTGTCAGAGGCGTGCCATGTTGCTATCCTTCAAATGGACGACATGTTGCAGATATATAACTATAAGCTTTTTGTCGGAGGCGCCCAGCATATTCTCAGTTTGCCTGATTTTCAGGACATTAGTAAGTTGCAGGCTATAATTTCACTTCTTGAAGAAGAATCGGCTATGGTAGATATGGTAGACCGGTGTTCTATCGATCTTGGAGTTAACGTGACCATTGGTGATGAAAATCCTGAAGAAGGAATGCAAGATTGCTCAGTCCTTATGGTTCCTTCCCGTAAAAGAGGGCGCAAAACTGTATTGGGGATTATTGGTCCCATACGAATGGATTATGAAAAAACTATTACAGTCCTCGAAGCCATGATGGCTGACATTGAGAAAGAAAATATCGATTAATAATATTTAAGGAGGTTTCACCTTTATGGCCCCTGTAGATAAAGATAAATGTGAAAGACAAGACGATCAGGTCGTTCAGGAAAACCAGACCGATGTGTTAGAAGAGTCTGCACATCTTATTGAGAATGAGGATGAGATGGAAATCTTAGTTAAAGAAAAAGAAGAGATGGAAAAAGTTATAGAAGAGCTTAAAACGGAGAATAGTGCCCTTAAAACAGCTGCAGCTTCGGCCAGGGCTGATTTTTTTAATTTTAAAAACAGGGTAGAGCGAGATAAAGAGAGGTATATCCGTTTAGCTAATGAGGATTTGATTTTGCAGTTATTGCCAGTTCTCGATAACTTCGATAGAGCGTTGAATCAATCGGGTGATTTTGCAGAAGATGATATACGAAAGGGTGTCTTGATGATTCGTAGGCAGTTTTTCGGAGTTTTGGAGAGTGCCGGTGTCTCTGAGATTCCTACTGTGGGAGAGAGTTTTTCACCCCTTTGCCACGAAGCGGTAGGAATAGAAGCCGTTGATGATCCTCAAAAAGATGGAGTTATCGTAACAGAACTTCAAACGGGGTATAAGATCGGGGATAAGGTTGTTCGAGCATCTAGAGTAAAAGTAGGCAAATATGTAGGTAAAAAAGATTCTGATGCGAGTATAAATAGCGATAAAGATAAGGAAAAAGACGCATAGCGCGTTAATATTTAAAAATACATACAAAAAACTAACTCTTTTTTATAGAGGTGATATTCATGTCAAAAGTAGTAGGAATAGACCTTGGGACAACGAATAGCTGTATTGCCGTTAAAGAAGGCGACAGCGTTACTATTATCCCTAATGCTGAAGGAGCCAGAACCACTCCATCTGTTGTAGCGTTCACGAAAGATAATGAAAGACTTGTGGGCCAGTTAGCCAAACGTCAGGCTATTGTCAATGCCGATCGTACTATTATGTCGATTAAACGAGACATGGGTACTGAAAAGACCGTGAAAGTTGACGATAAGCCGTATACGCCGCAAGAGATTTCAGCCATGGTTTTACAAAAAATGAAGCGTGATGCAGAGGACTATCTTGGCGAGTCTGTTACGAAGGCTGTCATAACGGTTCCTGCATATTTTACAGACGCTCAGCGTCAGGCAACGAAGGACGCAGGAACAATTGCGGGGCTTGAAGTATTACGTATTATCAACGAGCCTACAGCTGCCTGCCTTGCCTATGGAGATTCTAAACAGGGCGAGAGTAAGTTGCTTGTTTTTGACCTTGGCGGCGGAACCTTCGATGTTTCCATCCTTGATGTAGGAGAAGGAGTATACGAAGTACTTGCAACATCTGGAGATAACAGACTCGGCGGAGATGATTGGGATAACTGCATTGTCGAGTGGATGGTAAGTGAGTTTAAGAAGGCCGAAGGTATTGATTTAAATAATGACCGTATGGCTTTGCAGCGTTTGCGTGAAGCTGCTGAGAAAGCTAAGGTAGAGCTTTCTTCTATGCCTGAAACAACCATCTCCTTGCCTTTCATTACGGCGAATGAGACTGGTCCCAAACATCTTGAAATGTCTCTTTCCCGCGCTAAATTTGAGGAGCTTACATATAACCTTATGGCAAGAGTAGAAGGGCCTGTAAAGCGTGCGTTAAAGGATTCAGGCTTAACAGCTAACGAGATCGATAAAGTATTGCTTGTTGGTGGTTCCTCTCGTATGCCTATGGTTCAGAAGAAGATTAAAGATCTGCTTGGAAAGGAACCGACCAAAGGCATTAACCCTGATGAATGCGTAGCTGCAGGAGCTGCTATTCAGGGAGCGATTTTATCTGGAGACCATAAAGATATAGTTCTAGTTGATGTCACTCCTCTTTCTTTGGGAATTGAGACTCTTGGTGGCGTCTTCACAAAGATAATTGAACGAAATACAGCTATTCCTGTTTCTCGTAGCCAAGTCTTTACGACAGCTGCAGACAACCAGAACCAGGTTGAAATAATGGTTTTGCAGGGAGAGCGTCCTATGGCTACTGATAACGTAAAGCTGGGAAGTTTCGTTCTTGACGGGATTCCTGCAGCACCACGGGGAATACCCCAGATTGAGGTCACATTTAATATAGACGTCAATGGAATTTTGAACGTATCTGCGAAGGATAAAGGAACAGGTAAGGAGCAGAAAATTACAATTCAGTCTTCAAGGCTTTCCGATGACGAAATCGATAAGATGACGAAGCAGGCAGAGGAAAACGAAGCAGAAGACCAGAAACGTAAAGAAGCGGCAGAAATTAAGAATGAGGCCGATGGCGTTGTATATCAGGCCGAAAAATTAATGAGAGATCACGGCGATAAAATATCTGCTGAGGAAAAAGGAAAAATTAATACGGCTATAGAAAATGTAAAGAAATCCCTTGAAGGTTCTGACTTAGAGAAGATGAAAGAGGCCAAAGAGGCTCTTATTAAACAAATTCAAGAGTTTTCCACTCGCTTGTATAGTCAGGCTGGAGCTGATTCCAATCCAGGCGCCGAAGAATCACAGCAGAGTGCAGACTCTGAGCAGGCTGGAGAAACAGTAGACGCTGAATTTAGTGATCAGAGTCAGGCGTAAGGGGTGATCTGAGGTGCCAGCTCCCGGTGCGCAGGAAGACTTTTATGAAATACTTGGCGTTCCCCGGGATGCCTCGGCTGCTGATATCAAGAAAGCCTATCGGCGGCTTGTTCGGAAGTATCATCCCGATGCGAATCCAGGGAACGCTGAAGCCGAAGAAAAGTTTAAAAAAATAAATGCAGCCTACGAAGTTCTGAGTGATTCAGAAAAGCGGGCTCAATACGATCAGTTCGGAACTGTAGGCGATATGCCGCCAGGAGGTAGTCCCTTTGATGGGTTTGGCGGAATGGGAGATGTCTTTGGAGATATCTTTGATAATATTTTTGGTGGCGGAATGGGTCGACGCCGTTCAGATCCTAGAGCTCCCCGGCGAGGATCCGACCTTGAAATGCGCCTTACAATTACGCTTCAGGATGCTGCCTTGGGAATTGATCATGAAGTAGATATACCAAGGTGGGAAACGTGCTCAAAGTGTAACGGTAGTGGAGCAGAACCTGGAACATCTCCTGAAACGTGTTCAAGATGTGGAGGAACTGGTCAGGTTGAAGTGCGTCAACAGACGCCTTTTGGTCAATTTGTTTCAGTGACCCCATGTCCTGAATGTGGAGGTACGGGGCAGATCATTCGAAATAAATGCTCAGAATGTCACGGAGAAGGACGTGTCAGAAAAACTCACCGGGTGAAAGTAAAGGTCCCGGCTGGAGTGGATACTGGAACGCGTCTTCGTATTCAAGGAGAGGGAGAAGCCGGTTTAAACGGAGGTCCGTCTGGAGATTTATACTTCGTTATCAATGTAGATGAGCATCCGGTCTTTAAAAGAGACGGAGCTGATCTACATAAAAAGGAAACCATAGCATTTCCCACTGCGGCTTTAGGCGGAGTGATCCATTTGGAAACGCTTATCGACGGTAAAGAAGAGCTTGATGTTCCTGCAGGTACGCAACCAGGAAAGGTCTTCCGCGTGCGAGGAAAAGGAATGCCTAAGCTGAGAGGTGGCCGAGGTCGTGGCGATTTGTTCGTACATGTAACGATAGAGGTTCCTACTCGGCTTACTGAAAAGCAAAAGGCTCTGATTGAAGGTCTAGCAAAAGAGATGGAGCTTGAAGTTAAAGACGAAGGACTTTTTGCGAAATTTAAAAATATTTTTGGCTCTTAACGAATCGGGGGGGCTGTCTTTGCGGCTCCCCGTTTTTTCCCTATATTTTCATAATGAAATGATTTAGAGGAGGACGAATAATGACCGGGGCAGATAGTTTCTGGTGGTATATAACACTTGAAGGAGGATCTGAGCAAGAAGAAGCACTTTCTTCTTTAGCAGATCTTTCTGGAGGGATAGGGTCAGAGGAACATGAAGGCTCTGGGAAAATTCGTCTTCGAATTTATTACCGAACGTCTCACGATCTCGGATATTGGCTCGAATTGCTTAATCATGTTTTAGAATCCTTCCCTGGAATAAGTGTAGTGGACATGGGAAAAATTGAAAATCGCCAATGGCATACAGAATGGAAAGAAGCCTTTCCTCCCCTTCCCGTAGGAGAGAAGTTTGTTGTATTGGCTCCTTGGCATCGTGGATCGGAACCTAACGATCGCATTCCCCTTTATATTTATCCTGGTTCGGCCTTTGGCACTGGATATCATGAAAGCACCCAGATTGCTTTGACACTTTTGGAACGTCACATGAAACCTCACTGGAATATAGCTGACATTGGAACAGGGTCAGGCATTCTTTTTATTGGTGCTATTCGACTTGGCGCTGGTAAAGTGTATGCAAGAGATCTTGATCCTGCAGTACTCAATGAAGTGTTGAATAATATGGAACTCAATGGCATTTATAAAGAAGAGGTGGATCTTAAAGAAGGAAATCTTCTTCAAGGTTTCGATCATACCGTAAATTTATTAATGGCAAATATTATAATAGAACCTCTTATGTCTATGATTCCTGATGTTCCCCATGCTTTATGCGATGGAGGAATTGCGATTTTCTCTGGCCTCCTGACGAAGGAAAAAGATACATTTATCGAGACGCTTAATAAGGCAGGTCTAAAAATTATCGATGAGCTTGAAAGAAACGATTGGTGGGGAGTGGCAGTAACTAAGAAATGATAAGTCAGCTCAAAGGGAAGAAAATTTGTATTATTGCTATGGGGTGTCGATCCAATCAGTCTGAGGCAGACTCCCTTGCTTCTATGTTGCAGGCTGCTGGGGCAGATATTGTAAGCGAGCCACCTTTTGACGGTGCTGTTCTGGTGACATGTACTGTAACAGCTGTGGCTGATAAAAAAAGTCGACAGCTGTTAAGACGCTTACGAAGGCAGGCACCACAAGCCGTTATCGTTGCTACAGGTTGTTGGGCTCAACAAGCTGAATCTCACCTCGCGCAAGTTTTAGGAGTTGACTTTCTTGTAGGAAACCGGCAAAAGTGGCAAATACCCTCTCTTTTCAGTATGGCCTTTTCGTCGAATCAGCCCATGGCTTTTACTGATATGAGAAGCGATGTCCTTCGTGATGCCCAATGGGATCATTTGTTTCAATATCACCCTCTTCTTCATAGCCGAGCCTTTGTAAAAATACAGGACGGATGTAATCATTTCTGCACATATTGTATTATCCCCTTTGTTCGGGGGAAGCCGGTAAGTCGTCCTCTTGATGATATCCTCAAAGAGGTCTGTTCAATAGTGGATTCAGGATGTTCTGAAATAGTGCTCACAGGAGTTCATCTTGGTCTTTATGGTAAGTATGGAGAGGTTTCACTTGGAGAAGTTGTACGGCAAATAGGAGCAATTTCTGGAGTGAAACGAATCCGCTTTGGTTCCCTTGAACCATTTGGGATAGATGAAGAACTGCTTAGCTCTTTGGCAGAAACACCTCAATTTTGTCCTCATCTTCACCTCCCTCTCCAGAGCGGAGATGACGGAGTGCTAGAAAAGATGGCTCGTGGATATAGTGTAAATGACTATATGACTTCAGTAAAAAAGGTTCGTCGTTTTCTTGGCGATAATGTGCATATAAGTACGGATATTCTCGTAGGATTTCCAGGTGAAGACGAAAAGGCTTTTGCTAATACTCTCGCCCTAATGGAAAATGTAAAATTTGGTAAAGTACATGTTTTCCCTTATTCACGAAGAAAGGGAACAAAAGCTGCCTCTTTGGGAGGACAGATACAGCATGAAATAATTCAGGAGAGAGTGCATCGGGTTTTAGAAACTGGCGAAAAACTTCTGAATGAGTATTGTTCTCAGTGGATAGGTAAGACCTTCCCTATCCTAATAGAGGAGGCAGGAGAAAACGAATCTTCGGGATTAGCTCCCTTTTTTGTAAAAGCTGTTGTTCCCCGAAAGATGTCTGTCGGCCAAATAATTGAGGTTTCTCCACGTAAATATGCATCAGAGCAATTCTATGCATAAGGCCGATTCCTGAAAATGAATTCTTACACTGGTATAATGAATATAGATTAAGCGGAGTCTCAATGCTATAAGTGGAAGGCGGTCTGTTTGTATGGACTCTATGCTTGGGATAGATCTTGGAACTCGATATGCCCTGGCGGCCTGCAAAATTAATGACAAAGTTGAAGTGCTTTCGAATCGGTGGGGATTGAAAAAAACTCCCTCCGTTGTTTCGTGGGCATCCGAGGGGTGGCTTGCTGGCGAGGAGGCTGCTCGTCGTGAAGTGGCGTTTCCAGAGTACACATATTGGGACATGAAGAGGCATATAGCTTGTACCGGACCTATTCGATGTGGTCGGCGTACCTTCTCTCCAGAAGAACTGTTAGTCCCCCTTCTTTCGTTGGTCAGAGAGGATGCGGAAGCAACACTAACTCGTTTTATAACGTCGTGTGTCCTCACTGTTCCTGCTTCTTTTAATTTTTCCCAGCGACAAGCTGTTGCGCGAGCTGCGGATAAAGCTGGTTTTGAAGAAATAAAAATAATTAACGAGCCTACAGCTGCAGCGTTTGCCTATGGAAAAGAAGGGCTCTCTCTAATTTTAGATTTTGGAGCGGGAACTGTCGATGTCTCTGTAGTTGAAGCTGAACAGGGTATATGGCAGGTTTTAGAGAGTGTCGGTGATTCGTGTATAGGGGGAAGAGAAATTGATTTTCTTCTCGCTCGCATGCTTCAGAAACGACTTTCATTGATCTCTAAAACGTCAGCAGATAGTGAAGCGCTCTGGCGGTACCTCCTTGGTGAGGCGGAGAATATAAAAGTAGCTCTCTCGACGTGTTCTTCCTTTACGTGGTTGCCTTCCTTTGGAATTTGTCAGTCAAGCAAACCGATATTGATAAGAAGAGAGGAATTGGAGCGTCTTATGCGCCCCATGCTTCATAAAGTGGTTAATATAGTAAGTGAACTTTGGAAAAAGTACTCTCCTCAACGTCTTTTGCTTGTAGGCGGGAGCAGTCGCATACCTTTATTGCACTCAATGCTTGAAGAACGAGTTGCCCGACCTGATCACTTGAATCAATGTCCTGATGAGGCTGTTGCTATTGGCGCAGCTCTTTTTGGAGCAAGTTCAGAAAAACGTTTTTTGATAGATGTTCTTTCTCAAGATCTTGGTATCCGCTCTGCAACTGGCGATTTTGTTTCTGTTCTTCAAAAAGGCTCACCTCTTCCTTGTAAGGCTTCGAAAAGATTTATAAGCATTGCTAACGGCAGTTTGGATTTGCATATAATGCAAGGAACATCTGAGGGGCAGTTTTCAACATTAAATCAGGTAACGATCGACTTTCTTTCAGAAAAAGAAGAAGTTGAACTCTTTTTCTCCGTAGATTCTAACGGACTTCTTGCTATAGAGCTTCAAAGAAAAAATGGAGAGAGAATAGCAATTCCTGATATTACGGTAGAAGAATGTACGTTAAAGGAAAACCCTGTACCGCCGGAAATAAAAGATTTGGAAAAACGTTTAGCCCGTGTTTCTATTGCTCTACCTTCAGAGCAACAAGGCAGACTTTTGTCTCTTTTTAGTTCCGCCAGAACACTTTCCGATAAATCTATTTATGGGGATGCTGTAGCTATTCTTGAAGAGATGGTTCGTGAAATGGAGAGGGTTTCCCTATGACAGATATATCACTTCAGATCGAAGAAAGTCTGGCAATCCTTGGCGTTGCTTCTGGCGCTTCAATGAAAGAAATTCGCTCTGCTTTTAGACGCTTGGCACGCACATGCCATCCTGATATAGCAGGACCTCAGACGGCAGCAGAGTTTGAAAAGATTACGGCGGCATATCTTTTTTTGAAAAAGAAGGGAACCACTCTTACTCGCAAAGAAACAAAGACAACTAAAGATCGTTATACTCGTACGAAGCCAAAAAGAGAGGGTTTTAGAAAAGCTCAATCGCAACGTACAGAAAAAAAAGCGAATCCTGAAAAAATAAGGCATCTTCTTACAGAAAAAATAATAGTTGAAGCAGAAATAAAAATGGCTAGACTTATGGAGAAAGTTGCAGAAAAACAGGGGGAATCAGATTTTTATAGGTCACAAAAGAGACTTTTAAGTTCCCATCCTGAAGTTCGATCTCTGGCGGCATCTCTCCTTTTCAATCATTTAGATGAAAAAGGTGTCGTTGATTCTTTTGCAGAAATGATTCAAGCGTATCCTGAAGACGAATACGTGTTACAGTACATTTTTGATGGAATATATTTTCAGAACAGATTTATTCCAATTGCAGAAGCGGTAGCTGCAAAAGCTTCTCAGCTTACAGAGAAAGTAGCTCTTTCTTTTTTGCGCTGGATTGCACGCTTCGATAAACGTAAAATATATCTCGAACGTTTTCTTTCCCATCCATCGGAAGATGTTGTAGCGAAAGCTTTGACACGATGGCCTCATGGGAAAGGGCTTCCCGACGATTTAAGTTTAATTCGTCTTCTAAAGAAAGATAAAGAAGAAATTCTCGTTCCCCTTTTGCAAATATTGAGAAGAGAAGAAAATGTACCCTCTTGGACCATGACGAAAATAAAATTGCTTGCTCAATCTCATAGTGCAGCAAGTGTACGAGTTTGGGCGGGGTCTATTGTCCGGAATAAAAATCTGGTATAGAATAACGTGAAGCTGAGAGGTGGGTTTTGGTGAGCGAAAGTTGTCTTTTTTGTAAAATTATTAAAAAAGAGCTAAATGCTGATATCGTTTATGAAGATTCTAAGGTCGTAGCATTTAGGGATGTTAATCCTCAGGCTCCTGTTCATGTGCTTATTATTCCCAAAGAGCACGTTGGTTCATCAGCCGAAGTTAGCGAAAATAGTCTTTGGGCCGATCTTATGGCATCAGTAACGTATGTTGCCAAAGAGCTTGGCTTGAATAAATCCGGTTACAGGTTAGTTATTAACTGTGGTGCTCAAGCTGGACAAACAATCCCCCACCTTCATGTTCACCTGTTGGCGGGACGGTCGTTCCGCTGGCCACCAGGTTAGTCAATGTGGGTGGCACAGAAAGGGGGGATCCAGTATGACTACGATCATTCGGAAAGATAACGAGTCCCTAGAAGATGCGCTTAGACGTTTTAAACGTGAGGTTTCGAAAGTTGGAACCCTTCGCGAGGCACGTAAACGCGAACATTACGAGAAACCAAGCGAAGTGAAGAAAGCGAAAAGGGCCGAAGCGGCCAGAAAACGACGGGGCAAATCCAGGGGGTAATTTAAGGTGAGCAATCTGTCGGAACGTATTCAAAAAGATCTTGTGGCAGCGATGAAAGCGAGACAAGATATGGAACTTTCAACGTTGCGAATGTTGAAATCAGAAATACAGAAAGCCCAAACAGAAAAAGGGCGCACGACGGAACTTACAGACGAAGATATTGTGATTCTTATCCAACGTCTCATAAAACAGAGACATGAATCTGCAGAACAATATTCTGCCGGTGGAGCCGCCGATAGGGCTGCAGAAGAATTGAAAGAAGCTACGTTCCTTGAAGTTTATCTTCCTGAACAGCTTTCTGATGTAGAGCTTGATGAAATGATAGAGAAAGCTGCTGCTGCCTCAAAAGCTACGGGGCCCAAAGATATGGGGCGAGTAATGGGGCGTTTGATGGGGGAGATTCGAGGCCGGGCTGATGGGAAAAGAGTTAAAACCCGGGTTCAATCGTATTTGCAGTCTCTCGTTGATTAACTTTTGTATAAAAATAAAAGCCGGGTATAATACCCGGCTTTTATTTTTAATGTCACTTTAGAGGGGGTCCCTATATGAGATGTCCTAAGTGTGGAGCAATGGAAACAAGGGTGATAGAGACACGTACTGCAGATGAAGGACGTGTCGTACGCCGTCGTCGCGAATGTCCCGAGTGTCTGGCGCGTTTTACAACGTATGAAAAAGTTGAAGAAAAAAAGACCCTGCGTGTTATCAAAAAAGACGGAAGCAGAGAATTTTTTGATAAGGAAAAAATTACAAGGGGGATTAGCAAAGCATGCGAGAAACTTCCAGTCTCCTTAGAGCAGATTGAGGAAGTAGCTTCTCGTATAGAAGAAAGTTTCCGTTCAAGTGGTTATGGGGAAATTCCAGTCTCTCTCATTGGAGAAAAAGTTATGGAAGAACTCAAGTTACTGAATAAAGTAGCATACGTCCGTTTTGCCTCTGTATATCGTGAATTTACTGACCTCTCAAGTTTCCAGCGTGAAATTTCACGTCTTTCTGACGAAAGAGAATAGTCTTTTTCTATATAATCGTCTCTCTAGTTAAAATTTATACCATTGTTTGATTGGATATTCGTGTATAATTACATTATCTTTCTGTATCTTATACTCATATATCTTTTTATTAATATGAAAAAGGAGGGGTTTGGTTTATGAAGCTGAGAAGAGTAGCATTGGCTCTGGCAATGGTTCTGCTTCTTACAGGGGGGGCTTTTGCCCAGGATACGATTCGTATCGGTGTCTATCTTCCCCTGACAGGGCAGAATGCTTTCGGTGGTCAGTTGGAGTTGGACGGCGTGAAAATGGCTCATGAAGAAATACCAGAAGTAATGGGAAAGAAAATTGAACTTATCGTTGTTGATAATAAGTCAGACAAAGTTGAGTCAGCAAATGCTGTTAAACGACTGATCGAAAAGGAAAAAGTTATAGCTATTATAGGAACCTATGGATCTTCTTTGGCTATGGCTGGTGGAGAAGTAGCAGAAAAAGCGGGAATTCCTGTTATGGGTACATCATGCACAAATCCTCTCGTAACCCAAGGGAAAAAGTATTATTTCCGTGCGTGCTTTATAGATCCTTATCAGGGCGCAGCTGCTGCAACATACGCAATTCGCGAACTTGGTATAAAGAAAGCCGCTGTTCTTGTTGATGTTTCTAACGACTATAGCGTTGGTTTGGCAGGATTCTTCAAACAGTCTTTTGCAAAACTGGGCGGAGAGATAGTCTCTGAACTTAAATATAACACTGGAGATCAGGATTTCACGGCCCAGCTTACTGAAATTATCAGTAAGAAACCTGGCATTATGTTTATTCCTTCTTACTTTGCAGAAGGTGCCATTATCATGAAACAGGCTGCTGAACTCGGAGCAGAGTTTAAGATAATGGGCGGAGATGCCATGGATAATCCAGAGATAGTTACTATTGGTGGAGAAGCGGTCGAAGGCTTTATGCATACAACTTTCCCATATGACCCATCTATGAAAGATATGAGTCCTCTTGCCAAACAGTTTACTGAGAATTGGAAAAAGGCTCACCCCGATAAAGATCCTAACGTCAATGCAGCGCTTGGCTATGATTCGTATCTTCTCGTTATCGATGCCATTAAACGGGCTGGAAACGCTGAGCCAGAAGCGATTACCAAGGCTCTGACCGAAACGAAAGACTTCCCCGGAGTAACAGGTAACACCACGATTAATGAGACTCACGATGCTGAAAAAGAAGTAGGAATTGTTATGATCAAGGAAGGTAAAAAGACATTTATAGGTACAGTGAAGCCTGAAATGTAAAATGGCCTTTCATGTCTCTTTTCAGTAAATTTTAATTTCTATAGAGGCAGGAAGGATAATTTCCTTCCTGCCTTTTCACAAGGGGGAAGTTGCTGTGAGCCTAAATATGTTTATTCAGCATTTATTTAATGCTATTACCCTTGGCTCTCTATACGGCCTTATTGCCATTGGCTACACTATGGTTTATGGAATTTTACGTCTTATCAATTTTGCTCATGGCGATATTTTTATGCTTGGTGCTTATTTTGTCTTTTTCTCTGTCACTCTTACTAAATTGCCGTGGGGAATAGCTGTTATTGTTGCTGTAATACTTTCGACTTTTTGTGGAATTTTGGTAGATCGTGTTGCATATCGTCCTCTTCGGAACGCGCCCCGTATCTCTGCTCTTATTAGTGCTATTGGCGTTTCTTTCTTTATAGAAAACCTTGGTCTCGTCATTTTTACTGGTCTTCCTAGACCAGTGGCTCGTCCCGATTGGCTTGTACGTGTCATCAAAGTTGGAGGAGTTAGAATTTTACCCTTAGCAATAGTCGTTCCTCTTGTAACATTTCTTCTTGTTATCGGGTTACTGTGGGTCGTGTATAAAACTAAACCAGGTTTGGCTATGCGGGCAATTTCCAAGGATATTGAAACGACACGTCTTATGGGCGTTTCCGTTGATAAAGTTATAGCCATAACTTTTGCTCTCGGTTCGGCCCTAGCGGCAGCATCGGGTATCATGTGGGCACTGCGATATCCTCAAATTAACCCCTTCATGGGGGTTATTCCTGGATTTAAGGCTTTTATAGCAGCTGTTTTTGGCGGTATCGGCTCTATTCAGGGAGCGGTTACTGGGGGAATGATTCTTGGCATTATTGAGATAATGGTTGTGGCCTTCTTCCCCGCTCTTTCTGGATATCGCGATGCATTTGCATTTATTCTTCTGATCGTTATCCTCCTCATAAAGCCTACCGGCTTAATGGGGGAGAAGTTGGAGGACAAGATCTGATGGATAAAAAGAAGAGAAATTTCATACTTAATTTATGCGGAATTGGCCTTTTGGCACTTTTTATGTACTGGGCACAGGGAAACCTTGATGGGTATAAAATTCAGGTAATCAATCTCGTGGCTGTCAATGCTATTCTTGCACTCAGCCTCAACTTGATTTATGGTTTCACCGGAATGTTTTCTTTGGGACATGCAGGATTTATGGCTATTGGTGCCTATGTTTGTGCCATATTAATCTTGAGTCCGGCTCAGAAACAGGCCTTATGGATTTTGGAACCAATTGTATGGCCCTTTTCTGTTATGAGCGCTCCTTTCCTTGTAGCAGTCTTAGCAGGAGGTCTCGTTGCTGGCTTTTTTGGTTTACTGATTGCTCTTCCGGTGTTGCGTCTTGGAGGCGATTACCTCGGTATCGCTACCCTTGGTTTTGCCGAAATTATTCGTGTAGTTCTGACGAACATAACACCAATAACAAATGGAGCTCTCGGTATTAAAGGAATTCCCTCCTATTCTAATTTGTGGTGGAATTATGGTTGGCTTCTGTTTACCCTTTACGTTATGGTGAAATTTATCAATAGCAATTTTGGTAATGTCCTCAAGGCTATCCGAGACGACGAAATAGCGGCCAAAAATATGGGGATCAATACCTTCAAATATCGTGTCATTTCTTTTACCATAGGATCATTTTTTGCTGGTATCGGCGGAGCTCTCATGGGGAGCCTTATTACAACTATCGACCCTAAGATGTTTATCTTCCTTCTGACTTTCAATATTCTCATGATTACCGTAGCCGGAGGTTTGGGATCCATTACTGGAAGTGTTTTAGGCAGCATCATTATCACCATATTGCTTGAATGGCTTCGTTTTGTGGAAAACCCCCTCACCATCGGTTCTTTTGAAATTCCCGGAATTCCCGGAATGCGAATGGTTATTTTCTCTCTAGCCCTTATTTTCATTATTCTCTTCAGAAGAGAGGGCATTATGGGAATGAGAGAATTGACCTGGGATGGTTTATTCGCTCGTTTCTCTAAAGGGGGAAAGACAGAATGAATCAGGTCAAAACAGTGCTTGAAACCAAAGAAATTACTATGCGTTTCGGAGGATTGACAGCTGTTAACTCCTTAAATATGGCAGTTCCCCAGGGAAGCATTGTCGGACTCATTGGTCCCAACGGAGCAGGAAAAACGACAGTATTCAATATGATTACCGGTTTTTATACTCCGACAGAGGGAAGCGTTTTCTTTAACGGCAATGAAATTACAGGACTTCCCCCATATAAAGTGTGCGAAACGGGCATTGCCAGAACGTTTCAGAACATACGACTTTTTACGAATGAAACTGTCTTGCAGAATGTAATGATAGGTTGTCACGTACGACAGAAAAGTAAATGGTGGATGGCTCCTTTTCTTATCCCGTCAATGATCAGGGAAGAGAAGGAAATTCGAGAAAAATCAATGAAATTGCTGGAGTCAGTTGCGTTGGCTCAACATGCGGATGAGCTTTCAAGTTCTTTACCCTATGGAGCGCAACGGCGTCTTGAAATTGCTCGTGCACTGGCCACTGAACCAAGCTTTTTGCTTTTAGACGAGCCAGCTGCAGGAATGAATCCCCTCGAAACTGTAGAACTCATGGCTTTTATTCGCAGAATCAGAGATGAATTCAACTTGACAATACTTCTTATAGAACATGATATGAAAGTAGTCATGGGAATCTGTGAATATATATGGGTTCTTGATTATGGGAAGCTTATTGCCGAGGGAGATCCGGAAGCAATACAGTCTAACCCTCGAGTTATCGAAGCTTACCTAGGAGAGGAGTACGCGAAAAATGCTTAAGGTTGAAGATCTTCACGTTTACTATGGCGGTATTCATGCTGTCAAGGGCATTAGTCTCGATATTCCACGAGGGCAGATTGTAACGTTAATAGGGGCCAATGGTGCAGGTAAAAGCAGTACGATCAGAAGTATTGCCGGCCTTGTTAAAACAGCTAAAGGTAAAATCTTATATACGAACGGCAACGGCATAGAAGAGAATATATTGGGCAAAGCTCCAGAAAATATTGTTAAAAAAGGAATTGCCATGAGCCCTGAGGGACGGAGGATCCTTCCCCATCTCACTGTTGAAGAAAATCTATTTTTGGGTGCTTATATACGTGACGATAAAGAAGGCATTCAAAAAGATATCGATCACGTTTATTCCCTCTTCCCTCGACTTAAAGAGCGCGCCTGGCAAAAAGGTGGAACTCTTTCTGGAGGAGAGCAGCAAATGCTTGCCGTAGGACGTGCTCTAATGAGCAGACCTGAACTTGTTATGATGGATGAACCTTCCTTGGGGTTGGCTCCCATGCTTGTTAAAGAAGTTTTCGATATTATTCAGGAAATCAACGCACAGGGGAAGACCGTTCTTCTTGTAGAGCAGAATGCCTTTGCAGCCCTTAAAATCGCCAACTATGCCTATATTCTGGAAGTGGGAAGCATTGTCCTTTCAGGTACGGGCGAAGAGTTGTTGAAAAATCCGCGAGTAAAAGAAGCCTATCTGGGCGGCTAAAAATAGTAGTATAATAAATTGTTATGAAAAGCAAGGGGACGGATGACTTGCCGTCCCCTTCTTTGTGTCATAATATTGAGATGCTTAGCAACAGAGAAAATTAGTTGAGGAGGCACCCGTTTAAATGTCTGCCCTGAATGTCCCAAATATGTTAAGTTTGCTACGAGTTTTTCTTTCTCCATTAGTTGTTATATTTTTGACTTTAAAAATAAGTACGCCTGTCCCTATCTTTGAAAAATTGGGAGCAAGCATTAGCTACGGAGATCTTATTGCAGGTTTCGTTTTCATCATAGCGGCTCTTACAGATACTGCCGATGGATACATTGCTCGTAAAAAAGGTATAGTTACGAATTTGGGCAAATTTATTGATCCCTTAGCAGATAAGATACTGGTTATTGCGGCATTAATATCGCTCGTTGAATTGCAGCGTTTGCCGGCTTGGATTGTTGTTGTGATTATCGCAAGAGATTTTATCGTTACCGGAGTTCGGCTTGTTGCTGCTGCTGAAGGAGTTGTTATTGCGGCATCTTCTATGGGAAAGTTGAAAACGGTAGGTCAGATTATTGCTATATCATTGCTTATTTTTAACTTGCCTGGCGGCCTTCCTGCAATGTGGATTGCAATGATCCTTACCGTCTGGTCTGGTATGGAATATCTTATTAAAGGGCGCAATATGCTTTTCGATGCTTCATAATCATGGAGAAAGAAGGGGTTTAACAATGACTTCTCATGTCATTCAATATGTTGATACGATTCAAGATCGAATCGTGAAGAGTTTGGCTGAACTTGTAGAATACCCTGCTGTTTCCCCCCATGAAGGAGGAGAAGGTGAGAATAGAAAAGCCCGTTTCCTGGAAAAACTTGCTCAAGAATTAGGTCTCTCTCATATCCAATGGCATAACGCTCCAGATGAACTAGCGCCAGAAGGATTCAGACCTAATTTGGTTATACGCGTTCCGGGGAAAACTGATAAGAGGCTTTGGATTATTACTCATATGGATGTGGTTCCTGAAGGTGATCGCAGTTTATGGCAGACGGATCCTTTTAAAGCTGTAATCAAGGAAAATCGTATCTATGGCCGTGGTAGTAATGATAATGGTCAAGAGCTCATTGCTAGTCTGTACGCTGCCGCAGCCATGAAGGAATGCAATATTCTGCCTGAATATGAGACATATCTTTGTTTTGTTGCAGATGAAGAACTTGGCAGTGAGTTTGGAATTCAATATCTTATAGAGCAGAATCTTTTTAAAGAGGATGATCTGATTATCGTTCCTGATGGTGGGAACGATCGGGGAGATTTTGTAGAAGTTGCCGAAAAGAGTATCCTATGGCTTCAGTTTACAGTAGAAGGACAGCAAGTTCATGCGAGTAGGCCTGATTTAGGATTAAATGCGTGTCGCATCGCGAATGCCTTTGCTACGGAACTTGACAAGGCTTTTCATAACGCTTTTCCTGAAGAGGACAATCTTTTTACACCACCTTTTTCCACATTCGAACCTACACGACGTTTACCTAATGTAGGAAACGTCAATACGATTCCAGGTAAAGAAACATTTTGTTTCGACTGTCGCATTTTACCCTCTGTGAATGTAGATGATGTTTTAAATGTAGTTTCCCAAGTAATTAGCCCAATAGAGAAAGAGTATGGAGGAAAGATAAAATTGACTGTTCTTCAGAGAACGGATTCTACCCCCCCAACTCCGCTAGATGCTCCAATCGTTCAGCTGCTTACCAAGGCGATTAAAGCCGTTTACAGTTTTGATCCCGAGGTGGGTGGCGTTGGAGGAGGAACGTGTGCTGCATATTTTAGAAAAGAGAATATTCCTGCTGTTGTTTGGGCTCAGGAGGCAGATGTAGCTCATATGCCTAACGAATATTGTGAAATTGAACATCTGATAAACGAAACCAAGGTTTTTGCCCTCTTAATGGCTGGTGTAGAATAAAAACAAGGGCGGAGGAATAAGAGCCTCCGCCCATATTTTATTTTAAGTGAAAATACTTTTGACCCACTCCTTTGTTACAGCATATAATGTTTTTTTGTGGAATGATTATTGCAAATATTTGTAGAGGTGAAGTGAATGTTTAATGGCTTAAAGCGCGTTCTGGGGTTGGACCCTAATGAACGGGCGCTCAAGAGATATCGCCAGATTGTTGATGATATCAATGAACTCGAAGCGGAAATGACGGCGAGAAGCGATGACGAGCTTCGTTCCTTGGTTACAGATTATAAAGAGCGTCTCAATAATGGTGAAAGTCCAGATGATCTATTAAAAGAAGTTTTTGCCTTGGTGAGGGAAGTTTCACGTCGAACCCTTGGTCTTCGCCATTTCGATGTGCAGCTTATGGGAGGCATTGCCCTTCACGAAGGAAAAATAACTGAAATGAAAACAGGAGAAGGAAAAACTCTTGTTGCTACTTTGGCCGTTGTCCTCAATGCACTTTCTGGGCAAGGTGTTCATGTCATTACAGTAAACGACTATTTGGCGAGACGTGACGCTGAATGGATGGGGCCCATATATCATTTTTTAGGCCTGTCTGTTGGTGTTATATACGCCTATATGGATCAGGAAGAGCGTAAAAAAGCCTATCTTTCTGATGTGACATACGGTACAAACAGTGAGTTCGGTTTCGATTATCTGCGAGACAATATGGCTGTTTCCCAGGAACAGCTTGTTCAACGACCTCACCATTTCTGTATTGTTGACGAAGTCGACTCTATTTTGATCGATGAAGCGCGAACGCCTCTTATTATCTCAGGTCCTTCTGAAGACAACGTAGAGATGTACAACACAGCAGACCAGATAGCGAGACAGCTTAAAGAAGGTCCGGATTTTGAGAAAGATGAAAAAGAACGGAATGTCTCCATTACAGAAGAAGGAATAGCGAAGTGTGAGAAACTGCTGAAGATGCCAGGGCTTTTTTCTGACGCGGCTCATTCTGATCTGGCTCACAGAATCGTGCAGGCAATTAAGGCTCATGTGCTTTTTCAGAAAGATGTACACTATGTCATCAAAGATGGTGAGATTGTAATAGTCGATGAATTTACAGGCCGTCTTATGTTTGGACGTCGCTACTCAGATGGATTGCATCAGGCCATTGAGGCGAAGGAAAAAGTTAAAGTCGGAAGAGAGAGTCAAACCCTTGCTACCATAACTCTTCAGAACTACTTCCGTATGTACCAGAAACTGGCGGGAATGACAGGTACGGCTATAACCGAAGCAGAAGAATTCAAAGAGATTTACGGACTTGAGGTTATTTTGGTTCCTACGAATAAGCCTATGGTTCGTAAAGATCTTCCAGATGTCATCTATCGTACGTCTTTAGAAAAATTTCATGCTGTTGCAGAGGAAGTTGCAGAGACTTATGAGCAGAAGCAACCTGTACTTGTAGGCACGACGTCAATAGAAAATTCTGAACATATTAGCAAACTTCTTAAAGCACGTAAAATTCCTCATCAGGTCTTGAATGCCAAGTACCACGAAAGGGAAGCCCAGATTGTGGCCCAGGCTGGACGAGCTGGGGCTATTACCGTAGCTACAAATATGGCAGGACGTGGAACAGATATTGTTTTAGGAGGAAATCCAGAATTTTTGGCCAAAGAGACCCTTCGAAAAGAGGGCGATGAAAATGCTCAGAACACTAAGCATTATGAAGAACTACTCGAAGAATATCGAAACATTTGTGCAGAAGAGCGCGATCAGGTTCTCAAAAGTGGCGGCCTTAAAATTATTGGAACGGAGCGTCACGAATCGCGAAGAATCGATAATCAGCTGAGGGGACGAGCAGGTCGTCAGGGCGATCCTGGTTCCAGCCGCTTCTATCTCTCTTTGGAAGATGACCTCTTAAGACTTTTCGGGTCTGATCGTATTCATGGACTTATGGAAAAGCTTGGCATGGAAGAGGGAGAAGCTATTGAGCATAACCTTTTGACGAAAGCTATTGAGTCGGCACAGAAAAAAGTAGAGCAGATGCACTTTGACATTCGTCGTCAGCTCTTGGCATACGACAACGTTATGAATCAACAGCGTGAAGCTGTTTATGGTGAGCGACGCCAGATTCTTACGGATAAAGATATTATTGAGCATACATGGGAAGTTATTCAGGGCGTTATAGGTGATGTGTTAGACCACTACTTCCCCGAAGATGGGGAGGCGGAGCCAGAGAGAGCTGCTTCAAAGTTAAAAAGTATCTTTGGTCCAGGGCTTGACTCCTTTTTGAAAGATGTAGATAGCCGCCGTCTTTTGCCAGAGGCCTCTGAACAGATAAAACAGGAAGTCGAAAATCGTTTCAGGATAAAGATAAAGAATCTGGGATCGGCAATTTCTGACGAACTGATGCGTTTTATTGTTCTTCACACGCTAGATAGCAGTTGGAAAGACCACTTACTTGCAATGGATGAATTACGGAGAGGAATAGGCCTTCGTGCAATTGGTCAAAAAGATCCTCTGCTTGAATATCAGTTCGAATCGTATAATCTTTTCCAGGCAATGATGGAAAGGGTAAGAGAATCTATTGCTGAACTTGCTTTCAGAGTAACAGTAGTTTCAGAGGAAACGCGGAGGACTCCTGATCGGAGGAATCTTAGGGAAAGTAGAGATTTCACTCTTCCTTTCCCTTCAGAAGAGGTTCCGGGAGCTCAGGTTGGTGCCGAAAAACCTCAACCAATACGAAAGGGTCCCAAAGTAGGGCGCAATGATCCGTGTCCATGTGGCAGCGGAAAAAAGTATAAACACTGCTGTGGCAAAAACGCCTAAAATGAGGAGGAAAATAAGTATGGGCCGAACTTTTACTAAAGCAGCCCTGGTGTTTGCTGTGTTTTGTGCATGTATAGCGGGAATGTTCCTATTACAGTCTCCGGCAACGGCCTCCACTGAAATCAATATTCGGAGACTTGTTCAGGAAGCCCCCGATTTTTCTCTCTACGGAAACGCACAGGGAATAGTATGGCTGAAAGAGTATCATTATACACTGCTTGCCGATGGAAGCATGCAGACAGACGTCACATGGGCTATCCTTGTAAAGGAAACCATTGATGAGTCATGGCAAAATTGGTCTCTTATTGTTCCCGAAGGAGGGAACATTTCCATCGAAAAAGCCGAAGTATACGATCCCGCCTCAGCTATGTTATTAACTAAAGCTGACATAACAACTACAGAATCTGAGGGACGGACTTTCTACCGTGTTAAATTTCCGGCACGGGATGAAGTTCTTTGGGTTCTTTCGTACAGGATTACTTCCCCTCGAAAATTAGGTGTGGACGGATACGTAAAAACAGGAATATCTTTGCCTCAATGGGAGCAGAAGATTACTGTAGATGTTCCTTCAGGTTCTTCTTTTACATGGCTTTCAAGTGAGAATGAAGCACCAAGTCTCGAGAAAAAAATGGGTCGCGACAGATACGAATGGCATATTGTCAATCGCCCCGTATGGAGAGATACTTCTCTTTTGAGTTCTTTCGAACCTTTTATAGCTTTTAGCCTTCAGCAGGGGAAAATTCCTTTTTATAAACTCTTGCAGTCTACAGAAGACGTTGTTGTTCCAGAGGCACCAGATAGTGTCATTTCAATGGGACGTGGAGCTAATCGTGTAAAAGCAGGAGAAGATATTATTCAGTTTGTCAAAAATCACCCATCTTTCCAAGATAAAGCTGCTCATAATGTAGTCCGATCGAAAATTCCAAGTGACGGGCCGTGGTCTGAATGGGAAAAAGCGCTAATTCTTTGTAAGTGGTTGCCTTTGGCAGGTTGGCAAGTTAATCTAAAGTGGATTACCCCTACGGAAATTACTGAAGAGACTCCCATTACAAGGGGACTTCTTCTCAAACCGGTTGTTGAGGCAAATATCCCTGGGGGTGGCCGTGTCTACTTTGATGTAGAACAAGGTCTCTCTTTAGGCGAAACACCTCCATCACTTTGGGGAAATAGAGTTTACGGACTTGTGAATAAAGAAATTGTATCTGACGTTATTCAAGGTGGAGGTGCAGCAGACCACCGACTTTCTCTTAGATGGGACCTTGATTTGGAGGAGTCAGGTTTTTTGGTGGGAAAACTTTCCTTTTTTGTTAGAAATGGGTGGACAGGGCTCTTTTTCTCAGGGAAAACGCCTACCCTTGAAGAAGCGGCTTCTGTTCTATCTAGCTGCACTGGGTTACAACTAGATAGTAGTAAAGGAGAAATCAAGCAGCTTAAATATGGTTTTGAGATACGGTTCCCCGTACGAATGCTTGGAGCCATTACGGGTTCTGAAGGTCACCAGATGCTCGTAAAACTTCCTGTTTTTGTCCCGGCATGTTTGCGAGAACTTTCTTCGGTACGTCCGCCGTATTCACTACGTTTTCCTTTTGCTGTCGAGGCTGAATATGAGCTGAGTTTGCCATCATCAATGAATGTACTCACACTTCCAAGTACGTCTGATAGAGATATGGGTAAAGTAAAGTATTATGAAGATATGACATATAGAAAGAAAAAACATGTTATTCGTGGTAGCGCCAGAGTTGTTGTCTCTTCTGATCGTATAGACGGGGCATTAGCTTCAGCACTGAACGAGTCTCTTCGTCGTTTTGCTGATTTTAATGCCAAGACATTGGCCCTGCGCGCCAAATAAGATTTTTAGAGATTTCCGGAGGTGTAAGAATGGCTGATGTACTCGTAACTCTTCGCCAACTTCTTAATGATTCCATACGATCAATGGCGGAGGAGCAAAACATTCAACTTGAAAATCTTCCTGACTTTGTGATAGAGAAGCCAAAAAATGAAGATCATGGTGACTGGGCAACAAACGCAGCTATGCAATTGGCTCGCATATTTCACAATAGCCCGAGAAAATTGGCAGAACAAATAGTAGATCGTCTTGCTGATTGCGATTATTTTACTTCTGTTGAAATTGCCGGACCGGGGTTTATTAACTTCAGGTTGTCTCAGAAATGGATGGGCGAGGTCTTAGAAGAAATACTTACGCTTAAAGATCAATACGGTCGTCAGAATGTGGGGCAGGGCGAAAAAGTTCAGGTTGAGTTTGTAAGTGCAAATCCTACAGGACCTCTTCATGTGGGACATGGACGGGGTGCCGCTGTTGGTGACATTATCGCTAAGATAATGGATTTTGCAGGGTGGAATGTTCAGAAAGAGTACTACATCAATGATGCCGGCTTGCAGATGAAAATATTGGGCACATCTACTCAATCACGTTACTTTGAACTTCTTGGTCATAAAGATCGCGCCCCATTCCCGGAAGATGCGTATAAAGGTGAATACATTTACGATTTAGCCCAAGAAATTATTGATAAGGAAGGCGATCGTTTTCTTTCCTTGCCTTTAGAAGAGAGCATGGAGTTTTTCCAAACTTATGCTGCAGGACATATTTTAGAGGGTATAAAAAAAGATCTTGCAGATTTCGGCGTTCATTTTGACGTATGGTTCTCCGAAAAGAGCCTTTATGAACGAAATTTGGTGCCGGAAGCCATGGATACTCTAAGGAAACATGGCTATGCTTACGAGCAGGACGGAGCGCTCTGGTTCAAAGCGACAGCCTTTGGGGATGAAAAAGATAGGGTTCTCATTCGCAATAATGGCGTGCCAACATATTTTGCATCAGATATTACGTACCATATGGAGAAGTTTGGCAGAGGTTTTGAACGAGTTATCGATATATGGGGAGCGGATCATCATGGGTATGTTCCCCGTATGAAAGCGGGAGTAGAAGCCTTAGGGAAGGATAGGGAGAGTTTAGAGGTCGTTCTGATTCAGTTCGTCAACCTTTTGCGAGGTGGCGAACAGGTTGCAATGTCAACTCGTTCTGGACAATTCGTAACGTTAAGAGACGTTATCAATGAAGTAGGAGTTGATGCAACCCGCTACTTCTTCGTTATGCGCCGAAGTGACAGTCACCTTGATTTTGATCTTGAGCTGGCGAAGCAATCTTCCAATGAAAATCCCGTTTATTATGTTCAATATGCTCACGCTCGAATTTGCAGTGTTTTAAAAGAAGCTGAAAACCGTCAAATAAAGCTGTACGGACTTGAAGCTTTAAACAGAGAACTTTTGACTTCCGATGAAGAGAAGAAGCTGGTGAACCGTTTATCCCTCTTCCCTCAGGAGGTTCGGAGAGCAGCTATAGATCGTGCTCCTCATGTTATTGTAAATTATGCCTATGATTTGGCGTCTGACTTCCATTCCTTCTATAACGCCAATCGTATTCTTGGGGAGCGCCCAGATGTTATGAATGTTCGGCTTTTACTTGTCTTAGCATCAAAATACGTTCTTTCTCGTTCTCTGAGCCTGCTTGGCTTAAACGCTCCAGAAAGGATGTAGACATTTGCCGCGGTTACGGTGGGTTCTTCTGGCTATTGTTTTATCTCTCATTGCGGCTATCATGGGAACTGCCTATATCGTGGAATTACGAGAGGTTCATCGCTTGTCTGCATTGGTAGATAAGCGAATGGCTCTTTTAATGCAGAAGAGCCAGATCATTCAGGAATACAAAGAAAAAATTGAATTTTATAAAACGCCGGAGGGAATGGCGCATTTAGCGAGAGACCAATATAATCTGGTTTTCCCCGGTGAGAAAATTTATAAAATTGTAGTAACGTCGGATGATATATTGCCCGAGAAGAAACAGTAGCGTATAATACACGGGCATGTGTCCCTGTCCCTTTATTAATAAAAGGGACCAATTAGACCAAAGGGAGGAGGTGAGTTGCGTGCGACCGTACGAATTGATGGTTCTTGTTAATGCCGACCTTGAAGATCCCAAAGAGGAGATTGCAAAGGTAGAAGAGGTCGTGCGAAACCTCGGTGGAGAGCTTTCGAAAACTGACATATGGGGAAAAAGAAAGCTAGCATATCCAGTTAACGAACACACCGATGGTTTTTATGCCGTTTTGACCTTCAAGCTCGTTTCAGACGAAGTAACTGAGCTTGAACGTTTACTGAGTCTTCGACAGAATGTATACCGGCATATGATCGTCCGTCTTGACGAAGAATAAGGAGGAGATCTTTTGGCCAGGGGATTCAATAAAGTCATACTCATGGGGAACTTGTCCCGAGACCCAGAAATACGATACACAGCTTCCAAGCAAGCAGTAGCGCGGTTGAATGTAGCCGTTGATCGCCAGTGGAAGGGGCGAAATGGTGAGATTCAAAACCAGGTCGACTTTATTCCTATCGTTGTATGGGGAAGCCAGGCTGAAAACTGCGAGCGGTATCTTAGAAAGGGTCGTCCTGTTCTTGTTGAGGGACGTCTCCAGGTACGGAGCTACGAAGACAAGTCTGGCGAACGCCGTTGGGTGACGGAAGTAGTTGCTTCTTCGGTTGTCTTCTTAGGTAGTGCCCCTCGAGATGACGATAACAAAGGAAACCACTCTAGTAGCGGAAGCGATGACTTTGGTAGCATCCGTGACAGAGGTTTCGATGGAGAAGAGTTCCCTCTGGATATCTCCGAAATGGGAGAGACTGATTCCGGAGATGATGAAGCAGATATTCCGTTTTAGGGAGGAGGAACATCAATGGCTGTAAGTGGTGGCGCTTCAAAGGGCGGAAACAGAGGTCCGAGAAGAGGCGGCAAGAGACGGCCAAAGGTTTGTTTTTACTGTGTCGACAAAATTGATCACGTTGACTATAAAGATGTAGAACGCCTGCGGAAGTACGTAAGTGAACGGGGCAAGATTATGCCAAGACGTGTTACCGGAAATTGCGCAAAGCATCAGCGTCAGCTGACAATAGCGATTAAAAGAGCTCGTTTTATGGCACTTCTGCCCTACGCCTTAGATTAAACGGCAAAATAGAGACTTTTCCAAGGGGGGTAGCTGCGGCTTCTCCCCTTGTTTTTTCGGCACAACTAGTGCATGAAAGGATGTTTGTGTGTGACACCGACGAGAAGCCTCGTAGAATCATCCCTTCTTGTAGGGTTGGCTGTGGTCCTTTTTTTGGCCGCACAGTTTCTACCGGTTGTGGGGATTGGTTTTTCCTTTCTTTGTCCGGCTCCTCTGGTGGTAATGGGTCTAAGACATGATTTTAAGAAAGCTCTGCTGGGTGTTGCTGTAGCGACAGGGCTTGTCATGATCTTCATGGGACCTCTGGGAGCACTCTTTTTCCTCCTTGGTTTTGGCGTATTGGGAGTAGGTCTTGGCCAATTGGCAAAGCGCCTTCATCGAGGAGTGGAAATCCTTCTCTATGGCATACTCCTTTCTCTGGGAAGTAAATTGCTTCTTATGGTGATAGCGAGTAAAGTTATGGGAGTAAATCCTTTTTCTGTTGATCCTGTAGAGATTGAGAGTATGTTGAATAAAGTATTTGCTTTTTATGCGGGAAAAGGGTTATCGCAAGAAACTATCGAATCGATGAAGCAGCAGATGATGATGACCTTGAAAATTATCCCTCTCGTTTTCCCGGCTTTGCTGACTCTTGCTGCATCAGTGGATTGCTATTTGAGTTATGTTATTAGCGGGGCAGTAATCCGACGTATCGGGAGTGGCACTCTTCCTCCGTTGCCTTCTTTTTCAAACTGGAGATTCCCCAAAAGCATTTTCTGGGCTCTTCTTGTCTCCATACTGTTTTCCATGTTAGGAATGCAACAAGGGGAAGCAAGTCTTATGTTTCGTATGGGAATGAATCTAAAACTTTTGATCAATATTCTTTTTTTACTCCAGGGACTGTCCGTCATCTGGTATTATTTTTCATTGAAGGGTTTGGGATCTTTTGTGAGATGGGTTGCTGTTATTTTAGTTCTCTTTGTTCCCTTCCTTTCAACAATTGCATTGATTCTTGGTGTATCTGATATGTGGTTTGATTTCAGGTCACGAATCAGGAGGTAATAGCAATGAAGGTGATCTTGAAAGAAGATGTTTCGAAACTTGGTCGTAAGGGAGACCTTGTTGAGGCCTCCGATGGATATGTTCGTAACTATCTTATCCCTCGAGGTTTAGCAGATGAAGCTACTCCTGCTAAAATAAAAGAGTGGCAGAAAGAAAAGAAGACTCAAGAGAAAAAGGAAGAAAAACTTTTGGCTGAAGCCGAAGAGAAATGCCGTTGGTTGCAGGGGAAAAGAATCGTTGTAAAGGCGAGTGCCGGCGATAGCGGAAAACTTTTTGGCAGTGTTACTAATGCTCATGTAGAAGAGGCATTAAAGAAACAACTGGATGTGTCTATTGACAAGAAAGATATCAAATTGGATGAGAACATCCGAAATACAGGAGAGTATTCCTTTACTGTAAAGCTCTATTCAGGAGTAGAAGCTCGTATGACAGTTAAAGTCGAGGCTGAATAGTTGTGACTGAGACCATTTATGACAGAGTGCCTCCAGCGAGTCCGGAGGCTGAGCGTGCTGTGTTGGGGGCTTGTCTCGTTGACAGAGAAGCCCTCAATACGGTAATAGAGATTTTAACTCCAGAAGATTTTTATGATTTGACTCATCGTGAAGCTTACGATGTGGTTTGTGACATGGCGCAGCGAAATAAGCCTGTCGACGCTTTGACATTCCTTGAAGAAATTAATCGCCGTGAACTTGATAAAAAAATTGGTGGGCAGCCCTTTATAGCAGGACTTGTCAATGGGGTTACGACGACGGCTAATGCGGAATATTATGCTCTTATTGTTAAAGATAAGGCAATACATCGGCGTCTTATTTCTGCGGGTAATAAGATCGTACGTCTTGGTTATTCTGAGGAATTGGAAGTAGACGAGATCCTTGAAGAATCTGAAAAAGCAGTTTTTGAAATTGCTCAAAAGAGGAATAGAACGAATTTCAGACCAATATCTGATGTTTTAGGCAAGACATTCCAGATTATTGAAGAGCAATATCGTAAGTCAGATCAGGACGTAACAGGTTTCTGCACTGGTTTTTATCAGTTTGACAGAATAACGGGAGGATTCCAGCCGGGAAGTTTGAATATTATTGCGGCTCGTCCGTCTATGGGTAAGACAGCCTTGGCTTTGAACATGGCGCAGTATGGTGGTGTCGATCGTCATGATCCTGTATTGATCTTTAGCCTTGAAATGAGCGCTGAACAGCTTGTTCAGAGAATGCTTGGTTCTGAAGCCAAGGTCAATATTCATGATATACGTAACGGGTCGTTTGCAGAAAATGATTGGGATAAACTTGCGGATGCTGCTGGACGGCTATCTCAAGCTCCCATCTTTATTGACGATAGTTCAATGCTCTCTACTCTTGAGTTTAGAGCCAGAGCGCGACGTTTTAAATCCCGTTTTGAAAATTTGGGACTTATCGTTGTCGACTACTTGCAGCTTATGAGTTTCGCAAGGCGAATTGATAGCAAACAGCAGGAAGTTGCTGAAATATCACGAGCTTTAAAAGGAGTGGCACGAGAGCTTGATGTCCCAGTTGTTGCCCTTTCTCAGCTTTCACGAGCTGTTGAGCAACGAAACGATAAAATGCCTCAATTGTCAGATCTTCGAGATAGTGGAGCAATAGAACAGGATGCAGACTTGGTTATGCTTTTATATCGTCCCGGTTATTATGATACGGCAGCTGCTCCAGAAGAAGAAGATAATAGGGCTGTTATTCGTATAGCGAAGCATCGTAATGGACCTACAGGAGATGTCGATCTTGTCTTCTTGAGGGAATATACGAGGTTTGTAAATGCTGAAAGAGGATATATGTAAGGTCCTTCTTTCAGGGAGATTGACTATATATGGAGGAACGATATGGCAGGCATGATGAATTTTCTTCGAAATGAATCATTGCTGCACGGGATGAAAAATGAGACGGCTAACGATCAAAAGCGGCGATTATGTGATTTGCCTATAGATCAGATACGACCGAATCCCCTTCAGCCGCGGCAATATTTCGATGAAGATGATCTGCAAGAACTAGCTACGTCTATTGCAGAACTCGGAGTAATACAGCCTGTGGTCGTTTGCCAGGTAGAGAATGGTTATGAACTCATAGTGGGGGAGCGACGTCTTCGAGCCGCTAAACGAGCCGGACTTTCTGTAATCCCGGCAATCATAACGGAAGTAACGCCGACAGACCAACAGGTTATTGCTCTCGTAGAAAATATTCATAGAAGTAATCTTTCTTCAATAGAAGAAGCTCGATGTCTACAGGATATCTTGCAACGTACAGGCTGGAACCAATCGTATCTTGCACAGCGCCTTGGACGTTCTCAGTCTGCTATTGCAAATAAACTTCGTCTTCTTAAATTAGAAGATGATGTGCAGACTATGGTTCTTGAGGGAGAGTTGGGGGAACGTCAAGCGAGAGCTCTCGTTGCTCTTGAAGGAGACGTTCAAAAAGAATGGGCACAGCGTATCGTCGATGAAAAAATTCCTGCAAAAGATGTAGAAAAGCTTGTTCGTCAGGAATCGTCTAAAACAGATATGCTTAAAAGTAATAGAACAACTCAGGGAAAGAAACAGAAGGGATTAAGTTTTGCCGGACCAGAAGGGCCGACAGGAGAGCTTCTTAAAGATTTGGCTTTATTGGTGGAGCAAAGCCGCCGGCGAGGAATTCCTGTTGTCTGGAAAGTTAAGGAGCTCGCTCAGCGGCAGCTTATTGTTGAAATAGCTGTAGATTTGAAAGAACAAATTGTGAATGATGAAGAAAAGGCTTTGTCCCATGAAAGCAAGTAACAATATTGAATCGTTTTTTGCATCTCAAAGCCCCTCATTTTTAATGGAGGGCTTTTTATTTTGTTGTTTTGGAATGGTTCTAATCTTTCCAAATATGATCTTTTCAGGTGATTATTGGTATCAGACGTTACATTTGATGAAATGGTTTTTTGCTTTTGTCCCCATAGCTATGATGGTTATGGTTTTATGGATCTATTCATTTCGGAGTCATATTTCTTTTACAATAGATTTTTTTTCGATATTATGGTTTATTTTTCTACTCTATATGGCGATACAACCAGTCTTCATTGAAATATCTTCCATCCCTTCTTTTATAAGGGGCTATGTTTTTTTTGCTAGCCTCTTTGCTCTTTATTGCTTAACTCTAAACTTTTTTAAGGAAACGATGCTCTCTTTTATATTATGGGGGAGTAGTATCGCCGGCGTTCTCAGTGTCTTTTTTGCTGAGTTGCAGTTGCTTGGAATAAATGGGGTTTTCCCCTTTATTCTCAACACTCCTGGACACTATATTGCCAATACTGGGCAGCAGAATATGTTCGGCATATGGCTTGCTCTATGTGCTCTCAATACCATGTTTCTTTACATAAAGAAAAAATCTTTTAACTCAGGAATCATTGCCCTTTTCTTGTTAGCAATTATTGAATGGGGTCTTTGGAATACAACGAGTCGTTCTGCTATTTTCGGAATGGCAGCGGGGATTTTTTTCATGTTGATTATGGCTCTTCGGACGCAGACGAAAGAGACACTCAAAAGGACTTTTGCTGTAGTTTTTATTTTCCTCCTCGTCATGGCTGGAATTGTGGAAATTAACAAGGGGCGCATAGGAACGCTGAAGGATAAATTTAAAGATATCCTTGACCATCCTACGTCTGTAGCCAAGCGAGATAGCATTTGGCTCACGTCATGGACCATGTTTCGCTCAACCCCCGTTTCAGGAGTAGGCCTTGGCCAATACAAATGGCACTATCTTGAAGCCCAAAGAGAAATGAGGCATTTGCGTCCGGAAAAAACATGGCAATTTACGTACTGGGCGCACAATGAATATCTGCAATGGATATGCGAAACAGGCGTTATTGGGGGAGGCTGGCTTCTTCTTTTAGCAAGTTGGTGGTTATGGAATTTCACAAGACTTTTATTGAGAAAACGATCCCTCTCTTATGAGGCGTTCTGGGGAATATCTATTTTGGCGCTTATATTAGGAACAGCTCTGTGGACGCGGCCTTTCCATCGTATCGAGGATGCAGTGTGGATATCTGTTGCTTTCGGAGTTGCCAATAGGGAAATTTTCCTTTTTCAGCCTCTTCTTTCCTTCTCTGAAAAGGGACAAAAAATTTTATTTACCTTCGCGGGAATGTGTGTATTGTCGGCGCTCCTCTTTTTCGGACATGGCCTTTATGGCGATCGTCTCGTCAGTCTTTCTCTTGATAGCGAGAGTGCTGAAAACAAAAAAAATTATCTGGAAAAAGCCGCAACATCCCTTATGGTGCAAGATATAGCAGAAAAAAAATTAGCTTACTATTATTTGAACTTAGGTGAGAATCATGAAAATCCCGAATTAGTTGCTATTGGTCTCAATCGCCTTTACAACGTTTTTAAGCAACAACCTCACAGTAGGGAGCTTTCAGTTCTTCTCGATTGGGGGAAAAAGCTAGAAAACAAAACTCTAATTCAGGAAATGTCATCTTTTATTCAGTAAACGCTATGGGGCAGAGAAAATATTTTCTCTGCCCCATAGTATTATTAATCGTTTTATGGAATGTACAGTAAATCCCTATATGTAGGATAGGGCCATACGCTAGCTGCCGTAATGGATTCAGCTGCGTCACACATGCCTCGAATAGCTTCATAGAGAGGCAATCCTTCTTCTGTGAGAACCTGAGCCTGTTTCTCAAGCGGCATTTCTTGAATAGACTGACGCAAATTGTCCAGACGTTCGATAGATGTTAGAAGCCCGCTCTTAAGTGATCCTAGGCGTTCTACGAATTTAAACCATGGCTGTGTATCGATAGCTCCCTTTCCTTCAAAAGAAGAGAGGGATTGTCCTTCTAGAACAATTTGTTTCGTCAAAGCTGGTAAAATACCTTCCCAGACCATGGAGTGAAGAATGCCCATCTCGATTTCAACAGTTTTTACGTATTGCTCAAGTCGTATTTCATAATATGCAGATGTCTCTCTATCTGTCATAACATGTAAATCAGACAAAAGCTGGCGATGCTCAGGAACAAGATAGAGGGCAAGAGCTTCCGGGGTACTGTTTGCAATAGTCAAGCCCCGTCTTTTTGCTTCATCGTGCCATTCCTGACTATATGCGTTTCCTTCGAAGCGAACATTTTTACTTTCCTGAGCTGCGTAACGAATAGCTTCAAGGGCTGCATCTACAACGTCCCCACCGCCAAGTCGGGACTCTATCATTGAGCATATCTGATCTAATCCCCACGCCCAGATACTCAAGATCATGGTAAGAGGTCCGGCTATGGATTGAGATGCACCAGGTGCACGGAATTCAAACTTGTTACCTGTGAAGGCTAATGGAGCAGTTCTGTTTCTATCTGTATTATCTACGCTGACTTCTGGTAGACGTGTTAGGCCGAGATCGATGAGACTCTTCCCGGGGAAAGATTCGGGAAGTCCTTGCTCGATTCTCTCAAGAATAGCAGATAGCGTATCTCCCAGATAGACACTCATAATTGCAGGAGGAGCTTCATTTCCTCCAAGTCGGTGCATATTCCCTGGAGATGCAATGGAGGCGCGAAGAAGGGGGCTATACTTTGAAAGCCCAAGGAGCAGCGCTGATAGGAACGTCAAAAACTGAATGTTCTTTCTCTGGTTTGATGAAGGTTTCAATACATTCTTACCTTCACTATCCTGTATTGAGAAGTTAATGTGTTTTCCACTTCCGTTGAGACTGGCAAAAGGCTTTTCGTGAAGCAAAAGCATGAGATCGTGGCGACGAGCCATTTTGCGCATAGTTTCCATAATAAGCTGGTTCTGATCGCATGCCAGGTTGGCTTCAGCGAACTGTGGTGCAAATTCGAACTGGCAGGGGGCAACCTCATTATGTCGAGTTGTAATGACAACACCCAGCCGATACAGATCTCGTTCGACATCTTCCATATATGCAAGAACTCGTGGAGGAATGGCACCAAAATAGTGATCTTCCATCTGTTGTCCTTTAGGAGGCTGACAACCAATAATAGTACGTCCGCAGAATTGAAGATCGGGACGTTTACGTGCACCAGCTCCGTCGACAAGGAAAAATTCCTGCTCAGCTCCTACTGTTACCTTAGCCCAACGGACACCGCGGTTTCCAAAGAGTTTTAAAAGACGAAGGGCTCGGCTTTCCACGGCATCGAGCGATTTCATCAGAGGTGTTTTGAGGTCTAATGGAGTTCCGTCGTAGGAGATGAAGACAGATGGAATACAGAGAGTACCTCCCTTTCGGCTCGTAACAATAAAAGCAGGACTTGTTGGGTCCCATGCACTATATCCGCGTGCTTCAAAAGTAGAGCGAATGCCACCTGATGGGAAAGAAGAGGCGTCTGGCTCACTTTGTACCAGTTCTTTTCCTTTAAAAGACTCCATGGGCAGTCCGTTTTCGTCGGCAGTGAGGAACGCCATATGCTTTTCTGCCGTAAGTTCTGTTCGAGGATGAAACCAATGTGTGTAATGAGTAGCCCCTTTTGAAAGAGCCCATTCTTTCATTGCGGCTGCTACCATATCGGCAATACTTGCGTCAAGTTTCTGACCGCCTTCAATAGAAGCAATGAGAGCATCGTATACATCTCTCGGTAGTCGTTCTCGCATAGCTCGTCGATCGAAAACATACATGCCGAAAATATCACGTGGTTTATCGTACGCCATCTTAATCTCCTCTCCCTTTCTAATGTGGATATAGAATAAAAAACGATGCTGTTTTATAGCACTTAAAAAATAAAGAGTCAATAGCTTTTTGCAAATTTAATGTTATAAGTATGGGTTTAATGTGCAAATTGCATTTAAAAAGTTGTTTTATGCACATTCAATTCTAAAGCGAAGCATTTTTTATGCAGTTTTGCATGTATATGTATTTGGGGATGACAAAATATATCAAAACTGGGTATTTCGTCTCTTTTCTTGTGAGATGCAACAAATGCGAAGTCTTGTAAATATAGTGTAAAATCAAAATAACGTCACTTTTATAGAGAGAGGAGCGAATGGCTCAATGCTTCTTAAGAAAGAGTTTATTTTCGATGCGGCTCATAATCTTGTGCACTATAAGGGGAAATGCGAAAACCTTCATGGGCATACCTACCGCATGGTTATTGTTATAGAAGGAACTCCAGATCATGAGGGAATGGTCGTTGATTTTTGCGAAGTCTCTTCAATAGTAAAGGAAAAAGTTGTTTCTCGTCTTGACCATGCTTATATTAACGATATTATTCCTCAGCCTTCAGCGGAAAATATTGCTGTCTGGGTCTGGAAAGAGATAGAACAGTTTTTCAAACGTCCACATTGTCATCTCTACGCTGTAGAAATTTGGGAAACCGCAACCAGCGGAGTTATTGTCAGAAAGGAAGACATCTATGCGTGATGTTCAAAACGAGAGAGATTCAAGAAAGGTTGCCATTGACCTCGTAGGGGTACGAAATGTTTCTTATCCTATAGTTGTTCTTGACAGAGAACAGAACGAACAGCAGACTGTAGCTCAGATTTCGATGGCGGTCTCCCTGCCTCATCACTACAGGGGAACACACATGAGTCGTTTTATCGAAGTGCTTGAAGAGATACAAGGCAAAATTACCTTATCCCGAATGGAGCAAATTACAGAACACCTTCGCCAGGTTCTGGAAGCCGATCGGGCGGAGATAACCTTTCAATTTCCCTATTTTATCCGCCGTTATGCTCCTGTAACAAAAATTCCGAGCTATTCCCGATATGATGTTACTTTTTGGACTCAAAAAGAGGAAAACTTCGACCTGATAACTACTGTTTCGGTGCCAGTTCAAACGTTATGTCCATGTTCAAAGGAAATTTCGGATGTTGGAGCTCATAATCAAAGAGCTCGGATAGATATTTCTGTCCGTATGAAAAATTTCGTATGGATAGAGGAACTTGTAGAAATAGCTGAGCGATGTGGTTCTGCACCTCTTTACACATTATTGAAACGGGAAGATGAAAAATATGTTACTGAACAAGCGTATAATAACGCTAAATTTGTGGAGGATGTTTTACGTGATACAGCGTTGGAACTCGACACGGAAGAACGCATTTCATGGTACAGAGTGCGAGTTGTAAGCTCAGAAAGTATACATAATCACGATGCTTTCGCGGAATTAGAGCGGCACGTATCTTCTTAGGGGGGATAGTATGAACATACTCTTTGGTGGCAAGGCTTTTTTACGTTTATGGGATGTGCTTTCTCCGGCTTTCCAAGAGCATTCTTTAGATGTTGCCGAAGACGAAGAGATACCTTCCAAACTCCCATGGGCAGATATTTTTGTTATACGCCCCATGACTATAGATAAGGATATTCTCAAGTATGGAGCAAAACTTAAATTGGTTCAGCAGTGGGGTGTTGGTGTAGAGGGGTTAAACGTTGAAGATTGTACTGAAGCAGGCGTTTATGCATGTAATATTCCTTCGCGGGGAACAGGTAATGCAGAAGGTGTTGCAGAGATAGCCATTCTTCATATGATGCTGCTGGCAAGACGATATCACAGGGCGAAAGAAAAACTTCAGGAAGGCAAGGTGTTCACACCTCCGGGAGTCACTCTTTGGGGAAAACGAGCTTGTGTCATCGGACTTGGAAACTTGGGGCACTGTGTTGTTGAGCGGTTAAAAGGCCTTGGAATGAGCGTTACTGGGGTTAATAGAACGTACCGGGAAGAATTTTCCCAATGGGGAGTTGATACCTTTTATTCCCTGGCTGAAATGGAAAAAGCATTGGCAGGTTGCCGCTTTGTAATTTTGGCGTTGGCTTTGACTCCAGAGACATATCATTCAATAGCAGAACCTTTCTTTCAGTCGATGGATAGGGACGCTTTCTTTATTAATGTGGCTCGCGGGGATATTGTTGTGCGTGAAGCCTTTGATAAAGCTCTTCAAAACAAATGGATTGCAGGCGCAGGTTTCGACGTTTTTTGGAAAGAGCCGCCTGAAATTACTGACCCTATATTGAATCACCCTCTTGTAACGACAACCCCTCATATTGGAGGGGTCACTGATGCTTCTTTGAATGGTGCTATTGACTTTATTGTAAAAAATGTTCAGAGGGTGGCCCTTGGAGAAGAGCCCTATTCTTGCTTGAATAGCAGGGATCTTCAAAGAAAGAAGACACTCTAATCGATGGACTTTAAAGAAAAAAGGAAAAAACTTCTTTATGGAGTTATTGTTTTATGTTTTATAACGGCAGCTATTTGGATTTATGGTCTTTGGTGGCGTTATTACGAAGTGACTCATCCTCGTATTGCACAGGCTATTCCTCATTCGTATGAGGAGCAGGTTCCTCTGTATGGTGTTCTTTTATGGGACGAAGTTGTAGTGACTTCTCCCCTCAAGGGAACACTTTCATATGCTGTTTCAGGGCATGGAGGGAGAGTCAGCAAAGGGGATGTCATTGCGACTGTAACAGCCTCCGCACGCCAACAATTACGGGCCCCTCAGACAGGTTATTTTATTCCGGGCCTTGATGGTGTGGAAGGTGGGTTGAGCTACTCTTCCCTTTGGGGGGGAGAGGAAAAATTTCCTGACCTTCCATCGCTGAGGTATTTTCCTGGAAATCATAAAGTCAACAAGGGAGACGCTATCGGTAAAATTATTCCGATGCCTCAACAGCTGCGTATTGTAGGTTATGCCGATTTAACTCCGGCCCTTGAAAAACAACTGGCACGAGGAGTACTTTTGGTGCGCAGAGGGCCCAAAGAATCATTGTACGAAGCGGGAATACGCGTAGTTCGTAAAATGGGGTATAGAACAAAATTGTATCTCTCATTGCCCTTTTTTCCTGTTAATATTGTGAAAAATCGTTCTGTATCGTATCTTATTTCTACGGAAGAACGTGTAGGCGTTTCAGTTCCTCAATCGGCGGTTATCTTGCGAGGCGGGAAACTTGGGGTTTTCCTTGTAGAAGGAAACTATGCCTGTTTTAAAGAAATCAATGGTATTCCCCTGTCTGATCATCTTTTTTTCGTGACAAGCGGACTGCAACCAGGAAATATTGTTATACTCAAAGCAGATCATGCCAGGGAGGGTCGAGTTGAGCTATGGTAAACGTTAATATTTGTGAAAATGTAGAAAGAATTCGTGGCTTGATTGCAGAAAGTGCAAAGAAGAGCGGGCGCAAAAAAGAAGAGATTCAACTTATTGCTGTGACTAAAAATCACAAAGTAGAAGAAATGGTTAAGGCCATACAGGAAGCGGGCGTTACGAACATTGGTGAAAACCGAGTGCAGGAAGCCCAGACCAAGTGGGCAAGCTGGCCGGAAAATGTAAATGCTGAATGGCATCTTATAGGACACTTGCAGAGAAACAAAGCAAGAAAAGCTCTTGAATTTTTTAATGTTATTCAATCTTTAGATTCTATTGCTCTTGCAGAACGACTTGAACGTATTTGTGTGGAAATGAAGCGTACAGTTCGTGTTTTGCTTGAGGTCAATACCTCGGGAGAAAGTGCCAAACATGGAGTTGCTCCCGATGATGTCTATTCTCTTTTCGATTATGTTATGGGAGAGTGTCCATCTCTAACAGTTCAAGGTCTTATGACTGTAGGTCCTCTCACGGAAGAAGAAAGCGAAGTTAGAGAGGCTTTCGCTCTACTCAGAAGCTTGAAAGAAAATTTAAGCTCATCAAGGGACGTTTCGCTTCCAGAACTTTCTATGGGGATGAGCGGCGATTTTCAGTGGGCTATCGAAGAGGGAAGTACCATGGTCCGGATCGGGACGGCGATATTTGGTCCTCGATCGTATTAACCGCTCTTATATTATAGGAGGTGGTTCAATGTTCGAGCGCCTTATGGCGATGTTGGGGCTTGCCGAATATAACTACGATGACGTTAATGGTGAAGATGAAACGGAATTAGAAACAACCTACGGCGAAGAAGATGTTGAAGAACGCCAGAAACGTATCTTAAAATCTCCACCGACACAGGCTCAGATTATTATTTGTCGTGGAGAACTTTGTCTTGATCGTAGAGAAGAACTTGGGGAAGCCCTGCATAAGGGTCTTAATGTTATTGTTGATTTGCGGAATATGGATCGTGACGTAGGGCAAAGTGTACTTGATTTTTTGTGTGGAGTTGCTTTCGCTATGCGAGGAGATGTAGTTCGTGTCTCTCCAGGAGTATTCATGGCATCTCATCGCAAGGGTATAGTGGAAGAATGGAAGGAGGAACATCGTGCCTGATCTTATCACGGCGCTTGATATTGAAAGTAAAACCTTTTCCAGGGCTATCAGAGGGTATGACCCCGATCAGGTTGACGAATTCCTTGATCATTTAGCAGAGACGTTACGTCTTATGGGGCAGCAGTTCTCAGACCTGGAACGGGAAAAAATGCGTTTGGAAGAGCAATTGAAGGAATATAACAATCTTAAGGATACATTGCAGGAAACACTTCTTATGGCTCAAAAAAGTGCAGAAGCGAAAAATGATGCGGCAAAGCAGGAAGCTGATGCTATTATTTCTGAGGCCCGGGCCAAGGGAGAGAGAATTGTTTTTGAGGCGATGAACGAGCGAGACCGTCATCGACGTGATGCGGCCAGGTTTTCTGACATGAAACGCGTCTTTAAGAGTGATATGGCAGCTTTGTTGACCAAGTTCTCTTCCTTAATCGATTCTATTGAAGACGATGTTGACGTTACTCAGGAAATTACTGTAGTTGAGGAGCATCAGGCGGAGTGACCGAACTTGAAGTACATCAGCAACCGATTCGCTACATAAAAGGGGTAGGGGCAGTTCGAGAAAAACTGTTGAATCGTCTAGAGATAGAGACGGTGGAAGATCTTCTTCTTTTTTTCCCCCGTCGTTACGAAGATCGGAGGGGATTAACCCCCCTTGCCGATGTAAAGCCGGATACAACAGTTTCTCTTCTCGTTCGTGTTGTTGCTTTGGAAAAACGCCAGACCTCAAGAAAAGGCTTCATGATTATCCAAGCTCTTCTTACTGATGGACACGATTTCATACGGGCTGTCTGGTTCAATCGGAAGGGACTTGAACGTCTTCTCACTCCAGGGAAGGAAGTTGCATTATATGGTGCAGTTGAATGGCGATACGGGCAACTGCAAATTACGAGTCCTGAATTTGAAATCATAGAGGAAGGGGAACATCCGGATTCCATTGGACATATTGTGCCGGTTTATCCACTTACTGCCGGATTGCAACAACGCTGGTTTCGCAATGTAGTTCGTTTTTGTCTTGAAAATTATAAAATAACGTCGGACCCTCTTCCAACATCTATTTGCTTGAAATATGAATTTCCGACGTTCTTCGAAGCTGTTCGTGAAATGCACTATCCACAAGGCAGAAAGAGCTGGAAGAAAGCGCGGGATCGTCTTGCTTTTCAAGAGCTATTCGTTCTACAGACAGGAATGGCTCTCCGACGGGGTAAGCGTTCGCATTTTGCAGAAAAAGCGCCAATATTACCTGTAGATGGCCCGTTGCGGAAAAAGTTTTTAGATGAGGTCTTCCCTTACGCCTTGACTGAAGCGCAAAAGCGAGTCTCTTTCGAAATAAGTTCAGATTTGGAACAGAGCATTCCCATGCACCGTCTGCTTCAGGGGGATGTGGGCTCGGGAAAGACGGCTATTGCTGTTTTAGCCCTCATTCAAGCTGTGGAAGCTGGGTTTCAAGGAGCATTTATGGCTCCTACAGAAATTTTAGCCCAACAACATTACTATCGATTGAAATCCTTATTTAAACATTTGGGAATTTCTGTAGTTTTGCTCGTTGGTTCTTTAAAAAACAGCGTGAGGGATGATACACTGCACAAAATAGAAAGCGGCGAAGCACAGGTGGTTGTCGGGACCCACGCATTATTCTCAGATCCTGTTCTTTTCTTGAAACTGGGTTTGGCGGTTATAGATGAACAGCATCGATTTGGAGTGCTTCAAAAAAATGCACTGCGTTCCAAGGGAAGCAATGAGGGCATGGTTCCTCACGTGTTGGTGATGACGGCAACGCCCATTCCCAGAACACTTACGCTCTCTGTTTACGGAGATCTTTCTGTCTCTACAATAGATGAGATGCCTCCTGGGAGAACTGAGATTCATACTCGCTGGCTCAAGAAAAAAGAAGAGAGGCGATTGTGGACTTTCATTCGGGAGCGATGCTCGGAGAAAGAGAGAGTATATTGGGTGTGTCCTCTTATTGAAGAGAGTGAAGCCCTTTCAGTAACATCAGTTACGGAAAGATATGAATATTTGCAGGAACTATTTTCTGAACTGAGAGTGGGATTATTACATGGACAACTTCCAGCGAAGGAAAAAGAAAACGTGATGAATCATTTCGCCGCGGGGAAACTTGATATACTCGTATCGACTACTGTTATAGAAGTTGGAGTTGATGTTCCTGAGGCGACGGTCATGATTATCGAAGATGCGGATCGTTTTGGTCTTTCGCAACTTCATCAACTTCGTGGTCGAGTGGGAAGAGGAAAAAAACAGGGGTATTGCGTTCTTTTAAGTAATCCATCAACAAAGGAAGCTGTGGAACGGCTAAAAGTTATGTGTGCGACAACTGACGGATTTAAAATAGCGGAAGCAGATTTGAAACTTCGCGGTCCAGGAGAAGTTTGTGGCATCAGACAGCATGGAATTACAGATTTTCGTGTGGCTGATTTATTGAAAGATCGTTCTCTCTTGGAATTGGCCCGAAAAGATGCGTCTGATCTGATCGAAAAGGATTCACGACTTGAAAAAGAACCGGAACTTTTGAACTACGTGTTAAGAACAGTTGGACGAAACCTGGATTTGGTGGGAATTGCATGAATGAAGAATATTTTGAAAACTATCTTCAGCGTTTGTTGACCCGTGGAGCCTATACGTGTTGGCAAATTCAGGATAAACTCATAAAGAAGGGTGCAGCTGAAGAAGTAGCACATACATTGGTAGAAAAATATACAGAATTGGGCTTTCTAGATGATGAAGCCTATAGTATTCTTTATGTAGCATCTCATGTGGGGTGGGGTGACCGAAAGTTACGGGACGAGCTGAGACGACGAAAAGTGAGTCCTACGATAATTCAAAAGGTGCTCGAGGAAGCGGAAACAGACGAAGTACATCGTGCGTGTGTCTTGGCACAGGAGTGGAAGCGGCATGATGTTGATTCTCGAAAAATATGGGGACGATTGATACGTCGTGGATTTTCTGCCAGTTCCTGCAAGATGGCTTTGGAAAGGACTTGTGAGCCTTTCCGTTGATCTGTAAAATAGAATCCTCAGCACTACGTGTGCGGTCTTAAAATGTTACTGATCAGCACCTTGATAATAAAATGAGGAGTGATAGGCCAATTATGCAAATGATGACTGCTATTATAGGAATAGCTGCTGGCCTTGCTGCTGGAGTTGCAGCAGGGTTCATGCTTTCAAAGACTATTGGAGTCAAACATCTTGAAAATGCCAAATTACGAGCAGAAACAATTCTTAAAGAGGCTCTTCAAGAGGGGGAACAGCGTAAACGGGAGAAGTTGGCGGAGGCTCGCGAAGAAGCGTATAAACTTCGTCAGGAAGTTGAACGGGAAAGTAAGGAGCGTCGCTTGGAACTTCAAAGAGCAGAACGACGCCTTGAGCAAAAAGAAGAAAATCTTGATAAAAAGATGGACCGGATTGGTCACAAAGAGGAAGAACTTCGTCAACGTAAAGACGATATAGAGAAACAGTCTGCCGAGGTAGAGCTTGTTCGACAGGAACAGGTTAAACGCCTTGAAGAGATTGCTCAAATGTCGAGAGAAGAGGCCCGTCAGATTCTTCTTAAAGAGACAGAAGACGATATGCAGCATGATTTGGGCATGCTTATGAAAGATTTAGAGGAACGAACGCGGCGAGAAGCGGAGAAAAAGGGGAAAGAAGTTCTTGCGACGGCTATCCAACGTTGTGCTGTTGAACAGACATCGGAAGTCGCCGTGAGTGTCGTGCCTCTGCCTTCTGATGAAATGAAGGGACGTATTATTGGCCGTGAAGGACGAAATATTCGTTCCTTTGAAACCTTGACAGGCGTAGATCTTATTGTTGATGACACGCCAGAAGCTGTGACTTTGAGCAGTTTTGATCCTGTACGAAGAGAGGTTGCACGTCTTTCTCTCGAAAGACTTGTTGCCGATGGAAGGATTCATCCTGCCCGGATCGAAGAACTGGTGGAAAAGGCAACAAAAGATGTTGATGAGCAGATACTTGAAGCTGGAGAAACCGCCCTTTTGGAAACAGGCGTTAAAAATATGCACGATGAGCTTATTCGCCTTATAGGTCAATTGCGATATCGATATAGCTACGGACAAAATGCCTTACAGCATAGCCTTGAAGTATCACACTTATCGGGTATTATCGCTGCTGAATTGGGTGTTGATGAGGAGTTGGCCAGACGAGCCGGTTTGTTGCATGATATAGGGAAGGCTGTGGACCATCAGATAGAGGGGCCTCACGCCCTTATCGGAGCAGACTTGGCGAAACGGTATGGCGAATCTCCAGAAATCATAAATGCTATCGCGGCACATCATGAAGATGTAGAGCAGCAGTCGGTGTTTGACGTTATTGTTGCTGCTGCAGATGCTGTGAGCGCATCTCGTCCGGGAGCTAGAAGAGAAAGCCTTGACGCATATATACGCAGACTCGAAAAGTTGGAGGAAGTAGCGAAATCTTTCAAGGGAGTAAGTAAAGCATTCGCTATACAGGCTGGACGTGAAGTTCGCGTTGTGGTCTCTCCCAATGTGACGGATGAAGGCGTTGTTTATAAAATAGCCTATGATATCGCCCGTAAGATCGAAGAAGAGATGAAATATCCAGGCCAGATCAAAGTCACGGTAACACGTGAGGTTCGGGCAACAGAATATGCGAAGTAGGCATTTGCGATGATGAGAATACTTTTCGTTGGAGATATAGTGGGGCGACCGGGTCGAAAAACTTTTTTGACCCAGTTGCCTCTTCTTAAGAAAGAATTTTCGAAGATTGATTTTGTCATTGTTAATGGTGAAAATGCTGCTGCTGGAAAGGGCTTGACGGAGAAAATCAAAGACGAGTTCTTTGATGCAGGAGTAGATGGTATTACATCAGGAAATCATATTTGGGATAGGTCTGATTTTTACACAGTTTTAGACGAAGAAACTCGAATAGTGCGGCCTGCTAACTATCCGCCAGGGTGTCCTGGAATAGGAGTGACTGTTCTTTCGAAACGAGGATTGAAGCTTGGCCTTATAAATTTGCAGGGTCGGGTTTTTATGCCTGATACTGATTGTCCTTTTCGTAAGGCTGATGAAATTTTAGAAGATTTTGCCGATGTTTCCACCCTAATTGATTTTCACGCAGAGGCAACATCTGAAAAGAAGGCTTTAGGTTTTTATCTTGATGGCAGAGTTTCAGCTTTTCTTGGAACCCATACTCACGTACAGACAGCTGACGAAGAAATTCTACCAAAAGGAACAGCATATATTTCTGATGTAGGAATGACAGGTGCGCATCACAGCGCTATTGGTATGACGTTAGAAAGTGTTTTGCCAAAATTCCTTACAGGTCTCCCCTCTCGATTTCAAGTGGCCAGCGACGATTTGCGTCTTAATGCTGTGCTTATTGATATCGACACAGAGACTAAAAAAGCTACACACATAGAAAGAATAGTACGAGTATTAGACGAAGAAAACTAATAAGATAATAAAAAAATTGATTAATAAAACAAAAGGGAGGAGCTTTCAAAAGCTCCTCCCTTTTGTAATCATGTAAATTTAATAATTTGTTGTCTTAGCAGATACGGGGCAACATTTCGCCTACTGGCATATCCACTACTCGCATACCACCAATTTTTGTCTGAAGAGCAACCATTCCCTTATGTTCTTCAGTGACACTGCCTATTATTGAGGCTTCTTGGCAAAGAGGGTTTTCCCGTAAAATATTCAATACCTTATCTGTGTCTTTCGGGTCAACTCCTATGGCTGCACATCCTTCACACGCCAAATAAAGCGGATCAAAACCTAAAATATCACAGACAGACTGCACTGATGAACGAATAGGAATGCCCTCTTCTGAGAGTGTTACTCCTAATTGTCGTCCTTCGGCCCATTCGCACATAACCGTACCCAGCCCCCCTCGGGTGCAGTCACGCATACAGCGTAACCCATCAATTTTGAGCAGTGGTTCCAATGCTGGCCAAAGAGGAGCACAATCACTTTTCAGGTCTTCCGGATTAAGATCAAAACGGCTTGCTCCTATTGCTGCACCGTGTCGTCCTATAGATGTGCTAACGATAATCGTATCGCCTGGCTGGAGAAGATTCATCCCCAACGGAGCAGGTGTAACTCTTTCTCCAACAGCGCATGTTGTTATGAAAAGACCTTCAACGTGTCCCTTGGGAACTACTTTAGTGTCCCCTGCTACAAGCTGAATGCCGAGTTTTTGGCATATCGAAGAGGCACTTTTCATATATCGTGTGAGTTCATCTATATGAAGACCTTCTTCTGCAACAACACTCATCGTTATAAATTGAGGTTTAACCCCACGAACGGCTAAGTCATTTGCACTTCCGCAGATTGCAAGCTCTCCAATATCCCCACCTGGAAAATCTCGAGGCGAAACAGTAAAGCTATCAATGGTTACACCAATCTTCTCCCAGATAAGAGCACAATCTTCAAGATCTGACGTAAGATTTTTTTTAGGAAAGACGGAAAGAATGACCTGTATAAGATCTTGAGTTAATCGTCCGCCACTTCCGTGGCCAAGTGTGACTTTTTCCAGGGAGATTCACCTCCTCTATTATATTTGTAGTATGCAGAGCAAGACCCTTCACTTGAGACCATACATGGTCCAACGGGAGTCATAGGTGTGCATCGTTTAGCGAAAAGAGGGCATTCCAATGGACGTATATGCCCTGCTAAAACATCACCACAACGGCATCCTGCAGGAGGAGGCGGTGATGTAAGTGTTATTTGAAACCGAAGAAGGGTATCAAACGATGAAAACTCTTCCTTAAGCATATATCCGGAGAGAGGAATTTCTCCCAAGCCTCTCCATCGAGCAGAGCAGGGTGTAAATACCCGGTCTATCATTGAAAGAGCTTTTTGATTGCCTTCTGGTCGGACAGCTCGTGGATAGAGAGAGTGTAAAACAGCCTGACCATTTGCATGTTGAAAGACAAGGTCAGCAATGGCCAAAAGAATATCCATTGGTTCGAATCCGGCAATAGCACAAGGAATTTTATATTTTTGGGCAATGAACCGATAGGCGTTGTGTCCGAGAATAACACTGACGTGACCAGGAAGAATAAAACCATCTATTTTCAGGTCTGGATCTTGAACTAATTGCTCCAAAACGGGAGGTGTTTGTTTGTGATAACTCAGAATAGAGAAATTTGAAATGTTCTTTTCGCGCGCTTCGAGAACGGTAGCTGCGGTTGCTGGAGCAGTTGTTTCAAAACCCACAGCCAAAAAAACAACTTCTCGTTCGGGGTTATTTTCTGCAATGGATAAAGCCTGAGCTGCGCTTGTTACCAGTCGAACATCCTTCCCCTCGCTTTTTCTCTCGGAGAGAGAGCTCTTGGTTCCAGGAACACGAAGCATATCTCCGTAGGTTGCTACTGTGATTTGTGGCATGTCAAGAATGTCTATGGCGCAATCGATCTCTCCTTGATCTGTCACACAGACGGGACATCCCGGTCCAGATACAAGAGATAACTCTTCAGGAAGAAGAGAGCGGATTCCTGAACGGAATATAGAGACTGTATGTGTTCCGCATACTTCCATAAAAGTTAATGGTTTTGAAATTCTCTGGCCGATGGCTTCTATTACATGTTGAGCTGTAAAAGAGGCCTTGAAGGGGTTGGATTTTTTATCGGACTTTTGCATGGCTCTGTTCGGCATATTGATAAATTTCATCCCAAAGGGCCCGCAACTCTATTGAATCGTCTTTTTCTAGTTTTTCAATAGCAAAACCCGCATGTACCAGAACGGTATCTCCTATTTCAACAGAGTCTAACAAGTCTGTACGAACTTCAACCTGAACGGAACCTGTGTTGGCTAACGCTTTGTTTTCACCTAAGAATTTTTCTATTGTGTGAGGAACAGCAAGACACATCTCGTCTATCACTCCTTCCGACATATAATTCTACTCTATATCATTTCTTATGCAATGGACAGAAAAAATAAAAGAATTTTTGATCATTTTATTTTCATTTAAGGGCTACAATTATTAACCTCTTGATGTATAATTGAAGTACATTATCGTATATCTTGAATAATGCCAATCTTGAGTATTTTCAAATTTAGTTGTTGAGTGTGGGGAGGTGGAAGAGGAAAAAATAGAGTGAGAGTCGAATGTTACAAAAGTTTTTAGTAGTCAGATGAAAAGGGGGGTTATATGGAAGATGAGTAACAATGGAGAGAGAGAACAGTGGGGAAGTAGAATAGGTTTTATTCTTGCGGCCGCTGGTTCAGCCGTTGGTTTGGGAAACATTTGGCGTTTCCCTTATATCACCGGCCAAAATGGTGGAGGAGCTTTTGTTCTTATTTATGTTGCACTTGTTTTTGTTATCGGCTTCTCCGTTATGCTTGCAGAGGTAGCCATTGGACGTCGCGCTCAGTTGAATGCTGTAGGGTCATTTAAAAAATTAAAAGGTGGAGCTTGGCCGATCGTTGGCTGGATGGGTGTCGCTGCAGGGTTTATTATTTTGTCTTATTACGGAGTTATTGGCGGTTGGACTATTAAATACTTTATTAGCTCATGGACAGGGCTCATGGAAGCAGGAGCTGCTGGCAAGGCTGGAGATGTATTTGGCGGTTTCGTAACAAATACGCCACAAGTTATTATGTTCCAAGCGCTTTTTATGATAGTAACTATTTGGGTTGTCTATCGTGGTATAGGCGAAGGAATTGAAAAGTATTGTAAAGTGTTGATGCCAGCGCTTTTTGTAATTCTTTTGATTCTTATTGTTCGTTCTGTGACTCTTGAAGGCGCAGGAAAAGGGCTTGAATTCTATCTTAAACCCGACATGTCGAAAATTACCGGAGATACTTTCTTGGCAGCGTTAGGTCAGGCTTTCTTCTCTCTTTCTCTTGGCATGGGATGTATGATTACGTATGGCAGCTATTTGACGAGAAATACGACAATACCAAGTGCTGTTGGTCAGATATGCTTTATCGACACAATGGTAGCCTTACTTGCTGGTCTCGTTATTTTCCCGGCAGTTTTTGCATTTGGTGTCGAAGCCGGAGCTGGCCCGGGGCTTACATTTGTTACGTTGCCATCTGTCTTTTCTCAGATGCCTGGTGGTCCCATTTGGTCATCACTATTCTTTTTGCTTCTCTTCATAGCGGCGCTAACGTCTGCTATTTCTTTGCTTGAAGTGGTTTCTGCTTACTTTATCGATGAAATGGGATGGGGACGACCCAAGGCTGCGTTGCTTATGGGACTGACAATTTTCCTGTTGGGTATTCCTTCTGCAATTTCTCTTGCAGGCAATTTGAAAGTTGCGGGAAAAGATTTCCTTGATGCGGCGGACTTTTTGGCTTCTAACGTGTTGTTACCTTTAGGTGGACTCTTCATTGCCCTTTTTGTCGGCTGGGTCTGGACAGAGACTGCGCGTAAAGAGGTTAGCAACGATGGCACATATCAATTTGGTCTGATGGATGTATGGATTTGGATATGTAGAACTGTTGCCCCAATAGCCATTGCTATCATTTTCTGGCAGGGGTTGAAATGGTAAAAGAGTAGTAAGGTAATAAAAGTGAAATCAGCAGCGGGTTTTGACAATAGCTGCTTAAAGTAAAGATAACAGGGGGGAGAATAATTCCCCCTGTATTTTGTATATTTATGTGAATAGGATGAAAGTTTCATTTTTCACAAGGGCCTTGACTATCATCACTTATAGTGTAGAATCATAATAGATTGCCGGAGGAAGGTCGCAAGAGAGTCCTTTTTACTATGGTAGAGGGGCGCCGAAGGGGCAATGTTTTTAGGTGTAGGAACCTTAAAATGGAAACTCTCAGGCACAAGGATTGCGACTGGACGGGTCTCTGGAAGAGTTAGCCGCTCTTTTCATAGAGCCAGATTGGGCTATGCGACAGAGATTGTCTTACCTATAGAATCGATATAGGAGGCAGTGTATATGGGTCGCAAGCTCCTCGTAACAAATAATAAAACTCTTTGTAAGAGAGTGAAAAATGTCGAATGTATAGAAGGATCGTCATTCGACGTTTTGGTTGTAGCTCGTGATTATATCCATCAAGGATGGGTTCTTTTGTCACATCCGCTTTATGGTAATTTGCGCCCCTATCAGCATCCTTTCCGTTCCCTTCTTTTAGAAGCTCCAAGTGAAAATTCTGTACGTCAAGTAGATACATATTCCCTTGAGCTTATAGAAAACGCTCTTTCGATTTATCGTTCTTGTGGAGAGAGGATACTAAAAGTCTCGTCTCTATCAGAGGAAATGATAGATGATTTCTCATTTCTTGATAAGGAACTTATTAAAGAAAGTCTGAATAAGTATTCAATGTTTTTCTCTGCTGGGGATGAGCAGAGATAAATAGGGGTTAGTGTTGTCGTGTTAGTGAGATTTTTAACTTTTTCTGAAAGGAGGTGAAGTTGAATGGCAATGGTCGAATTGACGAAAGAGAATTTCGATGCAGAGGTAAAGGAGAGCAGTCTCCCTGTACTCGTCGACTTTTGGGGCCCTAAGTGTGGTCCTTGTATGGCCCTTCTTCCCAACGTACATAAAATGGCCGAGGAGTTTGAAGGAAAAGTCAAGTTCACTTCTGTTGATGTTTCTCAGAACCGTCGTGTAGCTATCAACAATAGGGTGATGGGATTACCCACATTCCTTTTCTGGAAAGATGGCAAAGAGGTTGCACGTATTAGCGGTGCTGAGGTTACCCTTGAGAAAATCAAGGAAAATGTAGAGAAATTACTGTAAGCGAATCCGCGAAAAAGGGGGGGAGTCATTTGAAATTAGAACTCCATAACGTAAAAGTTAGTAAACTTGCATGGGGAGACAAGACAACAGTAAAAGACGGCGTTCTCTATGTCAACAAAGAAGAGCTTATTGCAAAGCTTTCCGATGACGAGCGTCTTGCTAAAATTGATGTTGATCTTGCTATGCCCGGCGAGAGCGTACGTATCCTTCCAGTGAAGGATGTTGTTGAGCCTCGTTGCAAACTCGAAGGCTCTAACGAAGTATTCCCCGGTTTCATCGGCGATGTAGACACCGTCGGCGAGGGCAAGACTCTCGTGTTAAAAGGTGCTGCCGTTGTAACAACGGGAAAAATAGTTCGTTTCCAGGAAGGCATCATTGATATGATGGGTCCTGGTGCGGAGTATACTCCTTATTCTCAGACCAACAACGTCGTACTTGTTCTTACTCCCGTTGATGATCTTGAGAAACACGATCATGAAGCAGCATGCCGTATGGCTGGCCTTAAGACCGCTGCTTACCTTGCCCAGAGCTGCAAGGAAGCAAAAGCTGACGAGGTCGAGACTTACGAGCTTCCTTCCTTCAACGAAGCTATGCATGCTTATCCTGAGCTTCCTAAAGTAGCATACCTCTATATGCTTCAGTCTCAGGGACTTCTTCACGATACCTATGTTTACGGTGTAGACGCCAAGAAAATTCTTCCCACATTCATCAACCCGACAGAAGTTTTTGATGGCGCTATCGTTTCCGGAAACTGCGTTTCCGCTTGCGATAAGAACAACTCCTATGTTCACCTCAACAACCCTGTCATCAAATCCATGTTTGATCGCCACGGAAAAGATTTCAACTTCATCGGCTGCATCATCACCAATGAGAACGTAACCTTGGCCGACAAGAAGAGAAGCTCTTCCTATGCTGTCAAACTTGCGAAGACACTTGGCGTAGACGGCGTTCTTATCTCTGAGGAAGGCTTTGGTAACCCCGATGCCGACCTTATCATGAATTGCTGGAAAGCCGAGCGCGCCGGAATCAAGACCACTCTTCTTACTGACGAATATGCTGGTCAGGACGGCGCAAGCCAGTCTCTTGCAGACTCCTGCAAAGAGGGCGATGCCTGTGTAACAGCTGGTAACGCTAACGAAGTTATCGTACTTCCTCCAATGGAGAGAGTTATCGGCATTCCTGAAGAAGCCAACACTATCGCTGGCGGCTGGCAGGGTTCCCTTGCTGAAGACGGCACAATTACCGTTGAGTTGCAGGCTATCCTCGGCGCTACAAGTGAGCTTGGTTACACGAAACTTGGAGCCTACACAATCTAGTTTTCAGTAGTGTAGGAAGTTCCTTATAAAAAAGACTAAAAAGGAGGTGCGAAGCATGGGCAAATTGGCTGGAAAAAAAGTTCTTCTTCTTGGCGAGCGCGATGGCGTTCCAGGACCTGCCATGGAAGCATGCTTCAAAGATAGCGGCGCTGAGGTTGTCTTCTCAGTGACCGAGTGTTTCGTCTGAACGGCTGCAGGAGCCATGGACTTGCAGAACCAGCAGCGTGTTAAAGATGCTGCTGAAAAGTATGGAGCCGAAAACGTAGTAGTAATTCTTGGTTCTTCTGATGCAGAAGGCGCTGAGATTTACGCTGAAACAGTAACAAACGGTGATCCTACTTTCGCTGGTCCTTTGGCTGGAGTTCCGTTGGGACTCGCAGTATACCACGTATTTGAGCAGGAAATTCGCGATGAAGCCGATGAAGCGGCTTGGGAAGATCAGATCAGCATGATGGAAATGGTTCTCGACCCCGAGGCACTTTCTGCTGCTGTAAAATCTATGCGCGAAGAATTTAGTAAGTATACATTATAAATCCTTATAGAAAGGAGGGGTACATATGACTTACCGTGTCGTTCATTATATAAATCAGTTCTTTGCAGGTATTGGCGGTGAGGAGAAGGCTGATTATTTACCAGAGCTTCGTGAAGGTGTAGTAGGCCCTGGTATGGCCCTTAATGCAGCATTTAAAGGAGAAGCCGAAATAGTCGCCACCGTTGTCTGTGGAGATACATACTTTGCTTCCAATATGGAAGAAGCAACAAAGACGATTCTTGATATGGTGAAAAAGAGCAATGCCGATGCTTTTATAGCTGGCCCTGCTTTTAACGCTGGACGTTATGGCACAGCTTGCGGCGCTATTTGTTCCGCAGTTTCCAAAGAGCTTGGCGTTCCTGTCGTTTCCGCCATGTATCCTGAAAACCCCGGCGTTGAGATGTATAGAAAGAACCTTTTCATCGTAGAGGCTGCTGACAGTGCTCGCGGAATGGGTAAAGCAGTGCCTGCAATGGCTGCTCTTCTTCTCAAACAGCTTAAGGGAGAGAAAATTGGTCTGCCCACAGAGGAAGGCTACATTGAGCGCGGTGTTCGAATCAACAAGTTCTATGAGAAACTTGCTGCCGAGCGCGCTGTTGACATGTTTGTAGCAAAAATGCAGGGCAAACCTTTCACAACTGAATATGCAATGCCTGTCTTTGACAGAGTAGCTCCAAACCCTGCCATTAAAGACCTTAAAAATGCCACTGTTGCTATTGTTACATCTGGTGGTATTTGCCCCAAAGGAAACCCTGATCATATCGAGGCTTCCAGTGCCAGCAAATATGGCGAATATGATATTACCGGCGTAGATGACCTTACAGCTGAAGCTTACTGCACAGCCCACGGTGGCTATGACGCTACCTATGCTGACCAGGATGCCGACAGAGTTCTTCCTGTTGACGTACTGAGAGAGATGGAAAAAGCCGGAGTATTTAAAAAGCTTCACAATAAATTCTATACAACAGTTGGTAACGGTACTGCCGTAGCCAGCGCAAAACGTTTCGGTGCCGAAATTGCTGAAAAATTAAAGAAAGACGGCGTCGATGCGGTAATATTAACATCCACCTGAGGAACTTGTACTCGTTGCGGTGCAACGATGGTAAAAGAAATTGAGCGCGCTGGTCTTCCAGTCGTTCACGTTTGTACAATCGTTCCTATTTCCTTGACTGTTGGTGCTAACAGAATCGTTCCAGCTGTTGCCATTCCTCACCCACTGGGTGACCCAACAAAGCCTTTCGAGGAAGAAAAAGCAATTCGTCGGCATCTCGTAGAGAAAGCTCTGAAAGCCCTTCAGACAGAAGTCGACGATCAGACAGTTTTCACAGACTAGTAACGTCTGTAATCAGGGCCCAGGGTAATCCCTGGGCCTATCTCTTATTGTAGAATAATAAAGAAAGATTGTTAATTGAGGAGGTTTTTGCAGCCATGTCCAGTGTTGGTATTAAAGGTTACGCTTACTGCCTGAACCACGTCCCCGAACTGGGTCTCCATTATGGGAACACCCCTTACGTTGAGAGGCACCATCATAAAGGAGAGAGTGAGTATTTAAAAAATTTACCGGAACATATGCAGTCCTTTGAGGATGCAAGAGATTATGCTCCCAACCAGGCTTATATTGGCGGTTTCCCTCTTTCCGAGTATGAAGCCAAGAAACAGCCCTGGTATGAAAATCGTTTAACAGGTTCAAGCCGTTATGGCAAGTTTGGTGAAATCATGCCCGAGGATGAATTCCTTGGACTCATGGATATATGCGACGTCTTCGATATTATTTGGCTTGAGAAAGGTTTTGCAGCCAGCGTAAAAGAGAAGCTCGCCCAGGATCCAATAATTAATGATCATGTTCTTGCCCGTCTTGAGGCAGGACACGACCTTTCCGAAATAGAGACAGAAGTGAAAGATCATTTAGCTTTGCCTCTCTATTTTGACAATAAAGTTGTAGGATGCGCACGTAACGGTCACGAGGTTGACGAGTGCCTTTTCGCCTACGTATTACTTGAAAATTTAGCTTGTAAGGCTGGCGGAGTATTGGCCCTTCTTCACATGTTGGAAAATACAGGCGTTGCTCCTGAGGAAATCGATTTTGTTATCGAGTGTTCTGAAGAGGCTGCCGGAGATATGAACCAGCGTGGCGGCGGCAACTTTGCAAAATCTGTTGCTGAAATCGCAGGCTGTGTAAATGCAAGTGGATGTGACGTTCGTGGATTCTGTGCTGGCCCTGTTAATGCTATGCTTGCAGCGGCATCACAGGTTGCTTCCGGTCTTCGTAAAAACTGTGTCGTGCTCGCTGGTGGAGCTATTCCTAAGCTTTACATGAACAGCCGCGACCATGTTAAAAAGGGAATGCCTGCACTGGAAGATTGCCTTGGAAACTTTGCAATTATGCTTGTGCCCGATGATGGTACAAATCCAGTAATTCGCCTTGATGCTGTGGGTAAGCACTCTGTAGGTTCCGGAGCTTCCCCCCAGGCTGTTACCTCTGCCCTCGTTTTCGAGCCTTTGCAGAAAATTGGTTTGACATTTACAGATGTAGATAAGTTTGCAGCTGAACTTCACACACCTGAAATAACACTTCCTGCCGGCGCCGGCGACGTGCCTCTTGCAAGCACAAAAATGATTGCTGCGTTAGCTGTTATGAAGAAAGTTATTGAGAAAGCCGACATGATGAACTTCGTAAAAGAGAAAGGTCTCGTTGGATATGCCCATACACAGGGACATATCCCTTCTGGAGTTCCTTTCGTTGGCCCAGCTTGCGAAGCCATTAAAGAGGGTTCTATGAACCGGGTAATGATCATCGGTAAGGGAAGTTTGTTCCTTGCACGTTTGACCAACCTGGCTGACGGAGCTTCCTTCCTTATCGAGCCGAGCAGCGGTGGTGCTGGAGCTGCCGTGAGCAAGGAAGATGTTAAAGCGCTGATTCTCGAGGTTCTTTCTGAGATCACGGAAAAGCTCCAGTAGTAGGAGCGAGGTGAGCAGTATGAGTGAAATCAGGCGTCTAGTCGGGGAGGCTCTCTCCGAAATAGTTGAAACAGCTAAAAGTGGCGGTCCTCGCATCAGCGTAGGACTTATGGCTACTGGAAGTGAACATGGAGGAGAAGAGCTGGCGAAAGCTGGTGTTCTGGCTCAGGCACAGTATCCCAACGTCAAGGTCGTTATGATCGGTCCCAAAGTGGATGGATATGATGAGCTTGAATGGATTGAAACTCCTAATTGTGAGGCAGATGTTTCTTCCGCAATGGAGAAAGCCATAAAAGAGGGAGTTATACAGGGTGCTGTCGCGATGCACTATCCTTTCCCCATGGGAGTAACAACTATTGGACGTGTTGTAACTCCTGCTAAAGGAAAAGATATGATTATCGCTTCTTCCACAGGTACTTCTGCTATTCAGAGAGTTGAAGCCATGGTTAAGAATGCGATTTACGGTATTGCCGTTGCCAAGTCTATTGGTAAAGAGAATCCGACGGTAGGTATATTAAACGTAGAAGGAGCTCAGCTTGTTTTCAGAGCTTTAAGCCAGTTGAAAGAGAAAGGCTACGATATTACCTTTGGAACAAGCATTCGTAAGGATGGCGGTTCTGTCCTTCGTGGGAACGATATCCTTGCTGGTGCCGTTGATGTGTGTGTTAGCGACACATTGACAGGTAACGTGTTGATGAAGGTATTCTCTTCATTTAACACAGGTGGTTCCTATGAGGCTCTCGGTTGGGGTTACGGCCCATCAGCTGGTGAAGGCTGGCCTCACGTTATTTCCATTATTTCAAGAGCTTCCGGTGCTCCTGTAATTGCTAATGCCTTAGCTTATAATGCAGCTGCGGTTCGTGGAAATCTTCCTGCAGTTGTTGCTGAGGAAATTGCGAAAGCAAAAAGTGCTGGACTTGACGATATCATTGCGGCCCTGCAGCCCAAACCTGCGGCTGCAGAAGAGGAGATAACACCTCCTCCTGCAGAGCCGACAGATGATGAAATTCATGGGATAGACGTACTTTCCATTGAAGATGCCGTAAAGGTGCTTTGGAAAGAAAAGATCTACGCCGAGTCTGCCATGGGCTGTACAGGCCCAGTGGTGAAGTTACCGGCAAAGTATACAGAAAAGGCCAAAGAAATATTAAAGGCCAACGGATATCTCTAGAATCAAGTAATACTAAAGACTCAAAATTGAAATAAAAGAGTAAGCGGGAAAACAGTTTAATGTTTTCCCGCTTTTTTTATGAAATAAAAGTGATATAATTTTCGTAGTTTTTAGATTGTTTAAAATCTAACAAAAAGTAGGAGGTGGTAGAAAGTTCAGTTTAGCACGTGCTTTTCGCTCCTTGAAGTTTGCACCACGAGAAAGAGTGTGTTGTGAAGAGAGTAGAGAATGACAAGAATAGAGAAAAGTCATGTTCTCTCTCATAGTGAAAGGGGGAATTGCATCAATGGACGCTATTATGAAGCTGAACGGTGTAATTAATGGTATTGTGTGGGGGCCGTGGATGTTGGCTCTTTTAGTTGGCACAGGTGTTTACCTGACCCTGATTCTCGGCTTTCCTCAGATTCGGTATTTTGTTCTTATGTTTAAGGAAGTTTTCGGTAATTTAGGTAAAAAGAAAGAAGGAGAAGGTACGATTTCTTCCTTCGCAGCTCTGTCTACAGCTCTTGCCTCAACCGTTGGAACCGGTAATATCGCCGGTGTTGCGACGGCCCTTCACCTAGGCGGCCCAGGAGCACTTTTCTGGATGCTCATTTCAGCCGTTTTCGGTATGACGACAAAAATGTGTGAAGTTACGCTGGCTGTCCGTTTCCGTGAAAAGGATGTTTTGGGGAACTGGCGCGGTGGTACCATGTATGTATTAGAAAAAGGTACCGGATATAAATGGCTTGCTTGGCTTTTCGCTCTTTTTGCATTCCTTGCCTCTTTCGGAATCGGATGTGCTGTTCAGTCAAACTCCACAGCTGAAGGATTCTTCCTTGGCTTTGGTATCCCTCAGATTTGGACAGGTATTGCAGTTGCCGTATTGACGGCTCTTGTTATCGTTGGTGGTTTGAAACGTATTTCTGACGTTACGACATATCTTGTTCCTTTCATGGCTGTTTTTTATATTATCGGCGGCATCATTGTCGTTTTTGCTCACGCGAGCGAAGTTCCGGCAGCATTGGCCAGTGCTGTTAAGTATGCCTTCAGTGATCCCATGGCAATGCCTGGAGCTTTAGCGGGTTGGACGATAAAGATGGCCCTTACAAAGGGTATTGCGCGAGGAGTCTTTTCAAACGAAGCCGGTTTGGGCTCTGCCCCTATGGTTCACGCTACCGCTATAGTTGATCACCCAGTTCGTCAGGGAATGTACGGTTTGTTCGAAGTTTTTACAGATACAGTCGTTATTTGTTCTCTTACATCTTTAGCCATCATTACCAGCGGCGTTCTTACGGGAAAACCAGAGCTTTCTGGAGCTCAGCTTTCTCTTTCTGCATTCCAGGTTGTTCTTGGCGGAACCGGTACAATGATCTTATCCATAGGACTGGGATTGTTTGCTTTCTCAACAATTCTTGGTTGGTATTGGTACGGTGAAACAGCTGCTACATACATTTTTGGACCAAAAGTCATTCCTGTCATGAAAGTGCTCTGGATTATCTTCATATTCCTTGGTGCTGCTGGTGGAACCCTCCTCGGGGATGCCAGTTCCTTCTTAACAAACCTTTGGGACCTTTCAGATACATTGAATGGACTAATGGCTGCCCCTAACCTTGTTGCCCTTCTTTTACTTTCTAACGAGCTTCGTCGTCTTGTCAAAGATTTTGATGCCAAGAGAAAATCAGGAGAACTTGAGTAAATTATCACAATTTGACAAATATACTAACTATTGTAACATGGCGGCAGGGGCGGATTTCCGCCCCTGTCTTCTGTGCAACGAAATTTATATAAAGAACAGGGGGAATAGGTGTGTTACTTCGTCCTACCAGAATGGAAGTTAATTTGAAGAATATTCAATCTAACTTCAAAGCAATTCAGAAACACGTAGGAACTGGTTCCCAGGTCATGGCTGTAGTGAAAGCTGATGCTTATGGGCACGGTGCTTTAGAAGTAACCAAAGCTCTTCTTGATGTAGGATGTCAGCGTTTTGCCGTAGCCACTCCAGATGAGGCGGTACAGATACGAGAAGCAGCAATAAACGACCCACTATTGGTTCTTGGCCCCTCTCCTTACGATGTTGCTTCAGAATATGTCAAATATGATATAGCGGCTGCCCTTACAGATATTAAGTTTGCACAGGCGATGAGCCGTGAAGCTGTTAATCAGGGAAAGACAGCTTTGCTTCATCTAAAAATTGATACTGGAATGGGGAGAATAGGTTTTCTCCCACAAGAAATACCTCAAGTTATAGATGAAATTTTGAAATTACCAGGAATAAGAGTAGAAGGACTCTTTACTCACTTTGCTGTTGCAGATGAAAAACGCTTGGATTATACAGAGCTTCAATTTACGCGATATATGGATGTGTATCATTTTCTTGAGAGCAAGGGGCTCCGAATTCCATTGCGCCATGTTTGCAATAGCGCAGCAGTGCTTCATTCTCCCGAGATGTATCTGGATGCTGTTCGACCAGGTGTCATCCTTTATGGTATGTGGCCTTCCGATGAGTGCGTTCGCCCTATAGAATTAAAGCCCACATTTGAAGTAAAAACAGCTATTGCTTCTATAAAAGAGTTGCCATGCAATAGTGGCATCGGATACGGTCTTCGCTATATGACACGAGGCATAGAAAAAATTGCCATTATTCCGTTAGGTTATGGAGACGGGTACTCTCGCTCACTGTCAATGAAAATACCAGTTCTTGTGCGCGGTAAAAGAGTTCCTATTGTTGGAAATATATGCATGGATCAGACGATGATCGATGTTACGGATATAGATGACGTAAAAGTGGGAGATGAAGTTGTTATTATAGGGCGTCAGGGTGAAGAGTTTATTACGCCAGAGGAAGTGGCGGCAATTCGGAATACTATTAATTACGAAATTCCAATTATGTTTTTGCCGCGAGTTCCCAGAGTTTATATTCGTTAGATCAACAGGAAAGAATAAAGGGAGGCTGTCAATGGAGGCAGCCTCCTTATTTTTTTATGACCCTCTTTACCGAAGGGGCATACGTATTTTTTCCATGGTGATTTCTTTGAGGTTTGCAGCGCCACACATAAGCATAATGTTACGAAGCTGTTCGCCTAAAAATTCTGTATAAAGAGCAACACCTTCAGATTGGCCTCCGCATGCTGCTATAACATATGGTCGACCGATCATAACTGCGTCGGCTCCTAGTGCCAAGGCCTTGAAAATATCGGCTCCCGTACGGATTCCTCCGTCTACTATTATTTTGAGGCGATCTTGTACTGCTGCCCGAATTTCCGGTAAGACCTCACACGTGGCGGGAGCTGAGGGCATAACGCGGCCACCGTGAGAAGATACGACAATAGCGTGGGCCCCTGCCTCTAAGGCTTTAAGTGCGCCCTTAGCGGTCATAACACCTTTAAGAATGAAAGGAACTTTTGTCGCATTAGTAAGAAGGCGAAGGTCTTCCACGCTCTTAGGCGAGAGAGTATTGACTTTACTTCCCATGTTTTTCAACCCTGCCATATCAATATCCATTCCAAAAGCTGTGGGTTTTGTTGTATTAATTGAATCGAGTCTCTCTTGTAATTTTTCATTGCTCCACGGTTTGCATACGGGGACACCGCGATTCTTATGCCTTTTAATAATATCTATGCTGCTTTCGAACATCCCAGGAGCAGGTCCATCTCCCGTAAAAGCTAGGATACCTGCCTTGTTGGCTCCTTCAATGGTTAATTCCATATATTCGATGTCAGTCATAATACCGTTATAGTTTTTTTTCATACCACCTATGGGGGCAATAAAGATCGGATAGCTAAAGTTCTGACCGAACATAGCCAAAGTTGTATCTTGTCCGCAGTTTTCATAGCACGTATCCATATTGAGTTTGACACTATCCAAAAATTCAGTGCAAACAGTCCAAGAAGAACCGTTGCCTACAGCCCCCACTCCAGGGACTTCTCCACGGCAGGAGATGCCGTTACATACTTTACAGACTCTGCATCTTGGGGACATCTTTTCTTTTGCGCGCTCCCATATTTCTTGTATTGTCATTTTGAGATGCTCCTTTGTATAGAAAATATACCGTGTCATTGTAGTTTCTCTTATTATTGGAAGTCAAAATAAATTTGTTATGGGGGAATAAAAATATTTTTCTATTTTATGCCCTTATGCTTCATATAATTATGCTGTAGAGGTTAGAATACATAGGATAGGATAAAGGGGCATTTTTTGAGGGATGTTCTTTTTTTACATAAAAATTATGCCTCAAAAGGAAAAAATGGATATAATCAGACCTGGAGTTTGAATATAAGGAGGACGTAAGACTGATGGAAAACAATTTGCCTTCACTTCGGAATTTTCCCGTAGAGGCGTTAACCGACGAAGACGTAAAGCTTCTTGATAATGCAGCTCGCAAGGCACGTATTGATGCTGTGACTATGGTTTCTCTCGCAGGGAGTGGACATCCTGCCGGATCCCTTTCAAGTATGGAAATGTACTTGGCTACATACGGTGTGGCCAATCTCACCCCTGAAAATTGCAACGATACAGACCGTGACTATGTAGTCGTCAGCCACGGACATACCTCTCCTGGCGCATACGCGACTTTAGCTACATGGGGCTTTTTCGAACCTCTCGATGCTGTTGCCAATTTCAGATTATGCTCCAGTCCTTTCCAGGGACATGTTGAGAGAAATGTTCCCGGAATAGACTGGGGAAGTGGAAACCTCGGGCAAGGGTTGGCTGCTGGTGTAGGTTTTGCTCTTGCGCAAAAAGCCCGGAATAACGGCGGGCGTGTCTTTGTCGTTATGGGTGACGGAGAACAGACTAAGGGGCAGGTTGCCGAAGCACGGCGAATTGCGGTAAAAGAGGGACTTTCAAATATTACAGCCCTTATCGATTATAACCACATACAAATTTCCGGACGTACAGAAGATGTTATGCCTGTTGATGTGCGTTCATTATGGGAAGCCGATGGTTGGGGAGTTCTCGAATGCGATGGACACTCCTTTGCCGAGATCTATGCGGCTTTGCGCGATGCTGTAAATGACGATGTTCCGACAGTAATTATCTGTCATACCCAAATGGGAAAAGGCATCTCCTTTATGGAAGGTATTCCTGATTATCACGGAAAAGCACCGAGTAAAGATCAGTATGCAGAAGCCATGAAAGAGCTTGGCGGTGACTTGGAATATCTCGAAAAGGCCAAATCTTTACGGGGCAATCCGATGCCTGTAGGGAGAAAAATTGTTCCCAATTCAAATAATCTTGCCTATGGGGAACCTCGCCAGTATGACAGTGAAACGAAGACAGACAACAGATCGGCCTTTGGCAATGCTCTTGCCGATGTGGGAGCCCTTAACTATAAGAAAGAAGACAAGACACCTCTTCTTGTTTTTGACTGTGACTTGGCAGGTTCTGTAAAAACAGCCGATTTCGCTAAAAAGTGCCCTGAATGGTTTATTCAGACAGGCATACAGGAGCATGCTACTGCGACAGTTGCCGGAGCTGCTTCTGTGGCTGGCGCTGTAAGCGTTTGGGCTGATTTCGGAGTGTTCGGATTGAGCGAAGCCTATAATCAGCAGCGGCTGAATGACATAAACAAGACAAACCTTAAACTGGTGCTTACTCACGTGGGTCTTGACGTGGGAGAAGATGGCATGACCCATCAGTCCATTGACTACGTTGGCCTTTTAAGAAATACATTTGGTTGGAAACTTATTGTTCCGGCAGACCCCAATCAGACAGACAGAGCGACACGATGGGCCATTAAAGAAGCGGGGAATGTCTGCCTTGCCATGGGACGAAGCAAGTTGCCAGTCCTTACAGACGAGGAAGGCAAACCAATCTTTGGCGAAAATTATACGTTTGAATATGGTCAGGCAGTGAAGGTACGTGATGGTAAAGATGGTGCCATCTTTGCACTTGGGGCCATGACAGGAAAAGCTCTTGAAGCCTGGGAAATACTTCGTGAAAAAGGATTGAACTTCAAGCTCTTTTCCGTAGCTACTCCATTAGCCATCGACACGGCAGCTTTAAGGGAAGCTTGCGACACAGGCGTTGTTATTTCTGTTGAAGATCATCATTATCACAATGGTTTAGGTGTTAGCATAGCCTTAGCAATGGCTGAGGAAAGGCTTAGTGCTGCCTTTATGCCTCTTGGCGTACATTCATACGGTGCTTCTGGCAAGTCTGAAGAAGTAATGAAGCAGATGAAGCTTGATGCAGCGTCAATAGCTTCGCAGGCCGAAGAATGTTGTAAAGGAAGGGCGTAAGTAAAAAAACATGCACAATCTCTTGCTACATATTTGTTGTGCTCCAGATGCAACAATCCCATGGCCAGCACTTATCGAGGAAGGGTATTGTGTAACGGGATATTTCTACGGGCACAATATTCACCCGCAAGAAGAGTATAATCGGCGGAGAGAGGCAGTAGAGACACTTGCCTCTCTCCTGTCTCAATCTGTATATATAGAAGAATATAATCCCAATGAATGGCTTGAAAAGGCAAAGGCTTTATCTGAAGAGCCCGAAGGCGGGCGTCGGTGTTCCCTTTGTTTTGCCTTACAGCTGGAAGCCGCTGCTCAGAGAGCCCGGGAGCTTTCTTTTTCTTATTTATGTACGACCCTGACTATTAGTCCTCATAAAGATCCTGATAGAATTAATAGATTGGGAGAAGAAATTTCAGCTCGATATGGAATTATATGGCTGAACAAGATATGGAGAAAAAATAACGGTTTCGTAGAATCGGTACGAAAAAGCCGTGAGATGAATCTATATCGTCAGAACTATTGCGGTTGTTGCTATAGCATACATGCCGAAAGTATTGATAAGAGGAGATGACCCCCATGGAGGATGAACGTAGCGTATTGCCTGTCGGAAAACTTCCCCCAGATATTCTAGAGAAGCACATATTGCAGTTTAGTGGAGCTAGACGGCCTGATGTTCTCGTTGGACCTGGCATTGGGGAAGATGCTTCGCTTATCCGGTTCCCCGAGGGAAAACTATTAGCTGTCTCTTCTGATCCTATTGTAGGCGCTTCGGAGGGTGCTGGAACCTTTCTTGTTCATATTAACGCCAACGATATCGCATGTAAGGGTGGAGATCCTGCATATCTCATTATTACGCTCATTATCCCTGTAGATCAGGGGCTTCCCTTTGCGTCGATGATCATGGAAGAAATCCACCACGCCTGTAAAAAAATGGGTGTTGCCGTTATAGGTGGTCATACGGAATTTACAGATAGATATAAAAAACCTGTCATAGTGGGAACGATGATGGGCCAAACGTCGTATCTTTACAGAGCGACTGACATTTGTGTTGGCGATGGTGTTATTATGACCAAACATGTGGGGCTTGAAGGCATGTCCATACTGGCTCATGATAGATGCGATCTTCTCGAAAGAAGTCTGACCAGCGAAGAAATTCAAGAGGTTTCGTCATGGATTTCTTCAATATCCGTATTGGAAGATGCCAAAACTGTTCGAGATATAGCCAGATTTATGCACGATCCTACTGAAGGTGGACTTTTTGGTGGACTTGCAGAGATATGTCGCTTAAGCGGACTTGGCCTTCAACTCAATAAAGAGGCCATTCCAGTTCACCCCTTAACGAAAAAAGTACAGGACGACTTAGATTTTGACGTTTTTCATCTTATCTCTTCAGGAGTTCTTGTTGTTGTTGTTCCTAAAGAACATATTGACGAAGCATTGGCACGTTTCGAAGAGAAAGATATTTCTGCAACGTTGATAGGAACCATAGCTGCAGAAGGCCAGGACAATGATGAACTGAACACAAAAGAAGAACTATGGAGACTTCTTGATCTGTAAGAAGTCCCAATAAGGAGGAAAAAGTGCTTATGCAGAATATTTTTCACCGTACAGAGAAGTTACGTCAGTCTTTTCCCGCCCTTGGAATAGACGCTGTTGCGCTTTTTGTTTTCGAACGTTCTAATTGGGAAAGTGTGTATTACATTTCCGGTTTCCGTGGAAGTAGCTCTGGAGTTCTTATCACAGAAAAAGAAACATTTCTTGTAACAGATGGGCGCTATTTAACGCAGGCATCGGAGCAGTCGCCCTTTACGCTGGTTCCACAGGGACAACGTTCTCTTCTTGAAACAATGTGTGATCTTATGGAGGAACATGGCTGTTCTCGAATCGGAGTGGAGAAAGAAAAAATATCGGCCAAGACATTTGAGCAGATTCAACATTCACTGGAAGGAAAAGAATGGTGTGATATTTCCAGTCTTCTGCCTATAATGCGGAGGACGAAGGATACTTCTGAGATTGAGCTGATCAAAGAGGCCGGAATGATTGCGTGCAATGCTTATAGAGAAGTTACAGCCCGAGTACAAGAAGGGATGTCTGAAAAAGAGTTTGAAGCTCTATTGGAATATATGGTGAAGAAGCTTGGTGCTGAGGCAGGTTGGGGAAATCATAATTTTATAGTTGCCTCTGGAGCTCGGAGCGCTTTGCCTCACGCGGCACCCACTGACCAGCCTTTCAAAAAAGGAGATTGGGTGACAGTCGATTTTGGTGCTATGGTTGGAGGATATATCTCTGACCTCACGCGTAATTTCTGCCTTGGCGAACCTGATTCGAAAGTGCGAGAGATCGAAGCAATTTTGCTGCGTGCCCATAAGGAAGCTGCTGCAGCCCTTAAACCAGGTGTTGCCGGAAAGGACATAGATGCCATTGCCCGTAAAATCATTTTTGATTCAGGGTATGGGGAATATTTCAACCACGGTCTGGGACACGCTTTGGGATTGGAGATTCATGAAAATCCGAGATTATCTCCATTAAGTAAAGATATTCTTCAAGTTGGGGATGTAGTCACTATAGAACCTGGCATTTACATTCCTGGTTTCGGAGGAATGCGTATCGAAGATGATTATCTCATTACGGAAAATGGAGCGGAGCGTATTTCCGGAGATTTAGATCAGGGGCTACTTATTCTTTAATACATTAACGGTTGCTTTTTTAACAGAGAGACGGATATAATGTCTCTACATGTGAAGTTTAAAAAATGAAGGAGGGGAAGTTATGACAAAGTATGTTTGCACAGTGTGTGGATATGTTTATGATCCTGCAGAAGGGGATCCTGATAATGGTATTGCCGCTGGAACATCTTTTGAAGACCTTCCGGAAGATTGGGTTTGCCCAGTTTGTGCCGTTGGAAAGGATATGTTCGAGCCAGAAGAGTAGTCTTTCTTGTGGCTTGTTGTATAAGTCTTTTTAATTTAGTAGAAGGAAGAGGGGATTTTTCCCCTCTTTTTTCTTGACTTCTTCCTTGCCTGAATTATAATAGACCAATCTTAAACTATAGTTCTAAAATTTGACTATATGTAACTAGTGTTTAAATAGGGAGGAATAGGTATGAAGAAGTTAGTCGTGTTGCTTGCTGTTATTTTTGTTTTTACGAGTGCTATTGGTGCGATGGCTGCCCAGTCAGCTCTTGAGAAAGATGTTATTCGAGTAGGAACCGAATCGACGTTTCGCCCCTTTGAATTTAGAAACGTTGATAATGAAGTTGTAGGATTTGATATTGACCTCATTAACATGATAGCAGAAAAACTTGGTAAAAAAGTTGAAATCGTAGACTCATCTTTTGACTCTCTTATCCCTTCTTTGCTGACAAAGAAGATTGATATTATAGCAGCAGGAATGAGTGCAACTGAAGAGCGAGCAAAACGCGTTGCCTTCTCAGATACGTATTATCTTACCCCTTCCGCAGTCGTTGTTAAGGCAGAAGAGTCGGGAATAACAAAGGAAGAGGATTTAAAAGGTGATAAAGTGGCTACCGTTCAGATGGGTACAATTCAGGATGCGTACGTCTCTAAGCTTGGTTTGAAAGAAGTCAAACGTTTCTCGAAGACGGATGACGCTTTCAGAGAGGTTCTTCTTGGACGAGCCGATTTTGCAGTAGTAGATGGAACTGTAACTCAGGAAAACCTTGAAAATAACAAAGATTTTACAGATACGCTTAAGAAAGCTTTCAACCTTTATATCGATAAGGGAATGGCCCTGGCCATGAGTAAAGATGATCCTCAGTTCGTAGAGGCTGTCGATAATGCTCTTCGCGAGCTTAAAGAATCTGGGGCACTTGATGAGCTTGAAAAGAAGTGGATGGGAGAGAAATAGTATTTAAAAGCAAGAGCTAGAAGTTTCGCTACGTTGCTTAACTATACGAGATAAAGCGAGGAGAAATTACCGTGTAAGGTAGTTTCTCCTCGCTTCTTTTTTATGTAACGCGGCATTAAACGCTTCTTAGTTCTCTTTATTTTCCAGCTGGAAGAGAATCTCTTGTGTTACCCTAAAAAGCTCTTCTTCCTCAAGACTCTTGCTTTCTACAATCAATGTGGTGTGTTCTGGAAGACGGACAGATAAAGCTTTTCCAACTTGCGGGTAGCTTTCGAGTAGCGCTCTGTATTTTCCCAGGGAGAGAGTGCGGTAGGTAGCTCCAAACCCCATGGGGCGGTCATCTGTGTTAACTTCCTTTTCAGGAATGTAAAGATCGCCGCTTCCAGAGCCAGAGAGCACCGTAAGACTGAAATTACGCCCGCCTGGGGCAATATAACGTCGTTTACGCCATATGCCATAATTGCCAGAAGGAGCCTCTAGTTGTTGTGAAAAAAGGTCTTCTCCTGTCCATCCTTCAAGATCAGGCAACGTATCTATTGCGGCTGAAGATACTTTTGCAGAGAAGAGCAGAAGCATCAACGAGAAAAATACTATTTTATGAAAAAGTTTCATCTCTATCCCTTCTTTCGCAGACAACTCTTTAGGTGATATTTTAGCATCAAAAAAGGGGCCCGAAGGCCCCTTCCCCTCAAATAGAACTACAGATAGCTTGCAAGCCCGAGTTCTATAAGTTTTTCTTCTGTTGGTATTCCTTCTTCATTCCATCCTCGCAACGAGTAGTATTGAGGAAGCATGGAATCAAGACGATTGACTCGTCCCTTCATAGGTCCATTGGGAATTGGATCTTTCAACAAGCGTGGAGGCAACGTGTCGTCACTTTTTGAGAGACCTGCCTTCATATTGAAAAGACGTTCGAGGTTCCAGATTCTATCTCCAGCCTGCATGAAGCTTTCTTCTGTATAATCGACTCCCGTTACTGCCGCAAGTTGAGGAGCAATATCTGCGGCTCCAAGGGCGAATGTTGTGAAAAGGCACATTCCCGCAGAGTCAAGGGCAGCGGTGAGATCTTGAAAAGCCTTGAGCCAGACGGGTTTAGTTTCGTTATCTTCAGGATCTATTTTTTCGGGAGCGCCCAATACTTCAGGTGAAGTCAAATAACCTCTTACATGGCACCCGCCTCGGTTGGAAGTTGCGTATTCAAGACCCATACCTTGCAAGGCTCGTGGGTCGTAGGCTGGCATTTCCTGCTTTTTAACGGTCATGGAAAGTTCAGGATGGCCCCATTTTTCAGCCAATCTCCACGATCCTTCAGCAAGTTCATCGCCAAACCCACGTCTATAGGCTGTATCTTCTGTTAACTTTACCATAGCGTTAACATTGCCAAAATGCAAGTCATATCCAGTTTCATTTTCGGTAAGAACGCCCATTTCGTAAAGTTCCATGGCGCAGGCTATAGTGGAACCGAGTGTTATTGTGTCCATTCCCAGTTCGTTGCAGATAAAATTGGCTTTGACAATAGCATCAATATCGTCAATGCCGCAATCTGGGCCGAATGACCACGTGCTTTCATATTCTGGCCCTTCACCCTGCCCCACATAGATACCGTTGCTCTTGGCAACTCGTCCACATCCGATTGGGCATCCCATACAGCCCTTATTTTTTATGAGGTTTTTCTCATTGTATGTTTCGGCACTGACTTTATCTGCACCTTCGAAAATAGCTTCTCTGAAGTTTCTTGTGGGAAGAGCTCCCGCTGAGTTGATGATGCCGACAAGTACGTTTGTTCCGAAGGTTGGCAGTCCTCCTGATGTTACTGGATGTTCTTTGAGTTTCTTTCGTGCAGCGGCTACGCTCTGGAAAACGGCATCCCGATCGGCAACTTTGATGCCCTTCGTTCCTCGAACGACGATGGCTTTAAGATTTTTAGAGCCCATAACGGCTCCTACGCCGGAACGGCCGGCGGCTCTGTCTTTTTCGTTCATAATGCAGGCGAATTTAACGAGGTTTTCTCCTGCCGGCCCGATACAGGCTACTTTTGCTTCAGAGTCTGTCTCTGTGAGCAGGGAGTCTGTTACGGAGTGAACATCCTTTCCCCAGAGATGACGTGCGTCACGAATTTCTATCATGTCATTGTATATGTAGATATAGACTGGAGCTTTGGCTTTTCCTTCAAGAATGACCATGTCAAAACCGGCATATTTAAGTTCCGGTCCCCAGAACCCCCCCGAGTTGGAAGCCGCAATGGTTCCCGTCAGAGGTCCCTTGGTTATAACATCGTATCGTCCTGATGATGTGGTGAGGGTTCCGGTAAGAGGTCCCGTGGCAAAGATGAGTTTGTTTTCAGGGCTGAGCGGGTCGACTGTTGGGTCAACTTCATCTATATAGTATTTTGTGCCAAGGCCGCGTGCTCCTATAAAGAGACGGGCGTCTTCGCTTCGAATAGGCTCTATTTTCCACGTTTTTTCGCCGAGATTTACACGTAAAACCCGACCTGTCCATCCAAACATTATGCCTCAACCTCCTCAACTATCGCTGCAAATTTAGCGGCATAGGCTCTTTTCTTTTCGAGGTTATCCTTTTCGGCAGGAACATATTGAAGAGCTTCGGTAGGGCAGAAAAGAGCGCATTGAGGATCACCATCGCATTGCGTGCACTTAAAGGCGCTTTTGCCCTCTCTGTTATAGGAAATGTTCCCGAAAGGACAGGCAACTACGCACATACGGCATCCAATGCATTTTTCTGAATGAATATTAATAATGCCCGTTTCCTGATCCTGTTCCAGTGCGCCAGTCTTGCATACTGATGCGCATGGAGCGTTTTCACATTGCAAACATGTCATGGGAACATGTATTCCCAGTTCGAATCTGAACACTTTGATTCGAGCCAGGGAAGGACGACATTCCCCTTCCTGAGCCAAAGAACAAGCTACCTCACAACTGCCACACCCAATGCAGCGATCTGGCGAAATGAGTAATACTTTTTCCATGAACTTTTCTCCCCTTTCACATTTTGCAATATAGTTGAATTAGCCTACCCCCGTGTTGCTTTTACTTTTGAAAAAACAAGTGCGTACGCTTCCTCTTTACGACGACATTGCGGGCATATCTCTTCATAAGAGCTAAGATCGTTATCGTCGTCGTAGTTGAGAGCTGCCCGTTCTAGCTGCTCTTTTGTTGCGAAAAAGCGTCCACATCGAGTGCACTGTACAAGTTGGAACTCTCTTCCCCAGAGTATTCGTACGCCATCCTTTTCCAGCTTTTCTATAGCGCCGGTTGGGCATACTTCTGCGCATGCGCCGCATCCGATACACGACGTTGGCGGTTCCTTGAAGGGCGATGTGACTTCACGTAGATGACCTCGCCGGCAGAAATCAAGACATCCAATACCTTCAGCTTCGCAGGCACGAACGCAAAGGCCGCAGAGAATACATTTCGATGCAGAATCGTGGGTGGCATTCTGAGACGTATCAATCGGAGTATTGAGAGATGGATTGGGAGATAGATCGAGTGGGGGAGCGAGATGAGTATCAAGTGGAGTGTGGGGAAGGGGATCTGGCGAAGTATTGAATCGGGTGGGAACAGAAACGTTGTATTTTTCAAAGAGATGGCGAAGAACTGGTGTGTTACACGCTTCTTTTGCCTCTTTGGCAATAAGTGTCAGTACGAATTTCCGAAGCGAGTATATTTTTGGCGTATCCGTTTCTATGATGAGTCCGTCTTTTGTAATGGGATAAGAGCACGCCATAACGACTTTGCGCTTCTTGCCTTCTTCTATCTCTACGGAGCACATTCGGCAATTTCCATCAGCCGGTAATCCAGGGTGGTAGCAGAGAGTGGGGATATGGATGCCAAGAAGACCGGCTGCTTCTAAAATGGTTGTTCCTGCTTCGATGTTCAAAGGATTTCCGTTTATAGTGATAGAGATCATGATGTCGCCTCCTTTGGCCTGGGTTCGATAGCTTCGAAACGACATACCTCCAGGCACATTCCGCAGGTAATACATTTATCGTGGTCGATCTTTCGAATATCCCTGTCATTTCCCGAGATGGCGCCAGTTGAACAGTTGGCCTGACAGGCACCGCAGCCTATACACTTGTTACGGAGAATAAAAGGCTCGTACATTCCTTGGCAAACGCCGGCTCGGCAGAAATGTTCCTTTTCGTGTTCTTCGTATTCTTCTGAAAAATAGCGAAGGGTGGAGAGAACGGGATTGGCCGCTGTTTTCCCAAGTCCGCAGAGAGCTGTTTCAGGCATATTCTCTGCAATAGCGCGCAACCTTTCAGTGTCTCCAGCTTCACCTTTCCCCCTTGTCAATTTATGAAGAATCCGCTGCATTTCCATAAGGCCTTCACGGCAGGGAGTGCATTTACCGCACGATTCCGTTACGAGAAAATCAACAAAATATCGGGCTACGTCGACCATGCAGCTTCGTTCATCCATGACGATCATGCCACCGGAGCCCATCATAGACCCTACGTCAGCCAAATGGTCGAAATCCACAGGAAGGTCGAGGAAGGATTCGGGAATGCATCCTCCCGATGGTCCACCTGTCTGTACGGCCTTGAAAGGCCTGTTTTTCAGGGTTCCCCCTCCAATATCAAAGATAATTGTACGGAGAGTTGTTCCCATGGGAACTTCGACGAGGCCGCTGTTTTTGACTTTGCCTACGAGAGAGAATATTTTTGTGCCTGGGCTCGTCTCTGTTCCCAGACTTCGAAACCAGCTGGCTCCCTTCGAAATAATGGGAGGAATATTAGCCCATGTTTCTACATTATTAAGAACTGTAGGTTTCTCCCAGAGTCCTTTCTCTGTAGAACGGATATATTTGACCCTCGGAACGCCGACCCGGCCCTCTATGGAGGCCATTAGCGCTGTCGATTCGCCGCAAACGAAGGCTCCGCCTCCACGATAGACTTCAATATCGAAGGAAAAACCGGATCCGAGAATATTATTGCCGAGAAGCCCCACCTTACGGGCTTCCTTTATCGCCATGGAGAGGTGCTTGACGGCTAACGGATATTCGTCTCGCACATATATAAAGCCCTTATTAGCGCCTATGACATAAGCACCGATAGCCATTCCCTCAATAACGCTGTGGGGGTCGCCTTCCATAAGACTTCGGTCCATAAATGCCCCTGGATCCCCCTCGTCCCCGTTGGCGACAACGTAGCGAATGTCTGATTCTATCTTTCGAGCGGATTGCCATTTCTTGCCGGTAGAGAATCCGCCGCCGCCCCGGCCTCTCAGACCGGAATCGATAATTTCTTGTAAAACATGTTCTGGCCCTGTTTCGAAGGCCCGAAGAAGGGCTTCGTAGCCGTCGGCCAGAATATAGTCGTCTATTTTTTCAGGGTTGAGCTCTCCTGAATTGCGGAGGGCGATTCGTGTCTGATGAGAATAGAAGGGAATCTGTTGGGCTTCGGTAGTCGATTTCTTCGTGTTGGGATCCCGATAGAGAAGATGACTAATTGTTTTTTGCCCTAAAATGGTTTCGTCGATGATTGACTGAACGTCTGATGGCTTGACTTTCTGGTAGAAAATGTTACCTGGGTTAATAGTTACCAGTGGGCCATGTTCGCAAAAACCGTGGCATCCTGTTGAATCCAGGGAAATCTGAAGATTAACGTTTAACTTCCTCTCTTTGAGTTCCTTTTCGAAGGCGCGGTATACGTCGCGACTCCCACTTGCGATACATCCCGTACCAAAACATATGCGGACGGAGGGAATGGTAGCTGCTGTTTTTTCTTCTTGTAGTTTCCTCCGGTATTCACGAAGGTCTGAAGGGGTGTTAAACGTCATTGTTTTGTTCCTCCTCAATCATAGATGGAATGAGATTGGGCGTCATTTGTCCGTAGACTTTTTCATTGACCATGACTACAGGAGCCAGAGCGCACGCACCAAGACAGTTTACCGTTTCCAGAGTAAACTGACCATCTGGAGTTGTCTCCCCTGATGAGATAGAGAGTTCCTTTTGCAGCGTGTTGAGGATGAATGCCCCTCCTCTGAGGTGGCAGGCTGTTCCCCCGCAAACACGAATGGTCTTACGTCCTCTTGGTGAGAGCGTAAAGGCTTTGTAAAAAGTGGCGACACTGTAAACGCGACTTTCCGGAACATCAAGATAGGTAGCGACTTCTTTCATCGCTTCGACGGGAAGATAACGGAAGGTTCGTTGAATATCCTGAAGAATGGGAAGAAGAAAGCGTGATTCCTTGGAGTATGAAGAGAGAATGTTCAGCAAGGCTTCTTTTTGTTTCTGGCGGTTGTCAGAAGACATAGTAATATTATGGTCTGTCAATGAAAGTCCCCCCTTTATGCCGACTTTCTGACAATTCTTTTATATTGTACAACTTAATTTGTTTTTGTCACTTTCTCCCTTGAGCGGGTACATCGCCACTTTTCTTTTTAGACGTCTTCCCCAAATCATGTTAAGATTTTTCAGTTAGACTGTTTGTTATGTTAGAATATTAGAATTTCTATGGCCAGGAGGAATACGTGTGTATCGTTTTGCATTAAAGGTATATGGCTGCCAGATGAACGTTTATGATGGCGATAAACTTCGTACAGCCCTTATTCAAAAAGGGTGGAAAGAGGTAGAGGAAGAAGAGGCCGATCTGGTTATCTTCAATGGCTGTAGTATCAGGGCCAAAGCTGAACATAAAGTGTGGAGCGAACTCGGTCGTTACGGTGATAGCTGGAATGAGAAAAGCAAACCTTATGTTGCTGTAACCGGCTGTATAGCCCAGCGTTTGGGAGAGGCCATGATGACTCGTTTTCCATGGGTGCGCCTTGTGGGAGGTCCCCGTCATATAGGAAATCTGCCTGAGGCATGCGAACGAGTAATGGCAGGGGAGTGTATCTCTCTTCTTGATGAGGACCCCAGAGCCTTTATTGACCTTGAGGTTCCTCCTATTAAAAGAGTGAATCCATGGAAGGCTTATGTGACTATAGCTCATGGGTGTGATAACTACTGTACATATTGTATCGTCCCCTATGTGCGAGGGCGTTTTGTTTCCAGATCTCCAGAGTCAATTATCAGAGAGGTTGAGAAACTTGTTGCCGATGGCATAAAAGAGGTAACTCTTTTGGGTCAGAATGTCGACAGTTATGGTCTTGATTTTGATAATGGCTACGCATTTTCATCCCTTCTTCGCGATGTAGCTAATATTGAGAATCTGCCTCTTATTCGTTTTGTAACCTCTCATCCGAAAGATTTTACGCCGGATATTGTCAAGGTTATGTCTCGTTACCCGAAGATTTGTCCGTCGATAAATCTTCCCATACAGTCGGGGAGCGAGCGCATATTACAGAAAATGAACAGGAAATACACTCTTGAAAAGTATAGAGAGACTGTTTCTATCATTCGCAACGCTCTGCCAGAAGTGGGATTGACCAGCGACCTTATCGTAGGATTCCCAGGGGAAACAGAGGAAGACTTTCAGGATTCTGTAGCGGCACTTCACGAGTTCCGTTACGATCTTGTTCATACAGCTGCATATTCTCCCCGTGAAGGAACAGTGGCTGCTACAATGCCAGATCAGATTCCTCAGGAGATAAAGATGAAACGTCTCAATATCGTTAACGAAATACAGTCTCGCATAGCTTCGGAAATCAACCAGAGCCTTGTAAATAGAACGTATTCGATTCTTATTGACGATGTTGCTCCGAAGGGAGAAGGATTGGTTCAGGGTCGTACTCCTACTGATAAAGTTGTTATTATCAAGGGTGGAAAAGACCTTATCGGTCATTTTGCTACTATAAAAATTACTTCTGCTGATAATTGGTGCCTTTACGGAGAGGTGATTGATATCGTTGACTAAAGAAAAAACGAAGGCGCTCTTTTTCTTCGCCGCCGGAATTCTTTGTCTCGTCTTCGCAGGTCTGCTGATTACCACTTTTTCAGGACGATGGGAGGCAGGCCGTCCCACTGTTGTTGCAGGGCCCCTGCCTGTTGCCAGAGTGGAGAAGGAACCGCAGCCGATGGAACAGCAACCTGTGGAGGAAAAAGACGAGTGGGTCGTATATATAACGGGGTGTGTTCAAAAGCCTGGTGTCTACCACGTTCCAGCTGATTCGAGAGTCTATCAGGTTGTCGATATGGCTGGCGGGCTCTCTTCACTGGCCGATCACGAAGCTATCAATCTTGCGACGCCGTTACAGGATGGGATGCACATTCACGTGCCGGCTCGTGGCGAGGTTCCCAAAGAGGATGTTCAGACGAAGGGGACGTCTTCCGTTTCTTTGAATGGGGCTGTCGCGTCTCGTGCAGAAGAAAGGGATATAAATAGGAAGATTGATATTAACAGTGCTTCAGAGGAACAATTACAGGCATTACCAGGAGTTGGTCCCAAGACAGCAGCGTCTATAGTGAGTTACAGAGAGTCTCAAGGGGACTTTGAGGTCGTTGAGGATCTGTTGAGGGTGAGAGGTATTGGCCCTGCAAAATTCGAGAAGATACGTCAACTGGTTACGATAGGTTCATGACAGCTCTCGGCAGAATGCCGGCCCTCTTTCCCTTTGCCGGCATATGTCTGGCCCTTCTTGTTCAGCAACGTGGCGTGTCATTGATATGGGATTCTTTACTGGCCATGCTTGGCACTCTGGCGTTGCTTTTCCTTTTTACTGACAGAGATGCTCCCGATTATTGGAAGGCCGCTACAGGACTTCTTCTTATTGCGGGAATTGGCAGCATGGGAGTTTGCCTGAGAGTGTCTGAGCCTTTTGACCATGCCGGAGAGAGATACAAAGGGCAGGGCGTTGTTCTTTACGAGCGTTCCTGGGGAGGAAGAAGGGCTCTTTTGCTTCGAACCTCAGTAGGTCGGGTTATGGTAAAAGTAGGGCCCCAGTATGAACTTCTTCCTGGAGATAAAATAAAATTATCGGGGATACTGCTCGAACTTCCGTCAGATAAGGATAATTCCTTTCGAGAGGACCGATATTGGAAAGCCCGCGGAGCCGTTGGCGAGATTATTCCAGAAGATGTTTCGTTGCTTGGCTCATCACGCTGGATGTCGCCCATTGGGTGGAGAAATGCCCTCGTACAGCGTATTCTTTTGACATTGCCTCCCCGTACGCGAGGGTACATACTGGCCTGTTGGACCGGTCTGAAATCTCCAGTGTTGAGCTTTAAGCATCAGCAATGGGGGACGAGCCACCTATTGGCTGTTTCCGGTTTTCACGTTGCTCTTTTTGTTTCAGGCCTGTGGCTTCTTATTCCCGCAGGAAAGAAAAGGGAGCTCGTGGTTTCTGGTGCTTTGTGGGGCTATATTTTCCTGACTGGAGCGGCTCCAAGTGCGATACGAGCTGCAATTATGATGCAGATAGCTCTTTTAGGGCGCTTATTTGGCCGACCTCCGTCACCTGTTAATTCCGTTTCACTGGCGGGACTCTTGCTTCTTTTATGGCGTCCCTTCTGGTTTTGGGATTTGGGATGGCGTCTTTCTATAATAGCGGCTTTGATTATTGCCGCAGCCCTTGAGAGAAGACTTTCTCCTCTGTGGTGGTGTAGTGTGAGTCCTGCAATTTGGGTGTCTACTCTTCCGCTGGTTTCCGCGGTCTGGGGGAGTGTCCCCTTGGCGGGAGTTGTTATGAACACTTTTGCCGGTGCTGTTTTTGGCGTTTTATATCCTCTGAGCTCTCTTTTGGTCTTGCCGTCGTTACTGGCTATCCCTGGCGGATATTGGCTTTCCCGCTCCGCTGAAGGGCTCTTTTATCTTTGGGAACTTTGTGCTGATACGATTGTTCGTTTTGTTCCCTGCCACGTCTCGTGGAGCCCCTTCTGGGGAGCTTTTGCCGCTGGAATTTTACCCTTGTTTCTTGCTCGATCCATTCGGCTTTCGTGGAAGCGTTCTCTATCGACGGCATTACTGTTACAATGTGTTGTGATATTGATTTTGATGTAGTATTTAAGATTAAGAGTTGAGACTGAGAGTTATGGAGGTTGAGAGGCATGTTACTTGTTTTAGATGTAGGAAACACGACGACAGTTGTGGGTGTCTACGATAATGATAGTCTTGTAGCTCACTGGCGGCTTGTTTCTGAACGACATACATCTGATGAACTTGGAATCTACTTACGCAACTTATTGCAGTTTGCGTCTATACCATATAGAGAGATACACGGAGCTATTCTATCGAGTGTCGTTCCTTCTTTAGACAGTGTAATTCAGGAAGGCGTATCCCGTTACTTTAACGACGTTCACTGTTTGCGCGTTTCGTATAAATTGGATTTAGGCATGGACATCCTTTATGGTGCTCCGCACGAAGTTGGGGCGGATCGTCTGGTCAATGCTGTGGCAGGGCGTGAACGTTATGGCGCTCCGCTGATCGTCATCGATTTCGGAACGGCCATTACTCTCGATATTATTTCGAAGGAAGGGGCCTATCTGGGTGGCACCATTTCACCAGGCCTTGTTTCAGGAATGGAAGCTCTCTTTGGCCGCACGGCGAAGCTGCCTCAAGTCTCTTTGGAGGCTCCGATGAGTGTTATAGGAAGCAATACCATGGAATCCATTCAGGCTGGGCTTATGTTTGGAAATGCCGGTTTGGTGGATTTTCTTGTTCGAAAAACAAGGGAGACTCTGGGATGCCGTTGTGGTGTTATCGCTACAGGCGGTCATGCAGAGGCTATCGCTAAAATATCTGAGACCATTGAAACTGTAGATCAATGGCTTACCTTGGAAGGACTGCGGATAATATATGAAAGAAACGTTTCCTAAGGTTGTTGGAGGAGTTCCCCTCGAATCACCTCTTATCTTAGCTCCCATGGCCGGTATAACCATTCCTCCGATGAGAGCCTTTTTCCGCAAACTTGGAGCCGCTGCCGTTCATACGGAGATGATCAGTGGTGCCGGTTTGATCCGCAGTAGTGTGAAGACGAAGAACATGCTTGCCGTCTGTGAGAAAGAGGATCCGGTGATTTTGCAATTTTTTGCCGGCGATACAGACACTCTCTATGCAGCGGCCTGTAAGGCTGAGCAGGAGGCGCATGGGCGATTTGCTGCCGTTGGAATCAATATGGCTTGTCCCATGCCTAAAGTTCTTAAAAAGGGAGCCGGGTCTCGTTTACTTCAATATCCCGATAGAGCGGTTTCCATGGTGAGGGCATTGAAGGAATTCAATCTCCCCGTCTGGGCCAAAGTACGAATTTGCTCAGATCGTGCCCCGCTCTCAACAGAAATGTTTTGTGAGAAACTATTAGAGGCTGGTGCAGATAATATTTGTGTGCACGGCAGAACTCCGGCCCAGCGATATTCAGGAACGGCCGATAAAGAGTCTGTTATGAAACTAGCCCAACTTTTTCCCGGAAAAATAAGCGCCAGTGGAGACGTTTTTGAACCTGAAGATGCCCTCCAATATCTGAATGCGGGGTGTGTTTCCGTGTTTATGGCCCGGGGGGCGTTGAAAGATCCTTTTATTTTTCCCCAAACACTGGCGACTTTAGGCTTTTCGGTGGATAATAGATTGTTATGTCCTTCCATAGAGTTGCAAATATCCTTGCTTATTGAATTGGGGGACCACATAGCAGAAATGGCCAGTTCCAGACTGGCTGAAATATTGATAAAGCGGCTTCTCTCCGGTATGTTTAAAGGCATTCCAGGAATAGCAGAACTTCGAAGGGATTGCGCCAGCTTCCATGGCTGGGACGAACTTCGAAGACTCATGAGCGGCTGCGAGCACTATTTTGAAAGGAGAGACGTGTTGTGTCGGCCAATGTAGAAAACAAGACAGATGAGATTGCTCTGCCAGAGGAAGAAATATTCCGCCAGAGAAAAGATAAGCTTCAAAGATTAGTAGAGGAAGAGGGGTACAATCCGTACCTCATAGAGCGCTGGGAACGCGCTGATTTCCTTAAAGATATTAGGGAACGTTTCGATCATCTCGGTGTTGACGAAGCTGATGAGAACGCAAACCTTACTATTGCCGGTCGTATGATGACCCTTCGTAAGCATGGTAAGGCCATGTTTGCAAATCTTCAAGACGAAACTGATACTATGCAGCTTTACTTCCAGCTTAACGCCATGGGAGAAGAAGCCTATAATTTCGCCAAAAAATGGATAGATGGTGGAGATTTTGTGGGTATCGTCGGTATTCCCTTCAGAACGAGACGGGGAGAACTTACCCTGTTGGTGAAGGAGTGCACCCTTCTTTCGAAGGCTCTCCGTCCCCTCCCTGAGAAGTGGCATGGATTGAAGGATACTGAAATTCGTTATCGTCAGCGTTATCTTGACCTGATGGTAAATCCCGATGTGAAAGATACCTTTAGAAAGAGATCTGCCATCATCGCATCTATACGAAAGACTCTTGTAGATCATGGAACTCTCGAAGTGGAGACGCCCATTCTTTCTCTTCTTGCAGGAGGAGCTAATGCGCGCCCCTTCGTTACCTATCATAATGCCCTTGATTCCAATATGTATCTTCGTATTGCTACGGAGCTCTACCTCAAACGCCTTGTCGTAGGAATGTTCGGGCGGGTATTTGAAATTGGTAAGAACTTTAGAAATGAAGGCATAGATACAATACACAACCCTGAATTTACAACCATGGAAGTGTATTGGGCCTATGCTGACTATAACGATATGATGGATCTTACCGAAGAGATTATACGCAACGCGGCAAAGGTCGTAGGCGAGCAGACTGTTACATACCAGGGCGTTGAACTTGACTTCAGCAAGCCTTTCCGCAGAGTATCCATGTTGGATCTCGTAAAAGAATATGCAGGCATTGATTTCAACACCATAAAGACAGACGAAGAGGCACGCAAGATTGCCAGAGAAAAGGGCGTTGAGCTTAAGGGTACAGAGAGCCGTTTTGGCGTTCTTAACGAGGTCTTTGAGGCCTTTGTCGAAGAGAAGCTTGTGCAGCCTACCTTTGTTTTGGGACATCCGACGGAGATTTCTCCTCTTGCGAAGAGAGATCCCGAGAATCCTGATTACACCCACCGTTTCGAGCTCTTTATCTATGGCTCCGAGGTGGCTAATGCCTTTAGTGAATTGAACGATCCTCTCGATCAGAGAGAGCGGTTCCTCGATCAGCTTCGCAAGAAAGAAGAGGGAGACGAAGAGGCTCATGCCTTTGACGAAGACTTTATTAATGCTATCGAGTGCGGACTGCCTCCAACTGGCGGTCTTGGCATTGGAATAGATCGTTTAGTTATGTTCCTTACTGACTCTCGCTCCATACGGGACGTTATTTTGTTCCCGACAATGCGTCCAAAAGCGTAAGAGGAGGCTGTTTTTGTGGATCGTAACGAGGCTCAAAAGCGTATTGAAGCTTTAAGAGAAGAACTCAACCATCACGCTTATCTATACTATGTTCTGGACTCTCCTGAAATAGAGGATGATGTCTATGATGCCCTTTTGAGAGAGCTTCTTTCTTTAGAGAAGCTCTTCCCTGAATTTGACGATCCTGATTCTCCCACCCACAGGGTAGGAGGCATTCCTTTAGATCATTTTGAAAAGGTAATTCACGAGACGCCGCTGCTCAGCCTCGATAATGCCTTATCGAAGAATGAAATGTGGTCGTTTGCAGATCGAGTTTCATCAGCCTTAGGGTTGAACGATATAGATTATCTTTGCGAATTGAAAATAGATGGTCTGGCCGTCTCACTGGTCTATGAAGACGGGGTCTTTGTGCGAGGTGCAACCCGTGGGGATGGTCAAATTGGCGAGGATGTAACGGAAAATCTGCGTACCATCCGTTCGCTACCCCTTCGTCTTCGCGAAAAAGTTCCGGGACGGCTGGAAGTCCGTGGAGAAGTGCTCATGATGAGAGAGCAGTTCGCAGCGCTGAATCAGGCTCGTGAAGAGGCTGAGGAACCGCTTTTTGCCAATCCCCGGAACGCTGCTGCCGGAAGTTTGCGGCAGCTCGACTCGACGATTACGGCGTCACGGAAGCTTTCGATTTTCCTTTATTATGTGTCTCAGCCTCAGGAGTACGGTCTATCGACTCAAAAGGAGATACTGGAGTGGCTTCAGCATCTTGGTTTTCCCGTTCAGAAGGCCTGGAAACTCTGTTCCACTCGGAATGAGATTGATGCCTTTATAGAAAAGTGGCGGGAAGGGCGTTTTTCCTTGCCTTACAGCACTGATGGCGTGGTGTTGAAGGTCAATACTGTGGATTTGTGGGGAGACCTGGGATATACGGCTAAATCGCCTCGCTGGGCCATTGCCTTTAAATATCCGCCGGAAGAGAAGGAAAGCCAGATTCTTGACATCGAAATTTCAGTAGGCCGCACAGGCGTTCTTACCCCTGTGGCCAATCTGGAGCCGGTTCATCTTGCCGGAACCATCGTTAAGCGGGCAAGCCTGCATAACGAAGATGAGATACGGCGCAAGGATATTCGCGTTAAAGATAGAGTGGCTGTTCGAAAGGCCGGGGAGATTATTCCCGAAGTTGTGCGGGTGCTTGTTGAGAAGCGTACTGGAGATGAGAAGGAATTCCTCATGCCTGACACCTGTCCGGTGTGCGGTTCTCACGTTATTCGCATACCTGGCGAAGTGGCGTTGCGGTGTCCCAACAAGGCATCGTGTCCTGCCCAGCTTCGAGAAGGATTGGCCCATTTTGCCTCTCGTGCCGCCATGGATATTCGTGGCCTTGGCGATAAGCTCATAGAGCAGCTTGTCGAAAAGAATATGGTTAAGAATATGGCCGATCTCTACGCTCTCAGTCGAGAGGAGCTTCTTTCTCTCGAACGTATGGGCGAAAAATCGGCAGATAAACTTTTAAAGGCTTTCGATACGTCAAAACAGAGATCACTTTCCAATCTGATTACCGCTCTGGGCATTCCTCTTGTAGGAAAGAAGGTTGCGGAAATACTGGCAGACCATTTCGGTCGCTTAGATGCCCTTGCCTCAGCGAAGGAAGAGGATCTTTCGTCTCTTGAAGGCGTAGGACCTAAGATCGCGGCGTCCATCAGGGCCTTTTTTGACGACGAGTCTAACAGGGAAATGATTCGCCGCCTCAAGGAAGCCGGTGTTCAGATGGAAGAGAAGCAAGAAGCGTCAAGGGAGGATACGCCCTTTGAAAACCAGCGTTTTGTTTTTACCGGTGAACTCCAATCCATGGCCAGGGCCGATGCCGAAGCTCTCGTGAAAGATCTGGGAGGGGCGAGTTCCTCCAGCGTGAGCAAAAAGACATCTATAGTCGTTGCGGGGCCTGGTGCCGGAAGCAAACTTCAAAAGGCCAGGGAGCTTGGCGTAAAAGTTATAGATGAAGAAGAGTTTTTAACGATGATTCGTCCCTATATAGAAGAATCATTCGAAGATAAACATATTTCAGCGAAGGAGGAGTGATCATGGCAGTCTCAGCAGATGATATTAGACATGTTGCAGCCTTGGCTCGTCTTGAGATCACAGACGATGAGGTTCAGGCTATGCACCAGCATTTCGAAGAAATATTAGGATATTTTAACAGGCTGAACGAACTTGATCTCGAAGGGATAGATGCGTTTGCATTGAAAGTTGACGAAGAAATCCCCTGGAGAGAGGATAAAGCGGTGCAGAGTTCTGTGCGGGAAGATGCTTTAGATGAAGCTCCTTATCGGCATGGAGATTTCTTCAGAGTGCCTCGTATAGTGGAGGAGGATTAGCATGGAACTTTTTGAGCTTTCAGTAGCGCAAATCATAGAAGGCCTTCAGAACCGCACCTTTTCGGCAAGTGAAGTTTTTAAAGCATGCCTGAATAGGGCTAAGATGCTGGAACCTCGCATATCCGCGTTACTTTCATTTACTGAAGAGAGCGGAATGGCTCAGGCGGAAGCAGTGGATAAGGCTTTGGCGTCAGGAGAAAAACTTGGTCCTCTTGCCGGGGTTCCCTTTATTGTGAAAGACAATATGTGCACCAAAGGCATTCCAACTACGTGTGCGAGCAAAATTCTTGCACAGTGGAAGCCTCCCTATAATGCTGCCGTAGTCGATTTTCTCGATGAAGCGGGTGCCATCCTCATGGGGAAGGCGAATCTTGACGAGTTTGCCATGGGCGGCTCAACTGAGCATTCGGCCTACGGCGTAACCTCGAACCCCTGGAAACTGGATTGCGTTCCAGGCGGTAGTTCTGGCGGAAGTGCGGCCTCTGTTGCTGCCGGATATGTTCCTTTCAGCCTTGGCAGCGATACAGGCGGCTCTATTCGTCAGCCAGCCGCTTTCTGCGGTATATACGGTCTGAAACCGACCTACGGCCTTGTAAGCCGTCGTGGTCTTGTCGCCTTCGCTTCATCTCTTGATCAGATCGGACCTTTTACACGAACTGCCGAAGATATGGCACTCGTGCTTGATGTTATTTCACAGAAAGATGATCATGATTCCACATGTAGCCGTCGTTCCCGTCCCGATTACAAAAAGGCTCTGCGCGCGGATTCCTTGAAGGGACGGAAGATTGGTCTTATTAAAGAGACTCTGGGATACAAATTGGATCCGGAAATCAAAGAAGCTTTCGACAAAACAGTGAAGTTTTGTAAGGAGCAGGGGGCTGAAATTGTCGAGATTTCTCTTCCCACAATGATCGAGTACGGACTTCCTTGCTATTACATTCTTGCTCCAGCGGAAGCTAGCTCCAATTTGGCCCGTTTTGACGGCGTTCGCTACGGCTTAAGTGAAGATGCGGCGTCTTTGATCGATCTCTATATGAAGACACGTGCCGAGGGCTTCGGAGTGGAAGTCAAACGTCGTATTATGGTTGGAACCTATGTGTTGAGTTCCGGCTATTATGATGCCTATTATCTTGTTGCTCAGAAAGTGCGGCAGCTTATTAAACGAGAGTTTGTAAACGCCTTTAAGTCTGTAGATACAATACTTCTTCCCACAGCGCCCACACCGGCTTTCCGTAAGGGAGAACTAGTGAACGATCCTATTCAGATGTACATGGCGGATGTCTTTACGTTGCCTGTAAACCTGGCGGGGCTTCCCGGTCTCTCTCTCAACGCTGGCTTCTCAAAAGATGGCCGGCCTCTTGGTGTTCAGTTTATCGGATCATGGTGGGGTGAGGAGGATTTGCTTTCCATAGCGGCCCTTCACGAAAAAGCCTATGGAACCGCTCCTATTGCCCAAGGGGGTGTTTGCTAATGTCTGAATTGACCTTTACACCTGTTATCGGTCTTGAAATTCACGTGCAGTTGGCAACGAAGAGTAAGATTTTCTGTTCGTGCTCCACTGACTACATCGGTGCCGTGCCGAACACGAATGTTTGCCCTGTCTGTCTGGGGTTGCCGGGAAGCCTTCCCGTACTCAATGCCAAAGTTGTTGAATATGGCGTTAAGGCAGCATTGGCCCTGAACTGCACAGTAAATACAGCGACGAGATTTCACCGGAAAAATTACTTCTATGCAGATCTGCCCAAGGCGTATCAGATCAGCCAGTACGATCTTCCTTTAGCTGAAAAGGGCTATGTGGAGATTCCAACAGAGGATGGCGGACGATATCACGTTCGTATTACACGACTTCACCTTGAAGAAGATGCCGGTAAACTTGTTCATGAAGCAAGTGACGGCCGTCTTGTAGGTGCGGACCAGTCTTTTGTCGATTACAACAGAGGCGGTGTTCCTCTGGCAGAGATTGTTTCAGAGCCGGATATCCGCTCTGCTGCAGAGGCGAAAGAGTATGTGGCCCGTCTTCGCCAGCTTGTTCGTTATCTTGGTGTTTCTGACGGCGATATGGAAAAAGGTTCTCTTCGTGTCGATGCCAACATTTCGGTGAAATGTTCTGACGGACGATGGGGAGACCGTGCCGAGGTAAAGAACCTGAACTCGCTACGCGCTCTTGAGCGAGCACTTGAATACGAGTTCAAACGTCAGAGCCAGCTTTTGGCCGAGGGTAAAACTGTCACTCAGGAGACACGGCACTGGAATGACGTAGAGGGTGTGACTATGGCTACGCGAAGCAAGGAAGAGGCTCACGATTACAGATACTTCCCGGAGCCGGATTTGCCTCCGCTGCTTCTTCCTGACGGGTATGTAGACAAAATAAAAGAGACTATGCCTGAACTGCCTTGGCAGAAAGTGGATCGTTTCGAAAAATCCTATAAATTGAACGAAACTGACGCTATGATTCTGACAGAGCATATTCCTCTTGCCGACTTCTATGAAGCGTGTGTCAAGGCGGGAGCAAGCCCTCAGAGAGCTTCAAACTGGGTGCGGACAGAGGTTCTTCGCATCATGAACGAACAGAAGATCGAAATTGAGGACTTCCCCATCAAGCCTGCGGTTTTGGCCCAGCTCGTTTCTAAAGTTGACGATAATAAGATATCGACAACAGCGGCGCGAGAGGTTTTCGACATGATGGCAGCTCGTCGAATTTCTCTTGAAGAAGCTATGTCGGAGTGTGGAGTGGAGGAAGGCGGCATTTCCGGATCGAACCTTGAAAATATGGTTCGCGGTATTTTGAAAAATAATGCCGATGTCGTTGAAATCATCAAGACGGGACAAGATAAGAAGGGGAAAAAGCAAAAGTTCCTCCAAGGCTTGATTATGAAGGAAGCACGGGGACAAGCTGACCCCAAAGAGGCGGCATCTGTGTTGGCTCAACTTTTGGAAGAATAATGATTGAGGGCAGGGAATGTATTCCCTGCCCTCTTCTTTATTGACTATCGTAATAGCAATGCGTAAGATAAAGCAATGTAAAGAAGATATAAATCTGCCGGCTTGCTGACCGGAAGAGAATAGAGAGGGAGGCAGTCGGACGTCTTAGAGGAGGTAGTAGGGTATGGGAACGCGCAAACCTGAAGACATTAGAAGTGTTGCCATTGTGGCTCACGGTGGGGCCGGAAAGACATCCCTTGTTGAAGCGATGCTCTTTGCTAATGGTGACATTAGTCGTATGGGGAATGTCGTAGATGGCAACACCGTTGCAGACTTCGGAGCCGAAGAACAGAAGCGACAGATTTCCATCAATACTGCACTTGTTACACTTGAGCGTAGCGGGAAAAGATTCTATCTTCTTGACACGCCGGGGTTTGCTGACTTCATAGGTGATATGCGTTCAGCAATGAGAGTTTCAGACTCGGCATTAGCAGTAGTAAGCGGTCTTCATGGTGTTGAGGTTCAAACAGGCAAAGCATTTGAATTTGCAGAAGATTTTGGTATTCCTGTAGCATTTGCAATCAGTAAGCTTGATCGCGAACATTCGGATTTTGCCAGAACAGTAGAAGATATTCAGAAACAGCTTACAGAAAAGGCTGTTCCATTTTTCCTTCCCATAGGCAAAGAGGCTTCCTTCAAGGGAGTTATCGACATTTTGAATCAGAAAGCCTATATGTATGAAGGAGACGCGACAGGTTCTTTCAAAGAATGCGATATTCCTGCTGATATGGCAGACGACGTAGCAGCTGCACGAGAGTCTTTGGTTGAGACGATTGTTGAAGCTGACGATGAAGTAATGATGATGTATCTTGACGGCGAAGAGCTTTCTCCAGAACAGATTCTTTCTGTTGCGAGAAAAGCAATTCGGGAACGTCAGATTTATCCGGTACTCCCCGTTTCGGGAACATCTAATGTAGGAACGCAGCATCTTCTTGATTTTATTGGAACGATGCTTCCTTCTCCTCTGGAATCACATTCACGCCAGGCTAAAAAGGGCGAAGAAACCTTAACTATCGAACCAGATCCTGAAGCTCCATTTTCGGCACTCTGCTTTAAGATTATGGTTGACCCCTATGTAGGAAAACTTTCATATATTCGTGTGAACTCAGGACATCTGTCCAGTGAGAACACTATTTACAATGTCAGCCAACAAGAGGAAGAACGCATAAGTTCCTTCAAAATTATGAAAGGAAAAGACGGCGCTGACGAAAAGGAAATTATTCTTGGAGATATTATTGCCATTCCGAAACTTCACAGCACTCAAGTGGGAGACACATTGGGAACGAAGAACACCGAATACATCTTCCCGCCGATTAAATTCCCCAAACCTGTTTACAGCGTAGCTGTTATGGCGAAGAGCCGGGCAGACGAAGATAAGCTCTCCAATGCTCTTCATAAGATTCTGGAAGAGGACCCTGTTCTCACCTTTGCAAAGAATCCCGAGACAGGCGACAATGTTCTTTCCGGAATGGGCGATATGCATATAGAGATTCTTCTCTCTCGTATCCGTGAGCGATATGGAGTAGAGCTTGAAACAAAGACACCTCAGGTTCCCTATCGGGAAACAATTCGTAAAACCGCCGAAGCCCAGGGAAAATATAAGAAACAGACTGGTGGACGCGGACAGTACGGAGACGTTCACATTCGGTTTATTCCTCTCGACCGCGGGTCAGGATTTGTCTTTGAAGATAAGATCGTGGGAGGAGCCATTCCCAAGGGCTTCATTCCCGCCGTTGAAAAAGGTTTACGTGAAGCATTGACTAAAGGGCCTTTGGCAGGATTTCCCACAGTTGATTTTAAATCCGAACTTTTCTTCGGGTCATATCATGATGTAGATAGCTCTGAAATGGCCTTTAAAATCGCAGCATCCATGTCGTTTAAGAAAGGTATTCTTGACGCCAACCCAGTGTTGCTTGAGCCTATTATGCAGATTGAGGTTATTGTTCCAGAAGATTATCTGGGTGATGTAATGGGCGACTTGAACAGCCGACGTGGACGTATTCTTGGAATTGACAGCCGTGGCCGTTTACAGGTTGTACGTGCTCAGGTTCCTTTGGCAGAAATGTTTAAATACGCTATCGTGCTTCGTTCTATGACATCAGGACGTGGAACGTTCTCTATGGAATTCGACCACTATGAGGACGTGCCTGGAGACGTGGCCAAGAAGGTTATAGCCGAGCACAAGAAAGAAGAGGAAGAGGAATAGCGAATAGCGTCTGAAATGCTGTTCACTATGTATAAAAAAAGAGAGGGACTGAAAAATCAGTCCCTCTCTTGCTTTTCTTTGAAACGTAAGGTGTGTGGAGGTTTGCTAAAACGTTGAGTTAGCGATTTTTTTGGTCTTCACAAAAGAATTTCCACATGGTAGCTTCTGCATTTTGAGTATCAAGTTTCCCCTCAGAAATGACATGTTTCCATGCTCGTTCAGTTAAAGAACCAATATACGCGTCAAACTCCGGACTGTTGCGCCGAGCTGCTATTTCTAACGTTTGCTCTCTGAATTCTTCCCAACGGGCAGCTTTTTTCTCATCAATAGACATCTCAGCATTCCTCCTTATGTTTTAATTTAGAAGCACGTTTCCCTTACTTGCCGGCAGCTTTTTTCTCAGTGATGTACTTGTCGATAGCGACGGCAGCCTTTTTGCCTGCACCCATGGCAAGGATGACTGTTGCTGCTCCGGTGACGATGTCTCCACCAGCGAAGACCCAGTCAGGATCAGCCTGACCAGTTTCAGGATCAGCTTCGATGTAGCCACGTTTGTTCAGCTTAAGTTCGGGGAAGGCGCTTAGCAACACCTTGTTGGGGCCCTGTCCGATGGCCTCGATAACGGTGTCTGCTTCGATTGTGAATTCACTGCCTTCTATTTCAACGGGGCGGCGGCGGCCAGATGCGTCAGGCTCACCGAGCTCCATACGTACACATTTTACGCCTACAAGATTACCACTCTCGCCAGCAACATACTCAACAGGGTTGGTGAGCCAGTTGAAGACAACTCCCTCTTCAACTGCGTGATGGTACTCTTCAATACGGGCAGGAAGTTCTTCAAGAGAACGACGATAGACAACCTGAACACTCTTGGCTCCAAGTCGAAGAGCGGAGCGTGCCGCGTCCATGGCAACGTTTCCGCCGCCAACAACGACAACCTTCTCAGACTGTTTTGTAGGAGTATCGTATTTGGGGAACTCGTAGCCGTGCATAAGGTTGATACGTGTGAGATATTCACTTGCAGAATATACACCGTTCAAGCTTGTTCCGGGAACGCCCATGAAGTGAGGGGTACCGGCACCAGTTGCAATATAGACGGCATCATAGTTATCTTTAAGCTCTTCAATAGTTACGCTGCGTCCTACAGCAACGTTGGTCTGAAATTCGACGCCAAGAGCCTTGATGTTCTCGATCTCTCTACGAACAATGGCTTTGGGAAGACGGAACTCGGGAATTCCATACATAAGAACTCCGCCAGCGGCGTGGAGAGCTTCATAGACTGTGACCTTGTAGCCCATTTTGGCAAGATCACCAGCAACTGTAAGGCTTGAAGGGCCAGAACCGACAACAGCAACTTTCCCCTTGTTCTGTTCAGGAACCTTAGGGGCAACTTTGCTGCCGTGCTCACCCTTCCAATCGGCGATGAAACGCTCCATCTTACCGATGGAAACAGGCTCATAGCCTTTGATTCTTCCTACGGTGCAGACGCCTTCACACTGTTTCTCCTGAGGGCAAACACGTCCACATACGGCTGGAAGGTTGGTGTATTTTGTAAGAGCTTCCCAAGATCCTTCAAGGTCTCTCTCTTTGATAGCTTTCAAAAATTCAGGAATATTGATACCTACAGGGCAGCCCTTCACGCATGGAGGGTTTTTGCACTGAAGGCAGCGGGAACTCTCAGCTACAGCCTCTTCAATGTTATAGCCTATAACGACGTCATTAAAATTATGAACACGTTCCTCGGCACTCTGCTCAGGAACGGGAAGTCTTTTCGGGGTTATGTCTAAAGCCATTACTCTTCACCCATTTCAGCTTTATATTTTTCCAGAGACATTTTTTCTTCGTCTTTGTACTGACGCATACGGTTCATAAACTCATTCCAGTTTACGCCCCATCCGTCAAACTCTGGTCCGTCAACACACGCGAATCTGATCTGGTCATGAATGGTTACTCGGCAGCCGCCGCACATTCCTGTTCCATCGATCATGATTGGGTTTAAGGAAACAAAAATGGGAATATTCAACTCTTTGGCTTTCAAAGAGGAGAATTTCATCATAATGGAAGGACCGATGGCCCATGACTGATCGAATTTGATTCCGCGATTATGAAGCTCCACCATAGCATCGGTAACAACGCCCTTCATGCCGGCAGATCCGTCATCAGTGGTGATGAGAAGCTCATCAGAGTACTTCTCACACTCTTCCTTCATAATGACAAGATCCTTTGTTCGTCCGCCAAGAATGGTGTAAACTTTGTTCCCGGCCTCTTTCAAAGCTCTGATAATTGGGAAAAGGGCGGCTATACCAACGCCACCACCGATCATTAATACTGTTCCGTAATTTTTGATCTCGCTGGGCATTCCCAGGGGACCAAGAATATCGGTTAAACAGTCTCCCTCTTTCATGTCGGCAAACTCGGCAGTTGTCTTTCCAACGATCTGGAAAATCATGCGGATAAGACCTTTTTCACGGTCAAAGTCGGCCACAGTGAGAGGAATACGCTCTCCTTGGGGGTTCGTACGGATGATGACGAACTGCCCCGGCTGAACATGTCGTGCCACTCTAGGAGCTTCTACCCAAATGTCGAATTCCTTGGGGACGACAAGCTTTTTGGAAATAATTTTGTACACTTTGTTTCCTCCTCGTTTATCGAAGATATACTGGGGGTTATGTTATTAGGGGTCGTGTTATCTACTCTCAACTTGATACCTTATATGTTATATTTATTTTGTCAATACAAATTATGCCATATATTTACATTCAGTACCTCATCTTTTTTACTATTTTTAACCACGAAAAATATGATTTATTCTCAGGGTTGACGAATGAAGGGGAACTATGTAATATACCCATAGAGGGTATAAATAGTCCTATTCAAACGGAGGGATAAATAATGATAAAAGTTTATTCAACACCCACTTGCCCCTGGTGCACCAAAGCCAAAGAATATCTTACTTCAAAAGGCGTGGAATTTGAAGTCGTTGATGTTTCCCAAGATAGAGAAGCAGCTATGGATATGGTTAAAAAGACGAAACAGATGGGCGTTCCTGTTGTTCAGTTCGATGATGTATATATAGTAGGATTTGACCGACCTGCCATAGATGCTGAACTTGAAAAAATAGGGAAGTAACCAGGAATAAGGGGAACGTAATATAATAGTGGCCTAACCTTAGCTTCCATGTAGGGAGGTCATTGTATGAAAGGTTGTCTTGAATTCCATTATGGTGCAGCGCTGGGAGAGCCTTCGGCCCCGGAAGCTGTGACATTTAAAAATGTAAGAAATTTACTGCCTCATTTACAGAAGGCGGATTCTTTGTTGAGGAGCCACCAGGAAAATGGCATGGAAGGTGCAGGGTGGCTCCTTCTTCCTTATGAATCCCCTTCTCGGATTTTGGAAATTGCCTCTCATTTAGCTTCTATGAGTGACGTTATTCAAATTGGCATTGGAGGATCCGCTTTAGGAAACCTCATGCTTCATAATGCGCTTTTGCCCCCCTATTGGAACGATTCTGCTCATAATCTATCCAGACCTCGTTTTTATATGGCAGATAACGTAGATCCTGAAGAGAACAAGTCTATATGGGATAACGTAGACCCTCAGAATACAGCTCTGATTGTTGTAAGCAAATCAGGAACTACGGCAGAGACCATGGCCAACTTTCTTTTCTTCTGGAACAAGTTAAAAGAAAGACTAGGGGCGGAAGAGGCTGCAAAACGAACAGTAGTCATTACAGATCCCGAAAAGGGTGTTTTACGGGCCTTTGCCCAGGAGACAGGATGCTTTGTTCTCCCCATTCCCAAGGGAGTAGGCGGTCGTTATTCTGTCTTGTCTTCTGTGGGCCTTCTTTCTGCTGCGTCTCTTGGTATTGATATCAAGAGTCTTCTTGCGGGGGCGCGCGAGATGTCTGACTTTTTGGCTGCTACCCAAAATATTGAAGAAAATCCTGCGTGGATTATATCTGCTCTGGCATGGCTTCACGCGAAACGTGGGCGAAATATGCTCGTCTTCATGCCCTATATCGACCGTCTCTCCATGTTGAGCGAATGGTTTGCCCAGCTGTGGGGTGAGAGTCTCGGCAAGGAAGGGCGCGGTTCCACTCCCATAAAAGCTTTGGGAACCATAGACCAGCATTCTCAACTGCAACTTTATACAGAGGGTCCTGATGATAAATTATTTATGTTTCTGAACGTTCAAGATGTGAAAGATGATTTTGAGATTCCTCAGGGGGATGAAAAAAGTCTTCTTCCCCTCTCATACCTTTTTGGTCAATCCATGCATAAGCTTCGCTCAGCAGAAGAGCTTTCTACGGCGTCGGCTCTGGTCAAGGCAGGTCGTCCAGTTCTCTGGTTGCAGATTCCTACTCTTGACCCATTCTATCTTGGAGCAGTTCTTTTCCTTTTGGAATATGTGACGGCCCTTACCGGTTTGATTATGGAGATCAATCCCTTCAATCAGCCGGGAGTGGAGCAGGGAAAGCGATATACCTATGGACTAATGGGAAGAGAGGGATTCGACGAAGAGAAACAGGAAGTGAACTCCTTTTCAAAAGTTCTTTCTTCCCGAATCATTACCGTGCCATTTTGCGAAAAGTGATACAATACACGTGAATTTGAAAAAGAAGGAGTTGGGGAAAGCGTGGGGACGACTCTTCTCAGTGTTGACTCTATAACAGTTCGTAGAGAAAACACGACTATATTGAAAGATATGAGCTTAAAAGTTGAAAGCGGGGAAGTAACCGGCGTTCTCGGACGGAACGGAGCGGGAAAGTCGAGTCTTGCCTATGCCCTTATGGGATTGCCCGATTATATTCCCGTAAAAGGTTCTATCACCTTTCTTGGAAAAGATATTACAAGATGGTCGATTACCGATCGTGCGAAGGCCGGATTAACACTTGCGTGGCAGCTTCCGGCACGGTATGAGGGTATTAGTATCAGAGACTATCTGCGGACAGGAACAAAAGGGTGCTCTGAACGAGATTTAGAAGAATCCATGGACTTTATTCAGATGAATACGACATTCCTTGACCGGGCAATCGACAAAAGCCTCTCTGGTGGTGAGCGTAAAAGAATAGAGTTGGCCTCTATCTATCTCATGAAGCCTCGCCTTGCCATTCTTGACGAGCCTGATTCCGGAGTTGACCTCCTGGCCCTTCGTGAGGTTCTGGGGCTGTTGCGTCTGCTTGCCGATCAGGGGAGCGGCGTCATGGTTATTACTCACCGCGAAGATGTGGCGGCTGGATGTGATCGTTCGTATCTTATGTGCGATGGCCGCATTGTTCTTGAGGGGAGTGCCGGAGCGGTAAAGAGATACTTTATGTCTCAATGCCGTCCCTGTGATGGTTGTGAAGTGGGAGAGGTGATGCGCCGTGGCTAAGATCAGTGAAGAGTTTCAGGAAATATTGAAAATTGCTGCCAGCACGCCAGGATACGACCATTTTGACCATAAAAAAGGTGCCTACGCTCTTATCAACGCCAATAAAGTTGTAGATTATCATGAAATTGAGGGAGTTCATATTGAAGCCTACGAGACAGACGATGGCGTAAAGGCTCTCATCGATATTGAGGAAGGTGTGCAGCTCGTAGAGCCTGTCCATCTTTGTTTCGGAGATGTTCGCAAGAACGGCCGTCAAGTTATCGAGAGCCACATTACTGTGGGACGGGGAGCGAAAGTTGATTTTCTCGCTCATTGTGTCTTTCCTCATGCGGAGAAATTTCTCCACGCCATGGAAGGAACGGTAGAAGTGGGCGAGGGTGCGAATGTCTCTTACAAAGAACTTCACTATCATGGTCCTGAAAGTCAGATGGAAGTTCGTCCTGTAACGAAGGTAAAGGTTAATAAGGGAGGCCGTTACGTTAATGATTTTACTCTTGTCGAAGGCAAGGTCGGCTCTCTCGACATAGATATAGATATAGATGCTGTCGGTGAAGGAAGCCGCGTCGAGCTGACATCGAAGGTCTACGGCAAGGCCGATGATTCTGTAAAAATTCAGGATGTCGTGAAGCTTTCAGGGAAGAATAGCTCCGCTCTCATAAAGACGAGAACCGTATTGAAAGATCATAGCGTAGGTAGTTTCATGGGCATGATCGACGGAGCTGCTCCTGGTGCGAAGGGGCACGTCGATTGTACTGAAGTTGTTCAGGGACATGCCATAGCCGATGCCTCGCCTGTGGTGAGGGCATCTCATCCGGAAGCGGAAGTGACTCACGAAGCGGCTATTGGCCGTATTGCTGATGATAAAATTGCCGGGCTCATGGCGAAGGGACTTACTTCCGACGAAGCTATAGACATGATTGTTTCGGGCCTTTTGAAATAGCTTTTTGCCGGCAGAGAACGGGAACATATTGAAACTAAAATTAAGAAGCCTTTCCTCGACGGGAAAGGCTTCTTTTTATACTGGCTTCGTTACAGAATTGACGATGACAATTCCTCTGTTGTGGTCTCCATCTGTATAGACGGAGAAAGATCCCGTATAGATGCGGATGGCAGGGTGAGGCCCCAATGCATATGGAGCTGTCTCAAAAAATTCCTCATCGTAAATATTATTTCTGTCTCCTTTATAGACTGGCATGTAGAGAATGCCATCAATTTCAAGGTCAGTAAAGAAGTGGGTTCCGAAAGAGAGTTCGGGCATATAGCCTTCTTTGGGAATACCGACTTCCACAATGCAGCAACACTTCGTTATTTCATCGTACTGTACAGGCACACCTAGAAGGGGGTTGCTCGATCCCACACGTCCTGGAGCTACGAGAATGAAGTTCTTATCCCCCATGCTCTGATTAACCTCTCCAATGCCTCTGGCAATATCTGAGAAACGACGTTCCCTGGAGTAGAGGTGATGGTCTATAAGCACAATATGAGGTATGTTTTCCCGAGCGCCATTTGTTACCATCCGGTCAGCTTGCAGAATAACCTTCTTGTCTGAAAGATCGGGAATCCTCTTCTCAAAGGTATCGCTTAGCCACAGTGGCCTGGCCTGGACTATCTCTACAATATCTTCTCTTGGGTGGTAGGCAAATTCCACATCTGCCGGAACGCCCATGGCATGGTCGAGAAGTTGAAGAATCTTCTTCATCCTTTCAAAAAAGTGCTTTGAGCGACATGCAAACTCTTCAAAAGTGAAACAGATCTTGTCTCCTTTTTCTACGATGGATCCTATTCGTGATGCCATAGGGGAGAAGTAGCCTCCCTCGTCGTCGGAACGGTATATCTGCGCATAGTCGGGGAAACACTCGTGATAGGGAGCTATGTCTTTCCATATCTGCTTTAT